>JAABUS010000245.1_pt1 | contig 137128 bp, 138 predicted proteins | sample 5560161 | NCBI WGS metagenome assembly JAABUS01 (sample SAMN10711885, study PRJNA513376) | rock metagenome | isolation source: Antarctica rocks | place: Antarctica: Victoria Land, Trio Nunatak nord | collected 2016-01-04 | reverse complement strand
CTTTACTCCAAGCAATCTTACAGTCAGATCGTTGCTTAGCCTTACAAGTTCAGGACTGATAATTTCTTTTACTGTAAAGAACTCTTCCCTTTTACCTGCACTTTCTTTGTCAATCACAGAACCAAATTGCAGTTTCTTTATGTCAATTTTCTTATTAAACTTATGCGGATCATTGAAGATATACGGCAATGCAAGTATTTGTTTCTCAAAATCAGTTGTAGTTGTTTCTCTTGTTACGAATTGGTAAGTTGTGCCGTCAGAGTCTTGTCGTGATGCACCAATTTTTTCTTTTAAGATCGGAATGAATTCAGGATTAATTTCAAAACATGCTGAATTGCGTCCTAAGTTTTTTGCTGCAAGCGAAGTAGTTCCGCTTCCGCCGAAAGGGTCTAAAACATTTTCTCCATAAAAAGAAAACATTTTAATCAGGCGCCGTGGCAGCTCTTCGGGAAACATAGCGATATGATTGGTCTGCCTTACGCCTGCAAAATTCCAATGACCTGCAAAAAAAGTATTCCATTCTTCTGGTGACATTTTAGATAATTCCTTTTGCTCTTTGGCAGGCTTTGGTGCCTCACCCAATTTTTTGAAAATCAGGATAAACTCATAATCAAGCTTTAGTATACCATTTCTGGGATAAGGATAAGAACCCATCTGTATACCGCCGCCAGTGGTATTTGAAGTTGTTACTTTTTGCCAGATAACTGCACCCATGTAATCAAAACCAATATTTTCACAAAATTTAATTATTTCTTCTCTTATAGGGATTACTTTGTATCTGCCATAGTAAACTGAACGTGCAAACTGGTCACCAATATTTATGCAAAGCCTGCAACCGTTATGCAATACCCTGTAACATTCTTTCCAGACAAGATTTAAGTTGTTAATGTAACTTTCATAACTGTCATGAAAACCAATCTGATTGTCAGTTCCGTAATCTTTAAGTTGCCAGTATGGTGGCGAAGTAATAGCAAGGTGCATTGAATTGTCTTTCAACTCAGGCATTTGCCGGCTGTCGCCATTAATTATTTTATGGTAAGTGCTCAATTTTAATGTGGAATTAATAATCAAATTTACAACTCTGCAGTCAGGCCTGGTCAAACTGTTAAGAACTTACAGGTTAATAAGCGGAAATTTACGCCGGAGAAATATTTTGTTGCAATAAGGATTAATTGATTTAAAAATTAGCTGCTGATAAAGCCATAAAAGATGTATAAAGCCTGCTTAATAAGAGTTTACTTACACAACCACCGGTTCTACCCACGCATCGCTTTCTTTCAATAGCGAGATCAACTCAGATACAGCAATATCACTATTCACATTCCGCTTTACCACTTCTTTACCTTTATACAAAGTAATCTTACCGACACCGCTGCCGACATATCCAAAATCTGCATCTGCCATCTCACCAGGACCGTTTACAATGCAACCCATAATGGCTATTTTAACGCCTTTGAGGTGATTGGTAACAGACCGTATTTTAGCAGTAGTTTCCTGCAGATCAAAAAGAGTGCGGCCGCACGAAGGGCACGAAATATATTCGGTTTTGGAAATACGTGTACGCGTAGCCTGGAGAATAGTAAAAGCTGTGGAATTAATAAATTGCTCAACTGTAGCATTGCTGAAGTAGTTTCGGCCGGAGGCATTGGTAGCAGATGCATTGTTATAAGCAGCGCTGGTCATGCCAAGGCAAATGCCGTCACCAAAACCATCAAGCAATAATGCACCGCATTCTGTGGCATAATGAATAAGATGTTCATCTGCAGTTTCCCAATGACTGTCACTTATAATTACAACAGGATTGAGGATATTTCTTTGCATAAGTTCCATAAACATGCGGCGGATGGCGGGCATTGCCCGACGGTTGGCGCTGCTCAGGCAAAGAACCACTGTTTTATCATTGGCAAGCGCATCTAAATAAGTGAAATCATTAACGGGGGTTTCATCGTTAAAACAGTCAATCATGACAAAGTTGATATGCCCGCTTCTTACGTCAGATTGCATAAATCCGCTATCCTGAAAGATGGGAAAATACTTTGCCTGGTCTTTTGCCTGCAACCAGGCGGCAGGATAAACAATTACTTTCAATGTGCCCGGCAAAGCAAAAGAAAGAAGCTGGTTTCCGGTAAAAATATAATCAGCCGCGCTGTCGCTGATTGTCCATTTGTCAGTAATTTCGTTGTAGGTGTAGCCAATTGCTTCTAAATGTTTTTGAGAGATATTTTCTATTTTGCTGAAATCTGCAATTACAACCGGCACATGCTTTTCCCCAATATTATCTACCGCAAAAGTTTGTCTTCTTTTATAAATAAAAGGATCATAAGGTACTTTATTAATTGAGGGGATAGTTGACGGTTTAGAGTTGACAGTTGATAGTTGATGGTTGACTATTAATAAATCGTTTACTCCATCTTTCATCTTACAACTGTCCTCTGTCATCTTTTCTGCCTTCTCATACCTCTTAACCAGATCACGACAAACAGGAATTTCAAATTCAGGATCTTCGGTAAGGCTTACGCGAATGGTATCGCCTATTCCATCTTCAAGCAAGGTACCGATGCCGGCAGCGCTTTTTACTCTTCCGTCTTCGCCATCGCCTGCTTCTGTAACGCCCAGGTGCAAAGGATAACATTCCTCAAACTCCTGCAGCATCTGCTGAATGAGTAAACGGTAGGCCTGTACCATTACCTGCGGATTGCTGCTCTTCATGCTGAGAATAATATTGTGATAACTTTCAGCACGGGCAATTCTCAAAAATTCCATGGCGCTTTCTACCATTCCCATCGGCGTGTCGCCATAGCGGCTCATAATCCGGTCACTAAGGCTGCCGTGATTGGTGCCGATACGCATAGCAGTACCGTACTCTTTGCATATAGTAACCAAAGGTGTGAAACGTTCTCTTATCCTGTCTATTTCTTCATTGTACTCCGTGTCGGTGTAGTCAATAAACTCGAACTTCTTTTTATCAACATAATTGCCTGGGTTAACACGCACCTTTTCTACAATGCGTGCTGCTATTTCTGCTGCGTTTGGGGTAAAATGAATGTCGGCGATTAACGGAGTTGTATAACCTCTTTTTCTTAATTCATCTTTTATATTCCGCAGGTTTTCTGCTTCTTTTTTGCTTGGAGCGGTTATGCGAATCAATTCTGCGCCTGCTTCTATACACCTGATGGATTGCTCTGCCGTAGCTTTTGTATCCATCGTGTCGGTGGTCGTCATTGTCTGTAGACGAATGGGATGATTATTCCCCAGCAACAAATTCCCAACCTTCACTTCACGTGTTGCCAGTCTTTTATATTGCGTAAGCGAATTACAGTATAATTGCATGATATTGTATAAACGTCAAAAGCCGTTGAGATACAAAAATAAGAAACTATGACCGATAGTATGGGTAATTATGATTAAACTGCCATTACCACGCCCTGAAGATTAATATCATTTACTCAAGCATTCAAATCGTTGAAACGATTTTTATTTTGAAAGCTTTTTTTATAGCCCACGGTTTAAACCATGGGCTACGATAAAGTGTTTTTATAAGCAACGGCTTCAGCCGTGTAAAAACTAAATGAGATTGACCTGAAGGTCGCTTATAAAAAATAATAATTCTATGCTTTCGCAAATAAACTAACCATTACCAATCCTTACTATTTGACCTGCCGTTGCTGTTTTTCTTCTGAAGGTCTTGCTGCAGCTTTTTCTCATCTTTTCGGAGCGCGCTCAGCATTTGCTCCACCTGTTTTTGATTGAGCTTACTGTTGTTTTTTTGCTGCTGCGGCTGGTTTTGGTTTTGCTGTTTGTCCTGTTTTTGCTGTTTCTGTTGGTTTTGCTGCTGCTTTTTTAAATCATTTAAAGCTTTTTGCAAGTTTTGTCTTGCTTCCTCATCTTCAGAGTTTAACCTGAGCGACTCTTTATAAGCCTGAATGCTTTCGGGTAATTTTTGCCTGCTGCTAAAGGTTACGCCTTTATTATACAGCGCTTTCGATTTTGCCGTTTCATCTTTTGTGTTTTCTGCTGATGCATCAAAGGATTTTTCAGCAGCTTCTATTTTTTTGGATTTGTATAAGGCATCTCCCAGATTATATTGTGCTTTTGGGTTTTTAGCATTTATCTCCCCGGCTTTTTTGTATTCCTCCGCGGCTTTTTCAAACTGTTGTTTTTTATACAGTTCATTGCCTTTAATTATCAAAGATTGGTCGTCCTGCGCTTCTGCAATTGCAGATATAAACAATAATAATAGTATAAGCGTTATTTTTTCCATGAAAACCATTTCATTTTTCTTTCAGGAATAATTGTTTCAAGCAGCAAAAGAATGAAAGCAGCCAGCAAAAACCACTGGAAGTAAGGACTGTAAACCCTGATGCCTGTACCGCCGATTTGCTTTTTTTCCATCTGATCAATAGAAGCTGCAACCTGGTTTGCCACTGCGTCAGCATCTGTAAACAAATAATATTGCCCACCGGTTTCGGCAGCAATGTTTTGAAGGTCTTTTTCATTCAGCTTAGAAACAACCGTATTGCCATTTTCATCTTTTTTAAAGTCATTTAAAGCAGGATCAAAAATGGGGGCTCCTTCAGGAGAACCAATTCCAATAGTATAAATAACTGCCCCGTTATCCCGCAGTTCCTTTACCGCATCTTCCGCTTTGTCATCATGATCTTCGCCATCTGAAATTAGTATAACAGCCTTGTATTTTTTTTCTTTAGTATCTAATGCAGTGTTGCACATTTTTAAAGCATCGCCAATAACCGTTCCCTGGGTTGGCACAGCATCAGGGCCGGCGTTGGAAACGTACAGTTTCGCTGCTGCGAGATCTGTTGTTAATGGCATTTGCAAAAATGCTTGGCCTGCAAATACAACCATTCCCATGCGATTATTGCCCATTTTGTCAATAATGCGGCTAAGAACCTGTTTGGCTCTTTCGAGGCGGTTTGGCTTTATATCCTGCGCAAGCATGCTGTTGCTGACATCTAAAGCGACCATTACATCTATACCGGCACGGTTACCAGTACTTCCTTTTGCCGGAGCCCGTAAATTGGCAGCTCCAATGATACATAGGGCAAAAGCTGCGGCAATGAGTATAAATTTATAACTGAAGTTTTTGGGAGAATAATCAGCAGTGAGTGCATTTACCAATTCTGCATCACCTGTTTGCTTTTTTACTTTTTCCTTCCATTTTATTACTAATAAGAATAAACCGCACAGCGGAATGAGAACCAAAAGTGCCCATAAGAAATCAGTATGTTGAAACGATAACATTAATAAAAAGACAGCATTTGCTGCAAGCTACAATAGTGTTTGATAAGGAAAACAAAAAATGAACCAATTACATTTTTCCCTGCAGGTAACCCAACTGTTTTAAAATACCTTTTAAAATATTCATTCTAACGACAGGCATAGTTGTATCATGAGCGCCGTCAAGATTTAAAGCAAAAAAATACGGATGCTTGTTTTCTTCTACCCAGCCAACAATCCATCCAAGTGCATTTCCGTTTTCCCGAAATCCCCAACCGGTTTTGTAAGCCAACGTATAATTTGAATTTTTTTCCATTACCATTACTTCCTTTACCAGCCGCATGCTTCTTTTTTGAAAAGGCAACTGGTCGAAGTATAGTTTTTTAACAAGCCCAAGCTGTTCATCGGCAGTAATCTTAACGGAGTTATCGAGCCAGAAAGTGTCTACTTTACTTATTACTGCCTTTTTATATCTTGAGCCATATCCTAAACTGTCGAGCCAGAATTGCATGGTATCTTTGCCTATCCGCCGGGCTACTTCCTGGTAGTAAGGTACCGCTGATACTTTAAAGGCTTCAGCCATCGTCAAATCCTGGTTCCATTCGGGAATATTCCTTTTAACTCCATCCCACTTAATCACCATTTTTTCGTCCCTGATTCTGCCGGTTTCCAGGCCGATGAGAGAATTTACAATTTTAAAAGTGGAGGCAGGCAGATAAGCGCTGTCTTTAAAACGGCTTACATTATAAATGGTAAACTGACCTGATGTGTTGTTATAGATGCCAAACGTTCCATTAACATGGTTATCATCAAAAAACTTTTTAAGGCTGTTATCAATTGTCACATTATTACGATTGCATGCAGCAAAGGCAATTGCAGGAAATAGAAAAATAAGCCAGTTCTTCATCGAAAAAAATTTGCGTAAAGCTAAGACAGAACCATGATTAAGATAGAACCACGCTAAGATTAAGAAGGATTAAACGGAAATAAATGGAATGAAGAATTAATTAAAGCAATCTAAAAAATTTTTATCTTATTTCCATTTCAAACAAAAGCAATCATTTTTCTGCCAAAATCAATTTTACTATCTATGTCATTTATAAAAAGTTTTTTGTAACTTTTTGTTTCTTGAATCGTATCACGATTAAATTTACCGGAACTTACTGTTATTTATGACGGAGCAGCAATACAATCAATGTGTAAACCTGTATGCAGATAATGTGTACTGTTTTGTAGTTAAAAATCTTCGCCATGAAGAAGATGCACGCGACATTGTACAAACTGCTTTTGAAAAAATGTGGCGCAACAAAGATTCGGTGGAGAATGAAAAAAGCAAATCATACCTGTTTACGGTAGCTTATAACCAAATGATTGATCATATCAGAAAAGGGAAGCGCATAAGCCTGACGGAAGATTTTTCGGAAACCAGCAGGGGAATGAATTTTCAGACAAATAGTAATGTGCAAAAAACGCTGCACGAAGCGCTGAACAGGCTTAATGAAACGCAGCGGAGCCTGGTAATGCTGAAGGATTATGAAGGATATAATTATCAAGAAATAGGTGAAATAACAGGGCTGAACGAAAGCAAGGTAAAAGTGTATTTGCACCGGGCAAGAATAACATTACGAAACTACCTGGTAAGCGCCGAGAATGTTATATAGTTGACTGATAAGAGGAGATGAAAAGTTGACAGATGAGAGATGACGAATGACAGAGAAAAGCAGGCTTATAGCGTGAAGCTAACAGCTTGCAGTTCCTTGTAACTAACATTAAAACTAAAGTTTGTGACAATTAACCGGCATAATTACGAAGAATTTTTTCTGCTGTATGCAGATAATGAATTAGCCATTCAGGAGAAAACAGCAGTTGAAAATTTTGTTTTACAAAACGCAGATCTGGCGCATGAATTAGAGATGCTGCTGCGGGCAACTCTGAGCGATCATACTATTGAATTTGCAGATAAAGAGCTTTTATTTAAAAAAGAAAAAGGTATCTCTCCCGCAAATTATGAAGAATACTTTTTGCTTTCAGCAGACAGTGAATTGAATGAACAACAAAAAACTGAAGTTGAGAATTTCGTTTTAAAACATCCGCAACTGCAAGATGAATTTACGCTGCTGCATCAGGCAAAATTAGCACCGGAAAAAATAGTATTTACAGGTAAAAAAACTCTGTATCGCCACGAAAAAGAATGGAGAATTACACCGGCAGTATGGATGAAAATGAGTGCAGCGGCTGCTATTATGGGAATTATGGTTACAACTTTTGTTATAAGCAATCGTAATGAAAACAACAATAACAGCAACATTTTAGCTGAAACTCAAAAGAAGCTGAAAACATCCTCAGAAAAAAATGATAAAATTTTAGTACAGATACCTGTAATAGAAAAACAAGCTGATTCATTATATCTCAAAAAGGATATAAAAAATAACCTGAAGAATATGTCACTTGCTTTTGTAAAGCCTGTAAAGATTCATTCAGCAAAAAATAAAGAAATCAAAATTGATAAAAAATCATTTGTTGCTGATGAAATGAAAGTTGATCTTAAACGGAAAAGAATTATTAAAAGTGATAGCACACCGATTGCAAAAACGATCGTTGGCGAACCAAAAAATGCTGTGGCAAAACAAATAAAAGTAAAATCTTCCACTGGTAATAATGATCCTGATGTAACCGAAAATAATCGCGGCAATACAAATGATATTACAATGGTGAAACAAACTGTTGCAAGAGAACAACCGGTTTTAGCATCACACGCAGTATATCTTGAAACAGATAACGATGAGGAAGAAAAAACAGTATATATTGGCTCCGCAGAAATAAATAAAAATAAACTTAAAGGCCTGTTTAAAAAAGCATCGGGTTTTTTTAATAAAAAGACCAGGCGAAACGATGACTAAAAAGCATGAAAAAGGTATTTTTTAAAAATAAATAATCTCACTTCAACAAATTGCAGTAATAATGAAACAGATTTACGTGATTATGGCAGCAGTCTTATTTGCTGCAACGACTGGTTTTGCCCAGACCGACAGCACAACAACAAACAGTACCGTTGACACAGCTAACAATAAGACCGATACGCTTGTAGTGGGAAATTTTATTATCATAAAAAAAAGCAGGGATAGAAAAACGACTCAGGTATCTGTAGAACGCAGGCCCTATAAGCCAACAAAGATCAGCACCAACTGGTGGATTTTCGATCTTGGTTTTGCCAACGTAAATGATAAGACAGATTATGCAGGTGCAGAAGCCCAGAGTTTTTTGAAAACAATAAGACCAGGCGATAAACAGGTAACAAAAGATGATCTGAAATTAAGAACAAGTAAAAGTTCTAATGTAAATATATGGGTGGTAACTCAACGCCTTAATCTGGCAAAAGGATACGTTAACCTTAAATACGGTTTAGGGGTCGAAATGTTTAATTTCAGGTATGAAAGCAATATAAGCTATAATAAAAATCCTGTTTATATTTTCAGGGATACTATTAATTTTTCAAAGAATAAACTATACGCTGCTTATGCTTCTGTTCCTTTTATGCTGAATATAAATACCAATCCAGGCCATAAAAAAGGCCTGACTCTCAGCGCCGGGGTGAGCGCCGGCTACCTGGTAGGAAGTCACACTAAACAGATAAGCGCTGAGAGAGACAAGGTAAAAATAAAAGGCGATCTCGGCCTCGAAAAATTTCGCGTCGCTTACATCGGTGAGCTTGGCATAGGCCCTATTCACCTTTATGGAAGTTATAGTATTCGCCGCCTGCACGAGACCGGCCTCGAGCAATATCCTTATAGTTTGGGAATAAGATTTAGCAACTGGTAAAAAGGTTTTTTTAGCCACAAAGGCCAAATACTCAAAGCAGCGCAGACTTTATCTCCCACCAATTCCATAAATCCTATAAATCCCGTTTCAGACAATCCAATCAATCTGCGATCACAATCCTGATAATCCGCGCTAAACTTTTGTGAAATAAAAAAACAATCAAAACATTCCTGGTAATTTTTGCCGTAGATTTAAATCGTCATTTAGCTAAAGTATGATGCACCTTCGTTTCTTCTTAATTCTTGGTCTTGCCTTTATTGTCAACACCTCGTTTTATACCACAAAAAGCAAGAGCGCATATTATATAGTGATAGACAAAAGCGATTATGAATTAAATGTGTACGATGCCCAAGGATGGCTGGTTGCTTATCCTGTTGTTTTTGGCAACAATGACCAGGCCGATAAAATGGTGCAGGGCGACCGTAAAACTCCGGAAGGCACCTTTACTATTGCAAATAAAAGAATTCACAACAAATGGTGCCGGTATATGGGTCTTGATTATCCTACCGTTACTGATATCAATAAATTTAACCAGCGTAAACAGCAAGGCATAATCCCTGCTAACGCAAGGCTTGGCGCCGGTATCGGCATACATGGCACATGGCCGCATGAAGAGAATGCGGTAGACGAATATCAAAACTGGACGGAAGGCTGCATTAGTCTAAAAAACGAGCATGTAAAGCAGTTGTTTGATATGGTGACGATAGGTACAAGAGTAACTATTCAGAAGTAGCGTTTATTGATCCTGCCTTTATATCGTGCTTCGCAATGACGACGAAATTTACATAATCCATTCCGCACCAAAATAACTATGTAAGGCTTTGGGCAACATTATTCCTTCACCTGCCTGGTTGTTTTCAAGCAATGCAGCAACAACTCTTGGTAAGGCTAACGAGCTTCCGTTTAAGCTATGGGTAAGTTGCATTTTACCTTCACCGTCTTTAAAACGGCATTTTAAGCGATTGGTTTGAAAACTTTCAAAATTACTTACACTGCTTACTTCGAGCCAGCGGTTTTGAGCCGCACTGAATACTTCAAAGTCATACGTAAGCGCACTGGTAAAACCCATATCTCCTCCGCACAAAAGTAAAATGCGGTAAGGCAGGTCAAGACTTTGCAATAATTTTTCTACATGCGCCACCATTTCATCCAAAACTTCATAGCTTTTATCAGGGTGAACAATCTGGATGATTTCTACTTTTTCAAACTGGTGCAGACGGTTGAGCCCACGTACGTCTTTGCCGTAGCTGCCGGCCTCTCTTCTAAAGCAGGGAGAATAAGCGGTCATTTTTACCGGCAGGTCAGCTTCTTTTAAAATGGTATCACGGTACACATTTGTTACCGGCACTTCTGCAGTCGGTATCATGTAAAAATTGTCAGCTGCAATGTAATACATCTGGCCTTCCTTATCAGGCAGTTGCCCCGTGGCGTAGGCGCTGTCTTCATTTACCATAAATGGCGGCAAATATTCAAGATAACCTGCTTCAGTATTGAAATCTAAAAAATACTGCACCAGCGCTCTTTGCAACCTTGCACCTTTGCCAATATACACAGGAAAACCGCTGCCTGTTATTTTGGTTCCCAACTCAAAGTCTATCAGCTTGTATTTTGTTGCCACTTCCCAATGGGGTGCTGCACCTGCTGCAAGAGTTGGTCTTAGGCCACCTTCTCTTATTACTACGTTGTCTTCGGGCGTTTTACCTTTCGCCACTTTTAGTGACGGTAGATTGGGAATTAAATATAATTTTGATTTTATTTCAGTTTCCAGCCTGTTTACTTCAGCCTCCCAAAAAGGAATCTCTGCCGTATATTTTTTTAAAATTTCTTTTTCTGCGTCTGCTTCCAGCTTTTTGCCTGACTTCATTAAAACGCCAATTTCTTTGCTCGCTGTGTTTCTTTTACTTAGTCTTTGCTCAAGCCCGAGCACCAACTTTTTTCTCTCATCATCCAAAGCTATTATTTCATCAACCAAATGTGTTTGTAAGAAGTTTTTTATAGCCAGTCTTTCAAGCACTGTTTCCCTGTTTTGACGAATGTAATTTACCTGAAGCATAATTCCGGAATTTGCGACAAAGATAACAGTTGAAGTTTTTGCAGTATTAGCAAAAAGTAAAAGAATACTTTCTTTTTAGAGATCGTGTTTTTTATTAAAATATTCATTATTGATTATCTTATATATCCGCCTTTAATCTACTCCTTCCATTTCAAAAAAAATTATCAGGAAAAAAAATTAACGAACGTTTGTTAGTTTAAAAAAAAGTTGTTTATTTGTGTCTGTTTAAAACAATCGCCTCTAACGATTTGCTTGCTATAGATTATTTTGCCGGATGATAAACATTTTATGATTTTTGCCATTTTTGAAATTCCCGCAAATTGGGGATAGATCGCGCCTCTAACGATTGCTGCCTAAGCTGTATGAATTTTTCCGCTCATATTGCTTGTGAAAAGGAAAAATGTAAAACTTAAAAAAGCATGATGTTTTACGTCATGCTTTTTTATTTATTAATTGTCATTTATCCTGTAAAACTCTTTGCTGAATGCAATGACAGAGTTTTGGCTAAAGCCGATACGTAAATCATCTATTCATCCACGACCTGAAGGTCATGGCTATTTTAACAACACTATTATTTGCAGAACTAAGATCATTCATGTAAAAAACTCCTTCTTGTTTACCTCTGCTTTTTTTAAAATTTCTACTTTTTTTCAAAAAATACTTATAAACATTTACCGGAATAATATTACTTGTACTGATCACTTTTTAAACTTTTCTTTAGCTCACGGGTTTACCTTTGCAAATTATTTTGTTATATGGCAAAGAGAGGAATTGTTTTAATGAATTTAGGTTCGCCTGACTCTACAGAGGTAAAAGATGTCAGAAAATACCTGATGGAGTTTTTGATGGATGAAAGAGTAATTGATTATCCTTATATTTTAAGGTTGCTTCTTATAGGCGGCATTATCGTTCCTTTTCGTGCGTCTAAGTCTGCCGAAGCGTATAAACGTGTGTGGACCAAAGACGGCTCACCGCTTATTGTGCTTACCAGGCAATTACAAGAGGCTTTACAAACCAGGGTAGAAGAACCTGTAGAAATGTCAATGCGATATGGCAACCCCACTATGGAACAGGCATTTGATCAGTTAATACAAAGAGCGCCCGGCCTGGAAGAAGTGGTAGCAATTCCTCTGTACCCGCATTATGCCATGTCTTCTTACGAGACAGCGGTAGAGCATGCAAAGGCGGTGCATAAGAAGAAAAAGTATCCTTTTTCTTTGTCTTTTATAAAACCTTTTTATGAGGAGTCTAATTATATTCATGCACTTACAGAAAGCATAAAACCTTACCTGCAGCAGGAATATGACCAGGTGCTTTTCAGCTATCATGGCTTGCCGCAGCGGCACATGACAAAAGCAGACCCAACAAAGAGCCATTGTTTGAAAGTTGAAAACTGTTGTGAAGTGCCTTCTCCCGCACATGCTACCTGCTACCGGCACCAATGCTGGACGACGACACAATTATTAGCAGCAAATTTGAACATACCTGCGAATAAGGTTGGCTTTTCTTTTCAGTCGAGGTTAGGGCGTGAAGAATGGCTGAAACCATACACAGCATTACGATTAACGGAATTACCGAAAGAAGGAGTGAAAAAGCTTGTTATTCTTTGTCCGGCATTTGTAAGCGACTGCCTCGAAACTTTGGAAGAAATAGCAATGGAAGGCAAAGAATCTTTTCTGCATGCAGGAGGTGAAAGTTTTACTGTAATTCCCTGTCTGAATATTCATCCTTTGTGGGTACAATCGCTGGCAGCCTGGGTAAAAGATTTTGCTGAAGGGAAAAAAGAAATGTTATTGAAAGAAGCATGATTACAGCAGGAACGAATATTACCAGAGCCGTCTCCGGATGAAAACGGAGTCGCTGCAGATTGAAAAAGTAGGAATGTTTTTTTACAACTTTTACCTGTTAAGCTATAATGTACAATTACATAAAAGCCTTACATATTATTTTTGTTGTCACCTGGTTTAGCGGCATGTTTTATATGCCTCGCCTTTTTATATATAATACAGAAGCCAGAGAAAAGCCGGAAATGGTTCGTGCTGCTTTGCATGAGCAATTTAATACAATGATGAAGCGCTTGTGGTACGGCATCACCTGGCCATCGGCTGTACTTACCCTGATTTTTGGATTGACAATCATGTTTAAAGGCAGTTGGAACAGAGTTTTACTTGAGCCGGCAGGAAGATGGCTGCTGGTGAAATTGTGTTTTGTTTTAGGATTATATATCTACCACTTTACTCTTCATAAAATATTCAGGCAACAGTTGCAAGGCAACTTTAAATTCTCCTCACAGCAACTGAGGATATGGAATGAATTGGCGACGGTTTTCCTGGTTGCAATAGTACTGCTGGCGGTTGTAAAACAAAGCCTGAGTTTTTTATGGGGACTTGTTGGTTTAATTGTATTTGTTGTTTTATTAATGAGCGCAATAAAAGTGTACAAATTGATCAGAATGAAGAATAAATGAATATATTCTAAATATTTCATTTGACTGCTTATTAGTCAATATTTTCAACAACTGCAGTTGAAATGGCGGCAACAGCAGATAAGTATTTTTTTAAATATATTTTCTTCTGAAATTTCTTTTTCCTACCTTGTATCTTCTTCAGTAAGGGCGTTTCAACCAATTAATTAAAACAAGAATGAACTAAAATTATTCTGTCTGCGTTCTTGAATTAATTTTTGCAGGTCTTTAAAAAGAGAAATCCAAACCTGAAAACCTCCATTAAACCTTGCCTTATGCTTCTGCCTCAACACTTATTGCTGACATTAATAAACAGATTTTTTATTTTCTTTTCAAAAAGATTTATTTTAATACCTGTTTTATTGCTGGTTCTGGTCTTACCAGCCCGAAGCCAAATCTTGCCAAAAGGATTTAACCAGGTGCTTGTGGCAAATGGTATAAGTAATCCTACGGTAATGGCGTTTGCCCCTGACGGACGTCTTTTTATTGCGCAACAAACAGGCGCATTAAGAATTATTAAAAACGGAGTTTTATTGTCTAAACCATTTATTACGCTCAGGGTAAATTCGAGAGGTGAACGCGGTCTTATCGGCATTGCTTTTGACCCTGCTTTCAGCACTAACAAGCATATATTTTTATATTATACTGACAGCTCAGGCTCTAATAATCGCATCAGCCGTTTTACTGCCAATGGAGATGTTGCAGTGCCCGGAAGTGAAGTTGTGGTGTTAAATTTAAGCCCTCTCAGCACTGCAACCAATCATAATGGCGGTAATATGCTTTTTGGCAAAGACGGAAAGTTGTATGTTGGTATTGGTGATAATGCCTATTCTGCTAATGCCCAAAACCTGAATACTTATCTCGGAAAAGTTCTTCGTATCAACTCGGACGGCAGCGTGCCTGCAGGCAATCCTTTTACCACCGGCTCTGAGCAACGCAGGAGAATATGGGAATACGGATTAAGAAATCCATACACTTTATCGGCACAGCCGGTAACAGGCAGAATCTTTGTAAATGATGTTGGCCAAAATACATGGGAAGAAGTAAACGACTGCACAACCGGCGGACACAATTATGGGTGGCCGCTGGCGGAAGGAATGGATACAAACTCAAAATTTACCAACCCTGTTTATACCTATAAGCATGGAGATGGAATCGGTTTAGGTTGTGCCATAACAGGCGGAACTTTTTTTAATCCGTCTAAAACAAATTATCCTGCCTCCGACACAGGAAAATATTTTTTTCTTGATTACTGCGGCAGTTGGATTGATATGATTTCTTTTACAAACACTCCCGCAACCCGCAGCAATTTTGCTTCTTCTATCGCGGGTTCTCCCGTTGGCATGGCTGCAGGCCCTGACGGAAATCTTTATTTTCTTTCCCGCGCCGCAAATGCTGTTTATAAGATAGCCTACACCACTTCCAGTGCGCCTGTCATAGACGAACAACCTGCAAGCATTACTGTCTCAAAAGGAAATGCAGCAACTTTTTACGTTAAAGCAAGCAATACAGATTCATTAAAATATCAATGGAGAAAGAATGGTATTAACATAAGCGGCGCTATCAATGCAACGTACAGAATTGCAACAACAAATTATGCCGACTCAGGCATATACTCCGTTGTTGTCAGCAATAGTACGGCAAGTGTTACCAGCCATAATGCCATACTTAAAGTTACTGCCCCCAATCAAACGCCGGTTGCTACCATAAAAACCCCGGTAAAGGGAGCAACGTATGCTGCCGGAAATAAAATATATTTTTCAGGAAGCGCAACAGACGCTGAAGACGGAACATTACCAGCTTCTGCATTTACCTGGTTCGTCTTATTTCACCATGATGCGCACACGCATCCCGGCCCTTCTGTTCCTTCCGGCGTCACCAGCGGTTCGTTTACCATTCCTGACGTTGGTGAGACTTCTGGAAATGTATTTTACCGGTTGTATCTGGCAGTTACTGACTCAAAAGGCGCGAAGGATACTTCTTTCACCGACATATTACCCCGAAAATCTTCAATAACTATTAACACCAATCCTGCAAATTTGCGGATAACATTAGACGGACAACCTTTTACTGCGCCGCTCACGGTGACAAGTGTCGAAGGAATGAAACGAACAATCGGAGCGGTAACTCCGCAAGGCAATTATACATTCAGCAACTGGAGCAATGGCGGGGACACAATACAAACTATTGCAACGCCTGTCGACGATGTTACCTACACAGCTAATTTTTCTAAAACAATAACAGATACAATTACACCCGTGGCTGATGCCTTTGTGCGCGCAGGCATACATGCAGACTCAAATTTTGGAACCAGCACTATTTTGTATTCCAAGAAATCACCTGCAGCTGACTTTGAGCGGGAAGTATACATGAGGTTTGATATATCATCTTTTACTGCTGATGTTTCTTCTGCTGTTCTTCGTTTGTATGGTGCATTAAACACTGCACAAGACCCGTCTGTACTAATAGAAGTTCATAATGTATCTGACCTTACCTGGCCTGAAGCTACTATAACATGGAATAATAAACCGCCGGACGATACTGCTAACCTTGCCACTAAAACGATCGCAGGCACCGCCCGTAAATATTATGACTGGAACTTAACTGCACAAATAAAAAATTTAAAAAAGACAGGGGTAAAATTTGTAACACTTAAGCTTACAAATGCTGAAATAACATTAAGCCGTGCAGAATTTAACTCAAAAGAAGCAAAAGGCAATAAACCACAACTGGTCGTTACTTATTCTTCTTCTGCAGCTAATAAACAAAACAACCGGCTTATTACCACAAATGAGCATTTTAATGATGAGGCAAACTTTTCAATTTTCCCTAATCCTGCAAAAAACATTTTTACTGTACTTTTTAAAAATTATGCGAAAGCTTCTGCAATTAAAATATTTGATATGAACGGCAGGCTGGTAAAAGACATTGCAGTAACCAACAGTAAAGTACAACGGGTATATGCAGGAGATTTGGAAAAGGGTGTTTATTTGGCTGCTGTCAGAAATGGGGGAAAATTAATTACAAAGAAATTAATTATAGAAAAATAACTATTTTGCCGTGCAATAAGAAATATGAAAAATACATCAGTATCTAAAAAAATTTCGATAACATCCGCTTTATTTTGTTTTTTACTATGCAATAATTTATTAGCGCAACAGCACGAGCTTATAAAAAAATGGGAAACAGATTCTGTGCTGAAAGTACCGGAGTCAGTTTTATTGGATGCACGGAACAACGTTTTATATGTATCCAACATTGACGGTAAAGAACCGTGGGGAAAAGACGGAAAAGGTTCAATCGGAAAAGTCGGAACGGATGGAAAAATTATAGCCATTGACTGGGTAACAGGGCTGAATGCGCCAAAGGGAATGGGACTTTTTAACAACAAATTGTTTGCAGCAGATATAGACCGGGTAGTTGTAATTGATATAAATAAGGGAGCTGTTATACAGACAATACCTGTTGACGATGCGCAAGGTTTAAATGATATTACCGTTGACAAAAAAGGTATTGTATACGTATCTGATTCAAAGACAAAAAAAGTTCACAGGATAGAAAATGGTGCTGCAGCTGTATGGATAGAAAACCTGCAGGAACCAAACGGAGTACTGTCATATAAAGATGATTTGTATGTGCTCGACAACGGAGGAATGTATAAGGTGCAGAAAGATAAAAGCCTTGTGAAAATTGCAGATGGAATGGAAGGCGGCACGGATGGCATTGAAAATGTAACCGGTAAAGATTTTATCGTCTCCTGTTGGGCAGGATCAATTTGGTATGTAAAGGCTGACGGCAGCAAAGAGCATCTTCTTGATACAAGAAAGCAAAACATAAACTCTGCCGATATTGGTTATGATGCTAAAAACCGTATCGTGTATGTGCCTACTTTCTGGAAAAACAGTGTGGTGGCGTATCAATTGAAATAACAGTAATTGAAAAGGATAAACTTTGAAAAGTGAAAAGTGACGTAAATAAAAAAACACCGCATTGATGCAGTGTTTTTTTATTTAATGGCGCAAAGTTCAATATTACTATTTCTGAGTGCTTGAGCTTGTGCCTTTGGCTGTACCTGATGCACTTGTTTTAGCAGCCATTTTGTGATGGTGCTTTTTGCCGTGATGCATCTTACCTGAATGTTTGGCAGTGCTTGAGTCCTGTTTAGCACTTTGTGCCATTGTTGTTCCAGCTACTGCAAGAAGCATAAAAGCTCCTAAGATTACCTTTTTCATAATTGTACTATTTGTTGTGTTTAAAAAAATTGACTTGTTAAAAATTCCGGTATTTCATACAGATATTTACTTAAAAACATTGCTGGCTATCCTGACTATTCAATAAAAATCTATGCTTTTTTATTAGCTTTATAACGCCTGTCAGGAGTTCCGTCTTTCTTTAATCTGGCCGAAGCGGAAGGCTTTTTTACCGGTTCTTTTGCTGACGATTTTATATCTTTAACAGCTGATTTTACATCGGATTTGGTTTGTACCGCTTCAGATTTAACAGAAGATGTTTTGTGTGCTGCCTGCTTTTCGGCTTTTTTTGTTGTTGTTGTCTGGGCAAAGGAGAAGCTTAAAAAGCTCATCATCATCGCTACTCCTAAAAGTGCTTTTTTCATTGTTTTATAATTAATTTGTTTTTTTTATTTACTTGTCAAAAGTATTTACCATTTCAGCGCCTGCAGTTGCGTTAACCAGCTTTTAACCAACGTTAACCGGTAGTTAGAAAAACGAGGGAAATCAGCTTTACGTTCTGGTTGTTGACTTATTTTTATTTTATTGCAGTTAACCATCGTTTAACCTTCCGGCAGGTTATAATTACCTATATAATTTTCATCTTTGTGTAAATATTATAAACCGGTATTACATGCGGTCTGCCACACTCAGATGGATTATTTTAATAACAACCCTTGCAATCGGTTTGCTGGTGGCAGCTCAATTATTCTGGCTCAATAAAATTTATAATTATGAGCAAAAAGAGTTTAGCACCAGCGTTGTAAAAAGTATACAGGGAGTATACGAAGACCTTGAATTAACGACTTCTGCAACAACGCACTTACAAAAACTGATAGAGCAACCTGATGCAAATACATTTCTTTTTAAAATAGACAGCATCCCTGGTAAAAAAATGCTGTTGGATAACTTATTGGATAATTTAGAAGATTTCCAGGTTTTTGCGGATTGTAAAGTAGCATTGTACGAACCTCGCACAGATGCTTATTTGTATGAGATGTATTTGCCTTCTGCAGATACAAAACATCCTGCAAACAGTGGTATCAGCTTAAAGCCATACAAAAAAAAGTATGCTTATGTACATCTGTATTTCCCCCATCGCAACCAATATATCTTAAATTCGATGATTTGGTGGATTGTGTCCGGAATTCTTTTATTATTAGTTTTAATTGCATTAAGCCTGAGCATATTTTACTTGTACCGGCAAAAATTTTTGAATGAAATACAAAACGATTTTATTCAAAATGTGACCCACGAATTTCAAACGCCTCTGACCACATTAACCGTAGGGCTTGATGCTATAGCCAAACCTTCCGTAACAGAGCATTCTCAAAAGCTTGAAAAATATATTAAATTAATGCAGGCCCAGACGGTATACCTGAAGCATCATATTGAAAACCTGATGAAAGTATTAAAAGCAGAATCAGGCGGATTGGTTATGGATAAAAGTGAAGTAGTGCCCAACGATCTTATCGAAAAAGCGCTGATCCAGCTTACGCCGGTAATAGAAGAAAAAAATGCCATAATTGAGCTGGTGCCCGACAAAAAAAATACAGCTATACTCGCCGATGACAGCAGTTTGTTTGCAGCTATTGTAAACTTAATTTCCAACGCATTGAAATATGCTGAAGAACCGGTAATCCAAATTGAAACAAAAGTGATCAGCAACAGGTATTTTATTTCAATAAAAGACAATGGTGTGGGAATAGATGAAAAGTCGAAAAAAAAAATATTCAAAAAATTTTACCGTGTTCCCTCCGGAAATGTGCATAATGTAAAAGGCCTCGGACTGGGATTGTATTTTGTAAAAAAAGCAGCAGACGGGCACAAAGGAACGATAACTGTAAAAAGCGCTGCAGGCAAAGGCACAGAGTTTATAATTGAATTGCCAACACATTAAAACCAACTTTATGGCGGCCGCAAAAGCAACTATATTATTTGCCGAAGATGACAACAGTCTTGCATTTATGGTAAAAGATGCATTGGAAGAGGAAGGATACAAAGTTATTCATTGCGCAGACGGGCAAACAGCTATTGATACTTTTGACAAAGACAAATTCGACATTTGCCTGCTCGACATAATGATGCCTCACAAAGATGGCTACACTGTAGCAAAAAAAATAAGGCAGCAGTCAGATGTAATACCGGTACTTTTTTTAAGCACAAAAACACTGGAAGAAGATCGCCTGAAAGGTTATGATACCGGCGCAGATGATTATATAGCCAAACCATTCAGCATGCCTGAACTGCTGAAGAAAATAGAAGTTTTTTTAAGGAGAACAAAAAAGCTTCATTCAAATACAGCCAAAAATTTACTTATCAACACTATCCTGTTTTCTCCGGTTGATATGAAGATAACTACACCAAAGGAGACTTATAACATCACCACCAGGGAAAATGATTTATTAATGTTTTTGTATGAACATGCCAATAAAGTTTTAAAACGCGAAGAAGTATTGATAAATGTCTGGGGAAAAGATGATTTTTTTCTTGGAAGAAGTATGGACGTATATATAGCCCGGCTGCGAAAATACCTTAGGGCCGACCCTGCTGTAATGATTGAAACTATACATGGCATTGGTTTTCGATTTACAGTTCCTGAGCATACATAATCATAATTCCCAGTAATTGTATGTTAAATAGGAGCAGAAAAACCCTTCTATTTTAAACTTGTTTATTGTAAAAGGTCTAATTTTAACTCTAAATCTTTTTTATGCTAAAAGTGTTTTCGCTCATTCTTCCATCATTCTTTATATCCCTTTATATTTCTGCCCAAACTAAAATTCCTGTAGAGGAAGCGTCAAAACACGTGGGCGAGACTGTAACTGTTTGTGATAAGGTATATGAAACTGAGTTTATGGAGAAATCAAAACAAAAGCTTACTTTTCTAAAAATGGGCGGCGTTTATCCGATGCATAAAATAGATATTGTTATTAATTTCAGAGACCGCAAAAACTTTGGCGACAAGCCGGAAGCTTATTACCTCGACAAAGATGTGTGTATAACAGGGAAAGTGGTTGAGCTTAAAGGTAAACCACAGATAATTATCAGCAAGCCGGCAGACATACAAATAGGAGCGGAGTAAGATGTTGGGTTACTATTTATTTGTTTTAAAAAAAATTTTCTTTGCATAAACTTTTATGCTGTTTTATTGTAATAATATTTGAACTATTAAAAAATTAATTTATGAGCTTAGCAAACCCCCAAACCCAACAATCTGATAAAGATAAACAAACAGCAGACAAACCAATAAGAGACGCACAGAGGGAAGAAACAAACAAAACCGATCCTCAGCTTACAGAATTAAAAGGTTTTTTTAATTCTAAAGAGCCGCTTGAAGAGGAAGGAACACTTAATCCTCTTACCGGCAACAAGCAGGAAAACAAAGAGTAAATATCGCCTTCTGCTCTTTTTAAGGTTGAGATTTACGCTGCATTTTCCCTGTTATACTTATTTCTATATTCTGCGGGGGAAAGACCGGTGATTCGCTTAAAAGTACCGCGAAAAGCTTTCGGATCTGTATATCCAACTTTATACATAGCGTCATTTACATTCTCCCGGGTTGACTCGAGGCTTAGTTTTGCAGCCTCTATTTTTACCCGTTGTATGTATTCTGTTACTGTATTGCAGGTCGCTTTTTTAAATCGGCGTTCAAAGTTTCTGCGACCGACTGCTAACATAGACGTCAATTGGTTTACCGTTATTTTCTCCTGAAAATTCTTCTCAATAAACTCCTGCGCTTTTTTTACTGACTCATCATCATGCTCCTTTTGTCCCTGGAAAATGGTGAATGACAACTGGCTGTCCCGGTCTAATTCTATTGCAAATACTTTCGCAGACAGAACCGCTATATCGCGTCCCGCATATTTTTCAATCAGGTATAAAATAAGGTTGAGATAAGAAAAAGCGCCGCCGCTCGAATAAATACCTTTTTCATCTGTAATGATTTTCTCCGTTACCAGGTTTACATCAGGAAACATAGTTCTGAAAGCATTTTCAGCCATCCAGTGCGTTGCACATTTTCTCCCTTTCAGCAAGCCGGTTGACGCCAGTAAGAAAGCGCCCAAACAAAGGCTTGCAACTTCTGCCCCGCCTTTATATTGCTGTATTATCCACGGAATAAACGCTTTATTTTTCTCCACGGCCTGCTCTATATCTCCATCAAGCGCAGGTATAATTATCAAATCAGTCTTTTTTACATCGTCTAATATGACGTCGGTATTAGCGGTGAATAAGCCTCCGGTCAGCAGTGTTTCTTTCGAAAGACCTACTAACTGCACTTTAAAAAGCGGCGGCACTCCTTTAGCTTTAAAAAACTCATTTACCTGTGAAAACAATTGGCGTGAGCCTTCGAGGCTTCCTAATATGGCCCCCTGTGGAACGAGGATAGAAATATGTTTCATGCCTCAAATTTAGGTAAAAAAATTGTCGTAGTCAACCCCTTATAATGCCGTAACCGCACCCTGCTAAAATTAAATATTGACTGTATGTTTGTATTGTAAAAATAAGATGTATGACAAAATATAGTCTTGAAAACGACATAAAAGTATTTGGTGTTGAAGTGAAAAGTTTTCCCGAAGGTATCGGAGATGCTTTTGATAAAATGGCAAATATGATTTCGGGAGGATTTGACCGTTCCTATTATGGCCTCAGCAGAATGACCGCAAAAGGTGTTATTTATAAAGCTGCCGCAGAAGAAAAGTTTGAAGGTGAAGCAGAAAAATATGATTGTGAACGGTACATTATAGAAAAAGGTGAATACCTGATGACACCGTTAAAAGACTGGCGGAGCAAAACAGATTTAATAAAAGACATTTTTCATGAATTAATGATGGATACCCGGGTTGACCAAAATAGGGAATGCATCGAATGGTATAAAGATGATAACGAAATGCTTTGTATGATAAAAACAGCTGGTACAAAAAACAGTGACGTTATTTAAGTTACCTGTTCTTATCATTTGCTTTCTTAAAAAACCTTTTAAAAATAGAAAAATATGTTCAGACACACAAAAGCATTCAGCGGATTTTCGGTAAATGATTTGCAAAAGGCAAAAACATTTTATAGTGAAGTTTTAGGGTTGGAGGTAAGCGACAACCCGATGGGACTTATAGAACTGCATATAGAAGGCAGCAATAATATTATCATTTATCCAAAACCAAATCACACTCCCGCAACTTTTACTATTTTGAATTTCCCTGTAAATAATATTGATTTGGCTGTGGATCAGCTAACGCAGAAAGGAGTTTTATTCGAACAATATGAAAGCCCGGTAAAAACAGATGAAAAAGGCATTTGCCGAAGCGAAAAAGGCCCAAACGTAGCATGGTTCAAAGACCCGGCAGGAAACATTTTATCGGTTATAGAACAAAAATAATTAATGATTGCTTTTTTTATAAAAACATAAATCAGGATAATAATTATGGCAACAGAAATTTTTTATGAGCTACAGGAAACATCCGACGAGCTATTCAGGCTTCTTGCTTCATTTAACCAGGAAAAAATCAATTCGGTTCCGTTTCAAAATAGCTGGACTCCGGCACAGATTGCGGAGCATGTTAAAAGGTCAAACAAGAGTATTACCCTGGCATTGAGCATCGAAGGCAAAACACCAAAAAGAGATCCGGGCGAAGGAATACATAAATTGAAAGCTATGTTTTTAGATTTTACCGTCAAATTTCAGTCGCCTGAATTTATTTTGCCAACACAGGATTATTATCAAAAGGAAATACTTCTGAAAGAACTTAAAAAATCAACTGCACGTTTGCACGAATTGGCCGGCGAGGTAAATTTATCTGAAGAAATAAGCCTGCACCCTTTCGGCGAAATAACAAAGCTTGAATTGCTTCATTTTGTGTTGTATCATACCCAAAGGCACATTCATCAGGTTAAAAATATATTTCTGATAAAAGAAAAAGATTTTGCCTGAAATTATTAATCAATCAATTTCATAAAAACAAATAACATGACACAAATCAATGCTTACGTAGGGTTTAACGGAAAATGCCGTGAGGCTATGACTTTTTACAAAGAATGTTTAGGCGGAGAACTAAGTTTTAACACAGTTGCAGACACACCTTTTGCTGCCCAATGCCCGCAAGAAATGCAAAATAATATAATGCACTCGACGCTTACAAAAGACAGCATGCTGCTGATGGGTACCGATATGACAGGACCGGATTTGACGGGGCCCGACAGATATATCCAGGGAAATAATATTGCGCTTTCGCTAAACTGCAGCACAGAAGAAGAAATTAATACTTTCTTCTCAAATCTTGCAGAAGGCGGTAAAATTACAGACCCCTTAAAAGTGCAGTTCTGGGGAGCAACATTTGGTGTTATTAAAGATAAGTTTGGGATAACATGGATGCTCAACTACGATAAAAACCAACAATAATTTCTAAAACACAAAAATTAAAAACTATGAACGAAATGACATTGAATCCGGCAATTTCAAATACAACAATTTCGGGTAAAAAACTAAAAAGAGACAAAATTATTTACTGGATTTCAACAGGTATTTTAGCGTTATTTATTTTACCCGGAATTTTTTTTCTAAATAGTTCGATGGCGATTGAAGGAACAAAACACCTCGGCATGCCTTATTGGTTTCATGTAGAATTAGGCATCGGAAAATTTATCGGGGGGCTTATTTTAATATTGCCAATGGTGCCTCTTCGCATAAAAGAATGGGCTTATGTTGCGTTTGGTATAGATATTATTTCTGCAACAATCGGCCACCTTGCAGTTGACGGCTTCACATTAGGCTCACTGGAGCCGTTGATTTTTCTCCTGGTTCTTGTTGTTTCTTATGTGTATTATCATAAGATTAAAATGCAATAATTTATCTTCTTATCACAATTGTTCTCCTCGCTGTCAAAATACCAAAAGCAGAATATTTACTGTAAAAAATCATTAACAATACAGCTAAAAATTTGACAACAAGTCCGGTCAGTTTTGAAGGTATTCCAGGAGAATTACAATTTTTAAATGATTGAGCTTTTAAACAAAAAACAAAACATATATGGAAAAGTTACAATTTTCAACAAATATTAATGCGCCAAAAGAAAAAGTATGGAAAACGCTTTGGGAAGACGATAGTTATCGTAAATGGACAAGTGTTTTCAGTGCGGGATCTTATGCAGACACCGATTGGAAGGAAGGCAGCAGAGTACTGTTTCTTGATGGTAAAGGCGACGGAATGGTAAGTAAGATTGAGACAATACGACCCAATGAATTCATGTCTTTTAAACACCTTGGAGAAGTAAAAAAGGGCACAGAAGACACCGAAAGCGATAAAGTGAAAGGATGGGCGGGCGCAATGGAAAACTATACACTTAAAGAAGCGGATGGCCTTACGGAATTATTAGTTGTGATGGACATGAATGAAGAGTATAAAGAGATGTTTATGAAAATGTTTCCCAGGGCGCTTGAACAGGTAAAAGTATTATCAGAAAATAGTAATAAACCGCAATTTACTTCTCAGGTGTAATACTATAGTGACCTGCCAACTTGAAACTAATTGCAAGAAATTAACTTTGACAAATTATAAGAGCAGCTATTTTAATAATGCTGGCAGCGTCGGTAATTTGAAGCTGTAATAATTCTGACAACAAAATAATGACAACTCAATCTTCTACCAACAACGAAACCAAATTAGACAGTACAAACGGCTATGCTTCGGTTAACGGACTTAAAATGTATTATGAAATTCATGGAACAGGTACACCGTTAGTTTTAATTCATGGAGGTGGCTCTACCATTTACACAACTTTCGGACGGGTATTACATGACTTTGCAAAAACCCATAAAGTAATAGCGGTTGAGATGCAGGCACATGGCTACACTGCAGACATTGACAGACCTTTAAGTTTTCAACAAGATGCGGACGACATCGCATCATTGTTGAAGCAACTAAACATTGACAAAGCCAACATTTTTGGTTTCAGTAACGGAGCAAGCACTACACTTCAGTTCGCTATCAGACACCCTAAAATGACGAACAAAATAATTATAGCCTCTACTTTTTATAAAAAGGCAGGTGCTCGTGATTGGTTTTGGGATATGATGTCCAAACCAACCTTTGAAGGTATGCCCCAACAATATAAGGATGCTTTTTTGAAAATTAACCCTGACACAAACGCACTTCACAGAATGTATGAAAGGGACGTAGCAAGGATGCAGTCTTTCCCTGACATTTCAGACGAGCAAATGAAATCAATCAAAGCACCGGCATTCATTATCATTGGCGACAGAGATGTTACGACTGCTGAACATGCAGGTGAAATGCACCGTTTAATTTCAAATTCACGACTTGCAATTATTCCAGGCGGACATGGCGAGTATATTGGGGAATTGACAACACCACAGGACAGTACTTTAATTGCAGCGACAGTTTCAATGATTAGCAAGTTTCTTCGAGAACCGATCAGCAAAATAGAACATTGAACAAACTTGACTGTAACTATGGATAGACTGATTGCCAGTGGGCAAACGAACTGAAATCATACATTAAACCCAAACAAAAAGACTCGCAAATGCAAAGTCTCCCAAAAGTAACAGCAGAAACGATTGTAAATGACTCTATAGAAAAAGTATGGGAATTCTGGACAGAACCGGCACATATAAAAAAGTGGAACAACATATCTGAAGACTGGCATACGCCAAAAGCAGAAAATGATGTAAGAATTGGGGGAAAATTGGTTCTAAGAATGGAAGCTAAAGATGGCAGGGATGGGTTTGATTATGAAGGAACTTATGATGATATTTTGACTAATGAAAAAATTAGTTACACAACGAATGATGGAAGAAAAGTAACAAATTCATTTACGGAAACTGAAAAAGGTACAAAAGTCTTAGAGGTATTTGAAATTCAAAACGCAGATGATCCGGAATTTCATCGTTCATTTTGCCAGGCAATTTTGGACAGCTTTAAGGCTTATGTTGAAAACTCAGATAATAATCAATAAGAATTTATTGTTGGATTAGCAGGTACGTATACGAACACACCACTAACAGGGTTTTATCAAAAGAACAAAAGAAATTATATTGTTAACTGAACAGCCAGCCGCTTCAATTCAATTTCGGCAACTTTTGCTGAATAGGCTAAATTTATAAGACGATAGCCTGCTTCTACAAAACTTCTTTGCGCTTCGCGCACCTCGAGTATTGTAGCCTGCGACAGTTGGAATCGCTGAAGCGTTAATTGTAAAAGGTCGTTGGCAAGCTTATTATTTTCACGCTCGGTCTGCAGTTGCTGCAAGCCGTTTTGATACGCCTGCCACGATTTTACGGCAGATGTTTCCAAATTATTAAGAAGTATTTTATGTGTTGAAACTGCATTTCTTGTATCTATTTCAGCTACCCGTTGCTGTCTTTTATATAATCCGCCATTAAAAATGGGTATTGCCACACCAACACCGACAAAAGGCCCATAATTCTGGTTAAATAAAACATTGCCTGCGCCGCTTTGATTACGTGTGAAATTAAAACCGCCGTTTAATGATACCGACGGATAACGTTGTGCACCCACTTCTTTTACTATCCATTTATTTACCGTGATTTGCTGGGCAGCAGATAACAATTCAGGGTTATTTGTAAGACCTTCTTTTACAGAGGCAAAATGTATTGTACTGTCAACGATAATGGTATCACTGATGGCAAAAGCGCTGTCAGGTTTTTGGGTTAGTAAATTCATTAGATCTGCTTTTGCCTCCATTAATACAAGCTGTTGCAATTGCAGCTCCTGACGGCTGGCGTTTAAATCAATCTGGGCCTGGTATGTATCTGCGTTATTTGCCAGGCCAACGCTTCTTCTTGCGTCTACTATTTCTTTTCTTTTGAGAGTTACATCAATAGATTGCTGTATTGTCCTGGTATAACTTTCCTGGCGTACTATATCATAATATTTAACCATTACATCTGAGATCGTATTTTGAACCTGCACATTTACTAGTTGTGCACTTTGTCTCTGCAATGCAGCTAACCGGTTTTTAGAGGCTAAAACGCGAAAACCATTAAAAAGTAAATAGCTGCCGCTCACGCCTGCTACCACTGCGTTGTTAGAAGTACCCGTTCGCTTTATGTTAGTGCCGCTGTTTAGCTTTTGGTTTAAATTGGTCAGAGACTGGTTGTCTGAAAGATTGGCATTCACTTCCGGCAGCCCTCCTGCAACACTTATGTGATTATTGATGTGGCTTGCTTCAGCATTATTTCTTTCTATTTGTATATTAAGGCTGTTTTTAAGTGCTATGTTAACCGCTTCCTCCAGCGTAAGTACCTGTGCTTTTAACTGTGATGTTGCAAGCATAAAAATCATTATTCCTACAATTCTATTCATCTTGTTTTTTTATGAAACGGAGCAATAATTAAAAGCTTCTTATGCTTCTGATATGGTAAAAGGTTTCTTTTCTGTTTTTACAGTTTCTGACCCGTTTTCATGATTTACTCCGTTTTGTTTATTTACCTCGTCATATTCTTTATTTGCATCTTTTTTATGTTTTCCTGAAATAAAGGTGTAAACGGCAGGTATAACCAGCAAGGTTAATATCAATGAAAATATAATTCCGCCAACGATAACGATACCTAACGGTACGCGGCTGGTAGACGCTGCGCCAAGACTTAATGCAATAGGCAACGCACCCAACGAAGTTGCGAGGCTAGTCATAAGTATAGGTCGAAGACGCTGCTGCGCCGCCTCAATGACCGCTTCCAGCTTGTTCATTCCTTGCTCACGTTTTTGATTGGCAAATTCCACTATTAAAATGCCATTTTTTGTAACCAGCCCGATAAGCATAATCATTCCTATTTCAGAAAAAATATTAACGGTCTGGTTAAAAACCCAAAGGCTAAGCAAAGCGCCGGCGAGCGCAAGGGGCACAGTGATCATAATGGTAAAAGGGTCTGTAAAGCTCTCGAACTGCCCGGCCAATACAAGGTAAATAAGGCCTAATGCAAGAAAAAATGCAAAAGCAGTATTGGAAGAGCTTTCTACATAATCCCGCGCCGGCCCGCTTAGTGATGTTTGAAAGCTCTCATCAAGCACTTTTTTGCCAATTGCCTCCATCGCTTTTACGCCGTCACCGATTGTTTTACCTTCTGCAAGTGAAGCCGAGAAAGTAGCTGCTTTAAAACGGTTGTAATGAAAAAGCGTCGGCGGGCTGCTGGTTTCCTGCAGATTGACAACAGAAGACAAGGGAATATTTTCGCCGCGATTATTTTTTACATACAATCTTTCAATATCAATCGGCTTGTTCCGGTCTTCCCTTTCTACCTGGCCGATAACCTGGTATTGCTTTCCATTCATAATAAAATATGCAAGCCGCCGGCCGCTGAATGCTGCCTGCACTACGCTGGCTACATCTGTTGTAGACAAACCGAGGTCTCTTGCTTTTAGCCGGTCAACTCTTAATTCAAGCTCAGGCCTGTTAAATTTAAGGTTTACATCAACATTTTGAAAAGTTTTGTCTTTTCTTGCCTCTTCGAGAAATTTTGGAGTCGCTTCACGAAGTTTATCGAAATCAAGATTTTGAATATTAAACTGCACCGGCAGCGAACCACGCGAACCTAAACCTACGGAAATAGTTTGCTCTTCAACAGCAAATATTCTTGCATCATTAAATCTTACCAGTTTTTTATTCAGGTCTGCAGCTATTTCACTTTGACTCCGGCTGCGTTCTCCGGGTTCTGTCAGACCAATTCTTGCACTCGCTGCATTAGAGCCGCTTCCGCCAAAGCCGGGCGTAGCAACGAAAGTAAAATCTCTTTCGGGCACCGAGTCCTGTAAAAAACGTGTTACGTTTTCTGCTACCCCTTTTGTAAAAGTATAGCTCGAACCTTCGGGAGCAGTAAGATTTATACGAATGTTGCTTTTGTCTTCCAGCGGCGCCAGCTCATTTGGAATAGTGTTATACAAAAGATAGATGATTCCTCCGCAAATGGCTACTATTACCCAGGCAAGCCATCTTGCTTTCATAAAACCGGTTAATAACTTTTTATATCCATTTTCCATTCCCCTGAAAAATGGCTCTGTCTTCTCGTAAAATTTACCATGGCCGCTATTCTTTTTTGTAAGATAAACGTTTAAAACAGGTGTTATGGTAAGTGAAACAAAAGCTGAAATTAGCACCGCAGCAGCTACAACCACACCAAACTCACGAAAGAGACTGCCGGTAAAACCTTGCAAAAAGATTACGGGTAAAAAAACAACCGCGAGTGTTATGGAGGTTGAAATAACGGCAAAAAATATTTCCCTGCTTCCTTCCAGCGCAGCTTTTTTAACAGAAAGCCCTTCTTCAATCTTGCGAAAAATATTTTCGGTAACGACAATGCCATCATCTACCACGAGACCGGTTGCAAGCACAATTCCTAAAAGCGTTAATACATTTACAGAAAATCCTGCAATATACATCACAAAGAAAGTAGCTATCAGAGAAATAGGAATGTCAATCAGAGGCCGGATGGCAATAAGCCAGTTTCGGAAAAAGAAGAAAATAACCAACACGACCAGTCCGAAAGAGATCATTAATGTTTCTTCCACTTCTGTCAGAGATCGCCGTACGTTTTTCGTATTATCAATTAATACATGAAACTGGATGTCTGATTTATTTGTCCTTTGTATTTCATCAAGACGTTTATAAAACTCATTAGCTATATTAATGTAGTTTGCTCCCGGCTGGGGTATGACGGCAAGACCGACTGCATACACGCCATTATATTTCCAGCTCTGCTCCAGATTTTCTGCTGAGAGTTCAATTTTTGCAACATCACCCATTCTTACAATGCCGGCGCTGTCCGCCCTTATTATCAGGTTTTTAAATTGCTCTTCAGTAGTCAGTCTGCCTAATGTGCGAATGGTAAGTTCACTGTTATTACCATATATTTTACCTGCAGGTATTTCTACATTTTCTTTATCAAGCGCAGTTTGTATATCAGTGAATGCAACATTGTAAGTGTTTAATTTATCCGGCTGCAACCAGATTCGCATCGCGTATCTCTTTTGCCCGAAAATATTTACTGCACTTACTTCATCAATGGTTTGTACCTGTTGCTGCAGCACATTTTCGGCGTAATCACTCAGTTCCAGCAATCCTTTTGACGGGCTTTGTATTGCCAGCAAAATTATAAAGTCGCTGTTTGCGTCGGCTTTGCTTACAACCGGTGGCGCATCTACATCCTGCGGCAGGTTTCTTGCTGCCTGGCTTACTTTATCACGCACATCATTGGCTGCAGTTTCGAGGCTCACATCAAGGTTAAATTCTACATTTATCCGGCTTGCTCCCAACTGGCTCGACGAGGTAATTGACCTGATACCAGGAATTCCGTTAATTTGTTTTTCGAGCGGTTCTGTTATCTGGCTTTCTATCACGTCTGCATTGGCGCCGGTGTACGAGGTAGACACGCTTACATTTGGCGGATCAATAGCAGGATACTCGCGTACCGCTAAAAAAGTAAATCCCACTATGCCAAAAAGTATGATGACTACATTCATCACAGTTGCCAGCACCGGTCTTCTTAACGATAATTCAGATATATTCATTTAAATCTTACTACGGGGAAAATTAATAATAAAAGCACCATTTCATTATAAACATTATAGTTGGTATTTAATCAATGTTTGTTTAAATAATCAATATTCTATGAAGAATTCCAAATACTGAATGAAAAATTTTCAATACTTACCTATTTTTTGTATAACTTTTCTATTCTTTAAAACAATAGGTGAATGCTTTATTGACCATGAATCATTGATTACTGAACAATTCTCTCTTTAAAAAAAATTGCATAAATCCTTCACTGCTTATTGATTTAGTTCAGCCAGCTTTTTAACTGACCTCACTTTTACAGGGGCATCAGGTTTGGTAAACAGCACACCGCTTACAACAATAGAATCTCCTGCATTTATGCCGCTTGTTATTTCTACATTATTTGCCTGTCGCACGCCTGTCTCTACTTTTACAAATTTAGCTTTGCCTTTTACTACCGTTACCAGGGTTTTGTCTTTGTCTTCAGGTATTATGGCGCTTGCAGGTACCAATACGCTGTTTTTGTCTGTAGCCGCCTGTATGTACACCTTTACAAATGCTCCGGGGTTAGCCGTTCCGCCTTCTAACAGTGCGCGCACTAGTAAATTTCTTGTATTTGTATTGGCCTGCGGTTCTGTAGCTACTATAAGCGCTTTTTGTCTTGTATGGCTCGCAGCGTCTGCTTCTACATTTACGTAATCGCCTTTGCGTATAATGTTTCCGTATTCTTCCGGTACGGTAAAATCAACTTTTACCTTCTCAACCTGTTGTATGGTTGCAAGCACGCTTGCAGGTGTTACATAAGCGCCGGGACTTGCCTGGCGCAATCCGATAACGCCGTTGAAAGGCGCACGAAGAACTGTTTTGTCTATTTGCGCCTGCAATACATTTATATCTGCACCTAAACTGTTTACCTGGTTGAGCGCTACGTCATAATCTGCCTGGTTTATACCGCTTATCTGCAGCAACTTTGCATAGCGTCGTTCTGTGGTTTTTGCCAGGTCAAGCTGTACTTTCAGCTTACCCATTTGCGCACGAAGGTCTGCGTCATTTATCCTGGCTACTACCGTTCCTTTTGCTATGCGCTTTCCTTCGGGAATATTAAGATAGGTTAATCTTCCGCTTATTTCAGGATGCAATTCAACAAATTCGCTGGCGACGATTGTACCATTTGCCTCCACGATACTGGAGATAGATTGCGCAGCAGCAACAATTACGTCAACAACCACCGGACCATTATTTTTCTGCTTTGGTTCCTCTTTTTTACCCTTACATGAAGAAACAATTATGCTTGTAAATGCCGTTACTAAGAAAATAAGCTTCATAGGGGAAAGGCAAAATTTTGATATAAAATGATAAGAATAACGTACAATAAACAATGATAGTTTAATAACAGCAAAAGCAAGAAGCATTAAAAATATATGGTAACGTCAGATGACTAAGCAACTGCGATAAATACAGATAAGGTACAAATTGAAATAACGTAATAAATAACCTGTCAAAAAGCTTTATAAGCAAACCTATAATTCTTCACGGCTGGCTTTTTTCAGGAATTCTTTTTCTTCATCAGTCAAAGCTGCATAGCCCTTGTTATTTATTTTATCAAGCAGGTCATCTACACGTTGTTGGGTAACATGAGGCGTTTTTTTGAATGGCTTTTGGTTTGATTTATAAAACAGTTGCTTTGAAGGCGATTCCTGTATATGTTTCTTTTTGGGGTTAAAGAGGTCGTCTGTCCAGTTAACAACATCAGTCATCCACTGGCCCCAGTCATTGCCTTTTTGAAGTTGCCACACAAAAATATATCCCATCAATCCTCCGGCTATCAGAGCAGCAATATGCCCAAAGTTTCCTGATCCGGAAGTTCCTATTTCTAAAAAAACAAAAACAGCCGTCAGTACCCATAAGGGAATATTAATCATGGGAAAAATCCTGTATTGAGGAGCCAGGGCAGTGGTTGCAATGGCTAAGGCCATTAAAGCAGGGCCGGCGCCTGCGAGGGGAAAAACACTGTTTACGTTTTCCCTTAAAGAAGGAATTAGATTAACGGTTAAAAGAAAAAAAACAGAGCCTGCAAGGCCACCGTAAAGGTATACCGGTATTAGTTTTTTATTACCGGTAAGATCCTGGAAAATACGTCCGAAGCCCCATAACCAAAGCATATTGGTAATTAACTCCCAAATGCCATTATGAACAAATATGTAAGAAAGCAAGGCCCATGGGCGGGTTGCAAAAACCTGGGGCTGCGCTGGCAAAGAAAGCAAGTTAAGCACTTGTGCCTGAAAAACCTCTTCGGTGCTATTGTTAACGAGATAAACAATTTTGATGAAGCTTAAAAGAATAAAAATAATCACATTTACGATAATAAGCAAAACGAGAGCGTTTCCGTCTTGCCCAAGCAATATTTTTTTCCGGTTATTTTGCTGCAATAAGCTCATGATCTTATATATTTAAAACCCCACCTGTGAATTTAATAAAAGGTACGTCTATTTTTTTTATCCCACGTCAGCACTAATAAAAAACCTACCAAACCGCCTCCGATATGCGCCCAGTGAGCAATATTATCTCCCTGGTTTACTATACCTGAATAAATCTCATATCCGAAATACGCTAAACCAACCCATTTTGCTTTTATTGGAAATAAAAAATAAAAATACAGATTTGTATTAGGAAATAAATAAACAAAAGCTGCTAAAATACCAAATACTGCCCCGCTGGCTCCTATGGTGGCATTGCTTATTATAGCATTGGCAACTTCTGATATATATCCAATCAATCCATTCCTGCTGCCTGTATCGTCAGGATTTGCGAGATAATTTTGTAGTACAGAAGCGCCGGCCGGATCGTTATTTAACCCGAAACGGCCGAAAAAACCAGCGGCCTCATCAGGAGTAAGATGTTGTTTCAGCAGCATAAACTGGCTTAGCAGAGGATGATACTCATACCATAAAAATCCTAATTGTATTAATCCGGCGCCTATTCCGCATAAAAAATAAAAGGTTAAAAATTTTTTAGGACCCCAGATAGTCTCGAGAGGAGCGCCAAACATCCAGAGAGCAAACATATTTCCAAATAAGTGCATAAAACTGCCATGCAGAAAAAGATGTGTTACCAGTTGCCATGGCTGAAAAAGCGGAGACTGAACGTGGTGTAACCCAAGCAGGTTTTCCATATTTACAATGTTACCTGCCTTAAGCGTTTGCTGCGCAATAAAGACAAGAACATTGATAATCAACAAATTTTTAATAACTACAGGAAGGACTTCGAAACGGCTGGGTCTGATTTCACTCATAATTTTTGAAAATACTTTACAAAGTTAGGCGTCATAAGTTACGAATTTTTAATTGAACAACATTTTCAATATGCAAAGTATGCGGAAACATATCTACCGGCTGAACTTTAGCTACTCTGTACTTTTCATCTAATAATGCAAGATCACGGGCCTGCGTTGCAGGATTACAGCTTACATACACAATTACAGGCGCCGCAATCTCCAGCAGCTTTTTTACCAGCTTTTCGTGCATACCGGCCCGTGGCGGATCGGTAATAATAACATCAGGCCTTCCGTGAAGATCAAAAAAATTATTATTACAGATTTGCGTTACATCACCGGCAAAAAAAGCGGCATTTTCGAGATGATTTATTGCAGCATTTTCTGTTGCGTCTGCTATGGCTTCTTCAACCATTTCTACTCCGACAATTTTTTTTGCCAGCCTGCTTACAAAAATACCTATGCTGCCGGTGCCGCAATATAAATCATAAACAGTTTGTGCACCGTTTAGTTCTGCAAACTCACGGGCAACCCTGTAAAGTTTTTCGCCTTGCCGAGTATTTGTCTGAAAAAAGGATTTGGGAGAAATTTTAAACTTGAAATCTTCCAGCCTTTCTATTATATAACCTTTACCCGAAAAAACCTGTGGCTCCAGGTCAAAAAGGCTGTCGTTTTTCTTTGTATTTACAGTATATAGCAGCGTAGTAACTTCAGGAAATTTATTTTGAATAAATGCAAGCATTGGCAGGAGGAGTTCATTATCTTCATATCCAACAACAATATTTACCATTATTTCTCCCGTTTCGGCAATGCGTACCAAGAGGTTGCGCAGGTAACCGGTATGATTACGAATATCATAATGACTGATATTGTGTCGTTTGGCGTATTCAGAAAGAGCGAGGCGTAAAAAATTTGTCGGTTCATTTTGCAAATGACATTCTATAATTGGCACTACTTTATCGAAATAGCCGCGGGCATGAAAACCGGCAACATTTTCGTCGGGTGAAATCAAAGGATTGTGCAGTTCTTCCGCTAATAAAAACCGTTTGTTTGAGAAAGTATACTCCATTTTATTACGGTAGCGCGTAGTTTGTTCAGCGCCGATTATGGGCATTATTTCAGGAAGCTCTACTTTGCCGATCCGCTTCAGATTATCTGTTACCTGCTGTTGTTTGTATTGTAACTGCAAATGGTAAGGAAGCATTTGCCACTGGCAGCCGCCGCAAACCCCGAAATGCTGGCAAAAAGGTTTAATACGCAAATCACTGTATTTTTGAAAATGCAGCGCAATTCCTTCAGCCCAGTCTTTTTTATTTTTTTGCAGCAATACGTCTGCAACATCTCCCGGAATGGTGTTTTCTACGAAGATCACTTTACCCTCTACTCTCGCCAGTGACTTTCCTTCCGCAGCATAATTTTCCATCACCACATTATGCAATACCACTTTCTTCCTTCTCATTTGACAAAAGTAGCAGAAGAACTGCATTTATCGAATTAGAAAACGTTGTTAGAAATGTTTTTGTAAACGAATAAATTGATAAAATTTCCTTTTTATTCTATACACCGTAAATTCGCCAAAAAACACCATTATGAATAAATTACTCTCTATTGTTTTTGCCACTTTTGCTTTGTTTACAAATACACATGCACAGGTAACGATGCCTGCTCCCAGCACTACTCAGACAATTGTACAGGATTTTGGTATGGGTAAAATAGAATTAACGTACAGCCGCCCGGGCATTAAAGGTCGCCAGCTTTTGGGTCAAAATACAGAACTGGTTCCTTTAGGCAAACCCTGGAGAACAGGTGCAAATGCAGCCACAAAAATTCATTTTACAGACAATGTAACTATTGGCGGCAAAAAGCTCGATACCGGCAGTTATGTTATTTATACCATTCCCAGCCAGGCACAGTGGGATGTTGTGTTAAGCAAAGGGACAGCTTATCCCGGTTCTGAAGGTTTTAAAGAAAGTGATGATGTTGTCCGTTTGAAAGCGCCTGTTTCTGCTGTAAAAGACAGAATAGAAACTTTTACTATGCAGTTTGGTAATGTAAAAAACGAAAGCTGCGAATTGCATCTGATGTGGGGGAATACGGATGTTACCATTCCAATTACAACCAATACTAAAGACCGCATACGTACGCAGTTGGAAACAGCGATGCAGGGCGACAAAAAACCGTATTACCAGGCAGCAACTTTTTATTATGACTATGATAAAAACTACGTAAAAGCTTTGGAAAATATTAATAAAGCGACTACAGAGAATCCGAAAGCATATTATATGTTTTTGCAAAAGGCAAGAATACAAAAAGATATGGGCGATAAAGCCGGTGCAAAAGCAAGTGCAATGAAAACAATTGAACTTGCCAAAGAAGGTAAAAACGCAGATTATGAGAATTTTGGAAATCAACTATTAAAACAACTATAATACAAAATCCTGTATAAACAGGAAAGCCTTTCCTGTTTATCTGTATTATTGCCTTAAGGTTTGCTTTGCAATCAAAAAGCACTTTTTTCAATTACTTTGCAATTCCCATTTTTGCTTCCATGCTGAGAGTTGCATGAGGCACAGCACGAAGGCGCGCTTTATCTATAAGCTTGCCCGAAACACGGCAGATGCCGTATGTTTTGTTTTCAATGCGCATGATAGCCTTCTCGAGGTGGTCAATAAAAGTGATCTGACGGCTTGCCATCTGGCTCAGTTGCTCTCTTTCCATGCTCATGCCCCCGTCTTCCATTGTCATGTAGCGATTGTCTGTTTCATCTCCACCCATTTCATCGCGGCGGGTTATCAGGCCCTGCAGGTAAGCAAGCTCTTTTTTTGCAGCGTCCAGTTTCTTTGAAATCAAGTCTCTAAACTCCTGCAGTTCTGCATCGTTGTATCGTATTGTCGGCCCGGCAGGGGCTGCTGCAGGCGTATCTAAGACACTTTTCAGAAAATCAGGTTCATAATTCACTTTTTTATCAGTAGATGTTCTCGGAATGACGACCAATTTATTTTGTTCCTCTGCTTTTATTGCCTTTGAAGATGCTTTGGAAGACTTTATCTCCTTTTCAGGGGCTACTGCTGATTTAGTCTTTTTCTCTGAAGTTGCTTCCTTTTTTAAGGCTCCGGCTTCTTTGCTTTCTTTTATATCTGCTGTTGTTATTTTTTTCACTGGTTCTTTTAAGTTTTTTATAACCGGGTTTTCTGCGTCTTTTTCAAAAGATTTTCCGGTCTGGCGTTTTGTAAGTTTGTGTGCTGCAACTTTTATTTCATCTTCCGCTGCGCGTTAATTGTTTTTTTGTAACCCTTTAAGGTCTTTCAGCTTTTATACTTATCTTTTTTTAATTACGCTAACATGTAACGGAATATCATTTATGTCTATTACAGTTCCATCAGGTATTTGTGCCACAAAATCAATGGAATCTGCTAAAATTTCGGCGCAAATATAGTTTTTATATTCCTTTATTGAATTTGACAACCGCTTATTTTCCACTATATTAATGTTAATTCGGTCGGTAAGCTCAAATCCTTTGTCTTTCCGCAGGTTCTGTATTCGGTTTACAAACTCCCGTGCTTCTCCTTCTTTTCTTAACTGATCAGACACAGTAATATCAAGCGCGACTGTAAGATTGCCTTTGGACGCAACACTCCAGCCGGGAATGTCGTCAGCAGAAATATCTACTTCGGCTATATCTAAGGTTATAGGTTCATTATTGATATTTAAAACATACTTTCCTTCTTTTTCGAAGGAAGAAATATCGTTTTGAGTAAAGTTTACCAGGGCTGCAGAAACAGCTTTCATTCTCGGCCCTAATTTTTTACCTAAAGCAACAAAATTTGGTTTTATCTTTTTATTGATAAAACCTTCCGTTTCTGTTAAATATTCGATCTCTTTTACGTTTACTTCACTTTTTATTAAATCTTCCACTTTAGAAAGCTGGTCTTTCATTAACGGATTTACTACCGGGATTAATACTTTTTGCAGCGGCTGCCTGACTTTTATATTTACTTTTTTCCGGATGCTTAAAATTAAGGAAGAAGCATTCTGTGCCAGTCGCATTCTTTCTTCCAGTGCTTTGTCAACAGCCGCTTTGTTTTCTTTGGGAAAATCAGCAAGATGAACGCTTTCTGCAGTAAAACGACCGGTTACTGCATTTAGATTTTGAAACGTCGCATCGCTGAAGAAAGGAGATATGGGCGCCATTAATCTTACAACTGTTTCAAGGCATTCGTATAAAGTTTGGTATGCCGATATTTTGTCGTGCTCATATTCACCTTTCCAAAAACGGCGGCGGCAAAGGCGAACATACCAGTTGCTTAAATGTTCATCTGCAAATTCTTCAATAGCTCTTCCTGCTTGTGTTGGCTCATAATCATTCATACTTTCGGTAACGCTTATAATCAGGCTGTTTAGCGAAGACAAAATCCAACGGTCAATCTCAGGACGTTGTTCCAAAGGAATATAATCTTCTTTAAATGCAAACCCGTCAAGATTACTATATAGAGCAAAAAACTGGTAGGTGTTGTATAAAGTACCAAAAAACTTGCGCTGCACTTCCTGAATGCCGGCAATATCAAACTTCAGGTTATCCCAGGGGCTTGCATTGGTGATTAAATACCAACGTGTAGCATCAGCGCCAAATTTATCAATTGTCTGAAACGGATCCACTACATTGCCCAGACGTTTACTCATTTTGTTGCCATTTTTATCAAGCACAAGTCCATTTGAGACAACTGTTTTATAAGCAACGCTATCAAATAATAAAACAGCAAGCGCGTGTAAAGTATAAAACCAGCCACGTGTCTGGTCTACGCCTTCGGCAATGAAATCAGCAGGAAAAGCTTTGCGGGCGTCAATCAAATCTTTGTTTTCAAACGGGTAATGCAACTGTGCATAAGGCATAGCGCCACTGTCGAACCAAACGTCCACAAGGTCTGGCACACGTTTCATTGGTTTTCCGCTTTCGCTTACCAATATTATTTCGTCTGCAAAAGGTTTATGAAGGTCTAAGACGCCTTCATGCAGGTAGCTTTTATTTACATCTCCTCCAAGCACTTCACTTGCTTTTCGAATTCCTGCATTCAGTTCTTCAATACTGCCAATACAAACTTCTTCGCTTCCATCTTCCGTCTTCCAGAGAGGCAATGGAGTACCCCAGTAGCGGCTGCGGCTGAGGTTCCAGTCTACCATATTTTCGAGCCAGTTACCAAAACGACCTTCTCCTGTTGATTTAGGTTTCCAGTTAATGGTTTTGTTTAATTCTACCATCCTTTCTTTAGCGGCAGTAGTTTTTATAAACCAGGCATCTAACGGATAATAAAGAATTGGTTTATCAGTTCTCCAGCAATGCGGGTAGCTGTGCTCGTATTTTTCAACTTTAAAGGCGCGGTTTTCTTTTTTCAGCTTTATTGAGATGTCTACATTTACATCTTCATAAGCTTTGTCGTCTTTATAATTTTTTACGAAACGATTGCTGAATTCACCCAGACCGTCTGCAAATTTCCCTTGGCGGTCAACCAATGTCAGGATACCAATATTATACTTTTTTCCGACTTTAAAGTCATCTGCGCCAAAAGCCGGAGCGGTGTGCACGATACCTGTGCCATCTTCGGTAGTAACAAAATCTCCCAACATAACCCTGAAAGGATCACCGCCAGACTTTTCAGGACGATTGGCTTCAAATGGCATAAGCTGTTCGTATCTCGCTTCTTCAATGTTTCTGCCTTTAAATTCTGCAAGTATTCTCCAAGGAAGCAGCTTTTCACCCTCTGAAAAATTTTCAAAATCACCATTTTCTCCTTCAGGTTTAAAATATTTTGATATAAGCGATTTAGCCAAAATAACATTAGCAGGCAGATGCGTATAAGGATTAAAAGTTTTTATGAGCACATAATCTATATTAGGGCCTGCCGTAAGTCCTAAATTAGAAGGCAATGTCCACGGAGTCGTCGTCCAGGCAAGAAAAAAGACCTCACCCCAGCCCTCTCCCAAGGAGAGGGAGTCAAAAAGAAATTGAGTCTTTTCGTTCTTTACTGCCTTGAACATTACAACGGCTGAAGTATCTTTTACATCTTTGTAAGTTCCGGGCTGGTTAAGCTCATGAGAACTTAAGCCTGTGCCCGCTGCGGGACTGTAAGGTTGTATGCTTACGCTTTCATAGAGTAAACCTTTATCGTACAATTGCTTTAATAGCCACCAGAGGGTTTCAATATAATTATTATCAAATGTTATATATGGATCATTAAGGTCAACCCAATAACCCATTTTCGTAGTTATTTCATCCCACTTGTCTTTGTATTTCAATACTTCGCGGCGGCAGGTTTCGTTGTATTCAGCAACTGATATCTTCTTTCCGATATCTTCTTTGGTAATGCCAAGCATTTTTTCCACACCCAATTCCACAGGCAATCCATGCGTGTCCCATCCGCCTTTGCGCTTTACCTGGAAACCCTGCATTGTTTTGTAACGGCAAACCAAGTCTTTTAATGTGCGGGAAATAACATGATGAATACCGGGCATACCATTAGCGCTCGGAGGACCTTCATAAAAAACGAAAGGCATGGATCCTTCCCTGTATTCTACACTTTTTTCAAAAGTCTTGTTTTCTTGCCATTTAGCTAAAATCTTTTTTTCTATAGCAGGAAGGTTTAAACCCGAAAACTCTTTATATTTTACACTCATGATTTTTTAAATAGGCTGAAAATTGCAAAAATGGGCGTAAAGGTACGAAAAGAAGCACGGCTTTTTGGAACCACAATGCATGGTTAAAAAAGCGGAAATAAGAAGTAAATACTTAAGAGAGAGGTGTTAATTGAACTTTAGGAATAAAATCAATTGTTGATTTATTTAGGGTTTTTTGAAAATAAAAGGTGTAACCAAGGTCTTTGGTTTCTGCGGAATGAGCTAACTGCCAACCTAAGAAACGCATATATTTTAATAGTTTTTCAGAAGTTATCGTCTCTTCAAAAGATTTTAATTTTTGAATTTTGGTTTTATCTTCAAATTCAGCAAACCTTACTGCCGGTTCAAAAACTATGTTTAACCTGTTTAAGGTATCGAAGGAATGTTCTTTGTAAAAATTAATTTTACAATGTACCAAAATCTTTTCCTGTCGATTTTCTTTCTGTGCGTTGATAGTATTTATTGCACAGGAAAAGATTATACAAATAAACAATTGTCTTATCATGACTCAAAAGTTTGCAAGTGCTGATTTTTTGATTTTAAGAAAACCATTTTAATACATATCTGCAAAGCTTACATTATTTCAAAAAGTCTAATCAATAAAATGCAAAGCGATTATCTTTTATATCGGCTGCTTTCTTTAAAGCTTCAATGCTTCTATAACCACCCATTTGTTTTTCCTGCATGGCGAGCTGCTTTCTCAATTGGTCTGCACTTACATTCGTATTTGGAAGAGCGAAAACACCTTCATCTTTAATTATGAATACGCCTGTATTGCCTGCTATTGGTTCACTTACTTTGCCCTGCAGGCCTTTGTTAAATGCCGCTCCGGCAATGCGGGGTTCATTACCTATACCGGGAATGAAAGGCTGGTTGAAGCCAACACTGTCTGCATGAAGCACAGGCATGCCTGCAGACTGTGCTATTTGCTGCAAAGTTGTGCCTTTTAATTTTGATGAAATTATTTGCTGCGCTTTCTTTTCATTTATTATCAATGGTTCTGCAACAGCACGGGCTTTTTCTACACTCATTAGTCCTTTATCAGCTATGCCGGTAATTTCTGCAACCACATATTTGTCTCCTATTTCGTATGGCTCACTTACGTCACCTGTTTTATTTTCATATATCCACCTTATGAACTGGCGGCTTTCGCCTAAACCCGGTACCTGAAAATCATTCTGCTTCAGGTCAGCAGAAGATAATACCGGCAGTTTTTGTTTTAATGCATTATTATCAAACTGTTTTTTATTGCGGCTGGTTGCTGCAAATTGTGCAGCGGCGCTGTTGGCCGTATTGATTGTTTCCTGGCTTGCTTCTATTGGTTTGGCGAGGTAAGCAATTTTATAAGCAGGCTCTGTTTTCTTTTGCTCTACAACTTCTATGTAATGATAACCGCTGTAAGCCTGATTTTCTACTTTCACCACTTTTTTGTCGCCGGTATTTCCATAAAAAGCAACTTCTGCAAACTCTTTACTTAAATTCGGAAATTGAGACGAGGCAAAATCGTATTCACCTTTTGTGCTTTTGCTGCCGGCGTCATCGCTGTATTTTTGCACAAGGGCATTAAAATCTGCTCCTGCTCCGGCAGCAGCAGCAATACTGTCAATCCTTTTTTTAGCAATACTGTCGGGTAATGTTGGCTGGCCTTTTTCTCCTGTTTTAATTAAAATATGCCTGACTTTTACACTGTCGGGCATATTACGCGTATCAATCATTTTGGCAAGCGTATAGTTAGCGCCATCAACATAAGGCCCAAATACCTGGCCACGTGACAGCTTTTTAATGGTATCAGTGTTTGGAACCTGCATTTTTGATCCTAACGTGTACCCGTTGAAATATGGATTTTCTGTGCCTGCCCTTGCAAGAAATGCTTCAGGATCTGCTGCTGCGACAAAGTCATTTTTAAGGTTATTAAGCTGGTTCAATGCTTTAGCGCTGTCTGCAGCAGATGGAGAGGCATTAAATACAACATAAGATACAGAACGTGCCGCTTCATCCTGCCGGAAAGCTTCCTGGTGTTTGTTTATATAATCTTTTATATCACTGTCAGTTACTTTTACAGAGCTGTCATTGATGCTGGTATATGGAACAGATACATAAGAAAAACGGGCTACAGCATTTTGATCAGCAAGTGTTTTTTCTGCCATCCACTTTGGTACATAAGAGCTGTTGCCAAGCAAAGCCATATACTTTGTACGGAGAGTCTGCCTGATGGTTGGCTGTATGTACGCCTCCTCAAACATCTCAAGATTGGGGTTGTTTTTTTGTTTTTTTATCTGGCTGAAATATTGTTTTGCCTGGTTCACATTAAACTGGCCCGTCTGCGGATCAGTGAATTGCTGGCTTAACCATTGGGGCGGATTAGCTCCGAAAAGAACATCATTCAGTTCTTTATCGCTGAACTGTAAACCGACTTTATTATACTCCTGGTCCATTACTTTTTCATCTACCGCCTGGTCCCAAACAGTGCTTATCAATTGTTCGCGTGGCGGAGCCTGTGCTCCATACATGGCTGTCTGCAGAGTAATCCTTTTCTCAAAGTCACTTTTATCAATTTTTTCACCGTTTACTTTACCTATGTTGCCTGTATTGCTGTTCATGCTTCTGCCCCGACCTACAAAGGCATCCATTAAAATAAAACCGACCAGACTAAGGGCAATAATACCTATGACCAAAGCAGCATATTTATCCCTGATTCTTTGAATAACCGACATATTATTTAAATAACTTTTAAAGTGGAAAGCAAAAATAAGGGATTAAATTGTTTGTACAAATGTGGAAAACACTTTAAACCCTTGATACTGCTTGCTTTTGGAAAAGCTTCTTTAATTATCGTGTGTTAATAACCTCCTTCCATACACCAAAAAGGCAGTTTTCCAATTTATTTTATTTCCACAATGTATTGTTTATAACAACCTTTTTTGGGGGAGAACGGTCTTTTTCTTCTTTTTTTACCGGGAAATTTTTATAACAACTTCCCTTCTTTTTTTAATTATTACCTGTTGAAAGTCTATAATCATTAATTATTCTTTTTGTGTTAACATAAAAATAACTTTTGTCTCTGCTCATTATTATACAGCAATAAAACAATCCACTTATGTTAGAAACCGGCTGTAACCCTTAATTTTATTATAATAATACCTGTGAATGGTGTGTGAATAACCGTGGATAAAGCAGCATAATTTACTTTTGCAAATAATTATAATGAAAGTTATCCTGTTGTTAACAGCCGTAGTAATAATAGTTTTATTTATAAATAAAGTATTATAAGAATTAATACAAGAGTTATGAACATTGCCGAAGCAAAAAATAAAGTGGAAGAAAAAGGTTTTCTCGATATAGACATAGATGTGCAACTTGATTTGTTTTCTGAAATCGAAAGATTAAAAAAAGAAAAGAACGCTATTGTGCTTGCCCATTATTACCAGGATGCAGATATACAGGACGTGGCAGATTATCTTGGCGATAGCCTGGGATTGGCTCAAAAAGCACAATCTGCCCATGCAGACATGATTGTGTTCGCAGGAGTTCATTTTATGGCAGAAACTGCCAAAATACTTAATCCAGCCAAAAAGGTTGTGATACCTGATTTAAAGGCAGGCTGTTCTTTGGCCGACAGTGCGCCAACCGATTTGTTCAGGGCTTTTAAAGAAAGTCATCCGGATCATATAGTTATCAGCTATATAAATTGTACTGCGGAAATAAAAGCATTGAGCGATATAATTTGCACCAGCAGCAATGCAGAGGCGATTTTAAACAGTTTGCCGGCAGATCAAAAAATAATATTTGCCCCGGACAGAAACTTAGGTGGATTTTTAAACCGGAAAACAGGCCGTAATATGCTGCTGTGGAACGGCGCATGTATAGTGCATGAAATCTTCAGTCTGGAGAAAATAACAAAGCTTAAGATACGTCATCCGAATGCGAAAATGATTGCGCATCCTGAGTGTGAAGAAGCCGTTCTCCGCATTGCTGATTTTGTAGGAAGCACAACACAGCTGCTTAAATATGCAGTAACTGACAGCTGCAACGAATTTATTGTAGCTACTGAGACCGGCATTTTGCACCAGATGCAAAAAGATGCTCCGTATAAGACATTCATCCCTGCGCCGCCCAATAACGGTTGTGCCTGTAATGACTGTCCTTACATGAAATTAAACTCGCTTGAGAAACTGTATTTGTGCATGGAGTATGAGACACCCGAAATACTGATGGATGACCAATTGCGCCTTGCTGCTAAAAAGCCGATGGACAGGATGCTGGAAATAAGCAGATCTGCAGGCTTAATCGCCTGAGTATTCTGCTGTCATTTTCTTGGCTGTTTTGTTTATTTCCATTGCGGCGTTATAAATTAGTTTAAACTGGTCAACAACAGATTTTAAGTCTGTTAACGGTCGTATTGTAGAAGTTTCAAGAAGTCCGTCTTCCAGTTCCTGTTTTCTTCTTTCCAATAATACATTTACTTTATTGTTGAGCATTCTTAAAGAATCTTTATCAGCAATGGTTTTATCAGTAACTTCTTCATTGTTAAGATAGGCTGAGGCATTGGTAAAATACTGAAGAATGTCGTCAGTAACTTTTATAAAGTCATTAGATTTATGAGATATAGTTTGCATTTGTGCATAGTAAGACAAAGCAGCAATGTAGGAAGTAAGCTTATGGTTTAAAACTACGAAATGGTGCAGTGTTTCAACGCCTTTTTGCTGAGTTTTCGGCTCGGATGACATCCGGTTAAAAGCATCTGATAAGTTAGCAAGAGCAACCAGTGCATTTTTTCTTGCTGCCTGTTGTTCGGTAGAAGTAGTCGCGTTACCGCTGTAAGCCCACGCAATAACAGAAAAATATTGTTTCACTTCCGCAAGCATTTCTGTCATTAATGGTTTTATCTTTTTCCTTTCCCAAAGGGGAAATAAAAAATAGTTGGCAAGAAAAGCGATTGCAGAACCAACTAAAGTATCTATAATCCGGTCTGTAAGCAATATTTTAAAATCGGCCGGATACAAAAAATGATAAAAAAGCACGAGGTACGGAGTCATCAATAATACACTTACAAAATAATTTGTCCTGAAAAAAGTATAGCTGCCTGCCATAAACAGGATGAGTAATATAAGTAAAAGTGTGTTATTTTCTGTAATAAACAGGATAAGAATGCCAATAAGAATACCTGCTAAGGTACCGGCGATGCGGTTCCTGTTTCTCTCTTTTGTAAGACTGAAAGCTGGTTTTAAAATAACAATTATGGTAAGAAGAACCCAATAACTATGGCCTATTTTTAAAAAATGTGATAATATAAAACCTGCAAGCACTGCTATGCTTACCCGCAGCGAATGCCGGAAAGTATCTGACTTCAATGTAAGGTTATCAATGAAAAGACCCGGAGAAATTTCCTGGGAAGAAATTAATTTTTTATAAACAGTCTCTGATATTTTAGTTTTGCCGGAGGTACTTTCATAATGTGTATATTTTTGAAGAGTCAGCAAGCGATCATGCAAATCCTGTATGTTTTCTAAAATTTGTATCAGGCTTATAAAACCATCTATATTATCAGGTTTCAGATACGTCTCACGTAAATTGTTAAGCTCTTTTCTTGCATTTGTTATTTGCTGCCCGATATTACTATGAGAAGAATAAGAGGCCCCGCTTTTAACAGCAATGCCAATTGCATCAAGCTCTTCTGCAAGATTCTTTGCTAAAAGATGATAATCATTAAGAATGGCAGTTTCATCAAAATATTGATGCAATTGTAAATATTCCTGGTGTGAGATCATTATTCTTTCAAAAATATCAGCAACCTCCAGGTGTATCATTACCAGTGTGCGGCCAATATTAGTGGTTTCTTTTACAATGCTTCTTGTTTTAAACAACAGTTCTGACAACTCTGTTTGCTTATGCTGCACCACTGATTGCTGCTGCAGCAGATCCAAAAAAGTACTTTTATAATTCACCCGGCGGCTGTATAATTCGGAACGGATCAGCAGGTATCCGGCAGTTGCCTGTATATAGTCGCCCAAAGCCTGCTGCGCAAGCCTGTAAGGACGAACGTTGTACAACAGCATGCTAAAACACATATACCACAAACCCCCTGAGGCTATCAAAAGAGCGTGCCTGATAACGAGAGCCGGGGTTGTAAGGTTGAGGCGGGTGTCTATTGAAAGCGTAAGAATGATAAGCGCTGCAGTACCGACAGAACCTGCTCTTGTGCCGTAAATGTTTATCATAGAGAAAAAGAAACAGGCAATAAAAATAAAAATACCTAACAACACAGGTGAATTTGCGATTGAACACGCTATGAGCGTTACTATCGTAATAGAAGCTATACCTACCATCATCCCGTTTTGCCGGTGATGAACCGGGCCGGCGCTGTCGGTAACGCTGACAAACAAAGCGCCCAGAGAAATGGAAATACCTGTCGGCAGCATATTAAAATAGCTCAGGATAAAAGCAGGCAATAAAACACCCGCTGTTATTCTTACTCCTTCACTTAAATATTGACTGTGTATAAAACTTTTATATGTTTTTAAATAATCCAAGATCTTTTAAAAAATATTTAAAATCATGTAAGAAAATAGTAAGAGATGTTTTCTGCAATTAACGGTGACCACTTACTAAAACCAAAAAAGGCAATCTGTACAGGATCACCTTTCAAAAAAGCATTATTACTGTTTTTTTATTGTCTGAATTCCCTGCCTAAGATTATACCTACTTTCAAAGATAAAGACATATAAGTATCATTATTATCAGGGTTTCCTCTTCTTGGAGAAACTGATGGCTGTTTACTTCTGTTATACAATGCTTTGGCATCTGCAGCGAGAACAGGGGAAAGATTTTTATCGAATGCAGAAGGATTAATAAAATTTTTGCTGCTTACATCTTCGAGATAGTCGGTAGAAAGAAGGCGGTGCATATACTCAAGGCGAATACTAATTCTTGAAGATACATTGCAGCGGACACCAATACCAACAGGTACATTGATCTGGGAAAGACTGTAGTTGGAAACATGAGGGTATTCGGGGAAACCTTCACCTTCGGTATGCAAAGGTTTTAAATCTACCCAGGTTCCATTGAATTGAGTCTGAGGGTTGAAAGTAAACCATCCAACACCTGCGGCTGCATAAGGCTCAAGCAGCCAGTTTTTTTCTTCGTAGCTGAATACTAAAAACGGATGAAATTCCAGCAGCAGGGAAACCTCCGCAATATTGCTTCTGAAACTTAAATTTCTAATCTTTCTCGACTTGGAATTTAAGGTTGTTGGATTAATATCGGTGTCAGCAGAGCGTATTTGCCCAAAAGTACCTTCAAGGCGTGCGCCAATAAAGTTGTGATACATAGCGCTTGCATAAATGCCGGGTGCAGGCCTGAAGTTTTTGAGGCGCATTTCATTGAGGTAATAAGTTTTGTCGCCGTCAGCTCCTCCTATATCTGTTATACAATTCATTGCGCCTATCCCTGCCCCGATTTCAAATACAAAGGGCTGATCGTAATAATAATACCGGCTATGAACAAATTGACTATATATTTTTGTAGAAAAACCAATTAGCAGTAAAAAAACAATTACTTTTTTTCCTTTACTCATAGAAGAAGAGTTTATAGGTAATTTTTAAAAACAAAATTTAAATTATTTTTTCATTTAAATTTCTTTTCAAAGAATAGTACCTGCAAACAGGTTTTAAACCACACTCAGGGCATTTTGGATTTCTTGCAACGCAGATATATCTCCCATGCAATATTAACCAATGATGAGCAATATTAACTAAATTGACGGGTAAATGTTTAACCAACTGTTTTTCGGCTGCAAATGGAGTTTTTGCATTGCGTGTAAGACCTATGCGTGCCGCAACCCTGAATACATGCGTGTCAACAGCCATATTAGGTTGATTGTCTATAACCGATGTTATCACATTTGCAGTTTTGCGCCCTACGCCCGGCAATTGTATTAATTCTTCAACACTTAAAGGTATTTCGCCATTAAAATTTTCCCGCAGCATTTTTGCCATCCCAAGCAGATGTCTTGTCTTATTACCGGGATAGGAAATACTTTTAATAATATCAAAAAGGTCTTCATATTCTGCACCGGCTAATTCTCTCACCGAAGGATATCTGGCAAAAAGTGCAGGTGTAGTTATGTTAACACGCTTATCAGTACATTGAGCAGACAGTACAACCGCCACAAGCAGTTGAAAAGGATTATCATATATTAATTCGGTCTCTGCGTCAGGAGCATTTTGCTGAAACCAGGAAATAACAAACCCGTATCTTTCTTTTGCAGTCATAAACTGTTATCAAAGATACGGGTCTAAAAGTAACTTTATGAGAGTAGGGTCAGCGCTGTGCCATCTCTTGGGATGTACGGGCATAATTAAGTATAGCTGCTATAGACTCAGGCCGCGGACTTTTAACAAGTTTATCCAGATCTTGCTTCGCGCCTTCTAAAGCTTCAAATTGTTCTTTAAGTGTCCAATCTGTTTGTATGGCCTTTTCAATAGCTTTTGTCTCTTCTTCTAATGTTTCATGATACAAATATTGTATCAAATCTTCGTTTGTATAATTTATCATAGCTTAAACAATGTTTTTTGTTGTCCTGTTATAAAAAAGTCCGATGATATAAAAAACGCAATTATGTTTGAAATATTGTAAGAAGCTTTTTTAATTATTGTTACCGCTGATAGTATCATTTATTATAAAAATATCCTCACCCGGTCTTTTTAAAAAAAACTTTTCTCTGGCAAATTTTTCAAGAATTGCCGGTTTATTATTAAGGTCCATTAAATCTTTTTTTGTATTTGCAATTTCTGCTTGATAAAAGGCAGCGCTGCCTTCAAGCTTCTTCAATTCCTGTTTTCTGCCTAACTGTGTAAAAAGATCATTACGGTCAAAAAAAGAAATCCATATAGCAAACACTATAAGAGACAGAATGTATTTGTTTTTTAAAATTTTTAATAAATAAGAAAACTTAATCATCCGCAAAAAAATTATCTTCGGTAAAGCTAAAAATATACTTAAATAACAAGGATTAAAAAAGCCTAATTATTTTATAAATTTAAATCTTCCTTTAGGATAAATGGCGTTTTCACCCAGCATTTCCTCGATACGCAGCAGTTGATTGTACTTTGCCATACGGTCTGTACGGCTCGCGCTGCCTGTTTTTATCTGTCCGCAATTAAGTGCAACAGCAAGGTCGGCAATAGTGGTGTCTTCAGTCTCTCCACTTCGGTGGCTCATGATAGTGGTGTAACCGTTTACCTGCGCTAACTGTACAGCATTAATCGTTTCAGTTAAAGTGCCGATCTGGTTTACTTTAATAAGAATGCTGTTTGCTATTCCTTCATCTATGCCTCTTTGTAAAATTTTGGTATTCGTTACAAAAAGATCATCACCAACCAATTGCACTTTTTTTCCTAAAGCGTCTGTAAGCTTTTTCCAGCCTTCCCAATCTTCTTCTGCCATTCCGTCTTCAATGCTTATGATAGGGTATTTGTTGGCCCATTCAACCCAGTAATTTACCATTTCATCAATATTGTATTTTTTGCCATCGCTTTTATGAAAATGATAAATGCCGTCTTTAAACATTTCTGAAGTGGCTGCATCAATTGCAATGCCTATTTGCTCTCCGGCTTTATATCCCGCGGCTTCTATGGCCATTAAAACTGTTTCGATCGCTTCTTCGTTGCTTTGAATATTAGGTGCAAAACCGCCTTCGTCTCCTACATTTGTGCTGTAGCCTTTCTTTTTCAGAACTGTTTTTAGCTGATGAAAAACCTCAACTCCCCAGCGAAGACCTTCGCTAAAAGTATCCGCTCCTACCGGTACGATCATAAATTCCTGGTAGTCTATTTTATTATCTGCATGTGCGCCGCCATTTAAAATATTCATTAATGGTATTGGTAAAATGCTGCTGTTAACGCCGCCAATATATTTAAACAAAGGCAAATCGCTTTCCTGTGCAGCAGCTTTGGCTGCAGCCATGCTAACGGCAAGCATTGCATTAGCCCCAAGGTTTCCTTTGTTTTCAGTTCCGTCAAGTTCTATCAGTTTTTTGTCTATGCCTGCCTGGTTAGTTACCGCCCATCCCAGCAAAGGGTCTGCAATTACTTCATTTACATTTTTCACCGCCTGCAAAACACCCTTTCCCCCATAAACGGATTTATCGTTATCACGCAACTCAACCGCTTCGTGTATACCGGTAGATGCACCGCTTGGCACTGCTGCACGGCCAATAATACCGTCGTCTGTTATCACATCTACTTCTACTGTCGGGTTGCCGCGGCTGTCTAAAATCTGCCTGGCATGAATGTCTGAAATGTAGCTCATTGGTAAAGGTTTTGATTATGGTTTATTATTTTTTGGACGCGGGCATTTTATCTTTTTTCAGCATCGTTGTGTCACTCACTTGTACTTGTATCTCTTTATTCATCTTATCCATTCAAAGGCAACATCCCCGCTTTTTTCTATTACATCAAATTCGTGATGGTCAGATGTTACCACTTTTGCATCGTATAATTTTGCAGTGGCCAAAACAATACTGTCTGCAAATGATATTTTATAGGTGGTTTTGAAATAATCCTCCATTTAATTGTATCAGTTGTAATGGGTTCAATAAAGGTAATCGGATAAGAATTTAATGATTCCAATATTAAAGTCTCTCTTTGTTTTGCAGACCGGATGGCATCGTAATAGACTTCTGCAACAGAAGCATTGTGCATTAAAACCAAACATTCTGATATAGCTGCTTTGGCAAGAATACTTTTAACCTTTTCTGCTCCTGTTTCCTTTTCAAAAAAACCTATCATTGCACAAGAATCCAACAAGTACTTTTGCATTTAAATAATTATCTATCTAATAACTTTTCTTCGTGTTTACGTTTCATGAACTCATCTAAAGGACTTAAATAATCCTTGTATTTTCCATACCCTTCCTCAATAGCTGCCAGATACTTTTTTGTTTGTTCTTCTTTAATTCTTTCAATCAATGAAACAACTTTCGGCAATTCTTCGTCCGGAATATTTTTAATTAAGTCAAGTATCTTTTCTTCATATAACTTTCTTGCGCCCATACATAATTTTTAAGAGTTCAGCTATACAGCATTGGTCAGTCTTCTGAAAACCTCTTCAAGGCTTCCGCCTTCTGTCTGCAAAGAAACGATATTAAGATTATGTTGCAAACTCATTTCGAGCAATTGCCTTTTTACCTCATTTGCATCTGACGACTTTATTAGCCAGCTAAAAGAGTCAATTTTATTTACAGTCAGCACGTATTTCAACCTGTTCAGCCATTCTGCTTCCAAGGGTTCTTTAAAGGTCACTTTCACCATATCCGTACTTCCTTTTTGCTGCAGGTTTACAAGCTGGTCGTCTGCCACAAGTTTCCCTTTATTAATGATAATCACGCGGTCGCAAATTGCCTCTACTTCCTGCAATATGTGAGATGAGAAGAGAACTGTTTTATCTTTTCCCTGGTTCTTTATTACGTTTCTTATCTCAATTATCTGGTTGGGGTCAAGACCGCTGGTAGGTTCGTCTAAAATTAAAACTTCGGGATCGTGAATGAGTGCGGCAGCTAAACCTGTTCTTTGCCGGTAGCCTTTGGACAACTGACTTATTTTTTTCTTTTGCTCGACTGATAATCCTGTAAGCTCAATTACATCGTTTATCCGTTTTTTTTTGTTTTTTATCCCATGTACGCCTGCTATAAAATCGAGGTATTCTTTTACGTACATATCTGTGTATAGAGGATTCGCTTCGGGCAAATAACCAATCTTTTGTTTTGCAGCAATCGGGTCAGCAGCTACGTTAATACCGCTTATAACTGCAACACCGCTGTCAGGAGTAAGATAGCCGGTTATCATTTTCATAGTCGTTGATTTGCCTGCTCCATTTGGCCCGAGAAAACCAACAATTTCACCCTTTTTAGCTGAAAAAGATATTTTATCTGCAGCTTTTTGTTCGCCGTAAATTTTAGTTAATTCAGTTACAACTATTGACATTTTTTTGATAACTTATTAGAAATAGTATTACACATGACCGCACAATAATCAGGCGTAAAATTATTGTTTACTATTTATCCTTGCAGTTAATAAAAAATTCAGAAATATCTGTTACTTATCATATTCACCCTGAAGTGCGTATTTTCTAAAAATTACCAGATCTCCGACAATTATCGCGGTTAAACTAAAAGCGTAAAAGATAGCAGGGATTACATCTTCTTTTTTGTCGCTTTGAAACTTTGGGATAGCCTGGTTAATAATTAAGTATGGTGGCAAGACTTCCAAAAATATAGGAGTGGTACTACTCAATTAAAGTACCGAGCGATGAAGCAGCAATGATGGGAACAAGACCTTTTTTTTGTTGTCGTTAGTCATAAATATAGAGATGCATAAATGTAAGGGTTTGGTGTATGATGAAGAATATATTTATAAAGAAAAAAATGCAAAAAGCAGTGTCCTTTTATGAACACTGCTTCGCAAAATAAAAAGTAATGCTTATTGTTTAATAACTTTTACACTGCTCCATTTTGTGCCATCAAATGCTTGCACAGTATATATGCCACTAATAAAGCCTTTAAGGCTTATATTGGTATTGCTTGTACCGGAAGCGTATTTATATAGTTTCTTTATAGTACCAAGTGGATCTATAATTTTTATTTCATACATCATTGCTTTTTTGGTATTTGAAAATTTGCCATCAGCAATATTTTTTAATCCTGCTACAGCAATAGTTACATTATCAGTAGTTGGGTTAGGAAATGCAGTTATAGCAGCAATACGCAGACAATTGCTGTAAATAGTTACCCCGGTTCTAGTAGTACCGCAACTGCTTGTGGCAGTAACAGAAATACCACCTCCGCCGGAAACATCTACCATAGTGCTTGGAGAATTTGGACTATTAATATACCAACTTCCCGAAGAAGGATTATCTACAGTCCACTGCCAGCTTGTTATAGTATTAGGTGATGTTGCGTTTAGTGACCAAGTCTGGTAACCCGCACTACTACATGTTCCATTTTGTAAATAGGATATGTTTACAGTCGGAGGGCCAGCCGAAATTTGTCTTGTAATCAACATATTAGCGCCACAAGGGTTAATAATATTTGCGCTGATTGTCGCTATATTATTGCTTATTGCTTTTACTGTAACTGAATTAGGAGTTGATGAGATCATTTGCAGATTTGATGATAAAATCCAATTTGTAGTAGTTCCGGAAGGTGCAGCTACATTTAAATAGTAAGTGGAAGTCATATTTGTACATAAAGGATCTGCACCTCCTGTTATTGCAAAAGTGCATATTGTCGGACAATTAGGCTGTCCTTTATCAATTTCCTGTGTGAGCCAATCTACATTAGCTGTATTTAAGTAAACATGTTGCTGGTTTGAAGCAGGGATATAATAATTGTCAAAATTGATTTCTCTATTACATAATAAATTTCGGTTATCTACTCTTGTATTCCAGTCAAAATTAGAATTCTTAAATCCTAAAGCGCTGATTGATGGGATGAAGCAATTATTAGGGAATGCAGTATACCAGGTTTGTCTTGCTTTTTGTTTTGTTAAAGCAGCACTAAACTGTTTGTATACAGCGTTCGGCGCATCAGTTGTACTTCCCTGCACAGCATCCATACTTCCCCGGCTATTGGGATTACTTACATTATACCTTTTAGTAATAAAAGTTACACCTAAAAAATGCGGGATTGCAATTTTTTCCTTCACTATTTGTTTGCTTTGTCCTATCGATGGCATAAAGTTATCTATCAGTTCAAAAACTTTTATATTCAAAAAAGTTTTCCGGCCTTCGCCATTTAATACCTCGGCTCCATCGCCATAAGTTTGCCTGCTATTGCCTGTGCCATTTAATAAGCTGATTTTTCTTAAATTTACGGGATAGCCGTTTGAACCTGTAAGTCCGTTGGCCCTTAGGTTATTATAATAAGTGCTGTGAAAACTTGCAGTCGAATTTTGCCCCTCTAATTGTTCTATGAGCAATTGCCGGGCAGCCGGTGAACGTAATTGGCTTTCATACGCATCTTTTGCTTCTACCTTTTCACCTTCGGTACCAAAGAACCTTAAGGTTTCCTGAACGCTCATAGGTATATTAGCGCCGTCATGCGGGCTATCAAAGCTTACCCATAGCCTGCAATTGTGGTTCATGTTAGCCACACCTGCTGCCTGCTGTTTTTCCATGTAAGCCAAAGCATAACGGCTTATCTGGCCACCCATACTTGGGCCTACCACCACAATTTTTGAGGTAACACCATTAGCCGCTAATGTAGCATTTACCTGCTGTATCAGCTTTACCAGTAAAAATGCATTACGCTCTATATAGTCAGCACCACCGTCTCTCCCCTGTACATTTATAGTTTGTGTGGTGCCGTTTACCTTTACACTGGTTGGTATAGTTAAATCCGGTGTTCCGGTTGCCCCTTTTATAGTTGTACCCAACACCGGAAAATTTAATATTATTACATCATATCCTTTATCTCTTAAATCATTTCCTAACAAGGTTCCAGTCTCCTTGTTTTTTAAATAGTTATTGTAGAGTACATCATAACTTCTTCCATCTCTTGGGTCAAATCCATCCAGTACAATTATAGGTTTTCGTAAAACCCTTTCGCAGTCAGCAGCCGTTGGGCTTTGAGTATGATAGTAAATGTGATAATCTGCAAAACTGTTGGTTGCCTGTGATTCTTCATATCCCTTAAACGGAATATCAGATTGCAGCAATTCATTGGTTGGAGGACAGCTTGGACCAATTGGAGTTTGTGGACTTGGTAAGGTCTGTACACTTAGTAAGGTCTGTGCACCTGTAATATTAATATTTTTTACTTTTACTACCTGGTTGGTAATATAACTATTGCCATTGCTTAGCTTAACAGTAAATTTCAATACATTATTACCCGCTTGTGTAAACTGTATTGTTTGTGCAACACCGGCTGTCAACGTATATTGAGTGCCTGCAGTAACATTATTTACTACTACATTTTGTATAGTTGTAGAAGTATTGTTTAAAAGCAATGGGCTGCCATACTGCAGCGCATAATTCTTATAGGCATATATACTGTCTGTGGCAATGCCTGCTATAGTTACCTGCTTTGTAAGATAAGGGCTTGCACCATTGTTATCCCTCAACATTCCATTTATTGCACTCACTCTGCCATCCTGTACACAAGTGCTATCAAAGTAACCAAACTGGTAATTAATTGCTACAATGGGTAATTGTATAGCAAATAATTGTTGCTGCACTACACTCCGCATTGCGGCATAGTTGTTTGGCCTTGCTAAAGAGTTTATCACACTTTTTTCAGCATCGTACCAGCTTTGAAACAAATGAGACATTGTGGTAGTATCACCATTTACCCATCTGCTAAGCCCGCTCCAGGGATATACCCTGTCATATAAGGTACCATAAGGAATGCGGGAAGGTATAAGCCCGGTGCTAAGGCTATCAAATATTTGCGAATAGTTTCTGCCATTAGCATTTATATCTATTTCAGTTTGTGCATGTAGTTTATTTGTGCTAAGAGTTAATGCAATTAATAACAGCAGGTAAAATAACTTCTGTTTCATTTTTAAGTGGTTTTCGTTTTAAATAAATTTTATTGTCCAATGTCAAATCTGCCTTCCGTGATATGTATAACTTTCCCCTCACCATTTATAGCTTCCATTTCAAAAGTGCCTGACAATATTGTTCCTTCCTTATAAGGACTATATGACCCATTGAAATACTTGATATTAATGCTGCCATTATAATTATCAGTGGTTGTAAATGTATTTGAAGAACCAGGGATGCTGCCATTACTATTGTCGCTAAATTTACCTTCATAAGGATAGGTTTTCATTATATAGGAGTCAATTTGACCTAAATAATGTATTTTCATAGTTAAACCAAAATTAGGATTGTTAGTGTTTCTTGCTGAAATATAGATTGAGCTATCTGATGAAATTAAGCCATAGCTTACATATTGGCTGGTAAGTAATCCATCTTTGCCACTCGCAGTGTAAATTTTCCCATCTACTTTACAGCCAAAAGTAAATTTACCTTCATGGGTTTCGGGTGGCAGTTGTTGCTGAGTGCTGGTTTTTTTGCAGCTTGCTGAGGTAAGCAGTGTCATCATTATTACAATTATTATGTAGTTCATTTTAATTTTTTATTTGTCTAAACAAGAATGTAAATTTATTTATCCACGTCATCCAGAAAAGAAGAATGAAAACAGAAATGAAAATGGCAAGTGAAAGTATCTTTTCATAAAAATGAATTTTGAAGCAAGCGTTATTAAAATTTTAAATTATGTTGGCAATTGAATAGTTAACAAAAGCAGAAGTACGTAAATCTGGTATTTCATAATGCAGGCAGTTAGAGGTTAAAGAGAGGTAATCAATGAGAAGTGATATTGCTATGTAAGGTATAACGAATATAATTGCTGTTAAGGGAAATGAATTTTTCATAGAGCAAGAATTTGGTAAAGAAAGTTCAACTAATATTTTTGACATTTTAATTTTTGCTTATTGCAAAACAAATTTCATTTATTACATATTTTTTATAAATCTATACATCTCATTTCAATTTATTGTGTTTATAAAGAAGAAAGATTTTCATTTAATGAAAGTGTACTTTCAATTTATGAAAATCTTTTTATAACTTACTGCGTAATTCAATGCTGTATGAACCAACGATTGGGTTTAGAACATAACAAAAAGAATGTAGGAAGACTATTATACTCTTACAGGCAACATTATAATTACAAATCGGAATACATCGCGAAGGAGTTACACATATCTGCTGCTAATTACAGTAAGCTTGAAAACGGTAAAATAGAATTAACTGATACACGATTAACCCTGGTTTGCAAAATATATGAAATTACTCCTCCTGAGTTTTATTTGCATTTTACGTACTGATCAATCTTTTGGAAAATTATTTACTTCATAAAATAGTAGGTTCCGCTCTGGTTCTATATCTTCAACTGTCAAAATAAGTTTCGCACGGATGATGCTATGAAAAGCAAATGCTGGCAAAAAAAATAACAGGTTAATCTCAAACCTCGCAATTTTATTTTCTTTGCCTGTAAAGTCCCTTTTCATAGGTTTGCTGTATTATTAATTTTTTAATAATTATTGCTATGCCGTTTCCATACCAGATTACAAGCTTCGAACAATACAAAGCCGCTTATCAAAAAAGCATAGAAGATCCTCAGAGTTTTTGGGAAGAAATTGCAGGAAATTTTACCTGGAGAAAAAAATGGGACACTGTTTTAAACTGGAATTTTACAGAACCAAGAATTGAATGGTTTAAAGGCGCAAAATTAAATATTACTGAAAATTGTATAGACAGGCACCTGCAGACAAAAGGCGACCAGCCGGCAATTGTATGGGAGTCTAATGACCCGGAAGAGCATCACCGTGTTTTGACCTACAAAAGATTGTATGAGAAAGTGTGCATGTTTGCCCACGTTCTTAAAAATAACGGTGTAAAAAAAGGCGACCGTGTTTGTCTCTACATGGGCATGATACCTGAGCTTGCTATTGCAGTTTTGGCGTGTGCACGCATCGGCGCTATTCATAGTGTGATATTTGGCGGCTTCAGCGCGCAAAGCATTGCAGACCGTTTAATAGACGCACAGGCAGAATACATAATCACCTGCGATGGCGCCTTCAGAGGTGCCAAAGATATACCGCTCAAAAGCGTGATTGATGATGCTTTGATCGGTATCCGCTTTGTACAAAAAGTGATTGTTTATACCCGTACGCATACGCCTGTCAGTATGATCAAAGGCCGCGATGTATGGTGGGATGATGAAATAAAAAAGATAGAAACATTAGGACTGCATGATTTTCCTGCAGAAGAAATGGATGCGGAAGATCCTCTTTTTATATTGTATACTTCGGGCAGCACGGGTAAGCCTAAAGGCGTTGTGCACACTTGCGGTGGGTATATGATTTATACCAATTATACCTTTATAAATGTTTTTCATTACAAGCCTGGAGATGTACATTTTTGCACCGCAGATATCGGTTGGATAACCGGTCATAGCTACATTATTTACGGCCCTTTGAGCGCGGGAGCAACCACGCTTATTTTTGAAGGCATACCTACTTATCCTGATGCCTCAAGGTTTTGGAAGATCATAGATAAGTTTCGGGTAAATATTTTTTATACTGCACCTACTGCTATCAGAAGCTTAATGGCACATGGTGAAGAACCGCTAAAAAATACAGACTTAAGCAGCCTGAAAGTTTTGGGAACAGTTGGCGAACCGATAAACGAAGAAGCATGGCATTGGTACGATCAAAAAATCGGTAAAGGAAAAAGTCCGGTAGTTGATACCTGGTGGCAAACAGAAACCGGGGGCATTCTTATATCCAACCTCGCTGGCGTTACACCTGCAAGACCCGGTTGGGCCACATTGCCTTTGCCTGGAATACAGCCGGTACTGGTAGACGAAAAAGGTAATGAAATTGTACAAACGGCAGGCGAACTTTCCTCCGGTAACCTTTGTATAAAATTCCCCTGGCCGGGAATTTTGAGAACAACCTATGGAGACCATGAAAGATGCAGGCTGACTTATTTCTCTGCCTACCCGGGTTTGTATTTTACGGGCGACGGTGCATTAAGAGATGAAAATGATTTTTACAGGATTACAGGCCGCGTAGACGATGTGCTCAATGTAAGCGGTCACCGCATAGGAACGGCAGAAGTTGAAAATGCTATAAACATGCATGCAGGTGTTGTGGAGAGTGCAGTTGTCGGTTATCCGCACGATATTAAAGGGCAGGGAATTTATGCTTATGTTATTTATAATGGCCACGAGGATACAGATGATCGCAACAGGAAAAATATATTGGCTACTGTGTCGCGCATAATAGGTGCAATCGCCAAACCAGACAAGATACAATTTGTAAATAACTTACCTAAAACAAGAAGCGGAAAGATAATGAGAAGAATATTAAGAAAAATGGCTGAAGGCGAGACTCAAAATTTAGGTGATACTTCTACTTTGCTTGATCCGGGAGTTGTGGAGGAAATTAAAAACGGGAGGCTGTAAAATAAAAGTCATTAAGTCAATTAGTCAGTAAGTCAAAAAGGAGGCTAAAGAAGTTTCAGTATTTTTGAAAGCATATCATAAACAAATTATTGATAAATGGAACGAAGTCTTCATATACCATCAAAAGTTGGAAAAGGAGGTGATAAAAGAAAGAATCAACAAACTCCATTAAGCATAATAAAAGCTGATTATGTAAATGGTTTTAAAGTTCTTATATTGTTCTCCGATAAAAAGCAAAAAATTATAGATTTTTATCCTTTGTTATCAAAAACTTTAAAAGGATATTACACTAAATATCTGTTACCTGCTAACTTCAAAAACTTTAGTGTGTCAAATGGTAATATCTCATGGGGAGATAGCGAGGAAGTAATTTTTCCTGTTTCAATTTTATATAAGAGTAAAAACGGTGTTACTCAAAAGGAAGAAGTGTTATATATCATTTAACACCTGTTTAAATAAAAGTTGAATGACAGCAAATTATTAATTTGCAGCTAATGTCAGAAACAGCATTAAAACCAACTCAACATAAAGTACTATCCTTCATTAGTAAGCTTCATTTGAAGGAGTTGCTCGGACTTCTTTTTCTGTTTATTGCGTTTTACTTTTTCAGGCAGCAACGCAAGGAACTGCAGTCGTTAAAATCTTCTTTGACGCATACCAATTTGTTTTGGCTCATTACTGGTATTGTTTTTACGGGCGCTTATATTTTACTGCAGGCTGCTATGTATGTATATAGTTTTCTTTCTGTTGGCGGCAAAATCTCGTTGGTAAATGCTGTTGAGCTTTTTTTAAAAAGAAACGTAATTTCTGTATTTCTTCCCGCAGGAGGCATTACCGCTTTAGCTTATTTGCCTGACAGTATCAAAAAAAGCCAGGTGCAGACCCAAACCGTGCACCAGGCTTCGTTAATTTATGGCTTTATAGGTATTTTTTCAGTTTTTATTGTTGCTGTGCCTGTTCTGTTGTATCTCTCCGTTACCAAGTCAACCGTACCAGGCACTATGGCAGGTCTTTTTACTATCGTTGCTATGTTAAGCGCCATAACGCTGCTTGCATATTCTATACAAAAAAAGGGTAAATTGTATCTATGGGTAATAAAAGGAAGGCCAAAATTTGAAAGTTTTCTTAACGATGTTTTTTTGTTTAATCTTTCGCGCCGGCAATTTCTCAACGCTACGCTTGCTTCTGTTTTCCTCGAAGTTGTTGGTATTATTCACTTATACATTGCCATGCTTGCTGCGGGTGTTGCCCCGTCTTTTGAAGCGGCTGTTACCGGATATATTGTTTCTGCTATTTTTCTCATTATATCTCCTTTTTTGCGCGGGATGGGAGCTATCGAGCTAACGCTCACCATTATATTACAGAAATATGGATTTACAACTGTGCAAGCATTAGAAATCACCTTATTATTCAGGTTTTTCGAATTTTGGCTGCCATTGGTAGCAAGTATATTATCTTATGCGTCAACGGGACGAAAGTTGTTTCTTCGTTTGCTGGTACAAAAAAACCAAACAATGCAATAACGTGTATTTTAATAAATTTTATCACATTCTTTTTCTTAAGTTATAAAGTTAATTTGTACTCTTACAAAATGGCTATCGAGAAAATAACAATTCAGCAATTTCACGAACTGGCAAATAAATTTCCTGTTTTAGATGTGCGCAGCCCGGGTGAATATGTGCATGCTCATATTCCGGGTGCCTTCAGTTTGCCACTGTTCAGCGATGAAGAAAGAAAGGTGGTAGGCACTGCTTATAAACAGGAAAGCAAGCAAAAAGCAATAAAAAAAGGGTTGCAATATTTTGGTGTGAAAATGGTGCAAATGATTGAAGAAGCAGAAAAAATTGTTGAAACGCATAACCAAAAAGCATCTGAGGAGTTCAAACAAAAAACGGTAATTGTACATTGCTGGCGAGGAGGAATGCGCAGTGCAGGCGTAGCGTGGCTGCTTGATATGTACGGGTTTAAAGTATACACAATAATTGGCGGTTATAAATCTTTCAGAAGATGGTGCACAGCGCAGTTCTGCAAACAATATCCTCTTAAAATTATCGGCGGCTATACAGGCAGCGGAAAAACAGAAACATTACAAGTGCTTTCATCAAGTAATGCAGTGATAGACCTTGAATTGCTTGCTAATCATAAAGGATCTGCTTTTGGTCATTTAGGACAAAAAGAACAACCAACGCAGGAAATGTTTGAAAACAAACTCGCTATGGCTTTGTCTGCAACCGCTGCAGCAGATTGCATCTTGATAGAAGATGAAAGCCAGCGCATCGGTGCAGTAAATATCCCTAACCTTTTGTACACATATATTCAAACAATGCCCGTTTATTTTTTAGAAATACCTTTTGAAGAGCGATTAAATCATATTATTGAAACATACGGAACCTTTGAAAAAGAAGAATTAGCCGCAAGTATTATCAGAATAACAAAACGCCTGGGCGGACTGGAAACAAAAACAGCTCTTGAATACCTTGAAGCAGGAGATATAATTAATTGCTTTGAAATATTATTAAAATATTATGACAAATACTATTTAAAATGTTTAGAGCAAAAAAAAGACAACGTATCATTCATTAAAAACATTCCTTTAGAAAATACCGATGCTATTCTTAATGCAGAGGTGTTGAAGGCAATGGTCATTGGGTCATTCAGTCATTAAACCAATAAGAGTTATTCTTCAATTTTTGGTATTTGCACACTTCTTCTTACATAGATATAAAACTCATACCATATTCTTACTACATTAGTAGTGATGGTAAAATAAACCCATTAAGAACCTTATAAATATTATGAGATAGTTTTGCAATGCGTGATAATACCATGCTGCTGGTTTTGTGGCAGGGAATAATAGGCATGGTTTGAATTATACAAGGATTGGTTTGGAAGTGACAAGATTGGGAGTTACACCTACGCTAATTTTGTGTCATCAAATTAAATTTAGTAAATTCAAAAAAAATGGGAAAAGGAATTTTTATTACAGGCGCATCAAGTGGTTTAGGAAAAGCTGCCGCTAAATTATTTGCAGCTAAAGGCTGGAAGGTAATTGCTGCCATGCGTAAACCGCAAAACGAAACCGAGCTCAGCCGGTTGGATAATGTTACACTATTGGCCTTAGACGTTACAAATCCTGAAGAAATTAAACAATGCACGCAAAGTGCAATAGCGCAGGCCGGTATTGACGTTGTTTTTAATAATGCAGGTTATGGTTTAGCCGGACCAATGGAAGCTATTACAGATGAACAATTAGTAAGGGAAGTTGATACGAATTTGTTAGGTGTAATAAGGGTTACACGGGCATTCATCCCATACTTCAGAGAAAAGAAGAGCGGGCTCTTTATTTCTACTACTTCAATTGGCGGTCTTGTTGCTTTCCCCTTCTTTTCGGTTTATCATGCTACGAAGTGGGGTTTGGAAGGTTGGAGTGAGAGTATGGCTTTTGAATTAAAACAATTTGGAATTGGAATAAAGACAATCTCGCCGGGAAGTACAAAAACCGACTTCGCCAGCCGTTCGCTTGATGTAGCTTCTCAACCTGAATATGACCAGGTGTATGAAGATTATATCAAAACATTTTTAAGCCCGGAAGTAATGAAGAGTCTTTCCACACCCGAGCAAATAGCTGCTGTAGTTTATGAGGCAGCAACTGACGGAAAAGACAAATTAAGATATGTGGCAGGAGCTGATGCACAAGCTGCCTATACAAGACGTTTGGAAATAGGCGATGAAGCCTTTAGAAAAGAAATCAGCCATCTTTTTTTAAAAAGTTAAGTATAGGATTAGGTATGTAGCGTTGTCTACACTTACTATTTCTTTTCCATGTTTTAATATTTCCCCGATCCTTTTGGTCGGGGGGGATAAATAGTAAACAAATATGGAGGCTTTAGCCAAAACATATCACAAGTTGTCTTTGTTTGGCTAAAGCCAAAAACTAACCAATCCTCATCCCCCGGCTAAAGCACAATGTCATTTAGTTAAGCCTGAAAGGCTTCAATTTGAATAGCCGCAGGTGAAACCTGTGGAAGCCGGAAAATAAATAAAATCAACCCTGAAAGGGTTAAATACAACTCCCGTAATTATGTTCAACCACTTTGTGGTTGTTTAATATCGTGTCATTTTTTTATACGGGTTTACACCCGTCGTTATTCAAATTTTGCCCTTTCAGGGCATTTAAACCAAACTAAATGACATTAGGCTGAGGCACTTGGGCAAAGAAACATGCAAAACGAAATATTTAATCTATAAACGTATTTTTTAAGTCGGCTTTTGTCCGGCTTTAAAATGTGGAATACAAGCTAATGGCGACGTTGCAACGTGGTCAGCAGGTAAAGCATGTATCTTTATAACGGATTAATCAATAGCTAAAATTTACTTCGTGGAAAAAGTTGAAACACTTGAAGCATTTTACAAGGACAGGCTGCGGCAAGCTCCTGAAAAGCTGAAAGCTGATAAAATGCAATTTAATATTTTAAGTGCTGAGGATTGTTTAAATGCTTCAACGATCAAATACCGACGTCGTGACTTTTATAAAGTATCTTTTTTAAAAGGTCATTACATTGTGCATTACGGGGATAAGAGCCTTGAAGTTAACGGAACATTACTTGCATTCTTCAATCCTGATATACCTTATACCATCCAAATGCTGGAACACAATAACCTGGGCGGTTACTTTATCTTTAGAGAGTCTTACTTCAACGATTATTACAGAAGCAATATACGAGACCTTCCCTTGTTTGCATACGGATGTAAGCCTGTTTATATCCTTAATAATTCCCAGGAAAAGACCGGTAAATAAAATTTTTAAAAAAATAAGGATGGAAATGGCATCCGGCTATGAATATAAACATGCTCTGATCAGAAATAATATTGTAGAATTAATACACTTTGCACTAAAAATGCAACCAGCAGATAAACTCTATCAGCATATTGATGCAAAGGTCAGGATAACATCAGTATTTAATGAATTGCTGGAAAGACAATTTCCTGTTGAGTCTGCAACTGAGCAGTTTCGGCTGCGATCTGCAAGTGATTTTGCAGATCGTCTGAGTGTACATGTCAATCACTTAAATCGTGCTGTCAGATCCACAACCGGAAAAACAACTACCGAATATATTTCTGCGAGGCTGGCCGGTGAGGCAATAGCGTTACTTAAGCATACAGACTGGAACATCTCCGAAATTGGTTACAGCCTCGGATTTGAAGATCCTTCACATTTCAATCACTTTTTTAAAAAGCAGACAAACCAAATCCCTTCAAATTTCAGATTGTGACTTTTTATAAATAGCATTTCTTTTTTCGAAAGTTTTTTTTTACAAAACACTTTACTTTTTTTGGTTCTTTTGCATCTCGAAGAGAGGCATTATAGCAGTAAAAGAAGCACATTAAGTTAGCATAATGAATTCAACAGAAATAAAACTCACACAATATTCTCATGGCGCCGGTTGTGGTTGTAAAATAGCTCCTAAAGTTCTTGACCAGATACTGCAAAGCAATTTTGCTATGCCTGATAATAACCGGCTGCTGGTTGGTAACCACAGTAAAGATGATGCTGCTGTCTATGACATGGGAAATGGAACTGCACTTATTTCCACTACCGATTTTTTTATGCCAATCGTAGATGATGCTTACCAGTTTGGCCGGATTGCATCTGCCAACGCCATCAGCGATGTTTATGCAATGGGTGGTAAACCAATTCTTGCTATCGCGATATTAGGCTGGCCCGTTAATAAACTTTCTACCGAAATCGCGCAGCGAGTTATTGAAGGCAGCAGAAGTATTTGTATGGAAGCAGGAATACCTTTAGCCGGCGGGCATAGCATAGACTCTCCCGAACCTATTTTCGGTTTAGCTGTAAATGGAATAATTGATATAAAAAACATCAAACAAAACAATACAGCAAAACCAGGAAATATATTATTTCTTACAAAAAAAATCGGTGTGGGTATTTTAACTACAGCGGAAAAAAAGGGAATATTAAAAGAAGAACATAAGTCTCTTGCAGCAACACAAATGGAGCAGTTAAATAAAGCAGGAGAAGCCCTGGGTAAAATTGCAGGTGTAACGGCAATGACCGATGTAACCGGCTTTGGATTGCTGGGACATCTTGTAGAAATGTGTGAAGGAAGTAAAATAAGTGCAGAAATTAATCTCAACAAAATACCTTTATTGACTAATGATTTAAAAAGGTATATTGATTTAAAATCAATACCTGGCGGCACTGACAGAAACTGGGATAGCTATGGCGATAAAATTTCGTTCGATAAAAATATAGATGAAAATTATGCAATTTCTCTTCTTGCCGATCCGCAAACAAGCGGCGGATTATTGATAGCTGTGGATGAAGATGCTGTTGGGGAAGTGCAAAATTTATTACAGCAATTTGGATTGTATAATCAACCAATTGGAAGAACTATTGAACAAAAAGAAATAATGATTACTGTACAATAAAAAACCTGCAGTAATATAATTCTTTAATCGCCTGTTGGCTATTTCCTGATATGCACAACGGCCCCGCCACCAGAACCAATTTGTAATGATATAATATCTTTATTTGTAACTTCTTTCGTTTGTTTTACTAAATGATTTGGATTTTCATTCACATCTTTTGCATCAGTATAAATATCAGCAGTATAATTTCCTGCAGGTAAAAAATTTAAAGAAAGACTCATACTTCTGGCATTGTGATTTGTAATTGTTCCGACATACCAGTCATCATTTTTTCTTCGTGCAATTGTTACAAATTCTCCTGCTTTTGCATCAGGCACTTTTATTTCATCCCACGTAGTGGGAATTTCTTTTATAAATTCAAATCCCGGCTCACTTTCATACGCAGCAGGATAATCGCAGACCATCTGTAAATAATTTTCAAGCACTACATACATAGCCAGCATGTGACAACGCGTCCCAAGCATAAGTGGCCGCGTGTATTGAGTTTTAAATTTATCTTTCGGTACTGCCCTGAATCCGCCAAGATGGTAGTCTGTTGATCCTGCCAGCATTCTTGTAAATGGAATGTCTATGTCATGATCAGGCGAAACACCTTCCGGGTTCCATTTGTCCGCTTCATAATTTAAGGTGCCTTCTCTTGTAAATTCGTTAGGATAGGTTCTGTTTATTCCCGTTGGCTTATAAGCTCCATGAAACTGGATATGCAAATGATGTGCTGCTGCTTTTTGCAAAATTTCTGTTTGAATATTTACCATCTGCTGATCATCACGATCCATAAAATCAACCATCATTCCCTGCAAGCCCCATTTTTCAAATATGGCAAAAGCGCTGTCAAGCTTAGGATATAATGCACCCCAATGCACCCATACTCTTACGCCTACGCCTTTTTGTTTTGCATAATCACATATTTCCTTCATATCTAAACCAGGAACAGGTGTGGTGACGTCTGCATGAGGACCAGGCGCAAAACCGACGCCGTCATCCATATACCACTGGTGCAAACCATACTCCACTACGGAATGATATTCAATTTTATTACGTGCACAAAAATCTATGTAATATTGATTGGTAACGAAATTATTGCCGGGTGCATTTAATGTATCAGGCACAACATTCCCATTCCACCAGGGAAAAGTTGTTTTTCCCGGTTTTAACCAGCTTAGGTCTTTTATCTTACATGGTTCGTTTAAACTGGTGATTATATTACTTTCTATCAATGCGCCGATACGGTCGCTTATCATAATAACACGCCAGGGACTTTGATGAGGCAAACCTGCCTTTACTTTTACCAATGTCTGTCCGGGAAGGGGAGATAATCTGCTTGCCAGCATTCCTCCATGTTTTACCAGGTACATACCTGCATAATCAAGCAGAGCTGCTTCCGTTACAGCGACATGTACGTTATTGGGAAACTCAAATAGCGAGGGCATATCCATCAATGTATCTTCTGTTACCTCACTCAATTTCAGAGTGCGGTAAAGCCCTTCATGTGAATTTATATAAGCGGGATGAAACAAGGCTTTTACAACAGGATCACCGCTAAAATTGAAGGCGTCATGTTCATCAGTCAATACAAGGCTATCCCACCCTGCCTGTTTTGGAAATTCGTAACGAAAGGCTAATCCGTCATTAAATGCTCTTGCAACGATATTTATAAAGTAATAAGGAGGCGTTGTTTGTTGTATGGGAATAGTTACTTCTTTATAAACTTCGTGTACGTGTTTTGTTTTTCCAAACATCAAGTCATAATCTTCGGTTCTGTCTCTGAAAACAGGTTTGTTTATTTTTAAGTTATTTTCGAAACTGGTGTTTTCAAATTGCAGGCTTAATATAGAACTATTTATAACCAGATTTCCTTTATATACTAAAGTGTAACTGATTCTTTTATTATTTGGATCAATAGAAAAGACAATATTCTTATCTGGAGATGATAAAGAAACAGGCTTGGCAAAAAGAGACTGAGGCGTAACAAAAGACAAAAAAAGAAGAAAGAAGAAGATTTTCATAAAAAGACAAGTTGCACATAAAGTTATAAATATTGTACAACTAAATGACAACTGGCATTAATGACAAAAATGAGCTTGTAAGAGAAAAAGTAAAATTCGAACGGTTAAATGGTTTGTTGTTTTTTGTTCTCCTTATAGCCCATGGTTTTAAACCATAGGCTACTTTAAAACCAATTAATCATTATCCATTTCTATTGATGCAATTAAGATCTGTAAAAGCTACTTCCAAACGATTGATAAAGGTTTCTTCACCTTTACGCAGCCAAACCCGTGGGTCGTAAAACTTTTTATTTGGCTTGTGAGGGCCTTCAGGGTTTCCTAACTGACCCTGGAGATAGTTTTCATTCTTTTTATAATAATTTAAAACACCTTCCCAGAATGCCCATTGCATATCTGTATCAATATTCATTTTAATAGCTCCGTAGCCAATTGCTTCCCTGATTTGGTTTTGCGGTGAGCCGCTTCCGCCATGAAAAACAAAATAAACAGGTTTTTCTGCCGTGTTGTAATGTTCCTTAATATATTCCTGGCTGTTATGTAAAATAATTGGCCGCAGTTCTACATTTCCCGGGCTGTACACACCATGTACGTTTCCAAAAGCGGCAGCTATTGTAAACAGGTTACCTACCGTTTTTAAATGCTCATAAGCATAAGCCACATCCTTTGGTTGTGTGTATAATTTTTCATTTTCCACGTCACTGTTATCCACTCCGTCTTCCTCACCTCCGGTTACGCCTAACTCTATTTCTACAACCATACCCAAAGGAGCCATCCGTTTGTAAAACTGCACAGATGTTTCAATATTTTCTTCTACAGGTTCTTCAGATAAGTCAAGCATGTGCGAGCTGAACAACGGCATACCTTTTTCTTTGTAAAATTGTTCACCCGCATCAATCAAACCACTTACCCAGGGCAACCATTTTTTAGCAGCATGATCCGTATGTATGACTACAGGAACACCGTAATATTTAGCAACAGTATGTATGTGCATGGCTCCGGAAATAGCTCCGGAAATATTTGCCTGCAGATTATCGTTTGGCATTCCTTTGCCTGCAATAAACTGGGCGCCGCTGTTAGAAAATTGAATAATAACAGGAGAATTTACTTTTGCAGCCGTTTCTAAAGTTGCGTTGATAGAGTCGGTGCCAATACAATTTACTGCCGGCAAGGCAAATTGATTTTCTTTAGCATCGTTTAAAAGAGCTTCCAATTCCTGGCCAAAAAGTACGCCTGCTTTGTATTTCATTTTTTAGAATGATTTAAATGGTTTATTATAATTACAAAGTAAGTATAAGGAAGCCAGATTAAAATTAGTTGCCGGATATTTTTATCTCATTCAATTAGTATTGGTATCCTTAAACATTTTACACTTTAAATTTTTCGGTAACTTTACTGTATGGACATAAAAGAAATTATAACTGTTGACAAAGATATTTTAGGCGGGCAACCTGTCTTCTCAGGTACAAGGGTTCCCGTAGAAAGTTTGTTCGACCATTTAGAAGAAGGGGTATCTCTCGATGAATTTTTAGATGATTTTCCAACTGTTTCCAAACAACAGGCAATAGCCCTGCTTGACATAGCTAATAAAATTCTGACATCTGAAAAGGTAGAAAAAATATATGCGTCTGTTGCTTGATGAAAACCTTCCCAAGCGACTCAAGCTTGATTTTACAGAATATGAAGTTTATACAGTGCGTGATAAAAAATGGAATGGAATAAAAAATGGAAAATTGCTAAAACTTTTAATAGAAAATTCTTTTGACGCTCTTTTAACATTTGATAAAAATTTGCAACATCAACAAAATTTCTCTAAATATTCGATTACCGTTTTTGTGTTGACTGCTAAAATTAATCGTTATATTGTATTAACAAAATTGTCTCCTAAAGTAAAAGAATATTTAAACATTGGCTCTATTCCTATCGGACCCATTATAATCAGGTAAAGAGTATTTCACACTTTTTCATTTTGGCAAATGGCCCTTTTATCTTTACAAAAATTGCCCATTGAGCTTATCTGAAATTTTCAGCCAGTTTATAACAGGCTTACAGCAAACCGGAAGTGTAGAGTTTATTGCAGTCATATTCGGAATTGTAAGTGTATGGTTTTCTCAAAAAGCCAATATCTGGGTTTATCCTACAGGAATAATCAGTACAGTCATTTACATTTATATAAGTTTCAAAGGTCACCTGTTTGGTGAGGCAAGCGTAAATATCTTTTATACAATAATGAGTGTTTACGGCTGGATATTATGGGCTCAAAAAGATGAGAAAAGTCAAACCGTCTTACTTATAAGACACAGCACCGCAAAGGAGTGGATATTACACCTGCTCTTTTTTGCTGTTTTATACCTTATCATTTGTTTTGCTTTGTCTTACTTAAAAAAAGAATTCGCTCCCGGCGCAATACCTGCCGCAGATGCCTTTGCCTCGGCTGCAGCTTATACAGGCATGTTGCTGATGGCACAAAAAAAAGTGGAAAGCTGGATTTGGTGGATAATAACCAATATAGCTTCTATTCCGCTGTATTTTATAAAAGGATATGTATTTACAAGTTTTCAGTTTCTTGTCTTATTAATTATGGCTTTTGTTGGATTAGCCTCATGGCATAAAAAAGCAAAGTATGCAAGAGCTTAAAAAGATAGTAATTATAGGGCCTGAAAGCACAGGAAAAAGTACTTTGTGCCAACTGCTTGCAAAACATTATAACTGTTTGTGGTGCCCGGAATATGCCCGGGAATATTTACTTACTCACGGAACAAATTATACGTACGATGACCTTCTGACTATTGCCAAAGGACAAATTGCCCTCGAAGACGAATACATTGAAAAAGCAACGCAACAGGCAATTATACAAAAACAGGAAAATCCGCTGTTATTTGTTGATACTGATATGTACGTTATGAAAGTATGGTGCGAATTTGTTTTTGGAAAATGTCACCAATACATTCTTGATAAGATAGGAGAAAGAAAATGTAATCTGTATTTGCTTTGCAATATTGATTTACTATGGGTTAAAGATGAGCTTCGTGAATATCCCGATTTGAAAACGAGAGAGAAACTGTTCAATGTTTATAAAAATATTCTTACCAACCAAAGCGTTCCGTGGACGATGATAAGTGACGGCTATGATGAACGCTTTAAAACGGCTATCAAGAGCATTAATGAAAACTTTTTTATTTAGCTGTGTATACAAGCTTTTGCACATCAGGATCATCTTCAATATTTCTCATTTGCTGTAATACTCTTGGGAATTTCCAGCTAACCCACCGGCTTATCGGTTTTACAGTAAATTTTTTAGGATTTGGCAGGCAGGCGATAATCATAGCAGCTTCTGCACGGCTTAAGCGAACGGCAGGTTTTCGAAAATAAGTTTGCGAGGCTGCTTCAATGCCAAAAATACCAGGGCCCATTTCTGCAACATTCAGATAAACCTCCAGTATTCTTTCTTTACCCCAAACCCATTCTATCATTTTTGTAAAATATGCCTCCGGTATTTTTCGCAGGTATTTGCTAACGCCGCTTCCCTGCCATAAAAAAACATTTTTGGCTACCTGCTGACTGATTGTGCTTGCACCGGCACCCGCTACTTTTTTCTTTTTTCGTGCATTTCCCTGAAGGCTTTTTTCTATAGATTTCCAATCAAAGCCGCTGTGGTCCGGAAACAACTGGTCTTCGCTTGCCATTGCTGCCAGCTTTGCAGATGGTGCTATCTTATTCTTATTTACATAATCTCTTTTCAAGCCATATCCGCTAAATAAACTGCCTAACTGGGTAAGCGTTACAGGCGGCATAATCCATTTACATAAAAGCAAATACAGGTTTGACAAAAAAAAAGCCCAGAGGAACCATTTCAGTATTTTTCGAAATAATCTTTTAAAAAGGTCTTTTATAGTCATGAGAAAATAAGCAGCAAGGTAAACTTCTAACGTTTATGCAAAAATGTTTTAGGGCTGTTAATAAAAATCTTTTTTTAATAAGACAATTCATATTATTGATTTAATAACAATAAAGTTGATTGTCGCAGTAGCGTTATATTTGCAAAATGCTAAAAGAAACACTGATTAAAGCGACTTTTGCAGGCGCAAAAATTTTACAAAAATACTTCCAGGGAACTTTTACTATCAGCAGCAAATCAAATATTAATGACCTGGTCACACAGGCAGACAATGAATCTGAAGATGCAATTTTTGAAGTAATAAGACAAGAATTTCCGGGACATTTTATATTGAGTGAAGAGTCGGGAGAGTTTAAATCAGATAGCAACATAAAATGGATTATTGACCCGATTGACGGAACGGTAAATTTTGCGAATGGCATTCCGATTTGTTGCGTTAGTATCGGGGTTGAAAAGGATGGGCAGATGGTTCTGGGAGCTGTTTACAATCCTTTTATAAATGAATTTTTCTTCAGCGAAAGAGGATCAGGTGCCACTTTAAACGACAAAGCAATAAAAGTCAGCGATAAAACAGATCTGTTAAGAAGTTGTCTTGTTACAGGTTTTGCAGCCTCATATCTTAATGAACCTAATAATCCGATGGAAGTTTTAGATAATTTAGTAAGGCACAACATACCGGTAAGAAGACTTGGCAGCGCAGCAATAGACCTTTGCTGGGTGGCTGCGGGAAGATTTGACGGTTTTTATGAGCACAACCTGAAAGCGTGGGACAGTGCTGCAGGATTTTTAATAGTAGAAGAAGCAGGAGGAAAAGTTACTGATTTTAAAGGCGATCATTATTCACCATACCAGCCTAACTTAATAGCTACCAATGGCAAAATACACGATGATCTTCTTTTGGCAATAAACAGTAAATGGAATCCTTAAAAGAAATGTTATTACTATTATAATTTATGAATAACAGGACAGAAATAACTTCTCTTGGTGAGTTTGGCCTTATTGAGCATCTTACCAAAAATTTTGAGATTCAAAATGCTTCTACCATTGTAAGCATCGGTGATGACGCTGCGGTGATAGACCATTTTGGCAAGCAAACGGTTATTACTTCTGATATGCTTATCGAAGGCATTCACTTCGATCTTATGTATACTCCTTTAAGGCACCTCGGTTATAAAAGCGTGATTGTCAATCTCAGCGATATCTATGCGATGAATGCAACACCAACTCATATTACTTTAAATATGGCTTTCAGCAATCGCTTCAGCGTAGAAGCGCTTGACGAATTTTATGAAGGAGTTTTTGCAGCCTGCGAAAAATATAATGTTGATCTCATTGGCGGAGATACGTCTACATCTCACAAAGGTTTTATAATAAGTGTTACGGCCATTGGAGAAATAACGCCTGAAAAGATTGTAAAGAGAAGCGGCGCAAAAAAAGGAGATTTGATTTGTGTCAGCGGCGATCTTGGCGCTGCTTTTTTGGGTCTAACTCTTTTGGAAAGAGAAAAGAAAATTTATCTTGAGCATCCGGAAGTACAGCCAGATCTTGAAAATGAACAGTATATAGTGGGAAGATTATTAAAACCCGAAGCACAAAAAGAAATTATAGATTTTTTTGCAAAGGAAGATATTCAACCTACCAGCATGATGGATGTAAGCGACGGCCTCAGCAGTGAAATCCTGCATATTTGCAAACAAAGTAATGTTGGTTGTGTTGTGTACGAAGATAAAATACCGATAAATGATCAGGCAAAACAATATGCATACAAATTGGAGTTAGACCCGACTGCCGCTGCTTTAAGCGGCGGAGAAGATTACGAACTTGTTTTTACGTTGCCGCAAAAAGACTATGAGAAACTTGTTTTAAACGAACAAATATCTGTAATAGGTTATATAACTGATATAGAAGAGGGCGTGCACATCATTACAAAAGGCGGCAGCACTCATAAGCTTACTGCGCAGGGTTGGAACGCTTTCGGGTAACTTTACATTTTCCTCATAATAAAGCTTTTAACCATAATTCAAATAATTTTATAACTGCTTAAAAGTCAATTAAGGGAAGGAATAGTATATTGCACAAGTGAAAAAGATCGGGTACTTTTTAATACTTTTAATTTGCATTTCGTGCAACACTATTAAAAAAAATGCTTACAATCCCAACAAAAAATACGATACTTCTCAACTGAAGAAAGACTTTTCTGTTTTACATAAAGTTTTAAAAGCAAATCATCCCAGCTTATACTGGTATTCTTCACAAGACTCTGTTGACAATTTTTTTTCTCAAACGTATACGTCATTACGAGATTCTCTTACTGAAAAGCAGTTTAGAAACAGGGTTGCGTGGGTTATTAATAAAATTCATTGCGGCCATACTGTTGTAAGGCCTTCAAAAGGATATTCTAAATATTACAGCCGACAAAAAATTAACTCATTTCCGCTCCTTTTAAAAGTATGGCAGGATAGTGCAGTTGTGATAACAAATCTTTTAAAAGAAGATACGGTTATAAAACGCGGAACAACGATTATTGCAATAAATGAAATTCCTGTAAAAACAATTATTGACAGCATTTGCCAGCTCATCAGCTCTGACGGTTACTCAAATATTTTTCAATACCAGGCGATTAGCTTCAACTTTCCCGCATTCTATAAAAATGCCTACGGCCTTGACAGCAGTTATACCATACAATATAAAGACAGTACGGGTAAGCTCCGTAAAACTATACGTAAGAACTTTGAGAGCAGCAATGATTCGGCAGATGATAAACAGCAGCTTTTGCCAACTTTTTTGACAAAAAAACAATTCCGCCGTTTTAAGTTGCTTAGGGATAGAAACCTGGAGACAGACACTTTATTACATGCAGCAATAATGTCTGTAAACACTTTTTCCAAGGGAAGGCTTATTCGGTTTTTTAATAATAGTTTTAAGAAAATAAAGCAGCAAAAAATTAAGCATTTAGTAGTTGATTTGCGTCTTAATACCGGGGGAAGTGTGCTTGCATGTACCAGGCTTTCTCAGTATCTTATTAATAAACCTTTTCACGTAGCAGACACAGTTGCGACATACAACCGGTCTTTCCATTATAATAAATATATAAAGCCCTGGCTTATTTACTGGTTAAGCATGCATATCTCAGGAAAACGGTATGCAGACGGAAGAATACATTTTCGCTATTTTGAAAAACATACCTTTAAGCCGAAAAAGAAAAATCATTTTAATGGCAATGTTTACATTCTTACCGGAGGATTTACTTTTTCTGCAGCAACCTTAGTAGCCAGTAATTTAAAAGGCCAGAGCAATGTAACGCTTGTAGGAGAAGAAACCGGCGGAGGCGCATACGGAAATTCTGCAATGTTATTAACAACAGTAATTTTACCAAATACAGGCTTAAGAATTACTTTACCACTTTACAGAATGGTTTTGAATGGCCGGCGACCAAAAGATGGACATGGCGTTTTACCTGACGTAGAAGTAAAGCCTTCTTCTGAAATTATAAAAATGGGAGCAGATGCAAAATTGGAAAAAGCTAAGGCACTGATTTTAAATAAATAAGTACGCTGCTCTTTTTAATTCTAAAAACACTTCATCTTATTTTAAGAGAATATTATAGGTAATATTTTAATGTTTAAAGCTATAACATTCAATTGATTGTCTTCATTCTCCTGATTTACTTTCTTCTGGTGAAGGATGTTTTAAATAATCTTCTGCTTGATCACTTATTCCTGTATTTGCAGGAATCGTTCTTTCCAGCTTATCTTCCCACTCGTTGCTTTGGTGGGTAAGGCCTTCTTTAATGTCAATCACACCTTGTTCAACTCTTTGGCCAATACTACTTGTATTACTTGGATCCGGCGGAGCTTCGTTGGCTTCCGGTTTATCAGGATTTGTGACATTCGGATCAATTCCATGAATTCTGTTATCCATTATTTTCTTTTTAAATTTTGTCTAATTCCAGACTTTGGTTTCTCTGTTTATTAATGCATCTATTTCTGCAGGCGTTTCTGACACCTCTAAACCAAATTTTTCGGTAAAGAATAGTTCAGTAACTACTTTACCTTCGTCAGTATGTTTAGCATAATAATACAAAATGTTATTCGTGTTCACATGTACTGTTGTTCCGGCAAGATTTAATTTAATAATTGTTGGTTTCATTTTTATTACTTTATACAATGAATGATAAAACAATCAGGCCAAATAAAATAAATGCCCTTCATAATTAGCCTGATCGCTTTTAGTTTTAACAATGTTAATCATAATTTATCTTAAATTCATTTTATTTATCTTTGGTAAAACCGTAATAACAATTTAAATTACTACCATTACATTTTGACTTTTAAAGAATTTAATTTTGACAACCGGTTGCTTGAGGGAATTGAAGCAAACGGTTATGATACTGCTACTCCTATTCAGGAAAAAGTTATCCCTTTAATTTTAAAAGGAAAAGACTTGATTGCTTCTGCACAAACAGGTACAGGAAAGACTGCTGCGTTTCTTCTTCCAATAATACATAAAATACTAAATGCACCTGAGTCTGATCATATTAATGCGTTGATTATTGTGCCTACCCGCGAATTGGCAGTGCAAATAGCGCAGAATTTAGAGGGGTTATCCTACTTCACTTCTGTAAGTTCTTTGGCAGTGTATGGTGGCGGAGATGGAGCTTCTTTTGTTCAGGAAAGGCAAGCTTTATCAAAAGGTGCAGAAATTGTTATATGTACGCCGGGAAGGTTAATAGGTCATTTGAATATGGGTTATGTGAAATTGAAGCAATTGCAATATCTGATATTAGATGAAGCTGACCGCATGCTCGATATGGGATTCAACGATGATATTATGAAAATAATTTCATTTTTACCTTCTAAGAGACAAACGCTTCTTTTTTCAGCCACAATGCCTTCTAAAATAAGAGATCTCGCAAGGAAGATTTTGTCTAATCCTGAAGAAATAACTATTTCACTATCAAAGCCGCCGGAAAAAATTAAACAGGAAGCTTATGTTGTTTATGACTCTCAAAAGCCTGCCTTGATACGTTATTTATTAAAATTAAAAGAGTACGATTCTGTTTTAATTTTTTGTTCTAAAAAGCATACGGTCAAAGAGCTGACTGCTCAATTAAAAAGAGCAGGATTTTCTGCAGACGAAATTCATTCTGACCTTGAACAGGGAATGAGGGAGCAGGTGCTTGCTGCGTTTATAAATAAAAGATTAAGAATCCTGATAGCTACAGATATATTATCGCGTGGTATTCATATTGATAATATTGATTTAATCATTAATTATGATGTACCAAATGACGGTGAAGATTATGTGCACCGTATCGGGCGCACGGCAAGGTCAGAAACCTATGGAACAGCTTTTACATTAATTAATGAAAGGGAGCAGAAAAAGTTTGCTTCAATCGAAGCGCTGATAGGGAAAGTAGTTACTAAAGCAACTGTGCCCCAGCAGTTGGGAGAGACACCAAAATATAATCCTGTTTCTGCTAATAGACCTAACACCCGGTATAATCAGAGAAACAGGAGCATTTGAATGAAGTTTCATTAATTTTTCTATTACTGCAATTCACTTAAGCGACAGTCGTTAATCGGAGAAAGCCCATCATACATTATATTTTATCTTCCCATATAAACCATTAGTATTTGAACGTCACTTGGATTGACGCCGCTTATTCTGCTTGCCTGGCCTAAGGTTGAAGGACGTATTTTATTAAATTTTTGTCTTGCTTCATTTGAAAGAGAAATAATTTTTTCATAGTTAAAGCTATTCGGAATAATTAATTCCTCAAGCTGGCTCATTCTTTCTACCAATTCTTTTTCTTTGTTTATGTAAGTATCATATTTTATCTGAATTTCTGCCTGCTCTATGTATTCAGCAGGGAATATTCCGAGAATTCCAAATAGTTGAGAAGAATGTTTAATCATTTCTTTTACCTCTGTATCAGGCCGTAATAATAATTGGGAAAGCTTTTGCTTTTGGTGAATAGGAGCAGATGATATCCCTTCTAAATATAAGTTTATCTCTTCAGGTTCTGCTCCGTATTCATTCATTATTGTCTTAATCTCTTTTACCCCTTCCTCTTTCTTTCTTACTTTTTCCATTCTTTGCTGTGATGCCAAGCCCAATTTGTAACTCATCTGTGTCAAACGCAAATCAGCGTTGTCCTGCCTTAGTAATGTTCGGTATTCAGCTCTGCTTGTAAACATCCTATAAGGCTCGTCAGTGCCTTTACTTATAAGATCATCAATCAACACTCCAATGTATGCCTCGCTCCTTTTCAGCACAAAAGGTTCCAATTCAAAGGCTTTTTGGTGTGCATTGATTCCTGCCATTATTCCCTGGCATGCGGCTTCTTCGTATCCGGTTGTGCCATTTATCTGGCCTGCAAAAAAAAGATTTTGAGTTAATTTAGTTTCAAGAGAATAAGTTAATTGTGTCGGTGGAAAATAGTCATATTCAATAGCATAGCCAGGACGAAACATTTTACAATTTTCGAAACCTGGAACCATTCTTAGCGCTTTAAATTGCACTTCTTCAGGCAAAGAAGTAGAAAAACCATTTACATAAATTTCGATAGTATTAAATCCTTCTGGTTCCACAAAAAGCTGGTGCCTGCTTTTATCTGCAAACCTGTTTATTTTGTCTTCAATGCTTGGGCAATATCTTGGACCTACACCTCCTATTCTTCCCTGGTACATGGGGCTCTTGTCAAAACCGGTCTTTAAGGTATCATGAACATCTTGATTCGTATAAGTGATATAGCAACTTTTCTGTTTGGAAGGGTCAATTTTATCTACATCACTATATGAAAATCCTACAATTTCGTCGTCGCCCTTTTGTTCTTCCATTTTGCTGTAATCAAGGCTTCTCCCGTCAACTCTTGGTGGCGTTCCTGTTTTTAATCTATTGCTTTCAAAGCCTAATGCCACTAATTGCTCTGTAATGCCTGTTGATGCTTTTTCAGCCATCCTTCCACCGCCAAATTTTTTTTCACCGATATGAATAACACCATTTAAAAATGTTCCGCTGGTTATTACAACTGTTTTTGAAAGTACTTCATGTCCCAGACTCGTAATTACTCCGCAAACAAAGCTATTTTTTATGATAAGAGAACTAACACTGTCTTGATAAAAGTCGATGTTGATGGTATTTTCAAGCATCTCACGCCACTTTATACTAAAAAGTGTCCTGTCGCTTTGGGCTCTCGGACTCCACATCGCCGGGCCTTTGCTTTTATTAAGCATGCGAAATTGTATAAGAGTCGAGTCCGTAACGATACCACTATATCCGCCTAATGCATCAATTTCCCTCACTATTTGCCCCTTAGCTATACCCCCCATTGCAGGATTGCAGCTCATTTGTGCAATTGTTTGCATATTCATCGTTATTAATAATACCTTGCTGCCCAGATTTGCTGCTGCTGCTGCTGCTTCGCAACCTGCGTGACCTGCTCCGACTACAATAACATCATATTTATTAAACATTTTTCTAAATTATCATGCAAAGATAAATCCTTTAAATAGAGACTATTTAGATTGGTTCTTTTGTTTCACGTGAAACAAGTGCTTAGGGTTGAGTGCAGGCGAAATCTTGAATTACAATAGAGTTTTTATCGGCATAATCAGCAAGTCCTATTCCCATTTCCGTAAACGACGGATTGAGTAAAGAATGCCTATGCCCTAATCCAGGTACATTCTGGTCTATATACAGCAAAACAAGCATCAAAACAGGATTTTGAGGACCAAAACTTATATTCTCTCCTGCACAATTACGTATCCCGGCAGCTTTCATTCGATCGGGGAAAGTAGCGCCGGAAGGAGATGTATGAGATGGAGAGGCATTTTGTGCAGCAAGTTCTTTTGCAAGAGAAAGTGAAGTATTTAATAATTTTAAATTTGGCTTTACTAAAGGTAAAGGGGCGGTGTTATTCAAGTCTTTTTCTAAGCTGCTTGTATAGCTGTTTTTGAAATCAGGATAAATTTTTAGAATAGGAGATACAACACTGTCCCAAAACCCTTTAGGATTATTCCTGCTATAATTTGTCCAGTAAAACCATTCTTTTAAAGCGGGATTTAAAGAATGATATTCAGAATTTTTCTCTAAAAATTTTTCGATTGCAATATTTTTGGAAGGTAAAGATGGCAGAGTCTTTACCTCTAAGGTGGTGGTTCCAAAATGCTGGGAAAATGAAATAATCGGAATAAGTAAAGCAAGAAAAAGAAAAGGTTTCACGTGAAACATACTACTGTAATTTTTCCTCAAACAATTGCAAATAATAATCCTCTTTTTTTCTCATAACTGTTATTTCACTTTTCTTTTTGTCATTGTAACCAGATAAATGTAAAGCACCATGAAAAATCACCCTTAAAAGCTCATTTTTGAAAGAAGTAGAATGAATAATCGCATTTTCTTTTACTCTGTCAATACTTATATAGACTTCACCTGTAACAACCTCTCCTTCTGATAAATCAAAAGAAATTATGTCAGTGAAAAAATCGTGACTTAAATATTCCTTATTGATTTCTAACAAATATAAATCCGAGCAGAAAATGTAATTAATTTCGTCTACTATCTTTTCCTCATCTAAAAATATTCTTATAATTATTTCCTTTACAACCTTTTTTCGCTTAAATAGCAATTGTTTTACGTCAGCATGATTAAAACGTACAGGAAGCATTTAAATAATTTGAATTCTAAAATTCGTAATAAAAAACAGAATATACAATCTACTTTTGCTGAAGCAATGGCAATGAAAAAGTTATCACAGATAAAAGTGGGTAAAACGGTAGTTGTTCATTCTTTTGAAAAGGATGATATTTTTATAAAGCTCATGGAGATGGGGTGTATTCCTGGTGAAAAAATTAAAGTGGAACAAATTGCTCCGCTTGGAGACCCAATTTCTATATTAGTTGCGGGCTACAAGCTTAGTCTTCGTATAAACGAAGCTGAAATGATTTTAGTGGAAGAACTATAAATAATTATGGAGTTAAATGAAAATAGGTTTATATTTTGGCTCATTTAATCCAATACATGTTGGACATCTTATCATAGCTAATTTCATATCCAATTTTACTGATTTAGAAGAGGTATGGTTTGTTGTTTCACCTCAAAATCCATTAAAGAAATCATCAACCCTTTTAAATGAATACGATCGCCTTTTCTTAGTTCAGAAAGCAATAGAAAACAATCAAAAATTCAGGGCCATCGATATAGAGTTTAAACTTCCCAAGCCATCGTATACAGTAGATACATTAACATATATTAAAGAAAAATATCCTCAACACAGTTTTTCGCTCATAATTGGATCTGATAGTTTGCAAAATATTGATAAATGGAAAAATAGCGGGTTTTTATTAAACACCTATTTTTTTTATGTTTATGAGAGGCCAGGATTCAAAGTCGAAAAGACCGCACTAAATATTATTGTATTAAAAGCTCCGCTATTGGAAATTTCATCAACAGAAATCCGTAAAATGATAAGAGCAGGGAAATCAATTCAATATTTAGTACAGGAAGGTGTTTTGGCCGAAATTGAAAAAAATGGTTATTATAAAAAGTAATTGATTAACCATCCTACTATCAAAAAAAATGCAACTATAACCGGGGAGGGAACTTTAGTAAACTGAAGTAAAACAAAAGTCAACATTACAGCAATGATGTTTTCAATTGTAAATCGTGAAGGTATAGACATAAATAAAAGAACCGTAGCAGCGGCCATGATCCCTACTACCACTGCATTTATGCCTTCCATAGCTCTGAATACAATAACATGTTTTTTTAAATTATTCCATATTGGATAAAAGAAAAGAACTAATAGCAGACTTGGTAAAAAGATTCCAATAGTTGCAATAAAACAGCCGAGAATTTGAAAGCCTGGGCCTTGGCTTTTTAAAACCATTCCACCGACAAAAGTTGCGATTGAAAAAATGGGACCCGGAAAAGCCTGACCCATTCCTGCTCCGGTAAGAAAATCAGCAGCGGTCATATATGGAGTCTTGGCACGAATGACATATTGTTCAAACATCATGGTAATTAATACACTTCCTCCCCCAAAAACAATGCTTCCAAAACGGTAAAAATTCTCAAATAGATTGACAGGTTTTCTTATAGGAAGATGGTAGATGCGTACATATTCACTTAAAATACCTGCAGTAAGAAAAATAAAAGCGAAAAGCCACAAATTGTGCCATTTTACCGGATATTTTTTTTTATTAGAACTGGGAATTCTCTTGTCACTGAAGTTGCTGACTATACTTCCTCCTATAATAAGCAGGGGAAAAACCCAGGGAGATTGTATGAAATAAGTGATTAACATAGCACCAAGCATAATAAAGAAAGTAGCCTGATGCTTTATGGAAATCTTAAAACTTTTAAAAGCGGAATATGCAAGAAAACCTACAGCCATCGGCTGAATAAAACGGAAGATAAAATTTACATTATGCTTTGCAAAAACTCCAAGCAAAAAGCCCAAACCACCCATTAGCGTACAGGCAGGAATTATCCAGATTAGTAAAGTAATAACCGCTAACAGTGTTCCTCCTCTCTTGTATCCTATTAATGTCAGTGTTTGCGTGCTGCTTGCTCCTGGAAGCAATTGTACAAAAGCATTAATTTCCAGCAGTTCTTCCTGAGAAATATAGTGACGCTGCTGAACAAATAATTTGTGCATTCTTACAAAATGCATTTGCGGACCACCAAAGGCAGTAAGACTATGTCGGAGCACTGTCTTTAAAAAAGGAATATGTCTAATAAGTTTCAAAAACTATTAGCGTTGTTAGTTTTTTTATGAATCAAAGGAACAGAATAATTAGTAACCCTTTTAAGTAATTTATCTGATAATTATATACCAGTATCAGCATAAAGTTTTACAATGCCTTAAACTCGGTGCCTTGGCTGATTATATTAAAAGATAATAAAAAAGTTGTAAATGCAGTAAAAGAAAAAAACCCACCTAATTACAGTGGGTTTTATAATGATAACATTAATTTCCGTATTCGCTTAAAAACTTTATTCGCATAATTTTAAGCTGTTCCCAATCATATCCTCCATCTGCAAGCTCTTCCTGAGCCACATCTAATGAAGAAGTTTCGCAATTGCGGAAATAATCAATAATTTCTTCCTGTTCCTCTTCATCCAGCATATCATCTATTGCGTAGCCAAGATTAAGTTTGGTTCCGCTGGCTACAATAGTTTCCATCTCTTCCAACAGTGTCTCTAATTTTAGGTCTTTTGTTTTTGCTATTGTTTCTAATGGTATTTTTTTGTCTACATTCTGAATGATAAAAATTTTATTACTGCTTTTATTTGCGACGCTTTTCATCACAAAATCGTCAGGTTTCTCAATTTCGTTTTCCTCAACATATTTTGCAATCAATTCAACAAAAGGTTTACCATATTTTATTGCTTTACCCACACTTACTCCCTGGCACTTTTCCATTTCTTTTAAAGTGGTGGGATATATAGTCGCCATATCTTGTAACGAGTTTTCTAAAAAAAGGACAAATGGGGGCAATCCTTTCTTTTTTGCTTCTTTTTGCCTGAGATCTTTCAACATTTCAAACAAAGTATTATCAGCAGCAGAACTTACGGCAGCTACAGGAGCATCAGGCTCTTCATCATCTTCTGAGTTAGCGTCTTCAAACTTATTATTCAAAGAAATGGGAAAGCTTGCGGGTTTCTTTAAAAACAGTTCTGATCCAGGTGTAAATTTTAATAATCCGTATTCTTCAATATCTTTTACAATTAAGTTAGCTAACAGCATTTGCCTGATAAGACTGCTCCAGTAATGCGCATCTTTATCATCATCGTTACCGATTCCAAAAACCGGCAGTACGTTGTGCTGGTACATTTGAATTTGTTGTGTAGCCTTTCCCATAATTACATTAACAACATAATCAATGGTAAAACGTTGATCTAAAGCCTTCACTACTTTCAAAACTTTCACAACACTGTCTTTTGCCTCTATCATTTCTTTAGGCATACAGTTATCACATCCTCCTGTAGCCGGGCATTTATTTATATCCCAATCTTCTCCAAAGTAGTGAAGGAGAACTTTTCGACGGCAAACACTGCTTTCCGCAAAGCTTACGGTTTCATTTATCAGTTGTGCTCCTACTTCCCGTTCACTTAAAGGTTTATCACGCATAAGATGTTCCAGTTTGGAAACATCTTTATGAGAATAATATAATATACATTTTCCTTCAAGCCCGTCACGCCCGGCACGCCCTGTCTCCTGGTAGTAGTTTTCTATACTTTTAGGAATATTATAATGGATAACAAAACGTATATCCGGCTTATCTATGCCCATACCAAATGCAATGGTGGCAACTATTACCTGGGTATCTTCTTTCAAAAATTTATCCTGTCTTTCTGCCCTTAGCTTGCTGTCTAACCCGGCATGGTACGCTACTGCCTTAATTTTATTTGCAACGAGTATTTCTGCCAGTTCTTCTGTAGTCCTGCGGTTTAAAGTATAAATTATACCACTTTTCCTGGGATTTTGAGAAATGAAACGGACGATGTTTTTTATTGTCTGGTCTTTTTTTATCTTAGGTTGAATTTCATAATATAAATTTTCCCTGTTAAAAGAAGATATAAAAATGGCCGGATCGCGAAGCCCGAGATTTTTCAAAATATCGCTTTGAACCTTTGGTGTGGCTGTTGCAGTTAAAGCTATGATAGCTACATTGGGATTGATTACGGACATCATTTCCTTCAGGCGCCGGTACTCAGGCCTGAAATCATGACCCCATTCAGAAATACAATGCGCTTCATCTACAGCAAAAAAAGAAATCTTCAGATCACTAAAGAAATCAAGGTTTTCCTGCTTGGTCAGCGTCTCGGGGGCAACATAAAGCAATTTAGTCTTACCTTCTGTCAGATCAGATTTTACTTCCCGTTGCTGCACTTTGGTAAGAGATGAATTGAGAAAGTGAGCCACATGGTCTTTTTCACTGTATCCTCTTACCAGGTCCACCTGGTTTTTCATTAATGCTATCAACGGACTTACAATTATAGCACATCCATCCATAATCAGTGCAGGCAATTGATAACAGAGGCTTTTTCCACCTCCCGTGGGCATAATAACAAAGGTATCCTTACCACTAAGGAGGCTGTTAATAGCCTGCTCCTGGGTGCCTTTAAATTTATCAAAACCAAAATATTCTAAAAGATACTTTTGAATATTATAAGAGTGACCATCAACTGCCTGGGGTATAGCAGACTTTTTAGAGATTTTTTTTACTGAAGAAACCTTATTGACTGCAGTTTTTTTTATTGTTGTATTTGTTGCCATTTTTTTTAGATAATTTCCAATTCTACACGAGGACTTTTAAACTATGATTTAGTGGAAAAAAATGTTTTAGCAAAAAGTTTATAAATAATCTTTTGCTAAAACCATTTTTTATTGCTTTGTAGCGAAGTTAACACATGGCTTCTGTTAATAAAAAGGCCAGTTGTTAAAGTTTGTTCTTAATATTAATAAAAATTAAAATGCGTAGAGATAAAAAGTGTGTTTTTACAAAAAGCTTTTATTTCATCAAATTTTATTTGTTTCAGTTTTGATGGTAAAAATGATAGCCCTGTTATGCATTTATATTAAACAATGAATAGTATTTTTACCGCGAATGAATCAAATGATATTTAAAACAGCGCTGCGAACCATTCAGTTGGAAGCTGAGTCTGTAGCGGGACTGGCAAAATATATAAATGAAGATTTTGAAAAAACAGTTGAGACAGTTTTCAACTGTAAGGGACGGCTTGTAGTGAGCGGCGTTGGAAAAAGTGCAATAATAGCTCAAAAAATTGCAGCTACTTTAAACAGTACCGGTTCTCCAAGCCTTTTTATGCATGCCGCAGATGCCATTCACGGTGACATTGGAATGGTGCAAAGAGAAGATGTGGTTATGATCATCAGCAAGAGCGGGGAAAGCCCGGAAATAAAAGTACTCATTCCTTTAATCAAAAATTTTGGAAATGTATTGATTGGTATGGGAGGAAATGCAAAGTCTTTTCTTGCAAAAAATTGTAATTACTTCCTTAACACAACTGTAACGGAGGAAGCTTGCCCAAATAATCTGGCTCCTACCAGCAGTACAACTGCCCAAATGGTGATGGGAGATGCGCTGGCAGTTTGTTTAATGAACATGGCTGGTTTTAACGGCCAGGATTTTGCAAAGTTTCATCCGGGGGGAAATTTGGGAAAAAGGTTATATTTAAGGGTAAAAGATATATACGTTTTTAATGCAAAGCCGGCAGTTCTTCCAAATGCAGGATTAAAAGAGATAATTGTAGAAATTTCAAAAAACCGCCTCGGAGCTACAGCGGTTATTACAGAAGAAAAGACAATTTCAGGAATTATAACAGATGGTGATCTGCGTCGCATGCTCGAAAAAAGCAGTACGTTGGATGGTATAAAAGCAGCAGATATACTGTCGTCAGATCCTAAAAAAATCTTTGCAGATGATCTTGCAGTTCATGCCCTTGAGGTGTTGCGAAGCAACGATATCAGTCAGCTTTTAGTAATTAACGAGCAGGATGCTTACCTGGGAATATTACATTTGCATGATCTTGTGAAAGAAGGAATTTTATAAGAATAAAACAAATAAATCTTTTAACCGTTATTATTGCAAAATGAATAAAAATAACTACGTAGCAATTATAGCCGGTGGTATCGGCAGCAGATTTTGGCCCAAAAGCAGGGTAAGTTATCCCAAACAATTCCTTGATATTTTAAATACCGGTAAAACGCTGATTCAATATACTTTCGAACGTTTTGAACAATTTGTTCCTAAAGAAAATATCTTTGTCGTCACATCGTACGAATATGCAGATATTGTAAAAGCGCAACTGCCTCAAATGCCGCAGGAAAATATAGTCTCTGAGCCATCCCGCAAAAATACCGCTCCCTGTATTGCATTTATATCTTTTAAGCTGATGCAAAAAAATCCTGCAGCCACGCTTATTGTTGCTCCTGCAGACCACCTTATATTAGATAATGTGACTTTTGAAAATACTTGTCAAAAAGCGATACATTTTGTAGAAAATAACACCGCGCTTTTGACATTAGGCATCAAGCCGACATATCCTAATACTGGTTATGGCTATATCCAACGTGAAGCAGAGCCGGCCGGCAATGACATATATAAAGTAAAAACATTTACGGAAAAGCCTAATCTTGAGCTTGCAAAAACCTTTTTGCTAAGCGGTGATTTTTTATGGAATGCAGGTATTTTTATCTGGAAAGTTTCTGCAATTATTGACAGCTTTGAAACTTACCAGCCGGAGATGTATGAAATTTTTTCTGCCGAAAAGGAAAAATACAACACGCCGGAAGAAAAAACAGCTATTGAAAAAATATATCCATTGTGCTCAAGCGTATCAATAGATTATGCTATAATGGAAAAAGCTGATAATGTGTATGTTATCCCCAGCAGCTTTGGATGGAGTGATCTTGGCACGTGGACAAGCGCATATGATAACCTCGAAAAGGATTATTTGGGCAATGCTATAGCAGGCGATAAAGTGATGGTAATAGACTCAACCCAATGTATGATAACAGCTCCTGACAAAAAACTGCTTGTATTGCAGGGATTAAATGATTTCATCGTTATAGACACAGAGGATGCACTGCTGATATGTAAAAAAGATAAAGAGCAGGAAATAAAAGAATATGTAGCAGAAGTAAAAAGAAATATGGGAGAAAAGTATTTGTAAAAGGCTGTATTGTACCCATTATTCTTGTTTCTTCTTTTGCCAAATTGCAGTTAAAACAATATTTTCTTAATTTATAAGATAATCCGCTGTTGTAATATTGAAATATACAAAGCAATGTATTGTTTCGAATTACACTTCAAATATTTTTTTTAGGTTTATTACTGTTGGTTTCACAAACAGCATTTTCTCAATTAATAACAGTAAGCGGCACTGTTTTCGACATTACAAAAAGAACACCGGTAGAAGCTGTAAGTGTATTAAGCGCATCTGGCAAAGGTACAATAACAGACTCCTCGGGAAGGTATAGTTTAAGTTTAAATGAAAAAGATTCAATATACTTTTCTTATCTAAATAAATCAACTCCCGGGTATTCTGTAAAAGATATTCAAAATCCGGCAGCTTTTGATATTTCTATCCAGCGAAAGATAAAAGAATTACCCGGGGTTTTTGTAAAACAAAGAAATTACCGCTTAGACTCATTACAAAACAGGCTGGACTACGAAAAAATTTTTGATTATACAAAACCCGGGATTAAAACATCTATGAATTCTTCAGACGTAAATCCTGTGGCAGGATTAGATTTAGACGAATTTATAAATATGTTTAAATTTAAAAAGAACAAGCGAATGCTGGCTTTTCAAAGAAGGCTGGAGCAGGAGGAAAAAGAAAAATATGTAAATCACCGTTTTAATAAAGGCCTGGTAAAAAAACTTACAGGCTTAAATTCTCCTCAGATTGATAGTTTTATGGTTGAGTACAGACCTACTTACGATATGACAGTTCAATTTAACGATCTTGAATTCGGGCAATTTATTGTAGAAGCATATAAATATTATAAATCAGGAATAAAGATTAATAAGACGGCTTTTTTAAAAGATGATGAATAACGTACATTCCTATAAGTTTTTCAGAAATTATTGAGGTCATTATTTTCTTCTAATTTCTCCATTTCATCGCCGCCAAGGCTGTAATAGCTGTTTTCTTCATCTTCGTTTCCTGGTAGTTCTTTGCCATCTTCGTCAGGGTCAGGCTCATCCAAATCCTTTGCTGTCCTTGGCAAATATCCCTGTTCTTTCAGCTCTTCATCTTCACCCATATCATTGTCTTCATCCCTTGAGCCTAAAATTAAAAAATCTTCAGCAGTTAAATCGGCATCTGTGCCTGGAACCATTTCTATGTCATCAGGTTCATCATCATTCGCTACTGTCATATCATTCCCTGTTTGCAGAATTCCTTCAATACTTTTTATATGGTCAGGAGTAATAGCATGTGAGCGTGTAAGATTTTCTACATCAATATTTACTCTTTTATTTTCATTTTCGGGGTTTAAGATATCTTCTTCGGCAGGATAATGAGGATAACCCGGAAAATCCTGGTCAATCTTTTCATCATTAGACTCCTCTACTTTGTCAGGCGTATCTATTACTTCATCAGGATTATTAGTGCTTGGCTGTGGCTTACCATTTGCATTTCCAGGATCAGTTGTTATCATTGTAAATATTTATTGTTATAAAGAGATAAAGGTATAAAAATATGTAAGATTAATTTTTATGAAAATTATAAGCACAAAATTACACGGAGTGTTAGACTATTTAGTAGGTATTATTTTAATTAGATCTCCCTGGTTGTTTGGTTTTGCTAACAGGGGAGCTCAATCTGCATTCCGGTTATTCTTGGCATCGGGGCAATTGTATACAGTGTTTTTAGTAAGTATGAATTAGGTATTTTTAAAGTAATTCCGTTCAGAATTCATTTAGTCATTGATGCACTTTCCGGCCTTTTGTTAGCGTCTTCTCCCTGGTTTTTTGGCTTTGCTGATCAGGTATATATGCCTCATCTTATTTTTGGAATATTAGAAATCATGGTGGTATTATTAACTAAAACGCAAACTTCTGCAGATGCAAACTTCAGCGCTTAGCCTTTTTTCGTAAACACTTTACCAAATTGCAGTATTAGTCTTGTTCATAACAATTGTGATGGCATGCTTTTATATTAAAATGTAAAATTGCTTACATTAATCTCAATAATAAAATAATAAGCTATATGAAAGAAAATACAGAGGTTTTATCAAATGTCTATACTGTAGCACCGGGGGTTTGGGGCAGAAAAGATGTTTTTGTTAACTTTTATATGATTCAGGATCTTACAGACCACCGATGGGTATTGGTAGATGCAGGCCTGAAATGGTCTGCGCCAAAAATAAAGGAAATGTTGGAATATCTTTTTGAAGAAGAGAGTGTACCCAAAGCAATTATTCTGACACATGGACATTTTGACCATGTAGGTTCCGTGGAAAAACTGGCAGAAGAGTGGGATGTTCCTGTCTATGCTCATCATCTCGAAATACCTTACCTGACAGGTCAGTCCAGTTACCCGCCGGCGGATCCGACGGTAGGAGGAGGTTTAATGGCCTCAATGTCTTTTTTATACCCGGACAAGCCAATAAATATATGGAAACATATAAAAGTATTGCCGGCAGATGGCACTATACCCGTTTTATCAGAATGGAAATATATTCATACCCCCGGTCATTCACCCGGCCACATTAGTTTATTTAGAGAGAGTGACCGAGTGTTGATCGCCGGAGATGCTTTTGTAACCACGAAACAAGAGTCTTTAATTTCGGTTATGTTTCAAACGAAAGAAATTTCTGGTCCTCCAAAATATTTTACTCCCGACTGGAACAAGGCAGAAACTTCTGTGGAGGAACTAGTAAAACTTAATCCTAAAACTGCCGCTACCGGACATGGCCAGCCAATGCGGGGCACCGAACTGCAAAAGGCTTTGAGGGATTTAAGTTCTGACTTTTCTGGTAAAGCTGTACCTGAAAGCGGAAGATATGTTCCAAATCCTGCTATTACTGACGCTAACGGAGTAGTGTATATTCCGCCCAAGAAATACCTGAAAAATGAACTTTTTTTAAAGGCATTTTCTTTTACGGCTTTAGCTACCGCAGGTTTATTCTGGAGCGTTTATAAAAGGAAAAAGAAAATAAAGGAAAATGAGAATTTAATTGATGTTGAATATAATTATTGAATGAGCGAAAAATGTTTATCAATATTTGACCGAAAGAAAATGTTTTATTAAAGTTGTCAAAAAAGCATTAAACTCTTTAATACAGAAAGTCGTAGATATTAGCTACCTTATATTTAAATAAAACCTCGCCGCAATAATAGGAATTTAGAAAGGGTTCCTTCCAACAATATTCTGTATATCCAACAATATTCTGTATAATTACGGTAATTTATAAAGAGTCATTAATTAATGTATAGTTGATTACAATATAAAAAACGGTTATGCTGGAGTTAATTAAAAATTTAGCACAAGATGCCAAAGATGAAATATCCGACTGTATAGATGCTTTTAAAGGTAAGCCTGTAAAAGGACATGGAGAGTTTTCTAAACGTATCAAGCACCGTCATTGCCTTTTTTGGGAATCGCCTGAGGCTGAGATTATCAGAAATACTGTTATGAAGGCCAGCGACTCTTTAGATAAGTGGAAGGACGCAAATAATTGGCAAAGAAAATTGAGTAATAAGGATAATGCCAGAGAGTTTGCTAAAAAACATGGATGTCAAGTGCCTGAACTTTATTGGCGCGGAAGAAACATAAATGAAATTAATTTTACAGCCTTTCCAGATCAGTTTGTATTAAAACCTACCATTGGTCATTCTTCAAAGCTTGTTTTTTTAATGCACAATGAGCGTAACCTGATGAATAATCTTTCTTATTCTAAGGAAGAGCTAATTGAAATCATGGCTAAAGCTTTAGAACAAAATTCCTATTTGCAATTTATTATTGAGGAATTTGTAAGAAGCGAACAGGGAGATTTTAAAATTCCTGCAGATTATAAGTTTCATACTTTTAAAGGAGAAATAGCTGCAATAAACGTTATACATAGGTTTGCAAATAAAAAAGGTTTTATGAGGGCTTATGATGAGAACTGGAATGTAATAACAGACCTTGGAACGGATTTTCCACAAGGTCCTTATCAAAGCCCTCCGGCATGTCTGGAGAAAATGAAAATGCATGCCAAAGAGCTAAGCAAGGCATATGAAATATATGTTAGAATAGATTTTTATGCTACCGATAAAGGAGCAGTATTTGGTGAATTTACGCCAACACCTTCAGCAGGAAATTATTATACACTCGAGGCTGACAAGCTGCTTGTAAAGTATTGGAATAAGTACTGTAAAAGAATGATTTGAGATTATAACATCAAGAACAAATAAAAAAAGGGTTTTCATAAAAACAGCTTTTCTATAAAGATCGACCCGCAGTTGGTTTTGAGATGCATAAAAACTTACTGCAACTGCATTCTTTCATCCATTTTTGCACAAAGACCTTCAAATATTTCGTCCACACTGCCTTCTCCGGGAATGTTGAAAACTTTATCGAACTTACGGTAATGGTCTGCTACTGCTGATGTTTTTTGATGATATTCAACAATGCGGGCTCTTATAACCTCTACATTGTTATCATCACTTCGTCCGCTTGTCAGCCCCCGGTTTAGTAATCTTTGTACCAACTCTTCTTCACTTACCAGCAATGCAAGCACAGCTCCTATTTCGGTTTGCTTCAGTTTCAATAGTTTATCGAGCGCCTCTGCCTGAGTTTCGGTACGGGGGAAACCATCAAAAAGAAATCCTGTGGCTTGCAGATTGTTATCAAGCGCTGAACCAATCATTCCAATAACTATTTCATCTGGAACAAGCTGGCCTTTGTCCATAAATTTTTTAGCCTCTGATCCTAACGGTGTCTGACCTGCAATTTCACTTCTGAGTATATCTCCTGTAGAAAGATGTTTTAACCTATATTTTAAAACAAGCCTTTCGCTCTGCGTACCTTTGCCGCTGCCTGGAGGGCCAAACAAAATAATATTAAACATTATCGGACTTACCTTGAATAAGCAGCAAATATATGGGTTGGGCATTACATTTCCTTTAACAGTTTTTTAGATTCTAAGGCATATTTTATTAAGTTTCTTACAATTATATAATATCGAAATATTTTTTCTAACTAAATAATTTGTACAAGAACAGATATGTACCCAGGAAAAAATGACTGCGCTGATCTTTTTCCTTTTATTATTCATTATTTTTCCATCTCTTAATAAAAACACGACGATTAATTATACTTATTGAATAATTACTTTTATAGTATGAAACTAAGTCAACTGGCTGAAACCCTGATTGGATCAGAAATTGTGAAACTGGGAAACGCTATCAGCGAACGTGTAAAAAACGGAGAAAAAATATATAATTATACTATTGGCGACTTTGATCCTGCAATATTTCCTATACCTCAGCAGCTTGAAAATGAAATAATTGAGGCTTACAGAAATCATTATACCAATTATCCTCCTGCAAATGGAATTGCTGAGCTGCGTACTGCAGTTTCAGGCTTTTTAAAAGATTGGGAAGGACTCGATTATGATGCTGACGAAATTTTGATTGCTGCCGGTGGCCGGCCGCTTATTTATACTATTTTTCAAAGCATAGCAGATAAGGGCGATAAAATAATTTATGCAACTCCATCGTGGAATAACAATCATTATGTGCACATGATTGGCGGTGAGCATTGTATAATCGAAACAACGCAGGAAAATAATTTTATGCCCCTGGCTGCAGATATAGCTCCTCATATTGCAGGGGCAGCATTGCTTTGTCTTTGCTCTCCTCAAAACCCTACAGGTACTACATTGTCTAAAAGTGAATTGGAAAAAATATGTGATTTCGTGCTCGAAGAGAATAAAAAACGGGGCGAAGATGAAAAAAAGCTGTATGTGCTGTACGACCAGATGTACGGGACTCTTACTTTTGGCGCTGCACAGCATTATAACCCGGTAAGCCTCAGACCTGAGATGAAGGAGTACACTATTTTCGTGGATGGTATTTCAAAAGTATTCGCTGCTACCGGTGTGCGCGTTGGGTGGTCTCTCGGTCCGGCATTTATCATTGAAAAAATGAAAGCGATTCTTAGCCACATAGGAGCCTGGAGCCCAATGGCCGAACAAAAAGCTACCGCAAATTTTCTAAAACAAAAAGAAAGCATACAAAATTACCTCGTGCATTTTAAGGCCGAAGTAGAAGAAAGATTAAAAAGAATATACGAGGGATTTATGGTTTTGAAAAATGAAGGATTTGCTGTAGATGCTGTTGCTCCCCAAGCTGCCATTTACCTCACAATAAAGGTTGATCTGGCAGGAAAAATGCAAAAAGATAAAAAAGTATTAGAAAATCAATCAGAGGTAACTGATTACTTGTTAAGAGAAGGAAAACTTGCCGTAGTTCCATTTTATGCTTTTGGAGCAGACAAAGAATCTCCCTGGTATCGCCTCAGTGTAGGTACTTGTAGAAAAGAAGAAATAAATGAAATGTTTGCAAAGCTAAGAGAGGCTCTGAAGGCACTTAGTTAAAGATAGAGCCGAAGTAAAAAAAGTCACGAAAGTAAAATAATTAGAAACATATCAATTTTTATTATGAATAAATTGGAAGCGATTTAATTTATTAAAGCTGATTATCTTTTCTATTTTTTTTGAATTTCTTATAATTTTGTAATTGTTAATGTCTATAATCTCAGTAGCAAGGCAAAGATTTTCGATACTCTCTGCATGAAATAACAATTGATTTAATTTTTCAATTACCAATTCCATTTCTCTTTCATCAATTGATTCGTTCTTTGAAAGAACTAATAGGTCTCTGTTAGCTGATTTCATATTGTAGGGCTTAACAACGTCGAAAATTTTCAATAGCAGAAGATATTATTCTTATCCTACCGACTTTTTATGTACCATTGGGCAACCGCATCCACGAGCTGTTCTGCAATTGGTAACGGTAACTGTTAATAAAAATAACAATAAAATTGATATTTGGTTGTTTTTTTTCATAATTAAACTCATATTGTATTCTTAAAATGAGTGTTTATTCAATTCTCAAAAATAAAGTTAACATTACCATCCTTATTGCCCCCCTTGACTGGGGTTTAGGACATGCGACGCGGTGTATCCCGCTTATTCAATTTTTTTTAAAAGCCGGATGTAAAGTGATCATTGCTGCCAGCGGAGCACAGGCAAATTTGCTAAAATCCGAATTCCCCGCAGTTGTCTTTGTCTCTATACCCGGTTATAACATTAAATATACAAATGCTGAACGGGTTTTTGTGTTAAAGATTGCCTTACAGCTTCCTAAAATTATACGAGCTATATATTTGGAGAAAAAATGGCTTAACAGCTTTTTGAAGGAAAACATTGTTGATGCTATTATTTCTGACAACAGATATGGCTTATTTCATCGTAAAGTTACATCAGTTTTTATTACACATCAGTTACTCATTAAAACATCTTTTCCGTTTACAGAGAGAATTATTCAGCAGATAAACTACCGCTGCATCAAAAAGTTTTCATTATGCTGGATACCTGATGAAAAAGGAATGATAAACCTGGCAGGCGATTTATCTCATCCCGCAGCATTGCCAAAAATACCCGTTACTTATATCGGCGGTATAAGCCGGTTAGAGAAACAAACCGAAAACGTGCAAAAATTTGAGTTGCTTATAATTCTGTCAGGTCCTGAACCACAGAGAACATTACTCGAAAAAAAAATGCTTGATGAACTTAAGACTTTTAAGGGAAAAGCAATGCTGGTAAGAGGTTTGCTGGGAAATACAAAAACTTTATCAACCAAAAATGACCTGGTAATAAAAAATCATTTACCTGCAAAAGAGCTTGAAAAAGCTTTTAATGAAAGCGGATATATAATAAGCCGCAGCGGATATACTACTGTAATGGATATTTGTAAGCTGCAAAAAAGATCTATACTAATCCCTACCCCGGGGCAAACAGAGCAGGAATACCTGGCTTACCATCTGCAAAAACAAGGCTGGTGCCTGTCGGTTTCTCAAAAGAACTTCGTGTTGTCTGAGTCTTTACAGAAGGCGCAAAATTTTAAATACCAGCTTCCGGATCTGAACATGGAAAAATATAAAGAAGTTCTGACGGATTTTATAAATGATTTGCCTTAAAAGGTGAATAAAATAACCAAAGGTTCTTTGAAAGGAAGATGCTTTGTCGGTAAATTTTACTATTAACAGTATTTCAGGTAAAATACTCTTTTTGGTTATAAATAGTTCTTTTAATATACACTATAATTTGTTTAAATGTAATGTTTTCTTTTACCGGGTGGTAAATTGTATTTTTTCTAAACCCTGCCATAAAAAAAACAGGTTTCCAGCGCATTGTTCTTAAAGTGCAATATGACAGCACCGGTGTTACATGATTTTCCGCTGCAGCAAAATCTGCTATCTTAAATCCGGCTTTCTTTAGCAGAGAAGGCAGTAAAACTTCGTGATGGCCGCTATAGCCGCCTTTTAAGCACGTATCAATATAATTCAACGCTTTATTAGAAATTCTGTAAATAGGGTTAAAAGAATTAATCAGCTCTTTCTTTTTAATCGTTCCTGGCGGAGCGCTAAACGATTTCCACCAAAACCACCGTGGCTTATCGGAGTACCGTCGTATATGACTTGTTATGAAGTCGTAACCGTGATTGTCTGAAATGTTTTTAAAAAAATCCTTCCAGTTACCGTTAAAAGCTACATCATCTTCCAGGCACCAGTAATAGGTATAATCAGGATGTTTTAAATAAAATTGTAAAACAGGAAAATGATTACTGCCGGGAACAAGTGTTTTTTGAATAGGTGTGTAATTAAGATTGTGTAATATTTCATCAGTAAAAGTTTCAATTTTTACTTCTTCGAGACCTCCAGGAATTTTGTTTTCATTGCTGTGGTACAAAAAAAACACATCTCCTAAATCTGCCACGGCTTTTTTTAAAGTATGATAATTTTTAATAGCTTTTTTTGAAAGCCCGGTAGTAATTATTAAAAAAGCTTGTTTGCCCGTGCTGTTAATCATTCATGAATTGGTTTTGATAAAAGTATTGAAATATAGTAAATCATAGATTTGCCATTAAAATAATAGTAATCATTTAATTTGTGCCACGGAAATATTTTTACAACCCTGGCTTTAGCTTTTTCTTTTATAAACTCTTTATTTTTAATAATATTACGTAAACAGTTTTTAGATAAAAAAAGTCTTTAGTCTGCTTTAGGATAATCAAAAAACCAAAACTGTTTTGGCGCAAGGGTAAATTCTTTCCAGCTTTTTATATCTGCTTTTACTGCAAAAATTGCGCAAGTTGGCATATCATCAACCCGGACAGAGGTAAGTTGATTTGCAAAATCAGTTATTGCCGGGTTATGAGAAAAAACAGCCGTTATTTTGTAAATATCATCTAAGCTGTTAATGGCAGTATAAAAAGCCTGGACAGCCGGCTCATATAAAGATGGAACAATAAAAATAGTTTCTGTTTTTACTTCAAAAGCTTCAGCAAACAAGGCGGCAGTGGATAAAGCTCTTTTAGCCGGGCTGCTTATAAAAACATCAATCTGTATTTCTTTATTTATCAACCTTTTAGCCATAACAGGCGCATCCGTTTTGCCACGATGATTTAAAGAGCGCTCAAAATCCTCCACGTCGAAATCCCAACTGCTTTTAGCATGGCGTACAAGTAATACTGACTTCATAATAACTGCTTTAAATATGACTTATATTAGCTGAGAAAGAAATTAGCGACTTTCTGTAAATTAAAGAAATTGGAACTTTAAATTAAGTAAAAGTTTAAGTTTGTGAAGAAAATGCTTTGTTAGCATAGTTCGGGAAATTTTAAAACAAATCTTTTAAAATAGAATCAGACTCATACATTATGACAGAACAAGAACAAATTATTTCTGATTTTAAAGTAAGATGTGAAGAAATAACATCAAAGAAATTTACCGGTTTACTTAACAGTAATACCGATCAGAAAAATATAATTGAAGAAATAAATGACGAAGCAAACGAGGTAATAAACAGTCATTCTAATATGCCAAACATAAATGCTGCTGATCTTAAAGCAGATATAGATAAAATTGTACAAATTTATCAGAATAAATTGACAGCCTAAAGCGGGTAAAAAATTTTTTGAATTTAGCCTCGAAAATTCACAAATGCCAGCACATATTGAAAACCAAAAGCCTATAAGTAAAAGGTTTTATCAATGTAGCGAGAAGCAGACTTGAACTGCCGACCTTCGGGTTATGAATCCGATGCTCTAACCAGCTGAGCTACCTCGCCATTTCGGGGTGCAAATATAGATTTATTTTTTTTAAAAAAGTGTTTTTTGCTTCAATAGAACTGAAGTAAAATAAATGTTGATAAAGACTATAATCGCTGATAAAATTGTATAAAGTAAAAAAAAGACAATAGTCCTAATAAACACCATATTTATTACCTGACAAAGACTGAAGAGGCAGGACCTTTACCGGTATTTGCAGCGGGGCCATTTTTTATAGTAACGTTGATATCCGGTTTGTCTTGTGAAGGACTGATATCAAAAGCGGTATTTAAAATAGCAGATGTATGTGCATAAACCATATCAGGATAGCTGACAAATACGCAGCTTCCGTCTTTAATAGCATCAATTATGTGAAAATGTATGCCATAAGGTACTGCAGGACAGCCTAAACTTCTGGCGATCGCTCCTCTTGCACCTAATACAGACTCGCCTACAAACCTTGACCCGTGCAATACTATTGACCTCGTTTTTACTTTGTCATTTATCCCGGGTTCCATTCCGTTTAATTGCAAACTATAGCCGGATTTACCTTTGTATGGTTGACCTGTCACCATAAACCCAAGACTGCTTTTGTTAGAATTATTAAAGTTTGAAAAACTCGTGGCAAATTCCTCTCCGCTGTTTTTGCCATGAGAAACGTAGGTGTTGAATAATAAACGGCTTTCTGCAAGGTCAACAACGTATAGCCTTTTATTCCCGCTGCTTTGGCTGTAATCACAAATTGTCAACAGGTTTGTTTTTTTCAATAAGCCTTTATTTTGCAGGTATTGAAAACCCTTATAAGCATTAAAGAAAACATCTTTGTCAAGCCCATATTGCCCGAGACTGATTAAATCATAAATGGAATCCGCAGTTTTTTTTATAAAAGGCGTACTCGAGTAATTGTTAAGCAATGAAGGGAAATTTTTATCACCGCCCGATCCTTTTTTACCTTCTCCGGCAAAAGAGTGAAGAGATATAAAGAGTAAAACAAACAAAAAAGGTTTTTTGGCACACTGTGAGAGTTCTTGCATAAATTCTAATCTTGTTGGTTTAATATTCTAATTAAAAAGGGATGGCAAATTAGAGTTTTTTACTGCTAAAATTAGTTAAAAGTTTTTAACACCTTTACTTTTATGTTCAAATATTGTTGGTTATCAATGTTCTGCTTGTTTTTTTCAAGTACTTGTTGCCATTTTATTAACAGTAAAACTTTAAAACCAACCTCTTTTTTTAAATACCCCAAGCATAATCACAGGTACTATCAGCATAATCGCCACGGTTATATAAAATCCCCATTTTTGATGAGAATAAGGAATAACATCGAAATTCATCCCGAATATACCGCCGATAACTGCGCCGGGTGCCAGCAAACAAGTTACAATTGCCATTACTTTCATTACTTCGTTCATCTTCAGGTTTACCTGGTTTATATACAGATCCTGCAGGTTGGTTAAGAGATCACGGTAGTTCTCTGCTACATCATTTGCCTGAACAATGTGGTCATAAACGTCTTTGAAATATTTACTGACTTTTTCATCCAGCAATTCATTCTCGCTCTTGATAAAACCGTTTATCAGCTCTCTCACCGGTGAGACGTTCCTTTTTAAAATTATCATTTCTTTTCGAAGCGCATTAAGCTTTTTTAAAGATTTTTTATTGCTATCACGTATTATTTCATCTTCGAGCTCTTCTATTTTGTCACCTAAGTTTTCCATTACCGTAAAATATTGGTCTACGATAACGTCGAGCAAACAATAGCACAAGTAATCTGCACCTCTCTGTCTTAGTTTACTGTTGGGTATTTGCAGTTTATCCCGGATAAGGCCAAATACATCTCTCTGGGCGTCTTCCTGAAAAGTGATGACAAAGTTTTTTCCAAAAGCAACGCTTATTTGCTCCTGCTCTACCGTGCAATCTTTTTCGTTGAAGTACAACATATTGAGCAGGCAAAATAAAATGCCTTCTATGTCATCCATCTTGGGCCGCTGGCCTATACTTAAAATGTCTTCTACCAGAAGAGGATGAATTTGGAAGTGGTGGCTTATGGCTTCTATATCTGCTTTACAAATGCCATCTATGTTTATCCAGTTTACTTTGTCATTGTCGCTAAAAGCAAACGTTTCGCTGATGTTATCAAATTTAAATTCTTCAACAGACTTCGCGTTATAACTATATACACACACTTTTGTGTTTGGGGCATCTTCTCTTACAGGTTGAACTGCAGGATTGAAGCTAAAAATTTCCTTAGTTCTGCCGGCGTCGAAAACGGGCTCGGTCAATTGGTTGAAATGTATATCCTGACGCATTTAATAAAGATAATACATCGTGCAGAAAAACATCCAATTAGTGTTTTTGAAATAATGCCCAAAATTATTTTAACGGAAAACCGTCGCTGGAAAACGTAGAATGTTTTTTGTTATATGCAGCGTGAAGTATAACTGCGCCCTGTACCGGTTACGATAATTATAACAGGTAATTGATCAAATATCTATATTTGGGAAACGATTTGTAATAATCTTTTTATATATAGTCTGATCTCTGCCGGCTGCTGGCTTACATCTGTGTCAATGTCCCAGGATTTGAATGTACCGTTGTGTTCCATCTCTATATGAATAGCGCCCTGGTCTGCGCAATTGGGGCAACCAAAGGTCTGGTTTGGATGGCTTAACAGGTAGCCGGGAAAACTTTCTTTTAGTTCTTTTGCCAGCAAATACTTATCATCGGGTAATTGATTTGAACCAAAAAGAATGGTTTCCTGGCCGGGAGCAAAAGCTTTATTCCGGTATACTTTTTCGTTCTCAATTTTAAAATAGGTATAGTTGCCGGGGAGTGAACCTCCGTCTGTACCAAATATAAATGTATCCGTTTGCGAAGTTTTACTGCTGCCTGTGAAATTTATTTTTTTACAAAAAAAGCCTGCAAAAGTTATAATGACAATGATGAAGATAATTTTCATCTTTTTGGTTTATGCCATGACAATTCATAAGTTAGTAATGTTGCACCGTCATTTGTATAAAAAAGAATATTTTTATTCGAATAATTATCAATCAGAATGCAGAATTTTTCTTTCCTGAGATAAATGCGAAAAAAGCTGCATAATGGTTTGCTGTACAAGGGAGCGTCGCAACGATGTTGAAGACAGATATACTGCCGGTTACCAAAAAATTTTCCTCTGCTTAAATTGTAAAAAATTTGTTCATTACATATAAAAAAGTTATTTATGAGACTAAGGCTTCGTAATCTTTTGCAGTATCAATGTCAATACTGCCCAAAGGAAACGGTATGGAAACAAGAGAGTCCTTGTGTTTAAGCAACAATTTTTTAGCTCCTTTCCCGCCTTTCAACAGCAATAACTCAGGAAACAATTTTTTATCAAACAATACAGGCACACCGAGAGTATTATTGTATGAAGAGGCAACGATATCTTTTCCGGTTGCTGCTTTTTTATTTATTAAATCATCCAATAATTCAGTATTTACGTGCGGCTGGTCACAAACCATAAGAATAGCCGCTGAGACGGCAAACTCTTGCTGCAACAATTTTATACCTGAACGAATGGAAGAAGCCATGCCTTCCTGCCATTGGGAATTTTGACAAATGATAACAGGTTGATCTTTTATGTAAGATTGTATTTCCCGGGCATAAGCACCTAAAATGATTATTACCGGTCTGCAGGCAGAGTCAACCCCTGTTCTCACGGCATGTTGCAACAAACTTTTGCCCTTGTGTAATAACTTTTGTTTTGGTTCACCTAACCTCCGCGATTCACCTGCCGCAAGTATTACCAGCCCGGTCATGGTTATGTTTTTAATTACTGTATTATTGATGTTTTTCAATAATTTGCTGTATTTCGCCTGTTTCCTTTGCGCCGCAGATAAAAAACTGCAGCAAAGCCTGCAGCAATTGCAGCGCCTGTTATTACTGCATTACGTGTTGTATGTTGTGGGCGCCATCCTCCGTCAATACCCGTGTTTGTATTGTTTGTCTCAAAAATGCTTCCGTCAGATACAGGAATTTGTTTAGCTCTTTTGAAATAAAAATCCATCAGCGTTACAAGAACTCTTTGGGTAGCTCCGGGAAATAAACTATTTACAAATTTAAAAAAAACAGCAGAAGCGCCGAATGTAACGGCGTTCTTAGGACGAACGGCCAGCGAAACGATGGCTTTTGCTACCGTACGGGCATCGTAAACAGGCGGGATAGGTTTTATAGGGCGACCGGTATAATTAGCGCTGTGCTGAAAACCAGGCGTATCAATAAAACCGGGAAAAATATCGCATATTCGAATACCGGGATATTTGATTAATTCGCCACGGAGAGCCTCGGAAAAACCACGTAAGCCAAACTTGCTTGCGGCATAAGCAACAGAATAAGGTTGTGCAATCCATGAGCCTAAAGAGTTGACATTGATAAGCACGCCGTATTGCTGTCTTTTAAAATAAGGCATCACAGCATGAGCCCCGTGAAGATAACCGATCAGGTTAGTTTCAATTACCCGTTCATGTACCTCGATAGGTGTTTGGGTAAATTCTCCCACGCTGCCAATGCCTGCATTATTGACCCAGACATCAATAGTCTGCCCGTAATCTGCGGCCGCCTCTGCCAGGCGCTTCATTGATTCTGCATTGGTAACGTCGGTTTTTACTGCAATAGCTTTTACCCCAAATCTTTCACACGCTGCGGCTGCCTGTGCCAGCGCATCTTCACGTCGTGCTGCTAATACAAGGTTTGCCCCGCTTTGCGCAAATGCAATAGCTGCTGCACGACCGATACCGCTGGAGGCTCCGGTTATGACAACTGTTTTTCCAGTCATTGTCCTTTTAAAATCTTTGGTGTTCATAAAATTGTATTTACAAATATTAGCAAGGCGTGAAATATATTCTGATAAAATCAAAACCACTAAAATTAGTTAAAACTGAGGGTTTAAAAACCGTGCAAACTGTTTTCGAATTTTAAGTTCTTTTTATTAAAGTCAAAAGTCATAACTTTTAAAAAAAGGATTTTAATTATGGTATAATGCCTAAACTACTTCTTATCCATATTTTGCAAAAGGTCACTTCTTTTTGGTTCCGGCACATTTTCATATTTATATGGGCAATGCCTGCAGCCGTTTCCGCAGCAGAAACCTCTTTCCAAATGATATTTTTCCGTAAGAACCACATAGCCTGATTCATTGTAGTAAAAATCAACTCCTTCAGTCAACTTCGTGTTCAATTAATAATTTTTTTAGCTGTTCATCTGCATCTGCAGGAAATGATTTATTAAGAGAGAATTTAAGGTAATGAACACAATTGCTTTTAGCAATATCAAGCTTCTCGTAATGCGTCTTGATCTGTAAATCATTTTTCATTTCATTTTCAACATATACATCATTAATATCCTCTAACAGTTCCAGTCTGAATAAGTTAATTACGTCTTTTGTAAAATTATACAAATCAGGACTGTCGGTCTTTAGATTAACAATACCGTTGTTTGCCATTATTTTCTGATATAATTTTAAAAACCGTGGATGCGTTAAGCGCTTCTTAGCCCTGCTGATTCGCAATTGGGGATCAGGAAAGGTTATCCATATTTCGTCAACTTCTCCTTCGGCAAAATAATCTGTAATCTTTTCTATTTGTGTACGTATAAAAGCTACGTTTGCCAGTCTTTCTTCAAGAGCTGTTTTGGCGCCAACCCATATACGATTCCCTTTTATATCTAAGCCGATAAAGTTTTTTTCGGCATATATTCTTCCCAGCCCGACTGCATACTCACCTTTGCCACAGGCAAGTTCTAAAACAACAGGGTTGGTATTGTGAAAAAAATTTTTCCATTGTCCTTTCATATTCTGCGGATATTCAAGCACGTTGCTAAATCCTTTAATCTCTGCAAACCTTAATAATTTTTTTTGACCCATAAGGCAGTAAAAGTAAATATTTATGTTGCGATCGCCAGTCCCCGAAAATCTTAATTGCCTTAACCATAAGGAAACGGTAATTTATAACGCTCATCCGCCGCTTATCAGTTAACTCTTTTTATTTGTGTAATTTTGCAGGTCAAATTGTAAAGATAAATGCAAATTCAGATACTTAAATCTAAGATACACAGGGTGAAGGTAACGCAGGCCGAGCTTAATTATGCTGGCAGCATAACCATAGATGAAGATTTAATGGATGCAGCTAATATGATTGAAAACGAAAAAGTACAGGTTGTAAACGTGAACAATGGTGAGCGGTTTGAAACATATATAATTAAAGGAGCGAGAAAAACAGGAACGATTTGCATGAACGGGCCTGCAGCAAGAAAGGTGCAGGTGGGAGATATAATTATCATTATCTCGTACGCTTCGATGGATTTTGAAGAAGCAAAAAAATGGAAACCAAAACTTGTTTTTCCTGATGCAAATAATAATAATCAACTGATATAGGTTTGTTTTATATAAAAGATTATTTTTTATAAAGGTCTCTCTTCAGTTAAAATTCAAATCATTCTACCTCACGCCTATTCTTCCTAACAGATCGCCGTAGCCGTTGTTAAATACATCTATTTGCGCTCCGAGAGCAAGGCTTAATTCAAGGTAGGTGTTATCTTCTGATTGCCAGGTTTCGCTGTTTTTTATTAAGATTAATTCAGCCGGAGAAGTTGTATCAGCATCAGTATTTTCATCCAAAACAATTTCAGCTTTATACTTTTCTGGTTGCAACCTGAAAATGTTATAAAGAATCGTTTCTTCGTTAATTATTGCCGCTTCAAAAAGTAGTTCCATATAAAAATATAAGTTAGCCGAATTGATATTATTATAAAAACTATTCCACAGTAGAAACTGTTAGTGCGTAATGGCAGAGCGACTTACTCTTAACAGGCACATCTCAATTTTGACTACAACAAAAGGCGTTTTGATTATATTTTTTTTTGAACTGTTGCTGACTTTTGCAATGTCAAAAACAGAAAAATAATTTATTATGAAAGCAATAAGAATTCATGAATTCGGGGGACCGGAAGTGATGAAATTAGAAGAAATAGAACGTCCCGTTCCTGCACGTGATGAGATTTTAGTAAAAGTGTTTGCCAGCGGTGTAAACCCTGCCGATTGGGTAATTCGCAATGGCGGAAATGACTTTTTAAGACCCATATTGAAACTGCCTGTGACATTGGGATGGGACACCGCAGGCATTGTAGAAGAAACAGGCGGCGATGTAACGGACTTTAGAAAAGGCGACGCAGTGTACGGCGTACCTACTTTTCCGGGCGATGGAAGCTATGCCGAATATTGTGTTGCAAAAGCTAATCAATTTGCCCTAAAACCGAAAAGCATTGGTTTTAATGAGGCAGCAGGTGTGCCTTTGGCAGCGCTTACCGCCTGGACTGGTATTTTTGAATTTGGAAAGGTACAAGCTGGTCAGCGCATCCTGATTCATGGTGCGTCTGGTGGTGTTGGAAGCTTCGCTGTTCAGTTTGCAAAAGCGAAAGGTGCGTATGTAATTGGAGTTGCTTCAACACAAAATCTTGATTATTTGCAACAACTTGGTGCCGATGAAGTGGTTGACTATAAAAATCAAAAATTTGAAGATTTGGTGCACGACCTTGACGTTGTATTTGATGCTTCGCCACTTCGTGATAATAATGAGCGACTGAAATCTGTGGTCGTATTAAAGAAAGGAGGAATACTGGTAAGCGTAAATGTTGATTTTCCGTTTAGCGATGAGGTTACAAAAGCACTCGCAAAAAAAAATGCCAAAGGAGAAATCGTTGCTGTGCAGTCCAGACAAGATTGGTTAGAAGAAATTGCACAGTTAATTGATGAGGGCAAAGTGAAAGTTGTTATCAGTAAAATTTATCCTTTAGAAGAAGTTGCCGCAGCACATCGCGAAAGCGAAACGTGGCATGTACGTGGTAAACTGATATTGGAAATAATAAAGGAAGATTAAACAGCATGAAGCATTTTAAAACGATAAGCGAATTTCACCAGTTTAGGGAATTGCCTGCACCTCAGCACCCGTTAATTAGCGTGGTAAATGTTGGAAACGTTAAACATTTACATAGTGATGAGCCGATGAATTTGGTTTTCGAATTTTATTGTATTGCAGTAAAAAGGGTATCCAATCTCAAAGTAAAATACGGACAACAACCATTTGATTTTAATGAAGGCATTATGTCTTTTTTGGCGCCAAATCAGGTTATTAGTCTCGCTCTTGAAAAAGATGAAGAAATAAAACAGTCAGGATGGGTGATATACATTCATCCTGATTTTTTATGGAATACCTCTTTGGCCAAAACGATAAAACAATATGATTTTTGGGATTATTCGGTAAATGAAGCATTATTCCTTTCTGAAAAAGAAGAAGCTATTATCAACAACATTATTCAAAACATTCAGCAGGAATATCATTCCAACATTGATAAATTCAGCCAGGATATTATCATTTCGCAAATTGAAACTTTACTCAATTATGCAGAAAGGTTTTACCATCGCCAATTCATTACCCGAAAAAAAGCCAATCACCAAATACTTGACCGTTTGGAAAAATTGCTTGCGGACTATTTTAAAAGTGAAGATTTACTAAAAAAAGGATTGCCAACAGTTCAATACATTTCAGAAACATTAAACATATCGCCTAACTATCTGCGTAGCTTACTCAAAGTATTAACAGGACAAAACACACAGCAACACATTCACGAAAAGCTGATTAATAAAGCGAAAGAAAAGTTGTCCACCACCGATTTATCCGTAAGCGAAATTGCTTATGAATTGGGCTTTGAACATCCACAGTCATTCAGTAACTTATTCAGGAAAAAAACGGCGCTTTCGCCTTTGGAATTTCGGCAATCGTTTAACTGACAAAGCTATTACCGCTAACATCGGTTTGGTATATGGCGGTTAATGTGCTTCGTAGAAACATTTGTTCAAGGCTTAGCATTGCTTCGAATGAATTTTAGCGCTAAAATTCGCGACATCGCCAGGCTGCGAAACGTTTGCGGTAATGGTTCGACTTCTATTCAACATTGAGTATCGCCTAAAAAGTCATATTCCACTACAACAATATCAGATTAGGCTACAATCATCTTTTTATAATGTTGGACTTTTGCATTACAAATAATTTAGTGAAAATGAAAAAAGTATTAGTAATAGGTGCTTCGGGTTTTGTAGGCAGACATTTAGCTAAAAAATTATCAGCCGATGGTTACAGTGTGCGCTGTTTGGCACGTACACCGGATAAAATCCGTGATTTGGCAAAGGCTGGCTGTGAATTGGTGCAAGGCGACATTTCGGAACCTGCGTCTTTACAGAACGCTTTGAAATCAATGGATGCAGTGTATATAACGATACATACCATTGCAGCACAGCCCGCCAACAAAGGATCAAAAGATTATGTAGATGTAGAGCTGAATGGCTTGCAAAATATTGTGTCAGCTTGCAGGGAGAATGGCGTAAGCCGGGTGATTTATGTGACGTTTTTAGGAGCTGCTCCTGATGCAAAAAGCACCTGGATCAGAGGTCGCTGGAAGGCAGAGCAATTGTTGCTCAAAAGCGGGCTTGATGCGACGATCATAAGACCAGGTATGATTGCAGGCATAGGCGGACAAGGCTTTAACGCTGTGGTGGGCAATGCCAAAAGGCGTTTTGCTTTTGTAATGGGTAGTGGCCGGCAAAGATTTCGCTGTATTGCCATTACCGATTTAGTATATTACATTGAAGGTGTGCTTAATGAACCGGGAGCCTATGGACAAGCCTACGATGTGGGTGGTGATGAAATACTGAACATTACACAAATGATAGATATTGTGGCGGATCTTCTTGGAAGACAACATCCCCGAAAATTTCATATTCCCCTGGGTGCCTTGAATGCTATATCTTCTATAATAGAACCCATCATCAAAATGCAAAAGGGAGCAATGAAAGGCCTTGTAGATAGTATGAAAACTGAATCCATTGGGGCAGACCATAAGGCGATTGCTGCAATATTACCTAAACCATTGCTTACTTTCAGACAATCTGCTGAGAAAGCTTTGGAAAAAACATTATAGCATTATGCCATTTACAAGGTTAATAGATTAAATTTAGTAAAACCAATTTAGTAAAACATTGAATAAAATGCGGGTATTTTTAACAGGTGCATCGGGCTTTATAGGATCAGCCATAACTCAAGAATTGATAGAAGCCGGACACACAGTACTTGGCCTTGCCAGAACAGATGAAGCCGCAAAGTCGATTACAGCGGCAGGTGCAGAAGTGCACCGGGGATCGCTTGATGATCTTGAAAGCTTGAAAAACGGCGCTGCCAAAGCAGAGGGTGTTATACATACAGCATTTATTCATGGGTTTTCAAAAATAAGCGTGTTTGCCCGTCTCAAAGTTATTTTTGGTGGTTTTCCCAATGGTATAGCCGAACGGTTTTTATCAAAGATTGCTGCAATGGACAGTAATGCAATTGCGGCAATAGGGTCAGTATTGGAAGGCTCTGGTAAGCCATTGCTAATCACTTCCGGCACTATGATTTTACCATTAGGACGGATCGTAAATGAAAAAGACATTCCTGATCCAACATCCCCTGCAGCATACCGTACTCCGTCCGAAGATGTGGCACTTGAATTGGCTTCCCGTGGTGTTTGTACTTCAGTTGTGCGTTTACCCCCTACAGTCCATGGCGATGGTGATAAAGGCTTTGTACCGAATTTAATAAACATTGCACGTAAAAAAGGAGTTTCAGCTTACATAAATAATGGGCAAAATTGTTGGCCTGCTGTGCACCGGATAGATGCTGCACGACTTTTTAGACTTGCATTTGAGAAGGGTTCGACGGGAGCAATATATCACGGTGTGGCAGACGAAGGTATTCCTTTTATTGAAATTGCAAACATAATTGCAAAACATTTGAACTTGCCTGTTGCTGCCAGGCCAGAGAAACATTTTGGCTTTTTAGGAAGAATAGTTGCAGCCGACAATAAAACATCAAGCCACTTAACTAAGGAATGGTTAGGATGGCAGCCTGCAAATGCAACACTTATCCAGGATCTTGAACACGGACAATATTTCAAATCCTGAATATAAAACAGGCAAGATAAAATGATAAATTTGCCAAAAGAATAAGTATAATAAAATTAATGTCAAACAAACAGCCACTTCGTTTAAAAACAATACATCAATACCATAAGTTGATGGGCTTACCGAAGCCCGATCATCCGCATGTTAGCGTGATAAATATCGGAGATATAAAAACCTTTCCTTTCGAAGAGTCTATAAGTTTGGTATATGATTTTTACTGTATTGCCCTAAAAACGTATAAAAACATAAGTTATAAATACGGACAGCAAAAAAATGATTTGGAGGATGGTGTACTTTTTTTTATGGCTCCCAATCAAGTAATAACAATAGAGATAGATAAGCTTAGCGAAGTGAAAGCTGCCGGGCAATTGCTATTTGTACATCCAGATTTATTATGGAATACATCATTGGCAAAATCCATAAACAAGTACGATTTTTTTGACTATTCGGCAAACGAAGCTCTGTTTCTTTCAGAAAAGGAGGAATTGAAAATTTTACTTATTTTGCAAAATATTCAACAAGAATATCAAGGCAATATTGATAATTTCAGTGAAGATGTTATCATAGCGCAGTTGGAATTGTTACTTACTTATGCCGACAGATATTATCACCGGCAATTTTTAACACAAAAACTCAGTAATCACAAAACACTTATCATATTAGAGGAAATTTTGGATGATTACTTTAAAGGTAATGATCTATCAAGCAAAGGCTTACCTTCTGTGCAATTTATTTCTGACCAACTTAATATCTCACAAAGTTATTTGAGCAGACTGCTTAAAACACTCACGGGACAAAGCACTCAGCAACACATTCACGAAAAGCTCATCGCCCGGGCCAAAGAAAAACTCTCCACCACTACTTTATCTGTAAGCGAAATAGCTTATGAATTAGGGTTTGAGCATTCGCAGAGTTTTAGTAAATTGTTTAAAACAAAAACTAACTTTTCGCCTTTGGAATTCAGGCAATCTTTTAACTGACATAACCACTGCTGCTAACATCTGGCTGGCAAGATATGCGCAGAAGATTATACACTCTCCTGCAATGTGTAATTTTTTTCCTGTAATAATCTACATTTGCAGCGGATGGGCAATGGCAATAGATAAACTTATATCACATTTTGACAGTTACATTCCTCTAAACAGCAAGGAAAAGGAAGATTTAGGTAATCATGTAATTGAAAAAAACATTAAACGGAGACAGTTTATCCTTCAGGAAAACGATGTTTGCCGGCACTACACCTTTGTTGCTTCAGGACTTTTTAAAATGTATGCAGTTGACAAAAGCGGGACAGAACACAATATTCAATTTGCTGCTGAAAACGAATGGATAATGGATATTGGCAGTTTTCATTCCGAAAAGCCGAGTCAACTGTATATTAAGGCTATAGAGCCATCAGTTATCCTGCAAATAGACAAACTAACCTTAATTTATCTTTTTAGTAATTATAAGAAATTCAATATTGATTTTAGAGTAATTATTGAAAATAAATTTGTAGAGCTTCAAAATAGAGTGTTACAAAACATAAGCTCAACTGCCCAGGAAAAATACCTTGCGTTCTTAGAACAATACCCAAAACTTGCGAATAGATTACTTAATACACAAATTGCTTCTTACTTAGGAATTACACCAGAGTTTTTGAGTAAAATACGCAATACCATCTCAAAAAAGTAATTTATCCTTAATCTATATTAAGCCTATTTCTTACACTTGTTTATGGGTTACTTCATTCAATAGTTAGCAACTTTGCACTGCGTTAAAAGGCAAACGCACAATAAAAAATTCTCGAGGTAGTATTTCTTTTACTTACTCTTTCTGTTAAGACTACCCGCAAATCGTTCGGTAATTCATATTAATAATAATCAAAATAAAAAACAAATGGATAATACATCAGAAAATTCAGCTATTGAAAAATTATTATCAGTTTATGGCGAAGCCCTTAATGCATCAAATGTTTCAAAGACAGTGGCATTATTCACAAAAGACGGTATAAATATGCCAAATGGAGTCCCATTAGCAAAAGGTCAGGAACAGTTAAAAGCTGCTTACGAAGCGCTATATAAAGCTTTCCGATTAAATGTTGAGTACGTTACTGATGAAGTTATTGTAAATGGTGAGTATGCCTATGCAAGAACAAACTCAAGAGGTAATACACTAATACATGCCACCGGTGAAACTATTTCTGTAGAAAATAAAGAATTATTTGTGCTGCGTAAAGATAATGGTCAATGGAAAATATCTCATTACATATTTAATAATAATAAAATGAGATAAGTAATCAGTTATGAATTGTAAAACATGTAAACAATTAAAACAAAATTATGAAAGCAATATAAATCGTCCGGCAAATCAGATGTTTTGGAACTAAAACAGGCAAATAAACCGCGATTAAGTAAGAGAATTTTTAATAAAGGTGATGGCTGCACCCATAAACCCATTGGATTTCCTTGTTTGGACGCTTCAGGTATAATTGATAAAAATAAGTTTCATTATGTCATCCTTTATACAATGGAGCGCTCACGTCCAAACTTTATCAGTTGTACTTCTGCAAACTTTATAATCTTTATGGATAAAATCCCCCTACTTTTAAACTTTTCCTACTGATTGGAAATCAGTGTAACAATAAAAAAAGCTGCTTTCAAGACGAAAGCAGCTTTTTTAAGGATATTTTTATTTATTAAGCGACAGCTTCACTTTTAGTGCTTTTTGAATCACGCTTTCTGTCTTCTTCGTTCAAAGCCACTTTGCGCATACGAATGTTTTTTGGCGTCACTTCTATACACTCATCCTGCTGAATGTATTCCATGCATTCCTCCAGGGTGAATAGTGTTTTAGGAGCAATACGTGAGGCATCATCGCTTCCGCTGGCGCGGTGGTTTGTAAGTTTTTTAGGCTCTGTTGCGTTTACAACCAAATCTCCCGGCTTAATATGCTCGGCAATAATTTGACCTGTATAAACCTCTTCTCCCGGATCTACAAAAAACTTACCGCGATCCTGTAGTTTATCTATAGAATAACCAGTTGTTTTATCCGTATTTTTAGAAATTAACACACCATTACTTCTTCCGGGAATAAAACCTTTCCATGGTTTATACTTATCAAAGCGATGTGCCATTACAGCTTCGCCTTGCGTATTTGTCAGCATTTGAGAACGAAGTCCGATTAAACCTCTTGAAGGAATATCAAATTCAAGATGCTGCATTTCGCCCTTGCTTTCCATTACCAGCATTTCACCCTTGCGTTGTGTAACGAGGTCAATTACTTTACCGCTCAATTCCTGCGGTACATCCACTACCAGTATCTCAAAAGGCTCATGTTTTTTTCCATCTATCGTTTTTACCAAAACCTGCGGATTACCAACAGTTAATTCATAACCTTCCCGACGCATCGTCTCAACCAATACTCCTAAGTGAAGAATACCGCGGCCATACACCAGAAAACTATCGGCGCTGTCGCTGTCTTCTACCCTGAGAGCAAGATTTTTTTCTGTTTCTTTAATTAAACGGTCACGAAGGTGACGGGAGGTAACAAACTTTCCGTCTTTACCAAAGAAAGGTGAGTTGTTAATGCCAAACATCATACTCATTGTTGGTTCGTCAACATGGGTAACGGGCAAACCTTCAGGATTTTCGAAATCGGCGATTGTATCACCTATGGTAAATTCTTCCAGCCCCACAACTCCGCAGATATCGCCGGCCAATACTTCGGTCACTTTTCTTTTACCTAAAGCTTCAAAAACATATAATTCCTTAACTTTTGATTTTTTGATGCCGTCTGCAGTTACTAAGCTAAAAGGTTGGCCTTCTTTTATGCTGCCGCGGTTTACCTTTCCTATAGCGACACGGCCAAGAAAAGCTGAGTAATCGAGGGAAGTAATCTGAAGCTGAAGGTTTCCTTCAGGAACATTTGGTTCGGGCACGTATTCTAAAATACCATCCAGCAGCGGAGTGATATCTTCAGTTTGCTCGTTTTTGCTGTTAAACCAGCCATTTTTCCCGGATCCGTAAAAGGTAGGAAAATCAAGTTGTTCTTCGGTGGCGTCAAGATTAAAGAATAGCTCAAAAACTGCGTCATGCACTTCGTCCGGGCGGCAGTTTGGCTTATCAACTTTATTTATTATTACAATCGGCTTCAGGTTTAGCTGCAATGCTTTTTGCAGTACAAACCGTGTCTGGGGCATGGGACCTTCGAATGCATCCACCAACAGGCAAACGCCGTCTGCCATTTTCAAAACCCTTTCTACTTCACCACCAAAATCGGCGTGACCAGGCGTATCAATAACATTTATTTTGACCCCTTTGTACACTACGGAGGCATTTTTACTGAAAATTGTAATTCCCCTTTCTCTTTCGAGATCGTTACTGTCCATAATCAAATCGCCCGTTTCCTGGTTAGCTCTGAAAACATTGGTCTGATGAAGAATTTTGTCAACCAGGGTAGTTTTACCGTGGTCAACGTGTGCGATAATAGCGATATTTCTGATATTCATAAAAAAACCTCATCCGCCTGCCGGCGGACTTTATATATTACAAATGAATAATTCTCCTAAAAAAATTCCCCTTTCGGGGGATCAGGAGGTTTAAGTGTGCAAAGGTACGTTTTTACAGTTGTTTTTCCTTACTGTTAATATTATAGTAATCTTAATTATGGTTAAAAGTTGTAAAAATAACGGGATGGCATAGAAATTTTGTTTGTTTATAAAACGATAGAATATGAACATTTCTGATAAAAACTCTCAAAAAGACTCTTCCGCCGAAAATACTGCTGATACTAATAAACCTTCAAATGTAGGTGCAGGGCCGGTAAAATCAGTGGATGATGGAGGTAAAGAAGGCGAGGCAAAACAACCAAAAGAGCGTACAGGTAAGTCAACTAATATGGGCGGAGCTACCGGAGGAACATCAGGACTGGCGGATGCAAGCGAAGGCAATGACAATACGAGCTCAGAATAACACAGAAAAATAAAAAAGCTGAAGATTTCCGGACAGTTTTAAGTAAGTATCACTTAAAACCGCCTGATAATATTGATAACCAGAGTTAGTAAAAGACTTAATAAAATCATCGTAGTAAAAGGGAAGTAAAATTTGAAGTTTTCCTTTTCAATTCTTATATCGCCCGGCAAGCGCCCGAGCCAGTAAAGCCTATTGTGAAAAAAATAAACTAAAATTCCGACTGCTGCAATTGCAGCGCCAAAAATAATAATGTATTTACCTGATTGCGCATTCATATAATAAAGGTAAGAACAGCCTGTTTATTTAAAAGGATTGCTTTTATCTTCTCCTAAATAAAGATACTTTTTCCTAAATACAGTTGCATATAACAAAATGTATACTATTGCAGGAACGATTAAAATAATTTTTATAATATTAATCGTTTCTGACATAGGCAATTTTGCCAATCTAAGGAAAAATGGAATTAAAACACCAACCAGCATCATAATGTAAAGAGGCACAATATATTTCATACCGTTGCTGACTGTAAGGAAAGCATTTGTTCCTTGTTTTATTTTAAGGGCGTATACAAGGCTGCTTGTCCAGTTAAGTTTGCATTGTACTGTGTACGTTCCAGGCTCAAGTTCATATTCCTGCGTATCGTCGTTTTTAATTAATCCCGCTTCTTTATCATTGATAAAAACTTTAAAACGCTGTCTGCGGTTTATCCATTCCGCTTTTCTTGTTAAGATTAATTTTGATGCCATTTTTAATTTTAAAGATTAAACAACCCTTTATTTAGCACCTGTAATGTCTGTAATTTGTATTCCGCAGGAATAAGTAATGAAACGTTGTGTTTGCTTCCGCCATAATTAACCATCCGAATCGGAATGTTGTCTAACGAGTCAAATAAACGCATCATAACCTGCGGCGTTTTGGCAATTTCATTTCCTACAATTGATACAATTGTCTGGTTATCATCCATTTCGACCGTTCCAAAAGCCTGTAATTCCCGTAAAATCTCTTGAAGATTGTCTTTGTTATCAATAGTAAGTGAAACCGCTACTTCAGAGGTGGTGACCATATCAATAGGCGTGCGAAACTTTTCGAATACTTCAAATATTTTTCTCAAAAAACCATACGCCAGCAGCATACGGCTGCTCTTTATCTTTATGGCTGTAATACCATCTTTGGCTGCAACAGCTTTTACGCCTACGCTGCCTGCTTCTTCCACAATCAGCGTTCCCTTTGCATTGGGCTGCATTGTATTTAATAATTTGACAGGAATATTAAATTGCTGTGCAGGCCAGATAGAAGCGGGATGCAAAATCTTAGCTCCAAAGTAAGCAAGCTCTGCAGCTTCATCAAAACTCATTTGCTCTATCGCAACCGTTTTTTCTACAATCCGCGGATCATTGTTGTGCATGCCGTCTATGTCTGTCCATATTTCACAAACTTTTGCACTCATTGCCGCAGCTATCAGCGAAGCTGTGTAATCGCTGCCGCCACGCTTCAGGTTGTCTACCTCACCTTTGCTGTTGCGGCAAATATAACCCTGCGTAATGAACAGTTTCTTCTCTTTATAATGATTTAGTAATTGAGTCAGCTTTACTTTAATATTTCCTATCAAAGGTTCTTCAAAGCTGTCAATCTGCATAAACTCAAGCGCAGGAATTAATTCGTGAAGAATTTCCTGTTCGGTAAGATAGGCAGAAAACAGTTTGGTGCTCATCAACTCGCCTTGTGCAAGAATATCTTTGTTTAAAGCTTCGCTGAAAGAAATTTTAAGAATGATATTTAAAAACTCAAAATGCTCCCCGATTTCATGTAAAGCTTTTTGCTTTGCTTCATCCGTTTTTAATAAATCACTGATAAACTGTTTATAGTAAGCTTCCAGTTTGTCTATATTTTTTCTTGCAGTTGTTCGTTCATTACTTGCTAAACATGCGCTTATTTCTACCAGTGCATTCGTCGTTCCGCTTAGTGCGCTTAATACCACTATTTTCGGTTCGTCATCACCGGTTATAAGTTCAGATATCCGGTGCATTCGTTCCGGCTTTCCCACGCTGGTACCGCCAAACTTCATTACTTTCATCGTTGCACTTTTTAGGTTTGCAAATATAATTGCTGCCGCATATTAAATGGAAAATGGTTGCCGGAGATTTAATTCTGTCATTTTCATACATTTTTTAAATAGAGATAATTGCGTGAAATAAAACATTTACCTAAAGAATTATTGTTTAGGATTACTGCAGCAGAAAGCAAAGAATCAGAAAGATAATAAAGAAAAAAACAAGTTTCTGTTTCTGTAAAGAAGTGTATTTTAGTAAAAACAGTTGGCGTAAAGCGGAGGCTTAAACCCTCTTAAGATTACAACCTTTGCCTTTTGCCTTCCATTCCTTACCTTCGCAGTCAGTTAAAATACTATTATTTTTACTAATATAAGTTCTTAATACAACTGTATAGTTTTACTGAAATAGCTTTCAAACGTGCAATAATGAGTGGACAATTAAAAGAGGTTCGTAACAGAATTAAGAGTGTGCAAAGCACCCAGCAGATTACCAAAGCTATGAAAATGGTAAGCGCTGCAAAGTTAAGACGTGCCCAGGATGCCATTACCCAAATGCGGCCTTATGCCCAAAAGCTGCAGGAAATGCTGAGCAATATTGTAAGCGGTGCCGAAGGAGAGGTTGGCGGCACGCTTGCCACAGACAGGGGAAACGCACGTGTTCTTTTAATTGTTATTACAAGTGATCGCGGGTTAGCCGGTGGTTATAATGCAAATATTATAAAGCTTGCGAAAGAAACCATTGCAGGAAAATACAGCGACCAAAACAGTAAAGGAAATGTTGCCGTCTGGAATATTGGCAAAAAAGGCTATGAAAGCCTGACGAAATCAAATTATAAAACAAACGCAGATTTTAAAGATGTTTTCTTAAATCTTCATTTTGAAACTGTTCAGGCAGCTTCGCAGGCAGCGGTTAAGGCGTTTGAAAATAAAGAATTTGATGTGGTGGAATTAGTGTACAGTGAATTTAAAAATGCTGCAACGCAAAGGTTTGTCGTCGAAAGGTTCTTACCGATACCAAAAGTTGTAAAAAAGGAAGGAGTGAAAGCAGACTTTATTTTTGAACCTGCAAAGGAGCAGTTAGTTGCCGAGCTGATGCCTAAAATATTAAATACGCAATTGTTTAAAGCCGTATTAGACGCACACGCCAGCGAACATGGAGCACGCATGACAGCCATGGACAAAGCAAGTGAAAACGCCAATGAGCTGTTGAAAACATTAAAAATCTCTTATAACCGTGCCCGCCAGGCAGCCATTACAACCGAGCTTACAGAAATTGTGAGCGGCGCAGCGGCGTTGAATGGGTAGTCATTAGTCACTTAGTCATAAAGTCAGTAAGTCATTTTAGTATAAAAGGTAATTATGATTAGGTTAAGTGAATTGGAAGTTTATAAAGTTTCGATGGAAATTGGTGAAATTGTTTGGAAAGTAGTTGGAAAATGGAATTTCTTTGAAAAAGATACATTAGGAAAACAGTTAACAAGAGCTGCGGATTCTATAGCTTTTAACATCAGTGAAGGTTATGGAAGGTATCATTTTGCGGAAAATAGAAACTTTTGCTATTACAGCAGAGGGTCAGCATACGAAACAGTTACAGCAATTACAAAAGCCCGGGAAAGGAACTTACTATCAAATGATGAATATTTGTCGCTAAAGGATAAGCTTTCTTATTATCAAAAACTAATAAACCCTTATATAAAATCAATAGGTAAAACCAAAGAAAAGGACGTTCCTCTCCCTGAATAACGCATCTCTCATCCTTAATGACTTATTGACTTTTGACTAAATGACTTTTGAATCTCCATGGAACTTTTACAAATCATCCCCCACATTGAAGCCTTAATATTTGCCAGCGATAAACCGCTGACAACCTTAGACATTGCAGAACTCATTAATAACGCTTTTGGTTTTATGGATCAAAAAATATCTCTTGACCAGATCGAGGCCTCGGTTGAAGGAATCCGTGAAAAATATAATGCAGACTTTTATCCTTTCGAGGTGCGGGAAAGTGGCGGCGGATGGCAATTTTTGACCAAAAAAGATTATCATAAAACAATTGCCCAGCTAAACGGGGACAAATTTTTAAAACGCCTTTCAAATGCAGCTTTGGAAACCCTCGCCATCATTGCTTACAAACAACCGGTAACAAAAGGTGAAGTAGAAGCAATCCGCGGCGTAAACAGCGATTATTCTATTCAGAAACTTTTAGAAAAAGACCTTATAATCATTTCCGGCCGCAATGAAGATCTTCCCGGAAAACCGCTTATTTATGCTACTTCCAAATTATTTATGGATTACTTCGGCATCAACTCTGCCGATGATCTTCCTAAGATAAAAGAAGTGCTGGCCGAACAATCTATACAGGGAACACTTATAAATGATGCTGTAAATAATCACGCAGAAGCTGAAGAATTACCTGAAACTGAAGAAAAAGACGTTGCACAAATAAAAGAAGTGGCTTCTCACGAACAAGCTACAACATTAATCGTTGCAGACAACGGAGAACTTATTGAGCAATCAATTGACGAACAAAGAAAAAAAACAGGTGATATCAATGTTTCTGCGAAAGAAAATTCGAGTGATAACAACGCTTTGGATGATAATTCTGAAAATAATGATATTACAGATAAAAAGAATAATGCAAAAGAATAATAAGAATGTTCTCATTGCTTTTTCCCTGATTTTTTTCCCGCTACTTTTGCGAACTTATGCCTCAACAATTATCTAATCAGCAACTTATTGATATCGCCACAGAGTTTGGCACGCCTGTATATGTGTATCACGCAGAAAAAATAGCAGAACAATATCATAAGCTGAAAAATGCGTTTAAAAAATCAGACTCTAAATTTTTCTACGCATGCAAGTCGCTTACGAATATTAATATATTAAAATGGATGAAGCAAACGGGTGCTTCTCTTGATTGCGTCAGCATCAACGAAGTAATGTTGGGCTTAAAAGTAGGTTTTGAACCAAAAGACATTTTATTTACACCTAACTGCGTAGATTTTGAAGAAATAGAAGCAGGCAAAAATCTGGGCGTTAATATAAACATAGATAACATTTCTATTCTTGAACAGTTCGGCAACCGTTATGGCCATTCATATCCTGTTTGTATTCGTCTCAACCCGCATATAATGGCGGGCGGCAATTATAAAATTTCTACCGGGCACGTAGACAGTAAATTTGGAATTTCTATTCACCAGCTTCGTCATATTGAGCGTATTGTAAAATCAACAAACCTCAATGTTACAGGTCTTCACATGCATACCGGAAGCGAGATAAAAGATGTAAATGTCTTTCTTCAAGGTTTGGAAGTTATGTTTGAAATAGCCCGGCATTTTGACAATCTCGAATTTATTGATCTTGGCAGCGGTTTTAAAGTTCCTTACCAGGAAGGCGATACCGAAACAGACGTTGACCAGTTAGGCGAAAAAGTGGCTGAAGCGTTTGAAGTTTTTCAAAAAGAAACCGGCAAAAACCTCCAGATTTGGTTTGAGCCTGGAAAATACCTGGTAAGCGAGGCAGGTTATTTTATTGTAAAAGCAAACGTAATCAAGCAAACAACGGCCACTGTTTTTGCCGGTGTCAACAGTGGATTTAACCATCTCATCCGCCCCATGTTTTACGATTCATTTCATTTAATAAAAAATATCAGCAATCTTAAAGGCCCTGAAAGAATCTATACGGTTGTAGGAAATATTTGTGAGACAGATACTTTTGCCTGGGACCGAAAACTAAACGAAGTGCGCGAAGGAGATTTCCTGGTTTTCTATAATGCCGGCGCTTACGGCTTCGAAATGTCCAGTAACTTTAACTCGCGTTTGAAGCCTGCCGAAGTGCTGGTAAAAGACGGCCAGGCAAAACTTATACGCAACCGGGATGTTTTTGAAGACTTACTAAGAAATCAAATTGAGGTTTTATAAAAATCAGAACTGCTGCGTAAAACTTATTATTCCTTATCAAAGTTTTTTTGACCCGGTTCAAAAAGCAATACTACAAAGGATTTTTTTCGTTAACAATCTTATAAAACCACATATTTATGCGATTGTAATACTTTAAGATATAGATTAATCTTGTATAGGTTTATTAAACGATTCGGGGGGATCTTTTAAAAAGAGCTGCAGTTTTTACTGTGGCTCTTTTTTGTTCTGTTGGTATTTTTCATTTATTTTTTTTATTTATTAAGATGATCAAAATATTCAGGTTTCAGGCGTCAGAAACACAGATGAAACATCGTTGCGACGCTCCGTTCAACAGTAAGTTCTTCGTTGATCTTTTATCAACTTATTTTATTAAAACCCGAAACCATACGTCTCAATTTAAAAATAAATTCTGTTGCTTGTAACCAGAAACCAGCAACTTGCATCTCGTTTTCTGCTACCCGCAAATTCATCTGTTTTTTTGTAACTTTGACTTATTTATTATGGAAAGTACAATTATAAATAAAGTTGCAGAAAGCGCGATTACTTCAATAGATCTTGAAGAATATTATCCTGAAGGAGAAACAGCCGTTTTTGATCTGAAAGACCATTTATTTATGGGATTGATATTGAAAGAAAAAGATTTCAGAGCGGCGCTTCAGTCTTTTAATTGGGAAAAGTTTCAGGGTAAAAACGTAGCCATCACATGCTCTGCAGACGCCATTATTCCTGTGTGGGCTTATATGCTCGTCACCGCTTATTTACAACCTTTAGCAAAAGAAGTTGTATTTGGTGAAGAAAAAAATGTGTTGCAAACCTTGCTGCTAAAAAATATTTTACAAATAAAAGGTGAAGAATACGCAGATAAAAGAGTAGTTATAAAAGGTTGCGGCGATGTTGATATTCCCGAAGCGGCCTATGTAGAAATTACCAATAAGCTTCGTCCTTTTGTTAAAAGCATCATGTACGGCGAGCCTTGCAGCACCGTTCCTGTTTTTAAAAGAAAATAGACTCTTTTATGGATATTGAACAGCTTTGGCAATATTGCAAGACAAAACCGGAAGCTGAAGAATGTTTTCCCTTCGGACCGCAAACCCTGGTTTTTAAAGTAAACGGAAAAGTATTCTTTCTGGCATCTTTAGAAAAACAACCCTTGCAGTTTAATGTAAAATGTGATCCCGAAAAAGCTATTGACTTAAGGGAAAAATTTGCATCTGTTTTGCCAGGCTATCACATGAATAAAAAACTATGGAATACAGTTATTATTGACGGTTCTATACCAACTCATCAACTGCTAAAGTTCATAGACGACTCTTACATGTTAGTCGCTAAGAAGAAAAAGTAGCTTCTTTTATCTTTTTGCCTCAATTAAAAATTCAGCTTATCTTTCTCTAAACATTTATAATGAAAACGATCGCTGCTTCTGCTTTACGTAAAATTATCTTCTTTGTGCTATTGCTTTCTGCTAAAGCTGTATTCAGCCAGCAAACTATCGGTCTTGAGTTTTACACTTTTCGCGACCAATTTAAGAAAGATGTACCAGGAACACTTAGTATGATTCACAAAATGGGTATTAAAGAAGTTGAAATCGGGGACACGTATGGCTTGCCGGAAAATGAATTTAAACAACTGCTTCAAAAGAATGAGCTGAAGGTAATTGCTGTAGCAGCAGATTTTAATGATTTAGCTAAAGACCCGCAAAAAGCTGCAGACGAAGCAAAAAAATACGGAGCAAAATATGTTGTTTGTTTTTGGATACCGCACAATGGAACAGAGTTCACAATTGACGATACCAAAAAAGCCATTAATGTTTTTAATAATGCTGGTAAAATAATGGCCCAAAATGGCTTGCAATTTTGTTATCATGCGCATGGCTTTGAATTCAGGCCTTATCAAAACGCGACGTTGTTCGATTACATGATGAAGGAGTTAAATCCTAAATGGGCAAATTTTGAAATGGATGTTTTCTGGATAAAACATCCCGGTCAGGATCCTGTTGCTTTGCTTAAAAAATATCCAAACCGTTTTCCCTTAATGCATTTAAAAGACCGTAAACCAGGAACGCCCGGCAACCAAAATGGTGAAGTTGATGTAGAAACCAACGTAGTGCTTGGCCAGGGTGATGTTGGGATAGCCGAAATAATGAAAGCCGCAAAAAAAGCTGGCGTTAAACATTATTTCATCGAAGATGAATCTTCGAGGTCTGTAGAACAGGTGGTTGAAAGTCTGAAGTATTTAAAAAGTATTGAGAGTAAATAACATAGGCTAAAAGACCAGTTATAGCAGATATTTTAAACAAGCAAATGCCATAAGAATAGATTTATCATACTCTGTTTAGGCAAAATCTTTAATTTTAATCAAAGATACTTTTATGGCAAGAGCTGCATCCCTGGATAAAAAAATTACTGATTATTTAACCCAATTAACTATCAGGCAAAAAAAACATTGCTAACTGTTGCAAAAACTTTTGCAGAAGAATACCAGGAAGATGAACGATGGGATGATCCGGCTTTTATAAACGAAATAGATAAACGTTTTGCTGAATACGAAAGCGGAGAAATAAAAGGCTTAACCCTTGATGAATTAGAAACGACAGTAAGGCAATCTTATAAACATAAGAAAGCCTGAAGTAATGAGTTATAAATTTAGCCTTCATCCTGATACACAAAAGGATTTTACTGAAGCTTATGAGTGGTATCAGGATAAAACAGAAGGATTAGGAGAAAGGTTTTTGAAAGCAGTAAGAAAAAAAATTGAAGAAATTGCAACAAACCCTGAAATTTATGGGAGCAAAGGCAGAAAAGGTTATCGTGAGGCCAAACTCAATCTCTTTCCTTATGTCATTGGTTTTAAGATTTATGAAAAAAAGAAATCAATATTTATAAGCTCAATACATCATTTAAAAAAGCATCCAAATAAAAAATACAGAAAGTAACACGTATAACAGAGCAGGCACAAGGTGATGTAGGCATAGCGGAAATTATGCGAGCCGCAAAAAAAGTCGAAGTTAAACATTATTTTATTGAAGATGAATCATCGAGGTCAGTAGAGCAAGTGCCGCAAAGTCTGAAGTATTTAAAAAAGTATTGAGGGTAAATAATAAATCTATAACCGGCCTCTTGCATCACTTCCGGCGGCTTCCACGTTTTCTCTGTCAGTTTGTTTTTTGCCACTGGAAAAATTATAGGTTAGGCCAATGCTTATATAACGTGTGGCAATTCTCCTGCGTACCTGCCTCGTAAAATCATTTTCATTCACGTTCCAGCCAATTTTGTATAGATTAAACGGATCACCAAGATTTAGCATGGCTGTTAATTTATCTTTCAAAAAGCTTTTCTTAATATTTATATCAATTCTGCCTTGTGGATTTAAATCATAAATGCCGATAAAAGTGTTTTTTGCGTAAATTCCGCTTATCTCCAAAAAATACCCCTTTAGAAAATTAATTCTGTTGGAAACCCAGACTTCCTGCGACAGCTTAGATATTTTTCGAACCGGCTCTTCTTTTATTTCAATTGTGGTATAGCGGGTTGTAAGGGAACTGCTTACTTCCCACCATTTCGTTATCTTAACGGGAATGTTCATTGTCAGGAAAACATTGCTGTTATTATTGATGTTCTCGTCAGTGGAAATAATTACAGGGCCATCATGTTGGTAAACAGTATTAATAGCTTTTTGAGTATTTTGATATCCCACTGTAAAGCTGTATTTATTTTTCAGGAAATACTCGACCTCAATACTATTGGTGAAATAAGGAAGCAGAAAGGGATTACCCCGCTCAATGTAATACGGGTTTGATACATCCACAAAAGGATTTAACTGACTGTAATCAGGACGCGTAATTCGTCTTCCGGATGAAAGGGTCAACACATTTTTTTCATTTAATTTCCGCTGCAAAAATACGGAGGGAAAAAAGTCCCACCTGTTTCTGCCTATCTTTTCACCTGTTGTAACTGAATTACCAGTGTATTTATAATTTTCGGTTCTAAGCCCCGCCTTAGCAGACCATTTATCCCAGGCTTTTGCAACACTTGCATAAAATGCTGTAATAGTTTCGTTATACAAAAATTGGTTGGACTTTAAGTTAAAAACAGACGAAGTCCCTGTCAATCCTTGCCGATAGGCGACTGCGTTGTTGGTGGCAGAATAAGTATATTTTCCACCCGCACTTAAGATTAGCTTTTTTTGAAATATTTTTTCTAAATCAATATTGGCAGCATGAATATCAACATTTAACGGATTATCTATAAAAAGACTATCAGGAGAATGTAATTCGTTTTTGGAAGCATCAAAATAGCTGTTGTTTATTGCATTTTTTACATTATTGTGATATCCTATATAACTATAACCAATATCGATTCTGCTGCCCGCAGAGTCTATTTTATTTCTGTAAAAGATGTTGGCCATTTGGTTACTCCTCGTATTCAGACCTTTATTTACTGTATTAGTTGTAGAGTCACTGCCGTTGGCAACAGAGTTAGACTTAAAAGCAGAAAGAGCATTATTGTTTGACTGAAAATCAACAACACTAAAATCGTAATTGACGCCAATTGTCTGGTTATTATCAATCCTGTAATCAAATCCAAATTTACCACTATGAAATTTTACATCAGAAGTCCATGCATTATTTTGCAGATTGTACAAATTTGATGCTTTAAACTGTTGGACTTGGTCATCATCAGCAAATTGCTTAGCCTGATACAAATAGTAATTCGCCTGTAAGGTTAGTTTGCCAACACGATAATTTAATGCGGCATTTTCATCAAATTCATTGTAGCGGGTATATTTATAGCTTGACCCAATGCTTCCCGAAAAACCGTATTTATAATTATTTTTAAGTGTAATATTAATAACCGTTCCTGTATTTTGAGCATCGTAAGATGCACCGGGAACAGCTTGTAATTCATAAGACTTAATAGACTCCGAAGGAATTGAATGCAGATAATCAAGCAATTGCTGACCTGATAACTGTATTTTTCTGTTATCAACATATACCGTTACCCCTTGCGATCCCCGAAACTTAATGCCGCTTAATGGATCAACACGTACGCCGGGAATAACATTAAACAGGCGAAGAGCATTCTCACCTTTACTATAAACACTTCCTTCAATATTTATAATTGTTTTATCAACAGAACGCGTAATAAATGACTTATGCGATACTACCCTGACATTCTGCAGGTAATTTGATTTATCCTTACTCATCACAACATCATTCACAACCACTTTATTATTTTCCGTTATTCTTATTTCTTTTGCAAAAGGCAGGTAACCTATATAACTTATATTAAAAATATAACGGCCTGTGTCCAGATTATTCATTTCATATATACCGCTGTCGTTTGCAGCAGTACCTTTTACCAAAACAGAGTCAGGTAAGCTGCGGAGTGTAACAGTAGCGCCAATAGTTAAACTATCATTGCCTTTTACTTTTCCGTAGATTTTCCCGTCCTGCGCTTTCACTTGTGATAATGCTAATGATGCACTTGTTAATAAAGAAAATGCAATAATTTTTTTCATAACTAATAAACCTCTCTTGTTTTTATAAAAGAATCGACGTCAGGAGTTTTATATCTTTTATTCATTCTTACCTGATTTTGTCTGATTCCGTCGTTTTGTAGTTTATATCAAAGTTTCCGGTTGCATTTTTTCCTTGCACTACAATTTTATACATGCCCGTTTCATTAGCGGAAAACTTTAAGTCAGCAGTATCGCTTTGTGTAGAAAAACTCTTTTGAAATAATTTGTTTCTTTTATTTTCGATAGAAAAAAGCAATGTTCCCTGCGTTACTTCAATATTATATGAGACAAGCAGCAAGTCGCCTTTAGATACTTGTATGCTATTAGCATTCTTTCCCCTAAAATTTTTAAATGAAGCTTTATTTTTGCCGGGAGGATTGGTGCCTTGCCAGGTATAAGGATGAAATATGCATGACGTAAAAACAAGAATGGTGTAAAGGAAAACTATAGATATTTTCATGTTAAGACATCTTATTTGTAAATGAACATTTGCTGCCACAATACAATAGTAACATTACAAATAACAAAACACTTGTATGAAATTGCTTTTTTAATAAACGCAATAAGAGTAAGACTCAATGTAGTCAAGAGTGGTTTCAGGAATTTAGATACCTGCCTGGCGCAATACCAAAATATTTCTTAAAGCTGTTCGTAAAATGGCTGGGGTCGCAAAATCCATTCAGGTAAGCAATATCTTTTAGCGGGGCGTTTTCTATAAGCATTTTTTTTGCTTTTCCAAGGCGATAAAGCATAATATAGGTTTGCGGAGTTACACCTTTCGCTTTTTTAAATTCCCTGATAAAATGGGATTTGCTCATGCAAAATTTTCGGCATAACCAATCGGTGTTAATTGGGTTATCAGGATATGACTCAATAATTTCATCAAGGAGCAGAAAGGAGTTGGCCCATATATTTTTTTGATTTGGCAATACGGCAAATCGGGCTAATGCTTTAAAACTGTTTTCCCAAAGTTTAATGTTCGCGTCGGGATTATCAAATAATTCAGAAAGACTTTGAAATAGTTGCTTATTGTATATTACTCTTTCTAAAGCTTTTACAGCTTTGCCATTATTAAAATACTGGAGAATGGCAGGATTAATATAAATTGTTTTATAGCTATATCCATTTTCAGCTAACGAATAATTGCGGTGCACTTCATTGATTTGAGTAATACTGATAGTACCGGCAGGAGCAATAAACTCCTGTTCTGTATTTTTTAATATTTCAGTTCCGCTTGTTATGAGGGAAACGCAAAAAAAGTCGTGGAAGAAAATAGTTCTATGTTATCAAAGCTGTTTATTCTTCTGAAATCAAATAATGGCATTTTATTACTATTTATAACTTCAATAAAATCTCCCCGCTTCTTATTTCAAAAACCCAAAATCCACTACTCTTCTCAAATATTTTTTATCCTGTATCACCCAGGTTACTTCGTAGCTGCCGCCTGACTCCTGCTTTAGCATGTACACATATACTTTGTGACCATCGGCAGACAGATATACTTTATTGTTTGACTTTTGAACCCCGCCTTCCATAGCGGCAAAAACGGGATTGTATAAATCAGAAAAAGCAGTCGCAGGAATAGGAACTGTATCGTTGTCTATAACAACCGTAACATTTTGAATGGTTGTGTTGGGTACTTTACTATAGTTTCCAAAGTAAGCTTTGTTATCAATCTTAACCAGGTATTTTTCATCAAAATAACCTAACTTATGTTTAGATGGATCAAAGACACCGCCGTTGATAGAGACCTGGATATTATTGTCGGCAAAAGAAATAAAATTGCTTCTAAGCGCTGTTATAGGCAGGGTTTTTAAAGGAAGCTTTCCTATGCTTTCATCAATGCCTCCCATACTATAAGAGGCAATATCGCTGCGGACATCCTTTTCCATGATGCGGGTGAAAATGTCTTTTTTACTTCTGTAATCGGGGTAATCATCACTTTGAGCAACACTACAATAATTTATACTAATAAGCAAGACAATAAAAACAATACGCATATTATTAATTTAATAAGTAGTTCTAAAACTAAATATTAAATCAATACAGCAAACCACTTTAACAATGAAGAAAACGAAATCTATGTTAATTGCAGCGCACGAAGAAGCAATAAAGCAATCTTAAATTTATGGTTACTAAGACCGGTCATTATTAACCTCTATCCAGTAATTGTCCGGGTCCTGGAAATAAATCTGCTTTACTCCGTCTGGCCGCAACTGCGGCTCCTTCGAGTCTCCTTTCCAGTTACCATATTTAATATTCATTTTGTCAAGATGATCGGTAAACTGCTTCAGATCTTTCACGTGATAGGCAAAATGAGAGTTGATGTCATGTTCTTTTACATCGGCCGCTCCTTTTATGACATGCAGCTTACTGTTTGGTCCGATAGTAAACCACGAATGTTTGCCATCTTTAAAAGGTTCTGAAACCAGCTTAAACTCCATAACATCTTTATAAAAGGCCGTGCTTTTATCTAAATCAAAAACATAAATCGCAGTGTGATCCATAGCAGGGCTTTCCTGTGCGGCGGCTTTTTTTATAACTGTTTGTATAAGTATAAACAAAGTTAAACAACAAGCGAACGTTTTTTTTATCATTGTAATACTATTGTAATTGTTTTAGGAAATATTCAACTTTCCGTACTTATCCTTTGTTATTAAGCATTGAAAATTGAGTATTGAACATTTTCTTCTTGAATTAATAAAACAGTTTATTTTAAAATGCTATTTATTTTTTCAAGTTCTTCTGTGGAAAAAGAATAATTTTCAAGGCAACGAATGGAGTCTGTTACCTGCTCAGGTTTGCTGACACCAATCAATACTGATGTAATCCGCGGATCTTTTACTACCCATGCGAGCGCCATTTGAGCAACGCTTTGTCCACGTTCTTTTGCCAGCTCATTTAGCTGCCTAACTTTTTCTATATTTTTTTCTGTAACCTGATCTTCTTCCATCGCTCCGTTGCCTAAATGTCTTGCCGCCCTTGAGTCTTCAGGAATGCCATTAAGGTATTTGTTAGTCAGCAGACCCTGGGCCAGCGGAGAAAAAGGTATGCAACCAATACCTTCAGCTTCTAATACATCTAACAATCCATTTTCTATTGATCGTTCAAACATAGAGTATTTTGGCTGGTGAATTAAGCAAGGTGTTCCCAACTTTTTTAAAATGTCAATTGCCTTCTTTGCTTCTTCAGGCTTGTAGCTGGAGATACCGACATACAGCGCTTTGCCCTGACGAACAATTAAATCTAAAGCAGACATTGTTTCTTCAAGCGGTGTGTCCGGATCGGGGCGGTGGTGATAAAAAATATCAACATACTCCAGTCCCATTCTTTTGAGGCTTTGGTCTAAACTTGCCATGAGGTATTTTTTCGATCCAAGATCGCCATACGGGCCTTCCCACATCTTCCACCCGGCTTTTGTTGATATGATAAGTTCGTCACGGTAATTTCGAAAATCTTTATGAAATATTTTTCCGAAATTTTCTTCTGCTGATCCGGCTGGTTGTCCATAATTATTTGCCAGATCAAAATGAGTGATGCCATTGTCAAAAGCAGTACGTAAGATAGCGCGGCAATTCGCCAGGGGATCTATATCACCGAAGTTGTGCCATAAGCCGAGAGATACAGCAGACAATTTAATGCCGCTGCGTCCGCAACGGCGGTATTCCATCGAGTCGTAACGACGATCGTTAGGTAGGTAAGACATTATTAATCTAAACTTTTTTTGTTTAATAAGAAAAATCAAAAGCCCAAGATATTCTGTTTAATTTAAACCGATACCAAATTTATAAGTTCTGTTAAGTAAGAAAAAGTTTTACGATCACTTGACATTGTTCTAAGAAAAAGTTTTTCACCTTGATTCACCTCTTGTTCTTCAGGATGAACGAATTCACTTAAATCCTTTTAATCCTTGAAATCCATTTCCACTGCCATTGCTTTTTCCTGTTCATATTTCTTCCGTCCATAACCCGGAATAACATGCCGCTCGCTGTGATAAGAAGAACGGACAAGCGGACCGCTTTCGACATAATCAAAACCAAGTTCATAGCCTATCTTTCTTAATTCAGCAAATTCGTTTGGATGCACAAATCTTTCCACGGGCAAATGCTTTTTTGTTGGCTGCAGGTATTGGCCCAGGGTCAGCACGTCTGTACCTGCGGCCACAAGATCTTCCATACTTTGGATGACTTCGTCTTTTTTTTCGCCAAGGCCGAGCATTATACCTGTTTTTGTTCTCATTCCGCCTTCTTTTAGTATACGCAGCACTTCGAGGCTTCTGCGGTATTTGGCCTGTATGCGTACCTGGCGGCTCAGCCTTTCCACCGTTTCCATATTATGGCTTACCACATCAGGCGCTGCATCTATAATGCGCTGCACCTGGTCTGCATATCCTTTAAAATCAGGGATTAAAGTTTCTAAGGTTGTAGCGGGATTTAAAGCTCTTACTGCTTTAATAGTATTGTACCAGATAATTGAACCTCCGTCTTTGAGTTCGTCGCGGTCTACACTTGTTAACACTGCATGCTTCACTTTCATCAAATGGATCGCTTCTGCCACTCTTTGCGGCTCATCCCAATCCACCGGGTCAGGACGGCCTGTAGCAACGGCACAAAAGCCGCAGCTCCTGGTGCAGGTGTTTCCCAGGATCATAAAAGTGGCCGTTCCTTCGCCCCAGCATTCGCCCATATTTGGGCAATTGCCGCTCTCGCAAATAGTATGAAGCTTGTGTGTGTCAACCAAACCGCGGACATGCTTATAACTCTCGCCAATTGGCAGCTTAACTCTCAGCCAATCTGGTTTTTTTACTTTAGATGTTAGCGGATCTATTTTAGGTACTGCTGGTAATTCTAACATGGAAAACCGATAAAATTTAAAATGATAAATGAATCATTTTGATTCTGCTAAATAATATAACAATACACAAAATTCTTACAATCAATTAAAATAACAAGAAAACTTAACTATAGTTAATGAAACATTTTAAGACTACTATCTTAAGCCGCCGAAGGCAGAAATGAGACAATCTCCTATCTTCTAACTCCTGTCTCTTATTTTCTTCTGCCAAACTCAATAGCTGCATAAGCATTAAAAAACAATTGCCTGTCTTTATTAAGCAATATTATTGGAAGTTTTTTTGTGTACACTTCTATATTCAACCCGACTTCAACAGCGCTTACCAGTTCATTATATCGTCCATAATCGAAACGCATAGCGGTTTTAACGAATGCGCCCGGGGTAAATTTCATTTCACCAAAACCTTTACTAAAACCTGACGCTCCCAAAATTTGACCCGGCTCACCAATAAAAATATCGTCGTTATTACTGTATTTTACGTCTGTAACCTGGTTGTTTCCGTCAGCAATCTTTAAATAGTAAGGCTTTAAGAAAGCGGCACTAAAGCCGCCGCCATAAAGTGCGGAGACAGCTACGCCATTTTTATTTCCTTTGTTGCCAATAAGACGTTGGTTGGCATAGCCTATTTTGGCGTAATAGAAGTTATTAATCTTGCCAAAAATATACGGGTTGCTTAAGTAACCTCCGTCTGCAGAAGTGATTTTTTCCTCTTTCAAGTGCTTTCTCTCGCCTATCTCAAAACTATACAAATTTGATTTACGCGGCGTTTTCAAACGGCCCAGCTCGTAAAACGCTCCATACCCATCAGTGTTGAGCTTAATGCCAAAAACAGATTGCTTTTGGTAAATAATGGCGCCTTGCTCTTCCTGCATAATCAACTGGCGTATTTTCTCCTTTTTTTCTTCTTTTTTCTGCGCACGTACATCTTTGCCCTGGCTGAAAGCTGCTGTTATTGCCATTGTACATAAAACTGCAAAAACTATATTCTTCACTTTATTTTGATTAGTTACCTGTAAATTTAGGGCAAAATTACTATCAATGACATCGCAGATAATATATGAAGGAAATTTAAGAACAGCAGCCACACATTTGCAAAGCGAAACAGTGATTGAAACCGATGCTCCAGTGGATAACGAGGGCAAAGGAGAGAGATTTTCACCTACTGATTTGGTTGCGACAGCCTTAGGAACCTGTATGTTGACAATAATGGGAATAAAAGCAAGAGATATGAACGTGAATCTTGAAGGCACCAAAGTAGATATTACTAAAATTATGGAAGCCAGCCCCAGAAGAATTGGAGAAATAAAAGTTTTGATAAAATTTCCTGAAACTGCAGAAGCCGACGAAAAACAGCGGACAATCTTAGAAAGAGCGGCAATGACTTGCCCTGTTTTTGAAAGCCTGAATGCGGATATGAAAAAAGATGTAGAGTTTAAGTGGGGGGAAGTGAGGAGTTAGGAGAAGAAGGAGTTAGGAGATAGAATAAACGGGGATGCAGAAATTATTTAAAAAAAAAGGAAAAGTTCTTTATACTCCTAATTTCTATCTTCTACCTCCTAACTTCCTGTCTCAAAATTGCATTTCCTACAGCGCATTCGAGGCACCGTCGGGGGTTGCAATAGTTGTTCTTTAATTCTATCAATGCCTGGCTTTCCAACGCATTATTGTTACTGACATTATAGGCAGTCCATTTCTGTGTAATAGTATTTTTTTCAGCAGCAAGCTCTGTAAGCCATTTCAGCGCTTTGTCTTTTATTTGCTCTTCTTTATTTAATAAACCGTAAGCAAATAAAACAGGAACAGCGGTATTTATAATAATATTTTCTGTCATTTGGCTGCCCAATTGTTTGGGATGATAATTGCCGCTTTCATCAAACTTATAATGATAATGCCAGTAGTCGTTTGCCGTTACATTCAGCAATTCTTTTGCTTCTTCAACAGAATCTGTTTCTTTTATTTTTGAAAATAAGTGTGATGATTTATTTACAAGCATCGCTAATTGCGCAAGCCTTATGGTAGGAAAATTTGCAGGCCTCATTCGCAGAAAAAATGGTTTGACAGGCAGTTGTTTTAGTTGATATTTCTTTTGATAAAACAAGTATTCCCTTTTTAAAAGCTGCGGGTAATCTTCGTCAAAATCATCGTCGAGCAAACCGGCCTGGCCTAATAAAAACGCTTCAAGCTGGTGTATCTGGTTTTTATGTTTTGCAAGAATGTTTACCGGTAAGCTTCTTGCCACTGACTCAAAAATGTCTGCGTTTACCTTCATTCCAAAGTTGCGTGCAAGCAACCACCAGAATACTTCTTCCCAATGATTGTTTGCTTCTGACAGCAGGTTTAAGACCAAAGCAGATTTTCGTTGCAATCTTTCTACAGCTACACGTTCTTTCCAGGCAAGCCATTTTATTTCATCTAAAACCGGAAGATAACTATCGCAGGGAACAAATGCTTCATGCAACATCAATTCCCTGAAACGATCTAACAATAGTTTAGGTACAAGACTCTGAAGAGATAAGGTTGACAATACAGAACCATTTTCATAAAAAATATCAGAATCATTTTCCCAGACAATATGTAAAATAATGTTTGAATAATTTTTATCTGCAGTATGATTGTGCTTTATCCAGTCTGAAGATTTAATGTGAATTTCAATGTTTCCTGCCCAGGTAGTATTGCCAATGGCAACTTTTGCGTCAAGAAAATCAGGTCCCTGGTGCGTATTGTATTTTCCGGGACTGATAATGGCCAGTGTATCGCCTTGCGCGGTCTGTAGCTCATTTTTATTAAAATACTGAAACTGCCAGATAAATTGAAGAAGGCGTTCGTTCATAAGCTGAAAATTCTTTAAATATCAACTGTTTAATTTTCTTTTGCAAAAAATGGTTTTGAACCACTAAGCCACGAAGAACACAAAGAAGCACAAAGTTTGAAATCATTGATTACCGTATCTTTCCCAAAAATCCTATCAATCCAACAAATCCCGGTTCAGACAATTTACTACTCTGCTTACCGGCAATCCCATTACGTTATAGAAATCTCCGTTTACAGATTTTATGCCTGTTACCCCAATCCATTCCTGTATGGCATACGCGCCGGCTTTGTCATACGGTTTATATTTATCTACATAATATTCTATCTGATCAGAAGTAAGCGTATGAAACTCAACTGCAGTGACATCTGCAAAAGCGGTTTCTCCTTTTGCGTGCATCAGTACCACGCCGGTAATTACCTTATGCGTTTTTCCTGATAACATGGTTAAAATGTTTATCGCGTCTTGCCTGTCTGCGGGCTTACCTATAATCTTGGAATCAAGAACAACTACTGTATCCGCAGCTAAAACAGTTTTACCTGTGTATTTGCTGTTATTCTGTTCAATAATAAATTTTTTTACTTCAATAGCCTTTTGCCTCGCTATACGCACCGGGATTTCTTCGATGCTTAGTTCTGAAGGAAAACTTTCATCAGTGCTTTTAATAATAATTTCAAAAGGAATCTCCGCCCATTCCAACAATTGTTTTCTCCGGGGTGATTGCGAAGCAAGTATAATGGTTTCCATAGGTAAATGTAGCTGCAAAAATTATTGCGATGCGGGTAAAAGCATAAAAAATGTTGCTGTTAGACAAACTAAGTTTTTTTAGATACTTTTTATTTATTGTCATAAACCAGGTAATAATTTAATAACAATTGTATAACCTCTTCTTAATAATGTAGTAACACAGAAGAACAAGTTTTGAGAGTTGCGTAAAAACTTTTTCTGATATTCTATATTTTAATATGAAACCTCACATTACCAATCTTAAACACAGGCAATTTGCGATGCTGATGGAAGACGCCATTCAAAAAATGGAAGAAATACCGCCTGATGAAAAAATACAAATGGTGGAAAAAATAACAGAGCTTAAAAATAACAAACAGGCCCTGGATGAAGTATATTCTAATTACCAGTTTAAAATAAAAGAATTAGGTTACCTGTTAGACGAATATGACAGAGTACAGCAGGTATCAAGAATACACCTGAGAAAAATACAGTTGTGGCTGAAGACTGCCAGTGCTAAATTGATAAAAGTATTTATTTTTATAGGCCCGACTCTTTACATTGTTTATGAAAGTTCTTTTAATATCCTTTAGATTTATCGTATTTCACTTTAATAAAATTATTAAATTGTTATAGATATTTTAACTAAAAAAGATTCGGTTACGTCTCCCTATCTTTAAGTTTTTTAGATTTATTTCCCAATTCAACGGATTATACTTGTAATATTATAAATGAAGCTCAGGAAATACCAGTTATATAAAACTATTGGAAAATCTGAAGATGAAGGTGCTGTGTCTGCTCAATCTGTCAATAATTATATACCACTTTATTCTTCTTTTACTTATAAAGATTATAATACTTATATATATGGTAACTTTCACCCGCATATCTTTAATCTTTTAAAAAGAATTTTTGATCTTGTTGTTTCTTCTGCAGCTTTGATAACAGGGTTTCCTTTCTTCGGTTTACTTGTTATCGTGACAAAAATAACGTCTGGGGGAAATGTTATTTTCCGACAGGAGCGCATAGGCAAAAACGGTGTTCCCTTTTGTATGTATAAATTCAGAAGCATGTGTATGAATGCCGAAAACCTGGGCCCACAGTTGGCTAAAGATAATGATCCAAGAATAACGGCCTGGGGAAAAATAATGAGAAAAAGCCGTCTGGACGAATTGCCGCAGTTTCTGAATGTTTTTCTTGGTCAAATGTCTGTGGTAGGGCCAAGACCTGAGCGGCGATATTTTATTGAAAAGATTATTGAAAAAGCGCCTGAATATAGAAATCTTTTATCTGTTAAACCCGGAATTACTTCTATTGGGCAAGTAAGGTATGGCTATGCGGAAAACGTGGATCAAATGATAGAGAGAATGCAGTTAGACCTTCTTTATCTTAATAATCAAACGCTTACAGTAGATATGGCTATAATTTTAGAAACTGTAAGAGTGATGGCACAAGGTAAAGGAAAATAGATTATGTTCTTTTTAATAAGGGGTAATCTTTGACTTCAATAATTGTATAGAAATAACAAGTAATTTCTATTTTAAAAAGATAAAACAGGGACTGTTCATTCAGCCCTTATTTATTTGTGTTAGTAGCTCTGTTATGACTAAGAAAAACTCATTTGCTTTAGACAAATACACATACTGTTGAGAAGGTGCTCTTTAATAATTAAGCAGAAACGCTTCAGCAGTTTATGAGTATACCAGTATCTTTCTGCCTTTTCGTTATAGGTTTTCTCTTGCAGATAGTTCTTGTGTCTATCCATTTTTCGCATCAGATAAATCTATTCCCAAGTCTTTGCTTCCAATCAGTATAAGTAAAAAAATGCGATCCTTTGCACTTAACTCTTTGCTTTCCATTTCGTATTCTTCATCTGATAATATTTGAACTCTCAAAAAAACATCATTTTTTATTCTTTTTATACGTAAAGAAGCTAATCCTTATTCGTAAGCTTTTAGTCAATTTTTAAGCATTATAAGATAAAAAAAGGCTGCCCTTGTGGGACAGCCTCTTATATAACTAATTAAAATAATGATTTAAGGAAGTAGTTATTGCTTAATGAATTTCTTAACCATTTGGCTTTGATTTCCTTTGTCGGTAATGATATTTACAAAATAATTGCCGGCAGGAAGTGAACTGATATTCAAATTATAAATGCTGCTGCCAGCAGATACGCTTAATACTCTTTGATTAATTATTTTTCCAAAAATGTCATTTACCCGCACTGTTACTTTTTGAGCAGAAGGAGAAATAATTGCCAGGTTTAACTGATCATGAACAGGATTTGGATAGATTGAGGCAACGCTTAGAGCACTTGCTGTAAGTTTTGATAAAACAAGGATTGATGATAGTGTTGATTTACCATCTTTATCAAGTTGGTTTAGCCTGTAATAAAATTTTCCATCAGGTACTTTTACATCTATAAAGTTATAGTCTGTAGTAAGAGTACTGTTACCATTTAAAGCTTTTGATGGAATAAAGCCAATAGAACTGAAATGACTTCCGTCAATACTTCTTTGCAGATCAAAACCTTTATTGTTTATTTCAGTAGCTGTTTCCCATGAAAGTATATTCTGGTTATTAACAGTCTGACCACTGAACTTAACTAAGGTAATCGGTAAAGCCTGATCAGAAAAGTCATAATTGGTTAATGCGGGTGAACCTGCTGCGGGGCGATAATCAGGATTTAAAAAGTCATAAGGAGTAGTTAAGACACCGGCTGTAGTACCCAGGGAGTCATTATTGTTTCCTGCTGTTAAAAATACA
>JAABUS010000244.1_pt1 | contig 137440 bp, 51 predicted proteins | sample 5560161 | NCBI WGS metagenome assembly JAABUS01 (sample SAMN10711885, study PRJNA513376) | rock metagenome | isolation source: Antarctica rocks | place: Antarctica: Victoria Land, Trio Nunatak nord | collected 2016-01-04 | reverse complement strand
TCGAAATTAAATATTGCAAATATATATATTCGAATATATTATATATATATTTAATATATAATAAAGTTAAATTTAAGAATATTAATAATTTTCGATAACATTATATTTAATTAATATATACAATAAATATTAATATATAAATTAAAAAAATACTATTTTTAAAATCAAAAAATAATTTAAAAAAAGTAGTATTTTTAGAGTCTAAAAAAAATGAAATTTTAAATAAAATAAATAAATCTAGTTTATTAGAATTCTTAATATAATTTAAGAGCAAAACAATTTTTTGTTGTTGTTATAATATTGTTACAAAGAGTTTATTTAATTTAGTTTTTATAAAATTTAAAAATTTATTAATAATATTTGCAATATTAGATTGTATAAATAGAGCTATAGACAATTGTATATTGTTGTTTTAACAGCTAATTTTACTGTAATTAATATTAGAACTAAATAATATTTATTTATTGTCTAATTAATAAACTTCTAATATTTGTTAAATTTTGTTTTTACTATCTATTATACAATAGATATACTCTCTCTTATAATTTACTAAAATTAAAAGTTAAATACAATTCTAAAACTTTTATTAATTAGTACTTAATTAAATTCTTAATACTTTTTTTGCTAATTAATATATTAAATATACTTGTAATTATAAAGATATTTAATATTTGTTTTAAAAGAAATAACAAAGTATTTAACAAAAAAAAATATTATAATATAAATTAGCTGTTTGAATAATTTCTAATTAGAGATTTACAATTAAATTAGTATCTTTAATTATAGTACTAATTTTTTGTATTAAAATTTAATTAAAATATTTAATATATCTATTTATTTTAGAAAAAACAACAACTATTAATTTAATATGTATTTTGCGCTCTTTGTATTAAATTTAAAAGATTCTATTTATATATTTACTATTATTATTAATATAAATACAGATATATTTGTTGTTTTTATATTTAAATTTGTTAATATAATACTTAAAAAAAATAGCAAACTAATTTTATTTTTGTTTTTTAAAATATTTTATTTGCAAATACTTAATTTTATTATTTAGTTAAATACAAATATAGCAAATATTATCGAAATTATTTATAAATATAGATTTTATAATATTAATATAAATAAAATTATTTTTTTAACAAATAGATTTAATAGAAATTTAATAAAATATTGTTTTGTTTTCTGTATATATATATAAAATACAAATGTTATTTAAAAATAATTTAATAAAATTAAAAAAAAATTCTGCAAATTAACTAATAAATATTTTGTTTATTTAAATAATTAAGTTGTTTGTATTATATAATTATTGTATTTTTGCTAATTGTTAATAGAGCAATAACAATAACAAAAAATAAAAATCGAAGTTTTTAACTACTTAAATTTGCTAAATATTAATAAAAAAATTATTACTAATAATTCTTTAAACAATATTAGCATTTTTTAACTAACTATAGAAAATTAAATTGTAAAAAGACTTAAATATATATTATATATTGTAAATTATAATATAACAAACTTTTCTGTTTTTGTATTTAACAAATAGACAAATAATTTTAGTATTTATAGCAAATAAATTGTTTTTTATATTTTTAACTAATTATTAGGATATTTTTGAGTAAAATACAAAAATACTAGAGTTTTCGAATATATATTGCAAATATTTTGTATCGAAAATCTATTTATGCAAAAGACAGTTAATAGCAAAAACTAATATTATAATTGTAAAAACAGACAATTCAGAAATTGCAGACAAAATTATTATAATAATAATAATAATAAATTATAGACTATTGTTTTAGTAGTCTTTTATTTTTTATTATTGCTATTTTTATTTTTGTTTATATTAAACTTAGATTTAAATTTGTTTTTATTTTTTTTAAATCTAAATTTCTTTCGATTATTCTTTTAATTATTGTAATTTCGACAATATTTGTTTTTGCTATTATTTTAATTGTTTTCGAAACTATAGTTTTTTAAAACAATATATAATTTTAAATATAAGTTTTAGCAGTTTAATTTTTAATAATTTATTTTGCTACAGTTTGTATACTTCTTCTGTTTAATATATACAAAACTAAAATTGTTAACAATAGAAAAAATATCTCTTATAATAGTAGTTAGCTCAGTAATTGCTGTTAAAATTAAAATAATATTAATAGTTAAAATGTCTATTAAATTAATATGTTGAATTTTGTAATTATAAATAACAGTAGACAACTTCTGTTTTTGAATATTATTTCTAAAAAAAAACTTATATTTTAATATCTATTAATTAATAAAAAGACAAATGATATTGTTAAAATCGACTAAATATTTAAAAATAAATTAGTTTTTATCTATAGCTAAGTTATTTAAATAGATAGATAGTTTATTAATAATATTGCAAAACTTAATTTTGTATTTATTAATATTTTAATAGCTGAAAGTTTAAAAAATTCAAATTTGACAAAAATTCTTATTAGTATACTTAATTTTTTAAATTTAACAATTTTTTAATAATTTTTTTTTATTAAATCGATTTTTTTTTATTGTAATACAGATTTTTATTAATAATATTTTGAAACGTATTTATATTATTTTTGTTGTTAGTAATTTATTTAATTTGTTCTTTGATAACTATATTAAACAAATTAACAGATCTAATATTTAATTTAATATATTTTTAGAAAATAAGTTTTGTTTTTAGATAAGAAAACTTATATTATTGCTAATTTTAGCAATCTGTTTTAAAACTGCAAAAGATAATGCAAAAATACTAATAACTATAATAGTATCAATATAATTTCCTATTTTTAGAACTTTACTAATAGTTTGTAAGTAGTAGATAATAATACTAGTAAATATAATAAAAAAACGCAATTATACAGTAACAATTTCAATAAAAATATTTTAGCTATAAGATTACAAAAATTAAGTAAATTAATAAAATTTAAATTAGAAATTTAGTTCAATAGATATTTTTTAAAAAATTTAAATAAAAAAGATAACTAAATATATTTCTTTTTATTAATAGTATTAATTTAATCGATTTTGTTAATTATAAATTAAGCAAAATTTTAGTAGATAAACAATTAATAAACTTTTGAATCAATTTTATATTTCTATTGTTCTGTCTTAAAATTATAACAAATATAGATTTAAAGAAACTTAATAGATTTAATTTATTTAAGAAATAGAGTATTAATAGAAAATTTCTGATTAAATTGCTGTTTTTGTTTAATTGTAGATAAAATTTGTTAACTATCTAAAATCTGATTAAGTTATTGAATTTTTTTATTCTTCTTTTGAATTTTAACACTTATAAAGATAGTTGCGCTTTTTTGCATTTCTATAATTGTTAAATTAATCTTTTTAATCTTTTTATTTTAAATATTAGTTTTTTTGACCTAAATTTTCTGCGTCTTTGCAATAGTTGAAAGTTTTTTAATTCTATTTAAACAAAATTGATTACTATTTAATTAAGAGTTGTGTCTAGATATTGTTTTTAAAATAGTTAATAAAATATTTTAGTTTTCGAAATATATTTGCGATTTAATTTATTGATTTATTTTGTATATTGTAGTAAGAAAAATTAATTAGCACTTATTTTAGTTATTGAGCTAACAAGTTAATTTATTTGATTGTTGATAAGAGAATTTTGTAGTAAACAGAAAAACAAAGATTGAAGAGACTAAGTAATTTAGTTCTCTTATTAATGTATTAAAGCAGAATCTTGCTTTGCTTTAATAACGCGTCTCCGGCTAATTATTAGCTATCTAACTATCTTCGACTAATTACTAGTTATCTGATTATCGATTTCCAGTTGTATAATTGTTATATAACTGATTCTTCGATCTTTAGAAACTACTATTAATAGATATCTATTAAAAATAATTAGCGTTCTTTAACAGAAACAATAAGTTGCAAATAAAATAAACTTAGTTGTTTTTATAATTTATATTAGTTTTTTGTTCTGTTTCGAACTTATAATCTGTCAAAATAATAGATAATAGAACGTTTAATTACTATATAGAAGCTAAAACTTTGTTTATCTATATATATTAATCGAAGCTATTCGAATCGATTATATAATATCGAGTCGAATAGTATCGAGTCGAATAGTGTCGACACTAGATTAGATCAATTTTAGTATTCCGACAATTGTTAAGATATTTCTAGTATATTTCCGACGTATTAATAGTTATTTACTAAACAGCAATCGAATATATGTTCGCTTTATACTGTACAACCCAAGACTAAATTTTTTTTATTTTAAATCTATTTAAATACAAAATTTATTTCGAGATATAATTAATTTATAAAGATTTTAGTCTAAGTATAAATACAATATACAACAATATATTGTTAATTTTTTTTGTTAAGATAGATAATATTTTTAATCTATTGCTTTTCTAAAAAATACAATTAATTAAAAACAAATTCTTGTTTACTTTTTATCAATTATAAACTAGATTTATATAATATTTAAACTAAATATAAATTAATTTTTTAAAACTGTTTTAATAAAAAACTTTTTAAATTTTTGTTTGCAAATTAATATTGCTATACAATCTTTTATATTAAGATTATTATATATATAGCGCAAAGCAGTCTTGCTATATTTAATACGTAAATCGAATATAATAGAAGAAATAGCAAAGTAATTTCGAAACATTTAGCGCAAACAATATATATACTAGATATAAACTTAATTTACGTATTGTTAAAAACAATAAATCTTGTTATTTAATTGTTGTAATTATATTGTCGACAATTTCTTAAAATATTTTGATAAAATATAGTAAATAATAAACATAATTTTTGCGTACAATTAGTATAAAGAATAGAAATTATTCTTAATTAACAAAAATATAGATATTTAACTACGCATTGTATATATTAATTTTGATTTTATTATTTTTTTAAGAATAATTAAATTTTGTATATATTTAGTATATACTAAACTTGTATTAGAATAGAATTAATTGCAAATAAAGTTTTTAAAAGTTAGATATTTAATAAAAATATAATTTTTTGTGCGTTGTTATAATTTGTAGTCTATTAAGACGCAAAAACAATTAATATTAATATATATTAAGTTTGTATTAATAATTCGATTTGTATATTATAGTTTTGTATTAGAAAATAAAAAATATTTAATTCGATAAATTTATAAAACTAGTTTACAAACAATATAGATAAAGTAAAAGTTTATTTTATAAGTTTTCTATATAGTAGACTTTTAATTCTTGTATATACAAGTTATAAATTCGAAATATATATAATATATATATTGATTTTGTTATTTTTTGAGAAATTTATAATATTAGATCTCTGTACAATACTTTAATTGTATATTGATATTTATTATATATATTAATTAAGTAGAATATTGTTAAAGATTGTTAATATTCTTAAACTTAACTCTATTGTATATTAAATATATATATAGTATATTCGAATACGCGTGTTTGCAATATTTAATTTCGAAATATTTAATATTTTAATATTAAATTTTGTTTACTTTGTCTTTTTTTTTTATTTCTAAAAATAAAAGAGCAATCTAAGTAATCTTAAAATTAATTACAACAACAAAAAATTAAATCTAGTTTTAATATAAATTAAAATTATATCTTACTTAAATTAAATATATACTAAATATATATTTGTTAATTAATATTTTAATAGAAATACTAATTAAAATCTCGATTGATATTGTGCTTTTTTTGTATACAAAATAAAGAATTTTCTTTAAATATATATATAAATATTCTAAAATATTATAATAGTTTTGCACTTCTAATACAACTACTTAATTGTGTTTTTTGAAAATAATTGCAATTCTATTAACATTAATAAAGCTCTATATATAATAAATATTAGTTTAATATATAATAGATATAAAGTATAAAAAAGAATCTATCTTTTTAAGTTCTATAAACAATAGTTTGTTAAAACTATTAAAATCTTAATTGTTTAATATATTTTAATTTTTTTGATTGTTCATAGAAGTATTATATTTTAATTACTTAATATTGTATTTAACTTAATACTATTAATAATATTAAGATTTGAAGTTTGCTTATATATTTAGCAAATATCTAGTATAGAGTAAATATAGAGTAAATCTCAATTTTATTTATTTATTGCGAAATTGTTTATTAATCTTAATTTGCAAAATTCTTAGATATAAAAGAATTCTTTTTGTTAAAAAATATAGAAACTTCGAAAACAAAAAAATTAATAATACTATTAAAAAATATATTGCTATTAAGATTTGAATTAAATATAGACTAAGCTTAAATATAATATATATACAAAACAAGTAGTTAAATTGCGCAAATATAAAACTATATCGAATTTATATTATGTTTAAGAGTAATTTATACTATAACAAAATATAATTTTGTAGTATATAAATTTTATTTTTAAACTTAATTAATTGCGCGTTACAAATCTTACACAACTCTAAGAATATTATAGATATAAAGAATTAGATTTATATCTAGTATATATTAGAAAGAAACAAAATTCTAAAAGTTAGTTTTTAGTTAATATTAAATAAAAAGATTTATACTCTATATAAGCTATATATATATTAAGTTTGTATTTCGATTGCGAGTAAAAATTGCTATTAATTTCTATAATTCAATATAATTATACTAAATATAAGCTAAGCATCGACAGAGTTTACTTTGGATAAGAATTCCCACTCGAGATAAGCTTGTTTCGGGTAAGAAATCTGCACCCGGAATAAGCTGCAACCCGAACCAAAATAGATATATTCCTAGTATATTCCTTACATTTATCAGGAATATAATCTTATAGATGGGTCTATAAGTATCTAGTATATAACTACAATCTTCGATTGCACAATATTAAATTAATAATATAAATTAAATTTTATTATCTGTTTAATTAAGGTTTTTGTCTATTTAAAACTTTGTTAAGTTTGTTTTTAAAAATACTATTATTGCTTGTATTATTAATAATTTTTTTTTTTTTAAATTTTAAAGAATTTTAATATCTTTATAAATTTTGTTACAAATTTAATTAGAATTTACAAAACTTAATTTTAATAATTTAGTACGATTTAAAAATACTAGATTTAATTAGAGTATTTTTAGTAATTTTTAAAAGTTCGAGTTGTTGATAGTTCGAAAGAATAGATTTAAATTAATAAATATCTTGTATAAATTATTTTTTCAATTATTTTAATTAAAAAATAATAGATTAACATAATTTTTCTTTTATAAATATGTTAGTCTTATATTATTTATTTGTATTATTAACAATAACTTATACAAGTAAAGACTAAATTAATTACTAATTATAACTAAGATTTTTTTTCTTTTAGACAAAACACAAATTGGAAATATTTCTTTATATTCGATATACTTAAATAATTGTATATAGTAGAATAGTTTAATATTTTTTATAATTTTTGCAAATAATTTTTAACAAATTATTAATATTTGAGAATATTTAAATATATTTGTTTTCAAACTTAGATTGTACTTTAATATTAATCTTTTTAACTTAATATAGATTAACAATTTTATTTTAAATCTTGCGCAAAATACTTTTGTTAATTGTAATATATAATTACTATTTTTTAAAATAAATCTTAGTATTTGTATCTTACTTAATATATTTGTTGTAGTCTCTTAATTTAAGCAATAGAAAACTGCTTAAAATCTTATTTAATACTTTTTAAAATTCTATTTTTCTATTATTAAATATACAATTAAAACTCTAATTAAATTAATTTGTAAATTAGTTAGAATATAAGATATTAAATAGCAAATTGCAAAAAATAGATTTACTAAAATTATCTTAAAACAAAAACAACTATTAACTAGAACTTTTGAATAGTATAAACAATATTTTTAAAGAATTTAAAGACAAAATTTCTAGTATACAACAATAATACAAAAGAGCAATACAAATATAAGATAAATTAAACAAGATTTTATATAAACAAGTAATTATAATCTAATAAAATAGCAAACTATAGTTTCGATAACATATTATAATTATATAGATTTTAAAATAGCAACTCTTAATATAATATTATTATTTTTGATTTCTTAACAATTTAATTCGATTTCTAATATTGAAATCGAATATTGACTCGAATTAAGTTGAATCAATTTTAAATTAGCGCAAATTAAATTGAATTTCGAGTTAATTTCTAGTATTAAAATTCTCGAATTAAGTCGAATTTAATAGTTGAAACTAAAATTTAATCCAAAAATCAGTCTAATCTCTTATAATAATATTTAGTCTAGTAGTTGCTATTAAGATTAGAATCTTATCAATAGTTAAGTTATCTATTAGATTGATATATTGAATCTTGTAATTATAAATAATAGCAAATAATTTTTACTTTCGAATCTTATCTTTATTAAAAAACTTATACTTTACTACTTATTAATCTATAAAAAGACAAGCAATATTATTGAGATTAATTAGATATTTAAAGATAAATTAGTTCTTGTTATAGCTAGATTATCTAAATAGATAGATAGTTTATTAATCATATCGCAAAATTTAATTTTATACTTGTTAATATTCTAGCAATTAAAGATTTTAAAAAATTCGAATTCAACAAAGATTTTTATTAGTATATATAATTCTTTAGACTTATATATTTTAATAATCTTTTAATAAATTATTTTAACTAAATAGATCTTCTTTATATTATAATATAGATTTTTATTAACAATATTTTGAAACGCGTTTATATACTTCTTATTGTTAATATTTTATTCAACTTGTTCTTCGATAATTATATTAAACAAATCAATAGAATTAATACTTAATTTAATATATGTTTAGAACTTAATTTACTTAAGAACTTTAAACAAATCTTGTTTCTAAACAAGAAAACTTTATACTATTGTTAATTTTAGCAATTTGTTTAAGAATTGCAAGAAATACCATTTATAGTTTCTAGCATTTTAATAAATATTTATTCTTTTAAAATATATTATAAGTTTACTCTAGTATTGCTATATTAATTTAAGTTAATATATAAACAAATTTTAAATTTATATTGTTTTTTTGAAAATTCTATTACAATTATTGTTTTTAAATTATTTTAAATTTTGTTAATTTTGTAAATTTGCTACAATACTATTATTAAAAATAAAAACTAAGTTAATTTTACTCTTTAATTATATTAAATTCGATATAAAAAATATTACTTGTATATATATTAATATTCTAAAAAATAAACAATATTGCTAACAATATTTTCGAATATGTTTAATTTGTTTATATTGTCTTTAAAGAAAACTAAAGTATATTTTTATTTATTAATATATAATTTGCAATATTTGTTTATAAATCTGTAAAATATATATTTAAAATTTCGAATATTGTTACAAAATTAAAATATATATTCTTTGTACTAATTTAAGTACTTGAATAGTTAGAATTAAGTTTGCAACAACAAAAATAATATTTCTAAATATAGACAACAACAATATTCGGGAAATAATATTTTAAAATTTTAATTTTTTTTATAAAATATTTTTAATTGCAATTTAATATTTTAAGACTACTTTAAACAAATCTTTAATATTAGTTTAAATATTTTTTGACGTTTTGTTTTTTTAATATTGCTAATAAAATAAGTAATCTTATTGTTATTAAGTTGTTTCTAAAATATTAAAATATAATTTGTTATATTAAGATATTTAACAACTTTATATATTGATTCTTTAAACTATATTTAATTAAAGACAAACTTTTTCTAATCTAATTATACAATTATTTTAGATACTAAATTAATAACAACTATTACAACATTAAAAGGCTCGAAACAATATTAAAAAATATATTAAATAAAAAAAAATATATATTTGATACTACAAAAACTATATTAAGAATTAAGATAATTATAATAGCTACAATAATATTAAATATCTTTGCATATTTGTTCTCGAATTACAATAGAATTAAGAAAAAAGAAAAGAAATATAATATATTCTAAAACTAATTGTTTTTAATTTTGCTATTAATAATTCTAAACTATATATATATGCGTTTACAAGAGCTTAATTGTAAACTATATTTATAAAAGATATAAATACAACTATTACTTAAATCTAAAATATTTAAACTACTATACTAGCTTTTGTACAAGTAATTCTATCGGAAGTTCCTAGTGCTTCTACTAGATAGTCACGATTTTTAATTATTTCTAGAGAATTAATCAAGAGTTTACTAAGAGTTTATCAAGAATTTATTAAGTTGTTATCGATTCTAAACTTCTTATTAGATTTGTATTGATAATTTATCGATTTTTTATTCTATAAATTCTATAGATGCTATTTTATTTTATTTTGAAAATTTTGATCAAGTCTCGACGCTAGCCTAATCGAAATTTCAATTTTAAGAATATTAAATAATAGAGTATCTAAATTGTTAATTTGTTAGAGCGTAAAGTTGTCAAAGTATTTTTCTATTTTTAAATTTAAAGTTTTAATCTTAAATTTAAAGTTTAGAATATTTGAGAAAGCTCTAGCTCTATAATTATTAATACTAGTAGAATTTTAATTAGATAATTAGACATTTTGCTTAAAATATGTACGCGCGAAAGATTCTCTCTACTAGTGCGTGCAAATTTAGATTAATTATTATTAATATTAGATAGTATAAGTACTTACTTAATTAAATTTTTTATTTTTGATATTTTAGTGCAATAACGGTAAGCTTATCTACTAACCGTAAGGCGTGTTATGAGATATTAAACCGAGTATAACGAGTAATTTACTAGGAAATTACTAGGAAATTATTAGGAAATTAAGATTTTCTTACCGGATGTCTACCGGGAGTTTACCGGCAATTTACCGGTTTTCTCCAGAGAAATCACTCTATAGAGAGACTATACAGTAACGAAAATAACAAACGCGTAATCTCTATTGCTTTAATATATAAATCTCTCTACTTTAATTAATATCTAAAATTAATTATTTGTATAAGCTATTTTAATTAATTATTTTAAACAATATAGATTTATTGTAAAATAAAGATTTAAAAGATAACAATTTTGTTAATTTTGTACTCTAGAAGTATTGCAAGATATAGAGCTTTTCTATAACTTCTAATATTGTATTATTATTTAAAATTAACACAAAAGCTAGTATACAATTGTTAAAGACTTTTTATTTTTGTTATATATTTAATAATAGTTTTATTTTGCAATTTTGTTAATTATTTATATTCTTTTTAGATAGCAAATAAGTCTAGCAAAAATAAATAAATTGTTTTAATAAAAATATTCGAACTAATTATTTTTGTCTTAATATATCTTTACAAGAGTTAAAATCTAAATTAAATAATATTAATTAAATATATAATTTAAGAAAAATTATTTAATTCTTAAATAATTATAAGAATTAAATTAATATTGCTTTTGTTTTGCTAACAATTTTTTTTTCGAATTTAAAAATATATTAATATTGCAAAATAATTAGTATTTATATATAGAAGTACTTTGTTATTGTAACAATTCAAATACTATTATATAAATATTAGAATTCTTATATAGTTGTAGTCTAGAATTTAGTATTAATAATATAATTGTTAATATTTTTAATACAAACAATACTTGCAAACGCTATTAACTATATTAAAAAAAATCAAATTCTCTATTAAATATTTTAAAAATATTATAATAATCTATATTAATTTTAGCGCTATTAAGAAACGCAAAATTAGCAAATTTTTGCACAATATATTGTAATTTATTTAACAACAATAATTTAAAATAGATTTCGAAAAAATTAATTACAATACTTTCAAAAAATAAAATTGTTAATCTTGTATTTTGGTACTAAATATAAATTGAAAACGCAAGCAAAAATTGTTTATTTTACAAAATAATTCTAATAAGCAACAAAGACAAAATTAAGTAAAATTAATATATTTTTTGTTTGATATATATAGACTGATCGCGTCGAATCGATTAATCGAGTTCAAGTTAATTAATCGAATCGAATTGAGTCGAATTAATTTCTAATATTAAAATTGAAAAGTCGAATCGATTTCTAAAGTTAGAATCGAAATTCGAACTCGAATTAGAATCGAAACTTGATTCGAAAAAATTGATTCAAATTGCTAAGGTTATTCAAATTATTATATTCAAATTAGTAATAGTTTATATATAGTCAATATATATTTAATATATAGTCAATATATATTTAATAATATTTAATTATTTAAATTATAATAAAATAAAATAATATAGTAATATATTACTACTTTTTAAAAAGAAAATAATTAAATTGTATCTATAGATTCTATAGAGTTTATAGATACAAATAATGTATTTTATTAATAAATTGTATCTATAAGATCTATAGAGTCTATAGATGCAAATAACGTATTTTATTAATAAAATATTTTATTCTAAAATTAGTAATTCTTAATATAATAAGATAATTACTAGATTTACATTACTCTACTCTGCTTTTATCTTATTTCTACTTTGCTTTTATACTACTTTTTCCTACTAAGTCTAATCGAGTAATTTTTAGAGTTCAACGCATTGTTTGTTTATATTGTTGTTGTTGTTATTGTTATTATTTATCTTCTTTCTTATTTATATTAATTATAACTATAGAGCTAAAGTTATTGTCTAATATTTACTACAAAAGAGTCTCGATCGATCTGCTTATTTCGAAACTTAATTAGTATACAACAATAAAGAACTATATAATAATTAAAAACTGTAGCAAGATCTCGAAATAAAATATTTGTATAAAATACTAAATTAATTGCAATTGCAATAACAAAATCAAATTACAAAAATCAAATTATCGAAATACTAGCAGTTGTTTTTGCAAATATTTGTTCGAAACAATTGCAAAACTAGAAAACAATCTCGAAAATAAATATAATTTAGATATCTGAATATTTATTGTTAAATATCTCGATTACAATTATACTTCTACAAAGTTGTTTGTCTCTATATTATATCGAAAAGAAGCTCTAAATAAATTAGAAATACAATATAAGCTTAAAAAAAAGTAGCAAAAAGACAGCAAGATTAATATAACTCTTAAAAAATTTTGTTCAAATCTTTAAAATATAAATATTGTTTCTAAAATAATAATAATAAATTCTTTGATATTTACGCAAATATTAATAAAGCATCTAACAGAATTATTCGACTAATATATTGATTTAAAAAACAAATATATAATAATAAATATTAGTTCTTGATTTTTATATCTAAATATGTATAGAAATTGCTATCTTTAAATATAAAAATCTAAATTATAAACTATATGTACAAAAGAAACAAATACAAGATATTTTTTATTGTTATTATTAAAGTTATTATTTTAAATACTATTTTCTATATTGTATTCTATTTTATAAAAAAAGAAAACTATAGCAACTATATATAGATAATAGAAGCTTTAATATATTTTTACAATTATCTAAATTTGTTCTATTCTACAACTGTTATATTTAATAACAATAGAATTCTATTATCGATACTTTTGTATATATTTTATAAAAAAAAAATGTATTAGTTATCTTCTATATATCTAATATGTTAATTAGAACGTAATAGTTAATTGCAAAAAGTATTTTTTTATAAATAAAAAATAGAAAATATTTTATAGACAATAAAAAAATATTGTCTATATAACTATTTCAGAATTATTAGAGAAGCGCTACAATATTTTATATTATAACTATTCAAATACGCATTAAAATATATTTAATTATTTTAAAAAATATCTATAGTTTAGATATAGAAAGTAGACTAAATATTTTATTAATAAAATACTTTATTTTAATAATATCTTCTTATTGTATAACAAAAATACTTATTATTAGATTAAACAGAAATTTAAATTTTCTACAAATAAATAAAAACTGCAAATCGAATTTTATATTGTTAATTCATTTATCTGTGCAAACAATTTGTATATAATAATAAATATAAAACTAGATAAATTTTTTATCGATTAATATTACAATTACAAGCAAAACTTTAAAAAGATAAAAATATATCTATTAATAAAGTTTTGTAATATATCTATATTTTGCAACTTTATTATCTAAATAATACTTTTTGTAGTAAAAACATGTTACGTTGCTATCTAGGCGACTAGAGTATCAAGATAGATTAATATTGTTGGAGAAATCTATAGACGTCTTTAGACAATGCAAGCAATCACTTGGTAACAAGAGTTTGCAACTTGTATCTAAGATAGAAGATAACTTAATAAATGAGTTGAACACGATTCGTAAAGAAGTCGTATTTAAAGGATCTATATACTAAAGAAGATTCTTTTTGTTCGTTAAGCTCGTTGTCGAGCATGTCGAGCTTTGCTCGCTTTGTTCGTTGTTAAACATGTCGAGCTTTGTTCGCTTTGCTCGCTATCGAACATGTCGAGCTTTGTTCGCTTTGCTCGTTGTTAAGCATGTCGAGCTTTGCTCGTTTGCCAAGTCGTTAAACATGCAAGTAATCGTGCTATATACTACAAACTACTCTATAAAGTATATACTAGCTATAACGAACTAGAGTCGTAACACTATCTCTCTTTTTCAAACTTTTTCGTCTCGAAAAGCGAATGCTTACATGTTATGTCTTCTTATCAAAATCGTATTCGTCTTGCTTTCAAAATAGATCGCTACGAAACATTTGTTAATTTTGCTTATAAACGTTGTTGTTGTACTAGCAAGCCTTGCATTGTCATGAAAGATTCGTCATCTTATTTGAAGTGTTCGAAATGTGTTCGCACGAACAAATCGTGTGTAAATATGTCGTGAGCTTCCTTAAATCGTATTAGGAAAAATCTATTCTTTAAAGTGACAAAGAATGAGACCATGTTAACAATCGTGATTACGCGATTACTTCGTAATAAAAAGATGTTGAAGAAAGTCGATGCAAAGACGAAGCGAAAGACATAATGTTTGTTGTTTAATATAGAGAAGTCAAATGTTATTGAGTCGCCAAATTGTCTTGTTGCGAATGCTTTGATTAGGACATCTCTTGCCATTTAATTTTTCCTTGCTATGCTAGATAATTTTTCGAGCGTTGATGGAATTTCTAGATAAGGGCCTAATAGTCGTCGAGATTGCTAGTTGGTTCTCACGTGTTTTTCGTCGTAGAATACTCTTTTCACTTTATAAAATACTATTAACCTTGTTGTTCTAGAATTTTCTCAATCTTAAATTGGTTTTCTTTTTGTAATTTATAATGAAATGTTTCTTGTATAAACGTACTTGGGTCGACTAATTTTAACAATGATGTATAAAATACTAGAAATACTTTGGCGTTCTTAGATAAGTCAAATTTATAATTGACTAATCTCTTAGTCTTTTTAACGAGAAATAATTCGACTTTAATATGATTCAACTTCTTGTTTGACTTTTTTGTTCTAAGATTTTTTGTAAAAAGATATACTTTATTCCTCTCTTTTAGTTAAGATGTCGTTTTTCGTTTTTTGTTTTAGTATTTGATCGATCTTTTTTGCATTCTTAAGATGTTGTCATGTATTTTCTTTAACGTCGCTACTCTTTCGATAACTAATTGTGCTAACAAATGCGTGCGCTTTTTCTCGAAGAGATTTGATTTCTTATTATAGTTAACGAAGAATAAAGTTATTTTAGTGATATTCGAAACCTTAGCATTGAGTGCTAGTTGTGTCATAGATAAAAGTAATATCTAATTGCTATAAGTATTGTTGATGTAGTGCCTCAAATATTGCTCAAGACTCTAGTTTGTTCTTTCTATTTAATCATTCGTAATTAGGTGGTAAACAATAGACATTCGAAGCCTCGTATCTAACATTGAAAGAAGCGTCTTTCAATAGTTAGACGTAAAGAGCTTGTCTTTATCACTAGTTAGTTCCTTAAGTATATTGTGGTATCGTATAAGTCGATTTAATATAATGTATTTTAGTTGTTTTGCGATGAACTTCTCTTTGCATGCGATAATATGTGAGTACTTGATAAATTTATTAATCATTATTAGTATCGAATCATATTTGTCTCTAGTTGCTAAGTTCGTCGACTTCGACAACTTAGTAATAAAGTTTATCGTAACTTCATCTTATAACGATTTAGATAATTCTTAATATTAAATTTCGCCATAGCTCGCGTGCGTATTATGTTTGTTCTATTAATAGCTAAGGCATCGTTTAATGTATGCCTCGATAGTTTGTCTTATTTGTAAGAACTAACAATGCTAACGTAAAAGTTAAAGAATTTTTGTCACTTCTAGATGTCTTTGCAATGATTTGTCATGATGCTCTTTTATACATTCGTCGATTTTGTCGATAAATATTTGAAGTTTTCCTTTCTCTATTAGAAATTCTTTCGTATTATCTCGTAGTATTCGTAGTGTAACATTTAGCTCATACTTGTTTGTTAATAATGATTCGTCTTTGTTAACCTTAAGTATGCTATAATTAAACGATTTCTTCGTTTCTATATGATCACTTCTTTTGCTAAGTGCGTTTGCTTTATCATTATCTTTGTCTAAAGTATACTATATTTTAAACTTGTATTGTTCGAGTTTTTTTAATTATTACACTTGTCTTTTGTTAAATTGTTTAATAATAGTAAAGTGCACAAGATTTTTGTGATTTGTAAGAATCGTAAGTTTTGATGATTTTTTCGTATATACTTTTTATAACTTTAAGAAAACTACGATAGCAAGTAGTTTCTTATTGTGAACATCATAGTTTTGTTTGATTAATAAGAGTTTTCTCGAGAGATATGTTATTAAGTGTTACATGCCTTCATGTCTTTAGCTAAAGCATGCATCGATAACTAGATCTAATGCGTCGATTTTAATCTTATTTAATAATTGCGAATTGTACATCTTTAATACTAACTTTTTTAAACATTCTAGCTTAAGATTTTGAAATGATTTTTCTTCTACGAATTCTCATAATCATGACGTATTCTTTTTCGTGAGATTCGTTAATGATATCGCGTTTGCTAAGTAGTTTTTAATGAACTTCTTGTTATAGTTTATGAAATCTAGAAAGAATTGTATCTTTTTAACATTTATTGATGATTTTTATTCTTTAATTGCTTATAGCTTCTTAGAATTCATGCGTACTTCGTATCGTTCAACGACAAATTCGAGAAAATTAACTTTCTCTTAATAAAATTCGCATTTCTTTGGCTTAAAATGTAAGTTTCTCATGCCTAAACATTTCAATATTTTGAAGATATAACTAACATGTTCTTTTAAGATTTTTGAGTAAATCATGATGTCGTTCAAGTATGCTATGACAAATCGATCTAGATATTGTCGTAATGCATCATTGATCATTTCTTAATACGTTGTCGAGGCATTCGTGAGCTCGAACGACATTATCGTGTATTTGTATAACTTATATCGTGTGCGAAAAGCTATCTTTTACTCTTTCTTTGTTTTTATTCTAATCTAGTTGTACGCTTCTCGTAAATCTAATTTAATAAAGTACTTCGCTTCGAATAGTTGATTCTAAAGTTCGCTAATATTGGGTAGTAAGTATTGATTCTTAATCATAATATTATTTAGCTTTTGGTAATCGACACATAGACGAAGAGTTTCATTCTTCTTTGATACAAAGAGAATTAGATATTCTGTCTATGATTGGGATTTCCTAATGAATTCTTTCTTTTCGTTTTTTGCCAAATATTCGCGAAGTACTTCGAGCTTCTTCTTGGATAGAACATATATAGATTCAAACGTAAATTGCTTGCTTGATTCAAGTTTAATTTCGTAATTTCACGATTAATGTTTAGAGAGAATCTTTGTCGTTTCCTCTTCTTGAAACAAATGCTCTCAACTATTGTATATTCGTGATACATGCTTTAGCGATTTCTTCGTTGTACTAAATAGTTCAAGATTTCTAGAAAATTCGTAATTTTCTTCACTTTCTTTAACTTTATGACTCAACTAATCTTTGTCAATGCTTGTCAAGTCGAACTTTGTTAGATCGTTTTTTTGCGAGAATGCAAACTCGCTACTTGCGATCGATTTTCGACTTAATCTTTTATCTATTATCGAACGCTATTAATGCGTAGATTGGATGTGAATTACGTGATCACATTGTGCAAATTTGAGTATTCGTGTATTTCAATCGACTTCTAGATTGTGCTGCTTCAATTAAGGCATTCCTAGAACGATATCGTAAGTAATTATTTTCACTATATCAAAAATTAGTTTCTCGTGATGTTGCTAAATAGTTATCGATAGTGATTTCGTTTCTTTATTCACTTTTTCATTCTTGTCGAATAATAGGTTTCCATCTACAATTATTAGATTATATGCGTTAGACTTCTTTTAAGTAGAGTACTCTTCTCTCTTAACAAGAGCTTTGATCATAAAATTACTTGTTGCACTAGAATCGATCATTGCGATAAATCGATAATCATTGACCTTAATTAATGTGATAAAATATTGTGCGTGTGTTGTTAAGTTTAGTTGCTACTATTGAGCTAATATATTGCATTTCTTTAGTATGCTCTTTATTAAAAAATTTGAACTTTTTTCTATTTTTGTGTTGCGATTTCTGCTTCGAACGTTTGTTTGCGTTAAACTTTCTTTCTGTGCTAATTTAATAACTTTGACTTTCTAGAGAATCAATTGGCTTCTTTCTTGTCTTCTAGATGAGTTTAGCATAAATCGTTATAGCATTTTGTTCAATTAAGTGTCGCGTATTTCTTTGCTTTCTTTATCTTTTTTTAGAATAGACTTACACTACTTAGTTGTCGTTCGATTTCATCAAGAATATCTCTTTTTATAGTGGCGTCGCTTTCTAGCGCTTTCTCGCATTTATTTACGATTTAATTTATCTCTCTTTCTCTCGATGAGCTAGCTAAAGCGTCAAAGTGCTTCGTGATGTTGTCTAGACATTCGTGAAAGTTCTTTTAGTTATACTTATTGTCTAAGTTTATTGCTAAGTGAAGATATAGCGTTTTTGATCGTTGTGCTTCCATAACTTCATTGAGTATTTAATTAACTTTTTGCGTAAATGTGAATGTCTTGTTTAATGATGTTTCATCTAGGACTTTCTATAACTAATTTGGGTTTTCTATTAAATAATAGTCGTCGTTCGATCTAGTCTTAAGAGTTTTCGTCTTTGTGTTAGTTTGCTTCCTAATGTCGTTCTAGCTATTAAGTATCTCTCTTAACATAGCATTGATTTGTCGACGATTCATTAAATTTCGTGATTAACAATCTCTTGCGAAGTGATCCAATTTGTCACATGAGTAGCACGTTTTCTAGAATTTGTTATTTTGCTTTCTTCTAAAGTTCTTCTCTTTACGTTGTTAAGTAAAATCTAGTTTCATAGATGCAAGCTCACGATAATTAAGATTATTGTATTTCTAATTAGAACGAGATTCTCTTTGCTAATATTCGATCGTTAATTCAAAGAAGATTTCTATCTTTTCTTGAGATTGATCGTATCTTTTTTTCATAGCTTTTTCATATAGTTTGTCGTTGAAATCGATAACTACTTCGATAAGATTAAACATGTCGCTAATGCGTTTTTCGTTACGCATAATTTCGTCTTTAAGATTGTTTTTTAAATCTCGTCGAAACATTGTTATAAATGCGACATCGTCTTACTTGATTAAATTGACATACTTCTAGAATCTAGCGACGTAATCTATTGCAAAGATTCGTTGAATTAAATGTTAAATTACTCTTTTTGCGATTTGTTTTTCGTTAGATGTTTCAAAGATTCTTCGAAGCTCTTTCTTAAAGTTGTCGAAATTCGTAAACATTATACGAGGGTTTTCGTTAAAATTCTTCAAGTACTTGCGTAAGTTTGACTTGAATCAATGCTAAACTCTTTCTTTAAGAAATGTTAATGCGAAAATCGTCTTCTTGTTCGCTAGAACAAGATAGAAGATGAAATAAATATTCACTTGCATAAGCTAGTTCTTCAAGTCGATATAATCTTCATAATAGATATTAGGTTTGTTGATTCTAATTTTGTCATCTTTCTCGATAGAGGGTCGACGTGATGCTAATGAGCTAGTGCTTAGAATAGAGGCGCGTTGACCTAATATAAACATTCTTAGAGTGTTCAAAGTGTTACGTTGCTATCTAGGCGACTAAAGTATTAGAGTAGATTAATATTGTTGAAGAAATTTGTAGACGTCTTCAAACAATGTAAGCAATCACTTGATAACAAGAGTTTGCAACTTGTATCTAAGATAGAAGATAACTTAATAAATAAATTAAATACGATTCGTAAAAGAGTCGTATCTAGAGAATCTATATACTAAAGAAGATTCTTCTTGTTCGTTAAGCTCGTTGTTGAGCATGTCGAGCTTTGTTCGCTTTGCTCGTTGTCGAACATGTCGAACTCTATTCGCTTTGCTCGTTGTCGAACATGTCGAACTCTATTCGCTTTGTTCGTTGTCAAGCATGTCGAGCTTTGTTCGTTTGCCAAGTCGTCGAACATGCAAGTAATTGTGCTATATACTACAAACTACTCTATAAGGTATATACTAGCTATAACGAGCTAGGGTCGTAACAAAACAATTAATGCGCAATTTAAATATCTTAAAAGCAAGTCTATTGCTATTGTTTTTTGTATCAATATATTTACAATAACAATAAAACTATTGTGCGCTTATAAAATACAGAAACAATAGTACAATAAAGCAAACAACAATATATTAAAATTAAAAAATATATATTTTTATTAAAGATTTACAAAGTTGTTGCAAACAAAATAGACAACAACAAAATCAAAAAATTATACAAAAACAATAAAAACAATAAGAACAATAAATATATAACAAAAATACAAAAAAATACTGTTAGAAATCTTGCTATTGTTATCTAAAAATAGATTTTTTTTAGATAATATACTATATATACAGAAGTCTATTATTGTTAAGTTAAAAAATTGCTTGCAAAATTTATTAAATAAAATATAGATTGTGTCTTTGCAATTACAATATTAATATTAAATAGTTTTTGCAAACTTTATTTAGCAATTATTATTTATTTTTAAGTTAATTTTAAATCTATTTTTTAGTTAAATATCTACAGTTAATTGTCTATATAAAGTCAACAAAATAGACAAGAAAATTGTCAACAAGATCGACAAAAAAATGCAAAAGAAACAACAATAGAAAAACAAATTTCAGATATTCTAATTTTCTATATAGATAGTTTTCAGATATAATTAGAGATACAAATAGAGATCGATTCTAAATATACAAAAAGATATATTTTAGATTTAAATTTGCCCGAAAAATTTCTGAGAAAATATATCGAATTTAATAATAAACAGACGCAAAATTATATATTTCTTATTGCTTTTCTGTAATCTTGTTAATATTGTTTGTTTACAAGATCGAAAAATTACTCGATTAAACTTGATAGAAAAGAATAGTATAGAAGCAAAGTAGAGATAATGTAGAAGCAAAGTAAAGTAATGTAATTCTAGTAATTATCTATAATAATATTATATTTGATTTTTTGACAATTTGATTTAATTTCTAATATTGAAATCGAAAATTAAGTTAAATCGAATTAAGTTAATTTTAAAATAATAGAAATCGACTTGAGTTTCAAATCGATTTCTAGAATTAAAATTGTTAAATCGAGTTAATTTCTAAAGTTGAAACCGAAATCCGACTCGACAGTTAATCTATAACTATATTAGATTGTATTTTAGTTTAATATAATTAGTATTTATATAATATTGGTATTAGAAATTAAGTTTGTATAAAATTCAATTTCTAGCAATTAGTTTTAATAGATAGTTAAATCTTCTTTATATCAAATTATATTATAACAAAAATATTTAAGAGAAAGTTATTTTAGATCGAAATCGAATATTTTATATATTATTAATTTAATATATAGATGTTAAGAATTTTCGACAAAATATTAATTTAAAAAAATTGTAATTGCAATTGCAAAAGTAATAGTTATATATATATTCTAATTGTTGTTAATTAATTAAATTAATTAAGATATAGTAGAGAAGATAGATATTAATAGAAATAAGATTTAATAAGAAGAGAAGAAAATCGATCAAATACAATAAGTACCAGATTGCGAAGAATATCATTCGATCGGATATAGCGCGAACAAGCTAGCGGTCCTAACCTCCGCTAGCCCCCGCAAAGCAATTGAATAATCCTATTGAATAAATGTGAGCAACCTCCCTATTGCCCACCCAGCCCTCGATCCATTTCCGCCGACAAATTATTTCGGCTTCCTCAATCAACACTGGGTCCAGGTGGCGCTAGGCGTCCCGCTCAATAGCTCACTCCTCGCATTCGAATTAGCCTTGACGTTCGGTGAGACTGGAGATCCTGCCCGTGGGAGCTTTGTCGAGAATCCAGGTGCGCTTCTTGATCAGAGAATTGGCGTCACGCTCATGTATGGCGACCGGGACTATATGTGCAATCGGATCGGTGGAGAGAATGTGTCGCTCGCCATCACTTATTCGCTCGCGGCAGGTTTTGAACGGGCTGGATATCAGCCGGTCCAAGTGAACAAGATCTATGTGGGCGGCCAAGTTCGGCAGGTGGGCTGAGATATCTTCTGGTCGGGCTTCTACATATGCTAATGCTCTGGCGCACTGTGCGGTAACCTGAGCTTTGCCAGGATATATCAGGCTGGACACGAAGGTGGATGATTATTTTCCTTGAGCTTCATGATATCTGCGTTGTGATCCAAAATCCGCTCACTGTTTCATTCGGTTCCGGCGTACCAGCCCGAGACCGCCTTTAAAGTCTTCAATCGTGCAATTCAAGGTCACGACATTAGCACGGGAAACATTTATGTTCACAGTGATCCTTATTGCACTAAAGGGCCTTCGTCGACATGGCATATCAAGAATGATGTTCAGCCACCCGTCGAGTCGCGCTGTTACATTCTGGACCCGCTGCGGGCTTGCAAAGACATACAGATCAAGGCACTGCAGGGTGGCCGCGCAGTGATAAAAGACTTTGTTGTCGTAGATATCCTGGATGAGCGAGCTAAATCCTACGAGCAAGGAGAAAGAGGAAACATCAGAAATGGGGGAACGAAAAAGGTTTTGGCAAGTGCGTATAACGCGTTGGCTTGCCCTTCAAGCTATTCGCTGGCCGTTCAAGCTATCAACACAGCAATTGAGCAAACAAACATCCGATGGGCTTTTTCAGGGCAAGAGATAGAATCTTGGCACTATTCCAGCACTGAGGAAGGCGATAGGAGGCAGCACTATCTGGGACACGATACACCTTTCGTAGTAATTCTTTACTCTAGAACACCCAGTAGAACAGGAATGAAAATTGTAAGGAGAACAAACGGCTGAGCTGATCGAACAAGGCGCCAGTAATCAGGTTATGGTTGAGAGCGCTAAGCGATTGCCATCATGCCATAAGAGCCCACAATGGAAGGGAATGACTGATTTTCACTCTCTTTGTGCGATGCTCCATGGTATTGCTTACAAAGGAAGCCGATTCATAACTGCAGTTAATCTACCATCAATGTACTGTTCGCGCAGAATGCTACAGCAAGGAAGGATCTCGCGGGTGTAGATAGAGTGGCTCGGTGGTCGTCTGATCCACTACATGAAGAGGGACACTGTTCTTGCTATTGACGTTATGGGCATAGCCAGTATCCCTATTGACTCTTGTTGGTAACCCCGCGTCAGCAGCTCGAGCAGTCATTCCTTTGACGCTGAGAACGATGACCATGATAGGAAGATGGTTGTGTCTATATAGTTGACCTAGCTGTGGGTCGTAGATCTTGTCGAAGAGATCGAAAACCACCAGAAAACGGAGGGGCAAACCACGCTTTTTCCGAGGTCGAATCGGGAGCACTAAAAATAGATTTGTGTCAGATTCAGCCCAACCTTACAGCGGGATCTCAGACGGCTGGGATACGTGCATGCGACGGAGCCTGGTTTCCATCACTACTTGAAGACAATAGATGTCCGACCAATATATGTGATCTCACCGCTCCCTCATCAAATCTTGCAGTATTGCTATCTCGGAGAAGCTTGAGGAATGGTCCAAAGATCGGCTGAATACCCTGCCTTCGCGCCCCTAATAGGCTATAAGAGGTTCTTGATCTCGGGCAAAAAAGTGAACAATCAAAGATGAATGCAGTCTGCTCGCAAGTGTCTGTAAAGTCATTCCGGCTTAGAGTTCTCCATATGAGAGCTGGTGGCTGACCGACTAAGAAAGACTAGAAGATTCAGCCCCGGTTCGTGTTGGCGGATCCAGGCTAGGGCCAAACCGGCCATAGCCGAGGTTAGTCGCGCCTGGCCGGCTTGAAGGCAACTTCATTTCTACATTCCGGCCGCGCTAGCTGGCCGGGCTGAAGACACTTCTATTCAACATCATCGTCGAGTCTGGCTTCCATTTCTTTTAAACCATATTGTCTTCTAATACGTCCAGACTACAGGATACTAGCATTCAATCCGTCGTTCCCAAGATGAAGGCCGATGTGGACCCCAACACCCATGTTCGAAATATGGACGTCACCAGCATCTCCTGGTTAGCCCCGTACTCGGCCCTCATTCTCACCATCGCCTGTGTTGTTTTCTTTGCCCTGAGATATTGGGTGCTCGAACGGTTTCTGCTTCCCAAGTATTATGGTCCCATTTACAATGACCTTTCCGAAGTCAACAAGCGGGGCTTCCTCAACCACCACATCGCCGGGGGCGCCAAGATTCTCATTCTCGCAGTCGCGGCATATCCTTTTGTCGATGTTGCTTTCGGCCACGCAAACTTACACTCCCCTTTTGCCGGCAGCTCACTGGTCACTATGGGCGACATCCTGATAGTTTGTACCCAGATTTTCGTCGCCACTTATATCTTCGAACTTTTCTACCGTGTCAAAATCTCGCCCGTGAGCATCTTTCACCACGTTGGGACTATCGTGATTGGTCAGGCTGCGGTTGCTATCAGCCTCAACTATAGTCACGAAAGGGACGCCGACATCGAATTCATCCTCTGCACCATTTGGGGCGCGTTCGACGTTGTGTGCGAGAGCCTGCCGCATCTATCCATCATTTTTTATCGCATCTATCCGTCCAGCCATCGGTTCCTGCAAAAGTTGTTCAGCATTTCCTGTCTAGTCACCTTCCTGGGGACCCTATTCGAAACAGCCGTTGTGATGTACGTTTTTGGAAGCCTCTGGAGCAGATGGATCACGGCGTTCAAGGTTGTCACACCTTTGCTTCATGTTGCTTTCAGCGCGACACAATTACATGGGTCGCTTATCTTCTATCGAATGGCGAAAAGGCAACGGAGATTAATTAAAGAGATGGAGACTGGGGAAGTTGTTCAATTCTAAGTTTCCTTCTACAATGGAACTGTTGTCGGAAGATCTCGATTTTGTAATTAACACCATATAGTGTATTTGTACTCTGTTATAAGACCTGATTATTGGGTTACCGTATATGGGAAGTTTTGGAAAGGTCTTCGCCTTAAGTTCCGTCTCTGGACATGACAAGGAGCTCGTGGCCAGTATCAAATGTGCCGATGGTACTCTCTTTGGCATCGTTACTGATTGGGTTCTACTGTTGGGGTGTCAAAACAGCTGGGAAAACGGCCTGTTTAGTAACTGGATAGCGCGGAGAGCCAAGATAAAGAGAACTTATCCAGGCCCGATTGACAGTACCGTTGAAGGCGGCCTTCCCACAGGCAGAAAGGCTCTCAAATGCCTCGTACGAGAGAGTGCGGAGAAAGCCTTTTACTGCAATGGGACTTTCGTCGCCAGAAAGCGAAAGCCTGCGGAACCGTCGACTATGTATGTCGGGCCTGTGAGCGAGGAGAAGGAAAGCTCAGGCTCTTTAGTCGTGAGGTGCAATCTACCTAGGAGATAAAATCAACCAACGATGTAATCCCCAAACCAGGAGATGATGAAGCAGAGCGAATGATATTGTTGCGGGTTGAGGAAGTCAAGTTTGCTCGGCTCAGGGGAATACATATCCGCGAATGATTGCATTATATCAGACTTCTTCCTACGCCGCGCTGTCATCTCGTATGAGCAAGAGAAGGATCACGTCAAGATTGCTTCACGACTCGATCGGCAGCACATGTTCCCAAGTGCTTAGCGTGATATGAATCTCATTCTCTATAGGCTGTACATCATGGATGCATTCGATGGCATAGATGTCTAGCTGTGATTGTATCCTCTTCCGTAGCGACTCTCGCTCGCGAAGGATGAACCGTCCACAGTCCATCGATGTAAGCCAAAGCAGAAGATCTCCAACATCCTGACGGAAGCTCTTGCACACCTGCCGAGTACTGAACTCCATGCTCTAATTTGAGCAGCCAGCTAAACATAAAAGGGAACTTCTCAACTCGTCGGGGCCGCCTCGTGAGATATTTGATACCATATCAATGATTCACAAGATCCACATCTTATATTCCTTGACTAGTCTTGTGGGGTCTTCAGCCTCCACCCTAGGCAGTTTCGACAGCTCTGCGCTCCTTTCTCACGGAATCTCTTTGCTTTTGGCTCAAATCCCTCTGCTTCACATAACGCCGAACATGTTGCGAACTCCGACCCTGCCGCTCATCCGGCTCTTCCAAAACCTCCACAAGGCATAGACTTCTTTCAGAAGTTCTGTGAGGCCGGAAAGCCATGGTGCTCGGATTCCCCTGGGCATCGAGGCTCGAGTAGGCGAGGGTCTCCCGTGGTCCTTGCTGCGCGCGCGAGGCATGCAACAACGCGGCACTGCCACCATGCTTGTTTGCCCGGCCAAGGGAATGCTGTTGACTGGTCAATAACTCAAGGTTGCCGGCTTTGAGTGGAAGTGTGCGGGTGTCTACGTGCTGGAAGGCTAGGCGATTAATGTCACCTTGGCTCAACCTCGATCCCCCTACGGAGCGTGGTCTTCGGGTGTCCAGATCCTCCCGGTGAAACAGCTTTTGCCGTTCGTTATTTGCTATCTGCGAGGCTGGGTCGGTCACACCTCGGCTAGTCTTGGGTGCTTTGGCTCTTCGATACATGCTGGCCCTGTCTGAGCCGCTGTGATGTAGTTTGGTGGCCGCGAGCTCTTTCCTTAGACGTTCGATCTCCGCATCCTTTCCGTGGGATGCATTGATTTTGTTGGTAGTCGACGCAATTGGGCTGCCCGCTGTATCGTCCCAGTGCTTCTTGGCTAGCTTTCCCAGCTGGTCCGGGAAAGCATTGACTTTGCGCTCAAGATAGCGCTCACCAATACCCCCAATAAAGGTGTCCATCGGCGCTTGACAGCTATGTGGCGAAGTTTGGCAAGAATTGGGCTTTGTAAATTGTGCAAGTGTGCACTCAAGAATTGTGGAGAAAGTGGGGGTAAAAGGAGGTATAATTGTAAGTACTTTAGTGAACAATGGCTTCCCCGCTTCGCATGTGGCGCAGTCACCCCTATGTGCTGGCTTGCTTGTGGATCGTCGCTTCGTATTTGACGTGACGGCCCTGACGGGCCTTTAAATGTAGACCGCCCTTGCCTCAGTTCTCAGAGTGAAGTTGCCAAGCCCCTGGCGGGTTGGCATGCTAAGTCGCTGACTAACATCAGCAGCGCTTTTACGTCTGAGCCCAAAACCCTTGATTACGAGCCCAAACTGCGTAACATTTGATAGAGTACGTAGAAAATGCATTCTTGACACAAATTTAAAGATTAGCGTGTTATAAACGTGTTATCTTGGCGTTTTTGAAATAATCTTAATAGCTTTCGTGCTCGTCGCAGTAGACTGACCGTTCGGGTCGGTTTTCCCCCGAAATCTATAACCCGACCCGAAAGTTATACCTAATTAGGCCAAGTTTTAACCTAATATAGTTAGTATTTTCATAATTTATGCAATTCGGTTCCAACTGTTGGAACCGAACGGTCAGTCTACGTCGCAGGAACTTCTCTTTTCAACATTATTGACACAGTACGTAAAAAGCTCTCTTTTCTTATTATCAACACAACACGCATAGTTTTCTTATTTTTTATTGAACACATATGTTAAGCACTATAATCAAGAGCATATTTGAGAAAATCTCGACGGAGACGATTCTGGCGTCGCTTGCGCACGTAATTAAAATTTTGTTGTTTTTGTTACTTTTTACGTTTGATGCTGGCACAACAACACAACGTCAACTTTTGTACATATAGATTTTGTTCGACGCTAGATTTTACATTAAACTAGCGACAATACTCAAAATATCAATCAAACTACGTTGTTGTAATGTTGACGTAATGCTCGTTTGTGAACTTTGTAGAAATATTGACGTTCCGGATCGAAGTTGTATGTAAACGCACCAAAATAACGCGATTTGACTCAAAATACGGGATTTTGGGCTCAGACGTGTCGCTGGAAGACTGCTTGTCAGCCGCCAACCCGAAGGGGCTTGGCGCGGCACGTCTGAGAACTGAGGCAAGACCGCCCATCTCGGACCGACAAGCTTAGGTAAGGTACCTTTAGATATTTTAAGATGTAGAGCGCAAAACCCTAGCCACGGCTTAGGGTATAAATGCTTACAGCTCGCTCTTCAGGTTTACTTCGAGTAGGTACCTCACATACTTTGAGGTTCGCTTCTATCAGACATTATCGAACACTTTTCGTCATGGTGCGCAAATGAGTGCAGAGTTCGACCAACATTAACCAACAAGAATCGAAGACCCTCGCTCATGCCTGTGTCGACACTCCGAGAATCGGTTTTTTTACAAAGGTAAACACCTTCATTGTGGGGATGGTGTCAGCTCTGGAAGCGCCGGAAGGTTGTCAACATTATGTTGATTTGGCTGAGATACCTTGGGACGTTCAAAAGTCTGTCCCTCAGGACCGGATTGCAAAGCTCACTGACTGATCAGGTAGGCTTACAGATACTGGCATCAGCGCTACAGCATTTTCTCAAAGTATGACGACGGCATCTGCTTGACTGAAGATGCATGGTTTGGTGTTACGCCGGAACCTGTGGCGTGGTAAGGCGAAGCATCTTCTATATTAGCTGTGCCCCGCGTTGCTGAAATGGCATGAAGTAAGATTGCGCAACACATATCGAAATCAGCTCCTGAGGATAGGGCAGTCATCATCGACTGCTTTGCCGGTGTGGGCGGCAACGCCATAGCTTTTGCTCAGTCTGGCCGATGGAAAAGAGTCTACGCGATTGAGAGGGATCCCAATGTCTTAGCCTGTGCTAAGCACAACGCAGAAATATACGGCGTCCAGGATAGGATATCTTGGTATCTTGGTGACTGTTTCAAGGTACTGGAGGACCAACTCGCAGACCTTTGCCAGTACAGTGTGTTGTTTGTCAGTCCCCCGTGGGGTGGTAAGTAGATCACTTCCAGAAATCAACAATGTATTGATATTAAATTTTGGCAGGCCCGGGATATAGATCGGATGCCATTTTCGACCTATCGACGATGCATCCTTACAACCTATCACAGCTCCTAGCACCACTTCAGAAGCGCTCGGACGTTCTTGCTTTATATCTTCCCCGAACTGCTGATTTGAGACAACTGGCAGCGCAGGTGTTATCGGACGGGAAGATTATAATCTTTCACTACTGCATGGAGGGTGCCAGTAAGGTTCGTCCTTTATCTTCGCAATCGTAACCATCGTGTCCTTCTTTTTCGACACTAAGCGTCGTGTAGGCAATCTGTGCATATATCGGCGCTTTCGATTTCAGTCAGTCGTGACCAGAGATCTGAGAGCCGTCGATTAGGTGACCAGACTGGGCGTAGGAAGAGTGGTGTATGAGGCTATCGTCTTCGAATTACTTTTTACTTTCTTATGTATGGTAGATCTTAGATGCGAGGACGAGAACTTTGTGCGGCTGTCGCTAGTTTCGCTGCTGCTGAAAATCGTTCTGATTACTTGATGGGCATAAAATTGGAGATCCTCGGTGAAACAGCTCGGGTAGAATATGTGAGCAGTGAGCTTCTCGTGTGTGCAGAGATAAGATTAGATCGGAGAACAATGACCCCTGCTTTGCCGCGGCTGTTCCGGTTGTACTTCAAGAATCTGTACGAATTAGCGGCCTACCTTAGCGGCGTAATGAATGTACAGAGTACCTATTGCTACACATCATACCTCTTACCCTTGCATCACATCGAGCTTCCAGCACCTGATATGTCCAACACGCGTCCCCCTACGCTGTCAACCTAGCTCAGTCAACATACGAGTACTCAATGTCTACAATCTTCTCGGTATGATTGTTCGTAGCCGGGAAACGGGCCTGTCACTATGCCTCATGCAACAGCTGTGCGCGACGCTCAGGAAGAACAAGATGATCTGTTAATCCAGCGCGCACTCGATCCAGAAAACCCGATCGATTTAAGTCGTGAACTCGACCCTGGTGAGAAAGCCGATGACGCTGTAAACTTCAGTGACTTGGACGATGATGATCTGGCTGAAGATGAAGATGATAAGGAGGAGCAACATTTGGACGTTGTAGCACACTCGTCGGAGGTGCATGAATCACTAGACGATTCTGGCCGTTCCTTGAAGAGCAAATATCCACAGGAACACGTAGAAGGGGATGAGTCTCATAGAGACGTACTAGACGACCTCTTCGGAGAGAGGCTGTCGTCTCCAGTGGACAATGAAAATGTGGCGGACAATATCGGGCACCTCAACAGATCAGCATTGACGAATAAGCCTTCCGATACAACTGCTGCCTTAGGCTACGATAGCGACCGCCGGACTCCTGCTTTTGCAAGTCTGCCACACATACATACCGGTGGTGGTGATGTCTATAAGCCGCCTTCGTCTACACGTGCCGCTCAAGATGTTGGGGGTCACTCTAAAGAACAGCTGCTCCAGCAAGAGCTCTTCGCGATGTCTGGAGCAGCTCTCGGTAAGCTTGATGTCGTGCCGGTCATAGAAACCCAAGAGGATCTGCTTGCTGCCTTGTGGCCTCGTTTCAAACTCGATACTGTACCAGAATTCATGGATTTACTTCCACCGAAGAAAGCCCGCTACATTGGAAAGACTCTCCATCGCCGACCGAAGCCCGTGCAACCGAATCGATTGAACCTTGAAATTGCGGTAGACCAGGAGAAGAGCTTCAGACTTGCTTCAGGATCCAATAGGAGGGTTCAGGAGGAGACCGGGCGGCTAGGTCTTATCACGATTGAGAAGGAACCCTCTGAAGGAGAACGCGAAGAAGATGAAGAGGATCTGGAGTCGGATTTTGAATGCGACCCGGTGGGTGGGGTTTCATGGCAGGACCTACAAATTCTCTGCGAAGACTGGGACACCCACACCTCGACAGAGGCCTCGAGCCAAGGCACTCCGGAGCTTGGTCCCAAGCAGCAGGACGACACCTTTGGCGATTTAGCAGATAATTTCGACAGTCAGCTAGAATTACCGCCTCCCAAGGTGTGTTCTCTCGACATTTGCTGAGTATAGATGCTGATGAATACAAAGAGGAGAAAAACAGGCCGAGACGCTAGGGAGATAATGGAGTCTTTGAGATTCACCCTACCATCACTCCATGATCCAGAGCATGCTACGGCAAAGATCGCCAAGAAGCCAGTACTAGATCTCAACGATAACCAGCTCCTCATTGATCACGAAACAATCATCGCTTTGAACATCAATTCTGGGAAGGCCGGTTTGAGGAACGACGGACGTGGTGCATTCACTAAGAAGATTAACAGAAGATATAATATCTCCAACGATGAAGCTTACGACCTGTTGAAGGAGAACCATCAAAACAAGGTTCGAAGCACGCTAGGAAACATGGCGGTCGAGCATAGCATGCCCGCAATAAAATTGCAATGGCCTTTTGTAAGCATTTCATGCCAATATCGGGCGCCCTTGCTCATGAGCTTGGTTCCCTGCTGATGATTTTTAGTACTCTACAAGAATGCACAAGCATCAAGCGAGGTCATTTCACCGGCCACAAATAGAATTTTTGCAAAATGAGAACGTTGCGTTTGACAAAACCAAGTTTGTCAAGAAGAAACATCTCAAAGGAAGAGACATCCATAGTGTTTACTCGTCTGCCAAGGACCTGTCGCTGGGTGATAACTCCAGTATGCTCCTTCTTGAATATTCCGAGGAGCATCCGATTATGATCTCGAACTTTGGCATGGGTAGTCGCCTGATCAACTACTACCGGCGTAAGAATATGGATGACGGGTCCCGGCCAAAGCTCGACGTTGGGGAGACTTCGGTTCTGTTACCGCAAGATAAAAGTCCATTTTCCATTTTTGGACATATAGATCCTGGCGAAATTACATCAGCAATCTACAACATTCTGTATCGAGCACCTGTATTCCGGCATGAAGCTAAGCCAACCGACTTTTTGGTGGTACGGAATAGGAGCGGAGAAGAAGGACACACGTACCATCTGAGGAACATCGAGAACCTACATACGGTGGGGCAAGAATTCCCGTCCGTGGACGTCCCGGGTCCGCACTCTCGAAAGGTCACGACAGCGTCAAAGAACCGCTTGAAGATGGTTTCTTTTCGACTTCTCCGACATAGCAAAACCGGCCAAATCCCTGTTGGGGATGTTACCACACATTTTTCGGACACGTCCGATTTGCAAAACCGGCAGAAGATGAAAGAATTTCTTCAATTCTCTAAAGAGAACAAGAAGTGGACCATGCGTCCCGGTGAGGCTATTCCAGATGAGGAATCTATACGGGCCATGGTGAAACCCGAAGACGTCTGTTTGCTCGAGTCAATGGAGGTTGGTCAACGGCACCTGCAAGATGCTGGTTTCAGCAGAGGGGACGATCAATCTGAGGACGACGAGAATAAGGAGGGTCAAAGCGTAGAACAGCAACTCGCACCCTGGTACACTTCACGAAACTTTCTGAACGCCGCACAAGGTAAGGCTATGCTACAGCTGCATGGCGAAGGTGATCCTTCGGGTCGAGGAGAAGCTTTCAGTTTCATCAAGACCTCCATGAAAGGTGGATTCAAAGCAATGGGTGAAAGCGTGGAAGATAAATTGGACGCCAAAAAACTGAAAGAGCTCGGCGGACACAGCTACAACGTTGCCCGCCAGCAGAGATCCTACGAAGATTCTATTCGCCGCATTTGGGAAGCTCAAAAACGGAGCCTGTCTTCTGCCGTGGAGCAGTCAGACACTGATATCGACGACGAGCATATGGAGGCAGCCGAGGACTCCTTTGGCGACACCCGAACCCCACGATCTGGGGTGCAGACGCCATCGATCTTCCGCCGTCCGGACGATGAGACAGCCAGCCAGGTCAGCAGAATGAGTGCGAACAGCCAAGCTGGCAATATTCTTAAGATCACGCGTGAGTTCCGAGACAAGTATGGCCATCTCAGCCGCGAAGAAGATATCATACGCGACCCACATGTGATCCACCATTACCTGAAAATCCGAAGAGCCAAAGAATTAGAGACTATGAAGTAGGCTGCTCGTATATCTCCATGCGCTTTGCTATTGACCCTTGATACAGGCTTGACCAAGCTGAACCCACAGGGAACGCGGAGAAAGATCAACAAACCCTTCAGGGGTGCGTGCGAAAACGACAATTTCCAATCTCTCCACTAATCGCTGGCAGGATCCAACAAGAGCTGTCCCGTCTGCAACGCAACAAAGAAAGGCGTATCGCTCGTGACAAGCAAAAAGGCGTACACACTGATGGCGCCGCTGACACACCAGCCTCACCGACTGGCGCTGGAGCTGTTGTCACTGGCCCGAAGCCTGCAGGTACACAGCGGAAGTGTGCCAGTTGCGGACAGGTCGGGCATATCAAAACGAACAAAAAGTGCACCCTACCATTTCTTCTCTAATTTACCTTCATCCAATCTATCCCCTTTCGGTCTTTCACTCTCACCTTGTGTTTACTACCTTCCTGACTGCAATGGAGGAAGTATGCTAACGACTTTCACGCCTGACCCAGACTGTGTCCGCTGCTGAATGGTACGATGAAGCAGGAGGATGGGTTCGGCGACTCGGCCTTCGCCATGGGTGCTCCGTCGATATGAATCCGCTCTATGTCCTTACACTTTGCGATGAGGATCTCGCGAGTTGCGTCATCAGGACGGACGGTTAGCACGTGTTGTGGTCCGGAATCCAGCTACGGCAATGGAGACATTGGTGGGGCTGGGTAGATCAGCGGTTTGGTAGTAGCCGAGGATCGAGAAGTGGGTCATTATCGTCTTGGGAATGGTTTATCATTATGTTGTCTGGGCAGATAGCTAGCACGTCAATTACCCGCTCGACTATCTTATGAAGCGTATGTTCGTCTCGCCGGGCATGCACCATTGTCTTTGTGTGCTCGTAGTGCGATCACCCGACTGATGTTATCTGATAATCGGACTAGGGTCCTGTACTGAAGAAGTACGAAGTATACTAGTGCATCTGCTGGAAAGCTTGGCAACCACTAAAGATCGCCGCTTCGGGATGCTGATAGCCGCCTTGGGCCCTGACGATCTCCTAAAGTACATGGATCTGTTCCGAGAGGTCTAGACCAGATCGTGTGCTCAGAGATTTGCGGATCCCTTCACCAAGACTGATGGATTGTGCGATCTCAAAGTACTACCGTTGGTCATAATGGCATTCGACCTCAGATCATTTTTTCTACTCGTCGGCCTGGCCATATCTACGGTCATCGCCCAAACCTCGAGCCCCACCATACCAGCCTCACCCTCCTCCACTACCGCTCACACCCTTGCGTCGATAGTCCCGGGCTCGGCCACATATAGCTATTGGGGCTGCTACAACGAGACCACCCTGAACTCGAATGTGGGAAATGTTCGGGCTCTGGCAGGAGGGGACACGGTGGGTTGCCTTCCTTTACTCAAGCTTCCAGCAAACAATCGGACTTCTATGAAACTCACGCACGCTACGAAACATGACGTCGCTGACTTTCCCTACCATTAGACCGCATCAGACTCAATGACCGTCGAGCAATGCTTCGCCCTTTGCGGCAGCCGTACGTTCGCCGGCCTTGAGTACGGACGTGAATGCTGGTGCTCCAACGTCCTGAACTCGTACGCGGAGAAGCTGTCGGACGCCAACTGTTCCTTGACCTGCAGCGGCGATAAGAAGGAGGCTTGCGGAGGCCCATTGATGTGAGCCTTGCTGCGGGTACATCATGCCTTTGCTGACTGCGGCTGTTACAGGCTCACGACTTACCAACGGAAAGCCGATGCCAAGTCGAGTGCAGACCAATCGAATATACAACATGGGTATATACTTACAGCGTTAACTCTCATCGTGGTCTTCGCAGTGTGAGTGGGCAGTTGCAATTGCGCGGGCGTTGGAAGGCATAGAGGCGGCGAATCCACAGGGCGCTTGGTAGCGGAAGGAGCCAAGATAAATATACAATATAACGGCACAGGCACGGCCCGGTGGGATATGTAACGTATAGGACATGTAACATTATTGAGTGTACAAGCTCCCGTACTCGTACAGCGTCCTCCAACGCGGAAAGGATAGCGCAGGCTTCTGATTGTGTGTCCTTATGGCTTGAGTTTGTTATGTTCTGTGAGACACAACGATCTTGATTCGTAGCTGGGCTCGACGAGACCTCTTGAAGGGATTGGAGTCATGGGAGGCAGCTTCCTAGTCCTACGCATTATAGCACCATTCGTCCTTCCTAAGAAAGGTTATGATGGATGTTGTGTCCGGTTCAGCATTGAGCATGGCGAGTCCTGTACACGTCGCACGGCTGTACGCTTGAACACCCCAAGGGATGATAGCAGTCGCTTGTTGTCGAATTTCATATATTGTCTCGTACCATGGCCCTAGCTCGAGAGCGTTCCTCCGTGTCGATTCTCCATTCAACGTTGCTATCACTACCGGACGTGGAGGCTTCTACTTGCAGCTCTTCCCACTCGTCTTCCTCCATGTTCATCACTAGACAGATTTGGGTGCATCTTGCGAATGCGTCGCGGAGACTATAACGTCCTCCACGGATCACTATATTTACAACACTGGCAATATCTCGCTCCAGCCGTACTGCTCCAACTCCGTTCAAGCGGCCGTAATAGCTCCAGATGCGCTTCTCCAGGACTTCTCCCAAATAAGTGATAATCGTGGCAAGCAGCCTGTCAAAGTTGCGTTCGGTAAGGATCCTCGCAATGGGTTTGGTCAGGGCAACCCAGCCCCGTTCGAAGTGCCGTTGCACCGCAGAATCGATCGCGATACCGTCAGGATCCTCGGCTTCTTGTTCCAGGGCTAGAGCTTCCAAATCTTCGGCTGTCATTTGATAGTCAATGTCGCGGAAGGTGTCAGCGAGAATCGGGCGTAGGCGAGGCTTGACTATGTTCTTGAACACGACAAAGATGCCGTCATTGATAAGCTCCGTAGTTTTGACTTCGAAGCTACTCTGGAGCGACTTCAGAGTCGTAATGACAAACATCGCGTCATGCTCAAATGGGAATAAAGAAACGATTGAGGTGGCCGAAGAAATTCCGCTGCCATTCTGCATGGCTTGGGCAGAAGAGCGTTCAACTCTGGACTGGACGATTCTTCGTATATAGTCCATCGCCACGTCGAGATTATTGATGAGCACAAAGAAAGCTAGTATAATGTGCTCGGGCGGGAGCGCGCCTTGGACAGCAGCTTTAGGGTAGCTCTCATCTCTCATTTTGCGTTGAACCATACCAATGAAGTCAGAGCCGAGGACCCGAGCAATGGTCGGTATCACATTGGATATAACCGCCTTTTGCGACGTGGCCAGCGATCTCTCCACAACCTGATTGACAATGTACATAACATCGTCTACCGCAGAAGTGATATATGGCGAATTAGAATTGATGGGCTTCATAGGATTCAAGGATAAGTCGAACGGTTGTTCGTCTAACTGGAAAGCCTTCTCCACGGATCTTCGGAAGAAGAACGTTGTCATTATATTGAACGGATTAATGAGCCGGTCGGATATCTTTCTCACAAGACTTGAATTGAGGAGTAATCGTGGGACTCCTAAGGCACCTGTATCCTCTTTAAACAGAGACCCAGATTCCTGCTTCGGTCAGTCCTGACAGCTACACAGTAGGGACGTTATATCACACCTTGCACTTGGCCGCAATGAACCTTGTATACAATGCCCAGCGGCCCAGCATCACTGCGATCTCGCTTAGAAAGCCATCAATATCTTTCATGTTTACGCCTTCATCTTCCTGCGACTGAGCTTCCACCATTGAGGCCCTAGTAGCTGGGGATCCAGTACGAGGAGTGCCACTTTTTGCTGGTGGAGCGGGAAGGAAGCTCTGAACCAGGAAGGTGAACGCGTACGCTTTGATATCTGTGAGCTTGCGATCAATGCTCCTTTCATCACTCCATGTATCTATGACTATGCCTCCTTGGACGTCTGCTTCTAGCTGTAAACGTTCAATGATTTTGACCATACGCCCCGAGCCATAATGACGCTCCACAAGAGCTCCGTGATGTTCCACAATCTGAGCGATGTGTTCAAACAGCTTCGTCAGTGCATTTGCGTAGAAGAATCCGTCCTTTCGCTGACTTCCCCCAGTACCTGCGTTGAGATTGGCACGCGCACGAGATGCAACACCTTGACAGACGTATCGACCATAGACATCCAAACCAACGTCCGGCTTTCCAATGAGGGGAAACAATTTAAAGAATCTGGTGACCTTAGAGCCGTTGCCATCCTTTGCGGCCTGCTCAAATTCCCGGAGGAAAAGCCCACGTAATGATTCTGCGGCATTATTTAGTGTTACCTTGGGAGGATCTGGAACTTCGGCTGTTGGTACGATAGCTTCGGCGAACACGCCGTTCACGATCTCAGCCGGGATTTGTGACGCCCGACTGAGGTAGCCAGCAGCTGTTTCCCAATCTTGAGCCGCGCCCATGGACCCCGCTACGCCCAGCACGCACGCCTTGAGTTCAGCAACTTGCTCGACAACGTTGAGGGTCTCCTTCACTCTGACTTGCTCCAGATCAAGCTTTTTGACGGCACCTGAGATCCGCCGAGCAGTGGACGCAGCACTGGAGAGCATGCCATTACTCACAGACCGTGTTGCAACTGCTTGTGAACCTAGGTTGGCTCGCAGAAGATCTAGCCTGCCGAGATCTCGTAATACGTCTTTTTGAGAAGCCAACAAAGCGTCTAGTCGGGATGTTACGGTAGCCTCCTGTTGAGCGAGCTGAGTGAGCGCTGCTCTGATTTCGCTTATGGAGTTGGCTTGGAGAACGGTTGGATTGGGAACGACGCTTCCGGTGCCATCCCGTGTTGATTCAATCGAGCCCAGATAGCGTTCATTCGCCGTTGAGACATCCATGCCATCCCGAGTCCGCAAGATTACTCGACGGCTCCTCAAGCCATTGTTCACGTATCTGTCAGTGATAAGGTGCTCGTACAACCTAGCGTACCTTGGCTAAGTTATATTAGGAAACGGTTGCGGGAACAAGCGCGCTGCATTTCGGTGCCGGCAGCCTGGCGTAGGCGCCAGAGATGACCGCGATGACGTTTTTCGGTGCTGATGAAAATACAATTATCATCAACAGATTGAAATTCAATCCACTCTCGATCTTCGTAGTCGTTGAAGCTCAAGAAGATCTCACATATGATCGTCTAGACTAACAAAAGACTGGGCGTCACAGAGAAAGGCGCAACGGGTCTTCCAGAAGCCGTTCCCAGGAAGCGAGCATGGGCCAAGAGGCCTCCACGCACGTTGATGAGAGCGTACTTCCTCAGACACTGCGCGATCGATCCGTAGATGCAGTGGCAAAGCTGATCACAGAGGAACGAGCGAGGAAAATAGTGGTAATGGTAAGCTTGGCCCTAATCGAGAAACAAGGAGCAGAAGAGGAGACAGCCAGTTCATTGCGTCCTAACAACGATAGACCGGTGCCGGCATTAGCACGTCTGCAGGTATTCCAGATTTTCGGTCACCCGACACAGGTCTTTACGCCAATCTCGCTCGCCTCGACCTCCCCTTCCCAGAGGCGGTATTTGATATATCATTCTTCCGCCAGAACCCTCTTCCCTTCTACACTCTTGCCCATGAGCTGTATCCTGGGAAATACCGGCCTACCATAGCTCACTCTTTCATCCGTTTGCTATCTGACAAGGGACTCCTATTGAAGCTGTTCACGCAGAACATCGATTGTTTGGAGCGGGCAGCTGGGGTTCCGGGTGACAAGATCATAGAGGCTCATGGAAGTTTCGCGCGTCAACACTGCATAGAGTGAGCCGTCTTCTGTCTCCAGCTTCGCCGGTCAGATTCTGTCTATGTTTGAGAGTAATCCTGAGCAAACGAGCTTCAAAGTTGATGCATGGTGGTTGCGATTGTTAATGTGACCGAAAGCCGCTGATCTTGGCATGTTCAGGTGCAAAACAAGCTATCCCGACGATAAAATGAAGGATGCGGTTAGCAAACGTGACGTTCCCCACTGCGAAACACCTGAATGTAACGGTCTGGTTAAACCTGACATTGTCTTCTTTGGCGAGGCTTTGCCACAGTCGTTCCATCAGAATCGAGCTTTGCCAGCATCCGCAGATCTGTGTATCGTCATGGGCACAAGCTTGACAGTGCAGCCATTTGCCAGTCTTCCTGGTTTCTGTACTGAAGGTGTGCCACGATTACTTATCAACTCAGAGCGTGTCGGTGGTCTGGGTTCGCGTGCTGATGATGTGCTCCTCCTCGGAGACTGCGACGCTGGAGTCAGAAAACTTGCAATTGCGCTGGGGTGGGTTGAGGAGCTTGAGGAACTTTGGGAAGAGACCAAACTTGACGAAGAGGATAATAGTGAAAAGGAAAACAAGTTAAGCACCGAAACATCGAATGATGAGCTTCTCGAGGCCGAGATCGTTGCGTTGACAAGGGACGTTGATGAGTCGCTAAAAATCTCAGGTGAGCGTACTGCGCAGGCCTGGGACCATTTAGGAAAAAAATAGATCTCCTTTTTGTATGGATCGCACTTGCTCACTTGCACGGGCCATCGCATCAGCAACAGCGGCGGAGGGTAAACTAGCTCTTTCCTTGGAAAGAGCAATAGGAAGATTGCGGCCCTACGCTACAAATCTGCCCTCGAGCCCATGGGGTTCCCAAACTCAGTTGATCAACTCCAATAATAGCAGAACAAGATTAGTATCTTACAAATCGCATACAATTAGGAGTCAGCCATTGTTAAGCTGGCTTCTGTCATTCGCTTAGTATTCTTCAAGCTATCAAAGCTGGTTCGAACATGATGGAGACTCGGAAGAGAAAGAGTAGATGGAGTTCTCTAGCTATCTTTCGGGTTATGACTGGCAACAAGATCCAGGCAATTCAATCCCAGAGCGTCTTCGAAGGCAGTGCCATCTCGTCTCTCGATGGTTGCAGTACTGAAGATGGCTACGTGACGCCAAGAACTCCAGCTAAGATGCACCGGAGTGGCTCCAAGTATCTATCTTTGATTGGTATACAAAGAGACTCAGGTAAATTCCATAGCCCCATGCCACACAGTGATATAATCTGATCGTATAAGCAGGCGCTCAGGTCTCCACCGGTCCCCGGAATACCAGTAGTAATCGGGAAGCCACATTAGCTGATGCAGGGGATGTCGCGCCCTTCTTGGTACCTATTGGAAACTCAAACACCCAGTCGCAAGCGGATGCACTCACCAGTCCATCTATATCATCACGGTCCTCGCTACAGATTATTTACGAGCTCGAGGCCACACCCCCTGTGACAGCGGATGCAGGAGTGAGAAAGAGCATGCAGCCCTCAGGGCTCGCTCAACAACTTTCCCATAAGCTCTCTACCACCTTTGGTAATCCTACTGTCGTATATCGGCCCAAGCTGCGTACACGGCCAAGCGTGATGTCATTGAGCGGCAATCTGAAGGTAGTAGGAGATGACCTTGCTGTTCGTCCGGCTGCTGGTAGCTCTGTGTCACATGCTAAATCACCGACTCACGAGCAACAGCTCAGCCCGCAGGACGATACAGACCCTTCAAGCTACAACAACAGCGGATCCGTTTCCCCAGGAGACCGCTCAACGGGTAAAACATCGGTCGACTCTGCTATAGCGTCTGTACGATCCCAAGGGAAGGCCGAGGAGACCTCGCGTGAAAAGCCATTGACCCCGATTGATGAGATACCCATAGACCGAGATGATAATACCGCGACTCCTAAACCTTACCAAAGACCTACCATTGTTACAGTCGAGATGACCGCCAACGCTAAGGTCTTCTTCGAGACATTCTTCAATGACGTGCTCTCAGAGCAGGCCAGCCCACGTTCCTTGCGACGGAAGGAATTGGAATTGCGCCTCCAGGCGGAGTCGCTATCAACCGAGCAACGTCAGCATGAACTCTATATGTGGGCCAGTCGTGAATCCGATCATCTGCGCCAGAACCGGGTCCTGAAAAGCAAGACTAACCGTATGACTGGAAGCACGGGCGCCGATATCGCGGGCTTCCAGGTAGTCCGAATACTTGGCAAGGGCAGCTTCGGTGTGGTCCGGCTGGTTCGTGAAAAATATGAATCATCTATGGCGACGCACGCAAGGTCAAACGCTATAAATCTATTCAGGTCTCCATTCGATGTTCAGACCTCAAGTTCTCGAGATTCTCGGAAGTCCAAAAAGCAGGTTTACGCAATGAAGGTCATCCGGAAGTCGGACATGCTTCGAAATTCTCAAGAGGGTCATCTACGCGCGGAAAGGGACTTTCTTGTTGCGTCCGAGAAATCACGCTGGGTCGTGCCACTGATTGCAAGTTTTCAGGATTGGACGAATCTGTACCTTGTAATGGAATATATGGTCGGAGGCGACTTTCTGGGACTTTTGTTCCGCAAAGATATCTTGAAAGAGAAGAAAGCCCGGTGGTATATTGCTGAAATGATACTCTGCGTGGAAGAAGCTCATCGTCTTCGGTGGATACACCGCGATGTCAAGCCTGACAACTTCTTGATCTCGGCATCTGGCCATCTGAAAATTTCCGACTTCGGCCTCGCATTCGACGGCCACTGGGCACATGACCAAAGCTTCTTCGCCAATCATCGTCTTTCTCTGATGGAGAAGCTGGGCATCGAAGTGGACGGAGATTCTATTGACCGCAAAGAAGGTGCTTCCATCGCGGCCAGCATGGCCATAGCGGATATAGTAACCAGCGGCAAACGTCGAGACAAGATACAGTTGATTGAGACCCCTGGTGAGAACGAGACGATTCTGCAATGGCGCAATCGAATTGGAAAACGGAAATTAGCGAGGAGCGTGGTTGGCACCAGTCAATACATGGCGCCAGAAGTCATCCGCGGAGAACTTTATGACGGTAGATGCGACTGGTGGAGCATCGGGATCATTCTCTACGAGGTGTGTCTCATCCGCCTCAATTGCTGTCGAGAAGTAGTCTTATGACGTCTGATCCGGCAACAGTGTTTGTATGGCTATACGCCGTTTGTTTGCGAGAATCGGCAAGATACGAAGTTGAAGATCCTGGTCAGTAGTTCTTGGTTCTTTGCTTGTATGTTGGGAAGGATATCGACCTACACCGGGGGATCTCCAGGCACTTGCGTGTCTCCCTACATTGACTTCGGCTCTTAGCGGGCATCGTGGAATCACAAGGTCCGGTTGTGCTGACTACATGCGTAGGCTAACGCCACATCTCTCAAATTCCCTTCGCCTGAACCAACCGAGAAGCGAGAAAAGATCTCATTCGAGGCAATGGAGCTCATTAACAGTCTTCTTCAGGAAAAAGAACACCGCATATGCTCGAAGAAGTACAAGTTCAATGACCACCAACACTCGAAGCGCATGCCTGGGCATCTAATTCCTGGCAGAGCGGACAAACACTCACGAGACTATCAGGGCTATTATGTGTATGCCGATGACGCCATTGACATTAAAGCGCACCCATTCTTCCATGGCCTGTCGTGGGATCGGCTACATCTGTCTCGGCCACCCTTTGTACCAGACGTTAAGAGCCGAGAAGACACGAAATACTTTGATGAAGAAGAGCCGATCAGCGATGTCGATGACGCGTCTAGCTCTAGCAGCGCGCAAGAAAATCATCGCTCTAAGGGAACAGCTGCAGCAGACCAAACCACGCAGGTAGACGGACCTTTCGCTCAGCGCGAGGATGCAGGTACCAAGGGCAAGAAGGATAGCAAGGGCAAGGAGAAGAAGCGACCGCGAGATCGAGCCCTAAGAGACAAAGCTGTCGGCCGACAAGTGCTTGAGCTGCGGAAGAAAGGGGCTTTCATTGGGTACACCTACCAGAGACCTACAGTTTCTTCCATTGAAGAGGAGCGAGGCAGGAGCAGTTAGAGAAGCGGCGGGACTCAAAAGCAGATCGATGAGCTAGCTTTAGTAGTGTTTATTCATTATCCCTGGATGGGCCCAAGCTTTAGTCTCCCCGTTGGCTACGCGGCGTGCGGTTCATAGACACGAATGGTTGGCCCATCGTGGTATTGAAACATTCCAAGCCGTCTGTCCGTCCAGGCAACTTCGTAGCACATCAAAGTGATAGAGACGCGAAATTGGTTCATGCGTGGGGGTGCCCTACCTAACATCTGTCGTGAAACCAAGATTCCGTGATATACGCAGGTTCCGACCTACATGGCGTAGGGTATCGTACGGTTCGCAGAGATGGGTCAAATTACCATCTCGTCGTCTCACCCCCTGCTGGCGAGGAACGTCAGGAAAGGAACGTGTAGTCTGGGAGTTTGTCTACTCTTACGCATCCTTAGATTCGGTTGGGAGAGCGCGCAACGGCCATAAGCAGACCCTCTTGCCTTTCTGCTTCGTTTCTCCGAGAACGTTGGGACTTCTTCATCTCCTTTAGACTCCTTCGGAGCTAGGATGGCCAGCGGTCCCCGGAATACTCGAGTTCTTTCCATTGACGTGTCCAAGATCGGTCGCGTCCTCTTCAGCGGTCCCTCCAAGTCCTTCCTTGAGGACTGGACTCTCGAGCTCTCCCAATCGAGTCCGGATGCTGCCCGCCTACGTGAAGCAGCCGCGCAGCTTCAAGGAAGCGAGACACCCGTTGCATTCCCTACAGAAACGGTTTACGGACTCGGTGCAGACGCAACACGAAGCTCTGCTGTCCAGGGAATCTACGCCGCTAAGCAGCGTCCATCGGACAACCCGCTAATCGTACATATCAGTTCGCTGTCACAGCTCCGGTGCCTTCTCCTTCCACCTTCTCATGGACCGCCAGGCGCAGATCAAGCGGACTACGATCCCATTCCCTCCATCTACCACCCTCTCATCTCCCGCTTCTGGCCCGGTCCTCTCACCATCCTCCTACCCCTACCCAATCCATCGCCACTGGCTCCAGAAGTCACCGCCTCCCTCCCAACCTTCGCAGTCCGTATGCCCTCGTCCTTGCTCGCCCTAGCTCTCATCCATCTGGCAGATGTCCCACTAGCCGCGCCCTCCGCCAACGCCTCCACAAAGCCCTCGCCGACGACAGCGGCTCATGTCTTGAACGATCTGGCAGGACGCATTGATCTGATCTTGGACGGTGGGCCTTGCGATGTGGGAGTTGAAAGCACGGTTGTTGATGGACTTTCAAACCCTCCGGTTATACTCAGGCCTGGCGGGGTGTCTATTGGAATGTTAAGGCAGTGCCTTGGATGGGAACAGGTCACGGTGGGTTACAAAGATGCGGCGGAGAAGGGGGTCCCGAGAGCGCCGGGGATGAAATACAAGCATTACTCGCCAAGAGCAAGGGTTATACTGGTCGAAGGTGGCTTGGATGTGGCATTGATGGAGGAATATGAGGCAGACGGGTGTATCGGCGTGCTGACGACCAATAACTGGCAGATGTCCAAATTCAGGCAGAGGAATCTATCCAATGGAGGAAATGAGTCGACAACGGCGAATGGAACTAGCTCTCCTCCTATTGGTACAAGATCTGACGGTCAATCGAAGGCAACTGTTGATGCCTCGTTAGTGGCTTCCACGGCTCCAGATTCTTGTGCGAAGCTTCTGCACGTCAAGCGCGGAGACAGCTCAAATAATGGACTTCTTGACGTCTGGGCAATGTCTTTGGGCAACGACACAACAAGCATTGCCCGAGGCTTGTTCTCCGCTCTACGTGAACTGGACCAGAAGAACGTCGATACAATACTAGTCGAGAGTATCAGCGACAACGAGGGTGATGCGGCTGCGGCAGTCATGAATAGGCTTCGTAAGGCAGCAGAAGTGCAAATCAAAAGATAAAATCAGAGGCCCTACAACGTGACCGTGAGACGAGTCGCAGCATCGTGGCTGGTTGGACTATCTCTGCTTCTTACTCCCTTTCCCACCCCGTTTCCCTTTCCCAGCAGCAACACCTCCTCTTCCACTGTTGTTCTTCTCACCACCTCCTCCCATGATGACTCTACATTTGCCAACAGGTACCATGCCAATGACCTCTTGCTCCCTGATTGCTTTGATCAGCTCCGCTTCCCTACTTCGCACTTTCTCCTCCTCCCCAATCGGCTCTCCACTCTCGCCCTCCTTTGGTGGCCGCCGCTTTTTCTCCCTATCTGCTATTCCTGCTGTCCACGCACCCAGAATCTCTCGGACAGCCTTCCCCTTCTTGGTCGCCCCCGGCTGCAGTTTCGCACGCCAACGACATCTTCCACCTATGGCATCCCACGGCCCGCACACAACCAGCGCGTCCAAGATCTCATCGCCTGGCAAGGGGGTCCCAACGTACGCATCCAGATTATTCAACTCATCTGCTTCCGCATCCTCCAGCATGTCAATGCTTTCCTCCATATGAAGTCTGCGAATCTCCTCTGCCTCTTTCCCTTTCTCTAATGCCAGAGCGTGTTGCCTTCGTCTCCGCTCCTTCTGCGCTGCGAGCTCTTCTTCTTTAGCTTTCTTAGAAGCTGCATCCTCGACAGCTTTTTGATGGCCAGCAGCCGAGCCGAGCACTCGGAGTGCTAGCGCTCGGTCTTCCTCGTCTTGGTCGGCGTATTTGGCCTTCAGCTTGTTGCGCTTGCCGTGTTTTCCTCGCACATGGGTAGCCTGAGTCTTGGGAGCAGAGTTGGGAGTCTGCTCGATGGACTCGGTTGTTTGGACAGCTCCACTTTGTTCTGCATCCGCGCTGGCTGTCGAATTTTGTGGGCGCTTAGCTTCATCAGTGGTGGATTGCCGATTCTGGTGGAGGAGACGTCTTTCCCTTGCTGAGATATGATGAACACCAGGAATCGCCCCGTCCCTGTTCGTGGCTGGCGGTTGCCGGTCTTGGAGGTCCTGTTGTGTTTTACTATAATCCTTTCTTTGTGCTGCCTCTGGAGGCCGTAGTGACCCATTAGCCTCAACTCCTTGGGGGCTTGACTCGTCCTCTGAACCTGGCTCCGAAGCGTCTTCGCTCTCTTGGGCGTGCAGATGGGGTTGCAGTGGATTCCCCGCGTCGTGTTCAGTATCACCAATCTCCTCTTCATGGTCCTCTTCCGATCTCTCGGTACTGCCCTCTTCCCGCTCCGAAGGTTCGTCATCCGTGCCGTTTTGCTCGTCTGACAGCATGTCGCCTTCTGCCACATCTGAGACTTTGTGCTCGTCGCTATTGATCTGCTCGTTGTCTGTCAGACAGGGTTGTTGATCATACTGACGTTGTTCATCCGTTATGTCGACCCCATTTGCCCTAGAGTCAGGGACTACGATGGGATGTCCGTCCGCCTGCTCACTGGAGACTCGCACCTCTTGCAGCGCACTCTCGGTCCCTACGATGTTTTCATCCGCAACACGATGTTTGAGATGCCGGGCCTTGCTCTCTTCACTGACTTGGAACATTACACCAAAGCCGAGCAACAGCTGAGCAGGTGGAAGGTAGTTTTTCTGTCCACGGATGGTGAAAGCGCCCGTTGTGAGGTATTCACCTGTCGGCGCTGTCCTTGATACTCGATCTGGTTTCACCCACCAAGCTGACATGCCCGCTTTCGCGTCCCAGGCGCTCGATGTGGCAACTGCCAATATCCCAGCCTGCGACAGTGTGGAGAGAGGTATCGGACTACCCAAAAAACCAGGTTTGCTCTTAACGATAACGGACGCCGCCCCCTCCATATCTGCATGGACGTAAACATCTCCTTTTCTCAGATATCTTTTGTACAGCACCTCGTTCTGTTGCGCATCTCGGCCTCCTATCACGAGGTAGCCTTCGGAAGAAATGAAATACATGAACTTTTCAAACCATTTTTGAATACGAACTGGCCGCATGACTTGCTTTTCTTGCTTCAAACCCTTCTTCAAATCAGCGGCAACCTTTCTTTCGGTGCTTTTCAGTGCCTTCCCAGATGACTGCAGAGTCTTCTGCTCCTTGACAGCAGCCGATTTTTTTTGATCGTAGTACTGACGCGCATTGGACCAAGGGGATAGTGCGAGATCTACGTCGACAGCGAGTCGCTTGTCCTCTGGATTTGAAGTTCTCCCCTTGCTCGCAACTCCCTCATCATCGTTTTCGGATAAATCACTACCCGTCTCGTTGCCTTCATAGTCTTCTTCATCTTGGTAGATTGCCTCGGCAAGTAACAGCGTGGCCGTGTTCTCGTACAGCTTTAGCGGCAACTTGATCATCTCCGCAACCGGATTGCCCTTCGCTTGCTCCATTTCAATCAGGCGTGCAATCTCGACCCAATCCATTCCTTGAGCGATCAGTCCATTCACTGCAGCGATGGCCTCTTGTACGTTCTGAAGGTTCGCCTCGATGGCCTCAGCTTTCTTCATGTTGAGCTCCTGGACTTGCTGCAAACCGCCAAGACGCTTCGCATGATCTGCTCTCGCAGTATCAAGCTTCCTCTTTGCGTTCTCCTCACGTTCAGTCAGCCGAGACTCGAGCTTCTGCGATTCGATAGAAGAGAAGAATTCATCGACAAGTTTGTTGAATGGCTCAAACTCCAATAACTGGGTGTTAGGAATGCCTTCGAATTGCGCAGGCCGAAAAGGATGGAAGTCTTCATAAGCTAGCTTCTCTTGTGCTGGCGATGTGTCCGAGATATCCGCCGCCGACGCCGCTTTCAAGGCTTTGGCAATTATGAAGCCTTTACATATGGGGCCGCTGGTGATGTTACTAATGACATGCTGGGCCTCTTCCAATGCAAGCATAAGTCCGTCTAGCTTTGACTCGCTGTTCAATATGTCTTCGAGCGGCGAGTCCGCGTCGAATTGTTTCACTTGCAGCGCGTGATCAAGCAGCATGGGGGGAAACTCATTCAGCGAAGCTGCCAGCGCTCTTCTAAGGGTATCTCCCGTCCTCTTCTTCGCCTTCTTCTTCGCTGCAGGGACATCCTCGACTCCTTTGTCCACTGCTCTTTGTAAAGCATGCCTGACGCGTTCCCTGGTGAGTGCAGGGACTCCCTTGTAATTCTGCCTCTGATGCAGCAAATACTTGAGTCCAATGCGCAGCTCCTCCTGCTCAGGACCCTCGGGAACGATCCGCAACAGCGCGATAATTGTCAGCTCGTTGTCCGTTAATACGATATTCCCTCCAGCATAGAACTCCAGGAAGAGACGATATTGTCCGTCGCTGAACTGGAATTCAATGACGCGGTCGGTGCCCACTTGAGATACCGAAGTTACTCTTCTCGTCCGTAGGTATTTGCGGAGTCGAGTGACAAACGGCGATGGAGCAGCAGCCGTGGCTCGCGTAAAGCTGGTAAGATGACATCGAAATCCAGAGTCGATCACCAGCTGCTCGCGACGCTCTGGTTTTGCGAATTTGAGGAGGAATATACGCTGCGTGTAGACGGTCAGCGAGTGCACCGGCCGCCAAGGACAGTGGTCACCTACAGAAGAGAGATCATAGACATTTGCAAGACGCAGAGACTTTAGTGAGTTGGACAGCTCATGTGCGATGACCTAGCGTAAACCCCAAGACAATCAGCAATGGGCTCGGGGCAGACAGTCCGGTTGGACGGACCTTCACATCCAAAGAGGAGAAGCGCTGCTTCATGGTGCTCTAAGTAGGACATCAGCCGATAGTGGAAAGCCTGATAAGAATATCATTGGGAATGTTCATGTCGCATCAACATTGCCAGCAGAGTGTCTCGAACAACGCCCTTATCGATAAGAGAATGTATTGTCCTCCTTTCCTACGTCATCACGCATCATTCACCAATTGTCCGTCAGGTAGAAATAGAAACTTACAACCTTGACCAACAAAATGACCAATCGTATTCGTTTCACTGTCCATGGGAAGGTGCAAGGTAGTTCCGCACTTGGCCTCTGTATTCCCGGCCGAGCAGCCTGCTGACACAATTGCAGGTGTCAACTTTCGGTATGCCCCTTGCTACTGTTCCGTCATCCATATCAATTGACTTTCCCCGGACAAGATCCTTCACCCAAAAGAAAGCATCGGGCTACGGCTTGACAGGGTGGGTGACCAATACCTCTGGTGAAAAGGTATACCCTTGCAGCGGTGGGCTGAAATAATATCCTGGACATTAACCGAGGTGGTCAGGTCGAGGGTGAGGCGCAAGGAGACGACGAATCCATTCAGAAGCTTCTAAAAGACTTGAACCAAGGGCCGTCGGCAGCGCACGTCGTCGAAGTGGAGAAGTCTGAGACCGAGACCAAAGAAGGGGAGAGCTCATTCGAGGCAAGATGAATGAATTCATGGGCACACATCCGGGGGGGCGTGTTATTGAGGGCACCGAAGCTCGACATGCACTCTCTTTAGTCGACAGTCATGTCCGCTGAAACGATTAAATTCAATGAAGGCATGTTATGTGTGAGAAACCATTCATCCAGCCAGAACACATTTGCTGTAGAACAAACGCAACGGTTCGAGTAAAGATGAGACCATATCATTGACTCCACACCGTTTTAGGCTCGCCCACAAAAGTAATAAGATCGGTTTCATGCTTCTGAGCCACTTGAGTATAGCTGCCAATCTTGACCTTTCAGGACCCCGGTAAGGATCGCATCACTTCTTATGTTTCTCCATGCCATCGACTTTCTCTTCCAATGAGGTCACGTACGTATGTATCCGCTGCACCGCCGCTTGCAAAGCCTGGTTTGCCTCGATCAGCGCTGTCTGCCAACGTGTAGTAGATCAAATTAATATAAAGGAATTTTTCTCTATCTTCATTATTCTTCCCTCCGTCTATCGCGTGACCTGCACAGCATCACCACCCACCATGCTCTATATAATATGAACGTTCCATGCCCCTAACTGTACACGGTCTCGTCCGACGCACATGCGAATGCGCGCAGTGGGTATGGATGATGCAGCGACTTAAATGCACAAACGTACATATATGTCTTCCGTCAATAGCTCGTTTGATGTCCGGTAATTTTCGAGTATGTAGTAGTAGGAGCCGGCGCACGCGAGGACTGAACCAAGGCAGAATCCGACGAACCTACTCGAAGTAATCAGCGCGTAGCCTTGCAATTGAGGCCATTTATTGATGATATGATCGCTATCGCAGCTGGTAGAGTGGGTGTCTCAGTCACACAGAGATCCACCACAGGACAGCAGACCTGAAGTCACTCACCCTCCGCGAAACGCGCCCACTGGTTTTCGCACAATAGCAGTGTGAATTGGCTGATCGAGGCGACGGCCGGATAACTGGAAACCTCTCGAATGGGTGACGGACGTAGGACGTGTTAAAGCGCGTAATGATGGAGCCATGAGTCTGGACGCCATGATTGCACTGCGAACACCGTCGGATCCTAATCTTCTTTGAAGAGGTAGAGCGAGCGTTACTTATGCTTGAAAAAATAGTGCTTTTAAAGGCTTCTTAAGAGAGTGTGTGTACTTGTGAAAGAGCCCATGAATTGGAAGAGGGTTAAATAAGTACTCTAGGTAAACTACCTACTTTAAAGTAAGGTAAGGTAAGGTATCTGGATGTGGACATATAGGGTTAGGGTTGAGCTGTTGATCTCCTAACCCCTGAAACCTGCCCCTCGACCGTCTCTCTATTGCGCATTGGATACTTTTCCCATGGTCTGTTGTATTATGTGATGACTTTTGCGATTCTATGTAGTAGACGTCCGACTCCAGTCGCTGCGAGTGTTTGGCTCTTTTTCGACCACGCTGAAGAGCAGAACATTCAATGACTCACTTGCCTGCCACGGCAGGAAGCGAGGGAATGGAAGGGCCCACCTCATGCTTCATGGGATTACTTTATAAACCTAAGGCATGCTTACAAAAGAAACGTTAAAACATCGGAATATCGCGATGGGTATCATTCTCGCATATTTACGACCGTACGCCGAGATGCTATGCAATCGTAGAATCGTCGAATATGTCACAGAGAAGATTGTCGTGGCAAGCTTTCCGATCCGGTACCTCCATGCTATAGATGCTTTCAAACGCGGTGATGCTCAGCTGCCGGAAGAAAGGTCGGAGGACGCGATCGATGATTTCTGCGGTCGGAACCCCCCGTACCACGTCGGGACCTAGCAAAGGTTTGCGGGTGCCGGTCTGCGTCAGGCCGCTGATCGTTGGCGTCGGTGTAGTCTGATGCATGCCAGCTTGAGAATCAAGCGCTTCGACAAGCTCATCGACCAGGGCTACCGGCTCCCAATTTGACGGTCGATAGACAGCATCGATCGTGTCCGAAATGTATATCCATTCCCGTAGTTGAAAATCGTCCGGTGCTAGTACTAACAGTGTATCAAGCAGCTTACAAGCTTGGAGAACACCGCTAGTACTATGATGGTCGCGTTGTTGGCCGGGAAAGAGGGACGAGACGGCCTCATATAATTCGGAATTGATAGTGGGCCAGAAGGGGACCAAATTTACTGATGATGTCTTTAGAAGTAAAGCCCGAAGCAGCATGTATAACTCCGCTCGAATCGCGGAAGAGGGTGACGAGGTAGCTGTGGCTGACATCAGGTCGGACAGCTTTTCCTGAATGACGTTAAGGTTTCCAATGAAGCTATCGTCAGCGCCGGCCATCACAAGCAATGCCAGCCTCCTGAGATTCAATTGTGTCTTCCGATCTGCTTCCAGCCGAGCCGACGACGCGCCAACTCCAAACATAATGCCTGCCGAAGTCGGCGAAGAGATTCGTGAAAGGAGATCAGGGACCCGATCCTTGTCTGGCAAAGCCCACTGGCGTAGGACTGGTACCCAGCCTTCTTCCACTAGAGGGAGAGAGCTAGAATTGAAGAATCTTGAATCATTGAAAGCTTCTCCCACATCTTTACGCCAAACCTTCAACGCTTCCGGAACCCTCGACATAAAGTATAGGATTTCGAGTGTGCTGGTTGTTACATTATGTGGATAGGTTTTAGACCGCAGAGTCGGTGCCAAGACGTGCGCTGAAATGGTTGAGCAAGCTGCAGCCATACGATCAGTCTCAGCTAGGATTCTCGCAATTCTCGGAATGCTTCTTGCTAGAATAGTAACAATATCATCAGTATTTGAATGGAAAGAAGGATCGACATCTCTGGGTTTTCCGGAGCCGACCTTGCCGGATGTGATAGGCGGTGCGGTCTTTGATGGAAAGCTGAGCGGCTTGATGGTGAATGTCGCAGCGAGCAGCCGTACGAAAAGATCCTGGAGAAGATTAGCATGATCAGACATTGGCTCAAGTGAAGATACTCCAAGATCTCGCCGCATCCCCCGCTGCTCCCCAAAATTGGTGTTGCCAACTTTCTCTCCCAGGATCGCGGTGAACTCAAGTAGTCGCGGTAGAGTCTGCCTATGGGGTAACGGGTTGCCAAGAACATCTCTGAGGAAAGTCATACAGTCACTCCAGATCTCATCCATTGCGTCGTCCTCTAGAGATTCCATGTATGCGATAAGGAAGCCTGCTACGACTGTATCGGAGAGATCAGAGGTGAGACTTGATTTTCGACCAGAGTCGAGTGCATTAGGATTTGTTCGACTATACATGGCGTTAAATATGGCCGGAATGGTGTTCTTCGGCCTTGAATGTTCTAGCGCATGCAGCAGATTCACAACTGCTGTTGAGTGTTCTTTCTTGCACCCTTGCGGTGGCTTGTGCCACAATTCGATAAGAGTCTCCAGGCATTCAAGAGCTTCTGCATCAAAAAGATGCTCGAGAATCCGTCGTAACCTATTCTTCAAGCGGACCGAAGTGAAATTGAATGAGGCTGAATTTGGGGGCCACCGCGATAGCGTGTCCATCCCGTAATCACCCCAGGTCCATATCTCAAGACATGCGTGTACCGCGTCTTTGAAGCACAACAAAACTGTCAGCCGGTTGTTCGCTGTTGCATTCCTTACCCTATTGGTTTCTGGTGTGAAGACTCCGGAAACGATGTTCCCAAAAAACCCCTGAGTCTGTTCTGGCGTCTTAATGGATAAAGTGCCTGCTTCATGCTGCACCAATCTCTCATGTGCTCTGGCAAGGGCTCTTTCCAAGCCATTGAGGAGGGATACCAAAGTAAGTAGAGGTTCTGCTGATGTCGACGCTTGATACGAGCCCTCGAATGTACTCCGAAGAAGCTGGAAGACTGATCTAATTGTTTTGTTCAAGCAGTCAACGAGGGGCATGAGGATTTGAAAGGCGCTCTCGGCGTAAAAAGGTAGGCAGTCATCAAGGAACTGCACCCAGTTCTCCAGTACAGGCCAAGCACTAGGCGAGCTAAGGCCTAAGAGCAAACAGTCTAACAGCGCCGGAGGCGGGGGTGGCAGACCGGTGGTTGAGTCGCCCTGATCACTCGTTTCTGTGGAAAAAGAAAGACGTGGCTGGCCTTTTGGTGCCTCGCATAATACAGCGGCTCGATTTGACGGTTGAGACATATTATCTCGCACCCCAAACCGTGCTCGAAGAGTTACGATGACAAGGTTCATGAGCGCGATCTCTAGAACAGTATCTGATTGGTTGATCGACTGTTTTAGAGCTTCGGTAATAGTGTCGGCGGTGTCAGCCTGAAGTATAGACAGAGAAGCTGGTCCTTCAAGCAGCTGTTGTAATATATTTGCCGCAACCTGCCGCAGCGCTGAAGCTTGGAGCGAGGCCCCGGTCTGATCGCCTGCTCGCTCTCTCAGTATGAAAAGGCAAAAGCGCGCTAAATGGTTGTGGATCGGAGCTTCATGGCCTTTGGAACAAGTCGGACTTTGTCTAGATTGATCAACATTTGCTTCACGAGTTCGCTCCTGATGGGGCAATGCCATGGGCGTTGCCAATGCCCCCCATGTGTTATCGGTAACGTAAGTGAGCAGGTTTGCGATCGTCTGCAAATAATAAAGACATTCTTCGACGTCACCAGGTTCTTGTACAGGTACGACAAGTCCTTTCCTCGACCTCTCGCTTGTATCTAACGTCACGACACTGGTTGGTCTTAGACAGCCCATAAGAAAACCAACGATCCTGTTTAGTCAAATGTAAGTGTTCCCACATACCTTGGGGTCGGACAATGAACCCACAAATGGATATTTGGCAATGACTTCAACCAATTGACCACGAATACGAATAATTGTGTTTTGATGTCGAGAAGCGAGTCCAGTAAGAGCAGGAGCGGCCGTCCAAGTAGCAGCATCTGATATACGATTCCAGCTTTCAGGATTTCTGACTTTTGGCGTTTTCTCCGTGCTGAACGGGATTGTAGAGTTTGTACGCTGCTGTTGGGCGGAGAGATGCTATGAGCCCAAAGAGTCGCAAAGCACCGGGCATTCTCGATTTCGATCTGGCTTACGTGCTCGCTGCCATCATTTCTGCTCGTACATATAGAGACAATAGATGCTTCAACCAAATGGCTCAGTGGACAGATCAGGTGTAGTCGCAGAATACAACGAGAGGCCTCGACATTACAATTTGGTTTAGACGGCGACAGCCCTAACCATGCTTTATGTATCAGATCCGATATTACCTGCCGTATCTTGTAACTCGATGACCAAAATTCAGAGGGAAGGGTGTTGCAGAAAGTCTCTAGGCTAGACACAATGGCCGTGACGGATTTCATAGACACACCGCTGTCACGGATACTAGGCGTGCTCTTTGAAGCTCGTAGGAGGGCGGACAAAATTCCATCCTTGTCGAGGGTCTTCGACGCTGGAACTTTTCGCATCAACATATCGAGAAGAGTGAGCTCCAACTCGAAGTAATCTGCTTGAGGACGGTATTGTAGGTCTTGGAGAACCATAATCAAAACGTTCTGTAAGAGCTGTCTACCGATGTCGCCAGCATCCCACGGCGAGGAGGTACGTTCAATGCTTCCACGATTTCTCTCATAAAAAGCATGTACCCTGTCCATATATCCCTTGTTCACGAAGACTGAAGTGTTATCGTCTTCCAGCAGAACGAATTTCCTGTCTAGTGCCCGTTCCGTGCTATAGACTCGATCGGGAACAAAGTCCTGGAGATGCACAAGTATTCGGAGGGCGGCGTTGTAGAGCTCTGTATGATCCGCCATCGGACCGTGATGGGACCGCTGCATGTTCTCTCTCAGGCATATCACGAGTATGAGTGACACTAGCGGAATGTGAAGCATCTGCATCTCTTCCTCTTTCACGTTGAATTTGGCGACAACGAACCAGATAAGTTCCAAGTGACTCTGAGCTGCCTCAGGGGCAACCTCTTCTCCTAGTGCGGTAATTGAGATCTTACCTATTTCTCCCCAGATGAGAGTACTATCGACGCCATCAAAGAAAACACTGGCGCTGCGCTGGACCTCAGCGAATGCCTCTTGCGTGGGTGCTGTCTTGTGGTAGAACCATAAGCTCTCCAGGAGTGGAATGAAAACCTCGGGAATCACGAGGTCACCAATCTCCCATCGGTCCATGAGAGATAAACATATGCGGAATGGGCGAGCTTTCTCAAAAGGCGCCAAAGTATCCGCTTTAATCATGTTCATTACGCTCCCGACTAGTGGACCAGAAGCGAAGCGGCGGAAGTAGCGTGACTGCTTTTGCTCACGAAAAGCGGTGGGTGTAGTGTTGCCGTCAACTACCGGGAATTTGGCAGATTTGGGATTTGCAGTATTTGAATCAGCTGACCCCTCGGGACCGAGAAACCACGTCCATAGTCGTCTGTTCAAGCTCATTTCTCGACGGGACGTCACGGAGGCAGCAGCAGCCACCAGCCTCTCCAGGTCTTGCGGAATGACTTGTTCTTGGAAGACTGGGGAACTCAACGGGAGGTGGCTGACGAGCATATCTAAGAAGCCTCGCTGGATTAAGATATGCTCGTCGCGAAGACCAACCGCAAAGCAGCGAACAAGAAGACCAGGCTCTGGTAGAATCACAGCCTTGACAGCTAAAGCCAAGGTCCCCTCCTGCTCAATGTCCAGCTCTGATTGATCTTCAACACTTGTCGCTTGGTTTCCGCCCAAGGATTTCCCTAGGAGCGGTAGGTTGCGCATAAGATATGCCAAAGCCCCTTGTCGTCGACTCGTGCTGGTGATCGAGGCAAGAAATAGGCATTGCCAGAAGTACTGCTCACTCGAAACATCCTCGTTATGCGTGCCTCGCTCGGGATAATTCCCTACAGCAGCCTTAAGGCGGTTCAGGATCGTATGAGTCCGTTCAACCTCCTCACTCATTTCTTCCTCTAGGCCAGGGAGCAAAGCCAGAATGATTGCCTTGAGCGCGGGCCGCAGAATGAAGCTATTAAGGGCTAGCACTTGATCTTCAAACAAAGACAGGAAGGCAGGCCTGATAGAGAGTGAAGCAAAAGTCAATGTCGAGGACAATCCGGGTAGGTAGATTGGTAAGTCCTTCGCCAGACCGCTTGTCTATGCATGGTCTCAGTATTGGACTATCCTGCGAAACCTAGGGCGGGGGGGTGCAGTCAAAACTTACTCCTAGAATGGAGAATATGAATGTATACAGTTCGATAGTCTTCTGATGTACACCGGATGGCAGTCCTGGATTGAGGCATTGTGCAAGACGCTTTGCGACCAAAAGCTTATGAGGAATGTCGGCGACCCCCGCAGGCCTGAATTGGAGGGCCTATGTCGACAACAGTAAGGCTGCTCTGTAGTCCAGCGGATATTGGATAGCGAACCTTGTGTAATCGGCCGAGGAAAGGGATGTAGTCGGCCCAGTCTTGCAATGCTGTGTCGAACAGTGACAATGCTCGTTCCACGGCCGACGCATACCGGCGGTAGTTCTTGTCTTTCCTGTTGATGCCTTGGAAGATTAGTCCGGAATTCACGTTGATGATATCGGCTCACACACCATCTTCCACTCCCACCCGCGCTTGGAAATACACTGGCGAAGACCTGCCGGAGCTTGCAGGTGATATAGGTCTATGGGGTTGAGCCGAATCGAGGGACATAATGGTTGTTGGCCGAGAAGATGAATATCTGCCCTGATCTCATCTTCTATTGGGCATCGGGTGAGCGCCGCCTTAACGCCGCGCGATCTGGGTGATCATCGCGCAACCCTAGGTACTTTAATTCTGGGTGATCCTGAGTGGCTGCGCCTCCTTAGGATGAGCTTAGTAATGCTACCCCAATGTACCAGTAGCGCCGTATGCGTTTCAATTGCTAGCTAATCCGCAACTACATTGATAGTCGGCACCGCGCCTATGTTCAATATCTCCCGACGCGCAAATCCTATATAATCCCAGATCTCGTCTCAAGCCCACCATGTAAGCCAACCTTATGCGCCCGCAGATCCATCATCAGTCGACCAGGTCACCTTCTCTGGATTCTCACAGGCATGGGTCCAACAATCAAATTCATCGTCTCCTGCCTGCTCGGCTCCCAACCCGGATGAGGTAAACTAAATTCATACCGACGCACCATGCTGGCCAAAAGCATAGTCTGCAGCAGATAAGAGATCGGCCGTCCAATACAACCCCTTGCTCCAGCAGAGAAAGCGATGAAATATTGTTGAAGCTGCTTTGCCTCATCACCTAGCCAGCGATCTGGATCAAACATTTCCGGATTCGGAAAAACGGCAGGATCCCGATGCGCAACATAGGCGCTGATCGAAACCGAGGTGTTTCCTGGGATCCATTCGTCTCTAATCCGAGCGCCTTCTGGGGGCGTTGCTCGCGGCAGACCGTGCGATATGGATGGATACATACGCAAGCTCTCGTCTAGGCAAGCCCGAAGGTAGGGGAGGTGTTTGACCTTGTCATTGGGCGCGACAATATCATCGGCGTCTAGAGCAGAGTCGACCTCATCCCGGAGCTTCTGCATGCACTTTGGGTTTTCCAGAAGCTGGAACATGACGTTGGCGATGGTGTTGGAGACCGATGACGAGCCGGAGATCATGAGCGCTACTTCGGCTACGATCTCACCCCATTCGAGGTTCTGGTGATTGCCGCTCTTGTCTTCCATCAGAGACTGGAATAGATCGCTCACTACCTCGCCCTTCTTGTAACGTTCCCACCGGAGGGTGGTCAGGTGATGAACCAGGCCGCCCCATCCTGCACTAAGACTCCAAAGATGCTTATAGTATGGACTGAGAACGTTCGTGATCATTTTGAGTGTGTGGAACCAATCGTAGGACCAGATGAGACCAGACTGCGCAAGGAAGGTGGCGTATAAACAGTCGCGGAAATTGACCTTCCAGGTCGAGCCATCTAAACGCTCGGCGATCACAGGATCGTCGCCTTTGTCGAGACAATTGATACGTTTGCTAATAGTGAGATCGACCAGAGCATCGATGGTGTAGAAGTTTGTCCAGGCTCGGTAGTCGATGGAAGTACCCGGGTTTTGATTACAATGCGCGTCGAATTGAGCGATGAGGCGCTCGACTTTGTCAGCTACCTTGTACTCCCAGTCTTCGAGATTCTTCTGCGCAAACGCCGAAGATAGAACCTTCCGTTTGCGAGCGTGTTCTTTTTTGTCGACGACGTCGGCGAGATGATGATGAGTTCCAGCAATAACCCTGTATTGATCGTCTTTGGTCAAAGTGGTACTGTGACCGTAGATATCCTGGTGGATTGTGAATCACGCACGGAATATTTGCTGGACGCGAGAAGTGAGTGTACGCACCCTTAGAACGCTCGCCTCCCCATAGGAAAGTGAATTAGGGCCAGTACGAATAATTGGAATGCCTTTGCTGTGCATTTCATGGAGCTTTCTCGAGCGGAAGCCCCTCTGTGCCTCAATCATGAAAGACAAGTTTGTAATGCCAGCCATAAGATCTAAGTTAGGGTACTTTCTGAGATTTTTTGGGTCCCTAAAATACATGAAAACCGGTAAGATGATGAAGTAGAATAGCAGTGATAAGACGCTCAGGCTTGCACAAGCCGCCCCAAACATGTTGGAAAGCCACGAGATCTATCGTCTGGGGGGTTTTATTTCCTGGAGAGTAGACCTGCTAAATGAAATCTAATCTTTATTTGAGGATGCGTGTATCGCCGGTATTGGGTAGAGGTAGTAGGAGAAAGATGAAGGGAGAAAAAGACGGCGAAAGAAAAGCGACGATGCAATGCAATCAGAATTGGCAGAATTTGAATTCAACGTATTCATCGTCATACCTCCCGTTAGGGAACAGAGCCAACAGAGTTTCGCCGTTTGCGTCAAGACCTTAGTTGTAAGACTATGTGCGCAATATCGGCGGAGCTTCTCCTGGAGGCAGTTGCAGGATGGTGCGCCACGCTCGTCGAAGGATAGCGTGTGTTGTTCCGAAACAGGGCATTGTCCGGATGAAGGCAATTTGGGTACAGCTCCCAACGGAAGACCAGTGCCGAGTAGTGGTGGGGTTTGGCTTCCGGAGCTGTCAGAGGGGTAACTGGCAGAGCTGACAGCGGCTGACAAGGTGATGTCAGATGGTATGGCCGATTGAGCGGGTTTTGCTCCAGGCACGTGTGAACCGCCTTTCTACATTCGTCGACCAAAAGCTTAGATATGATTTCCGCTTTGAGAACGTTTCCCTACGCCAGATATCGCTTTCCTGACCTCAATTAGCTATCTAAGGTAGGTCTGATTGACAAGTACATGCATGGAACAGAAAGCCGACTTGGGTGAAATGCTTTTCTCCCCGCAGGACTCCGGTCCAAGACTTGTTTGGGAAAGGAGCACTCTCGTTACGTCACCTCTCATGTTCTTGCTTATGAAATTCGAAGTGGATGCTTGGATCATACTGGCCTTGGTCAGGATGTATTCATGTTTTTTTCAAGATTGCGAGGGCCTGTGAGAGCGCAATGGTGATCTGATTTCTCACTGACGCAGCAAAGCACCGTCTAATCTCAGCATGTTCGGTTGTGTGTCGAAATGATGTTTGAAAATCTGATCAGGCAAGAGCATCCCACAGAGGAAGGCGAAATTAAAAGACACGAATGTCTTATAGTAAACTTAGCGTGTGGCTACCGCCTGAACAGATAGATGCGCTTGGACCAAGCAACCATCATCCGGATTTATCTGGCTTTGGCAACAGGTCTTTGAGTAACCCATGCGCTGTTTTGACCGTAAGAATACCAAACTCAGAGACGAGAATACAGGCAGGCTGCGATGCAACTCTCGTATTGCGAGAAAGCAGTTACGACAATTGCAACCCTATTACAGATACACTCCCCAGAGTTTCTACCCGACAATCTAATACGTAATAATGATTCTCACTCGACAGCTTGCAAGGTCATGGTACAGTCCTGAACGAGCTTCTTCCAAGACTCCGCAGCCCTCTCAGCATGCTCCGCAGGTACCGTCAACTCAGGACGAGTAAGACTGCGGCTGAACAACTCCATGCTGACCCAACCACGGAAGCCCAGGCCTTGGAAGATGGCCAGCGCAACCTCCTTCACGGGTAAATAAGCCCCACGGTCCTCCTCGCCGTAGAAGAGACGACAGTTGCGAGACCAGCTCATACGCGCCGCCTGCTCGGGGTCATAGTAGTTGTGGCCCTTAATCAGCGGTTCGGCTAGACGCTCCGCATCTACCACCTGGACAAGAAATACCTTTTCCACATCGATGGTCTTGATCAGGCGTTCGATCGAGGCATCAATATCTATGTCCGCGTTGGGTGTCTTGCCTGACAAGGTGGCCGGATCCGCGTAGACGCGCCCAGCGATGTTGAAGGTGTCCAGGCAGATACCGAAGTTGGGTCGGTCAACGCGCCGGACAATGTCCCAGCAGCTATCCCACGTATTGACATATGTGCCCCAGCAGAGGCTTTCGTACGCAAAATTAATGGTCGGATCTTGCTGTGCTCCCAGCTCCGCGACTTCTTGCAGGTCGGTCACCAGAACGTTACGGTTCGGGGTGAGGAGGTGTGGCGAAAGAATGCTTGAGGGGATCAAAATCAAGCGCGTGCCGAGGATGCGAGCAATCTCAAGTCGGCGCTTGAGCCCAATGATCCGGGAAGCGTGCTCGGTCTCGTCCTTGAGACCCTCGTCACGCCAGAACGGTTGGAGACAGATGACCGTGAGGGATCGCTCATCGCATAATTGGCGAATGATGTAAGCTGCATTAAACTCATTTTCTGGGGTGAAACCGCCTGGCAACGCCTTGGCGATGTATTCGAGATCTTCATAGAACAGCTCGATGCCCTGGAGCTTGTACCTTTGAGCCTCTGTGAGCTTTGCGGGTAGACCATGGACCCAGGCTCGTCCAAGTGACATGGAGGATATTGCGGGTTTGCAGAATGTTGCCATGGCGTGAAAGTTCGGTGAGCTGTAGACTCGAAGGATCCGCAATGATTAGTACCCTAGTTAAGTAGACAGCTGGAAATGGTTAAGAACCTTTCCTTGAGCATGTTATTTGATGCTTCCTAATCGGGATGTTCGATGTTCCTTCTCCGTTTCGACGATTCAGGTCAGACGATGGAAGACTCCGTCAGGTAATCAACTCTGGCCCCTGGTTGACTGCCTAATCAGGCCCAACCAGCGAGGAGGGCTCCATTCCCAGTCCCTGGCTTACGTCTTGTGGCTCCAATCTATTAGTTAATTAACTGCTAGGTCATTAACTTCATGGGCCTTCATTCTTCACGACTTACACTGCAGAAAATACTTAGCAATGGGTTCTGTACCAGCACGGGAGCAAACATCAACCACCAAAATGCGAAGTAAGTAAGCTTGTGCGCCTCTCTGCTGGCAATATTGGATCATCTTCAGATACTTTATCATCGTTCCTACTGTTTCTCGAGACCCTCGATTCAAGCCTGACTGCTGACAAAAAGGGCAGTCCTGAGCAATTCTCCTCTTATTTCTCCAGAGCTCCTAATGTCCGAGATTCCGGTGGCAAGTAACTCTGCACCACTGGCGGAGTAGATTGTATCCTAACCATCTGAAAGTCTGAACCTGCCGCTTCTACCATTAGCAAAGGCCGACAAGAGGCGGAGGATATAATCCATCAGCGAGATGATCGTCTCCTGGTCGTCTGCGGACCTTGCTCCATTCATTGCCCTCAGACCGCTCTGGAGTATGCCATGAGGCTTAGGAGATTGTCTCGAAGGCTTTCCTTGGACCTTTGCATCATCCTGCGGGCCTATCTCGAGAAGCCGCGGACGAATCTTGGGTGGAAGGGATTGATCAATGATCCAGATCTCAACGAAACCTACCAAATCAACAAAGGTATCAGGATATCAAGACAACTGTACGCTAGCCTAGCGGGCGTCGGCGTCCCGCTTGCGGGTGAGATGCTTGACACCATCTCTCCACAATTTCTTTCCGACCTTATTTCCATGGGTGCGATCGGCGCCAGGACCGCAGAATCGCAGCTGCACCGCGAAATTGCCTCCGGCCTCCCCTTCCCTGTCGGCTTAAAAAATGCGACGGATGGCTGTGTGGATGTTGCAATCGATTCTCTGAGTTCTGCCAAAGCCCAGCATCACTTCATAAGTTTGTCAAAGCCAGGGTTGGCATCGATCGTGCACACAGGTGGTAACGATGACTGCTTCGTCGTTCTACGCGGAGGCACCAAGGGCACTAACTTCGGGCCCAAAAGCGTGAGTGCGGTGCATGAAATGCTCCGGAGAAAGGGCCAACGAGAGGTCGTCATGATTGACTGCTCGCATGGCAACTCGGAAAAGGACTTTCGTAAGCAGGCCAACGTGGCTCAGATTGTTGGCGATCAACTGCAGACTGGCGAAAGAGGGATCATTGGCGTCATGATCGAATCGAATATCCATGAGGGGCGTCAAGAGATTCCGGCGAACGGCATCGCCGGATTGAAGGAAGGGGTAAGTATCACCGATGGGTGTATCGGATGGGAAACCACAGTGGCTGTCCTAGAGCAGCTAGCTGAAAGCGTGAGGGTCAGAAGAAAAGTTATAAGTAGTGCTCCGGAATTGCCAAATTGAAAGGCTCTAGTGGCGATTGACAGCCGCTATGTGCTCGCTGTTGGCCTCATCATATAATCAGTGGCTTGGTCTGACATGACTCCCAAGTCCTGATACACCTCCTCTTAGTTAATCATACATAGCTACCGCTAATGCAATACCTTCTCAAGAAGTAGAAGTACAAAAGCATGTATCTAAGCTGTAAAGCAAGAAGTAGAAATCGAGATTAACATATGGAAGAAGATTACTCTATGAGGAAAACCCTGGCAACCCTAAGGGCCCGCTAGGGCTTGGCACATTTGCCCTACCTACCTTAGCGGTCTTGGCGGGCGGTTTCTCAGGATCCCGCGAGGAAATGTATCTGGTTGTTTTTATCTTGCAGATCAGATTTTCTTGCAAGGACGTGTGAGAAGGGTGGTGAGACACGAGCGGTTCTATTTCTTTTTGGGGCGGCATAGCACATCCGGTTAGCGCTGGCTCGAGTGGTGCGCTAGCACGTTTAATGTTCTTTTTGACCTAAGGCTGCCATTCTTCCCAATGCTTCGAGGAAGTGGGTCCGAAGCATAATAAGGTACTTTCCTAGTACCACCCTGTCGTACCTAACAGTCAATACCTCAGACGTCAGCACCATGCCTATCCCCGCCGGCACCGATCTACTCTTTCTCACGACGACTACACAAGATTGGCCGAGAAGCAATCCCGCAACTCAAACGCTCATCCGGCGCCATGTCATGCAGGACATTGGCAAGTCAAGACGCTCTAACAAGAATCGCTCGAAGCGCTGTTGTGACCCGCAACAACAGCCCTGGCCTATCATGCAGAAGGAAACAAACTCGATCGGACCGAGAAGAGCATCTTTGCCTAAGGGAATGACAGACCTAAACATGCCCACACAGGACAGTGCTCAGCAGCTTAGCTTGTTGGACGATGTTTCAAATCGAGTACCGATGTCTTCCCAACAGTCGTTTTACACTTTAGGATCGGGAAGTTCTGACCCATTCGTCTGCTACCCTACAAAAGTGAATCCGGAGACGCGCCGATTGATCAGTCTTAGTAAGTCCGCTTAAGCAGCTCATTCGAGTCACTCTTCAAAACATTGGCGATTCCCAACGGATAGTTTCTAACCTTTTGCGAACACAGTGTTTGACGATTCCCTTGGAGGCAACTTCGGCTTATATCGGAACGGTTGGCTTCCTATTGGATTGACCGACGCGGCAGCTTTCCAGCAAGTTCTCTCCATGTTCGTAGTTCATTTACGTGCCTTATCTGGCCGGAGCATGGGGTTTCCAATAGTGGAGTCATTATCTTATCACACTCAGGCGATCACGTCGGTAAGGGAAAGGCTGTCGAATCCCGCTTTCGTTGTCACAGATGGCATTATAGGAGCTATCATAGCGTTTGCTTGTCATGCAGTGCGTCATCCGAAAACACTTAACGCGGGCGCAACTGATTATGTCCAACTTAGCATCTCACTCAGGAATTCGAACAATGGCATGTCCATATGCGGGCTTTAGAACAAGTTATTCGAGTCCGTGGGGGCCTTAGGAGTCTCCACAGCAATGCATTGCTAAGGCTGTTGCTCTTCTTGTGAGTGAAATTATGGTAGTCTTTTCATTGGGTCACTAGAAGAATAGACTTGTGAAATTGTCAGGGCTGCTCTCTTCGCTAACACTTGCCCCACAGTGTCGACATTATTGGTTCGTACGCCCAGGACATTTCCCCATATTTTCCTATCCCCAGCAGACTCCTCCCCTATGTTCCCACCTCCACAAAGTCGCCGATATCACCAGCTTTCCAGAATTTTGTAACCACACTACATGATCGATACAAGAGCAATAGAAGCGAACTGCTTGACCTATTCGAGGATCTCGACAGTATCACCGCCTATTTCAGTCGCGAGAATGACCGCAGTGCCGGTAAGATTTGGCAGGATTCCATTCTGGTCCAGTTGCGCATAAATCCTCTTATTCATCGTTTGCTGTGCGCTGAATCAGTTCGTCATGAGTCCTCACTCGATGAAAAGCTGAAAGATTACCTGATCGTTTCAGAAAGCTGTCGTCTGGCCGCACTGCTTTACTTGGCTACATTACGCCGTCGAGCGGGACTCTTGCCCGTGCGAACTGTTTGCCAGCTAACCAAATTAAAGACCAAATTTGAAAATGACTGGGTAGATTGGACCGAGCTGCAGAACCTGAGACTCTGGGCATTAACTTTAGGTGCGGTGGAGGCGAGTGCAATATCGGACAGGACATGGTTCGTTGATCGAATAGCAATTCGAATGAGAGACCTCGGTGCCGTGAGAAGAGATCAGATCGATACGAGCTTGCAGAGCCTAGTCAAGTGCGATGATATCTACGAGAACGCCTTGCGAAGGCTCGGCAGGGATGTGCATCAGAGTTTAACTGCCTTCGACAATCCCCATGACACTTGCAAGAAATAACGTGCGAAACATCTCTCCTGAATCGTGATGCCGAGCATCTCAAGATTACTGGACTACGCCACTCGTTGACTTTTTCACACTCGGCGCCAAGATCTCGCTCGGTCAGGGCGAAACATACAGTTCTTTCATGGCTTGGAACCTCAAGACGAGGAGAGCATCGTGAGGCGGGGTTTCGACATTTGTCCATTGTGAAATCCGCACGTTACACCCTTGGCCTGCTGCGATCTTGTTATCACCTCCCTCTAGCATCGAGCTCCATTAGGGTCATTCACAATCTTAATATCTACCAGAATTGACTTTGTGCACTGGTCGTGGATCCATGCATTGGTCAGTCTTTTAGGTGTTGGTGGGATAGCACAAAATGAGGCAATCTGTACGAGGACAGCCTGGGGGTCATTACTTTCATTATTCTATCGCTGAACAGTGGAAGACGTCATCCAATCATGTACTCAAGTCATGATTTGTGTATCTTCGATCTCACTCCCAAACCCCGCTTGAGCTTGAAAGGTTCTGTGGATACCTCCATCACCACCAAACTGGAGCTCGTGGTCTTCTACGAACCAATCAGATTCGGTCATGACCAACCACGAGGGATCGAACACGTTGACGTCGAGCATGAATGGGTCTTCGATGTTTGCATTTGGTCCAGCTGCACCGGCTTCTGCTGCGGCTTTTGCTGCCGTTGTGGCTGACCTACTTCCGTCGGACGAGACTATCGAATCTGGCATACTGCGGAATGAACAAGGCTGCGTCTGGCAATGGCTAGATCGAGTACTTCCATTGTCATAACACGAGCTCGAAGAGGGTTCTTTGAACGATTGAATAGGGACGGCGCTGGTAGTGAAGACCTTGACAGGATTGCTATGGTCAAATTGCGCAATACGATGGATTGCGCTCGATTTCATTTCTCGAGTTAGATCAGCGGCGCGTGTGGCTGCGCTGAATTTGGTGCCAAGGATGTCAAAAATCGAAATGGCAACTTCGAGCATCCGGGACGCCGCCAATGTCAGAGGGTCGGATGGATGAGCAAACATGAAGCCTAGCATGGAGAGGGTAGCGTCCCATTGGAGGTAGTAGGCGTCGTACCATCCATTGATGATATCCGATTCTATCAGGACTTGATGAATGATGACTGTCATCGCAATGGCATGGTTGACACATGACACCGCGCAGTCTTTTGTCAATGGTGTGCTGGATTGTCGATCTTGAGAGAAGGAGATGAAAAACCTGTACAAACCGGTGACAATCTTGTGGTAGAAGATTTCCAGGCAGAGACGGTTTCGTTGGAGCCAAAGAGCCAAGCCGGACTCTAGGTCCACTGGCGTCCCGTCGGTAGAAAAGGGCTTTCCATTTCGTTTTCTCCGCATCTGCAGGCCGGTAGGGAGATTCTCCATCCAGACTCGAAGTGGCTCTAAGCATTCGGGAAGAATAGCAGCACAGCGCTCCAAATTCCTCGCATCCTCGTAAATATGCTTCGCCGGCCCAGAAGGGTCGAGCTTTTGAAGCTTCTTGTGATAAGTTGTGTACACAGTCCGCGCTGTGTCAAAGAGCTTGCTTAGCTGAACGAAGAAGCTCAAGGATGTTACCTCCTTTACAGGAGACAGGCATTCACGTGATAGCCCCGCGACTTCGAGGCAGTCATCTGAGTACTGCTTGCCCCGAGATCGTTCCATCGCACAGGGACGTCCAAAATCTATGAATTGCTCAAAGTCCAAAGTGTGGAGGAGCCACCAAATTCGTCTCCGCAGCTCTTGCTCGGCTACTGAGAGCTGGCTTGAAAGTCTCTCGTCAGCGTCGAGAGCGTAAGCGATCCTAGCGGCCAGGCCCAATAGTTGATATGCCGTATTCTGCAGAGAGGCGTTATTGAGATAGAAGATGCTCAAAACAACGCACTGAAGGGTCGCGAGAGAGGGTTCTTCCAAGTCACGGATGATGGCTGCCTGACAACGTTGGAAGTAAGACCGACCGGCGACGCTCGCATCTTGTGTGTCGGCTTCTCTTTTTGTCCGATGGATTCCCATATCTCGAGGCAGGAAATTGGCGGCACGCTGCATGGAAACTGCCAAGATGATGTCGACCAGAGCGCACGGCTGTCTTTCGGCATCACCTGATGAGGACTCGGACCAGAGTGAATCAAAGCGCTCTTTGACTTTGTTCTCGTGTATGATCGGTATTGTGCAATGGCAAAGTTGCCAATACACACCCAGGAAATACTCTTGTTGCGTACGTGACAGATAGGAGGTCAAATTCCGATCCGTGGACTCTTGACCCATAGGTTGTTCGATACACAACGACAGAACCTTGTTCTTTGCACGTAGCCTTAGCATGTCTTCCGGCAACGGCCGATGGAGTACCGCATTGAAAAAGCTGCTCATCCGATCCTTGAAACACGCGGTCGATAGGCTTATTTTCACTTCTTTCCTTCCCGATGTACTCAACGCGCTTCCATTTTCCTCAATGTGGTTTGACGTGGACGCCGTCGTTGGGACGGAAGAAGCATCCTTTCTTGAAGCGATGCTTCGGACAACGGGCGGTGTGGCAATTGTTGACGTGTGTGGATCCGAAGCATCTGGACCCTGAGACCCTACCGGGCTGGTCAGTCGACTTTCGAGCTCTCTGACTTTCGCATGTAGGCTCTCAATATCCCTGCCGTTCTCAATTAGCTACTCGGGTGAAGACGATTAGAAAGGTCCCAACGTTACTTGTTGACCGAAAGCAAATGAGGGGCTTCGATTGAACCATCGTCGGTACAGTGGGCTTTTCTGTTTTGGCAACTGAAACATGGTCTTTTCTCATCGCATTTGGTCCGGTTGAAGCGACAGGAATCGCAAGCTCGTGTCACTTGACTGCGCCGGCCTTTGTTGGGCCTCGAGCTGTTGCCAGGTTCGGTCTCGGAGGACTTGTCTCGAGACCGCTTAGCTGGGACTCCCACAAACGTGGAGAACATGGCAGACTAAAACAACAGGGTTTATGCTCGGAGAAGTTCTCCCGGTCCAGGCATTAAGTATGGCAGACGCCAAAGAGGAGGAAGGGCTAGCCGCCTCGCTTTTGCCAATTACCGCTCCCATCTTCATATATGCAAGATAGCAACAACGGAACGAGATAAGAAGTGCGCATGTTCAGAGTCCAGGCCGTACGGGAAATTTGCTATCGCATGTGCATCAAATGTGGGGTTCGTAGACCACAGGAATCTTCGCAGTTGCTTATCAAAAGCCCGCTGCCGCTCTTCAAACGCTTTTCCTTCCGGGGCTACCGGTCTCCAAAAACGGTCTGGTCCAATGACAAGCTAAGTTTTGCATTGGATGGCCCAGCTCATAAGGTCAGACTGCATATACTCCCTGTCACATGAAGGTTATCCAAGGCCCTTGCAAGGAGGTACTTCCTATCCACCATATCAGGCCCGGAGCAAGCCCCGAGTCTTACCAGAACGCCAAGAGTCACCTGGATATCACCCGTTTTGCCAAGACCCTCTACGAGCTCAATTCAACCACGCCATGCGCAACTACCGCATGCACGTCAAAGACACTTCCTGCCGGCGTGTTGATTTCGCGTAGTGTTCTTACGAATCGTTCGATTCCATCCAGATTAATATAATGTGGGCAAGTGGCAAGTCGAGACCTGTCCGTGCGCATCTTGAACATCAAATTGTACTTTTTGCCAAGCCTTTGTTGGCCCCCCAAATGCAAGTTTCCTCGGGGCTGGCCCGGGGCGTGCCCCGGGCCCACCCGGGCCATCTTACAATACTAATGCAAAAGTCTTCGCGATACCCCGCCCCCACCCCGCCCCCACCAAAAAACCACCTCCATATATTAGTTATTTTAGAACCACGCAAAGCAATAAGAAGCTACATAATTTTAATGGTAATCTATATTTTATCAACAAGTATATCTCTTAAATATCTAAGCTCTAATACTTAGTATATTAACTCTTTACTCTTTAATTTAATAAGTATCTTGATATAATATTATAGCGTCAGCAACGCGCTAGCGTCTTAGAATATAGCAGAACATATAATCTCGAGTATCTATAGAAGTCTCAAATAGCACAATATCTCTTTCTAATTAGATAGCAAGAAATAGACTCGCATATTATAGCAAATATTAAATAAAGAGAAAGCTTATCTCTTGCTATTCTTTAACAATTAGTTCTACTACTATCTATTCTATATAGTTAAGACATAGTAATACAAATCTATTATATCTTATATCTTTTATACTTTAATATATTAACAAAAAGCAAACATATTTGCATTTTACAATTCTAATTATTTTATTTTTCGAAGAAAAAGACTTAAGATATAATAGTATTATATTAAATTATAATAACTCAAATTACAATAAATATTTAATTACTAAATTAGAGTTTAAAAAACTTAATATCTTTTAAAATATTAATTGTTAACAAAATATTAACAAAGATAACTATTATTAATATAATAGCAATAAAGAGAATAGTTTAAATACAATTAAGACTTTAACTTTATATTAATAGATTAAAATCTTAATAGCAAAGATTTAAAATTTATAAAATACTTAATAGATTTAAACTATAGCAATCGAAAAAACAAACTCTTAAGTTTTTTAGTTTTTTAGTTTGTTATTATATTGTTATTAATAATATCTAAGTCTCTAAAACTTAAAAAGCTAAAATTATACAAAAATATAAATATAAATAAATATATTATTTAGTTTTAAGAAATTAATATTAATCTAATACAATCTTTAATATATTTTATTACAAATAAGAATAAAATTCTTTATTATATATTATTTTTGAAAAATAATATTGCTATTTATTATTTAATAATATTTAAAAATAAGCAATAGTATTAAATTAAAAAGTAGATTAATTGTTAAATCGAATTTCGATTTTAACTTTTAAAATCGATTTAATTTATCGATTTTAATTCTAGAAATCAACTTAAAACTTAAGTCGATTTCTAATATTTTAAATACAAATTAATACAATTCGACTCGATTTTCGATTCTAATATTAGGAATCGAATTAAATTATTAAGAAATAGAAAATTGTGTTATTATATTACAAATTACTATTTTTAGAATTAAAATTTAAGTTTTAGTTTCTTAGACAAATTCTATAAATTTTAAATAATTATTAATTAATTGTAGAAAATAACAATATATTACTATAATATATTATCTATATCTATAAGTATTATAGATGCTATTTAAAATTTAAAATTTTAAAAAATTAATATTAGTATATAATTTGTATCTATAGATCTATAGATACTATTTATTAATTAAATATTAAATAAATAATATTAATATATAATTTGTATCTATAGATGTTATAGATAATATTTATTAATTAATTATTTAATTAATTAGAAGTCTTAACAACTCGAATCGATTTTTTCGAATTAGATTTTAGTTTCAATCCTAGAAACCGATCCGAATTGTTGGTTTTAACTCTAGAAATCGAATCGACTTTTTGGTTTTAACTTTTGGAACCGACTTGATTCGACGCAGTTAGTCTATATTATAACTATATTGTATCTAATATAATTAATAGAAAGTTCTTTAATCAAAGAATTGAATTGTTCAAAATAATTAAAGAAAATAGATTTGCTAGCTTATTGTTTCAAATTTCTCTTAATTATATATATTTTTTAATTGTATTAGTAGCTTAGCTTGAATTACTATCTAATAATATTAATTTCTACAACAATTTAAGATTAAATTAAGACAAATTATCTTTAATAACTATAAAAGCAAATAAGAAAACTCTAGAGCAATATCTATCTTTAAAGCAACAAAGCAAGCTATATAAAATTGAACGTCTTTTAGACAAATACTTGTTACGCGATAAAAATTAATATCTTGTTAAGTAAAAAAAGTATAATTTCGTATATAATATTTGATACAACGTCGACAATCTTAAGAAAGTTATCGATTTTATTAATAACTACAAGATTAAGATATCTCGACAATCTAATTTATCTATTAGAGCACAAAAGTTTTTATCGAAGCAAAGCAACTTTTTATCTTTTAGTGTTACAAATTCTAAATCTTTTATATTAACAATCTAGATAGTTTGTCAATCTAATATCGAGATACGTATTTCGCGTAAATCTACTCTCTCTTTCTCTTAATTACAACTTTTGCTAGATCGATAGCAATACGCTAGCGAGAGCGCTAGCCTTTTTTGAAGAGCGACAATTGTTATAAAACTAGATAGTCAAGAAGATATAAACTAGATAATTAGAGAGATATCTGTTGTAGTAAGAGAATCTTAGTAGTAATTAAGATATCTTTCTAATATAGTTTTTTTATACTTAAGTAGACTTCTTCTAGCAATTTAGAACTTAACACTTTTATTATCTCTATTACTTACTAATGAAAAGCAAAGTGTTTTACTATTTTAAACTTAAAAAATATCTATTATTATATTTGTATTAAACGCAATAATAAATAGAAGATAACAATTTGTATACGTTATAAATATTTCAAGTATTAAATTATACTATTTAAATTCGCAAACACAATTGCAACTTTTTAGATTTATATTAATAAAATATTGCGAAAATTAATTGATATAATCTATTTAGTCTATATAAATAATATATTAATATAGACAATAATTTGACGAAGTATTAATACTATATTAATACTATATTAAAATATTTTTGCAAATATTTGCTATATATTAATCTAAAAAAGTATAAGTTTAATACTATAAAGTAGACTGATCGTTCGGGTCGGTTTTTCCCTAAAATCGAAAATCCGATCCGAAAGTTATATCTAATTAGGTCAAACTTTAACCCAATATAGTTAGTAATTTTATAATTTATAAAATTCGGTTCCAAATTTATAGAAATTCGGTTTTAAATAGTTAGTCTACAGTATAAAGATTAAATTTCTAAATTTTATTATATTCTTAAAAGATATATAGATAAACTTAAAAAAAATAAAAAAAATAAAAAAATGATTTAAATCGAAAATTTATTGCAAGTTTTAAATATTTTTAGACTTTATAAATTTTTATAAATATTTTATATATTATTATTTAAAAAGAGCTATCTTGTTTATTAATCTATTAAAAGAAAGTAAAAACAGCAAAAAATTTAAAAAATTTGTTTAATTAAATAAAGTAGAGTAGACGTTTTGCTAGCTTTGCAATATCTTTATATTAGTTTTAGTATTTTGTTACTACAATTTGAACAAAAAGACTAGAGTAAAGATTGATGCATTTAATTTTGCAATTGCAAATATCTTAAACTAACAAAATAATAACAAAAATTAATATTTAATAGTATTCTAATCGCAAAAACTAATTTTAACAAAATAAACTTATAAGATATATAATTAGAAATTGCTAACTATTATAGTTGCTTTTAAGCAATAAAGATACTATCTAAAAAGCAATACTTATTTTATAGAGATATAGTTAAATTATAATAATTTTAAAGAATTTATAAATTAAAAGAAACTAAACTTAAAACAAGTTTGTTAAGCACTTAAATTAATTGTTAGACTAATTGTGAAGTTGAATTTCGGTTTCAACTTTTGAAATTAATTTGACTCGTTAATTTCAACTCTAGAAATCGACTCGAATATTAATTCTTTTAAAATTGATTCTATACAAGTTAAGTTAAGTTTCGATTTCAATTTTCAAAATTAATTCAAATTGTTAAAACATCAAAAATATTGATAAATTTAGTCTAAATTAACTATTAATTAATATTTTAGATTAGTTAGTCTATTTGTTATAATAGATATTAAATTTATATTATATATTTGCATTACTTTATTAAATTTAAATTATTTTTTAATTATAGTATTCGATTTTCGATTTTAAAAATTAAAATTAACTCGACTTGTTAATTTTAACATTAGAAATCGAATCGACTTTTCGATTCCAACTTTAGAAATTAATTCAATCCAATTTAGATTAAGTATCTAATTCGAACTCGATAACTCGATCCGGCGCAATTAGTCTATTAATTGTCTATAATTTTGAAATTTTTTACTGTTTAAATAATAAAGAAATTAACAAATAAATTGTTAAAATATCTCGATTATAAAAGAGTTTTATTATTAAATATAAAATTACTATTAATATTGTAAAACAAATTAATATTATTATTTAACAAAAATTTATTAACACAAAGCAAACCAAAAATATTAAATAATTTGATTTTTATATCTTAAAATAAGTTAATATTATTGTTTGAGAAAAAGTTGCTAATGCAAAGCAAACAAAAGATATTAAATAATTTAATCTTTGTATTATAACTAGTAGATATATTTACTAGTAATGCAAAGATTTTGCAATTATAAAACAAAATAAAAAGTTTTGGAAAAACTAGTATCTTTATATTAATTAATTAATATTTTTATTATTTTATTAAAAAAAAAAAAGATATATTAAAAAAATTGTATAAAATTTTCTAAAAATTAATAAAATTCTTAATAAAAAAAATTTAAATTAAAAAAATTTAAATAAAAAAAAAATTAAATTAAATCGAGAAATTATTTTGTTGTAAACAAAATATATAGATTTTAAACTAAAAAAGTTTTGTTAAATATAATAAATTACTTTATATTTTAAAGAATATAATTGTTAAAAAAAAAATTGCAAAAATTATAATAACTTTTTAACAATATATTTTAAGATTTAAATTTTTTTAGATTTATTTTAGAAAAAATATTTTTAACTTATTTGTGCAAAACAAATAAAAGTATATATTAAAATATATAATATCTATTAATATATTAAAATTTTTTGTTATAAATTATATAATAAGCTTCGATTCTTACTTATTGCAAAAAAAATTATAGAAAAAATTTATTACAAATTTTGTAATAAATTTGTTGTTAAACAAGTATTATAAAATTGTATATAATTCGATTTTTATAATAATTAGTTGCTATATAAAAATAATTAAATATAGATCTATAATTACTAAAATTAATATTGCAAAACTAGCAAATTTTTTTTTTAATAAAATTGTTTTATATTTCGAAATATCAATTAATATAATAAGTAATAAAAGATTTATTTTTATTAGTATTTTTTAATTGGTTATATACTTTTATATATAAATTAAAAAACAATTAAGTATTGTTTTTTATTTTTAGATAAATAACTTAATCGAACAATAAAACTAAATTCCTAAATATTATTTTTGCACTTATATTAATATTAAAAAAACAAGATAGACAAATTTATTATTAATAATAATATTTATTTACAATAATAATAATTATATTTTAGTCGAAGTTTTATTGTTCTATTTAATATATAATTATTATTCGAAAATCTACTATAAAGTTAAAAACAATTCTATTAAAAAGAAGATATTATTAATACAGAAACACGCAAAATAGTTTTATAAACTAAGATTTTTTTTAGCAAAGCGTTTTGAAAACGCTACTACGCAATAAACAAAATACTATAATAAAAAATATAAATTAAAGAGTTTTGCTACAGAAAAATTAATTATATTTTTAACTAAAAATTTAAAACAAAAAAAATTTAGCAAAAAAATATTGCACAAATATATTAAACTATTTAGAATTAAAAATAAAATTAAAACGCAAATTTATTATTTTACTCTATTTAATATCTATCGAATTTATAATACTTTTTATATTTTATTTATTTTTTAAACTATATTTGTATTATGCTAGCAATAAATAAGCGAAACAACTATTACAAATTTCGAAACTTTGTTAATAACAAAATTTAATAAAAGATTGAAAAAATTCTAAACAAGATTAAGTTAAAAAGATAAATATAATATATAATATTAAATTAATTAAAATAAGAAATATAATTAATAACTAAAAGAAAAATCTTTAAACAATATTAATAAATTGCAATTTTTTTGAAAAAAACAAACGCACAATAAACAAAAATAAAAAAGCTAGCGCAATATATATTGCAACAATAACAATTATATTAATAACAATTTATTCGAAAAAATATTGCGCAATTGTTATTATATTGTTATTATATAATTAGATTTACGAAAAAAGATTTCTTTATTTTATTATACAAAATATCAAAAATAATAAAATTGTCTCTCTAAATATAAATACTTAAAATATAGTTTAAAAATATAGTTATTTTATTACTTTTTATTAGTTAATAATATACTACAACAACTTAAAAAACTTTTAATATTTTATTAAATTTATTTTAAAACAATTAAAGAAAACTTTTAAACTTATTTATAAATAAATTGTTAGATTTTTTAAAATTAATTATAAATAAGTTTTTAAATTGTTCGAAATACTTATATTTTTTCGAAAAAATCAAATTGCAAAAAAAATAATTATACAATTTTTTTAGTTTTTATTACAAATTTGTTTTTGCTATTTATATATATTTTTGTACTCTTTATTTTTTAAAAAAATATAAACAAACAAAATATAAACAAAATTAAAATAAAATTTTATTATTTTTTATTTAATAATTTTGTTAACAATTTAAAATTGCTAAAAAATTTAATTACAAAATTGTAAAATTTTGCAATTTTTCTTTAAAATTTATTTCATTTAAATTAATAACAAATTTAAAAATAATTTGTTTTATTTTTATTTTTGATTCTTTTAATTTTAATTCTTCAAATTTTAATTTTAATTCTTTGAATTTTTATTAATAAGTTATATTAATAATCTATTTTTGTTTTTGTTTTTATTTAGTTTTAAATTCTAAATATATATTAATAAAGTATTAAAAAGCAAACAAAAATATTTATTTTTAATATTTTCTTAAAAAGTAGATTAATTAGTTGTTATATTTTAACAAAAACTTTATTTATTCTTTTATTCTTTCGATCTCTTAAAAGATAAAAACAAAAACAAAAATATATTAATTTAAGATTTGTACTATATATATTATTTTTATATATTATTGTCTCTATAATAATTTATTTATAACAAAAAAACAATTTCAATTAAGGAAAAAGAAAAAAAGAAACAACAATATTTATATTAATAATTTATTTTATATCTACGCAATATTAACTTTACTTTAAATTCTATTTAAAATTTTAACAACAACAAATAACAAAACAATAATATATTATAAATTGTTATTGTTGCTATTATATTGTTTTACAAATTGTATTAAGTTTAAATATAGATTTATTTTTATTAAATAGAAAACTCTTTTTCTTTTAATTTTTAAAAAGATTTAAAAAGATTTTGAACAAGCTTTTGTAATATTAATACTTAATAGATACTTTTGTTTTTAATAAAACTAATACAATTTTTTATATTATTAAGAATTAGTATTTTAAGAGAGAAAATAACTATAATACTATAGTATTAGCAATACGTTAGCGTTTTAAGATATAATAGAAGATATAATTTCGAATATCTATAAAAATTTCAAATAGTACAATATTTCTTTTCGATTAAATAGCAAGAAATATATTTGCATATTATAGCAAGTATTAGATAAAAAGAAAGCTCGTTTCTTGTTGTTTTTCAATAACTAGTTCTACTGTTATCAACTCTATATAATTGAAATATAGTAATATAAGTCTATTATATCTTATATTTTTTATCTTTGAGTGCGCTAATAAGAAGCAAACGTATTCGAATCTTATAGCAATTAGTAATAAATTTGTAAAATAGTTATTGTGCAAAAATAATTAATTGCTTTAAATTAATTATAATTTAAGACAAATTAGTTTAATTATAATTTGTTATCTAATATTAATAAATTTAATTAATAATTGCAATAATAAATATAATTAACACGAAAAAAAGACAATTGTTGTAAATACAAAGCAAGCAAGACAACTAATTATATAGTATAATTATAATTAATAATTAAACTAGAAACAAATGCTAGCTAGATAGACTCTAACTAATATAAATTCTAACTAATAGCAACTAACTAAACAATACTTGTATCGACAATTAACTAGACAATACTTATATTAAGTATTTCTGTTTCAGAAAGCTTGTAATATTTTTGTCGATTGTTCTTCTATATCTATTATTCTTGCGTTTTTATATTTTTGTCAATTGTTCTTTTTTACTAAATCTGCTGAAAATTGTCTATCTAATAATTGATTTTTATATTAATTTTAACTTTTTGTTTTGTATCGACAGTAATATACTCTGTTTGCAAATTGTTATATTTCTGAATTTTTATCTTTTAGTTGTTAAAAATATTAAAAGATATAAAAATTTTTAAATAATATTTTTTGTAACTTATTTAAAAAATCTTGTTGTAGATATTTTTAAAATTGCTATCTATTAATTTAATCAAATACAAAAACATATCTTTTATCTAATAACATAGAATCGATAACTGTTTAGAAATGCTATTTTTTTTGTTAATAAAGTTTCGAATTTGTATTAAAATAATTTTTAGATTAATCTGATTACTATTTACAAAAATTATATCGATAGTTTTTAATATTGTTTTTTATTAAATATCTCTCTCTGTTGTTTCTATAATCTGCAAGTTAAACAGATTGTTTAAATAGTTGCTAATTTTTTTTGCAATAGCTATATTATAAATATTTTTTATAAAAATCGAAAAAGAGAAAAATAGTAAAACTTAATATATTTTGTTTTTAACAAAAATCTTCTTAATTTGCAGCTTTTTTAGAAAACTCAGTTTTATACTATTAGATATAACAAATAGTATAGAGCTAAATAAAACAATATTAAATATCTTAATAACTTCAACTAAATAAATAGAAAATTTGTTTTTCTTATTTTTAATTAATAATTGAGTAGAAATTCGAAATTTAATTAATAAATTAATAGTATTTTTAATATTAATTTCTATTAGTTCAAAAATATATTAAATAATATTTAAAAAGTTTAAGAATATTTTGTATTTATATTTATTAATAAATTTCAATTTTGTTAATAGAATATTATTTAAGTTAAAATATATATTGTCGACAGTTTTAACAAAAACATTTCGATTGTACTGCTCGAAAATATAATTGAAAATATATATTTCGAAATTTAGTTTATTATTAAGTATTCTATTAATTAATATAATATATTGTTTATAAATATAAACACAATTTGTATTGCTATTAATAGCAACAAAATCTAGAAATAAATATTTGTTTAATATATTTTTGTTAATATCGAAAATCTTTTTTTATATATAGTTACAAATTTTAATAGAAATTTGCGCAACAACAATTTAACAAATATTGTAGCAATTTAAATTTATATAAAATTCTAATTAGATTGTTTTATTGTTTATAAAAATATTGTTTAGCAATAATAGACTAGCAGTATTCTTTATTTAGTTTAATATTGACTAAATATTTTTAATTTTTAATTTATTTCTATAATAGTTTTTAAAAACTTTTGTATTTAAAATTAAATAGTTATATTTTTTATTTTTAATATAATCTATCTCGATAGTAAAAGTACTATTTAATATATATAGAATTTGCGCGTTATCTTGTAGCAACTTGTAAGATACAAGTGCGTCTGCTTTTCGTTAACGCACTAAGATATAAAAGACGTAAGATATAATAGACTTGTATTACTATATCTTAACTATATAGAATAGATAGTAGTAGAACTAATTATTAAAGAACAACAAGAAACAAGCTTTCTTTCTATCTAATACTTGCTATAATATACAAGTCTATTCTTTTCTATTTAATCAAAAAGAGATATTGTGCTATTTAAGACTTTTATAGATATTCGAAATTATATATTCTACTATATTCTAAGATACTAGCGCGTTAAGAATGCTATAGTATTATAGTTATCTTTTCTTTTAGAGTACTAATTCTCAATAATATAAGAAGCTATATTAGTTTTATTAAGACAAAGATATCTACTAAATATTAATATTGCAAGATTTTGTTAAAAATCTTTTCAAATCTTTTCAAAAATTAAGAGAAAAAAAATCTTCTATCTAATAGAAGTAAATTTATATTTTAATTTAATACAATTTGTAGAACAATATAATAGCAACAATAATAGTTTATAATATATTATTGTTTTATTGTTTGTTGTTGTCAAAATTCTAAACAAAATTTAAAGTAAAATTAGTATTGCGCAAATATTAGATAAATTATAATTATAAATATTGTTGTTTCTCTTTTTTTTTATTTTTTTTTATTTTTTTTTTAATTGCAATTGTTTTATTGCTATAAATAAATTGTTGCAAAAACAACAATATATAAAGTTTATATATATAGTAGAAATTTCAAATTAATATATCTTTTGCTTCTTTTTTTTCTGTTTTTTTAACTATATTTTCTAAGAAATTAAAAGAATAAAAGAGTAAACAATTTCAATATTTTGTTATTTGCAATACTAATATATTACAATCTATAATAATCTTTTGTATATAACTTGTATAAACAAATATATATATATTTGCATTTCCGAAGCGAAGTACTTGGGGGAACTATACGAGAAATATTTGTGCTTGTTGCAGAATTTTTTATTGCAAATTAAATTACTATATTGCAATAAATTTTATTTGTATTTACAATATAATAGTTGCTAATATTTATTAATTTGTTAAATACTTTTAAGATTATATAAAGAATTTTGTTATTAATTATTGCAAAAGACTCGAGATAGAGAATACAATTATTAGATAAATAGAATATATATAAAAGAATATAGTTTGCGCAATAAAGAGCTAACAACACAATAAAGAGTTTATTTTATTAATAATAAATTGAGTTTAATTTTGTATTTAATAGTTTAAATAAGATTTAATTCTTGCTTAAAAATATTAGATCGAGCTCGAACAAAAGTTTGCAAAAACAAAAATAATTTAAAACAAAACTTTTGCTAAAACGCAACAATTAATCGATCTATTTTTTAAAAAAGTATTAAAAATAAGTATTTTTGTTTGCTTTCTAATATTTTACTAATATATATTCAAAATTTAAAACAAAACAAAAACAAAAACAAGAACAAATTGTTAATAAAGACAAATAAAATAGAGTTAAAATAGATTGTCTCTAAATCTATTGTTAATTTAAATTAAATAAGTTCAAATTTTTTTTTTGCAAAATTTTATAATTCTAAGATTAAATCTTTTTGTAACTTCGAGTTATTAACAAGATTATTAAATAAAAATATAATAAATTTTTATTTCTATTTTGCTTGCGCTTTGTTTGCTTATATTTTTTTGAAAAATAGAAAAAGCAAAGATATATATAGACAACAAGAACAAATTTGTAACAAAAACAAAAAATATTATACAAAATAGATTTTTTGCAGTCTATCTTTTTTAAAAAAAAATAAGTATTTCGAACAAGTTCAAAGACTTATCTATAATTAGCTCTAAAAAATTTAACAATTTATTTTCAAATAAGTTTGTGAATTTTCTTTAATTGTTTTGAGACAAATCTAATAAAATATTAAGAACTTGTTAAGTTATTGCAATATATTGTCGATTAACAAATAATAATAAAATAGCTTTGTTTTTGAGCTATATTTTGAACATTTATATTAAGAGAAATAATTTTATTATTTCTAATATCTTGTATAACAAAATAAAAAGATCTTTTTATATAACTTAATTATATAACAATAATACAATAACAATTGCGTAATATTCTATTAAGCAAATTATTGTTAATATAATTGTTGTTGTCGCAATATATATTGCGCTATCTTTTTTGTTTTTGTTTGTTATATATTTGTTTCTTAAAGTTCTTTTACAATTTATTAATATTATTTAGAAACTTTTCTCTTAATTATTAATTGTACTCTTTGTTTCAATTTATTTATTTAATTTTATATTATATTTGTTTTTTTAACTTAGTTTTGTCTAGAATTTCTTTAATTTTTTATTAAATTTTGTTGTTAACAAATTTCGAAACTTATAATATTTGTTTTGTCTACTAATTGTTAGCGCAATACAAGTATAGCTTTAGAAATAAAATATAAAAAATATTATAAATCTAATAGATATTAAATAGAATAAAACAATAAGTTTGTATTTTAATTTTATTTTTAATTTTAAACAATTTAATATATTTGTGCAATATCTTTTTACTAAATCTTTTTTGCTTTAGATTTCTAGTTAAAAATATAATTAATTCTTCTACAACAAAGCTCTTTAATTTATATTTTTTATTATAGTATTTTGTCTGCTATACAACAGCATTTTTAAGATATTTTGCTAAAACTTTTTTTAAATTATAAAGCTATTTTATATATTTTTGTATTAATAATATCTTTTTTTTAGTAAAATTATTCTTAATTTTATAGTAAATTTCTAAATAATAATTGTATATTAAATAGAACAACAAAATTTTAGCTAAAATATAATAGTTATTGTTGTAGACAAATTCTACAATTAATAATAGATTTGTCTATTTTGTTTGTTTAGAGTTAGTATAAATACAAAAATAGTATTTAAAAATTTAATTTTGTTGCTTAATTAAATTATTTATCTAAAAATAAAAAACAATATTTAATTGTTTTCTAATTTGTATAGAAAAATATATAGCAAATCAAAAAATACTAGTGAAGATAGATTTTCTATTACTTACTATATTAGCTAACATTCTAAAATATAAAACAATTTTATTAAAAAATACTTTTGCTAGTTTTGCAATATTAATTCTAATAATTACAAATATATATTTAATTATTTTTGTCCAATAATCGATTATTACAAAAATTAAGTTATATACAATTTTACAATACTTGCTTAATAATAAATTTGTTACAAAATTTATAGTAATTTTCTTTTATAGCTTTTTTGCAACAAATAAGAATCGAAATTTATTATACAATTTATAACAAGAAACTTTAATACGTTAGCAAATATTATATATTTTAATATATATTTTTATCTATTTAGTGCAAACAAATTAGAAATACTCTCTCTAAAATAAATTTAAAATTTTCTCGATTCTAAAATATTTTATTAAAAAATTATTATAATTTTTGCAAATCAATTTTTTTCTAATAATTATATTTTTTAAAATATAGAGTAGTTTGTTATATTTAACAAGATTTTTCTAATTTAGAGTTTATATCTTTTGCTTGCAATAAAACAATATTTTGATTTTAATTTTAATTTTTTTAACTTAAATTTTTTTAATTTGAAAATTCTTTATTAAGAATCTTATTAATTTCTAAAAAATTTTATACAATTTTTTTAATATATTTTTAATTACTTTTCTTAAAATAACAATCTAAATATTAGTTAGTTAAAACAAAGATACTAGTTTTTTAAAAAATTTCTTTCTATTTTATAATTGCAAAATCTTTGTATTACTAGTAAATATTTTTGCTAATTATAATACAAAAATTAAATTATCTAATATTTTTTGTTTGCTTTGTATTAGCAAATTTTTGTTAAATAACAATACTAATTTATTTTAAAATACAAAAATTAAATTATTTAATATTTTTTGTTTGCTTTGCGTTAGCAAATTTTTGTTAAATAATAATATTAATTTGTTTTACAATATTAATAGCAATTTTATATTTAATAATAAAACTCTTTTATAATCGAGATATTTTAACAATTTATTTGTTACATTTTTTTTATTTAAATAGTAGAAGATTTTAAAGTTATAAATAACTAATTTAAGCGTTTAGCAAACTTGTTTTAAGTTTAGCTTCTTTTAATTTATAAACTTTTTAAAATTATTATAATTCGATTATATTTTAATAGAATAAATATTGTTTTTTAGATAGTATCTTTATTACTTAAAAACAACTACAATAGTTAGCAATTTCTAATTATATATTTTATAATTTTGTTTTGACAAAATTATCTTTTGCGATTAGAATATTATTAAGCGTTAATTTTTGTTGTTATTTTGTTAACTTAGAATACTTGCAATTGCAAAGTTAGATATATTAATTTCTACTTTTATCTTTTTGTTTAAATTGTAGTAACAAAGTAGTAAAGTCAATATAAAAATATTGCAAAACTAACAAAATATTTGCTCTATTTTATTCAATTAAATAAAAGAATTAATTTTTTTGTTATTCTTACTTTCTTTTAACAAATCAATAAAAAAAGCAACTTTTTTCAAATAGTAATATATAAAGCGTCTATAAAAGTTTACAAAGTTCAGAAATATTTAAAGTTTGCAATAAGTTTTTAATTTAAACTACTTTTTAATTTTTTTAATTTTTTTTTAAATTTATCTATATATCTTCTAAAAATACAATAAAGTTTAGAAATTCAATTTTAATAATATTAAATTTATACTTTTTTAAATTAATATATAGCAAATATTTGCAAAAATATTTTAATATCTATAATATAGTATCAATACTTTGCTAAATTATTGCTATATATAAATATATTATTTATATAGATTACGCAAGTTATATTAATTAGTTCTTGCAATATTTTATTAATATAAATCTAAAAGATTGCAAATGTATTTGCTAATTTAAATAATATAATTTAATACTTAAAATATTTATAGTATATACAAAATATTGTTTTTTAATTATTGTTGCGTCTAATACAAATACAATAATAGATATTCTTTAAATCTAAAACAATAAAGTGCTTTGCTCTATATAGACAACTTAGCGTTTCTGTAATTAGAAACAATAAATAACAATTTTTAATAATAATTGTATTTAGATTTCTATAATTAATATATAAATATAATCTATTGTTTAATTTTAATACAAATAGAATAGAAATATCTACAAACAAAATTAAATACTTAAATTTAATTTTTTGCTAATATATTATTAAAATATTGTCGAAGTATTATTAACTTGTTTTGTAAAAAATTATAAAAAAATATAAACAATAGCTCTTTATTGTTCTAAAACTTAATAGTATAATTTTTTCTTTTTAATTTTGATAGAATTTTAGCTAATTTATTATTACAAATATCTTTTAGATTTCTTAATTTTTTAAGAATCTTAAATTTTGCTAATTTTTTGTCTAATTTTTTTGTAATATTAATGCAAATAATTGTATAGACTATACTATACTTAACAAGATCTAAAACAAACTATTTAAGATTAATTATTTTTAATTTTTAATCTACAATTTTAAGTTGTTAGTTTTGTGTCTTTAAATTAATTAATATATCTTGTTTAAACAATATTAATATATCTAATATAAAATCAAAATCTATATATTCTACTAAGTAAAATAAGATTGTGTATTCGCGATACTAACTCTATAAATTAATTAAATAATAGATTAACTTATAGATATTGTAACAAAAACAATTATTACTATTAAGAAAACTCGATATTAATAAAATAGCAAATATAGATTGCAATTTTTATTGTACTATATAGATATAGTTAATAAGATTTATTTTAGCTCTCAAATTAATTAGATCTATAATTTAACACTTATCTTCAAGAAATCGAATTTAATTTTTTACTAAAATCAAATTTATTGTTTCTATTTGTCTTTTTTACTTTATTTGCAAGATACTAACAAAGCTTAATTTTTTTTTGTATCTATTATAATAATAGTAGAAGCAATAGATTTGTTTTATTTGTATTTATTAAAACAATCTATTTTGTAATATTTATTTTTATAGTATTTAAAGTATTCGATACTTTTTAAATAGTTTGTATTATTAATTTTGTAAACTTGTTTGCGCAATATCAACAAGTTTTTAAAAATATAGAATTTCTTATTTTTAATAAATTTGTTAATATTGTCTAAGCAACAATTCTAATAAAATTTGTCTGAAAAGATATTAGAGCTTTTTGTAATTTGCTAATTTTCGAAACTACTTATATCTATTTTGCAAATACAATTTAATATTTGTTTTTATATAATAATTATAGTTAGAAACTTATTGCAAGTATTCGATATTATATTAATATCTAAAATCTTTACTTTTAAATTTAACTTAAACTTAGTTAAAAATATATAAATTCTATATTTTTTTGAAAACAACAATAGATAAATTTCTAGCTTATTTAGATATTTCTTAAAGATAGTTATTTTTTAATTTAGTTTTTGTCTAGCAATTTCTTATCTTTTGTAGACAAGAAAACAACAATTAGTAGAATTAATTATTAAATTTAATAAAAAAATTCTAATTTTTTTAAAAATCTTGCTTTTTAACTTAATATTATTGTTTGTTCTTAAATATTAAGTATTAAATAGCAATATTGTTTTTTAAAAATAATATACAATAGAGAATTTTGTTTTTATTTGTAATAAAGTATATCGAGAATTGCATTATATTAATATCGATCTTTTAAAATTAGATAATATATTTATTTATATTTTAACTCTTATACAATTATAGTTTCTTAAGTTTTAAAAACTTAAATATTATTAATAACAATACAATAACAAAATATAAAACTTAAAAATTTGTTTCTTCGATTGTTATAACTTAAATCTAATAATTATTTTGCAAATCTTAAATCTTTATTATTAAGATTTCTATTTATTAATATAAAGTCGAAACTCTAATTGTAGCTAAGCTATCTTTTTTATTGTTGTTATATTAACAATAATTATTTTTGTTAATATTTTGTAAACAATTGTTGTTTTAAGAAATATTAAATTCTTTAAACTTTAATTTAGTAGTTAAATAGTTATTGTAACATAAACTACTATAGTTCGATATAATACTATTATATTTTAAATCTTTTTTTTGAAAGATAAAACAATTAGAATTATAAAATGCAAATATATTTGTTTTTTGTTAATATACTAAAATATAAAAGACGTAAAATATAATAGACTTGTATTACTATATTTTAATTATGTAGAATAGATAGTAGTAGAACTAATTGTTAAAGAACAACAAGAGACAAGCTTTCTCTCTATCTAATACTTGCTATAATATGCGAGTTTGTTTCTTGCTATCTAATTAGAAAGAGATATTGTGCTATTTGGAACTTCTATAGATACCCGAAATTACGTGTTCTGCTATACCCTGAGGCGCTAGCGCGTCGGGAGCGCTATGGTATTACACAACTGCAGCAAATATATGCTGTTTTCTAGTCTAATATTAATAATATTTCTACTATTATAATATATAGAAGTTACGCAAGCGTCTTTAAATTAATAGACTATATATTAATTGTTGTTTTTGCTATTACTTGTAATCTCGATAACTTAATTGTCGATTTTCGATTTCTTTAATTTGTGCAAATTAATATTGCTGTTAGAAATTTGTTTATTTGTTATATTAATTTCTGAGTTTTTAATTATATAGAAAAGATTTTTAGATAACTTTTTATAATTTAAATTTAACTCGAAAATTAGTTTGCTATTTACAACTCTTTTAATAGATAACAAAGCAAAAGAGATTTTAACTTTTAAGTTAAAAATATTTTCAAAAGATATTAAACAATATTGCAATAAATTAATAGTTATAATAAGTTAAAAATCAAAATAAGTAAATAAGAATTAAAATATATTAAAAAACAAAAATATACTAGCTAAGATTGTAATTGTGTCGAGTAAATAAATAGTAAAATTAAATATATTATTTTGCAACTCTAAATTTTAGTTTGCTAATTATATAACTAGTCTATTTCTGTTAGATATATAAGAACAATATATATAAGAAATATAAATTTAATATCTTTAGTATAATCAAATATAGTTGCAAGATTTAGATAAGATTATTTGTTTTTATTTTGCAAAATCTGTTTTGTTAATATTTAATAGATAGATTGTTCTATTTAATAGTTTATAGTAAATAATTATTGTTCTGTTTGTTAAAATATAAAAATAATAATGTATTGCTATTTTATTTGCTATTTTGTAAAAAAGATAGTATATTGCTATTTTGTTTGTTAATTTGTAAAAAAAATTGCAAAATATTTTAATTTTTCTTTTTTGCTGTAACTTAATTATCTACTAAATTCGAATAACAAATAATATTCGATATAAATATATTGTTTTTTTTTGTAAGTCTAAACAAGTTCTTTAACTTTGTTAAACAAATTTTTACTATATTAACAATCAAATTTCGAACTATATTTTTTTTAATAAATTAAGAATTTTGAGATAATTTTTCTTTGTCTATATTTGCGCATTCGATAGCTAATTAGAATCTTAATTTTATATAAATATTAATTTTGTTAAATTTCTTAATCGACTTAAAGTAATCTAATACTAAATAATTGTAAAAATTAGTATTAACTAATACAAACTTCGAATTTGCTATAAAAATAACTTAATAAATTTTTTAATTTTTTGACAGTTTAAGTTGATAGACTAGATTACTTTTTTTTTTAAATATCTTAAAAAAACTTATATACTAAATAACAAGCTTAAACAATTTTATTAATAATAAGCTATATTTTTTATACAGTTGCAAGAAAATCTTGTCTTCTATTTTAAAAAATAAAGATCGATAATATTTGTTATAAATAAACTTAAAAATTATATTAACTCAAATTACAGAAGTTTCTATTTTACTAATATTTACTATTCTTTTTTTAAATTAATTTTTGCTCTGCTTGTCTAATTTTAGCAACAATATTAAATTTTGTATTTTAAAATCTATAATAAGTTTATTAAACAAAAACTTAGTTAATAAATTAGAAAGATTATTAAATTTTACTTTTAGTACAGAAAAAAAGACAATTTAATCGAGATTTAAATTGTTAGCTATTGTATATTAAAGTGTAATTTCGATTGTTTAATTAATCTATTTGCTCTAACTATTTGTTTGCAGATAATAAACATTTAAAATTAGAAAACTAATTTCAAATTTCTTAAAAATTGTTTTTTAAAACTTAGAAAGAAATTTTCGATTTCGATTATAAATAAATATTTTTAATATATTTTAGTTTGCAAATTTGTTAACTAATACTGTTATTTAATTTTCTGCAGTATATATAGTCTTTTCTGAAAAAATAGTAACTTTTTTTAAAAATTTGCAGATAACAAATATAGCAGAATTTATACTCTATATATTTAATAGTACTAGAATAAAGTTAAAACTTATTATATAGAAAAGTACTAAAAAATTAATAATTAAATTAAGACTATTGTACAATTAATATTGCTTAATTTAATATATATTATATTAACAACAATAAACTATATATTGTTTTAATTACTTAGTTAGTTTTCGAAAATAGAAATTTGTTGTAATTGTCTTATATATTCTTAAAAAGTTTATATAATAATTACTGTTATAGATTTGTTTAAAAATTTCTTTCTCGAATTTCTTAAATAAATATAAATACTTTTTTTGTATATAATTAATAAAATAGATAAGTTTGTTGTTTAGTATAAATTAAATTTTAAAAGATATAAATTTTTTTTGCAAAGTTCTTAAAATTTCTGTCTATTTAATAGAGCAAATATAGATATCAGTAAAATATATTCGAAAGTCGATACTTATTTTAATAAGATAAATATAAAAAGAAATTGTTTTCTTTGCTGTATTTTGTACAACAATATTTTTTCCCCTTTTAGTTGTTTGTTTGACTAGTCTATCTATAGTATTAATCTCGATATTAATCTCGACAACTATCTCTGTTTTGCTATAGAAAATATTAATATTATTAAGTATATTTTAATTGTTATTCAGCTTTTTCTTTTCTATTAAAACAACAAATTTTAATAGAATATCTAAAACAGTATTAAGTCGATTCAGACAATAACAGATATCTAAAATAAATTGCAATAAATACTAAAAACTCTGATTAGTCTTAAATTTAATTTGTTAATTAATAAAAATAATAGAATAGTCTGTTTAACAATTCTTATTATTGTTGAATAATTTGTATAGATTACAGTAAATTATTTAAAAGTTTTAATAAAATATTGAGTTTTTCTAACTGTTTAAATTAAAGCAATAATCTTTAATTTAGATTAATAACAATAAAATTAGCTGTAGTAAATATTTTTAACAAAAACAAAATATACTAAATATCTGTTTTTCTAAAACCATCTAATATTAAATTGCTCTTAATATAATATATTTTAATATTAAAGTTGCATTTCTTTATTGTATTTAAATTAATATAGAAATGTCGATTATTATTAAAGTAAATCAAGAAATTAAAAGCTATTAAAACGCATTAAAACTAAATATAGAATTTTTTCAATATTAATAAGTTTTCGATAAATATTGTTCTCATATATATTTTGTATTTCTAACTGTCTAAAGTCGAAATTTTCTTTAGCAATTGTATTTTTTTGTTCTAAAAAATATCGATTTTCTATATATATTATACAATCTTATTTTGTTAATAGTTAAAAAAATTAAAATAGATTTTGAGAATTTTTAGATTTTTTAAAAATTTAATTGTTTTAATAACAGCTATTTGTTTTTTAGTTATAAATAAATCGAAAATATTTATTTTCTGTTTTAACAATATAATATTCGAATAGTTTAAAAAAATCTTTTTTAAACTTAAAATAACTTAAAGTTTAATAAATTTAAAAAAAATTAACTAAAAAAATTTAGATATTAAATAAATGTTTTTAAAAAAACTATAGTATTATCGACATAGATATATATAAATTCTTAAAATTCTTGCAGCTATTTATTTATTATTTGCTATATATATACTGAAGAGTTTTTAAATTCTATAACAACTATCTGTAGTTTTTCTTTTTTTAATAACTAATAAGAAAGAATTTATATTTGTTTGCTATAATTACTAAAAACTGAAAAAAAAAGATTAGATTATTTATTAAACTAATATAATTGCAATCTCTTATATAAACAATAATATTATTTTATATTAAAATAAAATAACTATTTATAATAGCAAATTTGTTAAATTCTCTAATATCTGTTACAATTTGTAATCTTCTCTCGAATTTGTTTCATCTATTAATAAGATATTAGACAACAAATACTAAAAATTCGAAAAAAATAAATTTTCTTAATTATTTTGTTTTGTTCTGTTAATAAAGTTTGTTAAATTTCTTATTAACTATTTGTCTATCTCGAATATCTAATAAATAGATTTTATAAACAATATAAGAAGTATTTATTAAATTTTAATTCTTTATAAAAGATATTGTTATTTAGTTGTTTTTTAATAGATTAATTGTCTTTTTACTATCGATTTATAGATCGACAAATTTAATAGTTAATATTTGAAAAAAACTAATTTTATCTAAAGATCTATATATATAAACGCTGTTTAATAAAATAGTCTAACTGTAATGTTATAGCGCCCCCGGCGCGCTAGCGCCTCAGGGTATGGCAGGGCACGTGATTCCGGGTGCCTATGGAAGTTCTGGATAGCACGGCATCCCTTTTTGATTAGATAGCGGAAAACAGGCTCGCACGTTATAGCGAGTATTAGATAGGGAGAAAGTTCGTTTCTCGTTGTTCTTCAACAATTAGTCCTACTACTATCTATCTTATATAGTTGGGACATAGTAATACAAGCCTATTATATCTTACGTCTTTCATATCTTAGTGCGCCAGCGAGAAGCAGGCGCACTCGCATCTTACACTAACAACTATTTTTCAATATATTTATTTGTATTTCTTCTTTTGCTGTTTATAGATATTTCTCGATATTAATTTAATAGCAACTCTGCTTTTTATATTTTGTCAGAAAATTAAGATTAATAAATTTTAAAAAGTTATTAATACTGAACTAATATTGCAAATATAGATAGAAAATATGCTAAAATCGACAATATAAATATATATATCGATAAATTTTAATTTAAATAGATAGTTTTTTTCTGATAGAGATTATAGTAAGCAGATAGATAATTTAATAATTATATTAATATTAACAACTATTTTTTGACTTGTTTTTAAGATTCTACAGATTTATATATTGTTTTTTGCTATAATTTTAAAATTAATTGTCAGTTCTTAATAGCTATTAATTGTTAGTATTCTGCTATTTAGATTTACTATTATTTGCTCTAAAATTATAACATTTATTTTAAGAAATATTTCAACTTTTAGATAATTTACTATATAGATTTTCTAATAGATATAAATTATTGGACTTTTATTATTAATCTGTTTTTTAATATATATATTTAGAAGTAGATAGTTATTTGTAAGATATTTTTCGATATTAATTTTGTATATTAAGATAAAAGTATCGATCTTTTTTAATAGATATTTCAGTATAAACTTATTTAGAAACTGACAATTAATTAAAAATATTATATATTCTGTATTAATATAAATAGAATATATAATATTATATTAAACAAATTTCAAAAATATTGTTGTATAATAATATAATCGAAAAATTAATTCTATATTAGCAATAGTTGTTGTATCGAATTTAATTATATTTAAGTTATTAATAATTTGATTCGAATTTATTAGACTAAAATTTGTCCGAAAAATTTCGATATAATCTCTTTTTATTTAACAGTTAAAATTGTAACAGTTTTATAGATATCTGAATAGCTTATTTTTTAAATAAAAAGTATATTAATAAATTTGATAAATTAAACAATTTAAAATAATACTGATTTCGAAATTAATATAATATATATCGACTTAATAAGTATTAGTTAAAATAATAGAAAAGTTTGCACAATCAATTTATTTTCTATTAGCTAATTATTTGTTCTCAGTATAATAGATTAAAATTTTAACAAACAATTTTTTGTTAATATATTTTGCGCTAAAATAAATCGAGATCTCTAACTGCTATCTATTATAAGAGTTAAGAATAAAGAATGTTATATAATATATCAAAATAATATAGAACTAATAAAAAATTTGCTAATATTTCGACAATAGATATTTCTTTTGCTAATACAAATATTGCTAATAGTTATATAGATAATAGATTAATTGCTGTTCTTAAATTTGATAGAAATTGCAATTTTAATTTTTTCTAATATTATTGCGTCGATTGTCTATCTTAAAAAAAAGAATTTTTATTCTTGTTATCGATTTAAGTCTTAGTATTAGAGATAGTAATTGTTAGATATTTAGATAACAATAGCTCTCTTATTAAATTAAACTGCAAAAGTACAAGCTATAACAACTGTATTGTTAAACAATATTAATTAACAATATATTTAGAATTTTGTACTAGAAAATAAGATAGATATTTAGCGAGATTTTAATAAGTATTGTAGTATAATATATACAGAAAATAGATTGCGCGTAACTATATTAATGCGAAGAGTTAACAAGCTACTAATTAGTTAAACTTAAAGTTTTTGTTACGTTTGTTAGTTTTTGAGCTATATTCTGCTTGTTGTTAAGTAAATATAACTTTATAAAGCTCTCGCTTTGCTTTAAGCCTCTTAATAAAATTTTAAATTATAATAATTGTTGTAGATATAATTACTATTGTTTTAAGCTTTAAATTAAGTTGTTGTTAAATTCAAATTAGTTAATTCTACAAGTTAAATACTTTAGCAGATTAAGAATAGAAAACAATATTCTGAAAATAGTTAGTTGTCTTTTAATTGTCTATAATATTTTTTGTAATAAATAATTTCGATATTAGTTTATTTAAAGTTTTACTAATCTGTATTTTAAATTATATCTAAAATTTATCTGTAAAATCAATTAGCAATATTGTTTAAAAAAAATTGTTTAAAATTTTTAATCTTTTTAAAATATTATATTATTGTCGATTCTCGAAAACAAAAGAAAAGATTTTTGCAAATAGTAATTTTGTTAACAATATAAATATAGTTGTTTATTTAATTTACAAAAATAAAAATCTTATAATAGATTGTCTTTTTATAGACAAAAATAATAAATTCTATACTGTAGCTTTCGAGAATATTAAAATAAAAAAAATTCAATATTTGTAGCTCTAAACTTAATCGATAATTATTTGCTATTAACAATTAAAAATTTCTTTCTATAAAAATAATTAATTTGCTATTTAGTATAATTCTAATAAAAAGAATTTCTGTTAGAATTTGAAATAATTTATTTAATTTTATTATATATAATATCTCGAAATTAATCGATTATTTAAAAAATAAAAATAAAGTTCTTTTGTTAAAATCGATTTTAACAAATATATTTTAACTAATTAAAATACTAATCAAAATTCTGATTTTTGTACTGTTTTTTGTTTGTATAGTTAGTTGTCTAAATAAATACAATTTGTTGTTCAAATTGCTATTTAAAAATAATAGTCGAAGTTAACTGTCTATAATTAGCAGTTAAAGCTAACTGTACAAAAATAGCAGTAGAAACTAACTGCTATTTGAAAATAGCAGTAGAGATAGATTGCTATTCGAAAATAGCAGTAGAAATTAATTGTTGTTCGAAAACAGTTGTTGCTGTTGCAATAGTCGATTGTCTGAAATTATTTATAAAAACAAATAGAGAAACAGAGTTTTTTTGTTTCTGACAACAGTTTTAAGTATTTATTTCAAAGAAAAATTAAGCTGCAGAATTAGTAGATACAAATAGCAAAATAAAAAATAATTGTTCGAAAATATTCTAATTCTGTTAATTATCTATCTGTTGTCTGTTTTGTTAACAGAATTTATTAATAAATAGATCTAATACTGTTTCGATTATTAAATATTGTTTATTAAAAATAGAACAACAATTGTTGCAATTTTTAGACAAAAACAAAAACAATCTTTTTCGATTTAAATTTGTATTTTTATCGATTAAATAGTTGTCGAATTTTAAAATATTTTTATACCAAAAATTATTATTTAATAAATTCGAAAACTAATTTTTAACAATCTGAAAAGATAAAGACTAAGCTCGACTATCTATTGTTAATAAATTAAAATATAAAAAAATAGATAATTGTTTTGTCGAGTTAGAACTGCTAATTAAGTAAATATTAACAACAAAAGCAACAATATTAATTAAAAAATATTTTCGAGATTTGTTAAATAACTAATTGAGAATATTTTAGTTACTTTAAATTTTTTAAAGTCTTTTAAATAGCAATTGTTATATTGTATTTCAAAAATTAAAAAACTTTTTGTCTAAAAATATTAAATTAACAAAAAAACAAAATATAGACTCAGATATTTAAGCAATATTTATAGAAAAAAAAACTTTAGACTCGAAAATCTTAGCAATAAAAAGATTGTTCGAGTTAAATATTTAACTGTTAGCTGTTGCTATAAATCTCTTTATAATTTTTCAAAATAAAATTTTATTAATTGTCTACTTTAATAGTTAGATAAATAACTGATTAATATTTTTATTGTTTTATTGTTCTTTTAATTCTACAGAGATAGAAAGCAAAGCTTGTCGAGATAGTTTTTTAGCTAGCTCGATAGTAAACAAAAACAGAAAAAATTTAAAAAAATAATTGATTTTTGCGAAGACAAAAAGTTGATAAACAAGTTAAGAATTTTTTTTTGATATTTGTTATAGATTGACTGTTGAATCGGGTTTCGATTCCAACTATTGAAATCGATCCAACCCAACAATTTCAATTCTAGAAATCGACTCAAAATCCGAGTCAATTTCTATTATTTTGAAATCGATTCGATTCGATTCGAGTCGATATTCGATTTCAATATTAGAAATCGAATCGAATTGTCAAGAAATCAAAAATTACGTTATTATGCCAAAAATTACTAAAAATAGTATAAAATATTTTATTAATAAAATGCAATATTTGCATCTATAGACTCTATAAATCTTATAAATGCAATTTATTAATAAAATACAATATTTGCATCTATAGACTCTATAGATCTTATAGATGCAATTTATTAATAAAATACATTATTTGCATCTATAGACTCTATAGAATCTATAGATGCAATTTAATTATTTTCTTTTTAAAAAGTAGTAATATATTATTATAATGCATTATCTTATTATAATTTAAATAATTAAATATTATTAAATATATATTAACTATATATTAACTATATATTAACTATTAATAAATTATTTAATTATTTAAATAGTTTTAACAATTCGAGTCGATTTTTCGAGTCGAGTTTCGATTTTAACTCTAGAAATTAACTCGACTCGACTCGATTTTCGATTTCAACTTTAGAAATCGACTTGTCAAGACTTTCGAGTTGAATTGACTCGAATCGCCAAAATTCGAATCAATTAATCAACTCGAACTCGATTAATCAATTCGACGCGATCAGTCTAATTTGTTAGTTTAATAATTGTCTAGTTTGCAAAAGTATTTAAAAAAATCTTCTCAATAGTAAATATTAACTCACAACAGAAACTCAAAAAAAAAGCGCTAAATAACTGAAAAAACGTTAATAAACTATATTAACAATATTGTTGTCAATATCTGTCTAAAACTAATATAATAAATTAGTTAACAATTTTGATAAAATAAATGTCTGATACAAAAATTCAAATACTTGAAATCTGCGTCGATACGTTTAAACAAAAACAAAAAAAATAGTAATTAATAGCGTTTAGCAATTAGTACAATAATTCAAACAATAAAAACTGCTTGTCTTCGAAATTAATATTAAAGCTATTAATTAATATAAAAAGAAAGACAATTGTTGTAAATACAAAGTAAGCAAAACAACTAATTATATAGTATAATTATAATTAATAATCAAATTAGAAACAAATACTAGCTAGACAGATTCTAACTAATATAAATTCTAACTAATAACAACTAACTAGACAATACTTGTATCGACAACTAATTAGACAATACTTATATTAATACAATATTTATTATTTTATTATTTAATTAAAGCTTAATTTCAATTAACAATTAAATTCTTATAATTGTTACAAATATTTTTATTTGCTCTTTTGTAACAATTTATATTATTATAATATTTTAAAGTTTAAAGATATTGTTAAGAACTAAAAAATATAACAAAATTATTTGTATATTAAAATTAAAGTTAGCTTGTTCTTTTTCCCGATAAAATTATTAAAATTAATTATTTTAATATTATTTACAAAAATATAATATATAATATAATTAAATATTGTATTAAAGCTTAGTTAATTTAATTTTTATTAAATTGTTAATAAATTAATTTAAGATCTTAATAATTATTTTAATAAATACAATAAGTATATTACAAATTTTAATAAACTTGTAAACAAAAATTCCAAAATAAATTATAAAGATTTTAACTAAATATTTAACAACTTTTTAATAAAATTTATTACAATAATTGCATTACTTAACTTTAATCAAAAAATTTGAAAATTTTATTTTATTAAATATTTGTCTAATAGATTGCAACAATCTTGTATTATTATATAAAAAATCTAATATTTATAACTTTAATTAAGAAATATATTAAATATATTAAATATATTAAAAAAATTAAAAAAATTAATATTTAAATAAAGATAAAAAGACTTATTAATTATATAATATTTAATACAATATTTAACGCAACAATCGAAGCAATATTTTAACTTAAACTTGCATTATTAATTACGTTATTAATTGTATTATTAATTGCACTTTTAACAAATTTAATTATCGAAATAGTAAAAACTATATAATTTGTTTTTGTAACTAATTTAAAAAACTTAAAAACAAAATCAAAGATTAAAAACTTTGTTTTAGTTATTTTAAATTAAATTATTTATATAACAATATTAATTGTTTTTGCAAAATTTTTTTTTTTATAATTTCAAAAGAAATTATTGTAATTTTTAAAAATATTAAAATAAAATTTATAAAATTAAAACTAAAGCTTTGTTAGAATTTTGTTAAAACTTATTTTAACAACAAGAAGTTAAATAGAAACAATAACTTTAATAATTGAAAAAATGTTTAGTTTTTAATAAAAGTTGTAACTAAAAACAATTATTAATTAGTCTCTATATATAAATTACTTAGTTCGAAGAGATTTGCAATTAACGAATAATAAAGCTTAATTTAACTAAAATATAAATAAATTAAGATATTTGTTCTATTCTTGATTAACAATCTATCTTTATTGTTAAAATCTATATTTTTAATAGCAAAATCAAAATTAAATTTCTTATAAATATCGAAGCATTAATTAAAAATCTTGTTAATAAAACTTTGTAATTTAATATAAGTTCTTATTGATTAAATTAATATTATTAATAAAACTTCGCATAGTAGATAACAATTTCGCGCTCAATATTATATATACAACTTGTCTGAACTTTAGTTTTAACGTCTACAAAGAACAAATTTAATATTTAATTATTAATCTTAACAATTATAATATTATTAAAAATTAATTTGATATAAGTTTTATTAATTTAAGATTTATTATAAAACTTGCAATGTAAAGTTTAGTTTTAACTATTATATAATTAATTGCAATTATAACAAGAAAATAGTTAAAATTTACAATAAAAAAGTTAAGAAAACTTTTAAAGAGTATCTTTTAAAATCGATTAATTATAAAGATATTAAAAAGATATTTGTTGCTATTTTTATTATTATAATAGTTAAAAAAGACAATTAAATTGTAATTATATAATTATAACACTTTGCAATATTGAAGCAATTTAAGAAGAAAAGTATTTTTTGTTCAAATAATATTTATATTAACAATATTACTAATATTATAGCAAGCAATTACAACCAAGTCTTTATTAAAATAAACTAAATATTGCTTATTAAAGAACAATTTAAGTATTGTATTCTTGTTGTTTATTATAATAAATAACTTTATTAATAAAAAATTTAAATTGCAAATAAGTTGTCTTTGTATTGTTTAATTAATTAATTAATTAATTTAATTTAATTTTAAGAGTTAAAAAATTATATTAAAGAGTTTACAATGACTTCAAAAAATAGTTTTAAAAAATAAAAATTTATATTAATAATATATTTAGAAAGAAATTTATTTAACGCAATTAAACAAACTTTGTTTTGCTTATACTAATATAGATTAATTGTTAAATCGGATTTCGATTCCAACTATTGAAATCGACTCGATTCGACAATTTTAACATTAGAAATCGATTTAAAACTCCAATTAATTTCTACTTTTTTAAAATTAACTCGATTCAACTTGAGTCGATTTTCGATTTTAATATTAGAAATCGAATCGAATTGTCAAGAAATCGAAAATAACTAAAAATAATACGAAATAAGTTTAAATTTAGATTTTTTGTTTTATAGATAATATATTATAGTAATGCATTATAATAATACAATTATAAAAAAATATTTCTAATATACTTATGATTGATTGAGTTTAATTAATTAACTATTTTTATCAAATTATTACTAAAAATAATAATTCGAATCAATTTTCGAATCGAACTTCGATTTCAACTTTAGAAAAGAATCGACTTCGAATTTCGATGTTAGCTTTAGAAATCGATTTAATTTTTCGATTTCAACTTTAGAAATTATTTCGATTCAATCTAATTCGATTAATCGACTCGAACTCGATTAATCGATCCGACTTATACTAATAGTTAAAAAATCCAAAAAAATCTTTATATATATATAAACTATCGAATTTTTAACACTTTTATTATTAACAATCGCAATATTTTGTTGTTAATTCGAGATACTTTTATTAAATTGTATATTGCTAAGTTCTATATTAAATTTAATATTTTTGCAATTTTTAATAAGATTTGTATACGCAAAGACAATAAATACAAAATTAGTTTTATTATATATTATAATCTTTTTAAATATATAGTTATACTCTTTAACTTATATAATATAGTAAATATTTTTTAGATTTATATTAACAAAATTCTTCGCAAGTATTTAGACATAATTTGTATTATTTATTTATATAACATTTTTATTTATAGCAATATTTAGAAGAAATATATTAAATACATTAAATTGATTTTAATTAAACTTAAAAAAATTAAAATAAAATTAAAATATTAAGAAATATAAGTTTGATATTATTTAAATCAAATATTTTAATTTAATTATTATTATTTTTTTTTAAAAATAAATTTAAAGAAAGTTAAAATTATATAAAATTAAAAGTTTTTCAAATTATTAAAAGACGCTTAGATTTTTTCCAAAATTTGTTAAATTTTATTGTTGCTTTATCTATAATTACTTGTTTTTGATTAAATTACTTATTGTATTAATTAAATATAATAATAATATTTACTTTTTTTAACAATTTAATAATTACAAAGATAGAATATTTAAAACTTTTAAAAAAGCTTTTATTATAAAGTTTATTCTTTATTACTTTAGTTTGAATATAAAAAGTTAAATAGAAATTAATATCTTTAATTTTGTTGTAACAACAATTTTGTCTTAGCAAAATATAAAAAAAAATGTACTTTATTATTAATTTATTAAAATAAATATTATTAACAAAATATAATTCCAAAATTTATAACAAGAAATTGCTTGCTATTGTTTGTGTTTTTGGAAAATAATATTTAAAGTATATTAATATTTCGATTAAAGATTAATTTGAGTTTTTAATAATTATAAGAATTTAGAGTATTTTATAACTATTAAGCAATTAAATTGTTGCTAAGTTTGTTAAGTAAATTTTTTATTTTTATTTAAATTTTTTATTATATATTGTTTTAATATTTAAAATACAAAGTCTAATAGTTTTATACAATATTCGCAAAATATATTTAATTTAATTAATAATATTTGTTTACAATTTTAACAATAAATAATACTTAAGAAAACAATTTAAATTTTAGAATAATTTGTACAATTATATTAATTTCTCTCTTGTTAAATAAACTTAAAAAATTGCTTATATTTATAGTAACTTAAATATATAATTTAGTCTCTAATAATATAGATAGTAATATATCGAAAAAAGTATTTACAAATAATAACAATAAATAGAAATTATTTAATACAACGTTTGTTAATAACTATCTCTTAAATACAAAACTTAAAATTTTTATTATTTAAAATAATTCTATATAACACATTTATATAATATAATTTTATAACATAAATTTTCAAATAATTGTTAAAGTTAAAGTAAACAATAAATATCGTATTTTGTTTACGCTAATTAAAAAAAATTATTATATAAAATTAGATAAATACAAAATTATTAACTATATTTTTTATTTCAAAGATTGTTTTTTTGTTTTTAACAATAAGCAATTGCGCATTATTATTATTTAATATTTGTATAAAGTATTATTAATAAATTATTTAAACAAAATTAATATTTACGAATTACTTAATTAATATTATTATTAATTGCGTATAATTAAATTAATTAAAAAATATATTAAAGTCTATTATTTAATATTTATACAAACAAATTAAAATATTTCGCAAAATTAAGAAACAATTGCTTAAGTTATTCTTTATTTTTAACTAATATTAGTAAAATATTAATTGCAACTTTATTATCTTTTTGCTAAAATATTATTGTATAGATTGTTTGTATCAAAATATTTTAATTGTAATAAATAAATTTTCAAAGAAAAAAAGTTTATAACGTTAAACTTTTTAAAAGTATTAATTGTTATAAAAGTCTTTATTTATTATATTTGACAAGAAGAAAACAATTTAATCTTTATTGTTTCTAATACAGATATTTGATTTGTATTTGTCTTCTAAAAGCGTCTATATAATTGTATAAATATTATATTTAAGTTTTTTATATTTTATTATTCGAAAATTGATAAATAAATTAAAAATGTTAACGCAATACTTAAATAATATTTAAAATTTTATATTAACTACAATTAAAATAACTAATTTAATTTCTTATTTATAATTAAGTTTAAAATTAACAATTATTAAAGCAATTTTAGGAATTTATATTATTCTTTGCTATTAAAGATTATAATCTATAATTAAACTTAAAGTTATTCAAAACTATTTTATTAAATATTATTATATATATTTGTAAAGAATTAAATAATTATTTCGACAAACTTAATATCTCTAAAAAGTTCTTATATACAAAGTTGCAATAAATTTAAGTAAAACAAATTAAATACGTTAATTGCTATTGTTATTTAATTTTTAAATTTTGCAAAAACAATTAAATAGTTGTAACGCTATAGTGTTAGCAACGCGCTAGCGTTCCAGAGTATAGCAAAGCATATAATTTCGAGTGTCTATAGAAGTTTCAAATAGCTCAATACTTCTTTTTAATTAGATAGCAAAAAATAGACTTATATATCATAATAAGTATTAGATAAAAAGAAAGCTTGTTTCTTGTTGTTCTTTAATAATTAGTTCTACTACTATTTATTCTATATAATTAAGATATAATAATACAAGTTTATTATATTTTATATATTTTATATCTTAGTATATTAACAAAAAGCAAATATATTTGTATTTTACAATTCTAATTGTTTTATCTTTTAAAGAGAAAAACTCGAAATATAATAGTATTGTATCAAATTATAGCAATTTAAGTTATAATAACTATTCGACTACTAAATTAAAGTTCAAAGAATTTAATGTTTTTTAAAACAACAATTGTTTACAAAATATTAACAAAGATAATTCCTATTAATATAATAATAGTAAAGTAGATAATTTAGCTACAATTAAAACTTCGACTTTATATTAACAAATAGAAATCTTAATAGCAAAGATTTAAAATCTACAAAATACTTAACAAACTTAAATTATAGTAATCGAAGAAACAAACTTTTAAGTTTTTTAGTTTGTTGTTGTATTGCTATTAATAATATTTAAGTTCTTAAAATTTAAAAAGCTAAAATTATATAAGAGTTCAAATATAAATAAATATATTATTTAATTTTGAAAAATTAATATTAATATAATACAATTTTTAACGTACTTTATTACAAATAAGAACAAAATTCTCTATTGTATACTATTTTTGAAAAACAATATTACTATTTAATAATATTTAAGAACAAGCAATAGCACTAAACTAAAAAGCAAATTTTTTAAAAAGTTTAATTTTTTTTTGTTAAATTTGATAATTAATTTTGCTAATTGTTCTTTTCTTATCTATAAATAATAAAAGATTGCTAGACAAAAATCAAATTTAAAAATAACTATCTTTAAAAGATATTTAAATAAGCTAGAGACTTATCTATTATTGCTTTTAGAAAAATATAGAATCTATATATTTTTAACTAAATTTAAGTCGAATTTAAAAGTAAAAGTTCTAGATATGAATAGTATATCGAATATTTGTAATAAACTTCTAATTATAACTATTATATAAAAACAAATACTAAATTGTATTTGCAAAACAAGTATAAGTAGTTTCGAAAATTAACAAATTACAAAAAGTTCTAATATTTTTTTAAACAAATTTTATTAAAATTGTTGCTCAAACAATATTAACAAGTTTATTAAAAACAAAAAATTCTATATTTTCAAGAATTTATCGATATTGTATAAGCAAATTTATAAGATTAATAACACAAACTATTTAAGTTATACCAAATATTTTAAATACTATAAAAAGAGATATTACAAAACCAAATATTTTAATAAGTACAAATAGAACAAATCTATTGCTGCTATTGTTACTATAATAGATAGAAGAAAAATTAAGCTTTATCAATATTTTGCAAACAAAACAAAAAAAACAAATAAAAACAATAAATTTGATTTTAGTAAAAAATTAAATTAAATTTTTTGATAACAAATATTAAATTACAAATCTAGTTAATTTAAAAGCTAAAATAAATATTATTAACTATATCTATATAGTGCAATAGAAATTGAAATCTATATTTGCTATTTTATTAATATTAATTTTTTTAAATAATAATAATTGTTTTTGTTACAATATCTATAAGTTAATTTACTATTTAATTGATTTATAAAATTAATATTAAGAATATATTATTTTATTCTACTTAATAGAATATATAGACTCTTATCTTATATTAGATATATTAATATTGTTTAAACAAGATATATTAATTAATTCGAAAACACAAAGTTGACAATTTAAAATCGCAAATAAAAAATAAAAAATAGTTAATTTTAAACAATTTATTTTAGATCTTATTAAGTATAGTATAATCTATACAGTTATTTGCATTAATATTATAAATATATTAAACAAAAAATTGACAAAACTTAAGATTTTTAAGAAATTAAGAAATCTAGAAGATATCTATAATAATAAATTGACTAGAATTCTATTAAAATTAAAAAAAAAAACTATATTATTAAGTTTTAGAACAATAAAAAGTTATTGTTTATATTTTTTTATAATTTTTTACAAAATAAGCTAGCAATACTTCGACAATATTTTAATAATATATTAGTTAAAAATTAAATTAAATATTTAGTTTTGTCTATAAATATCTCTATTCTATTTGTATTAAAATCGAACAATAAATTATATCTATATATTAATTATAGAAATCTAAATACAATTACTATTAAAAATTGTTATCTATTGTTTCTAATTATAAAAACGCTAGATTGTCTATACAAAGCAAAGTATTTTACTATCTTAAATCTAAAAAATATCTATTACTATATTTGTATTAAACGCAATAATAAGTAGAAGACAATATTTTGTATATACTATAAATATTTCGAGTATCAAATTATATTATTTAAACTAACAAATATATTTGCAATTTTCTAGATTTATAAATAAAATATTGCAAGAGCTAATCGATATAATTTGTATAATCTATATAAATAATATATTTGTATATAGCAATAATTTAATAAAATATTAATATTATATTAAATAAATACTAAAACATTTTTACAAATATTTGCTATATATTAATTTAAAAAAATATTAATCCAATATTACAAAGATTAAATTTCTAAACTTTATTATATCTTTAAAAGATATATAAATAAATTTGAAAAAATAAAACAATTAAAAAGTAGTCTAAATCGAAAACTTATTGCAAGCTTTAAATATTTTTAAACTTTGCAAACTTTTATAAATACTTTATATATTACTATTCGAAAAGAGTTATTTCTTTTACTAATTTGTTAAAAAAAAAAAAAAAAAAATATAGCTCTTTTGTTTAATCGAATAAAGTAGAGCAAATGTTTTATTAACTTTGCAATATTTTTATATTAGCTTTACTATTTTATTACTACAATTTAAACAAGAAGATTAGAGTAAAGATTAATATATCTAATTTTGCAATCGCAAATATTCTAAATTAATAAAATAACAATAGATATTAATATTTAATAATATTTTAATTGCAAAAAATAATTTAATAAAATAGAATTATAAGATATACAATTAGAAATTGCTAGCTATTGTAGTTGCTTTTAAGCAATAAAAATACTATCTAAAAAGCAATATTTATTCTATTGAAATATAATTAAAATATAATAATTTTAGAAAATTTATAGATTAAAAGAAGCTAAACTTAAAATAAATTTGCTAGATATTAAAGTTAATTATCTATAATTTTGAAATTTTCTATTATTTAAATAAAAAAAATTCGACAAATAAATTGTTAAAATATTTCAATTATAAAAAGATTTTGTTGTTAAATATAAGATTGCTATTAATATTCCAAAACAAACTAGTATTGTTGTTTAACAAAAATTAATTAATATAAAGCAAACAAAAGATATTAAATAATTTAATTTTTGTATTTTAAAATAAGCTAATATTGTTGTTTAATAAAAAATTGTTAATACAAAGCAAACAAAAGATATTAAGTAATTTAATTTTTGTATTATAATTAGTAAAAATATCTACTAGTAACGCGAAGATTTTGCAATTATAAAGTAGAAAAAAAGTTTTTAAAAAACTAGTATCTCTATTTTAACTAATTAATATATAAATCATTATTTTAAGAAAAATAATTAGAAATATATTAGAAAAATTGTATAAAAATTTAAATTTAAATTAAAATCAAAATATTGTTTTATTGCAAACAAAAGATATAAACTCTAAATTAAAAAAATCTTGTTAAATATAACAAACTGTTCTATATTTTAAAAAATATAGTTATTAGAAAAAAATTAATTTGCAAAAATTATAATAATTTTTTAATAAAACATTTTAGAATCGAGAAAATTTTAAATTTATTTTAGAGAAAGTATTTCTAATTTGTTTGCACTAAATAGATAAAAATATATATTAAAATATATAATATTTATTAATATATTAAAGTTTCTTATTATAAATTATATAATAAGTTTCGATTCTTATTTGTTACAAAAAAATTATAAAAGACAATTATTATAAATTTTATAACAAACTTGTTGTCGAACAAATATTATTAAATTGTATATAATTCGATTTTTGTAATAGTCGATTGCTATACAAAAATAATTAAATATATATTTGTAATTATTAGAATTAATATTGCAAAACTAGTAAAAGTATTTTTCGATAAAATTGTTTTATATTTCGAAATATTAACTAATATAGTAAGTAATAGAAAATCTATCTTTACTAGTATTTTTTAATTTACTATATATTTTTATATATAAATTAAAAAACAATTAAGTATTATTTTTTATTTTTAGACAAATAGTTTAATTTAATAATAAAATTAAACTCTTAAGTACTATTTTTGTACTTATACTAATACTAAACAAAAAAAGTAGACAAATCTATTATTAATAGCAAAATTTGTCTACAATAATAACTATTATATTTTAGTTAAAACTTTGTTGTTTTATTTAATATACAATTATTATTCGTAGATCTACTATAAAGTTAAAAATAATTTTATTAAAAAAAAATACTATTAATACAAAAATATATAAAATAGTTTTATAATTTATAAACAACTTTAACAAAATATCTTAAAAACATTATTATACAACAAACAAAATACTATTATAGAAAATATTAGTCGAAGAGTTTTGTTGTAGAAAAATTAATTATATTTTTAATTAGAAATTTAAAATAAAAAATATTTAGCAAAAAAATATTATACAAGTATATGAAATTGTTTAGAATTGAAAATAAAAATAAAATACAAATTTATTGTTTTATTTTATTTAATATCTATCGAATTTATAATACTTTTTATATTTTATTTCTAGAGTTATATTTGTATTGCGCTAACAATAAATAGACAAAACAAATATTGCAAACTTCGAAACTTATTAACAACAAAATTTAATAAAAAATAAAAGAAATTTTAGATAGAACTAAATTCAAAAAACAAATATAATATAAGATTAAATAAATAAATTAAGACAAGAAATACAATTAATAGTTAAAAAAAGAATCTTTAAATAATATCGATAAATTGCAAAAAAGGTTTAAAAAACAAATATATAGCAAACAAAAGCAAAAAAGATAGCGCAATATATATTGCAACAACAATAATTATATTAACAATAATTTACTTAATAAAATATTGCACAATTATTATTGTATTGTTGTTGTATAATTAAATTATAAAGAAAAATTTCTTTATTTTGTTATACAAGATATTAAAAATAATAGACTCTTAATATAGATATTGAAAACAAAGTTCGAAAATATAGTTATTTTATTATTATTTGTTAGTCGATAATATATTATAGCAACTTAGTAAATTCTTAATATTTTATTAAATTTGTTTTAGAACAATTAGAGACAATTTTTAAATTTATTTAAGAATAAATTGTCGAATTTTTTAAAATTAACTATAGATAAGTTTTGGAAATTGTTCGAAGTAGTTATATTTTTTTAAGAAAAACAAATTGCAAAAAAAAAAAATTGTATAATTTTTTTTGTTTTTGTTACAAATTTGTTCTAGTTATTTATATATATTTTTATTTTTTTTATTTTTTAAAAATATATAAACAAACAAAGTACAAACAAAATTAAAATAAAAACTTACTATATTTTTATTTAACAATTTTGTTAACAACTTAAAGTTGCTAAAAAATTGAATTATAAAATTATAAAATTTTGCAAAAGAATTTTTCGAATTTGTTCTATTTAAATTACTAATAAGTTTAGAAACAAATTATTTTAATTTTGTTTTTTTAATTTCTATCAATAATTTGTTTTTGTTTTTGTTTTTGTTTCTATTTTGTTTTGAATTTTAAATATATATTAGTAAAGTATTAAAAAGTAAATCGATTAATTGTTGTATTTTAACAAGAATTTTATTTTATTTTATTTTAAATTATTTTAGTTTTTGCATTTGTTTAAGTTTAATCTAATATCTATAAATATAAATTAAATTGTATTTAAGTTAACAAATATAAAATTCAGTTTAATTTGCTATTAATAAAGTAAATTCTTTATTGTATTATTAGTTTTTTATTTTATAAACTATACTTTTTTATATATATTCTATTGTTCTAGAAATTGTATTTTTTATCTTAAGTTTTTTGTAATAATTAATAATAAGATCTTTTATACAATTTCGAAAGTATTTAATAAACTAATAAATATTAGCAATTATTGTATTGTAGATATAAAGAAAGTTTATTGCAATACAATAATTGAATTTACAATAAAAAAAATTGCAACAAATATAGAAATTTCTTTTTTTGCAAATATATATATATTTATTTATACAAATTATATATAGAAAATTATTACAAACTATAATATATTAATTGCGCAAATAGTAAAGTATCGAAATTATTTATTTTTTCAATCTTTTGATCTCTTAAAAAAAGAAGAAGAAACAAAAGATATATTAATTTAAGATTTGTACTATATATATAAGCTTTATATATTGTTGTTTTTGTAACAATTTATTTATAGCAAAAAAGCAATTGCAATTAAAAGAGATATAGAAAAAGAAAAAAAAAATATATATATATATTTATAGTCCATCTAGCGTCTGCGCAATACTAATTTTACTTTAAATTTTAATTAGAATTCTAACAACAACAAATAGCAAAGTAACAATATATTATAGATTGTTATTGTTGTTATTATATTGTTCTATAGATTGTATTAAATTAGACTGACCGTTCGGTTCCAACAGTTGGAACCGAATTGCATAAATTATGAAAATACTAACTATATTAGGTTAAAACTTGGCCTAATTAGGTATAACTTTCGGGTCGGGTTATAGATTTTGGGGAAAAACCGACCCGAACGGTCAGTCTATATTAAATTAAAATATAAATTACTTTCTATTAAATAAAAGACTCTTTTTCTTCTAATTTTTAAAAAAATTTAAAAAGATTTTTAACAAATTCTTGTAATACTAGTATTTAGCAAATATTTTTGTTTTTAATAAGATTAATACAGTTTCTTATATTATTGAAAATTAGTGCTCTAAGAGAAGAGATAACTGTAATACTATAGCGTTAATAGCGCGCTAATATCTCAAAATATAGCAAAATATATAACTTCGAATATCTATAAAAGTTTCGAATAGTACAATATTTCTTTTTAATTAGATAGCAAGAAATAAACTTGTATATTATAGCAAATATTAGATAGAAAAAAGGTTTGTTTCTTGTTGTTTTTTACCAATTAGTTCTACTACTATCTATTTTATATAATTAAAATATAGTAATACAAGTTTATTATATCTTACGTCTTTTATATCTTAGTGCGTTAGCAAGAAGCAAACATATTTGTATTTTACAATAATATTTAATAAATGCAATCTTAAGATTAAACAAACTTGTTAGTTTCTTAAAAACAAGAATTTCGAACTTTATAAAATTATTGAAGATTAACAATTATATTTATAAGTTCGACTTATCGAAAATAATAATTGAAGTTTATTTAATTTTTTATTTATAACTATTAAAACTATTTATTAGCAAATTACTACTAAATTAATTTTAACTAAAATTTTCTTTTATAAAACTTAAATTTAATAATAAGAAATCTATTGTTTTTAAGCTATTTTAATAGATTGTCTTTAAAAAAATTAAATTACGCTTTAACAATATTAAATCTAACAAAAACATTAATCTAAACAAAGAATCTAATTAGAAACTTCTTAAATAAAAAATATTATTTTTTTATTACAAAAATTGAAATCGAAAATCTCTATAATAGTTTTATATTAATATCGAAAAATATCTAAAACTAATAACAAACTTTTATTATACTTATTTTAAAATATTTATTTTGCATTAAATCTTTCGCAAATTATAAATATAAAAATCTCTTAATTATATTTAATATTATTTATATATTTGTTAGTAACTAAAAATTAATATATATCTAAAATTCTTTCTTTTTTTATTTAATAAAATTCGAAAAAAAATTATTAATATAATTATTATTGTTAAACATTTATTAATATATATTTAAGATTTTTGTTATTACATTTAATATTAATTTCGAAAATATATTGTTAATATATTATTATTATTAAAAGTTATTTGTTATATATTTGTAATTAAAATTGAATACTTTATAATATCAAAATTATTCAATATATTATTTGATCTCTTGTATTAATTAACAAGAATTTTAAGAATATATTATTAATATATTATTATTGTTAAGAGTTATTCGATATATATTTGTAGTTTTTGTTGTTAATTTTATAATATTTTTGTTAAATATTTTAGAAACGTCTCTTTTAAAGATTCTTTAAATAGAAATTAATTTAATATTTCCAAATATATATACAATTGTATATAAATTGTTGTTAAAATACTTTTATATATTTTTCTCTCTTTATATAATAAATTTAGACAAACATATTCGAATACAATTAAAATTTCGCAAATTTCGCAAATTTTAATATTGTTATATTTTTCGTTGTTATTTATTTTCTTTTTATATTATATAGTTAACTAATCTCTTAAACTCTTTTAAATATAATTAATTTTTTAAACTCTTTAAAACGTAATTAATCTCTATTTTGTTATTAATTTTTTAATTTTTGCGTCGTATAACTTAAATTCTTTTTTTAGAATTAATAATAATAATCTTTTGTACTCTTTTAATTTTTTTATATTTAAAAATTTAAAAATTTAATTTGCTTTTTCTCTTTTTTAATCTTGTTGTTGTTCGACAAATTATTCAATATTTATTCGAAATTAAAGTTTAACTATTAAAGAATGCTTAATATATATACTTACAATTTTCGAACAATACTTAATATTAACAAAGAAAAGTCGAAAACTAATTAAATTATTATTTGCAAAATATATATTTTTTTTGCAAATATATTGCGATTTTTTCGATTTTTTTTTGCTTCGATTTTTTTATTCGACAAAATCGTAATTGTTACTTAACAATTATCGAAAACTTTATTTTTTATATTTAACAAATACTTAATGCAATATTTAATATTATTTAGAGTTCTTTAAAATTTTAACTAAAAATAATATTAATAACTTGTTAAAGCTTGCAATTAAAAAGAAAGATATTGTTACAAATTCTAGTTAAAATAGACTTTGCTCTTTAAGTCTTCGATCTTTGCTTTCCTAGTTTTAAATATACTATAAGTAGTATTTAGCGTCTTAATATTCGTAGTACTTTTATTTATTTCTTATACATAAATAATTTTACATAGCTACTATTCTTGTTAATTAACTATATACTAGTTTACTAACTTTATTCTCTAATATTTTTAAGATTTATTTTAATTTTTTTACAAACTTAATTATATTTTGAGAGAATTATTCTAAATAATTTAATGCAACTTCAAAGCATCGAATTTGACCAAAACATTTTTTATAATTTTCGAAAGTTAAAATTGTTAATAATTCGAAAAAACAAATTTAAATTTATAAAAATATTGTATAATTAATTTTTTTAATTTTTTTAAATAAAGAATAACGACAAATTAATATAAAATTTCTTCTAATAAATTGTTAGTTATATATTATTTATATATAGTATTAATTATAATTTATGCAATTAAAGACTAGATTAATTGTAATTTGCAATCGAAATTATTTTTGTTCTAAATAAAAGAAAAATAAGAGATATTTTTTTACATTTAATATACTTATATAATTGTAAACAATAACATAATTCAAAATTTTATAATTATTTTCGTATATAATTTTTAAAATATTATTTACAATTAAAGTTATTTAAACGTATTTGTTTTAAAACTTGAATTATACTTTTATATTAATCTTTTTTATTTAATATAAATTTATTGCGCAATACAATAATAATATATCTAAAGTCTGTAGATTAAGATAGTATTAAATAAGTAGTTCGAAAAGCTATTTGTTTAATTCTAATTAATTTGTTTAGCAAGTTAATTCAAATCTGAATTAATTTGATTCAGATAAGCTAAATTTAATTAAAATTAGCTCAGAAACTACAATATATTTTGCAATCTTTGTTTTTTGTATATAATTATCTTCTAGAGTACTAATAATTTACTATATTGTTTGCTATATTTTTTAATAGATTATAAATTCGGATTTGCAAAAATTCTTAATTCAACAGTCTTTAATACTATTATTGCAACAGCTCTAATTGCGTTTTACAAAAAACAAAAGACAGTATTATTAATAGATAGAACTCGACATATATTTTCGAGTTACGCCAAAAAAATTTGCACAAACAAATTAATTTTGTTTAATCACAAATTCTATAAAGAACAAACAGCAATAAAAGAGACTAATTTATATATTTAGAAAAGAGCTAGTTAATACTTTAAAGAAAGCAAATTATATAGTTTAAAAAAGAGTTAGTTAATACTTTAAAGAAAGCAGACTAAACTATTTTAAAAAAAGCAAACACAATATTAGAAAATACTGTTAAAACAATAGTATAGCTACAATTGTTATACTAGATTAATAAAACATTAGTATATTAAATCTCTTTATTGCTATTTAATAGATATTACTTTATCTACTCTTTTATTTTTTTGTCAATCTTACTTTATTTACTTCTTTGTATTCTATATATTATAGAGAATAATATATATAAGACAATTAATATACTTAGTCGAATTACAAACAAGCAATAGTTTTGTTAAGTAAGAAATTATCTTATAGTAGAAGATTTTTAAAATATAGTTTAATTTTTAAACTCTGCTGTACTTTTTATTTCTACAAACAAAACTAATTTAATACTATTAATTATTTCTTAATCAAAAAATATAAAAACAAATATTAAAACTATTTTTTATATTTAACTTTGTTTGAACAAGAATTAAAAAAATTATAATTGCTATAATTATTATATATAAGATATAGAGATTCTTAATATATAAATACAAAAAGAAATTTCAAACAATCAAAAGATAGCACTTAACAAACTATATAAACTACAAAAAGTCTATCGATTAAAGTATCGACAAAATATAGATATATTTTAAGAAACTAAAACAAAAGATTGTTAAGATTTAATCTAATATAAAGAGACTATATTGCAACAATAGATTAATTTAGATATTGCTAGTTTTTTTATTCTCGAAATATATTGCAATTTAAGATATTTTTAATATTTAAAATTCTTTTAATTTCAATATAATTTTTTTAAAGTTGTAGAAAAAAAAATTGTTTCAAATTAATAAGACTATTATATAAATTAAACGTAAAATTAGTTGTTTAAAATCTTAATATTAGTATCAAAACTTTTTTTGAAAATTAAACTTTAGTTCTTATCGAAAATTTAATTTTTTCAATTAAAAAACTAGTAGAGATATATATTGCTACTATTTTTGTTAGAGTCTTAAATATTTTATTAAAGAGTATTTTTTTTGTATCGATATTTGCAAACATATTTTAAAAAAAATAGAAAAGACAAAAATTATTAAAAATAAACAAATAGAAATTTTACAAGAAATATTGTATTTACAATATTGAAGACAATAGTTTGTCGAAAAAATTTTTACTTAATAATAGTAACTTTAATATTGAGAAAAGTATTAATAAAGAATTTGCAATGTTGTTTAAAAAAAAATTAGTAAAATTCTTAACAACAAATAAGTTATCGACAATTTCGGAACTCTTGTTAATAGTACTATTAGTAACTAATAGTTAAATTAGCTAATATATTAATATGTTTGCTCTATATAATTAAGCGCAGAATTGAGCTATAACTAGCAGAATTTGCAGACATGTAATTAATATGCGTTTTGTTAAGATCTAATTTCGCATATTGTTAAGTCTTACGAATACAATTTATAGACACAATTTAAAAATATAATTTATAAACACAATTTACGAATACAATTTATAGTTACTATACGCACAATAAGAAACATTCTCGACAATACATAACTTGCACGTAGAAATCTTACAAATTGTTCGATTCTATTATACAAATTACTATAATATAAACAAGTAACAAATAGAGATATAAACAAAACATTGCGAAAGATTGTACATATCTCGAATATTAAAATTGAATTTCTGTTAAGCAATTATTAGACTGATCGCGTCGGATCGATTAATCGAGTTCGAATTGATTAATCGACTCGAATCTTGGCAATTTGAGTTAACCCAACTTAAAAGTCTTAACAAGTCGATTTCTAAAATTGAAATCGAAAATCAAATTGAGTCGAGTTAATTTCTAGAGTTAAAATCGAAATTCGATTCGAAAAATCGACTCGAATTGTCAAGATTATTTAAATAATTAAATAATTTATTAATAGTTAATATATAGTTAATATATAGTCAATATATATTTAATAATATTTAATTATTTAAATTATAATAAGATAATATATTATAGTAATGCATTACTACTTTTTAAAAAGAAAAGAACTAAATTATATCTATAGATTCTATAGAGTCTATAGATGCAAATAATGTATTTTATTAATAAATTGCATCTATAAGATCTATAGAGTCTATAAATGCAAATATTGTATTTTATTAATAAATTGTATTTATAAGATTTATAGAGTCTATAGATACAAATATTGCATTTTATTAATAAAATATTTTATACTATTTTTAGTAATTCTTGGCATAATAACGTAATTTTCGATTTTTTGACAATTTGATTCGATTTCTAATATTGAAATCGAATATCGACTCGAATCGAGTCGAATCGATTCTAAAATAATAGAAATCAACTTGGGTTTTGAGTCGATTTCTAGAGTTGAAATCGTCGAATCGGATCGATTCCAATAGTTGGAACCGAAATCCGACCCGACGGTCAGTCTAGCAATTATTAAGACTTTTGCTGCTAAATAGATTCTAAGTTAACTAATAGTCAAATTAGTAGAATTCACAACAGACACTTTCTGAGCAGAGATTTCGGAATTGCTAACAGTTGTTAATACTAATACTTTCTTATATATAACTGATTAACTTTAATATTTTAGAAATTTTCTTATTGTTATTTCTAGATATATTGTTAAGATCGAAGAGAGAAAATTGTTTTTAGATTAGTATAAAACAGCAACAATATATACAAAAAAAAATAAAAATTTCATAAATATTTTTTTGTTTTAAATTTTGAAGTCAATTTTTTGTCTAACAAACATATATATTAGAAAAATCTATATAAAGATTTTAACAAACATAGCATATAGATACAAAATAGACAAAAAAGATATATTCTTACTGCAAATTAGCAGAAAAATATATATATAGTAAACAAAATAGTATTGAACTTAAACAAGTTTGCTTTTATTGCTATTATATAATAGAAATTTCTTGTAGTATTTTTAGCAATTAATAGTATATCTAATTAAAAAAATTAAATACAAATTAATATTAACAAAATAATTATTAACAATCTTAAAACAAAATTATATAGTTTTTAATATTGTTAATTTGTTTATCTAGACGCAGTTAAGTTGCAAAAATTGCATAAAATTACTATATTTTTAAAATTTATTTATATTATCGAAGATATAGAAAATCTCTGTAAAATATGCGTATTAATGAAGTTCTATAATAAGAGAAATTATTATATTAGTAAATATAAAACAGTTATTCTAGCTTTTATTTTAATTAATATCTGCAAATTACTGTTAGTCTTAAAACTTAAACACAAGTATTTTTTCGAAATTGTCGATAACTACTTTTGTAAAATATAGATATTAACAATAATTAAACAAAAATAGATTGTAGATATTTTTTGTTAATAACAAATATAAATAGAACTTTAAAGTAAAGTTAAAAGTACTTGCAATTTGTAGCAACAACAATATAGAGCTTAAATTAGCACTTAATAAATAGTATTTATTCTTTAATATTATATTTAATTATATTTTGTTGTACAATTCTTTTTAAAATAATATTGCTAAACAAAATATACAAATTATCAAAAACTCTATAAAAGTTATAATTAAAAATACAAAACTTTCTATTAAATTCTAGTTAGAAACTATATAGACAAACAAATATCTACAGAATTATATAACAATTAAATTGCTTATTAACAGCAAACTTATTATATCTATAGAGATATTTATTAATATTAAACTATCTATTAATTATTTGTATATATAAAATTGCAAATACTATTTCTATATAAATTTCAAATCTTTTCTTGTCGAAAACAGAAAAGAAAAATTTATAAATAGAAAACAAATAAAAGTATTTCTCGAATATATCGACAAAATAAATATATTTGTCAAAATATAAGTATTAAACTTAAGTAAGATTATCAAATATAATATTGTTAAATATATTAAAAACAAAAAGAAGTAATATATTAATTTTAAAATATATATTAAAACTATTAATATTTTATCGAAAAAACAATTAATAGATAGATTTTGCAAAAATACAATTAAAAATAAATCTAATTTAGATCTTATCTATATTAATTTAGATTTTGTTTATACTAATTTAGATTTTGCTTAAAATAATCTAGATTTTGTTCAAACTATCTTAGATTTTCTTTAAATAATTTTAGATAATTTTGTTCTATCTAAATATTATATATAGATATTTCTATATATTTCTATTTTAAAAAGAAAACAAATTAATAATAGTGCAAAGAATTTAAAGAAATATCGAAACAAAATTGTTTGCATTATAGCAATCTTTATAGTTTAAAATATAATTAATAAAACTATAGATTTGAAGTACAATTTTGCAGCTATTAATAAATAAGACAATAATACTAGCAAGCTTGTTATATCTATATCAAAAATATAGAACAAGATTGTAAACAATTTTGTTCAAAAAAAACTTCAAAAAGATATTATACAAACAGAATTACCTGCTCTTGCTACTAATAATATATAGAAAATTGTTACTTCTTTTCGAAATATTAATATTGTAACAAATAAGTAGATATTAAAAAGAGAAATATATATAGATAGAATATTAAAAAAACTTAAAACAAAACTAATTGCAAAAGATTTTATATAAGTCTTCGAAATTAATTACAAAAATACTTTTGTTTCAATTGTTAAATTTAATATTTTACATTTATATTTTTTGTTATTGTTATACTAAAAAATCTAAAATACTATTAAATAGATATTAACAATATCTTTACTAAAAAAAAAAAAAAAAAAAATATATATTTAATATCTCTATCTAAAATAAATATATTTTCAAAACAATATTTGTGTATTTTTCGAAATCTCTATAGTTTAAAACAAGTTATTCGCAACTAATATAAGCGCTATATTAAAGAGTTTATTGAACTAGATTTTAAGCAATACAATACTAACTTCTATCTCTTGTTGTATTTCGAACAATATATTATACTTTTGTTTTATATTAACAATATTGTTATTGCTGCACAATTAATAGATAATATTAATTAATTTAAACGCAAATTTCAAAAAATATTTAAAATAAAGAATCTAGAGAAAATAAAAAAGATTCTTAATATTAGAATTATTTGTAATCGGAAAGTTAAAAATCTATATATAAATTAATTCTATTATATTAATAGACTGACCGTTCGGGTCGGTTTTTCCCCGAAATCTATAACTCGACCCGAAAGTTATACCTAGTTAGGCCAAGTTTTAACCTAATATAGTTAGTATTTTCATAATTTATGCAATTCGATTCCAACTATTGGAACCGAACGGTCAGTCTATATATTAACAAGATACTTAATAGATTGCAAATATCTATTAACAAAAATAGCTTAACTAAACTATCTATAAATAGATACAATTCTTTTCGATCTATTAAATTAGAAGATAAACAAATTAATTAAAGAAATTATTAATACGCAATTAAAAATATTATATATATAGCTATTTATACTTGTTTAAATATTGCTTTTGCAATAGAATATCTAAATTAATATTTTGCTAATTCGACAAAGTATTATAGCTAGATTTTAAAAATATTGCTTCAATATTTTTGTTTTATTATTAACAAAAAACTAATATATAGTAGCAATAAAAATTTATATTTAGTAGCTTACTTTAACTTAGACTACGCATCTAATAAACTATATCGAAAATTAATTTTTAAATATATATTTATAATAAACAAAGAATCGATTGCATAAATATTACGCAAGCAAAAATTAATAGCAATATCTATTACTAAAACTAAATATATAGTTCTATCTATATATATTAAAGAAAATCTATAAATTATATAGATTCTAAAAGATACTAATTATGCAAAATATCTTAAAAATTTATTGAATTGTATAGATATTGTCGAGAACAAAATATACAAATTTGTATTTTCTATACAATTAATAGACAACAATTAAGCAACTCTAACATTTATTAAAAATGCTTATATTAATATAATACTTTATTATATTAGAGATCTTTGCAAAAATAATTGTATTTATATTAGTTTGTTCGAAGCGCAAATATAATTACAGACAAACTAACAAAACTATTGTTCAGAAACAAGTTTAAGATCTTTATTAGACAATTTAAATTAATAAATTAAAAAATTAATAAAAACTAATAAATATATTATTATCGAGTAGAAGTATTGCATAATACAACAACAATATATTTGAAATCTACAAATCGAGATAGTATTAGATAAATAATTTGAAGAGTTGTCTATCTAATTCTAATTAATTTGTTTAGCAAATTAATTTAAATCTGAATTAATTTAATTCAGATAAGCTAGACTCAATTAAGACTTGCTTAGAAATTGCAATATATTCTGTAGTCTTTGCTCTTTGTATATAATTATCTTCTAGAATACTAATAATCTACTATCTTGTTTGCTATATCTTTTAATACAAACTTTAATTAAATTTTGTTTAAAATTTTGTTATTAACAATTGTTTATAATTATTATACTTAAAATTAAATATTAGTATTTAGATTTTATTTAATATATATTTTTTTTAAAACAAGTAATTAATAATTAATAATTAATTTGTTCAATATCTTGCGAAGATTTTTTTTTTAGCATTAATAACAAAAATAAGAAAATTTTAATTAAATTAACTTGCAAATTAATTAAAATTCAAATTACTAAATAACAAATGACAAAAGATAAATTTGCTAGAAATTTTTTTGTTTGAAAACAATAATAAATTTAAAGCTTTTCAAGAGTTTAATATTCTATAAACAAAAATACAAATATAATATAACAATATTTTTCAACAATTCGAAGAAAAAATTTAAAAACTTAAAATAATGCAAAAGAATAATACAAGCAATAACTAATATAAATTGATTGTTTTAAAATAATATAAGCAAGAGTAGCTTTTAAGTCGAAATATATTACTTAACACTATAGCGAAAAATTCAAAATTATAATAACATATATTTAAAAATAGAAATTTTTAATATAATAATATTATATTTGATTTTAAAATAATTCGATTTTAAAATAATAAAATTAAATCGAGTTTTAAGTTAATTTCTAATATTAGAATTAACAAGTTAAGTTAATTTCTAAAGTTAGAATCGAAACTCGATTCAATAATCAATCTAAATATAAGAAAAATAATAGAAATATAACTAGAAGTCTTATTGTTATTATCTAAAGATAGATTAATTATTAATAATATATTATATATATAGAACTCTATTATTGTTAAGTAAAAATATTGTTTGTAAAACTTATTAAATAATATTTAAATAATATTTTCGCAATTTCTATATTATTGTTAAATAGTTTTTAAAGATTCTACTTAGCAAATATTATTTATCTTTAGATTAATTTCGAATCTATTTTTAGTCAAATATTTAATAGATAGTTCTCTATTTAATGCAATATACAAGAAGGAAATTACTAGTTAAATAAATATAAAGATATTAAAGAAATAGTAATAAAGAGATAAATCTCAAATATTTCGATCTTTTATATAGATAGTCTTTAGATATAAATTAGAGATACAAATAGAGATTGATTTTAAGTATACAAAAGATATATTCTAGATTTAAATTTGTATCGAAAGATTAATTCAAAATATATTAAATTTGGTAATTAAGAGAGACAAACTCAAGTATCTTCTATAATCTTTCTTAACTTTTTAATTTAACTTGCTTACAAGATTGTCGAATTATTCTATTAGTCTTAGAGCAAAGATATAATGTTTAGACAAAGTATAGAATAATGTTCGACTAGTAATTATCTAAAACAAATATTGTCTTAATATATTAAGAGCAAGTAGAATAGATTGTAGAGTAATCTAGAATTGTATTAATAAGAAGCTTGTTCTATAAATATTCTCTATAAAAGAGATCTTATAATTGATCTAAAATAATTATTAATTAAATACGTCTTTAATTAAGAGATACATCAACAATTTAAGTCTTGCAAAAGTTTTTTTTGTTAAGAATACTTAGACTGATTGCGTCGGATCGATTAATCGAGTTCGAATCAATTAATCGAATCGAATCGAGTTGGATTGATTTCTAAAGTTAAAATCGAAAAGTCGATTCGATTTCTAAAGTTGAAATCGAAAATCGACTTAAGTCGAGTTAAGATTTAGAGATAAAATCGAAATCCAATTCGAAAAACCGACTCGAATTATTATTTTAGTAAATTCTATTATTTTTAGTAATAATTTAATAGAAATAGTTAATTTATTGTATTTAATTAGTAATTATATTAGAAATATCTATCTATTATAGCATTACTATAATGTATTATCTATAATGCATTATCTATAATAATAATAAATCTAAATTTAAACTTTTTTTATCCTATTTTTAGTAATTCTTGACATAATAACGTTATTTTTGATTCCTTAACATTTGGATTCGATTCCTAATATTGGAATCAAAAATCAACTCGAATCGAATCGAGTCGATTCTAAATTAGCGTCAACCCGATCGGGTTTCGAGTCGGTTTCTAATGTTGGAATTGTCGAGTCGGGTCGATTCCAATAGTTGGAACCGAAATCCGACCCGAAAGTCAGTCTAAGAATACTTGTAAGATTGTATTGTAAATTAAAGTACTTCTTTAATACTTAGTTGCTAATTGTTCTTTTCGCATAAAGTAAATCTTTGTAACGTAGAATATAGATATAGATACTTTTGTAGTCGAATAAAATATAAAGTAGTAGTAAGTAATTCGATTCTTAAATCTTAACTTTGTCGGTTTTTTCTTTATTTCAATATATAAATAGTAATAAGATATAGTCTATATATATTAAAGCTATTGTATATTGCAAAATAATTTAATTTTGTTATAAAAAGCAATTTTATCTTAAGATAGTTCAAAACTATATTAATACAATCTTGAGACATCTTAAACGTTTGAGAGTATCTCGTGAATAACATAATATCTCAAACGTAAGACCTATTAGTAGGCAAAACGTTTCGAAAGTATCTTGCAATTCGTCGTTTTATAAGACGTATTAAGACGTTCCAACTTTTCAAGATCTATCGCAACGATCTTGGGTCACTCTACGATCTACCCCACCCGCCCTTGATGTAAGGTAAGGCACCACTGAGCAGATAAGGCTTAGCTGAGCGGGTTACCTGCAGATCGCACCTCCGGTGGCGTTCTTTATCTAGCTTTATCTAGCTTTAGCACTCCCGTGCCTTCTCTCCATAAAGGTACCATTATCCAAAAGAAGATAGGGTAGGTATGGGACTACAAAGGTGAAAACGGTGATGATGAATTACCCTTGGAATGTCGTAGCTGACTTGGCCATCGATTCGACGTCAACCTCGGTCACGATTTGGAGCTATGCTATAAATATATTGTGCTGGTATCTTGATTTCGAGTCTCCGGGCGTCTGCCATCAGATCTATTGTCCTCTCCACTATTCTGTTCTATTCACCTTGCCTGAGCTGAAGTGCTAGATTCATTGCTAGTTCCCCCAAGAAAAGCTGGATCCCATTCACGGATCGGTCCAGATGTCAAAGAACGGTGGAGGAGAGGCAGACGAGAACGAAAAAGAAAGAGCCGCCGCTCAAGCTTCAGCTCATCTGGATAACCCTGCGAGAGCTTCGTATCATCAAGAGAAAATCAGAGAAGAGGAAGAAGGAAGAACGCAAATAGCGGTCGCAAATGCCTGGAAAGGGCCGCACATCTCGTCTTTGCACGAAGTAGTCTTCGTGGCCATTCTTTGCAGCACCCAGCTGATCACGCAATCGGGTCTCGGCTTAGTTCTCGTTCCCCTTCAATCTATAGGGCTCAGTTTCGACGATGCGTCGGTTGGAGAACGCAGCTGGTTCTGCGCGGCTTACAGTCTCACCGTGGGCACCTTCGTCCTCATAGCTGGCCAGTTGGGCGATATCTATGGCTACAAGAGGATGCTGGTGGGTGGGTGGTTGTGGACCGGCCTGTGGGCACTGGTCGCCGGATTGAGCGTCTTCACCTCTTCGACCATCTTTTTCGACATCTGCAGAGCGCTCCAAGGTATTGGCACGGCGTTTCTTCTACCAAACAGCCTTGCTATCCTCAGCAGCGCATATCCACCCGGCAGAAAAAAGGAAATGATCTTTGCTCTGTTTGCATCAATGGCGCCAGTCGGATTCACGATTGGAGCTGTGCTTGGCTCGCTCTTCGCGGAACTGGCGTGGTGGCCGTGGGGATTCTTTACCACGTCAATTTTCTGCGTCCTGATGACCATACTTGCATACCTCTTTATTCCGAATAGACATGTCAAGCCCGAGCCAGAGGTGAAAAAAGTGTTTGATTTGGTCGGAGCTTTCCTTGGCATCACCGGCCTTGTCCTCGTCAACTTTGCCTGGAACGAGGCACCGGTCGTTGGCTGGCACACCCCTTATACTTACGTGACCTTAATATTAGGCATTCTGAGCTTGGTCCTGTTCAGATTCCAGGAAATCAAGACTCCAAACCCGCTTATCCCAATGGACATCTGGAACGGCCGGGTTACATGTATCATAGTTTGTCTAGGTCTAGGGTGGAGTAGCTTCGGTGTGTGGGTTTTCTACACCTACCAGCTCATTGAGGTGGAACGAAAGGTTGGGCCTATCATTGCAGCCGCACAGTTTGTTCCAGAGATGATTTCGGGGATTATTGCAGCCATTACCACCGGCTACTTGCTCAGTCGCGTTGCGACAACCTGGCTGATGCTTGTGGCATCAGCGGCATTCTGCGCAGGCTGTCTTCTTTCGGCCACCGCGCCGGTCGAGCAAACTTATTGGGCTAACATCTTCGTATCTATGGTGGTCATGGCATGGGGGTACGTCCTTGTTCTCTGCCTCGAACCAAGGGTGAAAACATAGTACGATATAATCTGACACATTGTTGCAGAATGGATATTAGCTTCCCCGCTACGACTCTCATACTAAGTGATATCGTCCCTCCCGAATACCAGGGAGTTACCGCTTCGATGGTCAACACTGTTGTCAATTATTCCGTGTCGATTGGGTTGGGAATTGCAGGGACAGTGGACAGCCGAGTCAACGATGAGGGTCGGGATGTGTTGAAGGGGTACCGTGCTGCGATGTGGACCTCTGTGGGGCTGAGCGGGTGTGCGGTAATTGTTTCGTTGAGCTTTGCGAGCTGGACGAGGTGGAAGGAATCAGTAATGCGGAAGCAATAGGGACGGAACTAGAATTCAATGAATTCGTTCAGGGTCGCTTTTCATGCCATCTAGTTCATCATTTTTCCTTTAGTTTGTCACTGCTACGTGGCGTTCGATTTCAGGGTCTCTGAATACAAGCAGGCAATTTCTCTACACCACAACCGACTGCATATTCCAATGTCGTACAGGGAGGCAGACGAACAACAGGAAGTCTGGGCAGTCATCAACGAGCCCCGTAAGATAGTAGTTCACTCTGTATGAGGTCTAGGCGGTCAGACTTCATCATTGATTACTCTACTTGTCACTGGTTGATATACCCAACGGTGTGCACTCTACGGTGCATCTATTCGCGCGTTCAGTCCTAGACGCTGCATCCAATTCTATACAGTCCTATACGCAACAACGGAACATAAGTACATCTCATCTGATCGAATGCAATTCGGCACTTCGTCAGAACTGTCTTCAATCCGGACAACATATCAACAAGCGGCAAGGAGGACAGGATGAACATCCATTCCTCTCCCGAGTCGGCAATCTACCTACTCGAAGCCACTCTTGCTTCCGTAAGGAAGCCGAGATTGCCAGAAGGAGAACCACCAAAGATTTCCTTGTTTGGGCCGGAGGAGCCTCCGCCCAATGGGAACTATCCGCTTGCCCGACTTTCTCTCCTTCACCACATGAAATACTGAGTATGAGGCATTTTATGATCTAGACACTCGGGTCTCATGCATTTGAGACATCAGGTCTCAAAGCTCTTTGTCTCTGGCTAAGTGATTGATCATCCCAGGCTCCCTAACCAGATCACCTAGCCATCATGGAGCAGGACGTGGATTGCTTCCAATGGCCGTCCACGGGTAAGAGGCCATTACGAGTGATCATCGTCGGAGCTGGAATCGGCGGCCTCACCGCTGGCATTGGTGAGCAGCCACTCCGTTCATAGACTTAAAGACATCCCTGACCGTTGCCAGCCCTCAGGAAGGTCGGCCATGAGGTGCTCATCCTTGAGCAGTCTTCGAAAATTGCAGAGGTTGGCGCCGGGATCCAAATCGTCGGTTTCCTCTTCAAACCGAATCCAACTGTCGAAACTGACATATTGAAAGCCCCCCAACGCCGCTCGTATCCTAAGACATCTAGACCTATTAGAAGATGTATTGAGATATGCAATTGAACCGGCAGGGAACATTATGCGACGGTACGCAGATGACAAGGAGCTGTGCTCACGGACACACGTTCGCCCAGCATCTGAGAAGTACGGTGCACCAATGCTAGTTGTACATCGTGGGGACCTTCAACGAGTTCTTCATGCCTCTGCGATCAACAAACTTGTTGAAATCCGCACGAGCCAACAAGTGGTTAATGTGGACAGCAACTTCGAAGCCCGTGTGCAACTGGCATCGGGAAAGTGGGTCCATGGTGATATACTTATCGGTGCCGACGGCATACATAGCCTGGTGAGGAAAAGAATCGCTTCTTGTTTGGGTATCAACGACCGGATTGCACCCACGGGTGATTCCGCATATCGCGTTACCATTTTGCGGCGGAAACTAGCTGGAGAAGAAGAGATACTACAGCAACTCGATCGAGGCATCAGCACCAGGTGGATGGGGCCGAGAGGGCACATCATGGCGTATCCCATGCGCAAAGACCGTTCCTTATACAACATGGTCTTTGTGCGCCTTTCGAAGCCGGGGAAAGCAGACTCTGGAAATCTATGGAGTGAAAAGGGAGACTTACAAGAGATGATGGATTTTTACCAAGACTGGAGTCCGACGGTCAAGCGACTCATTTCGTATATTACACCTTCCGAGCTGATGGAGTGGCCATTGAACATCCACACAACCTTGCCGAAGTGGGTGGTCAATAAGGTCGCGCTTCTTGGAGACGCATGCCACTCGATGCTCCCATACCTCGCTCAGGGGGCTGCTCAGGCCATCGAGGACGCCGGCGTCCTCGCCGTCTGCTTGTCCATGACAGCCCACGTGCCCTGCGCGCTGAAGGTCTACGAAGCCGTGCGCAAGACCCGCGCGGAGACCATCCAGAGCTCCGCTACCGCCATGAGAACGGTTCTGCACCTACCTGACGGGCCGGAGCAGGAAGAACGCGATCGGAACATGAAGGGCGCGGGGAAACCTGGCGCAAAGAATCCCGATCTCTGGGCGGACCGAGCATTTCAAGACCTCATGTGGGGTGTGGACGTCATGAGCGAGACACAGGCAAATTGGGATGCGTTAAGTGGCGAGCTACTCATGCAGAGACCTTACAGTGGTGGGCACGAAAAATCCTGATGCTGCCGAACTTGCAGGTGCTATCTCAGAGGGTATAATACAGGCGCAATACTGAATCATGCGCCGGATTCCCGCAATCTCTTATGATCGAAGCTGACAACCTAATCAGTCTTGAGCGTCGTCATATCAGGTTGTTTTTCTCTCCTAGCATATCTTTCAGTATGTTTATGTTCTTGACTATTTTAAAGTCATATGTCGATGCTGTACCGTTGTCTTGTCTTGTCGATATGCAGTATGCACGTGTAGGGCGTGTTACAGGCTTGATTTCTGGCAACATTAGGACTCTTGGTGCCCACCAATTAGGCATCCATGAACTCGCGAATATTGGACCATGCTACCCGTCTATCTTCCACTCCGCATGGAGCACGTCCCAACATGTCCTTAACTGGTGTTTCTCTTTGATGTCTGTTTCTCGACACTCGAAGACTCTTGGTATCGAAGTTCGTTTCCTTGCCGACTTGTTTTGCTCTCAAGCTTCTCCAATGTGTAGAGCCTTGTTCGCAGGTGTAGGACTTCTATTGCCTATGGGCACCAGACTTTAGGCCGCTGGCCTTCGGAACAGATACGGCATACGTGTCCAGGATGTACCGCTTGAGAGGTTTGAAACTACCTCCGTAGCCTCGCATCTCGGATGAATGAACCCTTGCGGCTTATGTCATGGATAGGCGCTCCTCATGTCCCTGGTTTTGTCCTTGATTATTCGTTCACTCGCTTTTAGCTACTGCTTGAAATTGTAGCTGCGGTACGGCTGACCCGGGCGCAGAATCGGTGTAGAAATCACGGTTGAGCAGCATTGGATCAATCACATAAAGGATCGCTGTCGGGCTTCATAGTGAGTTTTAGAGAACTCAAAGTAGTGAGTTGTTTGCCATCACTCAAGAATGTTTTGTTTCGCGTAAAGTATATAGACTTGGCAACCTAGTCGGATCAATATTATCCCGTTGCCGGGCTAGAAACCACCAAATCAAAACAGCATCAATTCCATGAAAGTATCAGCACTTCCACTAGGTGTCTTCAGATCGACAATTCTCATTCGCGAATCTGCTAGCTCGAAGAGGGCACCAAAATCCTCCAGCGTCCGCTCTTTGCTCCCAAATTGCACCATCATCTGCATGTCGAGAGCGCGCATAATCTTCTCGGTATGATTGGGCAAATTGCCGATGGGCGCAAGAATCTGTTCGGCCACGAGAATGCGTGCGCCTTCCTTCATGGTTGAAGTCAGCGCTCGTAGGATTTGGACGCATTCACGTTCCGACCAATCGTGGAGGATATGTCTAAGGAGATACAGATCGGCATCTTTGGTAGAAGCGGGCTGAGCGTCAAAAAAGTCATGGGCAATGAATTGGACCCTGTCTTTGAGGCCGTCAGGGATCTTCATATTCGCCTGTTCTTCCAGCTTCGCGGAGTCGTGGATCTTTATACAGAGTGTTTTGTTGGCCCTTGCCAATGCTATTCCCACAGAGCCATCGGCGCCCCCGACCTGTGGACAAACTTTTTAGCTCTGTTAATGAAAACCCATCTGTGTTTCTTTGTGATTTCCTTTCTTTCTTTCTTTTCTTCTTGTGTCTCGGTTAAGAAGAGGGAAGGGTTAAGCTCACGTCTATCACAGTACCAGGTCCAAGTCCAGCCCAGTCGTAGCCGTTAACAACATGGGAGACATCATGCGCGCCTCCGCTGGTGATTAAGGCCATATACTTCCCATATTCCTGTGTCCATGTTGGAGATTTCTCGGCATAGGTCCACCATGTGTCAGGCGTCGAATGAGCGATTTGGAAGGGTGACCTGCTTGCCTTGGATTGAGGGTCTTGGGACTCCTTCAAGGACTCCAGTAGCTTCAAGGTCGACGGGAGACAGATCTCTAGCTGGTAGCTCAACACTGGAGACATTGCTGGGATGACTCTGGAAACCTCAGTATGCGCAACATAGCCGACTTTGGGTTCACAGAAGACGTCGTAAGTCATTGCTTGACGGAGCAGTCTGACAAGGATCTCTAGTGGGAGATTACAAGCCTTAGCGATCTCATATTGGGAGACCTGGCCATTGGCGGGGACCATCCCGGCGATACCGTAGTGATTGATTATCTGAAGGGTAATGAGATTGTGCTTGTCCTGTGAATGCCTCAGTACGTAAGCTCTCGACAGTTCAAGGGCACAAATCAGTTTAAAGGAGCCATTTCAGCAGAAGATAAACGCTAGTAGAGGGGCAGCTGATTCCTTTCCGGACGACCTAAGGAAAAGAAGGTCGATACCAGTTCCATCGGATTCCCGCTTACCATGCACAGGGGCCTCAAAGAGAGACAGATTAAATTTCAGATGATGTGCCAAAGAACATCTAACGAGAGGAAACATAGCTATCACATAGCTTGCTACTTTACAAACTGGATAGTACTTACAATCAAGACCATGTTCTTCAGCAGCTCAGACGGTCCAGCAACCAGATTCAGCAGAGTCCGGCATGAGTCGATGATAGCCAACCGTGCTTGCCGGATTTTCGCATCGCCAGAAGCCTCAGCCTGAATAGCTATCTGGTCTCCATATGGCTGAGCCTTGATGTCTAGGCTTCGCTCGAGAACTTGCACATTTTTTGCTATCTTTCCTGCCAGATCACCAACAAGGGGTTTTGGAGAAGAGAGCTCAGGAGTGACCATCTGACCTTCAGAGAAACGGAGCTTGCTCTCTAGAAGTTCGAAATCCTGGCTCTTCTTGAGGATTTGTGCATCGTTCGCTGTCTGTCTTACCCGGTCGACCACAAGCGCATCTCGAGAAGAGAGCACGGAAATCATCTTGAAAGGCTTGAAGCTACAAATACGTTGATTGTCTGAAAGACTACGTTTCTGAACTAGTTTTCTGGAATAATATGATGGACTGTAAATAGGGAAGCCAATAACTCCAAGCCGAACTCTATAGATCGACTTTGGTGCATATACTGTCCGAAGAAAGTACGTTCACGAACCGACACCAAAAGGATAAGCGGAAACAGAAGGATGGCTGGAAACATGACGATTGGGGATCGCGACAACATTCCCCTGACAACATTCCCGCTTACAGTTGCAATGACCCGAAGCAGAATTTAAAAGAGTAAGGTAATCCTTTTCTTCTTCGCAGCGTATCCCAAGAAGCATTACTTTGGATCCCGAGCTTCATAAATTCGAAACTAGTATAGCTCGATAGACTCACCTTTTTGGTCCTACCTTAGGACCTTGGAACTTGTTGCGATGAATTTCCTGAGGGTGCGGCGCGCATCAAGACTCCGCAATGTCTCTAAAGTCCCATCTTGTAGCTTCATCTCCGCTCAGTATGAGACAGGTCTGACCAATCTGACACGCATCCACACCACGTACAATTTACCACTAAAGGCAGGTATGTGAAGCCGGAAGACACATCGGAGATTGGGCGGAGACGGGAAGGGAAAACGAAAGAAACAAAATCTAGATCAAAGGAGTACTACTAGAGGAAAGGGATTTAAACTGATCCTGGACTTAGGCCCCGTCAGTGAGGACGTCTCCGGCAAGATCCACTGACAAGGACTCCGAATCAGGCTCAGTGCCCGATGGGGTAACGGAATTCCGAGGCATAGGCATTATGAGCACCTATACGCTGTCAGTAATGCAGAATTGGGTGAATCCAAGGTACCCAGGTAAATGGACTGGAAGATCAAAGGTGTCCAAAAACAGATTGTCAGTCTCACTGGCCCGAACTACACCATAGAATCAATGGTCAAAGCGACGGATTCACGACGCTCAAATTTCGGTTCTTTGAGAAAAGGCGATTGTCGGAAAGCTATCGGTTTGATGATTGGGTGTTCAACATGAGAGACAGACAGATACAAGGGACACATCTGATCTTTGAGATGTCAAGGCAGATAGTCGTTTCGGCCCCCCTTTTCCCTACATGAAGTCACAATTCCGAGAATGTTCTGGCCCCTATAAACCCTTCAAACAAGCTGAAGATAGAGCTTCGTGCTTGATCATGCTAGCTGCCTAAAACTGCGTTCCCACATGAATCCCTCCATCAACCAGGATGTTTGCTCCCGTCACAAACGAACTGAGCGGACTCGCCAGGAAAACGGCCACATTCGCGATCTCCTGCGGATCGCCCAACCGTTTCAGAGGAATTTTCAATCTCTGCTCTTCCACCCAAGCGGGATCCAGCTTCATGTAGAGCTCCCAAGGACCACCTTTGGCAAGGATCGGACCGGGAGAGATCGCATTGACGCGGATGCCCTTAGGTCCAAGGGAATGAGATAGTTCCTGGACGTGTTGTAACTGAGCCGCCTTGCACGCCCCATACGGAGCTGCTGGGGCCCGGAAAAACTCCCTGCCCATAAAGGAGCTCTGGACAATTATCGAAGGGTTGGGCGATCTCTCGAGGAAGGGCAGTGCTGTCTCAACCATATTCACAAATCCCATGACGTCAATGTTGAAGCTGTTTTGCCACTTCTCTGGATTACTCTCCAAGTCCATCTGGGAGGCTAAACACAAGCGGGCAGTATAAGCGATGCAGCCACGACATTCGGTTGAAGGGGGCCCACGAACCATTTGCGATCAAGATGTCAATCCTTCCCAAGCTGGCTCCAGCTTGGTCAACCCACTTGGCAATATTCTCTCTAGAACTGATATCAACCGAGGACCCGAATGCGCGCGCCTTGTTGGAAGGCCCTAGTGTAGTTTGAAACTCGGCGAAGTCTTCCTCGCTGACGTTACGTGCGCAATAGGATACATTAACACCCTGTCTGACAAGGTTCTCGACAATCGATCGACCCAAACCACGAGTGCCACCTGTATCCTAACGTCAGCGACAGGAGCGGGTTTTGGTTGGGGCAAAGGATGAAAGGTTGAATTCCAGTAATGTACCGGTCAACATGGCATGGTAGCCTTCGAGTCCAACATCCAAGACCATGATCGCGGCGTGATCGATTCGAATATAAGCGTCTGTTGCAGATTGCTCTTGGTGATTGTTGAGAAGACTTCAAGCTGACTCCGTAATATTTGATAAAATGCAATTTCTCTCGTGGATCTTTCAACGTCCAACGGATGCAACAGCATATATTTGTAGAGTACCAACCGTATCGGTGAGTCTCATGATTACCGTCTGAGCCTGGCTATTAGGGTGTATCTAGTAGAAGGAGCAATCGAAAGGCTTTGATGTTCACTCTAGGTAACTCCGCGGTGAGATGCGGCCTAATTTGGTGTGAGCTCCGAAACCCCTTTTTGCAAAACATATGGACCGCATTTCCCCCGAATTAGCTCTAGACCCACCCTCCTCGCTGACGTCTTCGTTGATGTGCGCCTTTTTGGTTTAAGGAGATCAAGGCATTTCGAATCACTCGTAGTCAAAGTGTTCACGGTGACGAAAAATGGTTGTTTCAGACCGTCGAGCCTGTATTTGTTGATTCTGATGATTTTGAGAGCTTCCTCACCGCCATATCATCCTTGTCGCTGCCAGACCAGCCGTTCGCTAATTACTGGCTCCGATCATCTAGTCCCAAACATCTTCCTGCCATCTTCGTAGAGTCCGTATCTTTGCCATGAAGTCTCGAAGCTGGCGGTCATCCCAGGCATTGAACAACATCAGTGCCTCTGCGATCATCCTGACCACCTCACGAGCCATATTCGCGGAGCCACAGATGTAGAAACAGCAATTGGTTCCCATGAGCTGCCTACAGATCTCGGTGCTGCGTTCTGCAATGCGGTCCTGCACGTACATCTTCGATCCATCGGCCTTGCAATCGTGCCTCGAGAATGCCGTCACCATTTCAAACGCGCCTTCGACAAATTGCGCAAGGTCTTCAAGTTCCTCCCGGTAGAGAAAATCCTCTTCCGGTCTTCGACACCCGAAGAAAAGTGTCATTCGTCCAACATCAAGCCCTATGCTCTTGAGTCGAGCTCGTTCTTGAAGGAAACCTCGGAAGGGAGCTAAGCCGGTTCCCGCGGCGACCATGACGATTGGGCATGCAGATGCTTGTGGCAGTCTAAATTTGGATTTCTTGACTTGAGCGAAGATTTTGCCACCTTGAAGAAGGTGGTTTGGACCATCCAGAACGTATGTCAAGCCATGGGGGTGGGGTTGTGGCCCTCCTTCCTTTTCAACGACTAATGACTTCTGGAGAGCAAGTAGATAGTTCGTTGCAAGGCCAAATGCGTGGCTCTGAGAATCCTGTTGGTGCTCTCTGTTAGATACAACAACCGTAATCGCGGCCTGCCGTGGCTGCACTACAGACGAGGAAGAGATAGAATATAGTCGAGGATGGATGGAAGGAAGGCTCTCTAAGACCCAAGGCAGGGGGAGTTTATCCCAACCTATGTCGGAACTGGCTGTAAGTTCGAGAAGTTGGCCTAGGTTCAACTGCTTGTTGAGAAAGTCTGCATGTGAATCTTTGTCCTGTCCGATCTTCCTGAGGAAGTCCTCGGCATTATGATCAGGCGCAAAGCGGACCAGGGACTGTATCGTGTCTCTTGAGATCGGAGCGCATATGGCAAGATAATGGTTAAAGAGCGCATGAAGGGAGCTCGGTGTAGGAATAGTCGCTTTGGCGGAGGAATCAAGTGTCTGAACAGAGATAGGGATGTCTTTTTTCTCCTTCCGCCCTAGGACATTCAACAACCTTTCAACTTCAACATCTGGATTCATCGGCCAAACAGATAGATGGTCACCAGTCTTGTACTGCATTTCAAGATGAGCAGATAAATCCACTTCCATGTGCAGACGATGCCGAGATGAACGCGGGCAGAGGTCTCGGCTTACTTTGACTGGCACCGCTTGAATAGGCGTAGACGCTTTTTGAGCGAGTGGCACGCCCACATGGATCATACTCGTCGGTTCATCTTCGAGAATAGCGATGGTAGGCTCGTAGGTCGGGTCATATTCTTTATAACCGAGGGTCTTTCGGAAGACGGAGAAAAGCTGTTCCCTCCAAACCATGAAGTCTTCCTCTGTCCCGCCCTTTGAACCGTCTGCACGTCCAACAGGCAAGAACGCGTTTGCACCCCCTTTATCAAGTGCTTGAGTAATCACATCAATGACACGGTTGTAGTACCTGTAATTGCTATCTCCTAGCCCAAAGGCAGCGTACTGCAAACCACTTAGACCTAGCTTCGTGCTCTTAATCCAGTCCCAAAACGCTGCAGTGTTGTCACTCGGATCTCCCTCTCCATACGTCGCGAGCATGAAGATGACCTTTTTCGCGGGTGGAATAGACGCAATACTTTGAGGGTTGAAATCCGAGATATCCGCGACTAAGATTCCAAGACGAAATCGATTGTGGAGGTCTCTTCCGAGACGGTTGGCGAAGCTTTCTGCAGTACCGGATTGCGATCCCCAAAAAAGAACAACATCCTTGTGTGTCTCTTCTAGTTTCTTTGCAACGTCTCTGGTCTTCTTCCGCGCTTGCTGCTTAAGTCCTTCGCCTTTCTCCTGACGTCTTTGAAACCACAAATGGTGAAGGGGATCGGGCTTGTCCCACACGATTCCTCGCAGGAGGTGAATGGCGAGTCCCACAATGACGAAGACAAGTGCAGCAACGTCGTCAGTATTCAAGGATCGGAGCAACTTCGCCAGCTCGCCGAAGGCGATCGGTCCTGGAGCGAAGGAGACCTTTGTTGACATTGTGATAGATTCAAAGGAATTGATGGGAGGGTTAGGAGAAATGCCGACGCAGGAGGAAAAAACCTTGTGAAAGCGGTTTCTGTTGATGTTGCGCGTCAAGCTTGCTACTTCTCTGCCTCAGTAGCCAAGGATGAGACGTCCAACATGTCATCATCTTCCCTATGCAGCTTCTACCAAAGAGAGACCTGATGAGAGGTAAGACGATGTGAGCCAACAGAAGAAAAAGAAGAGACCGCTTGACTAGCCAGTGCCCAAAGTGGATTTATAACGGTAGGGGAGATGTCCTGGGAGTGGATTGAGATTGATAAACCAGGCTTCCTGTGGTCCGTGCGGCCCTCCTACTTCTGTGTGGGCAAGGACCCCGTTGGTCAGAATGGCGTCTCGTTTACCCCAACTTCGCTCTCGTCGTGTGATACTCTGTGTTTGATGCGGGCCCGACCCAGTTCTCTTTGACCAAGCGGTCCGTTGCTTCGGTGGAGGCACCTTGGAAGGCGACAAAGGAGTCAACGAGATACCGCATCTGGGGAAACTTCGCAATTCCTCAATTATGCCGAACATATTTTGCTACCCAATGGAGTTCATCACATCCGTGAGATGCGATGCTATTTAGACATAGAAAACTCTATCGGGACAGGTTGCGCAGATCTTTCCAGTTGGGAAGTACTTCTTTAAGATAGTACGGTACTGTGCTTAGGTTTCCACGCTTTAAGGTCCGAACTCTCAACTCCAGGGACCAAAAAGGTCGGAGGTCGTAAACAAGCAACCGTGTTGATGGGTGGTTATTCCATTGCCCCTTCGGGCACGCTCAGGCCGGAGTTAACTTGAATGGTACTCCGTACTCCTTCCCACCTAATGCAATCGACCCGGTAATGCAACGGCTAGTGATTTTAGTGCAAAAGTCAGGGCTATAAGATCCAACCCTGATATTTATGCGCCAAAATCACTAGCGGTTGCATTACCGGGTGGATTGCATTACTCGGTAAGGATCAGATGGCGCCCGGGCTGCGGAAGGTCTCCAGTCTCCCCATTAAGCTTTGTCGTTTGCTCCGCAAATCTATCCGAATCAGGTGATTACTCAATTTGTACAGGAGAGAATCAAAGGAGTACAGGCTATTTATCTCAATATGTGGCGTTTCCTTGTCCGAGATGCTTCTTATGCGCAGAAGTTTGAAACACACCGTCTGATGGATACTCATCTTCTGGTGTACGATGTATGGAGTAGGGATTTCGAGTATCTTTGAACAGAAGATGCGCACCCAATCATATCTCTCTTGAATCAGCCCCGACTTGCCAGAGAATTTTGCGTATGATGACAATGGCTCCATTTGTTCCATACCATGTCTCCGCCGGGAGTAGCAAGATTGTGAGGTAAGAAATTCCTCGACATCAGAAGCTGATGTTCAGAAACTAATGGCACTACTCTCAGCTTTGGGGGCCTTCTTACCACCGAGTTTCTTGAGCCACCGCCAGGGCGAGGCTTCCACTTCCGCCAAACTTACAAGCCAACGCTCAATGTCGATGTCCCCCCAGCTCTACAACGACTGCTAGACAGCGCCCTCAAGCCACAAGGTCCTCCGGCGCATATGCACCGATACCAGAGGGAGTATTTTTCCGTCGAATCCGGCGTCTTGGGCGTCCGTATCGATGGCGTTCCACATACGAAAACAGCGGCGGACGGCGAATGGTCTGTCAAAGCAGGCACGTTTCACAGCTTTTTCCGGCACCCTGACTATGAAGGACCCATGACCGTCCATCTTAGTGCCTCAGACTCGGGGATGGATTACAAACTTGACCGGGTCTTCTTTGAGAATTGGTATGGCTATTGGCATGATGCTCTACTCCACCACGGCAAGATGAATTACATTCAGTGGCTCGCTGTACGTGCTCATGTTTCCTGCAATCTTCAAATCATGCTTTCCTTCTTTCCCTCTTTGGAAGATTGCTGATCGCAAAATGGCAGATATACGACGCCGGAGACGCATATCCGGACCTACCCACCTGGCTGCCATGCCGCCGCACGTTATCCTATTGGAATGGCGTGGTCGTTGGGCGATGGCTCGGAGGTCTTCTAGGATATAAACCGTTTTTCAAAGAATACACGACTGATTGGGACTACGCAGTCGCAAAGATGAAACGGTCGTTTTTTCAGAAGCGTCTAGTCCAGGATTCGTATTCAACAGCTAAATCCTGGGAAGAGCAGGTCAAGCTTTCGTCGGGGCTTAAGCCAACTAATGCGGAGTATGAGTCGTGGACGACTGATCTTTCGCTGAATGCAAAGGAAGACGGAAACGTCAAAGCAATTCCGCTTCATTGCAGCATTATGCCTACCAATGCCATTGATAGCCGCGCCTCCAAAAGCCACTGGACTCTGTTGAGTGAGAGATAGAGAGGTCGTCGGCATAAGGAAATTTGTCTCATATTGTAAAGTCGCAGAGGAGCTGGCGAGAACATCAATGATGTTAACTTCTCTACGAATCAGAGGTGAGTTTTGAAAGCGAGGGTTGTCGGCATGACTCCGGGCCTAGTTCATTAAGAGGATGTAAAGCATCTGTCCTTCCCTATCTCTGAGGGAGTGTTCTGCATTACGAACTAGAACTGCTCATACATCAAAATGTCTCAATTAATAGGTCATGCATGGTACCTATTTTGGACCTTAACAGCTCGACAAAGGGTTTAGCGGTCATGAGCATTCTAAATACCGTTCCATAGTATTCATGATGTTATAGTATTCATGATTATGGAATTCACGAGCTGTGGTAGTCAATCCAATTCCTCCCCGTCCGTCGTCTCTGCCCGTGAGATTGCTAATCCTCCCGCTTAGGTCGGCCTGATAGGGTATAAATTTGGGATATAGACGCGTTCGACAAGGGATTTTCTCGCGATTTCGCTTAGGAGTACATGATTCGAGGAACTAACATTCCTTCGTTTGCGGTCTGTTTCATATCGACGGCGAAGATCACGCCCCATACTTTCCTACCAGACGGTCTCCAACTCGGGGTCGAAGTCAATACCCGCAAGCCTCTTGGCCTCATCTAACCATCCAGAAACCCGCAGAGTTCCTTCGAAACCAATGAGAAGCCCGTGACCCTTGCCTTCAGAATGCTCTTGTTTCTCGCGCACAGCCTCCGCTATGACATCTGCCTGGTACCAGAGGCCCCATCCATACACCTCCTTGGTAATCGTCTCTTCAGTCTCAAATCCACTCTTGTCCAACTTGTCTGGACTATAAAATTGAATTGTGAGAGACTCAGGCCGGATTGGAGGGAACGGCAGCGCAACCTCAGCTCGGGTGCCCTGAATGCGGATGCTCGGGGCGTTCTTCTTGCGGAGAAGCTTGTCTTGAAGCCCTAAGTTTGCAGAGCCGGGAATCGAGGAGCTGAGCGTTACGATGGCGGTCACTGGAGGGTCGGGGCGGGACAAGATGACGGTCGTGATGTCGTCAATAGGATCACTTGGAGTATCATGTTTGATTGTCTCAGCATATACGACCTGAAGCGGCACTGTTGATGGGGTCGAATTCAGGGCCAGATCCACCCATGTGAGTGGATAGACGCCAATGTCAAGAAGAGATCCGGATCCATTGGCTTTGTTGAGAAATCTCGATGAGGGTGTCAACTGTGGGTCCCCAAAGATCGGCACGGAATAGTCGGCGATTATCCGTTGGACTGGACCCAGCTGTGGGAGAAGGTGTTGTTGGAAGTACTTGGTGAGAGGAAAGTAGCGGGTCCACATCGCTTCCATGAGCACCACGTCGTTCTTCTTCGCGAGCGTGCCGAGTCGCTCGAACTGCTTACGGTTCATCACCGCCGGCTTTTCGAGCAGGACATTACGGCGCTGTTCAACAGCGGCGCGCGCATGCTTGAAATGAACCGAGTGTGGCGTGGAAATATAGACAACGTCGAAATCTCCAGACTCCAGCATCTCCTCGTACGACGTAAAGATTTCCACATCTTTTGGATTTGGAACTTGATGAGCGGTCAGCCATTCTTGAGCGCGCTCAACCGATCCAGTAGTCGAAAGCGTAACAAGCTTATGTGTGATCTGATTCGAGGCGTCCCGCGATAACTGCAAATCCCTGATGAACAGCTCGGCAATTCCTGATAGACCGAGGAATGCCCAGCGACATTGGAAGGATATGGCAGCGGACATAGTTACTTCATGGGAGAACTTTAAGACAGAAGAGTATCTTGAATGATATCGACCAAGGCAACACTATGAATATATCTGTCCCGACTAACAGAGAGCACAACCGAAACGCCCGCCTTAAGAGGCAACATACCCAGTTTCGGAACTCCGGAATCTCGAATTTCCCTTTTGAGAACTTGACTCTCATCTTCGCTCATCGCTCCATAGTATTGTTAGCCTGATTGATATTAGATAGTAAGTAGCCTACATGTAGTTAATACAGATGTTAGTTTTGAATGAATTATTGCGAAACGCCAAGCTTGGCGAATTATGATAGTGTTGGTCTAGTGTCATCATTAGTAAAAGGGAGCGAGCACAGCTAGGATTCGATGTGCTGCAAATCCTTGGCTTTGTGCTCAACCATGCATCCCTCAATTTTTAGTCAAAATCACTCTAGGTTTAACTTTCGCAATTTCTTGATTCAATTTGTCAGAGATCGTACATATTAGACTAGACTCTTTGCGATCCTGTAAGACTATATATAGATATATAACAACATATTGCTATATTAGCGCACATACGACAAGACTATATATAGACTGACCGTTCGGGTCGGTTTTTCCCCGAAATCTATAACCCGACCCGAAAGTTATACCTAATTAGGCCAAGTTTTAACCTAATATAGTTAGTATTTTCATAATTTATGCAATTCGGTTCC
>JAABUS010000243.1_pt1 | contig 138027 bp, 143 predicted proteins | sample 5560161 | NCBI WGS metagenome assembly JAABUS01 (sample SAMN10711885, study PRJNA513376) | rock metagenome | isolation source: Antarctica rocks | place: Antarctica: Victoria Land, Trio Nunatak nord | collected 2016-01-04 | reverse complement strand
TCCGCCGTTGAGGGTGGTTATTGGGAGTGATGCTTATAAGGTGAGTTTGATATTTTTTTCTCTTTTTTTGGGGTTGGTTGCGGGTTGTTTTGCGTGTGAAGGGGAAAGGGGGTTGTGGAGTGGGGCTGATTTTGGGGGGGTGAATTAGGGCGTTATGACGAAATTGGATACGTATCGCGAGAATTATACCAAGTTTGAGAACCTGTCGAAGGGGACGGATGTGGATGAGGGGGAGAAGTAGGTGAGGAGTGGGAATTGAAGTGTGTGGATAGCGATGGAAGGTTTGTGGGGTGCAAGGATGTATATATGGAATTGATGTCGGTGTGGGACGATGAAGCTAGATATATGATTGGGCGAGCATGTGGTAGTTTTTTTTTAGCTAGACTCTTGGATAACGAGATTTGTGTATGTACAATGACTATCTATGTATGTACTCTCGAAGCACCTGAAACCCTTTCTATCCCTTTCCCTTTCACAGCACAGCACATTTTCATCATCTCCACTTTCTTCGGCAACATTAAAACTCACAACTCTCCCTTCTCTTCCCGACTAAAAACTTCCAGATCATCATTTCCAACTGTGGGCTTCCTGCTTTGATTTTTTCGACCTCTTGTCTTTTCAGTTCTTTAAGAATTTCGAACTCTACTCTTTCTCTTCTCATTTCTCTCACCTCCTTACCTTGCAAATAAATCACCAATCCCTTTCTTCTCCTTTCTTCCTTTCTTCCTTCCTCCCCTCCTTCCTCCCTCTTCTTCTCCTCTCTCCCCGTCTTACCTTCTCATCTCATTCACCCACCCACCCCTTAAAAAATAATTTTACGTTCGCGCGTGTTCTTCGCAAATCCCCCCCCCTCCCCCACAAAAAAAAGGAAGTTTACATGATAGCAGAAGATTTATTTGTGATTTCTGAAGAAAAAGATTTGGTTTTGGTTGCGATTCAAAGAGATTTGAGATTTTGTGGAAAGGATTGGAAAGAAGATGTGGGAGGAGGGGAGAGTGGAGGAGCTGATGGAGAATGAAGAGGAGGAGGGGGGGAAGAGGGGGTTGTGGAAGAGTGGGGAAGGATAAGAAGGATGGATGGGAGATGTGGCGCGGATTGGAAGAGGTGGGGGCAGTTTTTGTGGATAAAAACGCACCCTACTTCATCCCTCTTTAACCACTTACGCCCTGTCCATCTCTCCACTCCCTATCCCACCTCAATCTTTCTAATCACCACCCCCCCTTCATTGTAAAACGCCCCATCCTCCTCCGGTTTTTGTCAAGATAGCCATGTCTTCTCCGCGGTTTATCGAAATAACCTCGTCAGCTTGGCTTGCTGGATAGCCGGGATATTGAGTAAGTGAGTTTGTTGCATTGAAATACGGTTGGGGATATGGCTGGGGATGCATTCAATTTCATGGGCGGTTGGGATGAGGGTTTTTTTAGTGTTTCAGCTGTTTTTATGAGGGGGTCAGGATTGTTTGACGAGGGGTTTGATGGGTACTCAAGCATCTAGTCAATTAGGATCAGAAGATATCGATCATCGCAGTTACTCTCCGACGTATCGCTTCATCATATTCCGTTGCCGTCGTTTTCAGGTTCGATTTTCTTCCTCAAGCTCTTGCTCGTGCTTCGGAAAGTTAATAATCACGAGGATTTTGCCAGCAAAGAATTTTCAGTCGAGTTCATCGTTCCCCGCCAGCAGCGCTGCTGAAGAAAAGTGCCAACCCGCCAAGGTTTCAAGTCGATATGGCTCCGGCGGAAGTGCAGTCACAACCCCTTTCATGCCGAGACAAATGCGCGTGAAGCACTAGCGAGAAAGGACGTCAAGCAGAGACGTAACACAACAGATGGCCGGAAACGAAGATCTTACCGGCCTCCAGCCTCGAGAGCATCAACAATAAGATCGAGAAGAAATAACAAAAAGGATGCATCGCGGCAGATTGAAGCCTTTGAACCATCGATGTCATTCTCCAGACATGGATAGGGGTAGGCGGAGGAAGTAGTAGGAGTAGATTGTACAACATGAAACGAAAACCTTTGTGAGGAAGAAATATGTTTCTCAGAAATATGGCAGCGAGATGGGCCGGGCAATAATTTTTATTTTTATGGCGGAAGGGATTTTGTGAGCTTGCGCTTATGGCGGAGAAAGTGACTGTTCTCGCGAACAAGTCATGACATTAACTTGTCGGGTTTTTGCAATATACGGACTCCAGTATAAACATCTATTCATTTGCGTTTTGCTAAGAAAAGGGTAGTGCAGTAAGTGTTGGTATCTTCGTGCTTCAGATATAGTCTCCTGGTTACCGCGTCTGAACTTTTGGGCGGTGCTTTTGAAGGTAGTATATAAAGCTTGCGAGCATCAATATATCACAGCTTCTCACAGCCTATCAATCTCTTCTTTATTCTTCCTCATAAGAAGCATTTTCATGCATCAAAACCGACAATACCGCCGCCGTATACCAAGGTCGTCGACAGATTATCCACAAGACATTGGCCACATCTAGATGTCTTGATTCGTGGTCGCAACGTGCTACAGGACCTGTACTCCTATATTCTTTCATATAAACCAGTGCAGCTCACATAGGAGCTAGGAATTAAGAAATCGAAATCAAGGAGTCGAGGGTTAGGGGCATTATAGAAGATTCAGTCTGTGGGTACGGGAGAAGGGCTTCGACTTAAATTACTACCTGAAGCAGACGGAAGCTCTGCCAAGCACGCATCGGAGCTGCTCAAAGCCTCTGATAAGCCCAGCAGCTCAAGTTTCCTCTTGTTCTCTAATAACTCATATCTTCTCCAAGTGCTCCTTTCGAGGACCCTCAAAATCACTTGCCTTGCGCGGTGCAAAAAGATCTGCTAACCAACCATTACGGCGGCACGAGAGACCCAGCTCGCTGAGCAACTTGTCGGTATAGCCCACGAGGTCGTAATGCAAGTAATCGTCATCCCGGCCGTTGTTGAGATATCTTCTTCTGTTCCACGCGATCATGAGAGCAACTTCCTTTTGCATGTCTTCCATTGCGGATAATTTGACTTTCTGATCCAGATACGCGGTCGCCCAGATAGCCTGGCATTCCGCTGCACGGAATGCGTTAGGAACTTGAATGTGACCGAGGAAAATGATGGAGTCGCCATACAGTGGGGCCACGCAGTTATACAGCCGGTATGGTATCGTAGTGGTGAGCTTCTTGTAGTAATCTGGGGGCTTGTCGAGTCGAGGAAAGTCAGCGAGCACGCGCCGATCCGCTTCATCTTCGAGATGTGTCCATAATGGATGATCCTTCGTGGCCTAGTCGACACAGTGCGGGAGTTCCAGTCGAGCTCGCTCGGTCCAAGAGAAGAAAGAATCTAGGTGAGTTAGCCGTCCAACCTGTGCCGCACAAAAGAGCATCAGTGGGGATCTCGGTTCCATCCTGAAGGCGAATGACGAGATCGTCGAGCTCAAGAATATTGTTACGGTAGACCTGAATGTTCTGTGCGACTGTTTCCCAAAATTCGGGGTGTTGGATGAGGCCTAGGGTATCGTTCGACCAGAAGACGCCAAAGTATGTGAGTTTAGACGGGATCGGGAGAAGAACATTGTACTGGGCTTCAACATCTTAAAGCTTTCCTTCGCATTTGTTCTTCCGTCGAAATCAGCCCCATCGCGGCTTACTTTGTCAGCACTGTTCCATATCTGGTTCACTACCCAATTACCGAGCGCGGTCCCATGAAGAAAACTGGCCCACCAGGTCTGCGGAGTGAAGTTGGACGGTATGAAAGTGCCCATGATTCTAGTGAACCCAAGTTCAGCAGAGTTCTTATAAGGACCTCTACCCTGCGAACCCAGAAATGCGGCCAGACCCACTTCCGGAGCTTCGGATTACCCACGATACCGACTTCCCTGCTTTCGCGCACGCATATGCCATATGTGCGGCCGATTTAGCTCCTCCAAGAACGGTGATGTATTTGTCACTTGAAGAGAGCACGGAGGACTGTCCGAAATCCCTCTAATGTAATATCAATCCTTTGAAGCAATCTTGTTTTGCAAAGACGGGCATATTTGGCGTGGAAATTAAGTCACTCGCGACCATTAATTTTGGCGTATGGTAGACGACAGTGGGCTTGGCCTCGTTGCATTCACCTTGGACAGCCCACCCTTCCGTTCTGCTTTTCAATCTTGGTCACGGTGAAACCAAAGACCATCCGATCCCGCAAGCTTCGGCCTTCGTAGTCGAACTTATCAACGTATTTTTCCAAATATCTTGCAACATATCTTGCTTCATAAAGGCTGTGTAAAGTCTCGGGAGGACAATCCATTGGGAGGTCTGAGAACTTCGCCATTCCTAGGCCAAATCTGTGACCAGAAAGTCGAATTACAACCGTCCTCATTTAGAAAAATACAATAAGCCATTGCCTTTCTCATGCAGGGCCCATATCGCTAAACCCTTTACTTAAGACTCCATGATCCACCAGGACAGGTGTCTCGCTCTAACACTGCCAGGCGACATTTAGGATAAGTATCCAGGTAAAATTTGGATGCAGCAATGCCATAGATATCTGTTGAAACGCTCGAGCCAGTAGCAGTGATTAATATGAAGGTCTTAGTAGCCGTTAAGCGTTCCTACCTGAACCTACCACCACGAGATCGACTTCTCGCGCTTCCATGTCTGCCAGTAGATGTCTAGTAGCTGGGCTGCTGTGGTTTAACGCGAAGGGTCAGGAAAAAATGCAGCTTCCAAGTCTCACCTCTCAATACTTCAGGTATGGAAAGACGGCAGATGACGTTCCATGGATCTCGACAGGAATAATGTGGTGGATATAACTTAATAATTCATAGGAGAATTATTCCTCATCTGAGGTGCATTCCCAAGATTTACGTGACTGCAGTTGCCTAAAATGTTCACTCTTTCTCAATCAAGCCATATTTCTCTAGGTACTTAGCCGAGAACACTCTGACTGCAAATGTACTCGCCGAAATTGGCATGGTAGACTGACAGCTATCGTAGACAACAGCTAGTCGCAATTTCTCTCTGCGGGTCAATATCTTACGGTACTAGAAAGGCAGTATTTCCTTGTCCTTCACTGCCGCTCAGATCTCTTTCTGTTCGCCACCTGGCAGAATGAAAGCAGAAACTTCTGATGGAGCTAAATAGTTGGGACATCCCTCCTAAGAACAAACGTATCCAGGGCAACTGCGTGAGATAGACCTATCTAAACCTAAGAACATGAAAGCCTCCTTGTCACAGGATACCGAGGTGGTATTCGAGTCGTGGTATCCCTGCTACCTGATTGGGATAGCTTGCACTGCTCGCTCTCCGCATTTTGAACAACGGCCGTTGCCTTGGAGGATTGGATCCGTAGATCTCAGTCACCGCCCGTTTGCCTCGCCACTCTATAGTCATCCGGCAGCTGGACGACTTTGTATCGAATTACCCCCTTAGTTCTGAACCCTTTTCCCTCTTCATAGATAACGTGGCGCTTCCGGACGTTTCGATAAAGATCCCTCTTCCATTTCAGCCTCAGATATCTGCAGCCCGGCTCCGCGGGTGGCCAGTATAGCTCACCAAGGGATTCGGCCAATCTCTGTAAGATCTTCTCTTCCGGGGTGTTGGTCAAAGCTAGCCTATCGACGATGTTGCCACCTTGTCCGGAACGCGTTATGGAGTAATGCATCTTACGTTCTTCTTCCGCTTCAGTGGACCAAGGAGGAAATTGTCGTGGGTTGTGGCGGGTCCACGATAGAAGATCCAGCTCCTGAAGCGACGGTGAGAATAGTAATTCGGCGACCTTGATGGCATCCTGAAGAGTAAAGACGGGCCTAGACGAGTAGTGCTGGTTTGCACTAGTAGGACAAACGATATAAGGGATAGAGATCGTCAGATGGCTCAATTGGCCAAACGAACGAAGGGCTTCGACCACTGGAGAGGACTGTGCGACAAGTCAGTGTGTAATTGGATTGAAGTATGGAAACCGACCTGATGTTGTATTTCCGTTGCAAGCATGTCAATATGCAAGGATCGCAGCTGCGAGTAGTTTCGTAGAATACCCGAAAGCCTTTGAACTCTTCCACTTGACTGCCACTCTGAAAACCAACCACTCCCACCCAATTCTTGAAAGAGATCATCCTCGTAGAGCTGGTCGTGCAATTCCAAAGTCTCAAGACTATCAGTGTGCGCTGATATTGTGTCCGTAGTGTAAAGACCTAGTCCCCGATCTCCCAAAGATAAATCTTCTAGCCCGTCAAACGATGCCAAAAATTTGCTAAAGTCCTCTTTGTGGTATGCTCCAGAGCCAAAGCTGTTGACGACTTTGAAGGTCTTCAGTCGAGTAAAATCGTGTCCTTTCATTGTCGCTTTGATCATGGCATCGGTATTTTTGCACGATTTGGTTTCAAGAAAATCAAGCTTGGCGAACATTCTTTCAAACATGCAGGTAGAACGCTTGCCGGAAGACCAATCATAGCCCTCCAACCACATTTTCTGATAGAGTGGTGGCTGATATGAGGTTGTAATGAGCTCGTCGTAAGGAGCTTTAGGGATTGAGAGCACACTGGGGTCATCTCCTTTCAGGCGTTGAATGATATGTTGAGGAAACTGCATTCCTTGCAAGTTTTGAATGTCGCAGATTGACACCGTTTGTTCGACTTCCCCAGAACGGTGTTGCAGATCGGGGAATATGGGTAGAGCACGGGATTTTCCATGAAGTAGCTGCACGTGAAAATGTTTGAGATTTTTAGACGATCGAACGATGTCCATGAGCGGGTTGCTTATTGGTTCCCAGGAATTCCAGCTATGGAGGTCAGTTATTGCAAACTCAGCATTAGATACTTGAAGGTACCTGAAGCTTTGAAGACCGGGCAGCAAAGGCAGAAGCCATAAAATGTAATCCGAATAGCGAGATTGGAGTCTGCCATCCACGCTGAACAAGGCAGGTTCCATTATTACTGTAAGCTTATGCACAAATGGCCCATATTCAGGTTTCCGTAACAGAACGTTCAAAATTGCAGACGTTCGCGGAGCTTCAACAGCAGAGAAATCGAGCTCGACATCTCGATATAGCCATCTTACAGCTGCTGTGCTGGTCTTGCCCAACGCTATGCTGAAAGATGCAAGATCCTGTTTCTCGCCAACTTTATAGAGCGCTTCTGCGATCATGGTAAGAACATCTTCGTTGATATCATGAAAAGGCATGATGAACCCAGAGCAGAGTTTGATTCGAGCTGGATTTCTCTGGAGCTGCGTTGATGTTTGATCAATGACGGTCAGCGGATCTATAAATACGTTGTGCTCGAATATGCATCTAAAGTAGAGTATATTGGAAGAGCAGTGGTGTAGATATTGTGATTGCACTCTCAAACTTAGTGTTACGTAGAATATTGTTGAGATTGTGTCGTTGCTGCCTAGGGTGTGTTGCTACTTACAGAATTCAAGGTGTAATTAAGATGTGAGTTGGAGCTGATGCAAGTATGACGAGAAAGTGATGTTGAGGTGGCCATGGTTATAACGAAGCTCCCATGTGAGGTAACAACACTTAGCCTAGCTTTGAGTAACAGCCCTCGCCCCAATAAAAAGCCACAAGAATTACTTCACAGAAATCAGCAAACCGTACGATAGAAAACAAGGAACCTACAGCAATCAAGCCCTCGACCAGTCTCTTCTGATCAGGTTGGGTTCGCCCACTGAGGCGACCAATTAGGACTTTCATCATGTAGATCATGCATCATGTAGATCAACAGATGAAGAGAGTTTTTATCTAGATGTGGTTCGTCAGACTCAAAATTTCGATAAGTATTCATTTCATTGAGTACTCGATTCACCAAGTCGTTAACCCATCGTCAGATATCAGAGAAGACACGATAACAATGGCTAAAGGTATGTGCAGAACAGACGTAGAAAAGTCATATTGGACGCGAGACTCAGTCAAAAAGCTTCAAAAACGAGCTGTCCCTGCACACTCAAATACAGCCCAGGAGCGCGACTGGATAGTTGCAGCCCGTGGTGCCAAACGCCCCTATGATTGGAACGGAACAAGCACAGAGACTGATCTTCAGTGATTTCTTAAATTTACTTGTCGTACATTGCAAAGAGAGTGTCCCGTATGGTATAGTGTAGTCCTACTCGAAGAAACCCAAGCTAGCCAGCAGGGTGATTATTAGTGTCCAGAGGGTGAAACCGTGATGACCGATCCCATACTGTAGTCAAGTTCTCATCGCAGGTCACCCTCCTACTTTCGGCTCGGAGAGACAGGTCATTTTTCCACTTGAGCCTTGCTGCTCTGCCACCCGGAGGTTGAGGAAGTTCGTAGGATTCTTCAAGGGATCTTGCTAGCCTCTTGATATATTTCTCCTCCGGCGTGTCAGTCCTAAGTAGCACGTCTGTAGCTCTAGACTTATTTCCCTCATGTGTAATGCGCCAGTGCATTCGATGATATTCTTCATGGTGCTTTGTCCACCGACCCCACTTGTTGACACTGTGTTCTGGCCAATATTCATATTGTGCTCCATAGGAGTCGCAGGTGATGAGGTCACATCTTTCGAGCTTCGGACCCCAAACGAGGTTTGACATGCGCTCGGCTTGCTTTTTCGTCAGCTTGGTTGTGGGGGCGACTCCAAAACTAAGCAGGTGGCGGACATAATCGTCGCAAATTAAAGTTATTGTAAGTTGAATGAGGTTGGTGAAAGAGCGAAGGAGTCTAGCCACGTCAGGCGACTAAGGATTTCTAATAAGCTAGTGAACAGCTTCGAAGATAAGACTTACCGACTTTAACGTTGCTCTCAGCGCGGGGCAAGTCCAGGTGGAGGACTTGCAGGTCGGGACAACTGTCTCGAAGTTCCAGAAGGCTCAGCAGACTAGGCTCTGAGTAACCATCAAATCTTAGCAGTTCTCGGGTGCGACTGGTACTGCGACTGGTACTGCCGTATTCATGTATCTCAAGTTTCCGAAGTGTAGTTCCATGAGAGGCAAGAGATCTCACGAAGTCTTGATCAAGTCCATAATCGTCGAGGACGAGCTCTTCCAATCCTTCAAATGATTCAAGAAAGTCCGAGTAACAATGTTGCTGTTGGAATCTGTAGTGAATACTGGTGGCATCATCGTAATCCTCCGCAACGCCAACGATCTTCAATGTTTTAAGCCGAATGCCTTCTGGTGCATAAGAGATTGATTGTAGCAGGTTATTAACATGATAGCATGCCCTCAATTCAAGGGATTTCAGCATGGAAAAGCGCACTTGTTGCTGGACCATGTTTAATGTTCTACGACGGAAAGTGTAGTACTCTAAGCAGAGCGTCTCCAAATTCGGTAACGTCTGACAATTCTCGATTTCCATTATACCATCAGGCTTATAACGATCGACGTATTCTCTGATATTACCTCGGAATCCAAAGCATCTTGCAGAGCCAATATTGCAATAAGCCACAGTCAACTTGACTGACCTTGGGTTGTGGCTCATGTAAGGAAAGGATGGGAGATATCCGAATTTTCCGTAGCCCGCGTCCAATATTGTTATATGGAGTTCTTCAATATTCGGATGAGCTTCAATAGCTCTCGTGAGCCGATCGCTTAAAGGTTCTAGTGCATCCCAACTGAATGAAGCGTGGTTAGGTGGCGCTCAAGTTACCTCAAAATGAGAAGCGTCCTCGTACGTACCAGAAAAATTTGACCATTGGCAACAGAGGTAGAAGACTAAGCACATCCACCATATAACGGCGTGCGAGCGTCATCGAATAACTGTAAAGCTTGGATCCCATGGTCACCGTTAGGCTTTGAACATACGACCGGTGTCCGGGTGTGATGTGCATGAGCACGCTCAGGAGTAGTGAAGTCCATGGTGCCTCCATACCCGAGAAATCGAGAACTATATCACGATACAGCCACTTGAGCCCTGGTTTCTTGGCTATCTTCCGCACTCTACATAAAGAAGCGAGATCTTGTTTCGCTCCATTCCGGTACAGCTAACACCGAGCGAAAGGGTGTGAGCTAGTACAAGCAGCTAGACAGCAAATCAACGAGTCTCTTTCTGCTTACCATTTCTGCTACGACGTACAAAGTATCCTCGTCCAAGTCGGAGAAAGTCTTCTCTTTTCCTTTAGCGCTCCGTGTTTTCATAATGTAAGATGAAGCTGTCTTTCCTGACAGCCATCATAGTCCCGATATAGGTCCAGACGCTATATATTCCCAATTTAGCAAACATTAGAGCAGCCAGCTTCAGCGGATCCCCACAGAGCATAAAATGCAGAATGCCTGTTGGCAAATCTCCTGATTGTCATTGCTCCTATACATCGCCACAAGCGTCGGCTTTAGAGAGGGTAAAAGAATGTAACGGCAAATTGAATGACAGTGGATGACAAACATAGAGCAGCAGTCATGTCGAATAGGAAAAGCACTTGGATGAAAGCCGTGGTCTTTGTCCTTTCATGCTACGCACCAGGCCGTGCAGAAAACCGGTAAAACAAGAAACAGGGCCAAACTCGCCGGGTCAACTAGCAGCAGTTCAAAACATAAAGATCAGATATTGATCAGTACCTTTCTTTGCTTTGTCCAATCGTTCTTTGTGCTTTGAGATAGAAACCCAGCCAACGCTTGTATTCTTCCAAGAAATGTTGAGTCGGGTTGTCCATTTGAACATCTTAACGGAGAACAGTAAGTATTTTCTACACCTGCCGATAATTTTCTACACCTCCCGATAATTGGATGCCTTATTATCACGGACAGAGTAATCAACCCCGTTGTCGAACCACTGAAACGCGCTGATCCCCTCATTGAGGATCCATTCCGGGCGGTCTCCATAGGTTCTCTCCTGTAGCGATTATGAAGTCTGTAGCGTGTACATCTGCATATTCCTTCCCAAGCCAAGGAAAATTTCTAGAAGCCAAAATGCCGAGTTGAGACAGTCCAATAATGGCTGGATCCTCATGCTTTCTTCCGGCGAGATCATAGCTTCCGTAGAGGCTTAAGGACCTGCAACAATCTTTTAGATGAATGGGCAACAGTCCTTAGTTCAATCGATCGTTCGAATGCGTTTGTTGCGTACGTAAATATCCGGCACTGATCCTCCAAAGGCCGTACCTAGCATCGTTGAGATCAGTGTTTCCCAAACCTCTCGTTCCACATAGACATATATACTCGTTCCCTTGTGCACTGATAGGTCACCCATCTTCATCTTACCCTCCCCTCCCACCACTTATCCTCCCCGCCATCGCCCCACTCACCCCTCCTCCCACTCCTCTCTGATTACTTCAACTCCCTCGCCCCCCCATCCCCCACCCCCGGTTCCCCTGTCCCCCCCTTCCCCCTCGCCCCCATAAACCTCTCCCCCCACCTCTCCTCCGCCCCAAACAAGCCCACCGCCTCCATCGCACTCGGCCTCCCAACATCCGGATCCGCCCCTCCCTCTAGCAGCGCCTCAATAACCCCTTCCTCGTTCTTGAACACCGCGCCCGCGAGCGGCGACTGCCCGCGGTCATTGAGCTGGTTCGGGTTGGCGTTATGCTGGAGGAGGAGGCGGACGAGGGGGGTGTGGCCGTGGTAGGCGGAGAGCATGAGCTGGGGGTGAGGGAAGGGGGTTAGTTGGGAGGTTTTGGAGTTTGCGCGGTAGGGTGGAGGATGGGGGGTTGGGGTAGTTGAGGCGATGGAGTTTAGGGGGAAGGGATGGAAGAGGGAGACACACCAGGCTATCCCCCTTGTCATTCGTCATGTTTGCCGGTAGCCCCGCGGGAAGTGCTTGCTGGAAGACATCGAGGCGGCCTTGGCGTGCGGCATCGTACATGCGAGTCGCAAAGGCGATGATTTCTGGAGTGTGCATTGGACTGGCTGCATTGCTAGTACTGGCTGCATTGGGTGGATTCGGGGATGGGTTTTGGGCGGAGGGGAGAGCGGAGTAATGAGAGGGAATCGAGGTGGGCGGTTCTGTAGAGTCTGTGGATGCTAGCATTGTTTGGGGTATGACAAGAGGCATACTTGTGTGGTGGTGGATGTCCCGGGGAGGATTGGGAGGAGGGGTGGTGGGGAAAGCTGCGGAAGTGACGTCAAGAGTAAGTAGGAACATGGGGAGCGGAGCGGAGCGGAATAGGATTCTTCTCGCTCGAAAACCCACTGGGATACATAATTCCATACACAATGGAAAAAGGACTTGTTGACAATATCTAATATAATCGCGATCTACAGTGCTTGGGTATGTAGCAACACTATGCTAATGCTTCGCTCATATCGCTATCCCATGCACCTGTAAAAGCCGCTCATATCCCATCTATCATATCTTCATCAACCCTCAAGCCGGAAACTCATCCTCGAGCGTCAGTCTCGCCATGACATTCATACTCAGCAATTCCTGTATCAACAACTTCGCCGCGTACGGTATGATCATTTTTGCCATCCCTTCCGACTTTTTGCAGGTCTGACAATACCCTTGATAACCCATCAGCCCGCAGGTGCCGCAGATGTCGACTTGATGCGCATCACTAGATATCATTAATCTTTCAAGGAGTAATTGCGAAGCCCCGTAAGCAATGAGACAATCACGTTCCATCTCCCCGAGACGAAGTCCTCCATCTCTCGATCGTCCTTCGGTAGGTTGACGCGTCAGAGTGGCTCTGGGTCCGCGGGCTCGAGAGTGCATTTTGTCTTGAACCATGTGCTTGAGCTTCTGGTAATAGATAGGACCGAAGAAGACATAGGCGGGGAGGCTCTCGCCTGTGATTCCACTGGTAAGAAAATCTTTGCCCGAGTAGCTGAATCCATTTCTGATGAGGATGTTCCCCATGTCTTCAACTTTACTGCCACCAAAAGCCGTACCGTATTGCAAGTCGCCGGACATGACGCCTGCTTTTCCAGAAACAAGCTCGAGCATCTTTCCCACCGTCATACGTGACGGGAAACCGTGGGGATTCATGATTATGTCTGGCACAATACCGTCGTCGTTGAAAGGCATGTCTACTTGCTCTGCAATAATGCCAACGACCCCTTTCTGCCCATGACGAGAAGAGAATTTGTCGCCAACTTCTGGCCGTCTTGTCTGCCGGGTCTGGACCTTTATCAATCGATGATCGGCTTCGGTTACGGATATCATGACCTTATCGATGTAGCTTGGGTCAGGAAGGCGGTAGGTCATCGGTGTATCTCTGTACTCGTTCGTCCCGTAATCCGATCCGAGTCCGGTGGCATTGGCATTCAGAGGGACTTGCTTCATAATATAGACTTCCCCTGAACTAACTTTCTCTCCAACCTGCGCCAGCCCATGCTCATCGAGAAGAGCGTGTTTCCGTATCGGAGCTCCATTCTCGATGTAACGGTCACCTACACGGTCTTCTGTTCCGTTGGGGTATTTCCGCAGGGTAGTGGCATATTTCCGGAAGACTTGGCAGCGCCCAAAGCCTCGATCACATGACGCCTTGTTCAAAACCAGCGCATCCTCGATATCGTAGCCAGAGTAACTCATGACGGCCACAGTGGCATTTTGGCCTGCAGGTAATTTGTCATATTTAATCAGCTCTATGGCTCGTGTCTTTACCATAGGCTTCTGCGGGTAGACCATAAGGTAGAGTAGGCTATCGATACGTAGGAACTGATTATGTGCAATGGCACCAATGGCTTGTTTACCCATGGCGCATTGATAGGTATTTCTGGGTGATTGATTATGGTGGGGATATGGAATGAGGCCAGCAACTGCTCCTAAGATTGTAAATGGCTCGATTTCGAGGTGGGTCGTAGCATCGTTGACGTCGTTCTCGTACATAGCAATATTGGAGTCATTCTCTTCGTTAACATCAAGGTATTCGACAAGTCCACGAGAAAGAAACCCGTCGAAATCAATCTTGCCTTTTCGCAACATCCGTAAGAAATTCACAGTAACTTTTGATTTGCGTTTCTCGACGATGATCAGTGGACGGCATATTCGACCTTCATCGGTAGCAATGTGGACTGCATTGTGATGATGGTTGATGAAGATACTTACGAATTCTGAAATCCGCCCTAGACGACGAAGTCTCCGGAAAGCGTCAAGGAATTGTTTTGGCAGACGGGTCAATGCAATTGGTGTACCATTGATAAAGATGATATATGCGCCTCTGGCATACAAGTCTTTACCATCGACAGCGGCAATGTCCTGAGCTCCAAGTATGAAAACTAGTCTTCGGACAGGATCTTCCTCGTCGTCGGTAGTGATATGCGTCATCAAGGCCAAATTTTTCACCAAGCCGCAGGCCTCTCCTTCAGGTGTGTCAGACGGACACAGCATTCCAAATTGAGAAGGCTGCAAAGCTCGAGGCCCACTAATCTTTCTCGTTTTCTCAAATTGACTGGTAATCCTCGTCATCATACCCAATGCGCTGATGTAGCTCAAACGGCTCAGAACATGTGTGACACCGGCTCGCTTCATTCGGAAACGTTTCAAGTCCCAATTGCCTGTTGAAATTGCCCGGTTCATACCTTGTGTGATGTGGTTAGCGTGCACCTGCAAGATGTTAAAAGCATCAAATGCTTCTGTCCTGGCCGGCTTTTTCAGAGTTTTGTCAATAGTCATCTTGACATCACGATTGAATTTCTTAAACAAGTCCTCAAAAAGCAATGACAAGAGCTGACCGGCTAGCTCAAGTCTTTTGTTCCCAACATAGTCTCGATCATCCACCAAGCTGGGGTCATGGAGTGCCATCAATACTCTTCGCACCATGAAGGCCACGTACAGGGCTTTGGGCCGGAAATTTAAGCCTTCCACCGGGACATGCGTTATGATAACGGAACGCAAAGCCTCCAAGGCATCCTGAGCGTACATTCTTCGCGGCATCCCAGCGACATTCTTCCGGACGAGTTTTATACGGGCGCCTAAATATTCCAGGGCTTCATGCTGGGTATAAACCCCGAGCTTTGCACATTCTTCGAAGTTGGCCAAGAAAAGATCTTGGTACGTGGCGTCTTTTCCTGCAACCATAAGGAAAATTTCGTTGTCGGAGTGTACGCCCATGGCCTTGAAGATAAGCACAACGGGGATATCTTCGTTGAGAACGTTATGCTTCAAAAACATCCGGTCATTCTTCATGACAACGTAGCTCTTTGACTTGCGCTCATGCGTTGAACTGTCCAGATTAGTGTCGGAAGATCGCAATTCACGGGGACGTCTACCTTGTGACGGATGCTTGAACCGTATCTTTCCGAGACTCCCGTTCTACGATAACTCGGTTTTTGCTAAGTTGCTCTTGGACTAAGATGACCTTTTCGGTGCCGTTGACAATAAAGTAGCCACCAGGATCCAGCGGACATTCATGAAGGAGACTCATATCCTTCTCGGCCTTGTCCGTGAGAACGCATCTAGAACTCCGGAGCATCATCGGTAGCCGGCCAATCGAGACTGCCTTCCTCCGAACCTCACGAACTCCACGCCAGTAGGAGATGTTGACAAGGATCGGGGCTGCGTAGGTTGAATCCCGTAACCTACACTCATTCGGCGTCACAGTTGAATTCCATTCCGACCTTGAATAATCGGACTGCTCCTCGTCAAGGCGATTCGGTTTCCCAATGTAGATGTCGGTAAAGGTGAGGAAGAACTTCGGATCCACATCGCTAACGACGGTCCGATTTGCTTCAACGATCTTCTTCAGCTCCACTTCCATGAAGAAGTTGAACGAGTCAATGTGCTGCTTGACAAGCCCTTTTACTTTCAGAAAGGCCGGAAGAAGATTCCATTTGTCCTGAAAGCGTTGAGTAAAGTGCAAAAGTGCGAGAGAGAGCATGAATCGAGAGCATCCACGTACCTTTGCCGTATCAATGGGTGCAGTGAGTGATTTGCCTTGATAAAACGGTTCGAGGAGAGAATCAAAGCCCTAAGTCGGGTTAGACTTGCCGAAAGGAAATGAAATCCCACAGGGTTAGCTACATCTTCTTGACCAGCTCTCTTGGCTTTTTGCTGGTCTGCCGCAGGAACATCTTGTGCCTCATCATGATGAACTGCTTTTTTGGGTTGGCTTGGCTTTCTTCCTTTTTTTGCTGGAGGTTTAGCTGCTGGCTGAATATTCTCAGCATCGTCGGGTTTCGTTAGCAGGCTTGAGAAGGACATACCTGAACCAGATCCTGGCCTTCTGCGATGACTTCCGTAGTTTCTACCGGTTCTGGCGGTCTCTTGCGTGCAGTTGCAGGAGCCATGACAATAAAAGTTTGATGTTCGTGCGTCGCTCGTGCGTCGCTCCTCCGTCGACAGCGAGCGAGCCCAAAGAGGAATAGAAGGATTCTGTCGATCAAGCGCAAATCTACTGGACCCTGGATTTGAGTGTGTCGTAGTGGCGGCTAACACCAAGACAGTTAGCTCAACGCTCACCGCTTCTCTCCTCCGAGTCCCAACTGCAGAAGGTGAGGTAGGTAGTCAACGTACATCTGTAGTCCCCTGATCGTCGCCTGAATTGTTGGTCCAGAGGATTCAACGCAACTTCAAGATGTGGGGTTGGCCAGCAACAACCACGACCGTCATCTGCTTGTGCGACCTGGAGGCAAAAGATACAAGTAACAATCGAGGCCGAGGCCGCTCATCGACATGAGCAAGTTCATGCATGCATGTGATCAGTACAACACCCATTGGTCAATCAATCGTCGAAGCTCTGAAACTCTCCACACGCCGGCACGGCAAGAAGCCCGGGGGAGAACGGCCTTCCTTCATCCTTCCCCCACATCTGATTTGGTACAACGTCAAAGAGCCTCTTCCGAGCGTGTGTTGTTCTATCATACATACGGTACCTAAGGTAAGGTATCTTACTGGAAGGAAACCAATTCGCTTCCTCCCGCTGAAAGAAACTGTATGAGAGGTAAGGTATTCCGTACGGTAGTATAGTATCACTCGCAGACCCACAACAATTCATTAAGAATTACTAGTATCAGTAGAGTGAGTCCGGAAAATACTTTACATATAACCGTGCAGATGGATGGCGCTTCCAGAAGTACCTAAGGGACCTACCTGATTGATCTGCGGATATTCGATTTAATGTACATGTGCTGGCTTCTGTGCCACCAACGACAGCTTCCATGCAGAATAAGTAGGGAGAAAGTCGCCAGATGTAGCCATCACGCATGCAAGCACAGCACTCTGAACAGTACTCCGTGTAGGATTCAAGTCAATCAACCCTACGACAGATTGCCTCTGACAGCTTCTCTGAAGTGGCGTTGATAGACAAGTCAAAATCAAGTGGTTTGTCGTCTCCCTCATGTCTGTTCTGCTCTAGTAGTGACAGGGGTAATTTACCAGCATTTACCAGTGCCGCTAGCGGAGAACCCCCATCTTGAACTCTCACTGGCAACTCCCCTCAACCATTCAATTCCCTATTTTTACCCTCAACCTCGACCTTCCCCCCTCCCCCCCCCCCATCATTTCTGTTGTACTTGTACTAAGGGCCTCTTCATATCATCATTGGTACTCTCTTGGAAAGCTGTGCCGGGTCCAAGAATCAAAAGACAGCAGGGGCTTCGCAGGCCGACCCACTGCACGCAATTTCATTCACTTGTCTGTCCGATTGAGATACAGCCGGCCCCAGATTGACATCATTTAGGGTGAGCTCAAAGCCTTCCGTTGCCATCATTCACCCCTCATTCAATCAATCGTGTAGTCCCTTATTCACCCCCTTGCTCCTTGCTTCATCCTCGCCGCCAAGCATCTTCATCTTGAATCTTCATTCTTGACATGAACATGCACCGATGTGCTAGAGGCTCGTACTTACTGAGGTGATCATAGACCAGCATGGCATTCAACAACTCCCTCACCAGTCGTCTTGACGACTTGCGATCCAAGAATCCGCAAGCAACATCAAGTGAGACCAACAGCGGTTACACAACCCCTTCGCGATACAGCGGAAGCTTCATGACCAGTCACTCTCAACCCTCCAATGACGCTCGAGCAAGCCTACAACGCCGCTTCACCACGGATTTGAGCAAGATGTCAACGTTGACACCAATTGGGCAACAACCGGGGCAAGCGCTGGAGCCGATAGAAATATCATCAACGGTGAGTTCGTCACTTCCCCGCTCGCGATCGCACCCTTTTCGTGTAACTCTGAACACATCACTTACTTCCATCACTCGTTGGTCCTTGCTTGAAGCTAGCATTCACGAACAATTGCTGACATTCCTTTCCCTTAGACTCTTCACAAGGTCCAGCTAGTAAGCTTCACCCCTCCTCCCCCACCTCACCTTTCTCCCAAAACATGTCAGATTGAAGCCTTTACATCTGCATTGCCGATTGTAGGACTTGTCGCTGATAAATAACAGCTTGAGAAGAAGCGTCAAGAGTACGAAATGTTACGCGAGCAGCGTAGAAGATTTGATGCAGAGCTCGAAATATTCAACATGCAGCAGGCAAAGGAGAAACAAGAGTTGGACCAAATGGCACAAGAACTACATCGTGTTAACTTGTCTACTGGACATCAGAGCGAACCAACCACACCTCCAGAGTATCGTGACCATGGCTATCCTTCGGTCTTTTCACGAACCAATCGTTACTCATCCTCGAGTTTGACATCGCCCCCAGGGTTGAACCGTACCAGTCGTTCGGGTTCTCAATTGACATCTCCACCTTCGGAATTAGCACAGACGCTTCATAATCATATCAATTCGGATACATTGCCATCGAAATCTGTGCCGGGCTCTAGGCGGGGCTCGAGCGATAGGATTGCAGGTTATGTTCCTGAGATTAGTTCGACAACACAACGTGGCGGAGCAGCGTAAGTCACCTTCACCTTGTTGACCTATTTTGCATTCATTGTATCGATCATTTGCATCGTTTATCCTCGTCGTAAGCGTAGCCTGGGTTTCCGTTTGCTCTGCCATTTTTGACGCTCATGGGGCCAACCAACGCCCTCGAGTGGAACTGCTCCCTTGATATTGTGCTAACTCAGGCCTTAGGAAAAACCGATACTCGATGCCGGTAACTGGGTCCAGAGGTCGTATCAACGGAGCCAACACTGAGTACTCCCCAGCCGTGGGATTGGGTCAGATCAATACAACAAGCTTTCTTTTTACAGACGATGACGAAGCGTCAAAGAAAGAATCCGCGACTTCGCCAGATGTGAAGAGCTACCTTCAAATGAACGCTACTGACGACAAATTTCCGATCCTCGTCCGCCGAGACGAGTATCCCGGCCTCGTAAGTAACGCCTTTACTTCAGCTTTTGGTCGTACTAACGGATCTCTACAGCTATCGGCGTCTTCAGCTGCGCTAGACCTAGCGCTTTCTCAATCCCCTGGTCCAGACTCGCAGCCCAATGGGTGGACACCGTTTGCCCGTCACCGCTCTTCTCAGCCCAGTCTCCCTCAGAATACCTTCAATTCTGTTCCGAATGGGAATCCCAGCAATGGTACTTCGCAGAGCGGATCACAAAAGTCTCCTGAAGCTATCGGTAGCTCACGTCAACCCAATCGGCACTCGATGGAGGCAACATTGGCATCGTACGCTCAATCGAGTCTGGCGGGATTGGCCCTGTCTGATGATACGACATCGGGTAGACCTATTTTGGCCAACATCCAGTCATCGTACTCTACGAACGATATTCCCACCATGAAGACCACAAATGGCCTCGGAACAACGATCACGCCTCCAAAGACACATGCGCAGCAACACTTTCATAATCACAATGCCAGCCTTGGTCGTATCCCCCCACATGCTGTTAACAACAACGCCATTAACAACTCCGTCAACAACCCCGTCAACAATGCCGTCAACAATCGCCACAGCCGCGAGTTTTCAGGAGGTGAAGGGCGTCGCGAAGAGCCAAGTAATGGCTATGGCTACTTCCAGTCAGGTCTACAAGCTAGTGCAGCACCCTTTGGTCCGTCTACAACGGCGCCGTCGCCGACTGAATCGGCTCCCAGCGCTGTGACCCACATGAACAACGCGGCTCAGTATCCGAGCCCTGCTTACTATGGTGGATACGGGATGCAACTAATGAATATGGGAATGAGCCCGATGCACATGGCGAGTCCTATACCTTTCAACAATCCGATGCAGGCATATCAATCTCATTCTTCTTTCTCTCAATACCCCAACTATGGACCCCCAGGTCGCTTCGGCGATAGTCAAGCTAGGGTCATCCAGCAGCGTCGTCTACAGAATGGAGAAGAGAATGCTCGTTTTACCAACGTCAAGTTGGAGCATCTTCAGGGCGAGATTTATGGGCTGTGCAAAGATCAGCATGGATGCCGTTATTTACAAAAGAAGTTAGAAGAACGCGATCCTGAGCATGTGCATTTGATTTTCGTTGAAACAAACCAGCATGTTGTAGAGCTGATGACTGGTACGTTGAGAACCTTAAACAAAGATGACTTAGCTGACCTTGTCAGATCCTTTCGGCAACTACTTGTGCCAGAAGCTACTTGAGTTCTCAAACGACGATCAACGCACAGTATTGATCAACAACGCTGCACCACAGATGGTCAAGATTGCTCTTAATCAACATGGGACTCGTGCATTGCAGAAGATGATCGAGTTCATCTCTACACGAGAGCAGGTATGACTTCAATTTCTCTTTGATCGTTTGTCTTCGCTGACTCTGGATTAGATTCAAACCATTATCGAAGCTTTGAAAGATAGAGTAGTTGAGTTGATTCAGGATCTGAATGGCAACCATGTAATTCAAAAGTGTCTTAACCGTCTCTCTCCGGAAGACGCTCAGGTATGGTCTCAACATGTTGATCTATTTGACTATAAGTAATCGGGCGTAGTTCATTTTTGACGCTGTTGGCATCAACTGCGTCGTCGTCGGTACTCATCGCCACGGTTGCTGCGTTTTGCAGCGTTGTATCGATCATGCATCTGGTCATCAAAAAGCACACCTCATTAGTCAAATCACCGCCAATGCCTTTTCCCTTGTTCAGGACCCCTTTGGAAATTACGTGTTACAATACATTGTAGACCTCGCCGAGCCTGCCTTTACCGACCCACTGTGTTACAGCTTCCAAGGCAGCATTCCCTTGTTGTCGAAGCAGAAGTTTAGCTCCAACGTTATGGAAAAATGTCTCCGTGGAGCCCAATCGAGCGTTACCCGTATGATGATCGAGGAGATGTTGAACGCCAACGAGCTTGAAAAGATGCTCCGCGATTCTTTCGCCAACTACGTTGTTCAGACAGCTCTAGACTACGCCGACCCAGAGACCAAGTCTCGCTTGGTTGAGGCTATCCGTCCGATTCTGCCAGCTGTTCGTTCAACCCCTTACGGACGCCGCATCCATGGTCGCATATCTGGAAATGAAGGCCAGGGCCGCCTCAGTGGTGGTGCCACTCCCAATGATGCGTCTTCGCCAGGACAGATCCCATTACAACGACAGATGAACACCAAAACAGTACCCAACTCTTATCCAGCACCAGCTGTTAATGGTTTCCAGGGTATGAATGGTGCATACGTCTCGCCCACACACGGCGCCTATCTGGCCAATGGTAACTTGAACAACTTGGCATCCTATTCGCCATCCAGCACAGCCGGATCAGCAGCACATTCGCAGACCTTCAGCAACGGATCTAACACCTTCACCCAGTTCGGTTCTGACGCTAGCGCAAACTCTGTACATCAGCCCACACCATACGCCCGCGCTCCCCAACTCAACGGGTTCAACTACTTCTGAGCTTTATACTAGTTGCAGACTTACCATGTTGTACAACGAACGACGAAACGAATATTACGCAAATACGGCCCAGGATTGACTTGCAAATGTCACATTATCTTCTACCTTTACGAAGCATTACGATTTGCACATAGCTTTGGAGGTTGAACAACTCAATACCAGATGTGGCGCCTTGAGCACTTGCTGTACCATTGGGCGTATCTGCAGTCTTTGCGCTTTACTTGGTGTTCGATATCCAGTATTGCTTGATCTCACGAGGGCATTTGCTTCTCTAGCGGGTTTGGTAACGACGACATACCGAGAAGGTGTTTTGTTTCTTTCTGTATCTTTACGCATAGACTACCCAGTGGTTTTTTTCTTTTTGCATTACGGCCCCATTATGTTTTCAAGATCAACACTTGCCCAAAATTCCCTTTTTACCTGGCTGTTTCCTGCTTCTGCGGACTCTAGTCCTAAGAGCAGCCAGCCGTCATCTTACGTGGCTATTTCTGCTACCGGTGCAGCATCTAGCCTTGCCGACCCGAAAACAGCTATTTCGCCTGGCTCTACCTGCAATCTTTCGGCAGATACTTTAGCAGCCTGGCATCAGCCATATCACGATTTTCATACTTGTTGCGTTTTCATTTTCTTGTGGCAGATCCATACCATCTTCATACATTTGCACGAAAAAGCAACTTGCTAGCCTTTGATCAGCGAGACGGAGATATTCATGATCGATAGCCAGAATCATTCAAACGAAAGTATTTGGATGGATGTATCTAGAAACTTGGCATGTTTTAGAGAATGCCAAGGTTTTTTTATGATATTCATGTAGACCATTGTGAGCCAATGGCTTCGAGAGTGTTTTCCAAAACCAAACACCCATACCACTCAGCCACGAGCTTGAAGCGCTCCCCTGGCGTCCCCACAACCACCTACACACCAAAAATCCCCTCACCCCGCTCTGCTTTGATCTTATGTGCCGTGGTCGAGACATCCGCAGCATTCCTCTCCGTTTTAGAAAACTTTTCTCCAGAAGCGAGTTGTGGAGGAGAGAGACATGAAGGGGTTGGTGTGCGAAGGGGATTGATTGATGAGAAAGCCGGTGAGGGGGGATTAACAAGTAGCCCGAGTATGGGGGATAATGGAAACGCCTAGTACAGTAAATGGTAAAAAAATGGTTTGAATTTGGTTTTTTTTTAAGTCTGTTGGGGATATATTATTTCGGTTCGTTTGTACTTTTGTGTGGAAAGGTGTGTGTCTCCCGTCTTTTCTTTTCTTTCTGGCAAAGGAAAGGGGGGTTTTAAAATCTGGCACTTGGGATTTTTCTGGTGTTGTGGTAGAATGGGACTGAAAGGGATGTGAAGGGGGGGGGGGTTGGTGAGGAAAAGGTGGGTTATGTGGTTGTAATTCCTCTTGTTTTTTTTATTGTTTTTTTGGGGGGGGTATTGTTGAATTTGCTCCTCTGGGTTTTTTTTTCATTTATTCGTTTTTAGTTTTGAGGGCTTTTTGCTGCTTGTTTTTTCTTTTCTTTTTTTTGGTTGGTGGGAAAGGGAGGGGGGGGCGTCGGGGGGGAGGATGGGAATATGGATTTTCCTTTTTTTTTTTGGCTTTACGGGGTTTTTGATGGCATTGACTCTTCTGGATTTTTATGGTTTCGGTTCTCTATCTTATTACGCCTTTCTATTTTTCTTTCTTCTTTTTCTTCCTTTTCAGCGCGGTCTCTTATCGTCTTCCATTTTTCTTTCCATCTTCTTCGTTCTCTCTTGTCTCAGCCTCTTTCTTCGCCCCAACCCCCCCCTCAAGACCAAATCTTTCAACCCCGCTTTTCACTTTTTTCCCCAAAATCCTAAACCTCGCAGTCGTCGGTAGCTTTTTCTATACTTTCCCAGCATCGCTCGTAGCCACGTCTCTCGGCTATGACTGTAATCTTAGGAATAAATGATAGACAATAAGGAAATACCGGTAGGATGAGGTTTTTTTGTTGAAGGTTAAATTGGAATAAGATGAAGGAAGAAGGAAGAGGGAAGAGAAGAGTTCGACGGTTGATTGGGGGTTGTTGGTGGTTGAGGTTTGATATGTGTGTGATATGGTTGGGTAGTGTGAAGGGCAGAGGGAAGAGCCATAGGAAGGTTCGAAGGAGTGTGGACGGGAAGTAAGTGGTCAATTGCGATGGCTTCGCGTTTTCGATGTCCTGGGAAATAGTTTCGGGGTTGGTTTGCAGGCGAGGGGGTTTGATGTGGGTGTTGGAGGGTGGCTGACGGTGGTATACGTGATGGATGGCCGTGGCGGAGGTATACCGGCCCTTTTCCCGAAGTGCTTGTGGAAGTTTGTCCGCCTTGATGATGGACAATAATGAAGAAGGAAGTAGAGCGGGCCCAGTGACTCTATTCCACGTGAGCGGAAGATTTGGGTTGGATGGATGCTTCGCAAATCACGCGCTCTAGATGCTTGTAGCATGCTTCAACATCGCCAATTCTGTGATTTGATCAATACGCTGCTTGGACGGCATTGTTTCAGGATCGAAGGCCGGATCGAAGACCCATAGGGTGGACTGATGGCGCAGCACGCAGATGCAGTGCCACGAAGAAGCTTCATGCGCCGATCGCGCCGCTCCTTTCGTGTCACCTGTCATGAGCATGAGTCCTCCCGAGGTCGGCAAGTCCTTGATGGCGGCGGAGATAGTGGTGCATTGTTGCTGATCCGCTCGTTCATCAGCTGATTCAAGAGACTCAAGATAGTTGATCTTCTGTGTTGCTTCTTGAAAAGAGGCAAGATGCTGATGAATTCGAATGTCGTCTGTGGCTTGAGTTTGAAGATGGGTGAGATATGCCTTCACGCTTTGCATGATTGTGTTGACGTTGAAGCTTCCGGGTATTAAAGCGGCCATGGCGACGATGAATCGAGATCGAGAGAAAAGAGTAGACGAAGTGGAATTTGTTGAATTATGGCGAGAATGAATAAAAGGCGTCAAGAAGATTGATCAAGCCGTCGCAGAGAAGCGAACTACGACAGAGGAAGATTAATGTTTAGAGTCAATGAACATGAAAGTTGTTCAGGCTCGAAAGTTTGACGTGAGGAAAGAACTTAAAGCAAAGCAAAGAGTAAATGAGCACTTTATAAGTTCAACACGGAGTGAATAAACCCTATTCAGATGATCATACTATTGTTTCTTCTTGAAGTGAATAAACTCTATTCAGATGGTTCTACTATTGTTCCTTCTCGGAGTGAATTAGCTCTATTCAGATGGTCATACTATTCATCTCTCTCGAAGTGAATTAACCCTATTCAGATGGTCATACTATTCTTTCTTCTGAGTGAATGAAGCAACGAAAGATGATCCTACTTCTGCCGAGGCGCAGCGAGAAGAACAAAGCTGCGATGTCATGGTGTCAGGTCATCAACCCGGTTTAGAACATAGATCGTCGATACCTTAGGTAACCTCGGTTCATTGAATCTGTTTCGCAGTTCAATGAACCAAGTCATCAACCTAGTCATCGTCATCTTAATCTAGTCTCAGCAATCCTGTTTCGGCCATCTCAGCCGTGTGCGCGGACTTCTGCAATCTTAAGTCAATAGGACTACTGTCTAGCCTTGGTTCTGCCCGGTTCATGTATATAGAAGTCGGGCCCTCGTTCTTTTCTTTCGCTCTTTGTCTTTCGTCTTGTACATTATCTGGTGTATTGTCTTGTACCTAGATTCTATCAAAGTAATAATAATAATACCAGTCTTCTATATTGATAGTACCTCTAGCCTAGCCCAGTTCCTGACATGCGATGATCAAACAACGTGTCGGATCATATCTTTCGATGCGATCGTTGAAAACTGAAATCGACAAGCTCGTTGAAAGCGCACGGGTTCAGTCAATGACATGATGCTTGCCGAATAAGTCGCATCGATGAAACGAATATCTTGGGCACAGAGGCACAAAAGGCCTGCGAGATTATGTGGCAAACGTTTCCGTCACAAACCCCCACGACCCCCTAGGAAACCCCTGCTCCCCTGTTCCCCTCCACAATCTCCATCAACCTCTCCCAACTTTTCTGGTCATCTCCCTTGAAATAACTCGTCTGGTTTTCGTACTCGTCTTCTAACAGCATGCCGTACTTGTCGTCTGGCACTGCATATGGAAATAATCTTCTCTTTGGGTTTTCCTCGAGAGGTAAGCGGACCTCCTCGGCCCTGCTGGGTTGCGGCGTGGGGATTCGGCAAATTGGCATATGATAAGGAACATTAACAGGTAATATTTCGAATTGGCGTAGCTTCCTGGGTTCAGCATCTGAAAAGGCTATAAAGAGTGCGTACCAAGTAGTGCTGTGCTCGGTCGACCCACGGTCGCTGGTCCTGCCATACCAGTCACTAAATGAAATGCTCTCCAGGGTGCCGGCATGCCAAATAAGGAAGTCCAAGAGCTCGGGACATACGAAAATATACTTCAGGTAAAGGTACTTGAGCAGTGGCATTTGGTCCCCACGGAGCGCGAGCCGTCATGTCTTAACCCTCCAACCGAATGGGACCCGTCCGATCGGTTTTAGGATCAAAATACGTCACGTTCTGCAAATGATCGAAGAAGATCTTGTCAAGTTTAGATAAAAAGGCCGGATAGCCGTGAATGGTGTTGATGTTCCACCCGGCGCCATTTGGTTCCCATATATCGAGAGAGTGAATCGCTCTAGCATGCCCAGGAAATCATGGAAAGCTCGATTGCTGAACGTAGAAACTTCTTTCGGCATGAGCGCTTGAATTTCCAGGGCCTTGATGCACGGTTGCTGGTTCTGGGCTAGCAATTTGTATGTTTTAGCCATCAATGCTCTCCAAGCTCGATCGTCTTCTGCAGATGAGATCTGCTCTGCAGTCTCTCCATCGCTATAATCGAAGTTCTCATCGTTCCAGAAATCCTCCCAGTCAATTGGTTTGAACTTGATGCGCAGAGATTGTAGACGAGGGAAGAAGCGTCGAAGATTAGACAGAATTGTACGGACATTGGAAGGAAAGAAGGTAGAAATATTCGAAGAGCCCGCCTTCGTATCGTTTTCTTCGATTCCGTCTCCATTTTTCACTTCGCCTCCTAGAGTCAACTGTCGTCGAGCCGGTATAGAACAGATTTTGGACGTGCTCGCTCTTTCGGCTGTCGGGCAAAGCAAGCACAGAAGACGAACTCTTCTCACTGTTGTCCAACACGATGGTTTTGAAGATATAGGGAGCAAGTAAACAACGGTAAGAGGAGCAAGTGCAACTCCAAGAGCGGAGAGCTTCTTGATCTCCACCTTGGCTTAGGAGCTCGACAGTTACTAGCTGCAACTCCGCAGTCAAACTACTTAAGAAACAAGACATGGTTGAAGATTGCTGTGTCGTGCGTATTTACAAAGTGCTTGTTCAGTGTATAACGGCGCAATTCGAGCGGCTAAAGCCGTACGGCTGAAAACGAGTGTTGAAATTCTTTAAAACCCATTGTGTGAGAAAGAGAGTCTTGATTTTATCAACTCGAACACCTTGTTATAACTCGAAGTTCTCACTAGACGCTAGAGAGTGCTGACCAATAGAATAGTGTAGACCCCATGTGTACGTGATAATTTAGCGTGAGGGAGGTTCAAACAGAAATCTCTACATTGACAACTAAGATAATAGCAAATGTTAAGGGAGGCTGTAGGGGTGATGCAGCTCAAAATTGCAACATCTGATTCTCGAATTAGAAAACCATATTGTATTTCAAATAGCTGATTAGTATCGTTCATTGAGGGTCTGGAACGTCGTAGGACAAGCACCTAAAACTTCCAGTCGATCTGTTGATGAGTGTTGCATATCTTGTGTTCGGACTGCCAGGCCCGTCTTTTTATCCATGTTTGAATTGACTTGCAGCTCGTCCTTAGCGAGGATATTTAAAGGTTACATGCTGCATTCTCCAGTCTATTGTGAAAGAGAAAGTCCTTTCTGATGACCGTTGAAACTGCTAAAAGCCGAAGAACTGTGCCGTGTCAAGCAACGTCGAACCATCCTCGCTATTTCGCTCGTTTGCTTGGTCGGACCAAATAAGCCATCGCTGAGGATTCCTAGGTGGCTATCGGAATCTCTGCCATACGCTCGCTTCCCATTCAAAAAGCAGTCCCGCCAACACCTTCACCTGTCAATTTCTCTAAATGCCCTTCCGCCAACTCACTCTTCAACCCCTCCCGCCTACTCTCCCTCTCTGCCTTCTCCCAGTCCCTCAAGCCCTGCCTCTTGATCTTCTGCTTTTCTTCAATCTGTTCCAACAACTTCTTCTTGTCTTCTTCTATCTGCTGTAAGCGCTTCTCCGCTGCTGGATCAAGGCCGCTAGGTGCTAATTTGCCGCCAGGGACGATTGCTGGGATGGAGGCGAGATGTTGCGAGAAGCGCTGCGTACGGGGATAGGTGGTTGAGGAGCTGTTGTTCGAGCGGAAGGGCGGGCGACCGGAGTCAAAAGGGGCCCGGGAGTCATGGTATGGTGGTCGTGAGTCGTAAGGTGGGCGGGACTCGTGGTGGGGTCGGGAGTTGAAAGGCGCTGGGCCATCAGGGGCATGAGAGCCGCGTGGGCCAGCCGGTGGACCATCGCGAGTGTCGTAGTTCTGCTGGCGCTGAGGTGGGCCGTGATTTTGGGATGATGGGTATCCACCGCGGCGTGGAGGACCGTAAGGTGCATCTCTGGGACCATCTCTACCGAAAGCCGGGCCACCACGTGGGCGAGTGGGGGCGGAAAGTAGGGAGGCGCTACTTGGTCGGTTATGAGCGGACATGGAGATCGGAGCTGATGGTGGGCCAGATGGTGAGTCGCGATGGTGAGGCTCGTTGTAGTGAGATCCTGGACCACTCGGAGGACCGCGAGCGTCACCGTTACGGTAACCTGGTCCGTGGGGAGCACCCAATTGTGCATTGGACCAAGTGCTGGGCGTTGTGCCATTGCGGAACTCCTCTTGCCGGGTGGTGGGAGGCGGCGAGTCACGTCTTCTTGGAAGCGGAGAGCGTTGACGGTAAGCTAGCGCGTCGCGGGGTGGAGAACGCGTAGCAGGAGAGTAGATTCTTCGAGGAGGCGATCTCTCACGGTGAAGTGGAGATCTTGGAACGGGCGGCCCACGTAAGCTAGGATAAGCCGGAGAATGTGTGCCAGATCCAGCCATCGCCATCCGTTCAGTGTGAACATGGGGTGAAGAACGGTGAGAGGAGAGAGGAGAGCCAACACGGGAAACATGCTCAGAGCGTCGAACTAACGAGCGAGAACGCTCTCTTTGTGCTGGTCTGTAGTTATTTTCCCTCGGAAATCTAGAATCCCTTGGAGGCGAATAGTCGCGTCTCTCATACCTGTCTCGTGGTGGAGAAACCGCTCTCTCTTTTGCCATCGGGGGAGAACGTAGGCGGCGGTTCACGATTGGCGACGGATCTCTAACTCTCTTCAGAGGCACAGGCGACCTTCCACGTCCTGAACCATTGACGGGAGATCTCGAATATCGACGTGCCCTCGGAGGTGATCTTGGATATGCATCTCTTCCAGACGAGAATGTGCGGGGAGGTGATCTAGGTCGCCCTCTGTAGCCGCCGCCGCCTCGGTCTCTTCCTCTAAAAGCAGGGCTTCGCGAGCGACGTCGATTTGAGCGGCTCCGGGGTCTGTCACCTCGATTGCTTGTAGGAGCATAAGTGTCGGTGTACGATGGTGGTGTACGACCTCGTCGAGGAGGCGAACGATCCACACGATAGCTGTTCGGTCGTGGTGGAGAACGACCATTTCGCTCAGCCGGTCGGTAGGTTTCTCCACCCAAAGGCCTATCGCCATCGTTGTACCTATTTGGCATGGGCATCAGCTATAATGATTATATGGGTGGCTTCATTGTATTCCGCCCTCGCATGATCAAACGCCACTGTAAGGTAGATCTGGGAATAGAGGGCTGGATTTGAATTTACCTTCGGCCTCTGTCCATCGTGTTTCAATCTAACAGTGTTATAGAATCAAATGAGAGCTACAAACCAGTATCTGACTACTGTATAGCCCACGGAGTAAGCTGTGAACGAGATACAGTTTCTACCGAGAGTGAGTGGTGGATGTGGGTTTAGATGTTGTGATGGCGCGTGAGTTTATGTTCTTGGCTCCCTCAGAATATTTCTAAAATTTGGCGCACTAAGCCGGATTAGGGACCAAAGGCTGAAATATTTCGACACAAACCCTAAAACCCGTACAGTGTGTGCAGTAGGGCTCTGAGAGGTGGAATAACCCGCATTTAGTCTTGTATGCTGATACATCCCCAGTTGGTATGCCTTCTCCTATCTTATACTTCACATGGATCGATATGTGAAGCCAGCCAATGGTGGGCTTTAAACATGAATACCATTCACATTCATATACGTATTCACAGCGCATTCAATCTTGAGATAGGATCTTTTGAGGGCGAGGACGTGCATGTCTTTCAATCTTCCCTTACTAGCGTTTGGCCTTTCTCCCTTCATCTTGCTTCTGCCTCTTACGACTTTCTCTAGCTATCATATCACTTAGATCTTCTTGAATACCCCACTGGCCCTGCTCTTCTTTCTTTTGCGCTTCATACAACCTCTTCATGTCTTCTTTGTCCATCCCGTCCTTTGCTTGTAAAGCATCAGGATCCATGGCAACTTCCACATCACCCGGCTTCTTACGCTTTCTGGTGTCTTCTTGGCCTAATATTGGTAGACTGCTTTGAGCAGCCTTGAGATCATAAGTCCGATCACCTCCAAAGAAACCCGTTACCTTGGCTTGCTGTTCTGGGATTACCTGATACGCAGTCCGAGGGTGTATGGACTCTTCCGTATCTGTACCCCGTCTTTGCTTCCGTAGGTCAAACTCACCAGCCACGCTCTCAGCCCCACCGTACTCCGATGGTACCGTAGATGCCATGCCTCCTGGCGTTTCAAGGCCGCTTGGTGTCTGTAAACCTGCACCCACATCGTCGGCATCGGCATCTTCATCTTCTTCATCGCTCTCATCCTCTTCGGACTCTTCTTCAGGCTCTTGCAATTCTCCCCATAAGGTCTTTTCTACCGGTTCACCTAATTGAGCATTCTGCTGCGGCTGTAGCACACCAAAGATATCACCGCCGTAAAGAGGTCGGTTGTACTCATCTACAGGTGGCTTGCCGTATCCGCCAGGGTGGAAACCCCATTGGCCTCCTGGTGGAGGGGGGGCATTAAGCCCTGGGATCTTAAGCGCAGGATATGACGGCGGAGGACCGAAGCGCTGTTGATTAATCAGCCATGGCGGCGGGGCGCCGGGTGGAATATTCAGAGCTTCTTTCAACTCTTCGCTGAGCTCACCAGGTCGAAGATGTTTGAGGTTTGTCTCATACTCCTTCCCCTCGTAGTAAACTTCCCCATAGCGCGTAAGCTCTGGCTTTGTTTGGAATCGAAAGAAAGCTTCGTATAGTTTCTGATAGTCAATGTCAAGTTTGCCCATCTTTGGCTGGACTCTTTCACGCTGCTTCTGCTTCAGGCTTGCCTGATCTTGCTTCTCAAGTACTGCATCCCGCATTTCTGCAATGCCGGTCTCTTGGATGAATTTGGGTAAGGCGAAAGGAGGTTTCTCTACACCACGTTTCGAGGAGAGGTACTCGCGTTTTAACGACCAATGCGTAGGTACTGGAACAACATTCCGGTATGCTTTAATATGTACTAATAAACGAGGATCTGATGCTGAGGTGTCAGTCCAGTCCACAGTTTCTGGTTTCTGGACTAAGGCTTTCAATTCTGCGACGGAGAGCTTGTTCTGCTCTTTTCGCTTCTTTTTCGACATCTTTGGCACTCCTTGCTCCTCGTCCTCGTCGGGTATCTCATCGTCCTCATCGAAATATATCTCGGGTTTATCAAGATCTTTTGTTGATAAATCCTCTTTATCACCTTGCTCGAATTTCTCCATGACATCTTTGTACATTTCGTACAACGGGTCCGCTTCGTCCATTCCATCGATTCCATCGACTCCATCGATACTCGCAACGTCCTTTACTGCTAATGGACTGGAAGAGATAGGTCGATCATCGGATTCCACAGTCGACTCCGGCGTTGGTGTGCTTGTAGCCTGCAAACAGTCAGGAAAGCTCCTTTTTGCTAGAGTGATATGACCTACTTCAGTTTGCTTTGCGGCCTTCTTCTTCGCCCTCCTCATCTGATTCTTCGATGGCTTCACGGCTGACGGCATCGTTGCTAAAGAGTAGGTAATCTAAGTGCCACGGTGTAGCAAAAGGCTATGCGCAAGTTAAAATTCCGAGATTAGAGTCAGGCTGTTGCGACAGAACGTAGTTAGGATTATTGTTGATGGTTGGTGGTGTTCGATGTCAAGCAAAGTGAAATTGCGCCGGACTCGTCACGCTAGTCCATAGTTCTATCGAACCTCACTATGGCACAGATTCACGACATATCATCAGTTGTATTGCTGTTCACACATTGTAATACAATCATGCTACGTTCTTTGTCTCAAATTAGATAAGTACAGCTAAAAAAGCCTATATGGCATCTTTCGAGCTTCGGAAAAGCTGCAAGAAGTAACTTGAATTGTGTAGATAATGTTCGAAGTGACCAATGCCTCTGGCCATAGACGACATAGACAACCTATTTGAAGCTTGACTTCGCATGGAATCGAATACGATGTCTCGCCGTCTGATCTTCCGACACCAGCCAAGATTGTTAAAACTCCTGAAGAGCAACGCCGACCAAGGCCACAATATGCAATGCCCCATCCAATAATCCTAAAACTCCGGTATCATGCAATGCGAGAAAGTATTGCTAAGAATCAAGCCTTGGGTATGGCCGGAGTAGTAGCCTTCTTCTTGCCCTTGAATTTTTTCGACTCTATAGTCGAGATAATTAGCGCTATTGCATTCAAGGCTGGCCGTGATGTGCGCTTACCTTCCGCCGTTCTCTTCTTTTTTGGAGCACCCTTCCCTCTTTGTTTCGCCCTATTAGAGAGATAATTAGTTGGCTGCGCAGCTCCTAAGAGTAAATCCAGTGCTCATACAGCTCGATGAATTCAAGTCGGTCTTCCTCGTCTTCATCCCATGTCTCAAGGTCTGGATACAAGGCTCTCAGATCCTTCAATGTCGCCACCCGTCTGGGGTAGTATGCAGCTACTGAAGGCCCTTTTAATCTTTGGCGGAGGACTTTGTTCCCAGTTCGTAGACGCTCTGGATTGTAGGTGAGGGAGAATATGCGGCATTGCGTCTGTGTAGATAAGCATTGAGCACAGGAAAAGCAGCCATTAGAAGAGCACCTTCAGCAGATCAAGTATGCGCGATCTTGCGACCAACGTCGTTCCGGGGTTGGAAATCATAATGTGTTATACATATTAGAAAGGCAAGACTGGAGAATGGAGTGAAATGATTTAACCACGCTAGCAGCCCTACAGCCTTGCAAACCAGAGGCTCAAACTATCTGGAAATCAACTGATAAGTCCCGTCAACTCAACTGTTATTATGATATCAGATTTCAAGCCAACAATCTAGACATGACGAAAAAGAGAAGTTATGATGTCTGTGACCGAAATGCAGTGCGACCTCAGAAGAAACAAAAAACTACAGCTGCTGTGTGATAACTCCACCCAAATAGGTTCAAGACTGTCTATTGACTGCATAACAGGAAAAGTGTGAGAAGACAGGGCAGTCTTCACCAGATTTGTGTGATCCAGCCAAACCGGCCCGACGCCTTGATGGTTCAGAGGTGTCTGGTAAGCAAGTGCGTATGCCCATTCAGCCTGCATCCTCTGGCCATGGAAATCTAAAGCCTAACGACAAAGGCAAGTACACCAAACATGACTTCGATGGTCTTAAAAATGCTGTGCCAATCGCCGAAAACAAATTCCAAAAGTCTTTGAACTTCTCACTACCTCAACCTTCAAACCCTGGGGTACCATCTACTAATCCAGACCCAAGTGCAAGTCATCAAAAGGTGCCTAAGCCATCCAAGAATTTCAATAGGCATCAAAAGACATTGCCTGAACTACCCCTTATCCTTAATAGGCTTCTTGCAGATGTGCCCTTCACTCATCAGGGTGTACTAGGCGGTCGTACAGCTTCAGATGTCGTCAATTTGAGCTACGATCGGTTTGAGTTCGTTGGTGATGCGTACATCGAACTGATAGCAACGCGTCTTATTTTCCCTCGCTTTCCAGATCTACCTGCAGGTAGATTATCACAAAAACGGGAGTCGCTTGTTAAGAACGAAACTCTTGCAGAGTTTTCTCTTGCTTATGGGTTTGATAAAAGAGTAAATCTACCGAAGTCTTATTTCCAAGGTCAGGAGCAGAACAAACTCTGGACCAAGACCATGGGAGACGTATTCGAAGCTTACGTTGCTGCTGTCATTCTCTCCGATCCCGTAAATGGGTTTGCCGTTGCAGAAGCTTGGCTGACTGAGTTGTGGGAACCAAAACTCTGCATGTCTGACAACATCGCGACGTGGGACTCCAATGCGAAGGTACAACTAGCCTCAAGAATCATGGGAAAGGGGATCAAGATTCAATATCGAGACGAAGCTCAGCCCAACGTGATCAGGAAGGAAGGCAAGGTAGTATTTCAAGTTGGTGCATACCTCACGGGGTGGGGATGGGAAGACGTGCATTTGGGTTCTGGTACAGGACTAAATAAGAACGAGGCGGGGAGCAAGGCCGCAACACAGGCACTTGCAAACCCTTTGACGGAGAAAATTGAGGCGGTGAAACGCGAATTTGACGTCAAGCGCACGGCAGAGAGAAACAACCAGAATGATACCACAGTGAGCCCAGGGGTCTGAGAGAATTAGACATGGTCCTGTCAAACTTCTATCACTACTTCTGCAATCGCCTTCAATCACGCAGTGTCTATGCGCCCAATAATGCTTGCGGGGCTTGTGCACTTGACGATACGACTTGACCTGGTTGGCTGTTGCTTTGCCTACATTCATCACTCATGCAATGTCCTTTAACCAGAACCTTCGTTCGTGTACGCATGTATAGATGTTGTGGTGTAAGTCAATTTCTACTCCTTTAAGCAACGACCGCTTGTTCTGTCAACTGAAGCGTAACTAGGGCATGCTCGCTACCTAACCTTCCATATAATGGGTAATGAAAGTGAACCGTGTACTTCCTTTCATGACTTCAAGGAACGGGCCCACAAAAGTTTGCCATACTTTGCTTCCCAGTTGCGGATCTCTTGGTGGTAATCTACGCGCTATATCTTTTTGTTAATACTAATTCAAAACTCCTGGGGCTGAAGCTAAAACTTACCTTGGTAGAATCCAGTAGGATCTCGGCAGCCCCGCCGACCTTCTTGGCGTGCTCGTCAATGGCAGTCTTCTCCGTCTCTGACATGCTGGGATTCTTCCTCTTTAACACGTCGGGATGAACCTTAATACGCATTTTCTTTGCCAAGATTGCAATTCTGGTCTAGAGGTCAGCAATGCAACTTCCAGTGGGAGAATATCTACAGACGTTTCGGGATTAGTCGACGGGGAAATTTCCAGAGTTGCGTAATGGTTTGGAGGTGGCTCTTCGAATTTTCCAGCGGTATCGCATCCTATTCCCCGAGAAGGACGCTTTGACTTTGGGGCATGCTTCGGCCTAGGAGAGCTGCTCTCTGATCGATCCTCGAACCTGACGTTGAATTTTCTAGGCTTCGACTTGCTCTGGGATGGCTCTGGATCTCTTGACCGTTCATAATCGCTACTACTGACGTTGGATTTACCGGATTTGTTCTTGCTCTTGGACGTCTCAGAGCTTCGTGGACGCTCACTCTCGCTATCGATAAAAGCGCCATGTGGCTCGGGCGCTTTCCTTAGTGGGGTATGTGAGTACTCCTTTTGTTCATACCCATACTTCGGCATATAGTCAGGGCTATGACTTGCAAGTCGTTCCGAGGCTGAAATTCCTTTAGACGATGGATTTGGGCCTAATCTATCAGGTCGTCCGCAATGTTCATAAAACGCTTTACTAGAGTTACCGAGATGGATCTCTGAAGTATAATCTATATGCACAGTCTTGGCCTTTGCGGCAGCATACGAGTATGAGAGTGGACTGTACCCCCCTGTCTTAGGTTCCGCATGGTCATACAAGTTAGAACTGTAGGCTCCACTCTTCATCTTCGCAGCGACATATGACAAGGGACTATAACCTTCTTGCTTATTCACAACAGGCGCTGTGCGCGTCTGGCACAGGTCGTCTCTTAGAACGTGAACCTCACCTAGGTATTCGTCATCGAACTCCTCGTATTCGCTGTATTGTGCATCGGAATCAACGTCTTCGTTGTCGTCGTATTGGCCTCCTCCTCTCACGTGCAACTCTTCTGCCTCTGAACGACCTTCATTACTATCCTCGGCATAGTCGTGATGGTGTTCTCCACCTCTTTGGGATTTCCCGTTCTTTGGGTGTTGTCCGCACTTCTTCGTGGGCTGCTCAGTCAATAAGGAAGAGCGTCTCGAGCCTGCCGTCGATCCGTCCGTTTCATCTTCTCGATCGGAATCTCCATTAATGCTGGTTGAGGTCACAGTATCCTGTGGGGATTTTCCAGTCCTTGGAGATTGTCCAAAGTCCCTCGTCGATGACTTGCCAGGAGCCTCATGTGCTGCTGCTCCCTGGCTCCGCGGTCTTTCACTATTCTCTCGGGCTTCCTCTGAATCCCCAAATTGTTCTTCCTCTAAATCCCGTGGCTGTGGTTTAAATCGCCTTAGCCTAGCCTCTCGTGTTTCAGGCCCTGTCTTCTGTTGTCTCTCCTCATCCCGCTTTGGCGACCTGCTGTTCCCATACGGCGGGTTTTCTCCTGACCTTAGCCCTTGCGAAGATCTAGGCGGGGCCGGACCATTTTTCTCTGGTGCGCGGCTATGGCTTTGAAGAGGTGCATTATTGGGTTGCCGTTGAGATGGTGGACCTTGAGGCCGGCCACCAGAGGGTTGCTGATGCTTTAATGGATGACCTTGATAGTAGCTTCCAGCTTCACCATGATCCTGAAGAGGCCCAGACGGACCACCATGTTGTTGCGCCGGCTCGACTGGCTTCCTCTCAGGTGTCCTTGCTCGATCTTTATGTTGCCGTTCACCATCTTCACCACCGTTTTCTCTGTTTGTTTCGGGGCGATGTCTGCGGCGATGCTTGCGATGTTTCTCTGGCTTCGGAGCAGAACCGCCAAGCAGATCCTCAATGACCTTCCCCGCGACATCGACGAGAACGTCTCTGACTCTGAGATGCGGATGCGTAGTATTAGACTGTTTCGATGGTTTCTTCCTTCTTTCTGCTCCGGCATTGCTTGCATCTATGCCTCTCGAGCTACCACGGTGACTAACATGCTGTCTTCTATCTCTGTCCTCGGGGCGATCGGAGCCGCGTCCTTTATCCTTGTCATCCGCATGCCTGCTTCGACCGTGCCCTCTATCCCTGTCTGTGGAACGGGCTCGATCATGGCCTGTGTTCCTACTCTCAGCACGGGCTCGATCATGAGTTCGGTTCGCCTGCGCACGATGCTTGGGATCGTCCCTTCCATGTCTACGTTTATCTCTTTGACGTTGGCGTTCCTTCTCACGATCATGCCATTTCTCGGTCTTTAACCCAAACATATTCCGCCGGCCATTCTCGAGGTCGGACTCGAATTCATAATACTCATCCCTCCCATCCTCCAAGCGGCGTGAAATACGGTCATAAAGGGAGGGCATGATATTCTAGCGGGGAGATAAGGGAGACAAAAGTCTGGAGACGGAACGAGTGCTGCTGGAAGATGCAGAAATCGAGTTCTCAAGCTAGTAGAAGCTGTGCTAAGGAGTTTGGGACCGGAAGTTTTGGAAAGTAGAGAACATGTCTGCCATGGAGCCAGCTTTATAGGCATACCGAGTTCTCCACCGGGAGTCATGAATGTCATATTGATGGCTGAAATATGAGGCATAACGATGGTCACTAACTAAGTCTCTAAGCTAAATATTTTGTGAGCAAACAAATCCATGAATAAAAAAAATACGACTGAGTGAGAAAATTATCGAGAAACTCCCGCAAAAGCTATCACCGATTTCCAAGAGATAGCATATAACTCCGAGCAAACATTGCTTATACCTGTACTTCTAAATATACTTGAAGGTGTCCCATCCATTGGAGTGATCCACTTATGTATTATGGTAGGCTAGGGGAGTTTCGGGAGCGCTTGTTCCCGTAGGCGGACAATCGGCAAAGAAGTTTTAGCGTATATCCACAGCCGCGAGCCGAGGTCATGTATCTATCGGTCAGCCAAGGGACCATTCAATGTCGACGACTCGATTCTGTCACTTCACACTTTGATGATTCGAAACAACCGTATGCCGCGAAGATAATCCGCTCCACTCCCTCCCTCGCCCCTCATATTCCACCTTTCCCTCACAATGTCTGACTCCGTCGGCAAGTATTTACCAATGTATCGAGACTACGCACGTGCAAGGCTAACGAAAGAGTGATCTAGACAGGGTGTTTGTCCACGCCCTCAACACCGTGAAAAGGATTCCTCGAACCGGGTCTGCGCGTCCTCCGTCCGAGGATCGCCTTAAGCTGTATGGATTGTACAAGCAGAGTATGGAGGGGAATGTGAAGGGGGTCATGAGAAGACCTGAGGGGCAGGGGGTGGAAGAGGAGGCGGAGAGGGAAAAATGGTAGGGGAGATTTCATCGATATCTGACTGCCGTATTTGAAGGCGATATGCACTTCCATGGAAACAGCTGGGCTTCTTCGCTTTCGTCCCTCAAGCCCATGCTAACCCAACCCTTCAAACCCACAGGGACGCCTGGTCCTCCCAACATAGCCTCTCCCGCACCGAAGCCAAGCGCCGCTACATCTCCACCCTCATCTCCACCATGCACAAATACGCCTCCACCACCCCCGAAGCCCGCGAGCTCGTCGCCGAGCTCGAATTCGTCTGGGACCAAATCAAATCCAACCCGGCCTCTAGCTCCTCTTCCTCTCCCCATCAACAAGCATTAGGGCCCTCACAATCACAATCCCAGCAACAACCTCCCAGCTACGCGAGTATAGGGCCTGAAAGAGCGAGAGATGAAGGAGGCGGAGCGTTGCGTATGATAAGGCCCGTCAGCGAGCCAGACGACGAGGATGAGGACCTTGATGATTTCGGCGACGCAGCCGACCTTAGAGACGGCAACGATGACAGCGAGCTCGTCCCCGCGCGCACAAACGCAGCACGCACCCGCGACTACGAACTCCGTAACCGCAAATGGCGAAAGCGCATCTCGCTCGCCCTCTTCAAAATGACAACCGAAATCGCCGCCCTACGCGAGCAACTCGAAGCCAAGCGCTTCGTCGGCGCTCCACACCGACGAAGGAGAGGACTCTGGGCCTGGCTGCTCTGGCTAACGTGTGCGGCGGCGAAGCATGTGGTTGTGGATGCGATGCTATTAGGTATAGCGCTGCTGTGGGCACGGAGGAAAGATGATACGAGGCTCGAGCAGGGGTTAAAGTTGTTGCTAAGGCTTATAGGGGAGCAGATCAGGCAGGCGAGGGTGCCGCGGCTTATGAGACTTCCGGCGCAAAGGACGCAGGATTTCTAGAGCGGGAGCTTGTTCGGTTTTGGAGATCTTGTTCGTGACCCTAGGGGCTCCTCCACAAGTGGTAAATTCCTGGAGATACTTCTGTCGCTTATGGTCATCAGACTTTTGTCGGACCCTGGTGCTCTTCATCATGTACTTGAACCCGGGGAGCAGGAGTTCGCTAGACTGGGTATTGCGGGTTCGACGCAGCAGCGTGGACGTCCCTACAACCTAGCCAGCGATGATCCGGCGTGTCCAGGAACCTATTTAACGGCCTGACAAGTGACTGGATTTTCTCGAGATGGGCTACGCAGTGTGAGGGAGTCTCGGCATGTTTGATAGGCGTCTGGGTGCGATGTGTGTTTTTAGGTCACGGGAATATGCATAGCCCGAGGGATATGGAGTATATCTAGTGGAATTGTATGAGGTTTACTTCTCTGGGGATGGGTGGGTGGGGGTTTGCATAGCATTGGGATGATAAGGTATATATTGTGTATAGATATCATGTCTTAAACATCATGTTGACTTGCATCTTTTTATTTTTTGGGCTTTGCAAGCTAGATTCGCAGGCGAATATCTCACTGTTCTATACATCTGATTGCTGTCAAACAACACTGTCTCACACCATATAATCTAAGCCCATCAAGTCATATATCCATGATTCCATCTCCCGTCTAATTACCCCCTGATTGAACCCTCCTATGCCCGTCCTCCGCCTCCTCCGCCTCCCTCCCCCACCTCCCTCTGCTTCCTCACCCTCTCCTCCGCTGCCTTCGCCATCGCCTCCCTCCGGCTAATCCCGTGCACCGGCGCCCCACCAACAACGCCCCCAAGTACGGATTCGCCTCCAGTCCATCCCCCACCGTCCATATGCTCCTCATCAGCCCCATGGTCGTCCGGGTTGTAGAATTCTTGGTTCGTGAGCGCATGGCCACCACTGCGCCAATCGTTCGCCGCGACTTCTTTCTCGACGTCCCGCGTCAAGGCCCAGAAATGCTTGTCGTGTTCGCCGAAAACGTTGTGCGCGAGCTCGTGGCAGAGGGTGTTGCGTATGACTTTGTAATCGCGGTAGCCGTCGTACGCGTCCGTGCGCAGACGCAGCTCGATGACTTCGCCTCTGTTGCGGTTTAAACCTAGTGTTCGGCTCTCGTGCGTGGTGTGGTCGGCCGGGTTCATCTCGGTCAGGACGCCGACTGAGAATTTGTGCTTGCGCATGCTTGCTTTGATGCCTGCGTCATCTCTTAGGCGCTCCAAGAAGCGGCGGGAGCGTTCGGGTTGCGGGAGGTAGGCGAGGGGGAGGATGGTGTGGAAGGTGTAGGTGGCTTCGTCTTGAACTTTGCGCCAATCGCGGGTACGGGATGCAGCGGCGGATTTGAGGGCCGAGGGGCGGGGAGTAGAGCGGGAAGAGGAGGCGGCTTGGAGGGAGGAGAGTTCAGCGGGCGTTGGGGCGAGGAGAAGGATTTTCTTGGATTGGAGGGTTGTGAGATGGAGGGACGGGGAGAAAGGGGATTTGAGGATGCCGAGCTTAGGGGTTATCATAAACTTTTGATTCTCCGGGGGGATGGAGAGGTTGTTATGGACGGTGCTGGAGAGGTCGATGATGGTTGATGAAGGGGTGAAGGCGAAGGTGTGGGGCGTTCCATGGTGGGTTATGGTGATATTGATAGACGCTTCTTCTGATAGGACTTGAAGGTTCGAAGACTGCGTTGGGGTTTCGTCGATTACAGCCATGGTAGATGGAGCAATAAGGTGTTCTCTTTGGGGGCGACAGAAGTTCGGCACTGATATTATATTGCCTTTACTCGTACGAAGCAACAATGACGATTTGTAAACAAGGCGCCGAAGATCAGCCGATGGAACATTCTAAAGGCTTCACCATGATGGCGTGGATGGGCAAAGCCTCTCGCTTGACCTTCTCTTGCGCTTTTGGCCAACTGACAAGAATCAGGATTTCCATATTTCGTAGCATAGATACATGAAGCCTGAAATCACCATTCGTCTCTGCCCGATCAAACCATCTACACGGATCTCATCTGTCTCAATCCTCCGGCCTGTTTTTGGCGGCGCATGATGACCCTTGTAGATTCTCTTTAGCCTGCTTCGCTTGCTAGCGTCACCGACTGGACCCTCCGTTGGTGGGAGAGTCCTGTCAACGTAAAGTATCTAACCACCCGAGCTTCACACTAAACTTCATCTACAGCATAGAGAGTAGACTGGGAGGTGAAGAGTCTTTTCATTCACATCTGGTATTCATTGTGTCATCTACTGTCTGGCGCGTACAGCGCTCTTAATCATGTCTAACCCTACGGGAGACCCTCCATCGAACCTCCAAGGTCTCTTTGCCAGTCTACGGTCAACCAGCAGGCAGAGCTATCAAACAGACAACCGTGGCGATCAAAGCCCAGCTCAGAGCATCAATCGCCAGTCGTACGATTTCAATCGCAGCTCCGATTCACCTCAGCCTTACCATCATGAGCGCCAAGCTTCCGCTACGATGTCACCAAGTTTTTCACCATTGAATGGCTCACAGTCAAGGGAATTTTCGGGTAACATGAGTAAGAGCAAGACCGGCACCCCAACGCCAGCTGGCGACGCCAGTACCGATCGCACAGCTAGTCTCCTAAATCTCTTGAAATTCAGTCAGCCAGTTGCATCTCCTCCGCCTACTGCTCAACCGCAGCCTCCAAGCATGCTACGACCTGGCTACGGTAGCTCGAGCTCTCATAGTGTACACGGACGGGGGATATCTGCTTCAGATCTAATTGGGTCTTCCATGGGCAAGATCTCTTCTCCTACGTCACGTGAGAATGTGCCATCTCCATCGTCTTCCAACCACCAAGACTTTTTGCTGAAGCTCCTCAACCAATCAAACCCACCGCAGCCAATTAGCAAGGAGAGTAATGCAGCCGCTGGAGCATCTTCGCCGTCTCAAGAGCAGGACACCACAGCCGATCAGATTTCCCAAAAGCTTGCAGACGCATCTCTGGGGACTCGCTCTCCTGCAGTGTCACGCGACACTCGCGGGGATTCGCCTATTCGCGTTTTCGGTAGCAATGACGAGGCACAACCAACACCCTTCGCTCCGGGAGACTTGCCGTCGAGCCAAGCTCAGCCAAAGAAGGATTCAATCTTCACATATGTCAATCCATTTGAGCAACTTGCTGCTTCCTCACCACGGAACGCGCCACCCAGGTCGGCGAACGGAGACGGCCACAAACGCAAGGTTGATGAGCCTTCGCCCGGCCCTTCGCAAAATAGTCTGAGGAGAAAGCTCACACCTACTGGTAATAAAATCCGGCAAAGTATTGAATCACCTGGACATACTACTATTGGCGAGGGACCTAGCCAGGTCGAAGCAGTGATGGGAATTGGTGCCCCTAGCCGTAACACTGACACGGTTACCGAGGCTTTAAATGTAATGGGAGGCCAGGTAGACCGCGAAGTTGAAGACGCCCTTGCTATAGCAGAAGAGAAAGAGAAACAGGCGAATCTCAAGAGGAAGGAGCTAGAGCGTGCCAAAGAGGAAACTCTGGATGTGCTGGAGGAGAAGGTCCATGACGCAGCTGTCCAAGTGAAGCATGAGCTTGACAAAGAGGAGAACAAGGGTGTCCTTGAAGAAACATTTTCGGCACCCGTGGCTGAGGCAGTCAAAGATATTATCGATGATGCCGCTCAAGGTACGAGAGGCGATGATTGGGAGAGTGCAAACGGTGAAGATACCCGTACGGATGATCGCGTCATTCCAGTCTATCAATTTCCGATGAGGCCATTCGTGTCAATTGACATACAGCACAAAGATACGTCCAAACTGACCGTTCGTGACGACTCTCTTATTAATATTGCACGGCTGAAGAAGGAGTTCGATCAGACCGACCGCACGCTGGCAACAGCGACGAATGAATTCATCGTATATGGCTCACCCAAGACTGGAGGCCTTCGAGTGATCCGGCAAGATGATGGTTTGGCCAAGCATTTGTTTGCTGATACGCGTGATCGGATATTCAATGTGTCGATATCGACAGCCTATCCAGCAAGTCCTTTACGTGGCACCCAGACCATTATTGCCACTGGCCTGAGTGGGACCGTATATTGGGTCCCAATCTCCAGACCCGAAGAAGACATGTTCCAAACTGATATGGAGGAACAAGGGCTCATTTTCCCACCTTCGCCGGCACAATCGGATAATTCTTCCGGCGGCCAACTCAAAACTCGTGCGAAGAAGAGCAGCCGTCATCCAGAGTACTTCGCTATTGGTCGTGGTAAATCAATACAGATCATATTCCCTGCTCAAGCTCGCAAGTCGAATTTTTTGGAGAAAGGATCTACTGTCGACACTGAGAATTACTTCAGGGACCGTAGTTTGAAAATCACTACAGGGAAAGCGGGGAAAGATTTCACGTTCAGCGAGGATGACACCGTCATCGTATCTTTGGACAAAGCTGGGCGACTTCGATTCTGGGATATTAGAGAATTGGTCCACGAAGCGAACGCTTCGGCGTCAACAGTTGCACCAATTGAGATTAAGACTCCTTTACTGAGCTTCGCCACGATTCCTGCATCTGAAAAGGCTTGGCCAACATCGGTCTTGTTCGTGGATAAAGTGAGGCCCTATACGAAAGGTATCGCGCAGCGGTATGTTATCGTTGGTATGAAGCAGAATCATACTCTTCAGCTGTGGGATCTTTGTCTGGGCAAGGCTGTGCAAGAGCTCAATTTCCCACACGAGAAGGAATCAGATGCCATTTGCAGCATCGCATATCATCCTAGCTCTGGCATTATCGTTGTTGGCCATCCAACCCGCAATTCGATCTACTTCATCCACTTGTCAGCCCCGAGGTACAACCTGCCGGGGATGTCGCAGGCCAAATTCGTGCAGCGCCGGGCCAATAACGACGCGACTCTTCCCAAACCGGAAGCTACTGCGATCATGTCTGGGATAAGAGAGTATTCGTTTGCTAATAAGGGTGATCTTCGTAGTGTTGAGTTAGTACCTCCGAATGGAGAACAGACAAGGCCAACAGAAGACGACGAGGATCCCAATCAATTCGAATTGTATATCATGCACTCCAAGGGTGTCACCTGCTTGGGCGTCAAAAAAGAAGATCTTGGCTGGTCACCGGACAGCAGAGTCATTCACCCAGTAGATTCCGAGAAAGAAGGCTACATTATCGTTAGAGAGCTTCCTCAGTCCCGAGCAGTGTCTTCCAGCGAGCCATCATCTGCAAACGGTGAAGCCTTGCCTCATAGTACATCAGCAGCACCAGCATCAAGTAACCTTCCCATTGAGGCAAGCAATAGTGGTAAAATGTCGTCAGCCAAAGCTGGTGATATCCCAGCCAAGGAAGTAGCCACGTCAAAGTCAGACCGCACAGCATCCGGTACCGGTAACACGGATAGGCTAGACAAGAAAAAGAAGAAGCGTACAGCGGCGTCAGATATTTCGGCTCGCCCTGCAACAGACGCTACCAGTGTCCATTCATTGGCGCCAAGTTCCGGCACATATGCCATTGCAGCACAGCGAGGCCCCCTTCCATCATCAGACGGGACACAAAATACCGCTCCCAAAGCTGCTGCCGAGAGCTTGCCTTCTTCTTCGAGCGATCACTCTGCTCGGTCAATTACAAACGGAAATTCCATCAATCTCGGTATCTCGGGTGACTTTCTGGACAAAGAGCTGAAGAAGATTGAGAAAGGCGTGTCGACCGAATTCAACAATGTCCTGGGCAAAGAGCTCGAGGCGCTTTACCGCCGCTTAGATGAAGACAAGCGAATTCAGGATGCTGCCGGAGCAGCAAAGCAAGATGCAATGCTTCGTCTTGTTTCAAGCACCCTTGGAGATAACGTCGAGAAGGCCCTTAACCGCATTATTCAAGCCAAACTCCAGCAGATTGTCCTCCCTTCCATTACGGAAGTGACGGCGTCCACTCTGGACAAGAGAATTACAGAGGTTTTGACACAGCAGCTGCATCATGCGATTCCTCCGCTTCTGAAGCTTGCTTTGCCGGAAGCGGTTAGCCGTGGTATCCAAAACCGAGACGTCCTCCGTGTTATTTCGGATCAAATTACAGGCAAGCTCGCAGGCCATGTCGAGAGAGAGTTCTCTTCTACACTGCATACCCATATCGCACCAGCCTTCAAAAGCCTTGCCGTCGAAGTAGCCACAAAGGTAAGTGGTGAAACAGAGCGTCGAGTCCGGGAACAGTTGCAGAAAGCCGAGGTACAACATCATGAAGACACTGCTAAGATTGATCAATTGACAAACCTTCTCCGTGGACTCTCTGAAACAGTCCATACCATGGCGGCTGCACAATCTCAATTCCAACAAGAGATTCTTAAGCTACAGCAAGAGCGTAAAGCCAGCTCTAGCCGCGGTCGTTCGGTAGATCATGCGCATGCTTCGCACGCCTCGACCGAGTCTCAACCGGTACAGAAATCCCCCGAGCAGGAAGAGTTCGAATTGTTGAGTGGTTTGATGAACCAGGGCCGATTTGAAGAGTGCACCATACAGGTACAGGCGGACGTTGTCTATTCGTGTGGAACAGTACTAATCCTTAAGCAGTGGCTCCAATCTGACCGGCAAGTTGCTATATTTGATGACTACCTTGCCCACTGTGATCCAGCCTTTGTCCAGCAACTCTCACCTCTCGTGAGTATCTCAGTGGGTGCAGCTGTCACTTCTTCGTTGGAGAATAATGTATCGGAGCGCTTGACTTGGCTCGAGAATGTTTTAGCAACATTGAATCCAAAGGTCAGTGCTTTCCCCCTAATCCTTCTTTCATAAGCCTAACATTACCTAGGACCCTGAAATTCAAGATGTTGCTCCGAGGATCTTGGACGTGCTAAGTCAACGTCTGGAGAGTCAGTATATGCTCATCGCAGAGGCCGACCCTCAGGATCCAGTCCTACGCAAGATACCGCCCTTGGCCAGGCAAGCACGAGAGCTGAAGGCATTTATCGGATAAAATTCGGTGTCCAGCTGCAATGTATGCCCACCGATATCGTCCACCACTTGCTTTGTCATCTCTCGATCTGTACTGTACAACTAGCATTCTCGGCCTCTACGATGGTTACATCCACAGCCGATGATATCGGTTCCATTCAAGATCTCGGTACGCTTTTATCTCGATTTCGGCAATCCCTATGCGACTTCCTACCTCTTTTACGTCCGAATGATACCGCCGAAATCATTGGACGGTGGTACTCAAAGTTGCTGCGATACTCAAAAAAGCATCTGCGAACAAGGCCGGAAATACTCTCATCACTGTTATTATGGTCAGCGCTTTGCTTTATGAGGCAGGTCGCAAGATTCAGGGCGCTTTTGTATTCTTCGCCTGAGTTGGCGATTACGGCTCTCATCAACTTCTATCTGTTGTTTCCAGTGGTACATGGTCTGTCGCTTGGCCATGCACACATCGTGTATTTAGACATAATCCAGCGCTCTGACGAGTGCACAAGTGCAGAATGATTCGTGACTTGTGAATTTGTGATATCTCAGTAGCCACCCTTCATTCTCCATTTCTATAATGCCAAGCTCGACACCCGGTATGTACACCACAGCAAAACGCCCACCCCACCCCCGCCCCCTTCGAACCACCCCTACAAATTCTGCGCATAAATCTGCCGTTTCCGCAAATGAACCGGCGTCTCGTTCTCCGGAGTCCCCGGTATCGTCTTCTCCAATTTCTGCCAATCACAAGTAAATCTCAATCAGGATTCTTTGCTGGACACGAAGTTCGGAAGGGGGGGGGGAAGGGAGAAGGCTCAGGCTCACCAGCTTATCGAACACGCATCCATTGAGCTTCATCTCGCGCCTCCGACACTGCCACAGCTGCTGGTTATTCTGGTCCAGGCACTCCCAATGCTTCCGGAACGCCTCGAGGCAGTTCTTGTTGATATCGTCCAACCTGGAATCAAAAAACCGTTCCTTTATTAGCCCCCCCCACAGCTTCCAAGAAACCCCCCCCCCCCCCCAAATCCACAAAACCATAAAAAAAACCCACTCACACACTAGCCGCACACCGCGTGACCTTCCGCCCCTCCCGCATACACTCCAGCTCCCCCTTCCCGTGCGCCTCCGTCTTGCACGCCATGTAATCGTCATTGAACGCCTTGCACCGCGCGCCGATGAAGAAGGACGCGCTGAGCAGCGGCGCCGAGCTGGCGCCGATTTCGGGGACGGGCGGGATCGAGGCCGGGAGGGGGGTTGTGTCTAGGAGGACTTTTTGGTTGAATCTGTGGGGGTGTTAGAGGATTTTCGGAGGGATGGGAGGGGGGGGGAGCGGTGGGGGGTACCTGGGTTGGCGGGTGGCCATTGTTGTTGTGGTGGTGGTGGTGGTGGGTGGGATGGGGGGATGTGGTGGGAGCTAGGGAGTGGGAGGTTGCGCGGCTGCGGTGAGCCGCGGGTTTTGGTGTGCGGGCGAGAAGGGGCGTCTGATTTGAGGTGGGCTTGACGCTGGTTCTACAAGGCCTTTCTTACTACGAGTACTGTGTTTACAGCATTGGAGTATGAATCGACCCAACAGGTGTTTAGTCGGTAATAGATGGCTGCCAAGAACGCATGCCAACAGTCCCGCCAACAGTTCTGCCTGGATTGTGCTTCACCGCCAGAGGTCGACAAAGGTCTGATTCGAACCTCTCTATCAAAACGTATACTTCTTAAAGTTGCAGATTCAATGATTTATGTGATTTCCTACACTATATTCCACTGCCCCTGAAGTAGGCCAAAAATGTAGCTCGTAAAAAGGTGCGAGAAGTTTCATGCAGCGTAACTCGCCTTCACTTACCAGTAACACCGAAAATCAAACCCCTTTCAGATACAACTTGTTAGTCTGTAGCCCTGCCATAGCCGATCCCCACTAACTCTTAGGTGGTCATCCTCTAGAGTACCCCCTAGATATAGGAGGTGACCGCTTATCTATCTTCCATAATGAAATCTCGATAAGTCGACTAAATACCATGTTTGTATACTGAAAACGTTGATGGTACGCGAACTGAACACTTAGTGAACTGGAAAAATTACTAAGTCAGCAGAAGAACGTTGAGGATTGGGCATGTACGCGGCATGTGTTCGACATCACGACATATACTCAACTTTTCAACGTGATTTGTTAGCAAAACATGAATCATATGTTATTACTGTGCTGTATTGTAATATGATTACTGCATGCTGTTCGAAAGCTTCTTTAAAGCCTCAAAGGTAAACGAAATTGGTGGGGTATGAACGGGAAACTGAGAATGGCCATACCATATAGAGGGCTATTCAAGGTATGCCATTGCAGAACCCAGCACTCGGGCAACATCTAGCTATGCTTCCTAGCGAGCTGAATAGTCTAGCAGCTCTGGGCCAAACCTGTACTAGCGCACCGTAGCGCATCTTCCATTAATGCAAAGCTAATCGCCGAAGGAGTAGTCGCTGTAGGCCTCGCGGTTAAATTGCTTGAGGCAGTGGCATTGCTACCTAGCATTCGTTCTGGTGGCCGATCAGGGGGAGGCTCTGCGGGACACTGCCTAATGTCTCCCTGGTGACTTGACACAACACCCCAAGCACAAGTCGTGTTTGGGGCACCGCTGAATGGCGACTGAGAATATACCGCTATCTCGAATGTTGGGGGAAAAGGGTATTGTGCTGGCAACGAGTCAGTATCCATCAGATTGCTCGCAGAAGGATATTGGCCAGACTCAGGCGGCCTACCTGTTTGTCTCCTCCTCCGACCATGGGCTGCCTGACTGGTCGCTGTGCCGCCATTCTTTCCTGACAGAGGCCCACTAACACATTGCGCTACTATTGTCTCTGCGACGCTGCGTAGCATGTCCCACGTTGTAGCATGCTTCGCACTCGCGCCAATAGCAATGGCACAGTCTCCTATAGTATCTCAGCACCGACAACCTAGTATCCATTTATATAGGCATACCGGAGGTCTTGATTATTGGCCCGGCTTGAGGATCAAGTATCACGCTTCCACTTTGAATAAATTGGTACAAGACGGCTTCGCAATTGGCAGTACTCGGGTTGCCAAGCGTGGCATCGCATTCATATCTCACATTCGAAGGGACCGGCGTATCTGGTCCTAGAGCTTGCTCCCACCATCGGATGTAATCTGCCTCGTAGCTCTGCATCGCGCTCTTCCAATTTCTTAGTTGAGTCGTGACTCTTGCAATCCTATTTTGCATATCCGGGCGGCTTGAGAGCTTCTGATACACAGTCTGCAAGCTATATTTTGGAGCTTTTAGCATGTAATTTCCGTCAACAGTGTGCCGAAGCTTACTCTTCTAGCAGCCTTGTGCAAATCCTGATGTCCGACACGTCCCTCGTGTCACCCACGACAGGGCCTTCGACCCGGATAGTCATGTAGTAAGGGATGTCTAGCCTCCAGTCAGCACCGGTAGGAACGGTCTGCGCGACGGTACATGATTTCGTAGACACTTCCGAGAGCCCGGGAAATCTAGACGTTCACTGATTTATATTCAGGAGGCTAAAAGCGCGACTTACTGTAGGGCGGTGGGGGGCCATCGGGGATCGCAACAATACCATCCACAGCTCCATTGGGCTGCAAAACCTGAGCCGGGACGGGGATACTAACAGGGGAGCCATCGTAGGCTCGAGGAAATATCAGACCGCGAAGGGTATCCACGAGTCCGAATGTGATTCGTCCACCCACCTGCCTAGGGGTAACGCAAGTATCAATAAGGAATTTCGCCATTTGGCGAACAGCGTCGAAAGGAACCAGTACGAAGACATCGTTTTCTGACCGTCCTTCAAGATTGATCGTGATCTTACAGCTGGGGTTGTGGTCATCATCAAAATACGGAAGCGGAACCTCAATGTAGTTGTTGGTTGTGGTTGATTGACGTGTAGTGAATATACTCCGGAGCGCACCCCTGGGGATCTTCTCCAGTGCAGCCATGCACCGTTCTGTGAGAAGTGGTCGTCCAAAATAACGACTGCAGGTATTGCTATCTGGTGCATCCGGAGGGAGTGTAAGAGTGGCCTCGATACCCGCATTCCACTGCGAGAAAAGTAGGAAAAGTAGACATGGTCTGAAGCCAAGAGATGGCCGCGCGCGAAAGGCAAGAAGCATCTTCAAAGGCGAAAGGACCACAATCCATCCTCCGTGGAGACAACGCACTTAAGAGCAGCATTTGCAATCCTGGCTACCTACCTCGTACCCTCCATGCAGGCCTACAGGATCCCCACCAGCTTATTCATAGCATAGTAGCGACGTTTCAACATCTCAATATCAGTCCACATCCCATATGTGGGGAACTATCGCAGTAATTCATAGACGCGGTTGGATGCATGGTAGCTGACGGGAACAACAGCCCAATCATTTAGTGTGATAGAAAAGTCCGTTTTCATGAAGCTCGACAATCTAGACAAATCCAGATATTGTTTATCCGACAGAGAGCGCCGTAACATAGAATACCCCAGGATATGTTGATCACATAGGCTCGAGCCGCCACCCTTCGCCTGTAAGATTGTAGAAACGAATTCGTTGTTGATACCAGACCGTATTTGCATGCTGCATCGAGCTCATTCCTCTAAGAACGGACCATTCGAGACCCGGAAAGTCTTTCAAGCGACGTGTGGTTATACAACAGAGCTTTTCCAAACTGTTGGGGGTGCGGCAAAAAAGTCTTTGCGCTCCAAGTACTACATATGAGACTGCCCATATTTTATCGTGACTGTGCTAGAACCTGGATTTTCTATGATACAAACACGATCCGAGGGTCTCTTGATGTATATTCGGCACCTATTTATCCACCAATCTACTCCTCTAACTACTCACCTGTCTACACATCTAGCTACACATCTATCTACTCATCCATCTACTCAGCATTTTACTCGGCAACCTACACGACTGACTTCGTACACGGTTTTCTACGAAGCTTCTACATCGTTCTTTAACAAGCGTCTTAGAGATTGGATTCAACAGTGCGAAGTAAATTTTGCTGTGCGGAGCCAAGTTTTGCAATATTCAACGACTGTAAGTCTCGAATATGAAACTAGAATCGAATAAAATAAGATATAATAAAGGTACGGAGTACAGTATTCCGTAGATACCTAAGGTAAGGTAAGGTACCTTATGTAGAACTATTCCGTATTCTAGGGGTAATTCTCAGCCCCTGCCGAAACCCCACAGAGAGACGCGATTAGCTCGAGAACTTTGAACGTTCACAGGCCGTGCGCAACTCGATCAATCTTTAAGGCTATTGTTGTTGTTCTCCAGTCAACAGGTCTAAAACATGTCATGCTAACCTCAAACTCTTCGCCTTAATACACTTCCTTGCGCGTTGACGCGCTCCTCACCTTACTGGATTCCCTTGTTCTAATAGCCTGACCTAGGTTCGTGCACCCAGATCTCCCAATATGTCGCTCTTCGGCAAAACCCAAACCACAGGCGCCAGTCCCTTCTCAAATGCCAATCCTTTCCAAGCCAGCGCCAATCAAAACAAACCCAGCCCGTTCGCGCTCGGCCTGACCACGACTCCTCAGAACAATCCAAGTACCGGGCTCTTCGGAGGGCAGGGAGGCTCGGGCCAAACGCAAGCGGCGACAGGCGGCCTGTTCGGAGGCAGTACGCAACAGCAGGGGCCAAATACTGGCAGTCTGTTTAGCGGAAGTACTTTGGTTGGGAGCGACACAAGTCAGCAGCCAAAGCCAAGTTCTGGCAGCATGTTCGGAGGATCCACCAATCTATTCGGAGGAAATCAGCAGCAATCACAACCAGCGCCAAATAATCCTTTCGGAGGAAGCCTGAGTCAGCAGCAGCCTCAGCAACAGCAAGGCGGAAGCATATTCGGAGGATCGAATCAGAATGCACAACAGCAACAGCAGGGCCAGCAACAAAGCACTATGATACAATCGCGAATGTTTCAACAACCGGACGTACTCCTACGTATGTTCCTTTCTAAGGTTACGAATTCCCCGGCTACCCTATACTAACTACTCCCCAAGGGCCGCGGACCGTGACAGATCAAATCGAAGTCGCTTTCTCCAAATGGAACCCCCAATCCCCTAACAGCGTCTTCCAAACCTACCTCTACAACTCCGTGCCCCCTGAAAAGGCACCCTTCTTCAGTCCTGGACCTCAAGACGACGAAGCTAAGTGGGAGGAAGCGCTACGCAAGAAACCTAGCCCCGGAGCTGTCCCAGTCATGGTTAAGGGGTTCCAGCAACTAGCGCTACGAATGGGAAAGCAATATCAACATCTTCTAATCCTACAAGGGAGGTTGCATGAGATCAACGATGGACTGGAAATGCTTCTCCGCAAACACGACCTGGAAATCTCGACGCGAGCTGCCGAGTGCAGACGAAAGCATCTCAAATTAAGCCATCAGTGTCTGCGACTGGCAGCTAGCGTGCAAGTACTGAGAAACCGAGGGTACGCCATGGATAGCTCCGAAGAAGAGCTCAGGAAGCGCCTCCTCACCTTAGAAAGAAGCGTGTTTGACCCCGCGCTGAATGGCCGAGGCGAAGAGATCTGGGCGCGCATGGTGAGTGTGAGAGAGCGCGGGAGGCAGTTGCAGCGGGAGTATGAGAGGGCAGGCAAGAATCTGGCGGAGGGGGCCGTGCGGGAGATTGATGAGGAGGTGTTGAAGAGGGCTACTAAGGTATGCAGATTTGTTGTGCCGGATAGACACGGATGGCCGCTGATTGTGAAGCAGATCCTAGAAGATTACAGCCAGCAGCTTTCGCATCTGGTGAAGGAATTATCACAGATTCAGAAAGATTTCGCCGAGTGGGAGGCGGGGAAGTCTGGGGTGGGTATAAATGGCTCTGCGAGATAGACGCGTTTTAGATGGTGGCGTTTGCTAGATGGATTAGAGCGTCAGACAGGCAGTCTCCCTTGAACACAGAGAACTTGAGCATCGTACTGTACATTCCCCCCCCCAAACGCCCTACCCATGCAGCGCATCCACATCTCCCCCCTCCTCCTCCCTCCTCCCTCCCCATCTATCTCCCCCCCACTGCCCCAACCCCCACACCCACCAAAACCTCACACCAACCTCTTCACATAATCAATCACAAACGGCGCTACAACACCAACTCAATCAGCCAAAGATCCCCCCCTCCCCAAAAACCCTCCCATCTCCACCGAACCACACTTACACAAATAAAGCAACACACTCCCCACAAGAACCTTTTGCATCGTCGCGTTCGCTTCCTCTTCGCTGGCGGCGAGCTCCGCTTTGCTGGGGGGCGCTTGGGGTGCTGCGTGTGTGCGTTAGCTGGTGGTTGTATTGTTGTTTTGGGGTGGGGGGGGGGGGAGTGGACATACGGCCTCCGAACATTGTTGTGGGTTGTGAGGAGTTTGGATAGCGGTGGAGATGTGTTTGAGAATAAAGCTTGGAGATTGTGAAGGATGGACACTAGGCGCTAAGGCGTAATTTTTCGCGCTTAGAGCTAGCCCTAACCTAGGGTCGGAAATCCCGAAGTAGTGTTTTTGGGGGAAACATTGTACATCAGGTACCACAGTACTTCTACTCACGGTACTTCTACTCACGGTATTAGTTTGCAGCCAGCAATAAGCGCTCCTCACCCAACTAGAAAATAAGTAAGGACCGCTGGCTACAAACTAAATACCATCTCGAGATTGTATAAACGTCACTTCCATTCCTTTACGGGTTTGATCTTCAACAACACGCTTCAATTTCTCCGAGGCCTTATTCTAGCTATTGATAAATTATCGGGTAGCGATTACCACGTCTTTACACGCGACTCGAAAGGTACTGGTAAATATAAAGTGTAGGGAGAAACGAGGCGACGGGGCTGTACGACGTATCTTCAGATACCATAAGATGCGACGATGTGACTATTTCGACCAGCGCACGCTTAAGCATCCAGTCCGCCCACGCCTTTGATCATGAAGAAAGAAGAATCCGAGCGAATACTGTTCAGTCGTGCATCAACGCGATCTCGATGTGCTTTGTAGATTTTCCGGCAAAGGACAAGAGAAAGAAAGGAAAAGGAAAAGGAAAATCATGATAAATTTGGATATCCATAATATGCATCCCCCCAGCTGGAGAAAAGGCCGTCGTTCCACCCGAGGAGAGCACCACGCAATCCCGCCGACTGAAGCTCTCCAGCGTAGAACGTCGTTTTGTTTTGCATATCCATCACAACGATAATTCGTGAAGTGATACCCTGAGGCAGAGTTTGGGCATATGTTATCCCGTAAAACAACGTAAGGCCTAGAATTGCCCATCCTCCAAATATCGTAAACCACGGCCTCCTAGATCTCGACCACCATAATGCCGACTGATTTTCGTCGACTGGCTTGTTTTTGGTGAAAACAAGTATGATCAGGTCGAGGGCCTCCGCCACCAGTCCTATAATAGTGACGATCAACGTCAGAGTGATCCAAAACTTCTGCTGCACACCTGGAAGACGGAGGCACCCAAGACCTTTACTTTTCGTGTGATGGGTGACAGCATAGGCGTGACAGTCGCTATCAACTAAAGCAATTCCAAAAGGCTGGAAGAGCGGGGAGCACCACGATACCAATGGCGCACCGTCTTTGGCTGATATGACTGCTGCCACCAGACCATAGATCTGGAGGATAGAAACGGCCAGGAATAAAATGACAGCTGAAATGGCAGTCCAGAAGAGTCGATCTTTGCATAACGGTATCACCCCTTTGTCTTGCAGGCTAGATACCGCAGGTGAACGGGGTGAATTCTGCAGCTGGTCCGAGGGCAGAGGTTTGTATTCATCTGTTCCGGATTGCGATGAATGCCGAAAGGCGGCTTTCCATTTGCCCAGAACACGAGTTTTCAACGAACCGGCTTCAGTAAGCAACACAATAAGCTGAAGCATACTCCCGGCATCTATAACCAGTAGTATCGGTGTCCAAGTCAAGACCTGTTCCGAACTGAGGCGGGTGGAAATGTAAGCCTGGGTGTAGGTGACAACTGTGAACAGGGTGATGGCCAGACACCACGTTTGGCCCATCTCCCATTTTACTACTCGTACGAAGACCGTGGGAGCGTGAACGACAATCACAATGATTGTATATGCCCACGGAAGAAGCGCACCGCCAGTGTCTGGGCGGAGGTACCAGACACTTGAGAATTCTTGATGTGGGCCGTTGAGCACATCCAGATACGATAGGCTTGTATCCGGCACGGGAAAGTTATGGCAGGCAGACATGGATGTAAGGGTAAAACCTAATTCTGGGTCGATGACAATATATGATAATATGCGGCATGCAAAAGCTCACATTAAGAGAGGACATCCTTCGGGCTTTTATATCGGCGGAAAAGAGCAAGCCTTACGGCAAGAACACATAGATAGGGCGTTTTGATACGCCAGTGTGCGTTCCGGTCTCGACTCTCGACCTGGGCTAACTCTTATCACCATCAAAACTTGTAAGAAGAACACGACAAGGCAGAGAATGACCGCAGACGCATGCCAATCACGCACTATCTGAACGAAATCCTACGCGCGGCCTGCAGGAGTATTAATCTATTCTCCGCCCACGCCGACGATCATGCAACTCTCGCACCTCAACCACCTAGGTGAGCCTGTCTGAGCTTATGCTAACCACCATTTGACTTGGATACACGGCAAGTTCTTCGAGCCCACAGCCTGCTTTCTCCCTTTAAAGGGTAAGGTGGTTACCCATTAGGACTAAGGTCTTGGCGCATGGCGCCTGGCGCCCTGCGCAAGGCTAATCGACCTATTAAAGGTAACGTATCCCCTCCTTCCCCATGGATAAGGCGTTATTCTGTTCGAATTTATTGACTGGGCTTTGGTGACGCTTCGGGCAGCCTTGTCTAGACCTTGATGGGTTCAGCTCGCCTAGGGTCTGAGCCTCTTCTCTTGGTTTCTTGCTTTTTCTTTGAGGTGGGGGTGTGCTGGCCAAATTGTGTTCGGGGTCATATGAATGCCCATTTCTAAAGCTCGGTCAAAGAGTCCGCTTCTCTATAGGATGTTTGCGCTCTCGCTCGCTTCTGCGAGATCGCTAGCGGTGCTACATATTTTCACCACAATGTGCCGCCTGACATGTTCGTCCTGAAGGATCAAGCCACGGTTAGGAGAGTTGGTTGACGACCGCGAAGCTACCATAGGGAATGTTAAAATCGTCGGACGATGAGAAAGATATGAAGAAAGCTAAGACGCCGCAGCATAACTAAGCCATTGCTTATACCGTCCGTTTTTTCTGAGTACCAACGTACGGGTGATCGAGGAGGGCGAAGTGATGAGAGAGTTCCCACAACAGAAGGCGACGCCGATATATCAAACAACCAGGATCTGCTGTTCATAAATTTTAAATCGATAACCCATAGGACTACTCTCGAGTCAGTATTTAGTTTCCAGCCAGCAACAAGCGGTTCTCGCTTAATTTGAGTGGTGAGATTCGGTGAGGAGTAAATACCGACTCGAGAGTATGGTCTTTATATTGGCCATCAACGGAAACCTTGTTTTATTCATGAACATGGAGAGGAGCCAATACGGGAGATAGACCTACAACTATCGATCAAGGTCAAGAATGCGTAGAACGCCTCTCACGATATTTTGCCGTACTCGCAGATGATTGCAAATCCTGAATATTCTGTTTGCGCAGGCCTGAGTCATCACTTTAACTTATACCTCCTGTCTTTCGCACTTGGTAAACTTGGAAAATATTGTCTGTGAAACTCTTTTCATCCTGCATTCCTAGTGAGATTTCGCCTTATGGCGGACATCCGATGCAGAATCGGTGAGCTCATTGTTAATATCCATTTCTGCCACTGCAATCAAAAATATGGTCTTTGTCCCATCCGCTATGACGGTTCGGACAGAGGGTCCAGCATGCGTAACTTTTTGTCGAAAAGTCTTGTTTCATTCCTTATACTCTCCTTCGCCACCTCTTTGGACTCTGACTTGTCGGATAAGTTGACGTAAGAAGGACATATCCCTCCAGAAGCCCGTCTCACAGAATTTGAACTTATGCGGACCTTTGTATCGTCTGCGGTCTCTCCGCTCAATGGTTTCTCGGCTGCTGAAATGACCGTTTGAACCCTATCTCGACCTGGCTGCGAGACTGGAGTCGGGTTTACCTCTTGGATATGGGCCTCCTGCGTTTGGACTTCTTGGCTTTCTTGCGCTTGACCCGCTCTTGGCCCACAGCCTTATGCACTGTGATATCTTCTGTTTGACTTTGCTTATTTTTGAGCCCTTGGATGTCATTGTCAGATATATGAAGACCGTTGCGATGTGTCGAATCAGCTATGACACTCTTCAATCCAATGTGAGCGCGGTGTTTCCGAGTGGTTTTGGTCGAGAGTAAGTCTGCTGACGTTGCTTCCGTACCTCAATTGTATGATCGCCTAATTGTCCCAAATCTTGAACAAGTTCTTCTTGCTCAAGTAATTCTTCTTGCCTGAGCCTTTGCTCATCTTTTAGTCTCTACTGTTCCTTCAACAAAAACCATGATACGTTCTTGTAAGTAGACTAGAAAAATCGTGCTATACTCCAATACGCGAATAAATTAATGAAATCTAGATAGTATCGAGAAGGGCATGTCGCGTACTGGAGTTGCATTTACGCGACATTGGAACCAGGTCTAGAAAAGATTAACTATTCCCGTAGCAGTAAACCATCTCTTAGACGAAGGTTCTTTCGAAAGACGAGCTGTGGGATTAAGCCATGCATCTCGGCGGTTTTTGCACTCTCTTATCATTAGCTGGCCTGGCCTTTCTGTGCCAGCATGCATCAGCAGCACCGAGCCAGCAAGTCCCAAAATTGACAGGAGAAGTTCGCCTAGACTGGTCAAAAACCCTGTACAACATATCTATATTGAATGATTCATCCGATGAGGTACCATTTCAAGAAAAGGTCCCCTTGCCAGATCAGCAGAACCTGAATCTTACTCCGAAGGCTAATAAGACAGTCACACAAGCCTTGAAGTCCACGAAAACTTCCCTAAATGTTGGCCCGACGACCACATGGCCTGTCACCTCTGACTTCTACCTTATCATTACTATCGGCGCAGGCGCCCTCCCAGAAGCCTCCGTTGATACACTTCTCAACAGCGCCTATCGGACCGCCGAAAAGAAACCAAGCAGTGGCCTGCTCACTGAGAAGTATGAAAAGAGAATCCCTTCCCGCTGGATGAGGGCGCTGGATATAGTATTGGATGTGGACCCGTCAGTGGGCACGATGACTTGGGAGGATTTTGTATTAGCGATGAGAGCGCTGTGGGAGTTCTACCATCGAACCGAGGACCCATCGCCGCAATGTACATTTATTTTCTTCGAGGTGGAAAGTCGGTCACGCGGGTCTCTTGGGCTGGGCACGTTGCGTCGCGGCTATAACAGCTTATCTTCCCAGTAGGGCGCTGCCGATGGAAAAGCATCGAACGCCAGCTTGACTTCTCGATCGCCGCCGAGTATATCGTCGTTCTTGCTGTTATCGGCAGCAGCCGTATAAATGTCTCATAAGACCATTACTTAAGTTCTGCGCTTATCAGCTAATCCAAGCCTGAAAGCATACCAGAAATGACCTCAAACGTTGTTTAAAATTGATTCAAAGAAGAGTTAAGAACTTAAGATGAACAAATGTACAACGTTCTACCCGCCAAGACATGATTCCGCGCTTAAAGCCAGCCCTATGGAATTCGGAAATTCCATTGTCGTGAACCTCACTTCATCCACCATAGCGACTTCATCTTTTGACACCACATTCCGACACTTCGTTGAGCTTATTGCACCTATCTACTCCTATAGCAACCTCTTCAAGCCAACCTACAGCTCAATATACACCCTCGGCTAAGGGGCAGATTTCTAGAGCTGCAGCAGTCAATCTCCAACTACAACCATGTCCGACATGTCCGACATGTCCGACTCACCCCCCGTTTCTCCCCTACCAGAAGCCGGCCATGACCCCGGTGACCCCAACCAACTTGATGAAGACTTTCAAGACCCCCAAGCCGCTCCAATCGCCAACCCTACTGCAGACATGGACGACCTTTCTGACAACGACTCGATCCTCTCCGATGTCGACGAAGCACAGTTCGAAGACTTCGACCCCGCCAATGTTGCCATCGAAGACCGGCCGGCCATCGCTGTCGACGAAGACAATGTCCGCCTGATCGGTCGTCACAAGCGAAAGCGAGATGAAGACACGGCCGACGGTGAAGGGGTGAAGAAGAAGAAGAAAGAAAAGAAGAGAGAGAAGCCTAAGAAACTGAAGAAGAAGAAGGCGGATGATAGTGACGATGACTTTAGCGGAGGACAGGAGGTAGAAGGGAAAAGGAAGCGGAAGGTCAAGGCTGTTACTGAGGGGCCAGGAGGGCAGAGGAGGAAGGAGAAGGTGAGGGTGAGGGAAAAGACGCCGGAAAATGAGGACAATCTGGATCCAGAGGAGCGTAAGTCTACTGCATTTTATCTGTCCCCATTCCGGATCAAAGGGCTAAATCATGCCTAGGACGCCGTCGCGCCCTTGATAGAGCCATGGACGCAGCCCTCAAGAACCCTACCAAAAGCCGCCGCCGCGCCGGCGAAATCGACCTCAACTCCATGGCTGACGAGGAAATTGCTTCCCTCCGCAATCGCATGGCCGAAGCTGCACAGTTAGACGTTGAAGCCCGCTCCCAAATACCCCCAAAACCAGCTATGCACAAGCTCCGCCTCCTTCCCGAAGTGACCGCCTTGCTAAACCGCAACACCCAAGTAATAAAAAACGCGATTGTGGATCCGGAAAACAACCTGCTGGAATCCGTGCGGTTCTTTTTGGAGCCGCTGAGTGACGGCAGTCTGCCGGCGTACAACATCCAGCGCGAGCTTTTTGCGAGCTTGGCAAAACTGCCGGTTGATAAAGAGAGCCTGATCAGTTCGGGCATCGGCAAGGTTGTCCTCTTCTACACCAAATCCAAAAAACCAGAACTCGCCATCAAACGCGCTGCCGAACGCCTCATGGGCGAGTGGACCCGCCCCATCCTCAAACGCAGCGACGACTACCGCAAACGCAACCTCCCCACCGCCGAATACGACCCCCTCAAAACCCTAACCCACCGCCCCGGCAACCCCGCTTCATCCCAAGCCCTAAGCGCATTGCAATCACAGAAAGCGGCTCGAGAACGAGCGCTGGCGCCACCGGTGAAGAATCCGCTTAGGGCGAGGGTCGAGAACGAGGTTAAGACATATACGATTGTGCCGAGGAGTAATGCGGTCAGTGGGGGCGTGTTTGCGCGGCCGTTGGGCGCGAGTGGGGAGGATGCTTTTAGGAGGATGAGGGCGAGGCAGATGGCGGCGCAGGGGAAGGGGAGGGGGAGGTAGGGGGTGTAGGTGGTCGAAGTGGAGAAGGGGGCGTTGGTGAGGTTTTGAAGGATGGTGTTACTCTAGAGAATGAGATGGGTTTAGGGGTAGAGAGAGGTATGCGTGCTTTGCATGCTGCCAGGCGTCAGGGTGTAGAATTGGCATTTGCTGCTTCTTCGGCTTGCAGGAGGAAGGATCAATAGCTACTCTTTGGTGTTCCTCTCAACGGCAGCCAGTTTTATCACACAGGAAACCCATTCTCCCTCAACTACAATTACCCCATTCCTGTTTCCACCCTCACCACACGTCGTCCTCTCGACTAAGAATCTTTGAATGGTTAAGCTGTGCTGCTCTTGCCCTCCTCCCCCACGACCTCAAAACGTGGGTCCAACATCTAAGGTTTTCTATTCGACAAACGGACCGGCAACCGGCTGAGATTCACATCATCTAAGCATTCCCTCAAAATTTAGAAAAGATGCTTGTACGTAATGATAATGACTCGCTCGCTACAGAAAAAACGTTTCCTATCATCCCTAACCAAGTTCTCCTCAAAACCAAACCCAACGCGCTCTCCTCTTCTCCTACGCTAAACCCCTTCCTACCCCAAACCCCTCTCTTTGCTCCTACCACTAACCCCCCAACCCTACCTCAAAAACCCTCTCGCCTCCTCATCCCCGCCCACCGCCTCCCCAAACAACCACTCCGCCTCTCGACAATACCTCACCTCGCCCGTTCCCCTTCCAACCTCGCTCCCCCAACACACCACCGCCGCATCCACGACACCCGTCAGCACGCCATCCATAGCGCCCAGAACACCCCAGCCGATAGCCGCGGCGATGAGGCCGACGACGTAGGCGTAGAGGGAACCCTTCGCGGCGGGTGTGTCGACGAGGGAGGTCGAGAGTGTCAATTGGCGGGCGGTGCTGACCCAGGCGCCAAAGCCGAGGGCGAGGGATGTGATGAAGCGGGTTGCGCGCAGGAGGAGGAGGGAGAGGTTGTAAGGGAGGAGGTTAGATGATGAGTAGGGGGAGGTGGTGGGGCGGCGGAAATTTGGGGCCGTGGGAGGGTTGTTGGGAGGGAGGAAAGAGAGGCGGGAGAGGGCGCGGGAGGAAGATAAAAGCGGTTGGGAGTGGATGGCTGCGTAGGTGAGGGTAAGGGGTGATGTGAGGGTTGCGAGTGGGGAAGGAATGAGCGTTGAGGTGCAGAGCGTGATGAGAGCCAGGAAGCGGCGTGGGAGGACGAGGAAAGGGAGGCGGATGAGGAGAGCTAGCAGCGTAGAGAGGCAGATTGTACCGAACAACGTCGTGGTAGCATGCGCGAAGGCCGCTTGTATAACTTGGCGGGAGGTCGGCGCGGGGACTGTCAAGCGGTGAAAGTACCATTGGCTGACTGTTGCGGCGGTAGTGGCGCGTTGGATACCAGCGCCGACGGCGAGGGCCCAGAGGTAGACTAGGACGAAGAAGAGGCCGAGGAACCAGGTGCTGGTGTCTATGATGAAGAGGGTTTTGGCATTGGAGAGGTGACCACCTAGGAAGACACGGGTAAACATGGTCATCCAGACCCATGTCCATGTTATAACGCCTATGAGGGTTGCAAAACCAACAACTAGGAGGCCTGGGTTTGCAGCAAGGATCCGGCATGCGAATTCGAGGATTCCGATGGCTTTACCGAAGGAGTGGCGGCCGCGGTAGACGACGAAGACCCAGACTATTGCCGATATGCCAGGAATAAGCGAGAACCAGCGCATAGCTGAGTCCTGAACGCTTGCACCGTGCCACCGTCCTTTAAAGCTCGAGATGAGCGGGTAGAGGGAGAAGGAGAAAAGGATGACCGGCACAGCGATGAGAATCGCATAGACCAAAGGACGGACATACGATCGCAGAACAGCTAGCCATAACAACGACACTATGACTGCAACAAGGGTATCGATAGCTAGCAGATGATAGGAAGCATTCAACGTAGTATATACTGTATCGCCCAAGGGAAGTTTAGGCGCTGAGGTGTGAAGCCAGACCAGTAGATAGCTTGCAATAAGAGCAGCGAGGGATATCAAGTAGAGGTTTCCCCAGAATGTGTCATGCCGAGGTGGCTCGTCCACAGGGTAGGACACCGTAGGAGGCGCAGACGATGAATCCGAGTCTGGTGGGGGAGGTCTACCATACATGGCATCTGTATCTGTTTCTTGGGGTACAAAAGGCGACGATGCATCGAACGGTGCTCTCGGCGTCTTCCGGAATTGTTGTATCGATGGAGGATCTTCATCGGGTGGTATCTCGATAGCCAGGTCATCCGGAGGCCCATCTCTTTCCATATCGTCTGCACTGCTCTGCGTTGTGCTCTCTAGACCAACGTCCACCATGTTGTTTTTGCTCTTGCTGCTGTCACCACTCTCGACTCTGGAGAGGTGTAAGGCTTCTCCTTCATCCAGAGATACGATATCGGGTCCCCTGCCTTTTTCGGTTGCCCTGGGCCCTCTCCATGAGCTTTTGATGCCTGCGCCTCTTCCCCGCCCCCGTTCGTCCATATCTCTACCATCTCCACTCGCATCTAAACCCGAATTTCTACCAGCATCATCTTCAGCTTCGGAAGATTCATCCAACCGACTTCCACCGAATTGCCGCCTTGACCGCTGCAGAGCGTAAAAGTCCGCTACCTCTCTCTCATGCTCTTCCTCATCGTCCTGTTCTCTAAAGTCATCGGTAGCGCTGTAGAATAGTGGGGCGTTCGGTGTAGCCGTGCGAGATGCGAAGGGGAATTGGGAAAAGTGTGACGCACTGGCCTGATAAGGGTTGCCAGGTCTTTGGAAAGCGGATCGCGAGGCCGGAAACCTTGCCGACTGATCTGAACGTCGTTGTCTCTCTAAAGGATTTCTGGTAGACTGTTCTTGTGGAGAGAAGCCTATTCGTGACTGTGATTGTGCCAGAAACCGACTGGCGTCTGGAGCGGTGTGTTAGTCTAAGAGCAGACTGCGAAGCCGTGGACGGTCTCACATTCAGAGAACATGCTTGTGGGCTGGATGAGTCTTGAAGACTACATGCAAGTTTCTGTTACAGTTAGGCCCAGATGGTGAATGGTGTAGATCAGCTAGAAGCTGTTTGGGCAGTGTTCATGCACGACAAGATAGCTACCTTGCTGGCGGGGAAGCTGCAGACAGAGAAAAAGAAAGAGGGCGCCTTTGTATATACGAAACCCTGTGCCCATACACAGATCCGAACAATGAATATGTCGAGTTGTCTATTAAGAAGTGCTCTTTGGATAGAGATGAAGGGAGATGGGTCACGAGAAGGGTACTGGAACCGCGTGCTGCTTTGACGTCGCCGAGTCATGTTCGTTCACAAATCGGCCAAATCGAAGCTTAAATTATGCACTGCATAAAATACATCGTGTCAAGCCCTGCAAGGCGACATCTTTCATATCATCTACTAAAAGCTTACCTTTCTCACATCAAGAAGGATCAAAAAATATACGTCTCCCTTATAGACTGTCACCCACAGAGCTGCCATTTACATTTTCTTCTAACGCGAAAACTCGTACTACGAGCACCCTATGACGTCACTCTCTATTACCCAATTCCAGTACCTGATCCAAGCTTCCTCCGCCAGCCGTGGAAAGCTCCTTCAAAATTAAACCCGCCTTTCCCAAATGTCACAACCGTGGGACTACATCGCAAAGCTCGTCTGTATCGGCGACAGCGGGACCGGCAAATCCAGTGTAATCCTCCCTCCCCAATCTCCTGTTCGACCCCAAACAACCTACGCCCACTGACCGACCGCCTTCCGCAGCTGACGATCCGCCTTTGTGAAGGCCGCTTCTCCCCCCACCACGACGTTACCATCGGCGTTGAGTTCGGCTCGCGCATCGTCAATGTCGGACCCTCCCCCGCCTCTACCTCCACAGATGACTCTTCGAAACCCCCACCCCAACAAAAACGCATGAAGCTATCCCTCTGGGATACCGCCGGCCAAGAAACGTACAAATCCATCACACGCTCCTACTTTCGGGGAGCCAGCGGGGCGCTCCTCGTCTTTGACATCACGCGGCGCTCGACATTCGAGTCCGCCACCTCCTGGCTGCACGACTTACGGCAAATAGCAGAGGAAGGCATCGTAGTGATCCTCGTCGGCAATAAGACCGATCTCGCAGACGCGAGCACAGTAGATAAAACTGAGGACACCAGCGCAAGAGACCACCCAACCGAAGGCCTCGATCGCCCAAACAACCGCGCCGTCACAACCGCCGAAGCCCACGCCTGGTGCGCCCAGAACGACGTCCTCCGCTACGTCGAAACCTCCGCCAAAAGCGGCGAGGGCGTCGAACAAGCGTTTCTAGAAGTCGCGCAAAAGATCTACGAAAATGTGGAAAAGGGACGGTATGACCTGAATGATCGGCGGAGCGGGGTCAAAGGGCCAGGGGCGGGTGGGGGAGGAGGCGCGAGGGCGACTGGAAGTGGGGGGACGGTGAGGCTGGGGATGAATGACGTGGTGGGGAAGAAGGAGGGGGGTTGGGGTGGGGGATGTTGCTGATGAGAAAGCGAAGTGTTCTCAGTCCCTGGCTGCTGAACAAGGACGATGCAGATCTTCGACCTTCAACAAGTTGCATTCATAACGAGCAACCAGTAAAGGCCCCACCGGTGCTAAGTCAAGGAGTCGCGGTGTTTGTACGGTAGGCGCGAACGGCGCAGATCAGTACATGTACAGGGCATGGGCATTGCGTGGTGTTTGTAGCGTTTTCTCGCATCCGTTATCCCTTTTTTCTCAGGTTCTTATTTATAAAGGGCTTGTGAGGTGCCTGCCGTCACTAGGCTGAAATATCTTTCTCGTCCGTCCAGGCGTATAGACGATACCGAGTGATCGATCCCTTACCGTTTCCGTAAGCTATCGTGCCTTGCTCGATGGCAGAAGAGCGTTGCCGTCGTATCATCTATTCAGGGAAAGGAAAACACGGAGTACCATTGTACCTTTACTCATCACCATAGATAGATACTCCTATCATCCCAACCCTACCACCTCTCAAGGCCTTGGAAAATATAGAATAATACCAACATAACGCGGTAGATAGTAACCCTCCTAATCTGATCTTACAACCTTTTCCCCCCTCCCCTCCCCTCAACTCACACTCCATCCACCACCTTAACCCTATACGCATCTCTCACATGCCACTAATCCGTAATCCTCCACTTCTCAAACCACCTCAAATGCCTCCACTGCGAGCTACTCCCCTGCATACCAAACACAATTGCCCTGAAGACCACAAAGAGCGCCGCCACAGCCACATAAATCATCCCGTACACCACCCACTCAAATCTCTTGTCCCTCCTTGCCAGCGGCGCCGTCACCCAGTCGACCATGAAGCCGGTCGTTAGGATGGCAAAGTAGAGCGCTGGGTAGTAGTGATGGACGTATGTCACTCGCGCCATGGCGACGAAGGGGAGGTAGTGCAATACCCATCCGAGGATGGGATACATCCCGCCGTAATGGATTTGGTCAATGTCCGCTTGTTTCAGCTCGTCGTAGCCCCTCTGCCATCGCACAAGATACCAGGCCACCAATGCCCCAAACGCTAGCAGGGAAAACGTACTCCCCCAATACACCAACGGGTTTCCGAGCAAGAAGTATTTCACGATATGATCATCCCAACCGCACATGCGGAGGCCGACATTGAGGATGGGCCACTGCCAGAATTGGGAGGCGAGGTCGTCTTGTTTGTCAGGATCAGGGACGAGGGCGTTGTTGGAAGTCATCATAGCGACGTTGAGATGCATGAAGTCACGGAGGAATGGGGATTTGTAGGAGCCAGGGTCGCCAGCCGGGACTAGAACAGGTGTATCAGTTGGTGTTGCTTGTAGCAAAGGAGAAAAAGAAACTTACGTCTTTCATTCCAGTGAGATTCAATGTTCCAGTGAGTATAGACGTCTGATGGTTTGTTGGCCTTTACGCAGGTCACTTCAATCTGCTTAAAACCCCATTGGGGGAGATTGACGTTGCCGGCGCGCAAATAGCATCCGAGAGATGTATGCTTGAACCTTAGAGATGTGGTCAGGGTTCTGATTTTTGATCTATCCCGAGACGCTGCGTCGTCATGAACTTCAACGGTCCAGTGATCCTTTTCATCACCTATAGTGGTGTTACCATAAGAAGAGACCTCGTAGTCTCCTTTCGTAACTGGTGCTGAGACTGCATGAGAGTGGAGGTTCCTGCCAGTCTGGGAGTGAATCAATCGAATAACGTCCTTGTCAGCTACAAAGGAAAGATTTCCTTCAGGGTCATAGAGGGGCTGTTCTCGGTTCGGGTAGAAGAACCAATCGTTATTGGCATCCTTGTGATGGTAGCAGGTTACTTGTTGCTGTTGGGACCCCTCGGGATATGTCTGCACATGGGAATGAAGTAAGCCACCGCCATAGCCCATGTTTTTCAGTGTAACTCGGGAGCCATAAGCAACTTCGAGTGGACTATCTTTGCCGACCTCGGTACCCCGGAGGTTTGCTTGGAAAAGTGAGCTCATCTGCGCATCGCCAGGGCCGCTGTTCTCCAGGATAAGGAAGTGAATATAAAACGAAAACATGTAGACCAGTAATGGTATGACAATAAGGCCAACGACTCGAGCCACAAGATGCGAGGCAAATTCGACCTACGAATTGTTAGCCAAGAGGAAAAAAGGGCCTGGTCCACGCTTGCCTTTGGCATCTTTAGATCCCCAAATTTGTTCCATAGGTCTTCAATAGTGTAGAGTCCGACAAGCGCCGTACAAAATAGTCCAACCATTTTAACACTACAGACGCAACCTATACTGATCCCTGTAAGAAAGAGCCATATGAACCATTCCGGTGAAAAGCTGTCCTTCTGCAATCGGTGGAATCTCGCCCAGCAGAGCACGGTAGTGAAGGTGAAGAATAACAACATCGAATCCAGGAGAATAAACCTCGAGATCGTTGCATATGAGTTCTCAAAGAGTACCATCATAGTGACGAGCCACACTGCCGGTCTCCTAAAGTTCAGCTCTCGTGCAGTGTAGTATGCCACCGGTATGCAAAGTGCGCCAAAGGTAGAATTGAACAGCCGCATGAAGGTGTAATTGACTTCTTCCGGATACGTGTCACCTGATTTGAATTCGAAGGAGCCATTGTAGCCAGCAAGGTAACCTGAAAGCCCGACTAGCATTTTGCCTAGGGGAGGGTGGACATCGAAGTAGAATTCTCGTTTGAGGTAGTGTGAGCCAAACTTGCCAAAGCTGTTACACAGAGGTATTAGCAGCTACCTTTATATCGAAGACATAAAAGGGTAGGCCACATGCAAGAGCTCCACTTACTGGGCTTCATCCCAGGTCACTATGTTCGATAGGCCTATTCTATACATTCGTGTAAAGAATGATATAGCTGTAAAGATGAGCGGTGCAATTAGGAATTCGTATTCGTCCAGTGTCGATAAAACTGATGATCGGGGCTATAGAGGTGGTACGTGTTAGCATTGTCTTGCCAGGTGGATAGTCGAGCACCTACCCTCTGGGACTTCTTCTCGTCAATTTCGGTTTGTGGAGAGGAAATGCTGCCATTGCTCTTCTCAGGGCTAGGGACGTTCCTCCTCCTAAGATCATACCCATCCGGCGCTGCACCTGTAGCGTGGCTTGCCGCCATGCTGAAAATCAACTTTCAGGGAAAGTACCAGACGTCGAGAGGATTCGAAAATTAAAAGGGGTGCCAATCACAGAGAGCCTCAACCTCAAGCAAGGGGAACTGGGGCGGACGGAGCTGAAAGGAGTGTAGAGAATTGTAGGATCGGACAGGCTTATATGGTCATGACGGGTGGATTGATACAATTGGACTCAGCGCATAGGAGGAGTCAAGCTCTTTGAAGAACGATCTTCTCCCTGCTATCACGGTTGGGCGCCGTAAATTATTGTTGCCAACGTGTTGTCAGCCTCAGCTCCTCCGCCAAAAAGTCCGCGACTGGCAGCCGTAGATCATCGATTCGCGCTAGTATAATTTTGACGGGGCACAGCACGTGATTAACTGATGGTGCGAAAAGGAAGACCCATCGGACGATTTAAAAAGATAATCATCTTGCTATCTTCTCGTCTTACCCTTTCTACGCATCGGCTGGATGCAACGCTTGCTGCCTTAACAATGAAGATATAAAATCCAAGATCCCTGTCCCATGACTAGATATGAGAGAGACTCATTGTCACTGGCTCGAGGACCTTATGTCTAGATTTTCAACGTCCAGTGCCACATAGTAAGTTTCGACAACGTATAGCACGAAAAGAATTTTCAAGTAGCATCACATATTCCGTAAATACATGCATCTCCCCCGCCATCATCCCACCTGGATATCCACCACAAAGCTGCAACCTCCTGCCGCCTGAAGACTCTGAAGCTCCGCCTTTCAATGATTCGCGGAGTCACACTAATCTCGAAACATGTTAGCTTACATGTCTGCCCTAACGCAGTTCATGGCTTATCGAATCCAGCAGTAATCCCTGGTGAGCCAGGCGGTACAGAGGTCAAGCAGGAAGAAAAGGATTGTCAGAAGCAGCAGCTGTGCTGAGTGTAGGCAAACATGCGGAAACTGGTCGCTGTGCCGTGACATCCGTCGCGAGAGAACCATGAATTAGAAAGCGAGGCCGTATAAATGGTATATTGAGCATAATGGCAATTCTAGACGCTGCTTCATAGTGATGCGGCACTTTTTGGCGCTGTTCTTAACTGCATCTTGCGGCGGTCAAAGCAAGGTCGTATATAGCCACAACTGTCAGGCGACATTTTGTCTTGGGCAGGATAAATCCAAATCTAAGATCAATCAACTCATGAGTAGAGAACTGAAGTCCGGTCCCGAACATGGTCCCCCCCGTACAAGGGATCGAGTATCTAGTTTGATACCAATCAGCATGTTCGCTAGAAATTCTACCTACAGCCAACTACCAACAGAGCTTCGTATACGAGTTGCCCGTCCCTAGTTTTGTTGCTTTGCAACTGCCCTTATCCAAAGGCTTCCCAAGTTCTAGCTTAGTTGATATCGCTGGTACTTTGCGCTGGTGACGTTACGAGTACTGGTTATATGCTCACAGATGCCACAGTTTTGATTCCGAGATGGCTATTCCTTTGCTAGGCCGCAAAATTGGTGTACGCCAGTTTTTAGGACTTGCGTGGATGTCTTGCACAAAGACCAGTTCAGACGTGGCTTAGGGACGTGGAATTGTCCAGATATAGTTAATATGTAAGTGCTACGCAAGCCATCGAACCTCGTCCGATGCTGGGAATCATGCTTTATGTCAACCACCCAAAACAAATATTCATAAAAGTCAATATCCCTCTATGCCGTTGATTACTCCAAATTTGGACGAAAACGGCGTCAGCGGATGTAGCCCAAAGTCAACCCTCAGTCGTCGTATTGTCCCAGCCGTCTATATGCTCCAGCCTCGCCGTTACTGGTCTTATCATCCTTCTTACTCCGGTTAGTCATCCTTGAGATCCAACCTCCGATTCCTTCGGAGCGAGATTCGTCAGGCAGTCGGGGCTTCCCATCTTCAACGGGAGCATTTGGAGGATTAATGTCAAGGCCTGGGATGGCGTTATCCGGACCAAGTTTGCCAGGGATGCCCCTTCGAATGTCGAGGGAGGGAACGGGTGATCCGACGCCAGACATTAAAGACTCCACTTCAGCATGCTGAGCAGGTGTCGGCATAGCGGTGGTGGCATCTCCGAATAGCAAATCCATGTCTTCTAGACGAACATTGGCTGTTTCGGGGTATAGGAAATATACTTGGCATAGGTGAGTAATGTTCGAAAAGAAAGGGCTTTTGGAATGTGCACATACCAAGAACGAAGCTAACAGCGCAAAAAAAAGCATGTACAAGATACAATCGCCATTTGATCCATTCCTGAAGTATTGGCGTCATCTCCCCAACGAGCCAATTGAAGGCCCAGTTAGCTGCCGTACTTAGACTAGCTCCTTTAGCTCGGATGCTGAGTGGTAAAATTTCAGGAGGATACAGCCAGGGTATTGGGCCCCATGAAGCGCCGAAGGCCGCGTTATATATCATCACGAAGAGGACGGTCAACTGGGGCGTAGCACGTATGTCAATGAAGATGAAGTACGAAATGGCAGAAAGCGATATGATCATGGCAATGGCGCCTGAAAGAAGGATGATACGGCGGCCCCATCGGTCAACAAGGTACCATGGTGGGATTGTCGAGAGCAGATAGGTGATGGCGTTGATACCTGTCATGAGAATGGCCTGGCGACCCACCCAGCCGGCAGACTCGAAGACGAGCGGCGCATAATACGAGATGACATTGATTCCATTGAGCTGCGCAAGGGCCTGTGCGGACATGGCAATGAAGAGGCGTTTATAATACTTTCTGAACATCTCCGTGTAAGTTCTTTCTCCTTCCTGTCGTTGGAGAAGCACGTTCATCTTGATTTCGCGGTACTCTTGTCTGGCCTTATCATCGTGGATATCTCCGCCTCCATACAGATTGGCAATAACTAGAATGCCCTCTTCATCGTGGTCGTTGTCAAGTAGCCATCTGAGCAACGTCAACGCGTATCCAAGGAAGCTTTGGAATTGTTTCTAGTCACAAACCTCGGCGATTCACAGATGATGAAGCTGCCTGCAAAAAGGAGAGCGCCCATCACACATTGGAGCATCAGTGGCACACGCCACGACCAATTGCTGAGAATGTAGCTGCAAAAGTAGTCGACCCAAACACTTGCAGCGTATCCACTGACATTACCAGTAAATTCGATACAAGCAAGCTTGCCCCGATTATGAGGAGGTGATATTTCGGACTGATAGACCGGCACAATCGTTGATAGAGCACCAACGCCAAGACCAGCAATGATACGTCCTAGAATCATCATTGGCATCCCATTGCAAAACGTTTGGATAAGTCCGCCAAAGAAAAATACGACCGAGCCATATAAGATAGTCTTTCGGCGGCCAATCATATCACCTATTCGCCCCACACAGAGAGATGCAACGAATGCCCCAACCTCGAGGATGGCTACCATAGTCCCGATCTCCGCTGCTGTCGGCTGGTTGAAGTAGTCTTTGAAGTAATTTCCCCTTTAGAATACCCAGAGCAATTAGCCCAGTTCAAATGGTAATGTCTTAGATTAGCCTACGTTATTATTCCCGACATAACTCCTTGATCATACCCAAATAGAAAAACTCCCAGAGACACAAATACACTTGTAAAATATCTACTGCGAATTAGTACTTCCCATGATACACCATAGCAGTCGGAGCGTACAAGAGTGGCTTCCCCGTCAAGCCGTGCATGTGGCTTGCTTGCCGGTCCCCCGACATGATGGTAGCGACGACCTTTTCCGTTTGACTAATATGCCTGGCGGTAGGCTCGGGGATCTGGATAGCTTCTTTACTGATTCCAGGATTGGTGTTCTTACGGTCAAGATGGTCTTGCTGTGAGTAATGCACGCGCTTGGGGGGCCGCTGTTGGGGCTTCGACCCGGAACCCCCAGGAGCGCCGTTGTCGACGGACCCCCGAAGGTCGATCTGCAGAGGATCCTCTTCGTCTGCGAGCTGCTCGGCTAGATCACCCGTATCACTCCAGAGAGAGAAGTCTGATCCTGCAGAGTCGGAGGAACGCCGACTGGCCTGTTTTTCGTTGGGCGACTCAAGCAGCGAGGCCGAGTGCTCGTTTCTTGGATATTTGGAGGACGCAAGAGTGCGGAGAGGGATGGTGACAGAGCTTAGAGGAGTTGAGGAAGGAATGATGCCGGTATTGTGGGCTGACCGGTAGCAGCCCGTCTAGATAGGTTTGGTTATAGAAATGACAGTGGGGACTGGAATGTATCAGCAGAGATTTACTAAGGGATGGCGCCCTAGATTCTGGTTGGAGGGTCCTGTAGAACGTGGATCACGCATTAGATATGCAGGTGCTAGAGCGTTGACTCTGGAAATTTTCGGCACGAGACCTTAGCAGTCGTGATTGAAACGGACGTTCAGGTGGTTCACCGGGGAGTTGAGTACTGGACCCTGATCCTCCCGGCTGCCGACAGAAATACGTGTCACCTTAGGTTCACTGCTACGCTCTCTACATGCGGACATTTCTCTATCAAAGTGCTCTACATTCTTTCGTAGGATAAAGTCTTTGTTCATTATCTTTGATGCGTTGGGCCTCCATGCGATACCCAAGGGCTTCTGCACGGCAAGCCTCAGGGAGGGGACTCGGCGATCCTGAACAGTTGATTGGATTTTATCGCTCAAACTTAATGCTTGTGGTGCCGAGGGGAAAAAAGGAATATATGACTTGTATAAGTCCTCAACAACTCCTCTCCACGAAGCTTATGGATGTTCTTTTTGTCGATGATCAAGGTGGTGATTGCGGAAAATGGATCCTTCATCTCAGTAAGATACTACTTGACGTCCTTTTTAATCGTCCATGTCTTCCATTTAGTTCTTCTCTATCAATCTAGTCTAATTTTCAAGACTGATATCTTGTCTACGGTTAGGAAACCTGATAATGCGGCTGAGAATCACGACTTTTGTGATATATTATGTACATTTAATTTCTCTATTATCACTAGGTATATCGTTGCGAGACACTGAACCAGATATCAAGCCTGCAAATCTTCTGATCAGTTCGCATTTCTTTTGAACGGCAACCTGTTTTATGTCTCTTAACATGCAGGCAGGCTATGTAAATGCCTGGCAACTCTGCCAATATTCTCATTCAATATATTGTTCACTCCTCTGCACTCCGTCCCTGGAAATTCTAAGTAATGGCGTGGGTTTCACTCGCATTTCAGTCTCAATAAGCCGTAGTTATGGAAAGTAAGATCGCTGACAGCTTCACGTTGTGTGCATGTATGCTTAGGCCGGAGGTCTAACTTCCCACCAAGGAAGGGCCGTGTCACTGCTTCATTTTCATCAATACAAGGTAGTATTTGAACAAACTATTTCAGCGAACTATTGCTCCAGGCTGAAAGAAAGCTTCACGCTTGACTTGCAGACATGGATTTTGATTCAATCGACAGCACAACCACCATTCTACAACGGACATCTCAAATGACTCGTGAGCAGTGATATTAAAACTTAAGGCGCCTCCAATATCCGAGCAAAAACGTTGGCAGCAGCAAGAAGCTTTGTTACGCAATCATAGTTCAGTAAATGGTAAGAACGATAATTCGCGAACAGAGCAACGTTGTGGATGTGGCAAGGGTCAAGATTTAATGTTTTTTAAGTAGTCTTTGATGGGTGACTGTACATCAAAGTATGATGATTTGGAGACAATCTTGTCAAAACAGTTGACCGTTGTATCAGAATCGCTCTATTCCCAATAGCTTCGTCCTTCTCGTTGATACATAAGTAGCCCCCAGTTAAATGCAGATGAATCACGAAATGAACCAACATCGTGTAGGGATTCAAGAACACGGGGTATCCATTTCGACATGGTCGGTTTGATACCCTACTACAGCGAAGACAGACATTTCGAGCTTGCAAGCGTCGTAGATTTGGGAATAGTGTCATGGCATTCAAAGTTACCAAAAATAATCCATTGTAGATCAGAGGCGTCAGGCAGGCAGGCGAGGAAGAAACATGAGAAGAGGCTGATTTTCGCGCTTGTCCATTCGTGGACTGGACCGGCACATCTCGTTTGCAGTCTAAAAGTCGCACTAAACATGAGGCCGGCAGCCTCACGCCTGATGCGCGCCATCTAATTTCCCCCCCAGAGTACACAGTACGGAGTAGGTAGCCAACCGCTCTTTGAAGTCTTACCTCCGTAACCACCATCGCCATCGTTCCTACAGGACGTCTGTGACTACACCGCCTTCAAGACGCTCTTTACTAACATACAGTCCATTATTCTCGCATACCACATTTACCTTTTTCGTGGGGAATTAATCCAAGTTGGGCTTCGGATAACCCGAGTTGCCCTGCCGATCACTTGCCAGCTCGCGTTTTCTTGTTTCTCGCAGCGACCCACTTCCAAAAATACGTCGCTGGCAGCCTCCACATTCTGCCTGTATCCAATTGGCTACTGATTGTGACGTTGTGTCCTCCCGCAAGACTGTATACTTAATCAACACGGTTGTCGCACGTCTTGGGGGTTTGAATCAGAGGGGGAGGTTGTTGGTGAATCTGCGGGCGACATAAGAGATCACCATCTCCCAATATGGGCTCTACACAATTTGGGAACTTCTATGTGCGTCTCAAAATGACTGCTCCTTACGATCCAATAATGCTTACGTCTCTGACAGAACTTCTGCCGCGATTCCACGCTCCCGGTCTGCAATGTACGTGCATCACTCACTCCCCATCCCCGAAAGCCAGGCAGTAGATATGCCCTTGGAAGTAAGCGCTGATTGTAGAGGCAGCTCTTTCACGAATCAAGAACGCGACAGGGACCCTCGGGTGGCTTCGGGCGCTGCGATCTCAATGGCATTTCACTAGGCAACGGTAGACATCTGGAGAATCTAGGTACGTCTCCAGGAGAATTGCGCAAGACAAGGAATCTGACTGGCTCAAGGCTCGATATTGTTCTGCGGGTTAGCAATTTTGATCTCACTGTTTCTCCTGTGGAGAGCGAACAGAAAGCAGGCTGCAGTGGGCCGAAGGTATGCAGTTCGTAGAAGAAGTGCTACCACGAGTACTAACGATCAACAGAGAATTCCAGTTGTTCCTAATCGGTTACATAATCGTGTCGATATGCGAGATCTTTACAGTTGGTGGCTTTCCACTGAAAAGTAACGTCAGGCTTGTAGGTTCCCGAAGCTCATTATGGTTGTTCGGTTATGCTTATAAGTCTTATAGGGGTTTACTGCTGTTCATCTCGGTGCAATAGTTGCAACAATATGGGTGCTTTTCCTGAACGGAATTGTTGGTTATCAACTCCTGGATGATGGAACACCGCTGTCTCTAGGTCTTATCCTTCTCTCGGCCGCTGCCCTGTTCATCGGCACTGGGTACATAGCACTTGACACAGGTTTCGACTACACGAGGCACTTCAATCCGAGTCTGGATCCTCCAGACAATCGGAACATTGGTCTGTATGTGCTATATCAATTGGCGCCGCTGGTTTTCCTGGTCGGATTCTTCCTTTTGGAAACTTACCTCGTATTGAGAGTGTTGGGAGAGAAAAAGCCAATGCGTTAGTCCTCCCCTTTCTTACACTCTGCTCTTTCTCTCCGTCGCCACTAATTCTATATAGTATACCTCTTTGCATCGGCTTTGCTATTCGCTATCGGACAGATATTCCAGTATGTCATCAGCATCCACATATGCCTATCAACAAATCATCAAATAAATGGCGCAATGTTCGAAACACTATTCACGCTCCTCTCCGTGATCATGATATGGGTTTTCTGGTCAAGTATAACGGAGGATGATTGGCCAATGCCTGCGTCTTCGGGAACTTTTATATAGCAGCGGTGGTACCTCCGCAATAGTTCATTTCATGTTAATTGATGATTGATGCACATTTAGCGCGTTGCGTTCCCAGATATCCCACTCAGTATCTCTTATATGGGAGGGGCATGTTTGGAAGAGATAATAGGATGAGCTTTGCACATGATGGTCCGCTGGCGCGAGAGGTCATAGCGAGGCTTGATACACAAATGGGTCGGAGGGTTTGTACTAATGGAGCGATGGAAACTATACTGCAGGCTGTATATCAAACAGTATTTACCATAAATCAATGGATTACTACCAAAAGATCTAATTCCCAATTTGACCATAACTGCATGTGAATTATATAACGGTTTCGCTAAAGCTCTTCGTGCTATTCCGTACATAAACTCAACCTCGTTAGCTCACGCCTACCAAGTACCCACCGATCTGTCGAACTTCAGAACACTGACTATGTATAGCGGAACTAGAGGTAGCTTCGAGCTGCTAATTAGTTCTAGTTGTTTCTCTTCTTCCGTTTCTTGAATATTCTTCTGGTCCCAATGATATATCTAGACGAACCTTCTTCAACATGGCTGAATCCGACGAAGAATATGTGCAAGACATTTCCGATGATGAGGTCGAGGCTCACCAGGTGACACGAGGAGCAGGAGTGAGAACAAGGGCTACTGGCCAAGGGAAGAAAGGAGGAGGGTGGGAGGTCACTCGGACATGGGAGAACGTGGTGGAAGGCGCGGACGGCACCATCAGCTCTACAGTCGACGGACTACTTGAAGCTGGGAAGAGGAAGAGGTGAGATTCATCATGGTGATTTTTTCGGAACCAGCATATGAAGGAGAGCAAAAGCTAATCTCCAAACGCCTCAGGCTCCTCAAAGATACCACTCCCCTCCAACGAGGCATTATCCGCCATCTAATCCTCATCATCGACCTCTCCTCTGCCATGACCGAAAAAGACCTCCGCCCAACGCGCTACCTCCTCACCCTCCGCTACTGCCAAGAATTCGTCATCGAGTTCTTCGAGCAAAACCCTATTTCCCAACTTGGTATTATCGGCATGCGCGACGGCCTTGCGGTCCGCGTCAGCGATATGTCTGGCAACCCAAACGACCACATTGGTAAACTCCAAGCCCTCAGAGATCAAGAACCAAAGGGAAACCCAAGCCTGCAGAATGCCCTTGACATGGCGCGCGCGGCTCTGTTCCACGCCCCTGCCCACGGCACCCGCGAAATCCTCCTGCTCTTCGGGTCCCTCATTTCCTCCGACCCCTCCGACATCCACACCAGCATCGCGGCCCTCGTCTCTTCCTCCATCACCGCCACTATCATTGGTCTAGCGGCCCAAGTTGCCGTATGCACCACCCTAGTCAAGCGAACAAACTCCTCTCTACCACTTTCAGAAACCTACAACGTCGCTCTAAATGAAGCCCACTACCGGGACCTCCTCATGCGCGCCACCACTCCGCCTGCAACTTCCGCCACAGACGCCGAGGCCGCTAGCAAGTCCTCTCTCCTTATGATGGGTTTCCCCTCGCGGATCACCGACCCCGCCCCCTCGCTCTGCGCCTGCCACTCCAAAGCCACGCGCGGCGGCTACCTCTGCTCCCGCTGCAGCAGCAAAGTCTGCGCGCTCCCAACAACGTGTCCAGCATGCGGGCTAACCCTCATCCTCAGCACGCACCTGGCGCGCAGTTACCACCACCTCTTCCCCCTCCGTAACTGGCGCGAAGTCTCCTGGTCCCACGCCGAGGCATCGCCCGACCAGTCCGCCTGCTTCGGCTGTCTCTCGTCCTTTCCTGTAAGACCCCCGCCCCCGCCACCAGAGGAGGAGGAGGACGCAACATCGAGCAGAGAGCACGAAAAAGGGAATCGCAAAAAACCTTCCGTAGCCAATAAGAACACCCTCCCATCCCTTGTGAAACCGAACCCCAACAAAGACGCCGGCGTGTCCGAGTCGGGGAGGTACGAGTGCGAGACCTGCAGAAGGTTCTTTTGTATCGATTGCGACGTCTTTGCGCACGAGGTCGTACATAACTGTCCCGGGTGCCAGAGTCGAGAGGGGGAGTTACTTGCAGCTGTTGCTGGTGGAGAGGAGGAGGGGTATGATGGGTATGGGCATGGGGAGGTTGTCAACGAAAATGGGAATGGGGAGGTGATGAATGGGCATGGTGTGATAGGCAACGGGGATGCGATGGACGTTGATGAGAGTTGACAGACTCCGGAAAAGGGAGTCAGTTGGTTAGGGCGGGAAATCTAGCGGCATTTGCGTGGCGTTTTCTCCTTTGTGAAAAAAAAAAACGCATTCTCTCGGCGCTAGGATGGACGGACTGACTGGTGTTCAAAGAATTTTGGGTGGGGGGCAAAATGACTTTAGGTGGTTTTGATCTGGGGACTGGCAATCACATATCGGTTCTCTCTTTCTATATCTGACCGTGTGCTTCGTGAGCGTGGAAAAGTTTTGGAGGGGGTGGTGAATTGGGATAGATTTTCGCAGGAGATTATGGGGGTGATAGTGTTGATGGATATGTCTAATTCGTACATATTCTTTCGTGTTCGTTTTTACTACAAAGAAGTATTTGATTAATTGGGAATGTAGACTGGGCCATGTTTTCCTGATAATCGGCTACTTGGTAATTTCTTTCTACTCGACCACCGCCTCCACACGTATGTACCTCACCTCGTCCCACCCGAGATCTTTACACCCATCACACTCTCCTCTCTCCTTCTCACGCCACCTAGGAACACCCAGCACCCCATTGATGACTTGCGCGAACTAGGCCGTTACTCGAGTAACCCATCTACTCGCTCCCCCTCACCTCTCAACCCCACCTCGCCTTATCCCAGCATCACACTTCACCTCACCGCACTCACTTCTATGCCACGATCCTCACATCTCCTTGGCATCTCCATGCGCGAACCCCACTCCCTCGCCCGCACACAGAAAACCCCAGCTCCCCATTGATGACTTGCGCAATCTATGCACCTACACCCATTTTTACCCCTAACTCGCCAAAAAGGCCCTCGCATTCACGGGGGATCAGCTATAGCTGGCTTTTGCTCCGTTATGGTATGTGTATGTGCACGGTGGAGGCAGAACACGGAGAGCAACCGCGCTTGATGACTTGCGCGATCTAGGCACTCACCTCTTCCTTTTGTCCCGAAACCGGGGAATGGACGATCGGGCTTTAGGGTTGTAAAGGTACCCCTGGGGGACTGCTGCCTTCTGACTGGCACCGCTCGGAAGGAAATCAATGATAGGCGGCTACGAAGTCAGAGGTTGGCTTGGCTTTTCACCAGATGCCAGGCTTGGTAACGATTTTCCCAGTGATGTCGCCGAGGGTTTGTGTGAGCTCGAAGCAGTGCCAACGGCCCGGACCCATATCTCTTCCAGCCGGAAGCCTTGGTGTAAAACACCTTCGTAGCAATACAACAACTTCTCCACTATATCAATACCCTCTAGTACCCAAATCTTCTTGACACCTGAAAGGCGCATTAACCGTCCCAGCGTTATTTATGTTTCGCTTGGTGAGCTTGGGTGAGACCCAGTTTTGTGCTACTATTGACGGCATCAACGTACGTAATCTATTGCGCGAAAGTTTTAGGAATTGTTGGGGGTACTTGGCCATATATAACGCCAGGTATAACTCTCAGTGTAAACACCTTCGTAGCAACCTCCGTAGCGATAATGAATCCTCCGCCAATGTTAGTGCTCACTATATCAAGTGCTATAACCAACTCGGTTTTCGAGTATTGGCTTATAACCGGTAGTCGGGTACTATTGGAGGGTCACTGGAACGACATGTCATCCGTTGGACACAACAGACTCCATCAAGAGGATCAAGGTCCACTCCGACCTTGGTGCGTTCGTTCGCTTCCATGGTGTTCCAATCCAAAGTATGGAGCCGCAGTTTCTACGGTCCAGAGTCTCATGGGCAGGGAACAACGTCCCCAAATATAGCATAAAGCATACCGACCCGTGTAGTAGAACTAGGACTAGGGACATCAGGATAAAAATGTGGCTTAGGGCGTAAATGACCCTAGAGGGCGATAGCCACTCGGTGCAGCGCGGTTGTCTTAGAGGAATGAGCTGAAGTTCATTTCAAGCGGTGCCTTCTTCTTGTATTTGACCGAGTTGCCGGCCAAGTCGAGAGCCCATCTCATTTATGGAGTTTGCTTAGGCAGCGAATAGACTTTTTCCAGCAAGGCCGTTTGTCAAGTCTATTTTGTGTTCATAGAAGTGAGTATGGGAAGTATCACAAAGATTTGATTTGTATGTCTTTATAGAGGATCACAATCCTCGCATCACATCACTGCCTCCAGGACCCGGCGTTTGAGAGCTTTCAATTCCTCCTCTTTCTCCTGCAACATCCTTTTAAGTAGCAGCGCCCTCCGTTTCCAGTCGACTTGTCCACCTGCATCATCGCCATCTTCGTCGATCTCGTCTTCCGTGACTTCGTCGATTTGATTGAAGAAATCTGCGGACGACCTTCTTTCGTGTCTGAATGGGATTGGACGGTCGGTCTCGCCATTTATAAGCACCGTGGGAGGGGTCGCCAGCCGTACTGGACCACCGGTGTTCTCTGGTACCTGGAGCTGTAACTTGCTTGGTTTCCGCCCAAGCGACTCAGGCATTGACTGAGGAGGAGACACCATGGCCGTAGGTTGAAAATTCTGGTTGCTTTCTCGATCCAATTGATTTTGTCCAGAGTTCATGCTCTGTGTATAGGAAGCTGTATTGTTTGCTTTTGGGACCTCTCTACCAACCGGGTTCGCCGGGAAGGTCGAAAAAGGTCCTTCCTGGACAGAACGATTACTCGGTGGTCTGCCCCTTAGCTTTCCCGTTGCTGTACTGCTGCTTGCTGACCAGGCACTGGAGACAGCGGGACCGTGCCGTTTTCTCGAACGCATGGGTCCAACCTTGGCTGAGGAAGGAATCGCAGATCTTGGCTCGTCGAAAGGGCTCGCGGAATAGCCATGCCTCGGAGTGATGGCGGACTGAGGGTATGGAGTTGTAGGCGTGTTCTCACGCTCATTTAACCGCCAACGAATTTGCTGACCTAGCTGAGAATTCAGCTGCTGTGTGATTGGCGTTCGCCCTGTACTCGGTGTCTTTGGTGCAATCGCTATCTGCGCTGCTGCCCATGCGTCCGTCTGGTTGGGATGAGCACTCCAAGGAAGTGCACTTTGAGGAGCGACGGAATACTGTTCGTCAAAGTTGTTGAAGAATTCAGCGCTACTAGCACGCTGATGCTGCGCTCTTTTCGCGTTAGAATTCCCCTCGGCCTCGACGTCTTTTGCTTTCCGTCTGCCACGTTTTGGTCTCCACTCTGGAAGTAAAGCACGTAATGCTAGGTCTTCTTCCGGGGGAACACCATCACGTACGTGCTCGATCTGAGAGGGATCATTTGCCGTAGGTCTGTCGGTATAATATGCGTTTGGAACGCCGAGACAGTAATGGAAGAAAGCATCAACGTGAAAAGCGTGCAGCCATCGCTGTGGTTGGGTCAGCTTTGCAAACCGACAGCTAGAAGGCTGGCAATGTAAATATCAATAGCAAAGAGAAAGGAAAAAGTACCTTCAGCCGGACCGCATATTGTTGCACCTTTTGCGTGCTTTGATTTTTCGAAGTATCTGGAGGCTCAACCCCAAGCTCGATCACAAGCTGGGTCCAAGTCTTGAGTACTTTAGACTCCAGTTTTGAGATCAGCTCAAAAAGAGTGAATGGGCTAAAACTTTTTCCGTCACTCTTCGGTGGTGAACGAAATCCTCTTCTCAACTCCGCTGTATCAATATCATTACGGATTGAAGGATTACAATAAATGATAAAATTGACATATGCATTGTCTATAGAGTCGTCACTAATCTCGATTGAGGGCAACACTCGATCCGACAAGCTGTTTTGGGACGAATGGAGATCATTCTGAATGCCTGATAGAGCCACAGAACCTCGCAAGTGAGTCTGCGCGTAGTTATGGGGCAATTGTGGGTTGGGTATTCTGTGGTTTTCAAGATTAGGATCGATCATGGAGGCAGTTGGAGCGGCCAGGCTGCTTGATGGAGCCCCTCGCTGGACCATTGGACTTCGAAGCTGATACGCATCATCCATGATATAACTATAGACTTCTGCGTGGGCTACACGAAGATTATACCGATATCACGTTATACGTATATAGATTGCGAAGATTGTCGATACGGAGCCATTACAAAGGTTTGGCAGCAGCGAGGCTGACAATCTTAAGAAGAGAGTGAGTGGGACCTGCCCAATTGATGTTACAAGAACTCAAGAAATATATGTGTTGAGGGCAAGCTCATGAACGCTTAACACCAGTTTATCTTTCTTGTTGCCAAATGATGATAATTTATGCCCATTAGCTAGAGTAATGGGTCGAAATGAACTCAAAAAGGCCAGATTTGAGCTTTGCTAGGCTTTGGGGCGCTTCCAACCTTGAAAGTAGGACGTTTTGTCAGTCCTCTACCTAAGGCACTACACTAAAAGCACACTTAAGATTGAATAATGTTGCTCAGATTTGCCTGGTATATGTATTTAGCCCTATATCATCCCCCGGACTCCTTTACTTCCACTGAATACCATCATGAGGACTGCAGCCACTGATCTTCCCAAAATACCATAGATGAGCAGCGATATCAAGCTTGAAGGGTTCGCCTGTATTTCCCAACATATTGACGTCTCCACTCAATTGCTTGATGTCGTTTGCCGTTGGCACGATGTCATTGCCCTTGTCGATGAAATATTCCGGGCTAATGTGAACGAACCCCAGAAACAACGGCGGCATCCTTGGCACCGGATCGTCAAAATGCGTAATGCGGAAATTCCCACCGGCATTCTGGTTGGTGATAAAGTCGCTGAGTTTCCGGCCAGCGATACGTGGTGCTCCAAAGGTGTACAGATCTGCTGGAACCCCCATCTTCCGAATCTCAGCGGCGGCAATGTCTGCGATGGCGCCACCGAGACTGTGCCCTGTAACAACAACTTTGGATCGGGGATTTTGAGCTGCTGTGGTTTTCAGGGCGGCTAGAATACCGACCCGGGCTTCAAGCCAAGAATCCCAGATACCTTGGTGAGCTTCACAGTCGTCACAAATATCGGTCGGGACCTGGACGAAGTCGGCATCTGCAAGGAAGTTGCGGATTGTGTGTGAGCCGCGGAAGGAGAGGACTGTAAGCCCCCTGGTCTTGTCGACGGCAATATATCCAGTTACGTCTGTGACGAGGGAGCTGAGGAGGTGGAGCATCAGCCGAACGGGCTTTTCTTTGGTGGGTTCAAGAGCAAGATTGGATACTTACTGATCAAACTCATATACAGTGGTTACATTGTTAGAGCTAACAAGGGGACAGTTGCCGGTGGGGCACGTCAATTTGTTTCCCCCTGCAGTGACATTGCTGTTACCGGGGCAGTAGGCGGCGGCAGCATATTGTTCGAAAAGATTGAATTTTGATAGATCTCTAGCGGAGACATCTTGACTTGTGGTCAGTGACCTTAAACAATGTCGAGGGGTTAGGGAGAAGAGAGAACTGTGGCATACTTCTAGATGTAAGAGAGAGTGGGGAAGCAAGAATAGAATATATGTAAGAGAATAATACAACTGCTGTAATGTGTAAAGAGAGGCTGGAAGCCATCATGCATTAAAAAATTAGCAAGGCTTCAAGGCTTCACGGTTTCAAGGCTTTAATCACAACCAGAGCATAACAAACAGGAGATCAAGGCCGTAGGAAAGATGCCCGATATATACATGGCCTGATGAAGCTGTCTACCCATGTTTCTGACCCCACGCTTTGATGAACCGACAGTGCATGAGATGACAGTGGCACTTCAGTAGCACGAAATGCAAGGAACCTGTCACCCCTGCGTGATGTCAACTAAAAGAGAACGGTGCGACTCTCAAGAGCCGGTCCTCCAATTAGACCTATGCCCATCCGTGGTCAGTCTTGCAACGGCTCGCATGCATCATCGGCGTTGAGGTCGAATAGGGTTGGTAGAGAAGCAGAGAAGCGAGATTCTAGCCTGTTCTCAGGGGTCGCGGGATCATGTATAGATAATTGTTTTCAATGTCGCCCCCAATTTGGGGCCCCAAACAGAACAACCAGTGCCTCAACTGTCTTTCGGGAATCATCGCCCCATGGCACAATGTTTGCGATGTGACACTGCAGCTTGCAGCAGTTGAATTCTCCTAGGTCCGCTGACCACCTTCCCGAATTAATCGTCATTCCTCCCATCCGATCTATCACTCAGGTCCGACAATTACTTTCCGCCAAAAGATTGTATACTTTTGCTCCTGATTGGGGCAATTGAATAACGATTTCGATATCAGCCCAGCACGAGCTACTATTGTATAGCATAAAGTACTCTACTTTGCAGTGGACCGTAGCCTTACACCTCGCTATAGTTTTCTCCTCTACAAAATCAGGCTTAACCTATGACTTGGCTGAGATCCGTGGAATGATCCACCAGGCGTGATATCCCTTCCCACACTCTACCATTTCCGCTTTCAAGACATCCTTCACTCTCCTCGTACCTGCGTTCGTCACCGCCTTTCTCGCTGTTGCAATCGCAATGTTCCCTGCAATGCATGCCCTGAGCACGTTCTTCACCCCAGTCCTCCACCAGTCCTCGCACCCTACGCAACGGGCGACTTCAGCTTTCGCCTTGCTGATGGCCTCCCAATCTTTCTTCGCTACCCTCAATGCTTGATCTGCTGCATCAAGGATCGACAACGCTCGCTCGCTGGAAGGCTTGCCAAAATTAGCAGAGTCTTGTGTTTCTGCTGTGCCGAACGATATAACGGAAATGAAGTCTGGATAGGAGGGGACCTCAGGAAGCGACAAAGGTAAGAATGGGCGCATACGAAGGGCATAACGTAGCGCTGGAGTACTGTAGGGTAGGCCATGTCCTATCGCTGGGAGCACGGCGAAGTGGGTAAGGAACGAGAATAACTAGAGCAATGAAATGTTAGCGAGCCGTGTTACGTGAAATATATGGATGGCGGTTCTGGTGCGGGACGCACACAAAATAGACCCTCGGCGAAAGACTGGGTCGCAGAAGCCTCAAGCATGGCAAAATTCAGGAACGAGAACGAGCGGCTAAAAGCAGTTTGCTGCTTGGATGTTGGCTTGACTATGTAGGCTAGGCGGCGAGTGGTGAAGGTTCGAATGCGCTGGAGGTGCGTAAGCCGTATGTTTGCCAGGTGCTGTAGATACCTGTTGTCAAATAAGTTAGATTGGTTTAATGTGGCCGAGCGAGTATATTACCAGTACATGCCAGCAAGCTCATCAAGCCGATTAATGTCCAATTCAAAGCCCATTTGGACAATCCATTCCATTTGGCGAAGTTTGTGATAGTAAGTCCACGATGACAAGGGAAACGACCAGAGCTCTTCACCCGAGGTCTCCGGGTCAATGATGGGCGTTTCCTCAGTATATTCGCGAAGCTCGACGTCGAGGTTTTCGGCCTGGTGAAAAATCAACAACTGTACACAGACACTAAGAAATATAAATTTACTTCGAGCTGTACGTTATCCCAGTCGAGTATAAGATGACAAAGCATACGTCTCATCCGAGATCTGTTCATGCATACGGCTCGAAAAATGTCAATATAAGCCTGTCCGAAAGTTAGTCATACGCGTAAGCGTGAATCTTGCGGAGAGCACTTACCGGTCCACTTCGGGACAAAAAGGCTTCCATCTTACGTACGATCTGGAACCTTGGATCTTGAGGAGCTTCAACGTCGTCATTGGCGGGATCCAGCAGTAAACCAGCGGGCAGTACAAGTTCTTCAAGGTCATCGAATAGAAGCTGCTTGATTGAAGTGCTTCGGAGCACTTTCATGTCGTTGATGATGAGCGATTGTAGTAGGCAACGAACATACACAGAAGGTTGCGGTGTTCGGGACTGGAAAGTCGAGACAAATGTCTACATAGGCATACGGTCAACAACCAGCCCATAGCCAAGACCAGAGTAGACTAACCGATATGTTACTGGACGAATGGAAATCAAGTATTCGATAAGCCTCCGCGCCGTATTGACATAATTTGGTGAGGTATGCGCATGCATCTTCGAAGCTTACGTTGACGACAGGTCTCGGAGGTACGCTGCTTGCTAGTCGGCGCTGAATCTTTGCACTGAAGGAGCTTTTCACCGTTAAACCCACGTCTTTGGTCCTTGACAGGGTAGGCAATAGCTCCAGGCATTGTTCCCATGACTTGGTTTGAGTGCGCTCCTTGACGTCTACGTCTAATGTTACAGCAGTCAAAAGGGCCTTCCGGAGTTTCAGTCGGTTTAGCAGGGCATCGATATGGCATTCTGTCATCGATCCTTTCTGCTGGGCAACATGGATGATGGCTTGATCCATTAGATCTGTTATTTCAGCAACGTCGAAATCAGTAAGCAGCTTCCGATGGTATAGGTTTGACACAAAATCTTCTTCCTATTCTAATGTCAGGACTGTTCGTTTGATCGTACGGAGTTGTTTTCGTAGTAGGGGAACGTTGTCCTAGCAGTTTTTACGAACTTCATAGTAGTGCTCTGTGCCTATCCTGCGATGCACGAAGTCGCAGGTTTTCACCAAGGCTAGACAGTATGCCCGAAGCACAAGGTTGGTAAGGCTGTTCTCGAGGTCAGGTTTTGTCCCTCGGTAGAAGCGGGCATGCTCTAATATCTTTGGGTCTGGCCATAGAAGACGGTCAATGTAGAACGATGTGAAGAGAGTCTGGGAAAGTGGATGGCCCATATGCCACGCCATCTAGAAAACCTACGATCAGCATCAGAAATGTTCTTATTTCTTGATGTGGTAACGGGTGGGTACATACCTCATAGCATAGCATCTCGTCCATTATACCAACGACTTCTTCAGGTAAAAGCTCTCTAAGAACATCGTAGTCGTCTTCCAGTGTTTCGCCCTGTGCTAAATATCCGCTATCCATCTTGGGGTCCATGATCTATTGCAAATTCTCCTCTATCAGCCTTTGGTCCTTGACCTGACGTTGTGCCATTATGCGGATTTTCGTACCTCCAGTGCCCCAACAGCCTCGAACAATGTGAAGTAGGCATCTTTGACGAGCTCGCCGATTTCGAGGGCTATTTAATCGTCAGTCAATGTTCTGCAGATACGTATGGACTCAGACATACCGGATGCTGCGGTTCTGAATTTTGCGGTGATGTCTTGAGTCACATCTTGTTTGCTAGATATCCTCGCTCCTTTTGTTGTCTGTTCACAAGGGGTTGTAGGTGGGAGATCCATCGTACATCCCTCGCCCTAAAGCTGGGTTGTAGTCGCTACTCTATAGTGCGCTGTGGTGTACTGGGAGCAATTTCTCAAGCTAGTGAGTTCAACCACAACTACATTTCGCGTATCATTCACAAAAGCATGTTTTAAAGCATTATCAGTCGCCCAATCTGAGGATGATCTGGCCAACCAAGAATAGAAGCTTCTGAGTTGTGATATACACCAGGAGATATTCCTCGTTATGTGGAAACATTCCTCTATACCATTACACCCATTCTGATACCCCGGGGTATCTACGAGAAATTCACTATTGCCCTCCTTGCTTCGCATGCTCCGCCATCGCGCTCGCATTCTCCGTGGCCAGACTCTTGTTCTCCCCTTGCTTTCCGTTCTGCGCCGTAACACACTTCAGTACTCTGTAACATCGAGAGCAAGAAATATAGTTGTATCAATGACTGACCTGCCATTTAGCGAACCTCAAATCCATCTCTCCTCTCTTCTCAGCTCGTAGCCGTGGCTCTTCCTTGAGGGAACGGCGGACAACACGGGCTGCAACGGCGAGGTATCGGTTGTAACTGAGCGCAATCAGCGGTGTCTATTGTTTCTTATCTGTAGATCTCATACGTCAAGCCTGCGGCTTTCCACGCAAAAGCCATTATGGTAGTCGCAAATGCTTGTTTGTTGGACCTCTGAAAGCTGGCGGACTTCGGATTATCATTGACCTATCAAAAAGGATTAGCGCTAGTGCAATTTGTCCTATCCATACGACTCGATAGTGTTTCTGCTGCCCGCGAGATGAAAGTTACGGTACACACTACCCCATAGAAAGTATATAATCTCGGATATGGGAAAATGATTTGATCATCTAGGCGAGTATACAAAGCACAGTGCACTGGCAAGGTGCTGTATTCTACAACCTGCTCCAGCCGCTAGTTATACATCAAAATTACGTACGCTTTAAATTCAGACATTCAGACCTATCTCTTCCGCGAATGGAAGAACATATAGATCCCCAACGGTTGATACGGTAGCTTTGGAGTCTAGTAGCGACTTTGCTGCCTGTACAAAAAATCTACAGTTAGCAAGCGTGAAGATTGCAGGTTCTATGAAGTAACTAACCTTCTTCACCTGGTCCTCCGTAACACCATCAATACGTTTACCTACCTCATCAAGTTGGAATGCTTTGCCTCCCTGAACGAGGCCAGCGCCAGTCAATTCAAGACCTGTCCCTATACTTTGTCCTGACTCCAACGCCTTGAACTTTGCAGACGCAACAGCCTTCTTTATGTCTTCCTTGCTGACATTACCCGCAGCCACACTCTTTAAAGTTTTAACAACCTCTTGACTGGCATTTCTGACATCTCTGGCGTTGCCTGAGAGAGAAACATATAATAACCCAGTGTCTGAATATGTATTGTGAACAGTTGTGATGTGTGCTCCCGGATGCGCTGCAGTAGCTTTCGATAGTAACGAGAAGCCTGGTGACCACTTGATCGCCGATTCACCTCCGAGGAGAGCTGCGAGAACCGACGTTTCAGGCTTGTATGACCCTCCTGTGAATGACGCTGAGCCGGGGAATGCCAAAATCATGTGGTTCCCCGAATCATGGGCGATTCGCTCCTCCCCACCGTAGTATTTCGAGGGTGAGTAGTCAATTGAAGGGATGGCGGTCGATGGCGATGTAGATGACTCGGCGAAGAATTCACCGACCCACTTCGATACATCTGCATGACTAGCACCATTGGCCACAACCGCAAAATTTGACTTTGCATACGCGGATTTGCCATATTCCGCCAGATATTCCTCATGGAGATACTTGGAGATGGGTGTAGAGGACGAGGGGTGGAGGGGATTGCCAAGGCCACGGTGGAATGCTGCACCATGTGCTGAATTGATAGCTAGTTCTGCTGTATTGCCGAGCATGGCCTTTTGTGCAAGCTTGATGACTGGTAGAACCTCTTCCTGCAGCTCATGACCTTGGTGAATGATTAGCGCGCAGTCGATGTGGCGTATACTAAAACCTACGCTGATACTTTGTTTTTGAGATGACTTCCCCCAATAGCTCGGCGAAGTACGGTAGGTCCTGCCGGAGGAATTTCGCGCCGACTATCAAGTTTTCTCTAGAATGATATGCCATGAGTTCGCCTCCCAACAATTCGACCTCTCTAGTTATTCTCAGAGCAGAGCGCCTGTAGGTGTTCTATACTCGTTGAAACCCAAAATATCAGCTTCTGCGCAGGGGCAGTCGAGACTTGCTCGATGAGTCACATCCATGTTATAGGTACCTTGAATGCAAACTTCTCGAGGCCATCTGAAAATCCTGGTAGAGGCTGGTATCGTGTTCCCGCTTTAGCAACGACTGCCAGATGTGTAGTAGGTCCTGGCAAGTCCCGGCTTGCGAATTTTACTCCCGCTGCTTCACCGGTCTCATACGAGAAGCTCCCTGACGCAGCAGCAGCTAACCCTCGGCGGTTGCTCAGTGTCGGATGGCGTTGGCGTAAAAGCGCACACTGCGCATTCCGGCCGAGGGGCGCTCGAGAGATCATGTTGTTGAAGACAATTGAAAACGAGAATGGGAGCCAGCAATGGACAATCGGAGAACTGGGGGATTGCTTCAGTTGACGGACGAAGACTGATGCTCGCTTAGCAGGACGGCACTATAGACCTGCTTAGAACTAGTCAGCGGAGCCGGGACCTTGCAAGCACTAGAAATAACTCGCTCGTGCCCCACCATCGAATTTGTGAATTTGCGGTCTCAGGCAATTATTATATTGCTTGACTCAAACACACTCATGGATCAGCAGCGGTGACATTAATGGTCCTTCTAGAGAACTTGACATAGTCTCTAGAATGTTCCAACATGTCTCGAGTATGTCAGCCCCGAGCATTCCTCCCATGCCCTAACTTTCCCTCTTCCGGTAAAACTGTGTGCTAACCTCTCCTGCTATAGCATGCCTCCGAATTGTGCATTCTCCTGGTGGATGATATCTATGGAGAACTAACCTCTGTAAGTGGGCTCTAATCTCCTCGAGCTATACATATTTGTGGCGGCCCTTCGACATTTGGAACAAGAGAGAGTGCTGGTTGTGATGTTTTGCCCCTCCTTTCTAGCTACGATATTTGTGAAGATACATATACTAACAATAGCAGCGCGTCTTTAGCGTTGTCCTCACTTACGGCCGTCTCTCATTCTCGGCTTTACTCCACTATTGTGGCCTCACACCTCGCCAGCTCAAACACAGTTTGGCAGTCTTAATCCAACAACATCTCGTGCTCTGGTTTACATCTCCCGAGGATAACGGTACCGTCTACGAATCCAACCTCACAAACGCGTACGCATTATTACGTTCTGGCAAATACATCAAGATTGTGGAGGACCGGTATGGAGAAATCGCAGGTGGGGTGATCTCAAATCTGCTGCTCCTTGGGCATGTCCGCGTTGGCGATCTTGCGCAAGCATATCTTCCTTTGAAATGCTCGAGAGGCGCTTTGAAAGGCGCTTTTGCGCTTTCCAGTCCCTCTCTGCCCCGAGGATTCGCGAAAAAGCAGACGGACAGCCTGGATGCCAATCATGGCCCAACCGTGGAATCCTTACACCAAGCGTTGTACGATATGTTGCAAGCTGGCCTCATATCCGCTGTTAATGAATCACACTTCCGTTCTGCCGCCGACAACAGAAGTGAAGCGGAGAAGGAGGTGCCGTTCCAAGACCGATATGTTGGAAAACTCAAGAAAGAGCACGAGGCTGAGCGTGAAGAAGCTATTAGTAAAAAGCTTGAGGATTGGAAATATGGAACAAGTCTGGAAAAACAAGGGTTAGTTGGCCATCGAAAAGGGATGAAAAGACCCCTTGAAACCTTAGAAGAGACTTCAGAGGCCAAGCGACAGCGATTTCACTCGCCTTTGACAACAAATGGTAACGGTGAGACGGGCCAATACTGTAGCCCACAGTCCTCTGCTGTTGGCTACCTGGATGTATGTCGATGCTTCAAGGAGGGGCTTTTCCACCTGGAATAGGTTGACTGATTTGTTTCCAGGATAGTGTTATTCTTCGAGTAAACCACGATAAGTTTGCGGTTATTGCAAGGAACAAGCGGCTAGTCGATTACGCTGAACAACGCATTGGTACGACCACTTCCAAAGTCTACGCAGGTGTGCTTCGCAAATTAGAATCGAAGCTATTCCAGTGTAGAGCCGATCCGGGGCTTTCAGAAGACACAGACCCAGACGAAGAGCTCGACTTATCCTCTCTTCCGCAAGTCTCCACCGATGAACTAGCATTTCTCCTTGAAGACCCTAAGGACCTTTCTAAAGGCATAGGTAGTGTTGACCCGAGCCAAGTTGACATGGCGCAATTCGACCATCCGAAGAAACGCCGTAAGAAAGAGCCAGTAGACAGAGACGACGAAGTCATGGTAGTCGGCAGTGCTAGCTCCGATGAGGACGAAGACGAAGACATGGACGACGCTAGCCCAGCAACCAATATCTCCGATGTTTCTTCTGACTCGGAAGCACCTGATCCCAATGTTGACTACGGATCAAAGGGGCTGCCGACCATGACCGCAAAGTCTCGCCTCTCCACTATTCGCCAGCATCTTCTCCTTCTTGCGTCTCATCCGCCCCATTTTCTTCACCCCATCCCTGCGACCCCCTATCATCCTGAGAGGTGGGCTGTCGCATTTAGCCCCCTGACCAAACATCTCCTCTCGCTTTCCCTCACACAGATCATCGCTGCCCGTTTCGGCGCCCTCGCCGCCCGTCTCACTCGAATCTTGGACGACAAAGGGAAACTCGACGAGAAAGCGCTAACCGCTCTTGGTCTGGTGAATCAGAAATCCATGCGCTCTCTCCTGACCGCTATGCACCGCGCTGGGCACATTGAACTGCAAGAAATCCCGCGCGACACGCAACGTCAGCCTAGCCGAACGATGTATCTCTGGTACTTTGATCCTGAACGTTGCAAGGCGAAGTTGCTGGATGAGACGTACAAAAGCATGACACGAGCACTTCAGAGAGCGAGGGAAGAGAGGGAGCAGATCCACGGTCTGGTTGAAAAGGCGAGTAGGACGGATGTGGTGGGCAAGGAGGACGAGCTGTTGGGGGAGGCAGAGAGAAGAGCGCTGGGGGTATGGAGAGGGGTGGAGGAGAGGATCCTGGGGGAAGTGGGACGGTTGGATGATCTTGTTGGCCTGTTCAGAGATTTCTGAGTCTGACAGACATTCATGGGTTCGAGTGCTTCATGACGCCCATAATCACGACTTCATTTTTGGCTTCGCCTTGGGCGGTGCCTCGATGCCTTGGCTGCTCCACTCCCTCGTCATGGCGGTAACCTCGTAAATACGAAAGACAAAGGGGGATCAAGGCAAGGTAAGGTACCTACCTACCTATCTTGGCTGAAATGATTTGCATCATCTACCATAGCTTCCAGGTTACTTTCATAACTTACCTTACCTTACCTTAGGTATCGTGGTACGTACTACAGTACGTACGAGGCAAGCCAGGCACCCAGGGTACATACCTTATCTACAGTGTACAATTCTAGGTAGATCCTTTGCGTAGATGCCCGATGACAACCTTAATTGTCGCTAATCTTGCACGTGACGGGCCGTCCCCGCTAGAGTTTAATCAGCCCGATCGAGACAACATTTGATGAACTCAGTTTTGTTCTTTGCCATCGCCGGCGGCCGCACGGTAACCATGGCTTAAGGTCGCACACGTAGCAAGGCCAAGTAAGGTAAGGTAATTAATCCGTCCATGCAAGTGACGTGTCTCGATAATGCACCTACTGGTGCCTGCCCTGGCCCTACAAAGGCTAACGGTATACTTACGCTGATGTGCATATGTCATTGCTGCATTTCCAAGGTAAACATGTCCACATGTCCGCATGTCCACATCTGCACCCTCTTTGCCTCTGCTCTCTCCCGTTTGCAATGTCCTGAGCTTTCTCCATTCCTCCGCCTATACGGCTTGCGTCGCCTCTCAACACACGCCTTTCTCCTGCTCTCATCCATGTCACTTCAAGACCGCCACAGTGGTACCCTCCAACGCTTTCCTGTCGAGCTTCTTACAAGAATCACCGACTTTTTGAAACCGAGCAGTGCCCTCTCATTTATCTATACTTGCAAGCGCTTCTATACAGAATGTGGTATCTCATCTGCAGATCTCCTGGACGACAGAAGTCCGGCCAAAGATGCTGCTTTCGTTCATAAGGAAAAACTTCGACTGCTCTGCATGCTTTGGCGTGATCGGCCAATTGCTGGGAAAGCGGTTTGCAGTGGATGCGTCAAAGTCCATCACAACACATCCTTCACCACTGACGAACTCATCAAGAGCCCTAAGAAGCGTCAATGCTTTGGTAGGATTGGTCGACTGTGGATCTGTCCTCATAAAACGTTGAACTTTGATGATCTCAAGGCGTGCCAGAACCGGATTCCCAACAAGGGAGTGGACGGGTTCAACGAGAACAGATTTTGCTGGTATTGCAGACGAGCCGGTGGACCTTCCTTTTGCCAAGAGCGCGACCGCAGGGTCACAATTGAAACACATTGCCACGTCATGACTGGAAGACCTAACATAGAAAGAGCAGATGTGTTGGCGGCCTTGAAGCAGCTCGAAATATCGATATGTCCACATCTACGGCTATGCGACCAATTCGTCTCAAGCCTGTACGACCGTAATTGTGGGCAAATCTCGGGCACCGTCTGCGCCAGGCCTTACCGGTGCTACAACTGCCTAAGGCGGAAATGCCCGTCCTGCGATACGGAATTTTTCTTCTACTTGTTCAAAGGATCATGTGCCTCACCGCCACGTCTCGTTGTTGCCACGAAACGCTTTTTTGGATACTTCCAGGACGTTGCAGATCCCAGATGGACTTCCCAACTGGTTCGACCACAAGATGTGCCATTACTAGAGACGAGTTGGGAACTCTGTGACGCGAGACTAATGAATGAAGAGAGTAAGCAAAGGTTTCAGATGGCTTCCAGTCCTATTGGCAGGCTTGATAATATACGGATTCCGGATCTGAGAGGAAAAACATCTGTAGCTGCTGCGGCTGCACTAAAAAGGCCGAGCGATAAGTAGGCTTGCGATTTAGGTACGTACGAGCTTTAGGCCGATAAAAGCAAAATCTAACATTGCTTTGCTTTCAAGCGGACCTTGATTTGAAGAGTGTCTTCAGTGCGTGGGATAGGAGAAGTTTTGCGAATGCAAAGCAAGGTGTTTCCGGACGTTGTTTTCACTGCAAGCGGAAAGTCATTTGAGATTGAGTACTGAGGATGGCGTTCATCGCTTTCCTATCCAGGAAAGAACGGGTTACGGTAACCCCGTAACTTGGCAATCCAGTTTAGATTTCCTGTTCCGCTTGCGAGGTTTTCCCCTTGGATAACAAGACAGATATCGAGGTTTACATCCAAAGACTGATTTACATCCATTACCATCTGGATTCGCCAAGCCATTCAATGAGTAATACAAATGATGTATACGTCATAGGCGTGCTTTCGATGCAAACATTCCACAACCTCTGCATCCAAAGTACGACCATTTATTCTTCGACCCTCTTCGGCCCGTGTTGGAGATTATTGTGACAGAATGCAAGAGTTGCGCTGCTAGGGCAATCCCTTCATGTCCTTTTTTGACTCGTCTGTCATTTCTTTCTGTTCAAGATATGTCTCTTTCATCCCGGCTGGCAGCTTCTGGAATCTGCCTATAGGCCCACTGCCCTGATCTGAATACTGCAAGCTCTTAAAGGCATATTTCCACCTAACATCTTGGCGGGATCTAGCCGTTCTACTGCTACAATGATGTCCACATGGCGAACAATCGATCTTGAGCCCGCCTTCTTCTACCCGAGATAAAGGTATAAAGACCGAGGCGAGCATCCAATGCCGCTCAAAGTGCTCTGAGCTTACCATCCGGCCCACCCATTGGATGCAAGGAGCCAGAACATGAGCAATCTCTACCTCATAATCTTCATTGTCAACTCCTTGAGCATGGAAGCATTGCTCGTCTTTGGATTGTAGCCGCCACGCTCTCGGCCTGGTGAAACGCTTGACCTTGTTCTTCGTGACTGCTCCCGAAATTGAATTAGCAGTCCCCAACCTTTCGCCGTCAATAGTGTTGATTTAACAGGCACGCTAATATTGGTGACGAGAAACTTAGACGGGGGCAGGGCTAAACATCCAACATTGCCATATGTCTTCTGATGTATGTCAGTATTTGTTCGGCATGGTCTTGGTAAGCTTGGAGATTTAAGGTGGGAAGGTTCGTTGGTCAGTGTGACTGGAAGATGGTGCTTTTCGGGTTTCGACATCTTGACTCTTCCTCGAAGGGGCCTGCTTTTCGTCGAAGCAAACCTGGCCCCCTTCCCTGCCCCACTAATCCCCACCTCACCCTGGGCCATACCATCCCCTACACCCCTTGCTTACATTCCCTCAAACCAAAAATCTGAGACCCCAAGGCGCGGGATCACTGGAACGAGAGAACAAAGACGCAGCGGAAGGAGCTGGAGCAAGATGGAGGGGTGGGAAGAAGCGAGTGAATATGAAAGGCAAGCAGAGGTGGGAGGGAATATGGAAGGGGGGATGCAAGCAAGCCGAGGTTGGAAAATGGGGGAAATGGGAGAGTGAGGGGGCGAAGATGGTTGGGTATGAACATGCCCGAGGGTTTGTTTTCCGTCATATTCGCTGCATCTCCTGTCTATCCCCTTCTCCGCCTCTTCCTGTTGCTGTTCCTGTTGCTGTTCCTGCCCTTTCCTTCCTACTCCTCACCCATCTAGAACCACGATCCCCCCTTTCTCGATAACAGAGACTCTCAAAGACAGTCACCCTCAAACACATACCCCCTTTTTCTAAAAACCAATAATCAAAAGACAATTTCTTCCCCACCTCTCCCACGGAATGCCTCCTCTCAAATAACACCCCGCCCCCAGCCAAGAAAGCCCTCGCCTCAGCAACCACCATTACCCATACACCAACCCCCCCCCCCCCCCCCCACCTCGAAAACCTCCTGTTCCCAAAAACCCACTTCACCCCCCCAAAAATCCGTTCCTCAAAACAGAAAACCCCATCCGCCCCTTCCCATATACCAACCCCCCCCCCCCCCAACACCCTACCCTACCCTACCCTACCCTACCCTACCCTACCCCTACCCTACCCTACCTACTCACCTACCCTACCTACTCACCTACCCTACCCTACCCTACCCTACCCTACCCTATCATACCCTACCCTACCTACCTACCTACCCACCTACCCTACCCTACCTACCTACCTACCTACCTACCTACCTACCTACCTACCTACCTACCTACCTACCTACCTACCTACCCACGCTACCTACCTACCTACCTACCTACTCACCTATCCTACCTCTATCCTACTCTACCCACGCTACCTACCTACCTACCTACACTACCCCTACCCTACCCTACCCTACCCAACCCAACCCCTCCCAACACTCTACCATACCCTACCCCCCCCAACAACCAACCAACAACCAACATCCCTCCAACACCCTCTCAACAACACACATACACAATCAACACACACACACACAAACACACACACCACAAACATCATAAACACCATAAACAAAATCAAAAATAAAGTAAAGAAAAGAAAAGAAAAGATAGAAACTCAACGAATCAAAATTAATTTCTGCGTTGCTGTTTGATTTGATTGTAAAAATTGATGGTTTGAGAGAGTTGATAAGAAGAAGGAGAAGAAGATGTTGAGGTGGGGGGAATGGGAGGGTTTTTTTTGAAGAAGGGGGGGGGGGGGGTGGACAGAGGGGAAAAGAAGGGGGGGGGAAGTGGGCAAAGGGTTGAGGAGCGCGGAGGTGGACAGAGGGGGTGAGAGGATCAAAGAAAGATGAGAAAGTTATGGGGTTTTGTAACGGGTTTGGTAAAGAGGGGGAGGATTACAGTGAGTGACTTGGGTTATGCGTCGAGGCTCGTTTATCGGTGATGGGGTTTCTGGTCTCTGGTCTGTGGGCTGGTAACGGTCTGATGGGAGCTTTCAGGTTTTCGATACTTGTGGTTCGGACGGGGGTCAAGTGGTTGAAGGGGGTGAGTTGGAGCGTATTGTTCAAGGCCAAGGTGATGGGTGGGAGCAAAGGGCCATTCGCGATTTGAGGTCTCACGGATGAAAAAGCAAAGAGGGTAAACCTTGCTGAGATGCTGACGCGACTGGGTATAGCATATATACATTGATTGTTAAACCACTCAGACCGGTAAAGAAAGTTGTATCAGCGGCATGAACACCTTTAAAAACAAACGCCCGCTTAACACTCGCACCGTGGTATCAGAAACGGGACAGCTTTTGGCAATTGAAGTGACCGTGTTTAAATTTCCACTTGGCAGTTTAGACTCCCATTTGGTGGGGGTTGACCTCCATGTTGGCGGCGGGCTTTGTGCTGGTGCTATTGCGTGTGCGCATGACGTGGAGAGCGCCGAGGACGGTGGTGGCGGCAAAGAGGATCCTGTGTAGTGGAACATTGTTAGCGGTTCTGCTTGTATCCGTTCTGGGCAATTGCCTCAGTCTCAAGCAATTTTCACTCCCACTCCAGCTCTCCTCTTTTCAGAAGGTGAAAGTGAACGTACCACTCAAACGCGGCAAACACAATGGCGGCAACCATGACATTGCACACATTCCCATAACACAGTATCAAATCATGGTGGAAAACGGCCAGCGCGATGAAGCCGGCAAACCAGAACAGCATGGTCAAGGCGTCAACACCCACGATGGCGAACTTGTGTGCCAAGCGCGGGAAGTAGAGCGGGGAGAGGGCGAGGTAAGGGACGGCAATGAGCAAGGTCCAGACGGAGGTGAAGACGAGGAAGCTGACGCTGTCGGGGGAATAGTTGACGCCGGTGCGGCCATCGTACCAGTGTGCGACTGGGTTCCAAGGTTAGTTTGGGGGTTTCTGGAGAGGACAAGGGAGACAAACGATAGCCAGTAAGGCCGAGGGTGATGATGGCGAAGAGGAGCTGGAGGGCGCGCAGGGGGAGAATGAGGTCGACCATTTTGTTGGCGGAGGTGGAATAGTACGGGTAGTAGAGAGATTTGCTGTTCGACTGAGGGAGGAGTATCTAGGTAGATAGACAAATGCGGCTTAAGGGAAGTAAGTGTAAGAGTCTTTGTTGCGAATGGGACGTCACTGGTTTTATTATCACATTCCCATCAATGGAAGAACGTGCGAGCAAGCTTCTTGTTAATAAAGGTCAAGGCAATAAAGTAAAGCTACGGAATATATCATGTGGAGAGTCACGATTGCCGTACGGAGGGAAGTGAATCGTCATGTGGTTGGTTCTTTCCTCTTCTAGGGGATCCGCATATCACTCTATTGTCCGTTATGGTTGAATGGGAATAGGTGCCCTTGATCAATCAAGTTTTACGAGTGTCACAGGTTCCCTGGCAAATTGGGTGAAGCTTCGACAAATCGACACGAATAATAATGCAGGGAATGAAGCTTCGGCAATTCACGTCATACTCTACCTTATGTCATCTGCAACAGCCACTGAGATCCCTGTCAAAGCCACACGTTCGCGTCTTGTGCGCGTCTTCCTTCACCCGTTTGAAAGGCCTTGCGTAGTATGACGCAGTTTTGGCATTGGCGTGCTTGGCATGGTTGAGATGCGTGGCAGCGTGAACCAATTGAAAGATGTCTGGTCAGCGCCCTACCGTAGTAGAACTGTAGACAACTCTAGTGGTGGCTCATGTTTGGATGATTCGAGGCCAATGGCCCCGATGGGACGAAAGCTGTTTCGGTTTCGAGATGTAGCCTGTGTATGTGTAGTGTGTACGATGTAGGTAAGGTCGAACAATCCAGGAGCCAGGAGCCAGGAGCCAATGACTCTTCTACCGCAGTTGTGCAACAACGAAGGGTGAGACGGATACTACAAACCCCCATTATCATCTTCCCTGAAAGTGAACATTCTCAAACCTTCACCAAATGTAGTTTCGCTGTTAGCTTTGATAAGCTTATCCATTCATCTATGTGAGATGCTCGATTCCACAGTCATACGCTTGCCCAGCACGATTCTTTCCTAGTTGAAGCATTACCTGTTTTCCAATGGGCGTTTCCCGTTCTCCATCCGTATTGTTCACTCGTATTCTTCCCATCTCCATTACAATCTTTCTATAGAGTGGAGAAACGGCAATCGCTATCCAATCTTATTCATGCTGCCGAACCAGCGACTTCCGCCGGACTTTATCAAGTTTCCGACAGCATGTCCTACGGGTTGAAGAAGAGTCGAAACTATGTCTTGGCTGGCCCTTATCATAACACGCCTCTGTTTTCGACCACGCTGAAGACGGAGATCGTATGTTGTTCAAAGATTCAGAGAATGCCAAGATAGCAGAACGTCTTATTGTGCCTGTTCGACCAGGTCATGGGACGGCCAGATCGATGTCTACTTTCGCTTCTACAGCATGAGGTCTGGCAACAAATAGCCTCGCGGCATTCCGTAACACTGTCGAGAGAGTTGAAATGCAGGCGGCGGTTAAGGAAGGGAAATGTTGGCTTCCTGTTCTTGTTGAAGGAAGGGTGATCTTGTTCATAGGACATCCATCCTTTCGGCTACACCCGTCGTCACTAATCTGATGACACCATCCCCACTAGCAATTCACACATGGCGGGGAGCCTTTCACGCGCAGAAAGGACCGCGGGCTTTTCGATACAAATTCAATAAGAGGTAGGCACCTACCTAGGTAACAATAAATCGGAATGTTCAAAAGTTCTCCAACACCGTCCTTCTGCTAGTTCTAGATTTCACATAAGAGACAACCTACAAAATGGCTGAAGCTCCACACCAGAAATTCGAGACCTTGCAATTGCATGCAGGGCACGTATTCCAGTCAATACCGACTGAGCTCTGACTGACGATAATTGCAGTCAAGAGCCAGACAAAGCTACAAACTCCCGCGCAGTTCCAATATATGCTACAACGGTATTAATGCTTCCCCCAGTCTCCCCGCTACAAATATTGAGCCATTGACTTACGAAACTCGTAGAGTTATGTGTTCAACGACAGCGCGCATGGCGCCCGCCTGTTCGGCCTCAAGGAGTTTGGCAACATCTATAGTCGTATCATGAATGTATGCCTCGCGCCCTATCCAGCTTTCCGTGTCACTCAATGACTTATTTGACCCAGCCTACGGTCGACGTCTTCGAAAAGCGAATTGCAGCCCTCGAAGGTGGTGTCGCAGCCGTCGCAGCTTCCTCTGGCCAAGCAGCACAGTTCATGACCATTGCAGCACTGGCGCACGCAGGTGATAATATAATATCAACGTCAAACCTCTATGGAGGTATGGAAACATGGAACAGGATACCAAACGTCTGCTGAATTGAATACAGGGACCTATAACCAGTTCAAGGTGTTCTTCCCACGTCTGGGAATAACGACAAAATTCGTGAATGGAGACAAGCCAGAGGAGTTTGAGAAATTGATCGACGACAAAACGAAGGCGGTATACCTCGAAAGTATTGGCAATCCAAGATACAACGTGCCCGATATCGAGAACATTGTCAAGGTTGCGCATGCGCATGGGGTGCCCGTCGTGGTATGAAAGACCTTCATTACTGTAGCACCTGCCAAATCAGGACCTAAAGCTGAAGACTCGACTTTAGGTGGATAACACCTTTGGCGCGGGTGGCTATTTCTGTCGGCCAATTGACCACGGTGCAGATATTGTCGTACACTCAGCAACCAAGTGGATAGGGGGACACGGTACAACCATTGGAGGTACGTCTCTCATGTGCGCATCTAAACCAGATGCAAAAGCCGCTAATGGTCAGGTCAGGCGTCATAGTCGACTCTGGAAAATTCGACTGGGGCAAGAATGCAAAACGCTTTCCTCAGTTCAACGATCCTTCAGAAGGTTACCACGGCCTCAAGTTCTGGGATACGTTCGGTCCAATTGCATTTGCCATCCGTGTCCGCGTCGAAATACTGCGAGATCTTGGTTCAGCGCTCAATCCCTTTGCTGCTCAGCAACTAATACTGGGTATTGAAACACTTAGTCTGCGGTGCGAGAGGCATGCGTTCAACGCATTGAAATTGGCGCAGTGGCTGGAGAAACATGACAACGTGGCCTGGGTGAGCTATCCCGGCCTCGAGAGCCATCAGTCGCACTCGCTGGCAAAGAAATACTTGCCGAGAGGATTTGGAGGTGTGCTCTCCTTTGGGGTGAATGGTGGTGAGGCAGCAGGGCAACAGGTTGTAGATGGCTTCAAGTTGATATCCAATCTAGCCAAGTATGCTCTCCGACTTCTTCTTCCCCTGTGGAGGCTCTATCTAACCTTTGGCCAGTGTTGGTGACTCCAAGACTCTGGCTATTCACCCCTGGACAACGACGCATGAGCAACTCAGCGACGAGGAAAAGACAAATAGCGGTGTCACGGACGACCTCATCCGTATTTCGGTTGGCACTGAGCACATTGACGATATCATTGAGGACTTTGAGCAATCTTTCGCTGCGAGCAAAGCGGCAAAGCCAGACGCGACAGCAAATGAACACAACTTGGTCGAGAGAGGGAACACAAACGCAGAGGCAACGATGGGTGGAGCTACTTGAGATGGAATTTAATTGCCAGAAGGGTTGGACGAGGTGTACATAAGGGATATTGTTGCGTGTCGACCATAGGTAGCGACAGCTTGAGCAAAAGCATCCGACTCAATCGTTCATGCACTAGGAACGGTCTAAAGCAGGTTCGCGTATTGCCGGCAGCAGGCCTCATCTCGACTGAGGATGTTGCAACTGCACTGAAATCGCTTTAGAAGACGGTAATTGAGCTCGACAATGTCAAAGATCATGAATGTGAGAAAAGGCAATTTGTCTTTTCACATGCCGGTAAGACGTGTCGTCATATCGCGCAGGCATCTTCCAAATCGAAACCTAGATCTTCAGAACATCCATAATGATTTACTAAAGCTATAGTGGATAGATGGCAGGTTGGAATCTTATTCAAAGTTATTCTCCCCTGACAAAGATCAATCTGGAATTGTAATGAGCAAGATCTAGCAGCCTCGGGCGGACAACTCACCTCATTCAGCTTGAGCCGAGGTAAACTTCGCCGATAGCTCTATCGGGGGTGTCGCTCTTCTTTTTCTCAACCCAGTGGAGTCTTTCCATCTTCCAGTGACTTCTTGATGTCCTCGCGCCGGCCTCTCATACCTAGATTTTACATGCTGCAAAATTCGTGGTAGGCATCGACACATCTCGACATATTCTAGTGCAGTGGCTGACCGTTGCTGGTACCCTGCAGATACCCATACCCATCTCTTTCTGTGCCTCCACAACTATACTACAATCCTTTGCAGGTAGCTCGTCATGGCCTACCTCGAGCGCGCCAAGGAGTTCTACGCTCCCCCTCCTGTGGGCTCGCCCTATTCGGTTCCCCTGCCAGGTTCCGAGCAGACTGGACGAAGTCGGGTATACAGACACTGGAGGTTTCAGGGAGAACTTTTGAAGACTTTAGACCCAAATGTGAAGATGCAACACGGTATTGATGGATCTAGGAAGGCCACTAGGCTGACCCCACCGGCAGGTCACTACAGCACATCAAATGTTTGAGGCAACAGGTACTACAAGTTTCATTATGGCATGTTGGATCGAGCTGACATCTGTGGAAGCTTGCCGGCAGCCCACACGCAGGTGCCTCGGACACAGACCGTATGATTCAGCAACGAAGACATTTGGGCAGTACCAGTGGATGGACTACGGGACCGTGCAGAAACGACGAGCGAACTTCGGTATGGGCATAGTCGAAGTAAACATGTTGGCAGGAGTCACGGAGCAGAAGTTCGGAGTAGGGCTTTGGTGTGCAAATAGGCCCGAGTGGCAGATAACAGGTACGCGCTGCAAGGACTTTGGGAACGCCCGTTCATTTACCTTTCTAGATTTGGCATGCATGTCACAGTCGTTATACACCGTCTCCTTATACGATACATTGGGTCCTTCGGCAACTGAGTATATCATCAATCATGCTACCTTACCCTGCATTGCGACCTCCCTTACTCACATCCCCACGCTGCTTAAGCTCATGTCAAGATTACCTTCGTTGAAAGTCATTATCTCACTCGACCGTCTTGACAATGGCGAAAGGGCTGGTGAATCAAAGCTTGCTATCCTCAATAACATCGCATCAGAGCTCGGCGTCAAAATATACGACATTTATCAGGTTGAAGCTTTAGGAGCCTCGCTGGGTACCCCGATATTCCATCCTCCTTCTCCCTCGGACATTATTACCATCAACTACACCTCTGGCACCACAGGTCCACCTAAGGGTGTAGTCCTGAAACATTCCGCAGCGGTAGCAGCATCAAGCTGTGCCCTGGTTTCGGTTCCGCAGAAACCCTCTGGTGTCTTCCCGTCCTACCTCCCCCTGGCTCATATTTACGAGCGCTTGAGTGAACATGGCGCGCTTTGGGCTGGCGCTGCAATTGGTTACTTCCATGGCGACATTCTGGCATTAGTGGACGACCTTAAGCTTCTGCGACCTACAGTGTTCAGCTCTGTTCCTCGCCTGTTTAACCGATTCGGCGGTGCTATCCGTGAGGCCACGGTCGCTCAGCCCGGCGTCAAAGGTGCCTTGTCTAGGCATATCGTATCAACAAAGCTCAAGTCCTTAGATCCTCCAGACCACCCAGCGGCCACAAACAAGCACGCCCTTTACGATCGCATCTGGGGCCGCAAAGTCACAGCTGCTCTAGGTCTTGAACGTACTGAAGCCATGGTGTCTGGTTCAGCACCCTTAGATCCTACCTTGCACCAGTTCCTCCGTGTTGTACATGGTAACCATTTCCTCCAAGGCTATGGTTTGACGGAAACCTACGCGATCACTTTAGCCCAAATTGAAGGGGATTATTCGGTAGGCAACTGTGGTGCTGTTGCCCCTGTGGTAGAATGTTGTTTAGCCAGTGTGCCTGATATGGATTACCTCGCAACGGATATGCCACAACCCAGGGGCGAGCTGCTCATAAGAGGCAATTCGCTCTTCTCCGGTTACTACAAGGATGAAGGGGAAACCCAGAAATCCATGACGAGCGACGGATGGTTCTGCACAGGAGATATCTGCACCGTCGACGCGCGAGGTCGGTTCCAGATTATCGACAGACGGAAGAACGTCTTGAAGCTAGCGCAAGGAGAGTATATTTCGCCCGAGCGTATTGAAAATGTCTATCTGTCGCACCTGAGCTTCCTGTCTCAGGGCTATGTGCACGGCGATTCTGTTCAGACATTCGTGGTGGCCATCTTTGGCGTCATGCCTGATGTTTTCGCGCCTTTCGCAAGCAAGGTTCTGGGGAAAACCATTGCGGCGACTGATACGCAGGCCATTGCAGCCGCTTGCCGGGACCCCAAGGTCAGGAAGGCGGTGCTCAAGGAACTGGATAGGGTGGGAAGGAAGAACAACTTTGCCGGATACGAGCGGGTGAGGAACTGCTATCTATACCTGGAACCGTTTACTATCGACAACGAGCTATTGACGCCGACGTAGGTTCATCCCTTTCACCGTTTTTTCTTGTCTGGTACTGACACACTCTCACCTAGACTCAAGCTCAAGCGTCCTCAAACAGCAAAGAAGTACCGCAAGGAGCTTGATGAGCTATATGCAGAAGCTCTCGAGGAAGAGAAGAAAGGGGGCAAGGCAAAGTTGTGAACTATGCGGTATTATCTTGCTTCATAGTGTGGGCGGCCCTGATGAAAGAGCATCAAGAGTTTCAGCTTCTGACCCAAACCTTCCTCCCCAGCTCAGCTAGGTATTAATGTAGTATATTCGGAATCTATCATGGCGTGGCATAATCTAAGAACAATTCAATGGTAGAAGTTGCCCTAAGCGCTCCCTTTCACATGCAACGCCGAGGATCATATGATGCTACATGGCAGGTTCTACCTTTTACTTTGCTTGTATAGAGCAAGTGTGGGGCGTAGATGTTAGTGTTCATCATCATCCAGTCCGAGTAAAGAGAAGGGACATGATCACGTGAACCGATGGGGGGCTTCTGACAAGTTGCCTCGGCTCGTCCCCACCTCCGATAGATATCATGCCCTGATGTAAATACCTGAAAGCAGCCGTGTCGAAACGGCAGTGTCAACGCTTCACTCGCTCCTCCAAAAAATTCACAGAAAGATAAATTCATCCGTCCTTACTCCTTAAGCACCACCGTCATCAGTCAGCAACGCAATACGCAGTTGGCACGAACTCAAACCCACCCCCCGTTCGCTCCCTACTTCAAGTCACCAACAATGGCTCAATCATCCAGCACTACCGTCCCGACAGCCCCTACAATCTCCGCCGCCCAGCAGGGTGACAATATCGCACATGCTCTTGCCGGAGCTGGGGGCGGGCTGCTGTCCATGACCCTGACGTCAGTTCCGCCCCCGCCATTCCCCCGCTCTCTGTTTTACTGATTTCTCCTGCATAGCTATCCCTTAATCACGCTCTCCACCCGCGCTCAAGTTGAGTCGAAGCGCGCTCACTCCTCCACTCTTGATGCTGTCCGCCGCATAGTCCAGCGGGAAGGGATCTCGGGGTTATATTCAGGATTGGACTCGGCGCTCTTTGGCATTAGCGTTACGAATTTCGTGTACTATTACTGTACTCCTCTCTTCTTACATATAACATCAGGAACCATGCTCTCTTAAGGGCACCAAATGCTAATCGAATCCCAGGGTACGAATGGACCCGCGCCGCCTTCGAACGCGCCGCAATCCGCGCCGGCCGCGCCTCCAAAAAACTCACAACCGTCGAATCCATGATCGCCGGCGCCCTCGCCGGCAGCGCAACCGTACTGCTGACGAATCCAATCTGGGTCGTCAATACCCGCATGACAGCTAGGCAAAACAACACCGAGGAAACACTCCCGGGCAGCAAACCCACAAAGAAACCCTCCACATTAGCCACAGTGGTGAGGCTTTTCAGGGAAGAGGGCCCGACGGCGTTGTTTGCGGGAGTGTTACCAGCGCTGGTACTGGTGATTAATCCGATATTGCAGTATACGATTTTTGAACAGTTGAGGAATGTGCTCGAGAAGAGGAGGAGGGTTTTACCTCGGGATATTTTTCTGTTAGGGGCGTTGGGGAAGCTGGCGGCGACGAGTATCACGTACCCGTATATCACGGTAAAGAGTCGGATGCATGTCGCGAGCAGCGACAGCCCCAAGGATAACATGATTGAAAGTCTGAGAAGAATTGTCAGGGAAGAAGGATGGAGGGGATTGTATAAAGGTTAGTTTACCCCTTTTTCTTCTTCTTCTGGACCGAACTGATCTAATTGGGAATGTAGGCATCGGACCAAAAGTCACCCAGTCCGTCATCACGGCCGCTTTTCTATTTGCGTTCAAAGACGCACTCTACGATCTGAGCGTGCAGATGAGGACGAAGGTGCCTGCCAAGCTGCCGTTGAAAAAGTGATGGGTTTTGGGTGTGGGTTTAGGCGTGTGCGTTGGAACTTGGGGGAGAGAGGGGTTAGGGGAATTGTATATATGTATCTCTAGCATGATGTGAATACGTACGAACGTCTCTTTTCCTATTCTTTCGTGCCTCATTCCCACCTTTTCTCCACCACCACCACACCACTTCCCCCCCCCACCTTTTTTTCAGTCCCCACCCCAAACCCACGCCCTCTCAAACCCCAAAAATCCGCAACCCGTGAAAACCCAACCCTAAACAAAAACATCCCTTACATAAACCCTACATAACCCTTTTTTACCCCCTGAACCCCCCCCCTCCTCTCAAAAAGTCCTATTCCATTTTTCATGCCAAACTTTTTGGTCAAACAGGTATATGTATTTGACCACGGCACCTGTTGGATTTTGGACAAGGTTTCTTCACTGAGACGGACTTTTCTGCGGGGGGGTTTGGGAGTGGGTAGGTAAGATACATGGGAATTTGAGAGATTACTGTGGTGGAGATTTGGGGGAGTTGGGGGGGATTTTCTAGAATCTCCGAGGTTGAATTCAATTGGGAGGTGGTTGACATTCGGTATTTGGACAAGGATAAAAAATAATGATTTTCATGAGGCTGGCATGTGAGGATTGAAATTCGATTCATTTGCGAGACCTTGATTTTTTTTGGCATTCGTAAAGCTCAGGAATATCGAATCCTCCACATGGAAGATGAAGAATCCATTCCACATCATCCTATCGTCATCCTATCATATATCACACTACCCTTGCCCCTCCGTCCCCCCTTTCCTCCTGCAGAAAATCCACCCCCTACTCACCCCCACATGCCAGACACCCACACCACCACTCATGCTCCCCTCCACCCCTGCTCACCCCTTGCAACCGCTGATACACCTGATCATCCTCCAGCATCGCCCTCCTCTCGTGCAAAATCGCCTTCTTCTCCGCAGCCGTAGCGAGACGGCTCACCTCGACCTCAGGCGTTAGCTGGCCGAACCCAACGCCGTTTCCGATTGTCGTCCTAGCCCATCGTGCGTACGGACCTCGGTAACGAGGCCCTTGGCCGACCCCGTATCTCCGGTGGACTTTTAGCTCGTGGGAGTCAAGGCGTTCGTTGCTCGCTAGGATTCCTTCTACACCGGGGTTCTCGTCGTCCTCGGCTGGGTCGACGGCGGGGACGAATTCGATGGGCATTGTTTTCTTAATGAAGACTTCCTCGTCCTCGTCGTCGTCTCCGTCGGTTGCCTCGGGGCCTATGGGCGCACTGGAAAGTACGTGCACCACTCCTGCAGCGTCTCCGACTAGCAGATTGGTAAAGTCGGGTGAAAAGGCTCCGTTTTGGACACCGGCGCCTATTTGGGCAACGTCTCGGACGAGAGCGTTTTCTGGAGCGCGAAGGACATCCCATTCCTTGATCATTCCATCAGAAGATCCAGTGAACAAGCTGTTGCCATGCTCATCCCAGGTGGTCAACATAACTCCAGCATCTTGTTCCTCCCGACAGTAGTCAGGGTCCAAGTCCATCAGAGGAATGCCGTGCTGTAGACGATGTAGATGTTGATTGGGCTTCCGGAAATCCCACACGTAGATGCTGCCATCAGTGCAACTAGCAGTGATGTAATTGGAATTCTGAGGGTGGAAGGTAATATCATGGATATCTACGGCAGTGCACTCATACTCCATGGCAGATGAGTTTGAGCTCCGGAGATCCCAGCTACGGACCACAGTCTTGGTAGTTTGTCGATTTGTGAGTAGACCCTTTCCAGCAGCGCCGCCGGTTGCAAACAAGTTGAGGACTGGATGCCAGGCAATTGAATGCACACTTTGGCTCGAAGGAGAGACCTTTATCGGTTGCATTTGGTTCAGGTCGAACAGGCATAAATGCCCTTCGCGGGCTGGAGGGGGCCCCTCATGTCCTTGCCACTGCTGAAAACCAACTAGCAACAGATGATTCGTCAAAGAAGTGAGACCCCATCGGATACATTCGGGGTAGATTTCCCAGCTTCGTTTCTGTTGAGCACGGGAGGACGAGAAGCCCACCCAGTCATCTCCCACGTCCTCGTATGAGCCCTCACAGCTGGGGAAATATACCCGGATAGAGTTATCGATGGTCTTCGAAGCAGTAGCAAACACTCCCTCATATGCCTTGCAAACTTCCAGGCTGGTGACGTGGTCCTCATGATGAAGTGTATCCAGACACGTTCGTCGACTCACATCCCAAACCTTAACCGTTGAATCATGGCTAGCAGTGTACAGTTTGCTTCCGTCCGTTGAGAATTGTACCGATGTTACAGTTTTGTAAAGCATGGGATCTAGCACGTTGTACAACTCTTCGGTAGTATGTGAAACAGTGGGCATATTTGCAGCGTGTGGCCTTGCCACTCGATGATCAGGTAGCTCTTGAAGTTTGTTCGTGATCAAATCTCCCAAAAGCAGATTACAGGACCGGTTGTATTGCTGGTCTTCAGGGTTGACGTGAGCGGCAGCTCCTGCAGCGTATGTGACTGACTCTGGCCCCCATGCGCAGGCGACGACATCGCCGGAAGCTCCTCTCCATGACCGCCAAGGACGTAACATCTTCGATATGAAGCTCTTAGTCTCACTCATTGTGTTCAATCCAAGCTCACGACGTCGAAGTGTCGACGATATTGAGCGATGCGAAATCTGGGCCGGTTCGACAACAACGTGTTCAACTCTCTTGAATCCAGGTTTAGCAGCTGCAGTCTGATTCTGCAAGTCTGTCAAGAATGAAAGCACATCATCATCATCCCTACCCTGATGTGTATTTTTGAGGTTTGCTTGAACACGGGGTGGATACGGTCCTGTTCCCTGTCTGGCAATACCAATACTGTCCGAGAGTGCTTTGCACTCTTCGTGACTAAAATCAACGTGTTTGAGGCGACCATGCTCATCTGCCACCGTACAGGGGTTGATGTTCGATTCAACGTAGGGACGAGCTATTCTAAGATCGTGTAATACCAGACCGGCAGCTACATGCGCTAATAGTGGATCGTGAGCTGTAGGCAGCGCGATTTTTGGGTTTGACAAAGAATCAGATGTCGAGCCCTCGATTCTTCCGTGTTGCTCTTCTATCTGACTCGGAATTTGTCCCATGTCGATGGTAGTATTGAATGAGAACGGAGTCGAGGGTTGTATATTGCTTGCGTCTGAACTGGTTTTGCTATGCACTACAATACCAGATATCACAGTGTCAGCTTGCTGGTAGCTATATTTTTATCATGGTTGGTAAGGTTATGAATCGACACCACTCACCTTGTCTTGCACTCTGGCTTAAGATACCATGTGTAGACCTGTGCAATGCTCTGGACCGCGAAGATGTTCCTTGTTTCAGCGAACGAGCAAAGTGATTATTACGGCGGTTGAGACCGTTCACACCGGAGGTGTTTGTTTTCGTACGGTGATCTTGACGAGAGCTCTGGTAGGGCATAAGCGGTTGTTCAGTTTTCCGAATCGATTCATCGACTGGAATTCGTAAGTCAAATGCTTGACCCGGTGATAACGTTGCTCGGGAAATGATGCACGTCCGCAAATCTACCGCTTCCTCTTCTTGCTCGCCTTTGTAAACATAGCGAGAGTTCAATAACTGCTGACGGTCATTTTGTTGCATATCACCTTGCTCCCACGGTGCGTCAGAGCTACAGTGTTCCGCGGCTGTCACAAGATCATTGGCCTTCGACGTAAGCCCTTGGTCCTCCCACGATCTGACAAGCTCCGATGTTGTGTCAACATGCCCTAGAGCTGGTCGCTGGCGAGCAATATGAGAGACATCAAGATTCACCCCTAACTCACGCCCCATTAATACTGGAGAAAGCGTCATAGAATAGCTCGACGCAGGACGTGACTCTCTCATGTTGGCCTTGGGCCAATGTTTTAAGGATTGTAGCTGACTTACGCCAGCCTTGATAAATAAATCTTTACGAGATCGATGTTGCGGAGGTCCATAATCAAAGCCATTGCCATCAGAGATCTTACTTATCATTGACGATTGAGAGTCGGGACTTGATGAACGACTATCACCGGCGGTACTATAACGTGATGAGACGTGATCTACGGCCCCTTTGACAAGGGAACCGTGTTCCCATTCGTTCGGTATAGATTTCAGAACGGATGATTCAATCACACTGTCCGTATTGACAGTTGTGGAGATCTTGGGACTCCCGTGACCAACCTTAGCCTTCGATGCTCGAATTGCGGAACCCTCGACAAAAGGACTCCGCTTAACGTCATGAAATGCAGGAGGCGGAGCGAGTGGAATACTTTCAATGTCGTATATGACTGGATCAGGGTCTTTGATCTTCGCCTCCCTTTTCTGCGAGAAGATTCCCCGAAACGGTGTAGTATGACGTGGCATACAACGTACCTTCTTCACCTTTCCACCCGAGTTTGTGTGGCTTGACTCACTTGATACTGATGGCCCATGATGCGACCCCACGGACGCCACCACCAGAGCAGGAGAGGGACATGTCTCCCCTGGACCAAGCAGTGACATATCATACGACGTTGGTGCACTGGTGGAGATATGGAGACGCTCGAGGTTCTCATCCCCCGTCAATTCTCTCTCTGGTTTCGAGCAATGAAGGGTCGGTAGAGAAGCCTGTGAGTTTGGTTCTTGACCTTGGAAGGGATTACTGCGAGAATTTGGCTGATGCTTCTTATAGACAAGGAGAGCTTCTTGACCAAACGTGTCCTCTACAGTTCTCTTTATCATCTTCTTCTGCCGACGATCTAGATGATAATTACTTTCTTTTAAGAACATCCGAAAATCATAATCAGCCACCTTCCTCACAACCTATAATGACGGTTTAGAACGGTTATCCGCAACAACTTGCTGATAGAATTTGGGAGCTTACGGTCTTGGCAATTGAAATCAGCTTGCCTTCGGGAAGCAGACCTTTACGGCCTTCTATTGCAGCTTCGAGTATGGGGTAAATAATTTCTTGCAAGGTTTCGGCTAGAGTCGTATCATTGCTATAAGATAAGAAGAGGGCATCCTCGAGACTTTTCCTCGACAGTTTCTGCCTTTTTACATCTTTGTCTGCAAGGCTTGAAAGTCCCCAAAGGCTGTCTTCTGACTTGTTTCTTTTCAGAGGAACTTCTGATGGGGTTTGATATACACTTGAGGTTAAATCATTCACATCGTGTGCGTCGGAGTCTCCGAACGATCCCAAGCGAGGAAGAGAACGCCGAGATACCTTGAATATGCCCTGCGATGTTGGTGGTTCACTATATCGACTGTTGTTCTGCGACGAGACCTTATTCCTCTCCTTGATCGGACTTCGTCCAGCCCTGAGAGCGGGTACATCGTCACGGCTCTCTCGTTTACACTTTCGATAAGGGTGGATACCCGGGGCACTTTCATAAGGTCCCCCCCTCTTCCTCTTTGGCGTTGATCTGTCATGCTGTGTCTGATATGAAGGATATTCATCGTTCACAGGGTGAAAGGTGGCAGAGCTGTTCACTTGAGACCTTCTTGGGTTTCCCAACGTCATCAGATCAGATTCCGAGAGATCTGGGGGGCTATCTTGCTCAGAATACTGGGATATGCCTGCCTTTCTGGGTATTGTCATGTTCGGTCGTGGTTGATCTCGTTGCAGTTTGCCTGCCGCATCTTGCGACAGCGAAGGCTTTTGGAAGTGCTGGGCACTCACGAGGTTTTTCGTACCAAATATAGAGACAGTCGTGGGCCCGGCATGTGGGAACAATGAATTTATTGGTGAACTGGAATCCTCGGTTTCTGAAACAGATTCACCTAATCCAGAGTCGGCGGCATTGGGGTGTGGCTTTGGGAGACCAGTATCACCAACATGCGAAGATATACCCTGGGGCACGTCGTTGTGGCTGTTCTGTTTGTACACTGAGTTTGACGATAGGATCTCCGGGGCGAAAAAGGCTCTCGTGGCAGCTTTTGCTGGACCCGACATCCCCCTACCCAAGTCGATATCATCCTGCTTCAACTGTGACGACAAGCTGCCCTGGTGACCCTGTACTGAGTGGACTGACTCTAGACCGAACGCTTGCTCTAGGTATCGGGACGCAGCATGCTGGGCTCTCGACGCCGCTAACCTTAAATTCTCAATGTCGGGGTCAACGCCCTGTTCAGTTCCAGCTGTGAGGTCCACAATATCCCAGAAAGCACTGGTATTTGCCATACTGAGTTGGGTATGCAACTTATTGGCTCCAAAGCCTCGTGCAAAAGTGGTTTTCAAGTAGTTGGTACTAGGATCAAACAAGCCATGACTGTTGGGAGAGGAGAAAACTTCCGTGTGTGGTATTGGCTTCACAAGCCACTAGGCAGCGTCAGTAGTGAACTTCATAATGGAATGTTGGTGAATGGGAGCTCACACAGTGACAGTATTGTTTGAATCTGCAAATTGCTTGCTTCCCCACGATATGGCAAGGGAAGGGCTTCCATTCTTGTGATATTATGAAGAGTTACTGAGCCTTTGAGAAAGACTACGCGTGATTTAGATATCAATTCCTACCTCAACGATATTATCATCACAAGTCTAGAATTAAGAAGCTATTTCGCGTTGATCTGAAGTCTGAAATCAGTAGAACGGAATAATGATTAACCGAAAGCGACACCCAAATATTTGGATAGAGCCTCAAAGTTAAGGCCAATAACGTTTAAGTACATGATTTCCGAGACGACCTCAGGGTGGATCGTGGTGGTAAAGGCTGAAGATTCTCCATTGCTACGAAGTAGGTTCAGCCAGGAAACGTTCTCTCTCACAACCTTGCACTGTCACTAGCTCCTGTCTGGATTCTGCAGTCTGTACATGAACGTGATGCTTGAGCTTGCAGATCAGCTCTTGCTGCTGAACCATCCCGACACTGTTTAGACGCCATTCTCTCTGCGGATCCTCATTGAGACTTCGAATTGAGGAAGCAACTATCAGCATTTTCAATCTCAGCCCAGGAGATGCTTCGGCATACATGCATGGGGTCCAGAGCCGAAAGCGAAGAACAACAGGTCCATCTAGGCTTTCCGCTCGCTGAAAACCACGACTTACCGCTCGGGAATAGATTTTGGGGGCCTCGAAAAGACCTCTGAGTTGAAGCGTTGGGCCCGAGCATTTATATCCTGACTCTAGATGCGAGGCTGTAGGCGTTGCCGACCTTTTCTTTGCCCATTATGGTAGGTCTCATCCTGAACGAAAAGAGATTCATCTGCGTGCTCTTTCGTCCAGGAACTCAATTGAGACGGGCAAAGGAGAGACTATGGACAAAGTTCAGTTGGAAGTCTTTTGACTGATATCTCGAACCTACCTTTCGAAAAAGGGAACTGATGCCGTAAATGATATCTACAGCCTCAGGGGTCTTGGATAGGAACATTGTTCGGTCCTAGGCCAATGGCCCCAGCTCTTCATGATGACGGTTACGGTCCAGTGGGCTGTGACCCCCCCCAGTATTGAAGAGACGCCAACACAAACGGCCGGGTATATCTTCTCTGTCCATAGTTGAGCAAGGAGAGGTAGTCTATCATAGCTCCTTAAATGACAGAATGCGACCAGCTATGACTGGTTGACAAGAGGGGATAAATGTATGGCCTGCGGCTATCATAATTCGAATAGATTGATAATGAGATATCTCTATCTCTATCGACTCAGAACGCGGATTTGCGACCCATCTTTCAGTCGTATATGAAACCATCAACTACCATCGCGCTACCCTGGGCACCAAAAACAGATGCAGGTCCATGTGGTATTGAGCCTTGTTCCACTTGAGGATGTTCTCACGAGCTATCTTAGCAAGACGGCTAAGGTACGACTACTGAATATTCAACCAACCTGGACCCACTCGAATATTCCATTTTCAGTTGGCCGTCCTTGTCGCTGAGGCCAGGGCACGTCTCTTCCTCCTCGATGATTTATCTCATGATATTGACCGTCTGTGAAGCTACAGTGTTTAAAGACGAGACATGACAAGGATCCCATAGCGCTAGCCATATTGTATTCTCTTCTCGTGCCGTGTCAGTGACGTGCTTTTAAATACCTCACCGTTTCGTCTTGCCCTCTTTCACTTCTACATTCCCACTATCCGTTTCTCCTTCTATAAATCGTCCAGCTTTCAGCTGCGGGGTTTATGATCTATATCTAGGTATACCCATCTCAGTATTTCAAGCTCTCCAATCCCCTTTGAGCTTGTTAGAGTATATTCAAGGTGTCTGCTTCCCTTATCAAAGCGATGGTCTCTTTCATCGTCCTCAGCCCTAAGATGTCTTGCGTTCTTTGATCATAGCGCTTTTGCTTTCGTTTTACTTCTTTTACCAATCCATCTACCCTGTGACCAAAAATCCTCTGGCCGAGTACCCTGGACTATTCTTTGCCAAGTTCATCAATTCGTATGACCTCTACCATGCTTTTGAAAGGTGCACCCAGACGTCTTCCGTTGCCATGAGAAGTAACGTAAGCCTTTTGCTCTATCAATATGGACCCGTTCGACACCGGCAACATCTAGGTAACTTTTTCCGCTATGCTCCAAATCGTCTACTCGAAAATACAAATCTGGGAATGAGAGGAATCTCCATCAGATCTGACCAGCATTTACTTAGCCATTTTGACGTTACAAGACATATCTACAGGGTAAGAAACTCGGGAATTCTGAATCTGACGGACCGTTGCCAGTGCCTGGGTGGTGGGTGGTGGCTTTGGTTGCTTCGTGACGTTGACGACGCTTTAGCAATTGCTTACACCGACGTTGCACCTTTTGATTTTTGATTTTTTTTACCAGATCGGATTGGTTCTGGGTTGCTTTGGTAGCAGAAGAATCTTCTCGGGGGAGGTAATCGAATTCACATACCCAAATAATTTTTATCCAAATGGAAGCATATGCCTTCAGTCTGTTCTTTGCCCGAGTAAGAATATGCGATATATCTTCTACTTGAAGCTCTAATTTTCAGTAAAACAACCTTGACATGCAGCATATCGTCCAAGCTAGGGTTGCTACTCAATTTTAATGACTGCGATAGAACGAGGCAACTTTGGCTCTAAGAGGTCTGGTCACTGAATGGGTTGCACCATGTACCCATAAAGAAAGGCCTCATTTAATTTTCAATCCATATGAAGGAATATGGTTTCAGTCGACTTATCGCTAGGGTAAAACACTGAGAGCATGCAATCGTTTATCAAATAGGGTTCTCTCACATCGAGGTCTTTCGGTTGCAAATGTGAATTGTAATGAAAGCCGTTTATATACATGTGTACTACTAGAAAATCTGTTAAGGTAGTTGTGATTGTGCTTATGTCCGTCCGTCCTTCATGCAGACGCGCGTCGATAGTAAAGCTGTTCTTTGTGCACCAGATCGGATTGTGATTTCTTTTCTTCGAATTTTTCACCCGCTGGTGGAAATCTTGTGCTTCGATAGTAGCTTGGTCTCCTTCCACTTGGCCGGATCTTCTATCGCTCGGCCGGCCTTCAGTAAGATTACTCTACCTCTGCCTATTGTTCAGTTTTCTATATTTCGACTCTTGCCGGTTAGTACATCTTACACTGTCGGACCAGTTCTCGACCTCCATCTTTCTCTTCCGCCGGCGTCTACGTTCCAACCCTACCACAGCTTCAAACATCTGATGGAACGTATCTAAGTCATTTGTAGCCCATTTCTCCATTAGTTGTAACTTAGCAGTGAAGTCACGAAGATGATACCCCTCTGGCCAGATGTTTTGCGAGCTCTGGAACTTTCGGATCTGCCCCATATTCCAGTAGCACATTTACTACTGGTGCTGATGAATTCGAAAAGGCTGCTGCAAAAGAAGAAGTTCCATCGAAATCCAAATTCGCTCCGGCTTTTAGAAGCAAAGAAACTAGAGCCGCATCATCAAGTAGAATCGCTCGCCCTAGCATCTTGCCCAAGGTACTGGGATGAAAACATGACCTGTAAATCAGAAATACTTGAACGAGTTCAAGGGGGAGGGGGTCCATCGAGTCGTTGCTCGGTACGACCGGAGGCATAAGGACGTCCAAACCGCTCAATGGTTTACTTGGAGTGGTCCACTCATGGCCGCTTATTAGATGTTCAAGCGCTAAGTCCGCTGAGTACGCCCCTCTTGAACGTAGCAAACTTATCATCACGAGGTCCTGCGTGGCTAAGGCAATCCGAAGTGGTGCGCTCAAGGTAACCCCCTCCTGCTCTTCTCTAAAGAAGTCTTTTACTCCTTTATTTTCGTTTTTCTCTTTCTCGTCGTCTTGTGCATGCAGAATATCGCCAGTGTTCACATCTGTGCCTGAATCTAACAGAGTGTAAACAACACGTGTAAGTCCAACGCGGGTAGCGAAGACTAAGGCGAAGCGATTGGCAATCCATGGACTTTCTTTCAATCGCTGGTGCCAGGTCAGCCGGTGTCTTGATATTCCAGAGCACTCAGGGATGTCTATCAAATTCCCTAGCCCAGTTCTAAGAAAACTGATGATGTTTTGAAGCAATTTATCCGTTTGGTCAGCACGAATCGCATGCTTTATACGAGCAATCCCTGGCATATGCAAAGAAAGGATGCGGCTTTTGAGCCATCCCTTTCCTTTTCTACCCGCAAAATTGTAAGTCTGTTTGAAAACAGACTGTCTTGGTCTCAGTCCGACTGTTGTTCCAGAAAATTCGATTACCATGTCAAAGGAGCCTCCGTAACCCAAACACCAGAAGTAAGTGAGACATGTCGCTGTCAAGTAAGCATGTGATTCACGTTCCTGAAAACCAAACATCTGGAACTCTGGTTTCAACATGTCGGATATCAGATAGTCCTTCACAGTCTTATGCGCGAGACGTAGCTCTTGTGTGCCCGCGGAAAAATAATCAAGGCTTGAACAGATGCCTAGCAGGTCATCCTCAAATAACGTTTCCATTTCGTTAAGCCGCTGATCTCCAGGTTCAATAATGATCGCTTCACCAATCTCAGCCAATAGCACAGGACGCTCTGAAAAGGCCAGCCACCGAAGGGCACGGCACGCTTTCTCGGCCTCGGGATCCTTGTGAACATTGGCTAAGATCCTTTCGTTCGTCTCGTCTAACCCCTGATGCATAGAGGTGAGGGCTCGTTTAATGGTAGCCACGCTGGAACACTTGCAGAGAATAGTCAGTTGACAGTCAAACCTAGGTATTGTGAGCGCGGTTCATATCGCTTTGGGCAGCATTCGCGGAGACGTACAGTCCTTGCGAACCTTTGATCAAACAGTCCTCAATTTCTCCTTTTAATTTAGCATTTTTGGAAAACTTCCAAAGCTTTCCCCCACTATCAAGTCTATGTAGTACAAGACGCTTGACATCTGGATCCACCTGAAGCAGGTCGGTCTGGAGTTCCCTTAAAGCATCGTTATAGCATTTCTTCAAGACTTGTTCGATACCGATCTCCTTACGGCTTGTAATAAGCAGATATAGATCCGCTATATCGTTGAGACATAGTTCCTGGATCCCATCAACATCTTCACACTCGTCAAAGGCGTCTATGATTATATAAACAGTCCCAGCGCACTTCAAAGTTTCTGAGAGGGCAACCATTATCTCATCTTCATCCGCTTCACGGGATCCTTGTTGGCAGCTTTTATAGGGAACCTCGACGCTTTCCAATATTATCTTCTCGCAAAGTTGTGCAAGTAGTGACAGCAGGATGTCACGTATGCCCCGCTTCTTTTGATCTACGAAGTTGAAGTAGAAGTAGAGAATATGCCTGCTTGGGAAGGCTATACGAAGATCCTCAATGATGGTAGAAGCCAAAATCGTCTTACCACAGCTAGGGATACCATGGAGCCATAAGACCTCCCCAGAGCTCAATTTCTATTGCCCGTACCGGGGATATTCTAGCAGCCAGCTCCCAGTCGAGGGTTCGTGCTTCTTCCGAGCTAGTTTATGGTCAATTGGCAGGTCTGTTCCGCGCAACTACAGGAGTATTTTGGCATTATTACTCTGGCACGTAGCGGATGCTGTTGATTCGGTAAGGTCTACAAGACGCTATCTGATGTTGTCTGTCAAGGCACTGATTCAGGTTAGCGTTTTTCAAGTTTGTGAATCTACCATAGTCCTGGATTCTATAGTCGACATGTACGGGGATGTGATCTCGTGATTCTGCACTGGATAGCAACACACCACCAAGACTTGTATTTTGCAGGATAGTTGTTGATAATGACGAGGGAGAGAGAGATTAGAATGTCCTTCTAGAATAGTCACCCATTCACATCGATTGATGTCTGAGAATAAACCCTCAACCCCTAGAGCCTGAATTTGAGGAACGGGGCTTGTAGAAATTTAGAACAATTGCAAACTGTTCGGACCTACTGAGTATCAAGCATAGTCGCAAAGCTGAAGGCGGACTTGTGCCGCTCGAGTTCGAGCAGTGTTTCACGCATCTCCTTCTCCTGAAACGGCCATACGATCTTCCCAGCAATCTTGTTCAAACCCTTGCCAAATGTAGCCCTTTTCAAGGCATGGTTCAAGCCCTCCAAGAGGGTCCCGCACTGGTGAAGCTATCCGTTGGGGGAGCTGAGCGCACTTATTGCCGAACCAGCAGGGTTTTTGATACTGATGCCTTCGACTCGCTAGAGAATGTCTTTAAGGCCTTCAAGCTCAGTGGTCACTCGCTCCACGGTAGCACTTCTCTCCTTCGAGCTTCGCGCGTAATCGTAGCGAAAGGTGAGGACAGAGCCCGTTATCTGGAGAATGGCAATGATACTAGCGGCTTCTCCAAGACCCGCCATAGCTTCCAAATCGAAGTGCTCGAGGATTCAATCGTCGGGCTTGTTAGTGGCTGCAGCCACGTGCGACATGAAGCTGGTACGGAATCTTCCATATTACACTACGAGCGACTGTAGGACGATACTTGTGTGACCCGAACTTCGAGGGACTCAAGTTTCGCAGGGAGTCTGCAGCGGGTGAGAAGCATCACCGCAAACGCTCCTTCTCAACTGACACAATAAACGTTGTATTTCTTGACGATCACATAGCTGTACTTCCAAATTAGCAATGCTGCTAAGATGCTCATTGTTTTGCCTCGATCAAAACCACTGCAAGTGAATAGGTACAGAGGGACTCTGACCATAGCTCTAGCCATCATTCAAAGAAAGATAAAATATCCTACTTACCTAGCCGCTTGTGGATCTGATTGTTCAGCCTGATTATTTTATCTCCAGTTCCTCTATGTCAAATAATTCTGAATGGAAATCTTGTAACGATCTGATGCAGTCTCCTGTCTAGGGATTATTTACGAAGATTAACTCGACCAAGATGGATTTCCCCGTACACAACGTTGCTTTTCAACTACAATCTTAATTGCAGTGATGTAATTTCCGTCTGAGCTTTCTTGCTAGATTTATTAGACTTTAATTCAAGCCTCTAATATCCAAGTATTTCTTTTCTATAATTTTGTCTTCGACGGTGATACCGCCTCAAACTCCTTGCTAAAAGGATAATCGATATAGCCCTCTGGGCCCTTGGTGTAGAAGGTATCACGATTGTACTTCGTAAACTCAATCCCGCGCTGTACCCTGAACGGCAGGTCCGGAGTGCTGATGAAGTACCTCCCAAACACTACCAGAACATCATAGCCTTTATAGTCCTCATCGACCGCCCTCTTTGCTGTTTCCGCTGTATAACCACCGCATACCAAAACTGGACTCATATTGTTCCAGATTTTCAGCGCAAAATGTAGCTTTTCGACGCCTTCGATATCGACAGGTCCACTTATACGGGACTCCACCAAGTGGAGGTAACAGAGCTTCAATTGTTTCAGTCCTTCGATTAGGTAGCTGAATTGTGGGCCAGGGTCTTCCATTTTCATGGCCTGGAATGGGCTAAAGGGACTCAAACGAATTCCAACTCGGTCTGCGCCAACGGCAGCGATGCAGGCCTTAGCTACTTCAAGGCCAAAACGAGCGCGCTTTTCGATGCTACCACCCCAGGCGTCTGCTCCATGTAAGTAAAAGAGCACAACTACCGTCAATCTTTTCGGAGCGAAGATAGAAGTAGTGTCATACCTGTTCGCTTATTGCAAGTATCTTGCGTAAATTGATCGATTAGGTATCCCTAGAACACTGTTAAGTACTTTGCTCTACTCATCAGTAAGGCAAAAATGTCATGGATGTACGAACATTTGCCCCATGAATTTCCACCCCATCGAATCCAGCCTCGACGGCGTTCCTCGCAGCCTGCACATAATCCCCGATATAACTCCAGATATCCTCCTCACTCAATGCCCGCGGTACAAGTCGACCCTCCTCAATCGGCACGGCACTACTGCTCACAATCCCATCCCGCCCCGCTCCTTCAGCCATAACCTCTGGAAGAGCTGCCCTGCCCAAGGCCCATAGCTGCAAGAAAATGTAACTGCCTTTCTCATGCACTGCGTCCGTCACTTTCTTCCAGGCATCGATTTGCGCTTTTTTCCAGATGCCAGGGACATTCGGATAACCAGAGCAGCGAGGCGAGATGAAGGTGGCTTCGGTGATGATCAGAGTACCGGAAACAGCACCACGTTGAGCGTAATGCTCGGTGGCAAGGGGACCATGGACGTGATCATCAGATGCGCGGAAACGGGTCATGGGACCGTAGACAAGCCGATGGGCAAGTTGACATTTGCCTACTTGGATAGGAGAAAATAGTGATGCCATTGTTCGTCAAGACTGATTTTCGAGCACACAACGCTCAGGCTTCGAGATGGCTCGATTAGGCCTTGTGGGTTGTCACGGCGTATTGAGTAGACTCGGTTGATAGCGAATGTCAATTATGATAATCTATCCACATGAACTTAACCGCTGTGCTGACCGACTTACATTAACGCAGCTCCCATGGGCCTTGAAGCTTTGTAAGAGGGGTAAATAAATCAGACAGCACTACCCAGTGCCGACAGAGGAGGTTGAAGTAAAGTAGGACATTGAAGCAAAGTAGGACCTTAAAGTAAGGTAGGATCTTAAAGTAAGGTTTACTACTACTACCTAAAAAGATCTGCTTTGCCGCCATCCATGGTGAATCAGTCACTGCAAGTAAGGTATATCCTCTGCAGTAGGGCGGGCTTGGTGGACGGCCTAACAGCCGTGTATACCCCCACATTCACACTATCGAATGCAGTGAAAGAGCTGGCGTGGATATAAGTTGCTATCTAATTGGTGTAACGAGTAAAGTAGTGACAGACCGGCAGTGCTTGGATGCATATCCGACATGGTGGCGCTTTTGGCGGTTACTTTTAGGCTTGCGGCAGCGTCTCCCAACTTTGTGTACCCGGCGTGCCCGGGCAGCCTCGGCTTCACTGACAATACATGGCTGTCATCGAGTCTCTCAATCAGGTACCTGAAGGAAAGATACATACTGGTTCCGTACAATGACCTTTCGCTCACTACTACGTCCGCTGTCACGTCGCTACTTATAATTCTGCTCGCATCAGACGCTCTTCCGTAAAAAGAACGAAACTAGGGTGGGAAAGAGTATATCTACGTGGCCGTCGTGCCTCGTAAGCTCGCGCAATGTCCGCTGCGCCGGTACCACAAGCTAAACGAAACCAAATTCTGAGAGTTATATTCATATCCTTATTACTGGATCTAGTGAGTTAGTCCTTGTTGCCGGAGCTCACAACGCTAATAATTCCAGATCTCCTTCACCTTCATCCTACCACTGTTCCCTAAGCTCCTCGAATTCTACCGCAACTCAGAGGCTCCTGCACAGTCATCAGATTCAGTCCTCAGTCGCATTTTTGCTGGGCTCAATACCTATAAGCAGTCTTTTTCACGTCCAATAAGCGATCGCTATGATATAGTCCTTCTGGGTGGCGCCCTTGGCTCTCTATTTTCATTCCTCCAAGCAATTGCTTCACCATTCATTGGCTCCCTGTCTGACAAGTACGGACGTCGAACTGCGTTGCTGTGGTCTATGGCTGGCAATATTCTCTCGGTCGCGCTTTGGGTCGCAGCCACCGACTTTCGGACCTTCCTAGCCAGTAGGGTAGTGGGAGGCCTGAGCGAAGGAAATGTACAACTAGCAACAGCCATGGCAGCAGATATCAGTGATGATAAGCAGCGCGGCGCAACAATGGCTCTCGTAGGGGCATGTTTCTCAATTGCCTTCACATTCGGACCCGCACTGGGAGCGGCATTAGCGAATATTGAAACGGTAGCTGCGAACCCCTTTGCCACGGCCGCTGGATTCTCCCTACTTCTGATCGTTATCGAGACCGTTTATCTATATTCGTGTCTTCCCGAAACCCTACCATCCTCACGAACAACAATCTCAGCGAACGGATCGTCAAGAAAGACCCAAAACATGACACCGCAAAGACATGTTCGCACGAACTCGCATTTACTATTGAATTTCACGCATTTTGTCTTCATCCTATTTTTCAGCGGCATGGAATTTTCATTTCCATTTATGACGTACGATCTCTTTGGCTACACATCCACACAGTCTGGCAAGCTCCTTGGCTTCATCGGCCTCATCGCCTCCATCTTACAAGGTACCGTCACGAGGAGGCTGCATCCTCTACGCGTTGTACAACTAGGGGTGCTGGCTTGTGCCGTCAGCTTCTTCCTCCTTGGTAGACTCACCACCGAAGCTGGTCTTTACGGTGCTGCTAGCCTCCTGGCCGTTACGACCGCGACGGTTGTGACTGGCTTGAACAGCCTCAGTAGTTTTGAAGCTGCAGAATCGGAGAGAGGGGGAAAGCTCGGGAATCATCGGAGTTGGGGTGAGTTGTACTCGCTTCAATCTTGCAAGCAGAACTCAACTAATCAATTCCCCAGGTCAAGTAGGTAGATCTTGCGGTCCGTTGCTATTTTGTACTTTGTATTGGTGGGCTGGTCGAGATGCTGCATATGCCATCGGCGGAGTTGGCATGTTGGGTGTTTGTGCTTTGGTATTTGGCAGCTTGACGGCCCCGCCCAGCTCGTTGAAGCAGAATTAGCTTCAATATGTAAATAGGCATAATCTCTAATGGCGATAGAAACATCTGGGTTCAGTTAAGTGGGGTGCAATCAACATGCATTCGATGAATCTCCCTCGAGTTCACGATTTTGACCAATACGCCCCCTTTCGATATATGTACACAGGAGGACATACCCGACAATGCTTCAACGGTGATGCAGTCAAAGGAACAACAGTGAGGTGGCCTATGACAACGCTGGGACGGAGATCGAAGTGTCGCCCGTAGCAGAGAAGCAGCTAGGGCCCCTTGTCAGCGAAATGCTCTTCCTCCACCTATGTAAATCGAGGAAAAGCTGTTTGAGGCGTTCCATGTGGGATATCACGAGGGTCAAGATGGTGAAGTAAACTGGTGGAGCTACTGTTATGTTTCGTATTTCCCCCTGAAATGGAATAGACTAGCGAGTTGAATTAGGACTACATGTGCACCCGTTCGATTTTGGTGTAGAACCAAGTACTCGTGAATTTCTACCCTGTCAAAACATAGGGATTTGTAAGTATCGATAGGACACCTTACTTACATTCAACTTAAACAGTGGGTCACGTTGTGTTGAACTAAGCCAGAACCGCACCTTCCGAATATTGAAGTGTTTGAAACCCACTTTATTACCCTCATCACTCAACCACTCTTCTACATATGGTCCTACTTCACAGCTTAACAACCTCCTGTAACATGTTTTTCTAAATCTGTTAGAGTCACTTTCATTTACAGATATTGGTTACAGATATTGGGAGAACGATACGGACGATATAGATGCAAGATCTATCGCTTTCCTAAAGTGATTGGCCGTTGCATCGCATCTACCTTCAATATCTAAGTCGCTCACCACTTCTCCATCTCACCGGGATTTATCAGATACGATTACTGCCCATCATGTCGGGATTTTCGTCGTTTACTTTTGGTGTTCCGAATTACTTCTCTTTCACGTTTAGTTTTCAATTAGGAAGGCCATCTCACGATCCCGTGGCTTTGGTTCCTCAAGATCTCGGGAAGACAACAGCAAAGAAACTACAGAGGGTAAGCTTTGATCGCAGGGTGCTCTGCTCGCTCATGAACAGCAACTTACGTTGTACTCTGCATTTTCCACCCTTAATCCTACCATGTGAATACCTGTTAACGGCGCTGACGATCAATCATGATTCAGATGTATATTAAGCCAACGGTGAAGACCGCATCCAATTCGAGTCGAAAGGCTGTTACCCAGCCCAATTCGGAGATTGTTCCCAAGCCGGCTTGTCACGTCGCTACAAAGGCCTCCGTGGCGACAGTCATCGAGGCCACGGACGAACCAGTGCTGCCGGAGTTCTCAGTTACACTACAAAAGCGCTGCCCATTACTTTACGCGATCCCGCTGGAGATTAGATTTATAATCTACGATCACCTCCTTGTCTCGGCGAGTTCAATCAGTACCAAACAAGCAAACAAGCTCCTCGGCGGCAAGAGAAGCATCTTGCTGTCTGACCACAATCCAATATCCGACATCAGTGCTACGTTGCTGCGCACTTGCCGCAAGGTATACAACGAGGCTCTCCCAATATTGTACGGGCGAAATGTGTTCAGCTTTCCCAACCCCGAGGCGATTGAGAAATTCAGGGACAGAGGAATTGATGGTTGGTCCCGAGGTAGGCATATCGTTGTGATCATATGTTCTATGCAATGTCTTGTTTCTATCTCCTACTGTGACCTATGACGGTCTAATAAGGCTTTGTATTTCTTTTAGGTTTTCTTCCGTCGATTTTAGCTAACTTCCTAAAAGTCCCCAATTACGGGCCGCGTCAGCCTCAGGGCAGGCTCACATTTCTACGCTCTGTAATTCTCAGATTCGACCCAAATGAATCGTATATGGTTAGTCAGTTGGGTGGGGACCCAGACCCGAAATCTACATGGACGGAGTGGACGGAGCAGTCTCTCAACAGCAGACTCCATGATTTAAGATTCCCGTCGCTGAAAGAATTGACTTTGGATTTTCTGAAAATGAAGGTAGATGAAAACGAAGGGTTTAGGGTGAGCTTGTCAAGTACTACATACATTACAGGTAGTTTTGCTAATGAAAATAGGTCGAGCCCTTTATCCGGCGACTGGCGCCATCCGAGGGATTACAAAAGCTGGTGATTAGAGGTCTCAAGCACGAAGATACCCTTGAAGGATTTAGGGCTGGCCTTGTTAAAACCGAAGGGTATTTCGTGGTTGAGAATCCTTCAACGTGATGGGAGTATTGCCATCACTCTTATTGACCAACGCAGGCACAGTGGAATTTGGATGTTTCCATAGCGTTTGATACAGGTTCAAAAAGAAACATGGGTTCGAGCAATGAAGGAATATGCAACACTAGAAATCTAAGATAGTCTATCGACACTTTAGTCCATGTGCAAGAGAGGATTCTCTCCAGTCCGAAGGATAATTCTACGAGGCTAATATCAAAGCGGAAGCGCTGACTGCTGAATTGGTGGAGCAAGCTCAGTGAAACAGCAAGAGCTGCATACTATGCATGACCAATCTGACTTACCTTGCTTAACTCTGCGTCCTGCGGAATGGTAAAAGATTAATCCATCTGGATATCAATTGCTCCAAATGACATTTGTCGAAGCGAGCAAGAGCACTGCGGAACAGCGCGAATGTTCGACGGCCGCTTCTATTCGCCCATACCGGCCGTTCGAAACAACAGGTCTTGTGCTTCCTTGTCCCAACCCGCTTAAATAGTACTTTCATGAATGACGAAAATAAATCGAAAGCTAATCCCACCCCCTACCATTCAGATAGCCAGCCTATCGCTCTTCTCATTCTTCTCTTCAAGATATTCACTACTGTCGGAACGAGTCGAGGATTTTAGGTTACAGGATCAACAAACGGGAAAGTGCGAAGGCTGATTGGAAAGAGGGATTTCGGGTTGGATTTTAGGAGTGGAAGGTGTGGGAGGGTGGGGGGGGTAGTACTGTACAGTAGCAGTAGATAGGGAGAAGAGAGAGAGAAGAGGATGAGAATTGTTTGGATTACACCGGGTGGTTTCTGTCCTTCCCACCTCATTTTTCCAGTCATCATTTTTTTTACTTACGCATCTTGTCTTCTGAGATATACAGTACATGCATTGAACAGGGAGTTTCAAGTACAAATCTCAAGCACGCCACACGGAGTTTGTATTTAGTAGAGCAGAAGTGGTTTGAATTTGGGGAGGCTTCCAGTCAAGTGGTAGACTCAGCGCTTGCGTCAAGTGTCGCTCACGACGTATGTGGAGGAATTGTAGGAAGAAAGGGTACGAATGGTAGAGAAAAAAAATGGTAATAGGTAGAGATGGAGTTTTTGGAAAGGAAAAGCCTTACTGAAGTAAGAAGCACCTAGAAGAAGGCAGTCTGAGAATATTGCATTGTGCTGAATACGTCCAGCTGCTGTCTGGTTGCGAAATAAATACCACATGTCCTCCTGAGACTCTTTTAGCACTATAAGCCTCAATCTAGCGAGAACGTTGTATTCTTAACGGTAGCGAAATAATACAATACACCCTGCCGAAACTGGTCCCAACCTATGAGCCTTGAGACTGGTCTAGCCGCGAATCACTGGTGATGTACACAAGTCTCCTTATGAGCGTTCCAATCAGCCGTCTGGCACACGGTGGAGCAGTACTGTATCTTGCGACAAACATTGCACTCAAAAGCCGGCGTCAAGGCTCCGCAGACAGCACAGCCAGGATTTGCAGGAGCGAAGGCTACAAGTGGGGGTGTTGTCACCATGACGCTGGGAAGGTGTTTGGCGGCAACCTCTGCTTCTGGGTTAGCATGGATTTAAGAGGGGAGAAAGGTAAGAAAGGCGTACCGAGCATAGCCATAGTCAAGGCTTGAGAGCCTTCCTCATTGGCAAAGTCCCCGACATAACCCAGGAACCCTTGACCATACCGGGTGAAGACGGCGGGTGATTCCCCCTGATCGATCCCTGAAGGAGCATAGAGCAGAGACGCCGATCTGGAGCGTCCAGTGGGTACGTAGACTCTACCAAAAAGAGGCGCGTACAAGAGCTGCAAGCACTTCATATCATAGGTCTGCTCGAGCCTCGCAAACACTTGGGCCCCAAAAATTGGCCTTAGAGCCGCGTTCAACGAGAACTTTGCTCGGCCGTAATCCCCCAATGCCCAATCTAAGTCGAAAGTCTCAAAGAGATCTTTCAAGGCGAAAGAGTCCGTAAGGGAGTAGAACATGCAGCCAAATATAACGGTGCCGCCGGCTTTGGCGTAGCGAGCGAGTTGCTTCTGGAGATGTTGGTGCTGCGTGGAGGCAAGTCCGCCGTCGACGAGCACTGCCGAGGGTCCGTGGCTGAGGAGAAAGCTGTACGCATCATCCACAGTAGTTTTCCGAACCGTAAGGTAAAGTCCTGAGATTGCTGAGTAGAGACCACTGTAAATTTCGTTGAATTTGGTCTCGTCCGCTAGAGGTAGGACTAGCACCTGAGGTGCTGGAGCTGTCATCTTAGAGGTATAGTTGCAGAATGGGCTGTGGTAGGAGTAGTTCTGGATAAAAGTTGATAGGATTCAAGAACAATGCTGGAAGTCTATTGAACCTTCTAAGAGTCGTCGACAATCCAAGAAGTTGTGGTCAAGACAAAGTGAGATGGAAAGCCATAACACGGAGAAATCTACGCAAACACCCTATGCCAACACAGCTCACCGTCGCCAGGCCGATTGACACTAAGGCCATGGTTAGAGCAAATGTACGCAACACCAGATACACAGCGCCCGCAGTATTCAGGTAATTCGTACGGATGTTGAACAACAAACATATCAGAAGATTAATTTACAGCATCAATGACAGGCGAACTTCGCAGGATCAAAGGGACTTTCGTCAACAGAGGCGTCAGAAGAAGAACTGGATAAGCCGTGCTTATCACCAGCCTGCCACAGACGCTGAGGTTGGCAAACACTGATCTCGTACAGAGAGACAATCTGCAGGGCAAGTCCCCAATCATGATCTCCATGGCAGCTGGGCGGACAAAGATTCAAAATTCTTTACAATTCTATAGTCGGAAATTCTTGAGACATGTCGCCATTTGGTTCTGTGAAGTGAAGACGGAGCACACAACGATAATGCTGTGATAGTTTGATATTTGTGGAATAGCTGCTATCACAGTAATGCCTTGACCGGCATCGGTAAAACTTGATCCCTAGCGTCCGTCGTAGTGATCATACGTCATCGCCACTGTGAAACTTGGATATCCCCAGCCACAATTACCAGCCTGACATATTGTTAATCCCAACCTCTTTAATAAATACCTTATACATCAAGCTACTGCTATTTGCCAATCGAATCCACACACATTATACACATCCCCAATCGCATTTCTGTATGCTTGCATCCCCATCGCACTTCATATATTCACTATGCTCATCCAAGACACCAGTGCCCCAATCAGCATCATGAACGAAAAACCCGAGAAACCTCTCAATGAGTGCGCTTTCCCCACATATCCATGTTCTCCCACAATATTCGTCCAAGTTTCAATTGGCTAACCTCAATCCCACAGACTCCTCTCCCACGCCCTTGTAGACATCTACGTCGGGCCCGAAAACACCCACTGGATCCTCCACGAAAAGCTCCTCTGCTCCCACTCCCCCTTCTTCAGGTCTATTTTCTACGCCAAGGACAAGCGCAGTCAAACCTTTGGCCTCCCCGACACCGACGACCTCACTTTTGAGCTCTTTGTTGGCTGGCTCTACTCCAAGGCCCTTCGATACCCCGAGGAAGAGAAGGACGTCGGACCGTTGCTGGATCTGTATCTCTTGAGCGAGAAACTGGAGATTGCCAAGCTAGGTGACGACTGCGTCGAGACTGTACGCGCTTTCTACCACAATAACGAGACCTACCCCGGGCTGCGGAGGGTTCAGTACGTCTACGCCAATACCGAGGAGGACAACCCTATGCGGGAAATGATGGTTGGATCCGTGGCGCGGTACCTGACATTAAGCGAGAAGATCCCCCTTCATTGGGAAAAAGCGCTGAAGAAGAATGGGCAGTTGGCGGTGGATATTATCCGGAGTATTCAGGAGTGGCATCTGGAGGGCAGGAGCGTGCCGGATGCGAGGGACGCGAGTATGGATCGTGGGAGGGAGAAGAACGCGGTGGGTTTCAGTGCGGTGGAGGAAGGGAGCAGTATGGGAGAGATTAAGGAGGAGCAGCACGAGGGGACTAATGGAACGGCTTAGAGGTGACGGAAGTTCGCTGGGTTTTGGGGGTTGAAAGGATTGTAATGGGAGAGTGTTTTGATGGAAATTGATGGATATAGGTCTCGGTTGGTTTTGGATTTCTTCGATGGTCGAGTGTACTTTTTACCTTTCAGCGTTGTTCATTACATACTTTTAGCTTTTTTGATCGAATCCTAATGTTTCATCCTATGCAAAATTTAAGCACTGTGTTTACATAAAAGGAGGCATGCTATACGCTCACTAGGAAGAAAACATTTACGCAGAGGAACATCACATCGAGAACTGCTCAAAACGAACCTAGACAGAAATGATCTATCGAGACGACCTGCCTTTGCAGATCCTCAACCCTAAACGCTTCTGATATACATCAAAGTGGATCCATGACCAGGTCACCAAAAGTTCATCACCGGCGACGAAACGATATGCACAGATGAAATTACACCTATTGATGTACTGTGGTTCTTACAGCCATCGCTAAAATACAGCCTACTAAGGACTCCTTTCTGCGTGTCTAGAAACCCGACAGGTGTTGGAACGGGTTTTCTTACATTGGGAGGGTGACAATGCACGAGTAGGTACTCCTCTGAGGGTAGAGTATGTTGTGCAAAAAACCCCAAAGTAGCTACCGAGTTCATCAACCAAGTCGGCACCGACGTCTCCCGGTACCTTTGGTGAGATCGAGGCTCACCCCACACTCCTGATAGCGAATCGCCTCACGAGCTTGAGGATGGACGTGAAGAACCGACTTGATCTGCATCGATCGAGAAAACGAAATACAAAGCCTTTTCATCTACGCAGCCTCGGATCCCTACTGGCATCGTAGTCCATAGTACGACCAATCAATCGAGGATCCCCGTTTCCAACAACTGGCGTAGCTGCACCACTACCACCAGCAGACCACTGTGCTGAATCGCGTCGTGACCGCTCTTTTGACTTGTAGAATTTGTCAAGCGAACTTGCGGATACTTTGTCGTAGGCATCCAATCTTGCAATGGTCCTTCCTGCCAACGTTCCGCGGGCTGATAGCGGCAATTCGGAGCTTTGATGAACCGTCGGTGATTCTCTAGCTAACTTGATGGTGGGTTTATTAGAGCCAGGTTCCCAGCGACTACGCAGCTCAGAGGCGATGGCGTTGCTGTCGCGGATATGGCTAGTACTTCCAGAGGGTGCCTCAGTACTGTTGCCTGTTTGGATGGGTGCCGCTGAATTTTTCTCTGGGATCGCCTGTTCGATGATGTTCTTTCTGGAAACGACAAGTAAGCGTACATAACAACAATGAAGCGAGCCTAAGTAAACCCTACTTTGTCTCCGCACGATACCCCTCGAGGTTGCCAATGATACTGTCAAGCTTTTCCGTTCGGGTGCGGCGTGTCTCGTTCAGAAGCCTGACGTTGGTCAAAAATTAAACTGATGCTAATGATAGGTTTCTACATACGCAGGAAATGAATGAAGAACAGCAAGCTTCGATGGTGATCAAATTAGTCCAGGGGCCATTCTTCTCAAAGCGTCTGCCACAGTTGTAAGACTCTTCCTCACCTGGTCACTTGAATTACTCAAAGATTCCGCCATTGTTGTACTAGGCTGTCACCGTGTCTCGAAATCGCTATTAGGCTCGGAGTAGAGACCTAGCTTAGAGTGTCTAAATCTTAACCTCAAGATTGTTGGACAGGGTCAACCTAGACAAAAATCACTGACTACCCAAAAGTTGCATTCATAACCCTCAATTCTGAGCTTGTTAGGTATCAAACTGCTAAAACGGGGATTTTGGAGGTCTACCTTAGCAGACAGCTGAGATCAGGGCTACAGGCACCGGTGGTCATCAACAAATATTGTCTGATAGATGCGCGTGCTGTGTGCAGATGAATTACCTTGTACAGTAAACGTGCCGTATTCGACTACCTTAGTCTTAACCCTGTTATTCTTCGCTTTCTGCTGTTCTTTCCTCGATTTTTTTAACTGTCATTATAACTTTTAAATATTTTCATCTTGTTAATGTATCATCAGGTGCAAAAATCTACGTCGATTTTAGAATTTATTATAAGCTCATCAAAAGTTAGTCACATAATCTTGAAGATGATAATACTTGTAAAAGTCATCAACATTAATCAATATCATCGTATTTCTTGAACAGTTTTAACGTCATGCAAAACATTTTTCATTGTTTCAATGCTTTATATTTACGTGATTTTGCCTCGGCTGAGGTTCTGTTCGACCACATGGTAAATTCGCTCCTTCTTTTTCAAATTGACGAGTTCTTCGAGAGTGTGGTTGGCACCTTTGCCGCGCAAAGCTTGATTCGTCTAAGGGAAGAAGTGGAGAACATGTTCGAGAGTAAGGGAGAGTAAGGGCTTGTTCAAGTCAGAAAAGACAAGTTCGTGTCCAGATCCAAGTTCTGAGTAGGCAGCAAGTGCAACGAAGCCTCTTATGAAAGGGCTGTCCAATGGCGCAAACAAGTCCGGCGACAGTTGTAACGACGGACTAAAAGCCGACAACCTCAATGAATGCACGCAACTACTCGGACGCTTCGTAGATTGGTTCCTGCAACGCCCCGACATACTTCGAGCCAGCTCTTATGATCGAAACCGACTCGCTGCGGAGCTTTGACTCTACATGCTCACACAAATCATCCAATGCGAGGACAGCAAAGATATTCTGGTGCGGGAAAATACAGAACAATCCACCGCGGTGTTCGACACAGCCGGCAAAAGCTTTCTCGATTGGGTTTACGGCGCAGCTGCTTTCAGTACTGGCATTCCACACTCCCTCGCTCTCATGGCCTGCCACCGGAGTGAAGAACTTGGTAATCCAAATGTCAATAACGCCGATTGCTTCCCGAGCGCAGAGGAATAATACTAGGCATAAGCTCTTGCTCAGCATACATCCGCCAAGTACAGACTCATGAACGACGTCGGCGGCATATTGCGCGATCGAAGCGATAAAGCACTGAACGCCGTCGACTTCCTCGAGTCCCATCATGATGGCAACAAGCGCTTCGATGAGGGTTTGAAGGATGAGTTACTGCGACTATCTAGATTCGAACAAGAGGCCATGACACGGAGTTTGAAGAAGCTGAAGGAGTGCTGCGGGGTGGATAAACTGAAGCGGCGAACGGTGGAGTTGATGGATAAGCTTTGCAAGACTTCGCTGTGTGGGGACAGATTTATTTGCAGCGGGATATTGGAGTGGCGAAGCAAGCTACTTAATTGAGGTTATGTAAGTATGTTGTATGTATGAAGAGAATCATGATAATTATCGTTCCGGATTGGATTCTTACACGCTCAGACAAAGTCCTCAATTGTGCGGCAGCAGCGCCGCCTAAAGAAGATGCGAGATCCAGATTAGCGAAAAAGCCATGATCAACTACCACCTTGATGAGAAAATCGGCCACGGGAAGGTGTAGGAATCATTTATCCTCTCTGCGGAAATCTCTTGCTCGAAACAATTAGAAGCCGAACGTCGCTTGATGACAATGAAACCCCGAGTAAGGCCGAGTTTGTGTACGAGCCGCACATTAATCCAATCCAGTCCGACAAGCAGCGCCTTGATGTGGCTTTTGGGCTCCCTCCAACATTTGGCCCCGTTGACTGTTCTCCCAAACCGACATGCTCCCCATCAGACTATCATGCGTCGCGACAGCTTTGTCGTCACCGACAGAGTTAACAATTCTTTCATGAACATCGACCTCACACCTAAATGTCAGGTTGGTGAGAAGACCGCCAATATGGAAGTGCCCACCCCACGAGACTCAATAGCCCAATTTGTTCTTGCTTGAAAAACGCAGTATACCTACGAAATTCGTAATCAATAGGAGCAATAATACCATGGCGAATGCCCATGAACTAGACGCAGATCTGTTTTGCTTTTCGTCTTTGCCAGACATTGTCTACAAATCTTGTTGCTTTAAAAGCTCTGTCGTTCAAAACTATGTGTTCTGGAGACATTCTTAAGCAAGGCGAAGAGACAGGGTTGAGTGGTGGTTGCCAAAAGGCAAAAGCGTGATGATATTGTGTTTTTGGAAACGTAAGTAATTCCTGGGGAGGGGTTAGTGCTTCACACTGTATACGGCACTTGTACGGGCATAACGTTTTATCGCGGTAGTTCCACTGGTCCTTCGTGGCCGAAGGCCGATAAACATCATGTGGCTGCGATGAATACGCAGACACAGGCTAGTTAGTAGGTATGCAGATGCAAAGCGAGCATCAGCGTCCAAGGTACCAAGGTTGCACTCATTACCAATTTCCAGGATAGTGTGATTCTACGGCAGCGCGAATTTTCTTTGCACAGAACAGGCAACTTGGTTGTAACCTAAATTGCGAATCGTACTATTGATCATCCCTTAATGTGTAAGACACACTTCCTTCGTACATCTGATATTATTGCTTTGCGTTGCTTCAATTGTTGTACAGCAATACGCTACTATGCCCGGCCTAGGAAATCGGAACCAAACCATTCCCAGTAACAAAAGGGTCCCAACGTTCACTACTACAATTTCCACCCGTCCATGGATTCCCACCATATCCCAGATCCCAACTCCAGCTTGCGAACCTAGCAAAGTTTTCCGCGTTCCCCTTGCCCCTGGCCATCAACCCATCTCCATTGGTACCCCACCCCAAACTGCTGACACCCCACTTGCCGCGGTTACCCATTTCAGTGATGCTGCTCACGCCGACTTTTGATGTAGAAAACCATTCGTTGTTCGGGTCCGTCAATCCTGGAAGCTGCACCAAAGCCCTTAGAAGTGCATAGCTCGGACTGTCGGCGCCTCCGGCGGTGCTGCAAGGCAATGGGTTCCTGGTCAGGTTGAGGGCTGCCGGGCACAAGAACACTACGCCACCTTGGCCATTGAGGCTCTGCGCAGGTGAAGGTGCGTACTCCAGCGTTCCCGGTGTTTGGGGACACCAGCCATGGTTATCCCCACAAAACGCAAGTGAGAAGGGACAATTGCCGGCGATGCAGTTAGCAATGTTCTGGAAGATGCTGGTAACGTATTCTCTGACGGTGGCCGTGTTTTCGAAAAAGAAGTAATAATGGGGGGCCGGTTGCGCGGGGCCGTGTGTGATATCTGCTTTAAGGGCGCGTAGCGCCGCATTGGCTAGGTAGCCCGCGTCTTGGATGGCGGTTTTGACGATATCGAATTGGGCCTGGTTTTTGGGGCATGAAGCGTACAGACCGGGACAGGTGTGACCTGGGTAGCAGGTGTCAAGAATCTCCGGATATCTCCTTGATAACAGGGCTCCCGGTATGGTGCTTGTCGATGGGTCTGCTTTTCGGGGCTGGATACGACTCGGCACATCGTTTCCTGCATGTCGGAATGCTACGGTTCCGGAGACAAAACAACTCAGTGTCGCTGTGAGTACGACAAATAAAGAAAACAGCTGTGGCGTCATGTCTGCTTGTTCCTTAGGATGAGCGACAATACTATAGAACGATGCAATAAAATAGAGCTGATATCCTACAGAGATCTGCTGAAGAGGACTGTCCTTTATCAATACGTTGAGTGTCGCATATAATCGAAACACGTCCTTACTGGCGGTATGCGCAAACCCCCAAAGATACAAATAGCTAAAACCCTTTTCGTTAAGCGGTCGGAAAATTTAAAACCTTGGGCCGACGTACGCGAATAACGAAAACGTTGTTGTATCACCAGAAATCGCCGGTTACTACCGTAATTCTATGCGATCACAGTTGAGATATAAGCCGGGCAGCACCTCATCAAGACCAAGCTCGAAGAAGCGAACATGGTTGCCTGACTTTGTGGCGGACTCAGTTCAACATGAAAGAGGTCTTCCCTTTGAGGGCTCTGTTGGTCCTGCGATATACTCTTCTATGAATTCTTGAGGGTCACCTGAAACCTTACCGAAGGCCTTTGGTGTTCGATGCGGGAAGGAGGTCATAGGAGTGATCGAAGCCCGCCTGGTGGAGAACCTCAATTGATCTGGAAGCGTACGGTATAATTAGAGCAAGGCTTTCGTCACTATGTTGCGGTTGGGCCCACATGCTTCTGAGCCTCTTTCAATCTACTATCTTATATAGCACAATAAGTCCTCGGAAGTTTTTTTGGCTGGCTTGATACCCGAGAGAAAGTGGTTCTCGTCCTGGCCCTTTGTGGAGTCTCATAAGTGCGTTCTCCCAGGAATAAAGTTAGGTGGCGTCGGTATGAGGTCAAAGAAAATAGACGGTTGAACCTCATAAGAGTATTGGCCTCGAAGATCTCTCTTAGGAAAACTAGCTTAACTTGTCGTTACGATCTATCCTCCCTTATGAGTTTAAATCAAGCTAGGACCTAGATCTAATATTAGCTGCTGACGGCTGCAACTTTTTGGCTCACTTCTTTCTGAACGTGTACACCCTCTAGTACTGCTTCCTCAGTAATGCTCTTTCCAATACGTAAAGTGTAGACGTTTTGAGTTTATGCATTCTCTAAGAGTGTAAAACGGCTGAAAAGTGTACACCTTTTGAACTTGGATTCCTTCTGACCTTAAAGACCTTCCGGTCTTGCATACTCTTAATAGAGCCAAACGCCAGAAATTCTAGGGACTTGTTCATGGTTGGACTTTTAGGGAGACCAGGGCTCATAAGTGACTGAAAACTTCAAATGACTCGGAAAACGGAGATCCCAAGGCCCTAAGGGCGATTGGAATTTTCCGAAATCTGAAATCCCTAGGTCCCTAGAATCTCCTAGAGACCAAACCCTTCAAGTGTTTGCGCGAAGGAAATGTCTCAAAACTACCAGTGATTTAAGACATCTGGAAGGATTCCCTGCTAGCTTATGATATAAAAAATCTGTGAAGAGACCAGGCAAGATGTCAGACAATATGTGTCGCGCGGCACTTCCATGTCGCAGACCCGACGTGGACGAAGACATAAAATATGTCTTGAGACGTGACATGTAAGACACGGGGGGGTGAGGACACGAGGGGTAATCCTGGGCGCAAGAGGTCGGCAAACGCGCGGCTGCTTAGAATCGTCGGGTGGACTCCCTTGATATGGTTCTCTACCATCCTCACCACCAACCTTCCAATAGTCGAGCTCAGAATACAGTTCAGTTTAAAGCCTGCTTCCAAATAGGATGCCTTGTACTGCTCGGCTGCCTGATAGGCCGACTAGAGCCAGCCGATTGCAATCGTTAGGAGAGGTCCAGCCACAATGCATAAAGGTTCAAACCTATGTGCTCCTTTCTAGCCCGATTAGATCGGGGTTCTAGCCTCAGGGCAACTCAGTCTAGTCTGGGACTGGTGATTCTAAGATTTCCCCTAGTTTTCGATAAGAAATTCTACCTCTGTTTTTGCATGCAAACGAAATCTTCAGCTTTCCGTCAAGTCTATCGTTACTTGCGTTCGGACGAGAGTTCATGTACATTGATAGACTACAGAGCCAGATTGATGATGGTCCACAACGGCAATGCTTCGTTCGAAGCCAGTTGCCAGACACAAAAACACTTGGAGTAGCTACCGCTGCAACTGTTCCCATCGAGCGGAAATTAGTCAAGTACGTGGTACCGGAATGCGATCTGCTAGACTATAAGTTTGATTACGGGCCATGACGATTTTGTCGATCTTAACTTTGGGCCGTCATTACCAAATCCAGAGGTGGGAAGGTGGGAACCACTTTTCCAAACATCAAAACGTCCATGATGATTTCTGATGAAGCAATTCCAGGTAGAAAAATAGAAGACAGAGCAATTGCGGCTCCTTGGATGGAAGCACAGATGGGAAATGGTCTACAAGGGTAATAGTTGATGAAGTCATGGTGAGAAACAAAGTTCTACAGGGACGAAGGGGATATTTCGTGTTTCTTGAAGAGCTTAGTGGGATCATTCCACCATTCCGATGGGAATATTTTGTGACCCATAAAGAGTTTAATGGGAACATCTCTCCTAGTGGGCACATTTCAGTTACTTAATCAGAATCTTGTGAAAACCTGAAAGAATTTGATGGAAAAGTTTCTGCTCGTGAAAAGATTTCATTACTCGAAGGGGATATTTTGTGTCCCTGAAAAAAAGTAGTGAGAACGTCTCTGCTAGTAAAGCTAAGTCTGTTTCCAAAGCATGAGAAATCTTCAGCATTCACAACAAGTGTAAATATATACTATATCGAACTAATAAAATAAATACCTACATGGCAAGCCTAGTCACTTAGAACGCGACCCTAACCTTACCTACTATCAACAGCGGCCGACACTCCATCTAATTCAGCATGTACCTCGCTTCCATGCATCTCCGCCAGAGTCTCAGTCATTGCTTCCATCTCGTGCGCCTCTCCTGGCCCCTGCTCGTGCACTCCTTTCAGCCCTACATTATCCGTCTCTTTCTTCATCAACCCTGTGTCCGAGTTCACTTCCCGTGCATCGTCTTGCCTGTTCACCCGTCGTCTCTTCCGCAATCGAAAGACGAAGAAAGCACCCGCCAGTGCCAGCAGCACGCCAACGCCAACGCCAACCCCGACACCTATGCCCGCTTTGCTAGCCGTGCTGAGGCTACTGGACGTGGTTGGATTATATGTTAAAACCGTCGCAGTTGCCGAAGTCGACGATGTCGATGAAGTCGATGAAGTTGGTGTCGTCGTAGCCTGTGTCGCCGTACTCGTATTTGCAGGAGCTTCCGCTGAATTCTGACTCCAAGCCACGGGTTTCAAACTAGAATCCTCCTTGACATTCCAGGCCCCACTGTCCGAACTAAACG